>Ga0209233_1000048_pt1 | contig 453669 bp, 437 predicted proteins | sample AraplaCL_Cvi_mCL_FD_184269 | JGI IMG/M metagenome (GOLD analysis project Ga0209233, IMG submission 184269) | Arabidopsis root microbial communities from the University of North Carolina, USA - plate scrape CL_Cvi_mCL (SPAdes) (version 2) | ecosystem: Host-associated > Plants > Roots >... | reverse complement strand
CAATGACTATCAAGCTGCATAAGCCAGATATCACCGAGCTTAAGCCGCGAATCACCGTGTTCGGTGTTGGTGGCGGTGGCGGCAATGCCGTCAACAACATGATCACGGCAGGCTTGCAGGGCGTCGATTTCGTCGTCGCCAACACGGATGCTCAGGCACTGACCATGACGAAGGCGGAGCGGATCATTCAGCTCGGCGTCAATGTCACGGAAGGTCTCGGCGCCGGCTCGCAGCCGGAAGTCGGCCGTGCAGCTGCAGAAGAATGCATCGATGAAATCATCGATCACCTGAACGGCACGCATATGTGCTTCGTCACCGCCGGCATGGGCGGCGGTACGGGCACGGGTGCCGCTCCCGTTGTCGCACAGGCCGCTCGCAACAAAGGCATCCTGACCGTCGGCGTCGTCACCAAGCCGTTCCACTTCGAAGGCGGCCGCCGCATGCGTCTCGCCGAGCAGGGCATCCAGGAACTGCAGAAGTCGGTCGACACGCTGATCGTCATTCCGAACCAGAATCTGTTTCGCATCGCCAACGACAAGACGACTTTCGCCGACGCGTTCTCGATGGCCGACCAGGTTCTCTATTCGGGCGTTGCTTGCATCACCGACCTGATGGTGAAGGAAGGTCTCATCAACCTCGACTTCGCCGACGTCCGTTCGGTCATGCGCGAAATGGGCCGCGCCATGATGGGTACCGGCGAGGCTTCTGGCCAGGGCCGTGCAATGCAGGCTGCTGAAGCTGCGATTGCCAACCCGCTGCTCGACGAAACCTCGATGAAGGGCGCACAGGGCCTGCTGATCTCGATCACGGGCGGTCGCGATCTCACCTTGTTCGAAGTCGACGAAGCCGCAACCCGCATCCGCGAAGAAGTCGATCCCGACGCCAACATCATCCTCGGCGCCACCTTCGACGAATCGCTTGAAGGCATCATCCGCGTTTCTGTCGTCGCAACCGGTATCGATCGCGCGATGAACGAGGCGTCCGACAGGGGCATGGAATTCCGCCCGGCCGCAAAGCCTGCTATGCGTCCTTCCGCGGCCGCCGCTCCGGCAGCGGCCGCAGTTCAGCCTGCCCACGTCTCGCAGGCCCAAACCGCACAGGCCGCCGCTCCGGCTCCTCGTACCGTGGATCCGGTCGCTCAGACCATTCGTGCGGCAGAAGCCGATCTGGAGCGCGAACTGGAATTCCAGATGAGCCGGCAGGCTCAGGCACCGCAGCAGCCGGTCATGCAGCAGGCCGCAGCGCCGGACGATAACTTCCGTCCGCAGAGCCGCATCTTCGCAGCTGCTCCGGAGCCTCAGCCGGTCCGTCAGGCCCCGGTTCAGCCACAGCCGCAGGCGCCGATCATGCATCAGCAGCCGGTCATCCGTCAGGCTCCCGAGCAGGTCCGCATGCCGAAGGTTGAGGATTTCCCGCCGGTCGTTAAGGCTGAAATGGAACATCGCGCCCAGCCGGCCGCTGCCCAGGCGACCGAGGAGCGCGGCCCGATGGGGCTGCTGAAGCGAATCACCAATTCGCTCGGCCGCCGCGAAGAAGATCCGGCTTTCGACGACATGATGGCTTCGACGAACAATGCCGCTCCGCAGCAGCGTCGTGCGCCGTCGCAGGAAGCAAGCCTCTACGCTCCGCGTCGCGGCAATCTTGACGATCATGGCCGCCCGGTCCCGCAGGCGCGCATGGCAAGCCATGAGGACGATCAGCTCGAGATTCCGGCCTTCCTGCGCCGGCAGTCGAACTGACTCGCAACAGGCAGCCCTTTAATAGGTTGCTAACCATATGGAGGAAATCCGGGGCCGAAAGGCTCCGGATTTTCTTATTTTATAACCATTGTCTTATTTAAAATTATCCAATGAATTCAATTGGCTGCTTTCGTAACAAAACGAAAGAAACAGTGATTTGGAATGCGGTGTCTCGACGCGTATGTAGATATCAAGCAAGCCCGCTGAATCACATTCGAAGACGAATGTATGTGAGGTGCGTGGCATAATTAACAGACTGAACCGGCAATAAAGGGTAAGCGTCCGAAGATGACCGCCCAGCCTGGATCAGACAGACGAAGGCAGAATTACATGGCAATCGGATTGCTTGGTTTTCAGACCACCATTGCAAACCCTGTGACACTTTCCGGTATTGGCGTTCATTCCGGTGCCAATGTGTCGATCACTTTCTATCCCGCCGAAGCCGGTACCGGTGTCGTTTTCCAGCGCCTGCACGACAATGGCGATGTGACCGAACTTCGCGCCGTTTCCTCCCAAGTCGGCAATACGGATCTCTGCACGGTTCTCGGTTTTTCCTCGGCGCGCTCCGTCGCGACGGTCGAGCACGTCATGGCTGCGATCTATGCGATCGGCCTCGATAACGTCGTCGTCGAGGTATCCGGCGCGGAAATGCCGATCATGGACGGCAGCTCCTATCCCTTCATCGAGGCGATCGAGCAGGCGGGTATCGTCTCGCTCGGTGTCAAGCGTCGCTACATCCGCGTCATCAAGCCGGTGCGGATTGAAGCTGGCGGTTCCTGGTGCGAGTTCCGTCCCTATGACGGCACGCGCTTCGAAGTTGAGATCGATTTCGAATGCCCGCTGATCGGCCGCCAGAAGTGGCAGGGCGATCTAACGGCCGAAACCTTCAAGACGGAACTATCGCGCGCCCGTACCTTCGGCTTCATGCGCGATGTCGAACGCCTCTGGGCATCGGGTCATGCGCTGGGTTCGTCGCTCGAAAACTCAGTCGTCATTTCCGATGACAATACTGTTATCAACGTCGAGGGCCTGCGCTACGCCAAGGACGAATTCGTTCGTCACAAGACGCTGGACGCCGTCGGCGATCTGGCGCTGGCTGGCGCACAATTCATCGGCTGCTACCGCTCTTACCGTGGCGGCCATCGCATGAACGCGAATGCCCTGAAGGCATTGCTCAGCGATTCCAGCGCCTATGAGGTCGTCGAAACTTCGGCTCCGCGCCAGCGCGCTCACAGCCGCGAATTCGTGCCGGTTAACGCGCCAGAGTTCGCTCCCTGGTCGGCATAACGCTGCGGAATTTGAATAAGACAAGCTGCCGCTCCGATAAGGGGCGGCTCTTTTTTTGACAGGCGAATCAGGCGGTTTACCGTCGGCCTTCGCAAGACGGACAGCGTGCGCGGGCCGATATGAGAATTCCCTGTTAAAACAGGCATTAAAGGCTGCGGATATGCGGTCTTTGCCACAAAAATGCGTTAATGCACCATCAATGCGTTGCCCTGATGGTGTTTTTGCGGCTAGAAACGCCAGCGAGAGAGAACGCCGTCTCCGCAACGACGGTTATGGGACAGTCATCCGATGGGTTTTGCAAGGTCTGAACGCATGAATATCACAGCACGGGCTTTGCTCGTATCGTTCCTTCTGGCCGGTACCGGTGCGGTGGTGACAGGGTGTAACACGAAGAAGGATATCGACATCACCAAGCTTGGTGTCGAGACCGATCCGCCGGAGATGCTCTACAATCAGGGCCTTGCCAACATCAAAGCTGGCAACATGACGGAGGCCGGCAAGAAGTTCGATGCCATCAATCAGCAACAGCCTTTCTCCGAATGGGCGCGCAAGGCATTAGTGATGAGCACCTTCGTGAAATACCGCACAGGCCGGTATGACGACGCGGTGCAGACCGGTAATACCTATCTCAAGCAATATCCCGGCTCGGAAGATGCCGACTACGTGCAATATCTGGTCGGCTCGTCCTATGCCAAGCAGATCGTGGACGTGACGCAGGACCAGCGTGCTGCACAGCAGACGATCGAGGCGATGACCAAGCTCGTCAACACCTATCCGAAGTCGCAATATGTCAGCGACGCTCAGGAAAAGATCCGCTTTGCCAAGGACCAGCTTGCCGGCAAGGAAATGCAGGTCGGCCGTTATTATCTGGAGCGCAAGGATTATCTGGCTGCTATTTCCCGCTTCCGTGTGGTGGTGGAGCAGTATCCGACGACGAACCAGATCGAAGAAGCGCTGGCGCGACTCGTCGAAGCCTATTATGCAATGGGTATTGTTCCGGAAGCCCAGACAGCCGCCGCGGTTCTCGGTCACAACTATCCGGACAGCCGCTGGTATAAGGATTCCTATCAGCTGCTGCAGAAGGGTGGCGTTGAGCCGAGCGAAAATTCGGGCTCCTGGATTTCCAGGGCGGGCAAGAAACTTCTTCTTGGGACGTGAGATTGAGCGCAGATGCTGATCCAGCTTTCGATCCGCGATATCGTTTTGATCGAGCGGCTGGATCTTGCCTTCGAGTCCGGGCTTTCGGTTTTGACCGGCGAGACGGGTGCGGGCAAATCCATCCTGCTTGACAGCCTGTCGCTGGCCCTGGGCGGGCGTGGCGATGGCGGGCTGGTGCGCCATGGCGAAGAGCGCGGCCAGGTGACCGCTGTATTCGATGTCGGCACGCAGCATCCGGCCCGCAAGCTCCTGCGCGAAAACGGCATCGATGATGACGGCGATTTGATTTTCCGCCGCGTTCAATCCGCCGATGGCCGCACCAAAGCCTTTGTCAACGATCAGGCCCTCAGCGTTCAGCTCATGCGCCAGATCGGGCAGCTTCTCGTCGAAATTCATGGTCAGCACGATGACCGCGCGCTCGTCGACACGGATGCGCACCGCATCTTGCTCGATGCTTTCGCTGGTCTCGCTGATGAGGCACAGGAAGTCGGCAGGCTTTACAAGATCTGGCGCGATACCGATCGCACGTTAAGGAAGCACAGAGAGCAGGTGGAGCGGGCTGCCCGCGAGGCCGACTATCTTCGCGCCTCTGTCGAGGAACTGGGGAAGCTCTCGCCGCAAGATGGCGAGGAGGACGAGCTTGCCGAGACGCGCTCGCGGATGATGAAGGCCGAGCGCATTGCCGGCGATATTGCCGAGGCTTCGGAATTTCTCAACGGCAATGCATCGCCCGTGCCGCATATCGCCTCGCTGGTGCGCCGGCTGGAGCGCAAGAGTCATGAGGCGCCGGGCCTTCTGGAAGATACCGTCGCATTGCTGGACGCCGCTCTCGATCAGCTTTCCAACGCGCAGATGGAGGTTGAAGCCGCGCTGCGTAAGACGGAATACGATCCGCGCGAACTGGAGCGGGTCGAAGAGCGTCTCTTCGCGTTGCGGGGCGCCTCGCGTAAATACTCCGTGCCGGTAACGGAATTGCCGGCCCTGGCCGCACGCATGATTTCGGATCTCGCCGATCTTGATGCCGGCGAAGAGCGGCTAGCGCGTCTTGCTGCCGAGCTTTCCTCCGCCAAGGCAGATTATGACGTTGCAGCGCGCAGCCTGTCGGAGAAGCGCCGGCACGCAGGCGAGGCGCTTGCCGCGGCCGTCATGGCCGAATTGCCGGCCCTGAAGCTCGAGCGTGCGCGTTTCATGGTGGAAATATCAAGCGATCCCGAAGCCGGAACGGCCGATGGGATCGATGTCGTCGAATTCCACGTTCAGACCAACCCCGGTACGCGTCCAGGCCCGATCACCAAGGTTGCTTCCGGAGGCGAGCTGTCGCGCTTTCTCTTGGCATTGAAGGTTGCGCTCGCCGATCGCGGCTCGGCGCCGACCCTCGTATTCGATGAAATTGACACCGGCGTCGGCGGTGCGGTAGCGGATGCGATCGGCCAGCGGCTGAAGCGTCTGTCCGATCGCGTGCAGGTGCTGTCGGTTACTCATGCACCGCAGGTCGCCGCTCGTGCTGCAACGCATCTGCTGATCTCCAAGGGACCGGTTGCGGACGGCTCGGAAAAGATTTCCACGCGCGTTGCTACCATGGAGCCGAAGGATCGCACCGAGGAAATCGCCCGCATGCTCGCGGGCGCTTCTGTGACCGAAGAGGCGAGAGCGGCCGCCAAACGCTTGCTGGCCGGCAACGGCTGATCTCGCGACTGTCCATGGAGCAGATATCGGCGACGATCTGCCACGGACATCTCGCTCGGTCTTTCGGCAGTCCTGCGTCACATATCCTTCATCGTCTCCGGCTAGGCAGGCTAGAATCCGGAGACCGTCAATGCACTCGACCGCACAGCCAAATCGCCCCAAAATCGCGGAAACCGTTATCCACCCGACGGCGAATATAAGAGATTCGCGGGTGGGCATGTGCTGCGAGATTTTGGAAGACACGTCTCTGCACACGGTCGAACTTGGGGATTTCTCCTATCTCGGGCCGCGCTGCATCGTCGGTGATTCAACGATTGGAAAATTCTGCGCCATTGCGGCAGAAGTCAGAATCGGCGCTCCCAATCATCCGATGGACCGCCCGTCCATGCATCGCTTCACCTATTGTCCGGAATATTACTCGGTGGACGCCGTGCGGGATCATGCGTTTTTCGATCGGCGCAAGCAGGATCGCGCTATTATTGGCAACGATGTCTGGATTGGTCACGGCGTGATCGTTCTGCCAGGCGTAAAGGTGGGAGACGGTGCCGTGCTTGCAGCAGGTGCGGTCGTCACCAAAGATGTCGAACCCTATACTATTGTCGGCGGTATTCCCGCCAAATTTATTCGAGAGCGGTTTACGCGAACCGTCGCAAAGAGGCTTGCGTCCATCGCCTGGTGGGATTGGCCTTTCGAAACCATCATGGCGCGGCTTGCCGATTTTCAGACAAGCGACATTGAGGCCTTTTGCGAGCGCTGGTCTTGATCTGCTCCTAAAGACGGACGGTCAGCGTTTGCCAGTGATCTTACGAAATCGGACCGTAGGCTGTGAACGAGTTCGGCCGATGCGCGAACTTCTGCGCGACATGCATCAGAGCCGGCACTTAGGATCGATCATATCCTCCGCGGACCCGCGGGATTTGTGTGCTTTGTTTATTCTCGCCAGAACATAGAAACCATGCTGCCCGTCAGGCAATACGGCGCCAAAGACGCCGACCACCACGTTTTCCATATTTGAACGGGCGCCATCGATGCCATCCGCGACGAGCTGCAGGGGGTTCAAATTCGAGAGGTCATCGGCCATGTGGAAACTTGCCCACCAGCCGGCTCGGGTCTTCAGGTCCGTAAACCGGCCGCTTTCAATCTCCGTCACATGAGCCTTCAAGAGCGCCCTGAAGCGAGGTGTCTCGCACCCCATATGAATGTGAAGCCGATCTTGCGTGCGCCAGCTGGCGGCGTTTATCGCCAGAGCAAAATTCTGCCTCGAAGCCTTCGCTGCACGCGGATCGATTGCCGATAACTCTTTCCACGCTTCCTCAAAATAGTTCGGCGCTCCCGTGGTCAGAAGGCGAGGGTCCTCAATACCGGGAACGTCGGCGAGGGGCGCAAGAATGGTTCGTTCTTTGTCAGCCGGTTCGCGAAGGACAACATAGGATGACAGCGGATCCGGCGACTCCACTATCTTGAGGCACGGATATGGCGACCCCGTCAGGGTGGAGTTGATCTCACAAGCTCTAACGACCAGCCCCAAGGCAGAGCGGCTGACGAACGAGCTCATAATCAACACTGCACCGATGAGAGAAATGGAGAGAACGGCAAGACGATACTTCATGCGTGATTTCGAATTTCTGCTGACGATCCGATCATTTCCAGAGGTCTCGCTCTCATAATAACTTATCTTAAATCCCCTGTGATACTCGGGAAAGAGCCGCTGCTCGGGAATTGGAAAGAGAATTCCACCAAGGCTGGCTCGATGCTGATATCTCCCGCACCTGTAACATCAAGAACGACCGATCATGGCGTAAAGTTGTCGTGAACGCTACCATGATGGTCATTGGCATTCGGTAACTGAAATGCAGATTTTTCCCTTTGTTTTTACGTGCTCCGGGGCGAAAACCGCTTCGCACTTTTTGCTGAAGTGCTCTAAAACATCTCCGAAATCGGGGAGTGTAGATTCATGAGCACCGAACAGAAGCCCGTGGAAGATTTGAGCGAAGAGGAAGCGGCCGCAGCGCTTGCCTATTTGGCTGCAGAGATCGCGCGCAACGACGCACTTTATCATGGCAAGGATGCGCCGGAGATTTCGGATGCCGAATATGATGCGCTGAAGCGGCGCAATGATGCGATCGAGGCTCGGTTTCCCGCATTGATTCGCGCTGATAGCCCCTCGCGCCGGGTCGGTGCCGCACCCTCGGAGACCTTTGCGCCTGTCGTCCACGCAAGGCCGATGCTCTCGCTCGACAACACCTTCTCGCAAGAAGATGTCGAGGATTTCGTCGCCAGCGTCTATCGCTTTCTCGGTCGCCTGCCTGATAATTCCATCGCCTTCACGGCGGAGCCGAAGATTGACGGTCTTTCCATGTCCATCCGCTACGAGAACGGCCGCATGGTGAGCGCCGCGACGCGCGGCGACGGCACGACAGGCGAGAATGTCACCGCCAATATCAGGACCATCAAGGAAATCCCGCAGACCTTGCCTGCGGGCGCTCCCTCGGTCGTCGAGGTGCGCGGTGAGGTCTATATGGCCAAGAGCGACTTCCTGGCGCTCAACGCGCAGATGGAGGCCGAAGGCAAGCAGACCTATGTCAATCCTCGCAATACGGCCGCCGGATCGCTGCGCCAGCTCGACGCGAAGGTGACGGCCAGCCGCAAGCTGAAATTCTTCGCCTATGCCTGGGGCGAGATGTCCGACATGCCGGCGGATACGCAATACGGCATGGTGCAGACCTTCAAATCCTGGGGCTTTCCCGTCAACCCGTTGATGGAGCGCTTGAATTCGGTTGCCGATATTCTCGCGCATTACGATCAGATAGGGCTGCAACGGCCGGATCTCGATTACGATATCGATGGCGTCGTTTACAAGGTCGACAGCCTGGAACTGCAGGCTCGCCTTGGTTTCCGCTCCCGCTCGCCGCGCTGGGCGACCGCGCATAAATTTCCGGCGGAACAGGCATTCACGCGTTTGGTCGATATCGATATCCAGGTCGGCCGCACCGGCGCTCTGACGCCGGTCGCGCGCCTCGAGCCGATCACCGTCGGCGGTGTCGTGGTGACCAATGCGACGCTTCACAATGCCGACTACATCAAGGGCATCGGCAACAAGGGCGAGCCGATCCGCGATGGCCGCGATATCCGCGTCAGTGACATGGTGATCGTCCAGCGCGCAGGCGATGTCATCCCGCAGATCGTCGATGTCGTGCTGGAAAAGCGGGAAGCCTCGAGCGCGCCCTATGAATTCCCCAAAGTCTGCCCGGTTTGCGGAAGCCACGCGGTGCGCGATATCAATGAGAAGACTGGTAAAGTCGATGCCGTCACACGTTGCACCGGCGGGTTCATCTGCCGGGCGCAGGCGACCGAGCATCTCAAGCATTTCGTTTCACGCAATGCCTATGACATCGAGGGTCTGGGCTCGAAGCAGATCGATTTCTTCTTCGAGAGCGAGGATCCGGCGCTACAGATAAAGACCGCGCCTGACATCTTCACCCTGGAAAAGCGTCAGCAGACATCACTGACGAAGCTGGAAAATATCGATGGTTTCGGCAAGGTCAGTGTTGGCAAGCTTTATGCCGCGATCAATGAGCGGCGCCAGATCGCCCTGCATCGCTTCATCTTCGCGCTCGGTATTCGCCATGTCGGCGAGACGACGGCGAAGCTTCTGGCGCGTTCCTACGGCACCTATGCGGCCTTCGAGGCAGGGATGAAGGAAGCGGCCCCCCTTAGCGGTGACGCATGGAACGACCTCAACAATATCGAGGGCATCGGCGAGGTAGTGGCGCGCGCCATCGTCGAATTCTACAAGGAGCCGCGCAATACCGAGGTCATCGCGAAGCTCCTGGAGGAGGTGAAGCCTCAAGAAGCGGAGCAGCCGGTGACCTCGGGCAGTCCGGTGGCCGGCAAGACCGTCGTCTTTACCGGCTCTCTGGAAAAATTCACCCGCGACGAAGCCAAGGCGAAGGCCGAGAGCCTGGGCGCCAAGGTTTCCGGCTCGGTGTCGAAGAAGACCGATATCGTCGTGGCGGGGCCGGGCGCCGGCTCGAAGCTGGATAAGGCGCGCGAGTTCAATGTCCAGGTCATGACCGAGGACGAGTGGCTGGATTTGATCGGCTGACGATCGGAGCGGCGGAAATCCCGTCCGCCGCGCCTTGATTGCTCAGAATTTTAGCCGTGCCATCGTGAATGCATCCACATATTCGCCATTGCGGAAACCGAAGGCACGCAGCCGGCCTTCGGTCTCGAATCCGAATTTTTGGTAGAGCTTGATCGCTGGCGCATTGTCGACATAGACGGTCAGTTCCAGCCGCTTGATTGCCAGCCAGTTGTCTGCGGTATCGATGAGGGCGCCCAACAATGCGGAGCCGATGCCGCAGCCCGTAAAATCGTCATGCACGCCCATACCAATACTACCGCTGTGGATCCGGCGGCCGGCAAGGCGGTTCAGGCCGGCATTGCCGACAATCCGCCCGTCAAGCACGGCGACAAGGCCGGTCGAATTGGGCGATGATTTCTCCAGCCAGTGCCGTGTTTCCTCGACGCTTTGAAAGGGCAGGCGAAGCGTGCCGGCGCGAAAGCCGGGTAGATTGGCCATGGCAGCAATTCCTTCCGCGTCGGATGGGTGCGAGGCACGAATCTCTAAAGCGCCAATCTTGCCTGATCGTCGTTTGGCGGGTTCTTGCTCTTTGAAAGACATGGGCTCTCCTTGATATTGATGAGGAGAGCAAGGAGGCTTCAACCCTGCTCGCCTCGGCAGGGTTGAGATGGATCGCGGTCAGCTTAGCGCAACACAGCTTCCACTCGCCCTGCAAAGGGAGAGATGGTGTGAAGGTGCATTACTGTGGTCCGGTTTGCGATCATGGGCGGATGATCCGATGTGGCGCGGAGGTTGTCAATCGTTCCTGGATAAATCCTTCGATTGCCGTGTCTTTGAGGCGCAATGCGATTGCCTCGTCTGCATGCTACTTGACAGGCAACCATTTGGTTGCTTATAAGGTCGTAAAAGGCAACCAAATGGTTTCGTATCCGTGGATGATGATGCAGTCTTCAAGGCGCTGGCGGATGCCAGCCGGCGGCAATTGCTCGACAGGCTTCATGAGCGGAACGGGCAGACCCTGAACGCCCTCTGCGAGGATTTGGACATGAGCCGACAGGCAGTCGCCAAGCATCTTGCCATTCTGGAGGAGGCCAATCTGATTTCCTCGGAGAAGCATGGGCGAGAGAAGCTACATTTCATCAACGCGGTCCCGATCAACGGCATCGCCGAACGTTGGATCAACAAGTTCGAGCAGCGGCATCTGAATACGCTTTCGGCCTTGAAAAAGGCGCTGGAAGGCGAGGGCGGGCAGTGAGCTCAAGAACAGAGGAATAAAACGAGGAGAAATGGCATGACTGGAAGCAAATTCGTCTACGTCACCTTTATCCGCACCACCCAGGAAAAGCTCTGGTCGGCGCTGACCACGCCGGAATTCGTCAAGCAATACTGGTTCGACATGATCCACGAGACCGAGTGGAAGATTGGATCGCCGTGGAAAATGCTCTTTCCGGATGGCCGCGTTGCCGACACTGGAGAGATAGCGGAATTGGACCCGCCACGGCGGCTTGCCATCAAATGGCGCAACGAGTGGCGCCCTGACCTGAAGGCTGAAGGTTGGTCGCGCTGCGTGATGGAGCTGGAGCCGGCGGACGGTGTTGTGAAGCTGACGGTGACGCATACAATCGAGGTCGAGAACTCGAAGCTGATCGAAGCCGTTTCCGGTGGGTGGCCGAAGATCCTGTCCAACCTTAAATCGCTGCTGGAAACCGGCACGGTCGCCATCAGTCAGAAGTGAAATGATGCGTTATCCTGCGTGTTTCCGGACGCCGTTGCTTTGACGGCGTCCTCCTGGCGACCTGCGGCCTGCTGTTGGCGAGGCGTGGCCGCTCGGAGATGGATCTCTTCATCTTGCAACGATCGTGAGCCATCTTACCTTAGCCGTGCCGCTCTTGCTCTGGCGGCTGTTGTTGGAGGATGATCGATGCGTTCACCCAAACTTTCTGCCGCCATTGCCGCGTCTCTTCTGGCTCTGGCGCCCGTTTCCGCTTCCGCCGAAATTGTCGGCAAGGTGGGCGTGGACTGGACGGGCAATGATATTCTGGTCGATGCCGTGCCGGACCCTGAAGTCTCGGGCATCACTTGCCACGTGACCTATTTCGACCGCAGCGTGATCGACCGGCTGCGCAAGGGCAACTGGTTCGAGGACCCTTCCAACAATTCCATCGCCTGCCGTCAGACCGGTCCGATCGAGATCGGCGATATCAACCTGTCCCAGAGCGGTGAGGAGGTATTTCGTGCCGGTCTGTCGCTCATCTGGAAGAAGCTGGTCGTCACCCGCATTTACGACAAGAAGAATGACACGCTCGTCTATCTTATCCATTCGCGGCAGCTGACGGATGGCTCCGCCAAGATGGCCATTTCGACGATCCCCTTGTTCGGCCAACAGGTTACATGGAAAAACGGCAAGCCGAAATAATGGTATTACAATACCGAAAAATAGCTCGTAGAAAGATAACACCAAAAAAAGTCATACTCTTGGGTTGTCGAATTCCTTCTGGTTGCTTTCGGTTTGCACCTTTTTGATGCAATTTCAAAAGCGAACGGGAAGGCGACTCTCGCCTCTGTTCACGGCCTGCAATACCGCGTCCTTGGCTACACCCCTGCCAAAACCGGTTATACAAAAAGCGACCGCCCTGGAGTTCCGCTCCAGGGCGATCTGTTTTGTAAGCCGACTATTGAAATTAGGCTGCCTGCGCCAACTGATCCGCAATGACCGTATCGAGGTTGAGGAAGCAGACCATGGTCTTTTCCAGCGCCACGATGCCGCGGCAGAAGGCGCGCTGCCCTTCGGGGATGATTTCCGGAGCCGGCTGCAGATCTTCGCTCTTGATGGTCATCATGTCGGATACCTGCTCTACCAGGAGACCGACGAGCTTGCCCGCAATATCAGTAACGATGATTGCGGAGCGCTCCGAAGGTTCCGTCATCTTCATGCCGAGGCGGCAGGCCATATCGATGACCGGGATCACCGCACCGCGCAGGTTGATGAGGCCGAGCACGTAAGGCGGTGTATGCGGCATCGGCGTCACCGGCGCCCAGCCGCGGATTTCGCGGATGGCCATGATGTCAATGCAGAACTCCTGGTCGCCAAGATGAAAGGAGACGATTTCCAGATAGGCGCCCGATTGCTTGATGGCGTTCGTCATGTTCGAGAACTTCCCGTTTGGCATCGCCGCAAGCGACGCTCGCGATTGAAAAGAGAGATCGGCTGGAGCGGCTTGGGCAGCGTCAGCATCCGGTGCTTTGGCGACAAAGACGCCTTGCTTCCGGCGGGCGTCATGCCCTTCTGGGATAAAGAGGTTCGCCGCGCTTTCGGGCGGTGGCCGAAAGCGAGTTCGACCGTTGAAGCCGATGTTGGCGCGGACTGGTTAGGATTGATTTAACATCCATCGGGATTTTATCTCTCAGGCCTCAGAGGAGTGGCAAAATGGAGTGAACAAGGCTCGGAAGATCACCGAACCGCATGCTGCGACGATTTCGGCCTCCTCTGAACATCTTCTTGAATTGCGTCCTCCACTTCGAGCCGCTACATCGGCTAGGAGGGCGATCGCACTGCACTTTCGGTGCGATCGTCCGTATTGGTAAGGAATAGCATTCATGAGAAGCGTGCGGATTGCAGTTTGGGTGGCCGTGTTGATCGTGGCCGGACTATTGGGCTGGTTCAGCTTTGGTGGCGGCAAGTCGCCGGAGGTTGCGGCATCCGGGCCTTATGGTGTCCCCTTCACGCTCGTTTCACAGAGCGGCCAGCCGATCAGCGAGCAGGCATTTCGCAGCAAGCCCTCTGCCGTCTTCTTCGGCTACACGCATTGCCCGGATGTCTGTCCGACGACACTGTTCGAGCTGAACGCCTGGCTGCAGAAGGTCGATCCCGATGGCACCAAGCTCAATGCCTATTTCGTGACCGTTGATCCCGAACGTGATACGCCTGCCATCATGGACCAATATGTCTCCAACGTTTCGAAGCGCATTACCGGCATTTCCGGTGATCCAGCTAAGGTGATGGACATGGTCAAAGGATTCCGTGTCTATGCCAAGAAGGTGCCGGTCGACGACAAGCAGCCAAATGGCGACTATACGATGGATCACACCGCTTCCGTCTTCCTGCTGGATTCGCAGGGCCGCTTTGCCGGAACCATCGCCTATGAGGAGGACCCGGACGTGGCGGTGAAGAAATTGGAGAACCTAGTCAAGAAGGGATAGGACCTGCATGGGCGAGGGGATTGGCGGACAGGGAAAATCCAGATCCATTCTGATCGTTGGGGCCGGGCCTGTTGGTCTTGCCGCCGCTCTCGAACTTGCCCGCCGCGGCTTCTCGCCACGTATTGTCGATGACGGCACTGGGCCGACGCCTAAGGAAGAGAGCCGCGCGTTGGGTGTCAACGCCCGCACGCTGACGCTGCTGTCTCCCTCTGGCGTTGCGGAGCGCATTATCGCCGCTGCGCAACCGATCGAGCGCTTTCGCGTCCGCTCGAATAAGAAAATTCTGATCGGGCTGGATACGCGAGAGGTAAAAGGTCGCTTCAGTGCTATTTGCGCCCTGCCGCAGGGCAATACCGAGCGCCTGCTGACGGAGGCGCTTTCAGCCTATGGCATCTCGCCCGAATGGCAGACGGCCGTGGTTGCAGAAGCCATGGTAGACCTTCAAAAACCGGAGGTCACGCTGCGCCGAGCCGATGGTACGTCGGAAACAGCGCGGCCGGATATATTGATCGGTGCTGATGGCGCCCATTCTGCGGTGCGCAAGGCATTCGGCGCCGGCTTCCCGGGCGAGGCGCTGGAGGCTTATTTCTATCTTGCCGATTTTCGCTATGCGGAGCCGGTCGATACGCATTTCGGCGAGATATCGCTCTTCGATCCCGGCATGGTCGGCCGCCTACCTGTCTCGGACGGCATCATTCGCTACATCTCGACGCTGGAGGATTTCGAAAGCCGCATCGCGCATCCGGCTGCGGTTTCGGAAAAGACCTGGGCCTCGCAGTTTCGCATCCACTTCCGGCATGTCGAGCCGATGGCCAAGGGGAATGTCTTTCTTGCCGGCGATGCCGCGCATATTCATTCGCCGGCCGGCGCGCGCGGCATGAATCTCGGCATCGAAGATGCCTGCTGGCTTGCGTGGCTCATTGCGGAAGGCCGCGAACAGGAGTATTCGGCCTTGAGAATTCCCGCCGTCAAGCAGGTCTTGAAACAGACCTATGGCCTGACACGATTGGTGACGATGCAAAACCCGCTGGCAGTTGCGGCGCGAAATTTCCTTGCGCCGCTGTTGCTGCGCTTTGGCCCGGTCCGCCGGCAATTGCTTCGGGGTGTGGCCGGCTACGACACGCCGAAACCGCCCTGGATCGACTGGGCCGAATAAGAACGAGAAAGAGCGACGAGTTGAGCGAAATCCGCCTTTATGTGACGACGAACGAGAAGAAGGCCGGGCAGGTTCTGGACCTGATGACGCCTGTGTTCGAAGACGAAGAATTGCCGATCGCAACGACGGAGATCGACGAGAAGAACGATGTCTGGGAAGCATCGATCTATCTCTACGCAGCGGATGAAGATGAGGTCCGTGATCGCTTCGAAGCGCTCCTGAAGCCGACTTTCGCCGATCTCGTCATTCAAAAGGAAGTGCTTCCCGATATCGACTGGATCGCCAAGTCGCTGGAAGGGTTGAAGCCTGTGCGTGCCGGCCGCTTCCTCGTGCACGGCTCGCATGATCGCGACAAGGTCGGCTCCAGCGACATTGCCATCGAAATCGAAGCAGGACAAGCTTTTGGCACTGGTCACCATGGGACGACTGCTGGCTGCCTTGAGACGATCGAGAAGGTTGTTGCGAGCCGCCGCGTGCGCAACGCGCTCGATCTCGGGACGGGCAGCGGCGTGCTGGCGATTGCCGTGCGCAAGCTGCGCAACATTCCGGTTCTGGCGACCGATATCGATCCGATTGCCGTCCGCGTCGCGAAGGAAAATGTCCGCAGCAACGGCATCGCCTCGGGTGTCACGCTGGAGACGGCACCGGGATTCCATTCCACGGCCTTTTCCCGTCATGGACCGTTCGACCTGATCATCGCCAATATTCTGGCGCGTCCGCTCATCAAAATGGCGCCGCAGCTTGTGGCGCATCTGGCACCGGGCGGTTCGGTCATTCTGTCGGGTATTCTTGCCGAGCAGCGCTGGAAGGTTCTCGCTGCCTATAACGGCGCGCACCTGCGGCATGTGCGCACGATCTGGCGCAACGGCTGGGTCACCATCCACCTCGACCGGCCTTAAGCCGGTCACTTCCCGCATCAACAATTGCAAAAAATAAAAAAGGCGGTGCCGAAGCACCGCCTTCAGATCGGTTTTCGCCGATCTTGCCCGCGAGCGTGTGGAGGAGGAGTGCTCAAGCGGGCTCTAAGCGTTCTGATCATAATCCGAGGGAGGAGGAGAACCGGATTGCGATCGACTTGGAACGCGTAGATCGTAAACTTGTTAGCGGCGACCGCCGCGGCTGGCACCGATTGCCTTTGCGGTTTCGACTTCGAGCTGACGAAGCGAGCCGACGGAATGGCGTACGGTGCGACGCTCGCCAGCCAGCGCCGGGCTAACATATGCGGAGCGAGAGATAGGCATTGTCTTAAGTCCTTGGTTTTGAGCTGGTTCTTCGTGAACCCCGTTTGATGCCGGCGATATAGCGACTCGCCCGTCGGCGTGGCAGGGGGGCGGCTTCATGGGAGCTATGCGTAATATGCATGTTTCATGCCGTGAAGTTGTCATAATCGGACTGACATGCTCACGAAATGGGCGGATTCGTTAACGGCCCGACATGAGATAAACTACTCTCATCCGGTGTGATATTGCAGTCATCGTACATAGCGTCTTAGAGATCGAAAATCACGTCGCACTTCCGATCGTGATGCTCTAACATACTGGCAATATTCAGTTTCACGAACTCTCCATCACTACCGGATCAGCCCATGTTTCAGTCTTTCGACGTCACTTCCACCCCGCAGTTCGGCCGCGAGCGTGTTACCGGTTTGCGTGCTGCCTTCGACGATCTCGGCATTGACGGCTTGCTCGTGCCGCGGGCTGACGAGTATCAAGGCGAGTATGTGCCCAAATGCTCGGAGCGTCTCGCATGGCTCACGGGCTTCACTGGATCGGCAGGTGTTGCGCTTATCACACACTCTCAGGCCGTGGTTTTCGTGGATGGCCGTTATGTGACTCAGCTTGCCGAACAGGTGGATCGAAGCGTCTTCACTGGAGGCGATCTGGTGAACGAGCCGCCGCATGTCTGGCTGCCGCGTCACGCGAAGAAAGGTTTCCGGCTCGGCATCGATCCGTGGCTGCATACGGGTGCCGAAGTACGCCGACTGGAAAAGGCCTTGGCCGAGATCGACGGCAAGCTCGTCTTCCTACCCCATAATCCGCTCGACAGGCTCTGGACCGACCGGCCGCCCGAGCCGCTGGGCAACGTTATCATTCAGGATATCGCCCAGGCCGGTATCCTCGCCAAGGACAAGCTTGCGACGATTGCGAACGGCCTCAAGGAAAAAAACCTCAAGGCGGCGCTGATTACCGATCCGTCCTCTGTCGCCTGGATCTTCAATATCCGCGGCAGTGACGTGCCGCACACGCCGCATCCCTTGGCCCGCGCCATCATCTATGCGGAAGGTGAAGCGGCGCTCTTCCTCGACAAGCGCAAGACCAAGGTCGAGGCCGAAGCCTATCTCACGCAGATCTGCAAGCAACTGCCGCCGTCGGAACTTACCAAGCGCGTGGCCGCTGCGGCCGCGAATGGCGGGCGCATCCTGGTTGATCCGGATCTTGCCTCCTACGCTCTGACCAACATCATCCGTCGTGAAGGTGGAGAGGTCGTGGAGGGCAATGATCCCGCCAAGCTGCCGCGTGCCTGCAAGAATGCTGCCGAAATCAACGGATCGGCCGCGGCGCACCTGCAGGATGGCGCCGCCATGGTCGAGTTCCTTTACTGGCTGGAGACAAGCAAGCATGGAACGGTGACGGAAATCGCTGCGGCGGAACGGTTGGAAGCTTGCCGCGCCCGCGTCGGCGAAAGCATGCAGAATCCGCTGAAGGATATCTCTTTCGATACGATCTCGGGTGCTGGCGAACACGCGGCCATCATGCATTACCGCGTGACCACGGCGAGCGACCGGTTGATCCAGGCCGGCGAACTGTTTCTGATCGATTCAGGTGCGCAATATATCAACGGTACCACCGACATCACCCGTACAGTTGGCATCGGTGCCGTCTCCGAAGAGCAGAAGCGCCTCTTCACGCTGGTATTGAAGGGAATGATCGCCATCAGCACGGCACGTTTCCCGAAGGGTACCCGTGGCTGCGATCTGGATCCGCTGGCACGCATCGCGCTGTGGAAGGCGGGCGTCGATTTCGCCCATGGCACAGGCCATGGCGTCGGCTCCTATCTCTCCGTCCATGAAGGCCCGCAGCGCATTGCGCGCCTTGCCGTGCAGGAGTTGCTTCCCGGCATGATCCTGTCCAATGAACCCGGCTATTATCGCCCTGGTCATTTCGGCATCCGCATTGAAAACCTGATCTACATCCGCGATCCGGAGGAGATCGAGGGAGGGGACATGCCGATGCTGGGCTTCGAGACTTTGACCTTCTGCCCGATCGATCGCAGCCTAGTCCTCGTCGAACTGCTGACGCATGAGGAGTTGCATTGGCTGAACGAGTATCACGCCCGGACGCGCGAAGCGCTGATGCCGCTGATCCATGATCACGACGTACGGGCGTGGCTGGAAAATGCCACGCTCGAGCTTAGCCATTGAGAAATATGGACCCCACCCCTTTGAAAAAGGGGATGGGGTCCGTCTCAAGCGCCTATGGAATGGCGCCATGCCATGACGACGATCCATCCGGTAACGAGCATGTAAGTCGACGGGTAGCGCAGGCCGACGAGAAGAGCTGCGAGCATCGCCACCTTGATATCCCACCCGCCGATAAAGAAGGCGGGTGCGACGAGGGTCGTGAGTACAGCGGCGGGCACGGCATTGAGCGCTGCCTCGACGCGCGGCGGAATGCGGGTCATCTTGACGATCAGGATATAGCCGCCGATGCGCGTCAGAAAGGTCACCACGGCCGCAGCCGCAATCAGCAACACCATATGCGAATTGAAATCGAACATGGTCAGACCTCGTGGCTTTCGTGCGCGATATCAGGCTTGCGATTCGCTTTGACCGGCGGCAGCATTGCGGCAAGCGCGACGCCCGCCAATGCGCCGATGCTGACATGCCAGGGTGAGCCCACATAACGATGGGCAATGGCCGATGCCACGGCGCTGACGGCGACGACGGGCAGGAAGTTGTCGCGCGTGCGGAAGCCCATGACAATGCCGAGGAAATAGACCGGCAGCAGAATATCGAGGCCGATGGCTTTGGGATCACCGATGAAACTGCCGAGAAGACCGCCGATCAGGCTCACCATCACCCAGGGAACATAGATCACCGCCGCAAAACCGATGTACCAGGCGAAAGTCACCGGCTTGCCGCTTTCATGGCGCTTGATCGTCTCGGCGAATTGCGGATCGACCAGCAGGAAAAAGGTGAAGAACTTCTCTACAGCGGAAAAGTGTCTGATATAGCGAGCGATCGCTGCCGAATAGAGCACATGGCGGAAATTCACGGCGAGGATCGACAGCACGATGAGCCAAGCCTGAACATTGTGGCCGAAGAGATCGATCCCGACCATCTGGCTGGCACCGGCATAGACGGTGCCGCTCATCAGGGTCAGTTCGCCAAGGGACATGCCCTGATCGCGCGCCAACGCACCGAAAAGGGCGCCGAAAGGCGCTGCAGCGAGGCCGACGGGAATACCACCCTTCAAGCCTTCAAGAAATTCCGCGCGACTCATGGTCCGCTTTGTCCTTTGTGGAAAATCCGGTGCTTTCGTCCGGATGTTGTGTCGAGGGCGCGCATTCCGCATGGAAACAACGATGGTTGCATCCTTGCGCATTTGTTGCCGCGCTGTTCAATGGCGGGAGGTGTAAGCCGAGCTTTTGGAGCCAGCAATTGAATTTCCTTGATGGATCAATTGATTTCCTTGATCCAGCCCTTGGAGCCCGCTCGCAAAATGGGAGATGGAAAGATGAAGAAGATCACCTTTTCGAAGGAGGAGAAGGCAGCCACGATTGCACGCCTTCAGCGCTATTTCGCCGATGAGCTGGACCAGACGCTCGGCACCTTGCCTGCCGAATTCCTGCTCGATTTCTTCACCGCCGAGATCGGCCCTTACTATTACAATCAGGGTCTGCGGGATGCCCATGCGGCATTGATGAGCAAGATGGAGGATTTCGGCGAGGCGATCTATCTGCTTGAGAAAGAGCCGACCAAGAGCTGATGGCGCCTCATTTCTTCGGCGGGAAGGTATGCTCTAATGCCGGAAACGTGCGGGCCTTCACCTCTTCGGCATAGGCTTCAGCCGCTTTCGAGATCATGGGCGCCAGCTCCGCGAAGTGCTTGACGAAGCGCGGCTTGAAATCGTTGAACAGGCCGAGCATGTCATCGGAAACGAGGATCTGCCCATCGCAGGCGGCAGATGCGCCGATGCCGATGGTGGGAATGGCAACGGCGGCGGTGATCTCGCGGGCGAGCGGTTCGACCGTGCCTTCGATGACCATGGCGAAGGCGCCGGCCTCTGAGATCGCCTTCGCATCGCGTCGGATCTTGGCAGCTTCCTTGTCCGAGCGGCCGAGCGAACGATAGCCGCCGGTCGTATTCACCTGCTGCGGCATGAGGCCGACATGGCCGAAGACTGGAATGCCGCGGCTTGTCAGAAAGGCAACGGTGTCGGCCATCTCTTCGCCGCCCTCAAGCTTCACGCCATCGCAGCCTGTTTCCTTCAGGATGCGGGCGGCATTGCGAAAGGCTTGTTCCTTCGATTCCTGATAGGAGCCGAAGGGCATGTCGACGATGACGCAGGCATGTTTTGCGCCGCGCATGACGGCCTGGCCGTGGGCGATCATCATATCCAGCGTGACGCCGACGGTCGTGTCCATGCCGTAGAGCACCATGCCAAGGGAATCGCCGACCAGCAGCAGGTCGCAATGCGGATCGAGCAGACGGGCAATCGGTGTCGTATAGGCCGTCAGGCTGACGATGGGACGGGTCCCCTTCATCGCTTCGATGGCCGCCGGCGTCGTGCGCTTGGTATGTCCGACGGTGCTCATTTCAGGCGACCCCTTCGTTGGCGGATTTGCTGCCAATAACCCGGTTGTCGAGCAAGCGGGTGGTGCCGACGCGGACGAACAAGGCGATGAGGATCCGCTGCCCCTGCAGTTTGGTCAGCGGTTCCAGCGTTTCGGGATGACGAACGGCGGCGACTTCCACGGTCGCGAGTGGCTCCCTTTCGATGAAGGCGCGGAGCGCCTCTTCGAGTGCTGCTGGATCGTCCGCGCCGAGATCGTAAAGCCTTGCGGCTTCCGACAGTGCCTGGGGGATAATAACAGCGGCGGCACGCTCTTCCTTCGACAGATAGACATTGCGCGAGGAGAGAGCCAGGCCATCTGCATCGCGAACGGTCGGTACCGGTACGACCCGGACAGGCTGGGCCAGGTCCTCGACCATGCGGCGGATGATCGTGACCTGTTGATAGTCCTTCTCGCCGAAATAGGCGCTGTCGGGCTGGGCGATGTTAAAGAGCTTGGTGACGACGGTGGCAACACCGGCGAAGTGCCCCGGACGAACCGCACCTTCCAGCTCCGCCCCGAGCTTCGGCACGTCGACCACCGTTTCCATCGGTCGCGGATACATGTCGATGACACCGGGTGCGAAGAGAAAATCGACGCCGGCGTCACGCAGCATGGCACTATCCCGCTCGAGATCGCGCGGATATTTCCCCAGATCCTCATTGGCGCCGAACTGCAGCGGATTGACGAAAATGGAGGTGACGACGACGTTGTTCTCGGCTTTTGCACGAGAGACCAGTTCCATGTGACCGGCGTGCAGATAACCCATGGTCGGCACCAGGCCGATTTTCCTGCCGGCTTTGCGGTGTTCGCCAAGCCGTTCGCGTAGAGCGGCAATCGTGTGAACGATCTCCATCGTGGCACTCCTCCCCAGGCAATGCCGTTTCCGTATCGCCGGTTTCCATCCCTCAAAATTGCCGGGACTTCTAACGTGTGCAGTGCAAAAAGGCAATTCGCCCGCGCCACCGGCGACGGTTTCGCTTTCAGGCTATAAGGTTCGCAGGCCAACCCAAGGCGATTTAATCTCCGCTGTTGTGCTCCAAACGGTATCACTCTCCCAAGGGGTGCCTGAGAGAGCGAAAACGAGATGATGCTGTTTTGTGTAGAGGCTAGACCGAGCGGGTCAGGCCGCCATCGACTTTGAGGTTTTGGCCGGTGATATACCCAGCGCCATCGGAGGCCAGAAAGGCGACGGTGGCGGCGATCTCGGCGCTGGTGCCATAACGCTGCATCGGCACGCTGTCGCGGCGCTCTTCGGTCGCCGGCAGGCTGTCGATCCAGCCGGGCAGGACATTGTTCATCCGCACATTGTCGGCGGCGTAGGTGTCTGCAAAAATCTTCGTATAGGAGGCAAGGCCCGCACGGAATACCCCCGAAGTGGGGAACATTGCAGATGGCTCAAATGCCCATGCCGTGGAGATGTTGATGATCGCGCCGGATTTCTGTTTCTGCATGATGGGGGCAATGAGGCGCGTCGGACGGATGACATTCATGAGATAGACATCGAGGCCGGTGTGCCATTGCTCGTCGGTGATCTCAAGGATCGGGGCGCGCGGACCGTGGCCGGCGCTGTTGACGAGCACATCGATCCGCCCCCATTTTTCCATCGTCGCATCGACCAGGCGCTTGAGATCGTCATTCGACTGATTGGAGCCGGTAACGCCGATGCCGCCAAGTTCCTGAGCCAGTGCCTCACCCTTTCCGGAGGAGGAGAGGATGGCGACATGGAAGCCATCGGCGGCAAGCCGTCTGGCGCTTTCGGCGCCCATGCCGCTGCCGCCCGCCGTGATCACTGCCACTTTTTCTATCGACATTTTCGGTTCCTCCTTCATCTTGTTCTGCTAGAACTGATTGCCTCGAAATTATCGATGAAATATCATCGTCTTCGCGCGAGAGCGAAGCAGATAAACTCCTGTTTGCCAGTAGAAAAACTATCGCATGAATGGTTCACCCAGTAAACTTCCCTCGCTGAACGGTCTGAAGGCATTCGAAGTGGCCGCGCGCCATTGCAGCTTCAGGCTCGCGGCCGAGGAGCTTAGGGTTACGCAGGGCGCCGTAGCGCAGCAGGTGCGCGGGCTGGAAGCCGAGCTTGGCGTAAAGCTGTTCGAGCGAATGCCGCGGACTTTGGCGCTAACGGGCGAGGGACGGGCCTATATCGCCGATATCAGGCGTGCCTTTGAAATTATCGCACAAGCGACTGGCGATCTCAGGCCGCAGCCCGTCAGGCTCACCATCAGCACCACGCCGACATTCGCATCGAAATGGCTGATTCCGCGCCTGCCGGATTTTACTGCTCGTCATCCCGATCTCGATCTTCATATCCTTGCGACGGAACGCATGTCAGGCTTCCAGGCTGATGGAGTGGATCTTGCAGTGCGCTACGGGCGACCACCTTTCGGGCCGGGGCTGGCGACTGAACTGCTCTTCGAGCAAGAGATCATTGCCGTTTGCAGCCCGGCATTGCTGCAGGACCGAAAGCCGCCGAGGACCGCGGAAGAGCTTGTCGATTACGCGCTTCTTCATGATGCCCATAATTCCTGGCCCGAATTCATCGACAAGCATTTCGGGCGGGCGGCTCACGCCTCCTATAAAGGGATCAGCTTCAACCAGACATCGCATGCGATCGAAGCGGCGATCGCCGGGCAGGGAATCGTTCTTGCCAACCGCGATTTCGTGGCGCGAGATATGGCGGAAGGTCGCTTGACGCAGGTTATCCAGGGGTCGCTAAGTGGTTCATCCGACTTCTATCTCGTCTGGCCGCGCTATCGCAGATCCGCAGCCCTTGAGACGGTTATCGCCTGGATGAGAGGAGAAGCGAGCAGGAAATAAGGGATACCGCTCGCCTAATGTTGGGAGCAGGTTTTTCAGGAATGAAATGCCCCCGGTTTTCGAAGACGGCCCATCAGGCGCGGTCGCGCTGCCGAATGCTGCAATTGTCCTTCCGGGGTTAGCGCTTTCCTCAATCTTTTCCTGTTATCTGAAGCCATGGCGAAGATCGTGGCATTGGCTGCATATTTCTATCAGGCTGCGGTGGCTTTCGGGCTGCTGATCGCTGTGGCGCATCTGCTGACGCCAGCGGATTATGCCGCCTATTCGCTGTTCATCTCGATCAGCCAGTTTGCGGCGATCCTCTGCTTCGAATGGGTTCGCTTTGCCTGCAGCCGCTTCTATCCGGGGCAGGGGCCTGGGAGCGAGGCGCTGGAGCGCAAGGCGCTGACGGTAGAATTCTCGGCATGCTCGGCAATCTGCCTGATCGCCGCTTCCGTCTCGATCTTCTTTTCTGTCTCTGCAGAGATTGCCGTGCTTGGCGGCCTGGTTGCGATCTTCCAGGGTGGCAGCGACCTGCATCTTACCATGCTGCGCTTTCGTCAGGAATTTCGCGTCTTTTCGCGGCTGCAGGGTTCGCGTGCGACGATTTTGGCGATCGGTACGCTTGCGGGCGCGACGATTGCCCCGACTTTCACATGGACCGTCGCCGGTCTGATGGCCGGCTATCTTGCCTATGGGCTCCTTGCCGCATTTCTGACCCGCAACAGTCTTCACGAGGCGGCTTCGTTCGAGAAGGCGCGGGTACGTAAGCATTTCGTCTATGGCAGCGTCGCCGCGAGCGCCTCCGTTATCGGCATGCTGACGCCGCTGGGATTGAAGTCCATCCTTACGGCCATGTTGGGAGCGGGTGGCGCTGCCGGCGCACTTCTGGCGCTTGATCTGCTGCAGCGACCCTTTATCCTGATCGTCTCTGCACTGCAGGCCATTCAATATCCCGATGTCGTTACGACCTATGATCGCGATGGATCGACGCCTGCATTCACCAAGCAGCTCGGAGAATATTATTCACTGCTGACTGGTCTGACGCTGATGACGGCCACCGGCATTTTCGCGCTATTGCAGCCGGTCGGCCAATTGGTCATCGCGGCTGGTTTGCGCAAGGAGTTTCTTGCCGTCGCCCCCTTTGTCATCGGCCTTGCGACCTGCCGTGCGCTGACGGCCAATATGCTGCCCACCCCTGCGCATCTACAGCACCGGTTGCTGACGATCTTTCTGCTCGCGGCACTGGATTGCGTGTTGCTGAATGCGGGCACGATCATCGGCGGCTATCTCGGCTCTTATGATGATGCTGCGCTTATGGCCGGTGGCATGATCGGTGCGCTGTGCGCCATGGTGATCGGTGTGAAGGTGATGATGTCCCTTGCCTTCGATTTCGTCTGGCCGCCCGTTATCTTGTCCGCCATCGGGCTCGTCCTGCCGGTGCTGGCGACGATCGGCTTTGGGTACTCGCTATGGATATTCGTGGCCGGGGGCGTGGTTGGCGGCGCGCTCTTCTGCCTGCTCGGTCTCTATAGCTATTTCGTCATCATGTTCCGGCGGCAAGCTCCGCTATAAAGCTTCAAAGCGTTTCCAGCATGGAGAGGACGCGATCCGCGCTGCCGTCCCATGAAAAGCGCTTGATGTTCTCGTAGCCGCGCCGGCGCAGATCTTCGCGGAGCGTCTCATCCGTCACGATCCTGCGCATGGCATCGAGGAGCTCGTCCTGTCGGAATGGATCGAAGTAGAGTGCGGCGTCGCCCGATGCTTCGCGCACCGCAGGAATATCAGCCGCAAGCACCGGGCAGCCTTGAGTCATTGCTTCCAATGGCGGGATGCCGAAACCTTCGTAGAGGCTCGGAAAAACGAAAGCCGTGGCATGGCGCTCCAGCGCGGCGATTTCCGCGTCGGCGAGCCGGCCGGGGAAGAGCAGGCTGTCGTTTGATTGCTGGCTGTCCGATTTGAACACGGTCGGTGCGGAGCCGCCCACGACGACGAGCTTCTGATTGGTATCTTTGAGCGCCTCGAAAGCGCGGATCGCGAAATCGAGGTTCTTGTTGGGTTTCATCGTTCCCACAAGCAGGAAGAAGCCGTTCGTCTTCAGGCCAAGCCGCAGCATGACGGCCTCATCCGGCTCGATGGCGGCATAGTGATCGACGGCATTGTAGACGACGTCGATACTAGTCGATGGCACCCGGAAGACGGAGGCGAGCTCCTGCCGCGAGAACTCCGAGACGGTGCCGATCTTGGCGGTGCGTGTCAGCACGGTTCCAAGGGCGCCATGCAGCAGGCGGTAGCTGCGCTTGAAGGACTGCGGATGGCGGAAGATCGTCACGTCATGAATGACGACAGCCTGGCGGCGATGCAGAAGCGGCCCGCTGCCGCCGAAGCCGATGAGCCGGCTGCCGCGCGAGCGTGAAAGCAGCGACGTCTGCTCCCAAACGTGACCTGGCCCAGCGCCGAATTCGTCGATTTCGATAGCGGAGAGCTTGAGATCGATAGGCGTGTTGCGCGGCACGGCCAGCCGCCAGCGCACGCTTTTCAGAGAGGCTGGCAGGGCGCCCGCGGAAATCTTGCGGTCGAGTGCCAAGGTGAGCTCCCGCGCAAAGCGCTGCACGCCCGAAAGGGGCTGGCCGAGGAAACGCCCGTTGATGACAATAGATTGCACGCGCAAAACCCGATATTTCATTGATCGGGAACAGCTTGCATCATTTTGTTTAGAGAAGGTTTAGCTGGACTTGCGCGATTTTACGCAAGCGCATCCTTGCTGCTGATCACGGCAACACCACGGGCTCGCATCTCATCGATTGCCGATTTGACGCCGGCGAGATCGATGCCTCGGCTGGCATCTTCGATGAAGCGGACGGTAACGCCAGGCAGCATTTCAACGGCATCGAGGGCCGAGAACTTGACGCAATAATCGGTTGCCAGCCCGCAAAGGTCGAGTTCGGTGACGCCTTTGTTGCGCAGATAGGCGGCCAGCCCGGTGAGGGCGGCTTGATCGTTGTCACGGAAGGCGGAATAGCTGTCGACTGCAGGGTTCTGGCCCTTCTGCTGGATGAAATCGACGGCGTTGATATGGAGGTCCGGGTGAAACTCGGCATCTTTGCTATTCTGAACGCAGTGATCGGGCCACATCATCTGCGGCTTGCCCGAGAGCATGCCGATTTCAAAGGGTTTCTTGCCCGGATGAGCGGAGGCGAAGCTACCGTGACCGGCCGGATGCCAGTCCTGTGATGCGACGATGAGATCGTATCGGCCGCTGTCTATGAGCTCGTTGGCGACAGGCACCGTCAGATTTCCTTCGTGAACGGGTAGGTTGCCGCCAGGGCAGAAGCCGTTCTGGATATCGATGAGCAGCAGCGCTTTCATGAGGCCTGTCCTTCCGTTTTGTTGCGCCGCACGATGCCAAGCGGCGCGTTTCGGATCAAGCCCTTTGCGCCTCGCCGATGAAGGCGGCGAGGCGCGACGGTTTGTAAAAGCTTATGCCGGCTTGTGGCCTTTGAGGCCATAGAAGGCAATGTAGACGTAGCAGATGATCGGCATCAGGAAGGCGAGGTGAATGCCGATGGTATCGGCAAGACCGCCCTGAATGACTGGCAGAATCGCTCCCCCGACGATGGCAAGGCACAGAATGCCCGAGCCTTGGCTCGTATATTTGCCGAGGCCATGCAGCGCCAGGCTGAAGATCGTCGGGAACATGATCGAGTTGAACAGGCCGATCGCCAGCACGGACCACATGGCGACATGGCCTGTCGTCAGCACCGTCACCAGCAGAAGAATGATCGCGATAGCGGCGTTGAACGCAAGCGCCTTGCCATCATCGATGTGGCGCATGATTGCCGAGCCGACGAAGCGTCCGACCATCGCGCCGCCCCAGAAATAGGAGACATAGTGGGCGGCATCGGACTCGGAGAGATGGGCGATATCGGGCTGGCTCAGGAAGTTCACCAGGAAGCTGCCGACGCTGACTTCGGCGCCGACATAAACAAAGATGCCGACAGCGCCGAGCACGAGATGACGGTACTGCCAGGCGGAACCGCCGCCGCGCATCGGCTCGACGGTTTCTTCATCTTCGACCTCGGGCAGCTTCAATGCGGCAAAGACGGCAGCAAGCACCAGGAATGCGGCAGCAAGAAGCAGGTAGGGGAATTTTACCGCACCGGCCTCGGCAAGCCGCATGGCGTCGAGCTGCTCCGGCGTCGCGTTGGTGGCCGCAACGGTCGCGGCGGACAGGATAAGCATTGCGCCGAAGTAAGGTGCAATCGTCGTGCCGAGGGAGTTGAATGCTTGCGTCAGGTTCAGACGGCTGGCGGCCGTATCCGGTGGTCCCAACACGGTGACATAGGGGTTGGCGGCGACCTGCAGGATCGTGATGCCGGTGGCGAGCACGAAAAGCGCGCCCAAGAAAAGGGCGTAGACTCGGTAGGTGGCGGCCGGAATGAACAGGGCGCAGCCGACAGCCGCGATCGCGAGGCCGACAACGATGCCCCATTTATAGGTGATGCGCTTCACGAGCGTGCCGGCAGGAAGCGATATGATGGAGTATGCGCCGAAAAAGCAAAGCTGGATAAGCATTGCCTGGGTGTAATTGAGCTGAAAGACGCTTTTCAGGTGCGGGACCAGAATATCGTTCAGGCAAGTGATGAAGCCCCACATGAAAAAGAGTGAGGTGAGTGCGATGAGCGCGAATTGGTAGTTGCCCTGGCCTTGGCGTGCGGATGCACGGGCGCTGGTGGGCGCAGAGCTTGTTGCTGAGCCAGCCACTTTTTTATCCTCGGTTCTTGTTGTTGCCAGGCTTCGAGATTCGAGCCGGACGAAAAGCCCGAACGGGCCGAAAGAAGAAACTGGCAGCGGCTTGCCGAGACCCCCGCAGGAAACGCAGAATCCCGAAGCCGCTTCAATCGATATAATCGATTGGATTATCATTGGTAGCTTGCTAGGCATGCGGATTCTGCAATGCTGCAATGCAATCGCTTGCAAGAGTGGAATGTCTAGCCATGCCTTACGGTTTTTGGGCGGCCTATTCGATTGGGGCCCGCAGCCGACGTCAGTCAAGGCTGTGCAAATAACCAAGAACGGCGCGTTTCACGCGCAGAGCCAGCTGGTTTTTATCCGTGTCGCCATGGTCCCCTGCGGCATCGACCATTCCCTTGACGATGGCGACCACGTCGCGGCTTGCCACTTCTATATCGACCTGCGGCGGCAAATCCGGTCGCAGCAGGGTTGCGCGCGTGAGCTCCAAGAATCGCCGTTTGACCGCTTCGGTGGCGGCATCGAGCGGCAGCCGCGCCTCCTCGAAATCGAGCAGGCGGGCTAGTGCCGGCCGGCGAAGCTGCTGTTCGACGCAAGGGAGGATGAGCGCCGATAGCGCCTCGCTGCCGGTGGTCTTGTCGGCGGCAATTTCCGCTTCTGCGACGAGGCGCGAAGTCTCGCGCAGGATCAAGGCTCCGATCAGCGCATCCTTGCGTGGAAAATACTGATAGAGCGAGCCGACGCTGACGCCAGCCTTCTCCGCGACGGCATTGGTGGAGAAGGCTTCATGGCCGTGCTCCTCCAAAATGCGAGCTGCAGCCTCCACGATCGCTTCGACTGTTGCAAGCGACCGGGCTTGCTTTGGCGCTTTTCTCGGCGTGGCTCGGCTGTGGAGCGGGCTTTCGGACATGTTCCTGGAATGCGAGTAGCAAAAAGCGAATTATCGCTCATATTACAATTCGCGACCCAATGAAACAAGCATTTCAGCGAACATGCTGGGATTGAGTTCCCAGGCATGACGGAGAGCGCTTGTGCGAGCGACAAGGAGATTTGACGCATGTCCAACGAAATTAGAACCGCGATCGTAACCGGCGCATCCAAAGGTATTGGCGCCGCCATTGCGAAGCAGCTTGCCGACGATGGCTTTCAGATCGTCGTCAATTACTCATCGAGTTCCGAAGAGGCCGGCGATGTTGTCGCCGGTATCGCCGCGGCGGGTGGTCGCGCGATTGCGGTCCGTGCCGATGTCGCCGACGCCGCGGCCGTAACCGCATTGTTCGATCGCGCCGAAGCGGAGTTCGGAAAGGTCGACGTGCTCGTCAACAATGCCGGGATCAGCAAATTCTCGCCATTGGCTGAGGTTTCGGATGAGGATTTTCGGCAGCAGGTTGCCGTCAATCTGACAGGCACCTTCAATGGGATGCGAGAAGGGGCGAGGCGGGTGCGCGATGGCGGCCGCATCATCAATCTCTCCACGAGCATCATCGGTCACTACTCCCCGGGCAACGGCGTCTATGCCGCGACGAAGGCGGCAGTAGAGGCAATGACCCATATTCTTGCCAAAGAGCTCGGTCCGCGCGGGGTCACCGTCAATGCAGTCGCGCCGGGGCCGATCGCGACCGAATTGCTGTTCAAGGGGCGGTCCGAGGCGCTAATCCAGCGGCTGATAAGCGACATTCCGCTCGGGCGCCTCGGGCTGGCGGAGGATATCGCCCAGATCGTATCGTTTCTGGCCGGGCCGCAGAGCGGTTGGGTCAACGGCCAGATCATCAGGGCGAATGGCGGGCGCAACTGAAGTGGCGCAGCGAGGCGCAGAAGCCTTGGCAGCAGAAGGATCGTCTCTTGCCTAGTGACGCGATACTGAATGATGCCATCGCGAAACCGGTCGTGTCTCGCGATAGCTTTCCCGTCGCTTCGTTGCGGGCTCAGTCGAATGCCAATCCTTCCTCGGCGATGGACTTCTGGACGGCCTCCCGTTGCCTCATGCGGCGATACCAAGCTTCCAGATTATGAAGTCCGTCGAAATGGATACCGGCTTTGTAATAGGATTTCAGCCACGGAGCCTGACCCCAACCCGTCAGTGCAAACAGATAGGCGTCGGCAACCGTGAATCTATCGCCCATCAGGAAGGGACGGTCGGCGAGATGCGCGTCGATCCATTGATATCGTTTTTCAAGCTTCGGCCTTGCGGTCTCGACATAGTCTCCCGCGAGCCGCGCATAGAGAAGCGGAATAAACCCCTTGTGGATTTCCGTCGACAAGAAGCCGAGCATTTCCTGCAGCCTGTAGCGCTCCATCGTGCCGGGGGCGGCTGCCAATCCGGCCTCCGGCTTCAGATCCGCCAGATATTGGACGATCGCCGGCCCTTCGCGCAGAAGATTGCCGTCGCCGAGATCAAGCAACGGGACATAGCCATGCGGATTGATATCATAGAAATCGAGTCCGGTTTCGGTCTTGTGGCTGGCGTGATCGACCTTGATCACGTCCACGTCCAAGCCAAGTTCGTTGATGACGATATGGGGCGAGAGTGAGCAGCTTGCGGGCAGATAGTAGAGCTTCACGAGGGTCTCCATGGTGTTTCCGGTGCCAGCTTTCGCTTGGAAAGACTGTCGTAGAACCATGTAATCCCTGCAGTATAGAATAGTAAGAACGGAAAAGTTTGACATCTAGGTACAAAAATTATACCGCCATGCACATGAGGTATGCGCGATGAAAAAGACCGTGACGGGTTGCTCCGTGGAAGAGGCGATGCACTTGCTGGGAGGCCGCTGGCGGCTGCTGATCGTGTCCTATCTGGTCGATGGACCCCAGCGCTTCAACGAACTGCGACGGCTGATGCCTGGCATTTCGCAGAGGATGTTGACGCTGGACCTGCGGGCGCTGGAGGAGGCGGGTCTTATCAAGCGGACGGTCTATCCGACAGTTCCCGTTAAGGTTGAATATTCGCTGACGGAGGATGGGAGGCGTTTGGAGAAGGTTGTCGCCGTAGTGAAAGAATTCGGGTTGTGGCTGAAGGATCGGGATGCGCAGGCTACCGGGAAGCGTGAGGATTCACCAGAGCTCGTAGTATAAGTCCCGCCAATCCGGATTTGTTTTTTAGACTAGATCGATCTTCCACTGTCGATACCAGCGTTTCAGCGATTTTTCTTTTTGTATGGCTGAAACGATGTCTGCGTGGTCTTCATACCAAACCAACCGCGTGCATCCCTATTTCCAAGCGAATCCCGGTGTTAGAGGCCTTCGCGATGTTCGTAGATGCGACGCTCGAGATCGGCGGTGACGCCCATGTACAGCGTGCCTCGCTTGTGATTGGTGATGATGTAAGTGTATCCACCCATGCGTGTACGACGCTGGTTGGGGTAGTGGTCGTCAAGGGTCGCTAGGGATGACGGATGATCTATTGATGCCGGATCAGTGCTCGCATTTGCCACCGACGGCATACCCCACACTCCGTCATCCTCGGGCTTGACCCGAGGATGACGGAGTGGAGGAAGATGAGGAGTCCCATCGCGACCTTCGTATATGCGCGGTCCGCATCAGCAGGTGATTCTATGGCCCCAAACCCGGAATCGCTCCCGATCAAACCCTCTCCACAAACCCGTCCAACACCCTTTTCTGCCCGGCGCGGTCGAATTCGATCGTCAGCTTGTTGCCCTCGATTTCCGAGACGTTGCCGTTGCCGAATTTGATGTGGAAGACGCGGTCGCCTATAGCGAATTTGGAGGGTTCGGAGGAGGTGGATTTGGCCACCAGTTCGCCGTCAATGGTGCGCACCTTCGGGCCGCTTTCGCCGTAGCCGATGCGTTCGACGGCGTGGCCGGAGCGGCTGCCCCAGTTGTCGCGGGTTGCATCGTTGCGGTTGGCCTGGGCGCGTTTCCAGCCCGGGGTGGAATAGGTATTGGCGAAGGGATCTGCCTTGTCGAAGCGGGACTGGCCGTAGCCGCCGCGGCCGTACCCGCCATAGGATTGCTCGACTTCGGCGACCTGAACATGGGTTTCCGGCAGTTCGTCGAGGAAGCGGGAGGGGATCGTGGATTGCCAAAGACCGTGGATGCGGCGGTTGGAGACGAACCAGATGTGGCAACGGCGCTTGGCGCGGGTGATGCCGACATAGGCGAGGCGGCGCTCTTCCTCGAGGCCGGCGCGCCCGCTTTCGTCGAGCGAGCGCTGATGCGGAAACAGGCCTTCCTCCCAGCCGGGCAAAAACACGGTGTCGAATTCCAGACCCTTGGCGGAGTGGAGCGTCATGATGGAGACGGCGTCGAGATTCTCGTTCTGCTCGGCATCCATGACGAGGGCGACGTGTTCGAGGAAGCCGCGCATGGACTCGAAGCTGTCCATGGAGCGGATGAGTTCTTTCAGGTTTTCCAGGCGCCCCGGCGCTTCCGCCGATTTGTCGTTCTTCCACATGTCCGTATAGCCGGACTCTTCGAGAATCTGCTCGGCAAGCTCGGTATGCGGCGTGTTTTCGAGCAGGCCCTGCCAGCGGCGGAAGGACTGCACGACGTCGAACAGCGCCTTGCGCGCCTTCGGCTTCATCTCATCCGTCTCGATGATATCGGCCGCTGCCGCCAGCATCGGGATATCGCGTACGCGGGCATAGTCGTGCAAAGCGCGGACGGTGGTGTCGCCGAGGCCGCGCTTCGGCGTGTTGATGATGCGCTCGAAGGCGAGATCGTCGGCCGGCTGGCAGACGAGGCGGAAATAGGCCATGGCATCGCGGATTTCGAGGCGCTCGTAGAAGCGCGGGCCGCCGACGACGCGGTAGTTGAGACCGAGCGTGACGAAACGGTCTTCGAATTCGCGCATCTGGAAGGAGGCGCGCACGAGGATGGCGATGTCGTTAAGATTGTGCTTGTTGCGCTGCAACTGCTCGATCTCTTCACCGATAGCGCGCGCTTCCTCCTCGGAATCCCAGGAGGCATGCACCTGCACCTTTATATCGTCCGGATCGGAGCGGTCGGTGAACAGCGTCTTGCCGAGCCGGCCTTCATTATGGGCGATCAAATGCGCGGCGGCGCCGAGAATATGCTCGGTGGAGCGATAGTTGCGCTCCAGCTTGATGACCTTGGCGCCCGGAAAATCCTTCTCGAAGCGCAGGATATTGTCTACTTCCGCACCGCGCCAGCCATAGATCGACTGGTCGTCGTCGCCGACGCAGCAGACATTCTGCGGCTCGCCCTTCTGCCGCTGCGCCAGCAGGCGAAGCCACATGTACTGCGCCGTGTTGGTGTCCTGATACTCGTCGACTAGGATATAGCGAAAGCGCTGGTGATAATCCTTGAGGATATCAGGATTCTGCCTGAATATATTGATCGGATGCAGCAGGAGATCGCCGAAGTCGCAGGCGTTCAGCGTTTTCAGGCGGTTCTGGTAGGCGGCATAGAGTTCGCGGCCCTTGCCGTTGGCGAAGGCGCGCGCATCGCCTTCCGGAATATCGGCGGGGCTCAGGCCCTTGTTCTTCCAGGTATCGATCATGCCGGCAAACTGCTTGGCCGGCCAGCGCTTGTCGTCGAGCCCTTCGGCCTGGATCAGCTGCTTGATCAGGCGGATGACGTCGTCGGTATCGAGAATGGTGAAGCTGGAGGTGAGGCCGACCAGCTCGGCATGACGGCGCAAAAGCTTGACACCGATCGAGTGGAAGGTGCCGAGCCAAGGCATGCCTTCGACCGCGCCGCCGACGAGCAGCGCAATACGCTCCTTCATCTCGCGGGCCGCCTTGTTGGTGAAGGTGACGGCGAGGATCTGGCTGGGGAAGGCGCGGTTGGTGGAGAGGATATGAGCGATGCGTGTCGTCAGCACGCGCGTCTTGCCGGTGCCTGCGCCCGCAAGCACCAGAACGGGGCCGTCGAGCGTTTCCACGGCTTCCGTCTGTTCGGCATTAAGGCCCGAGAGATAATCCGGCCGGCGGCCGCTGTCGCGTGCCGCCATGGCGCGTGCCGCGATGCCGCCGCCAATGCTGCCGGCAGCCGGCGCAGAACGGCGCGGTACGGTGTGCTCCGGCTCCTCGTCAAAGAAGGGAATGTCGTCATGTCCAATGGTCATGCCGCCCAATGTAATGATTCTACCCCGAAAGGCAAAAGAAACGGGCCGAAATTAGAACAAAAAGTGCACATTCGCAGCTCTTGATGCGCGTTTTGCATCATGGAGCGGACATGCCGACGAGCCAGTAAAACGTGTCGTTGTCTCACCGAAGATTACAACTTTGTTTGTATCTAAATTGTGGTTTAGCAGTCGATTCATGGGAAGCAACGGCCGCGTGAACGGCGCGGTACACGATGCTCGCCAATCGCCGCGCCGCGGAATAGCGACGAGCCCTCGGGGCTGAGCCAGTTATCGCCCCCGCGCCCAATTATGGTGAATTATGCGTTGTTCTTAGCGCATTTTTAAGCATGTTTGCTAATCATGGAGATATGTAACCGCCAGAGCGCAGGTGTTGTTTTTGCCTGGCTCCTGTTTGCCGATGCGATCGGCCCGCGCGCATGAGCGCCCGCGGCAAGGTTCCGATGTCTCCTTGTATGTGTTGCGTATTGTTGCGTTCGGAGTTCATGTGCCGTGAGTATTTTTTCGACCTTCATCAGGGTCAGTCCCTCTATGAATACAGCGCTGGAAGTGCTGAGGGACACCCAGGCCAAACTGGGTAATGCCGAACGACAGATGTCGTCGGGCCTGCGGGTTCAAACGGCGAGAGACAATGCTACGTACTGGAAAATCTCGACTTTGACGCATACCGACGTCGGTGCGATTTCGTCGGTTCAGGATGCGCTCGGTCTCGCCGCCTCGACCGTCAGCACGGCTTCTACGGGTGTCGGCAGCGCGATCGACGTCGTGACCGAGATCAGGACAAAGCTTGTCAGCGCCTATGAGACCAGCGTCGACAAAACGAAGCTTAATGACGAGATTGCGCAGCTGAAACAGCAGCTGCGCAGCGTCGGAGAGTCTGCGACCTTCAATGGCGTCAACTGGACGGTGCTGCGGGATGGCGCCGATCCTACCGATCCGCACGAAGTGCCGGGTTCGCTGATCCGCGGCAGCAACGGGACAGTGACGATCGGCATGCTGAGCTATGCCGGCGTGAGCTCGACGACAGGTCCGATCACCTCCGCCGATGCGCGTTATCTGATCGATGATCAGTCGAGCGGCTCCGGCGGATATGGCGTGCTGACGTCGACGTCTTTCGCGACCGAGGCCGGGGCTGCAAGGAACTATGTGCTCGTCAGCACTCAGAACGGCAATACGAGCGGCCAGGTGGAGATCTCGCTCGATGCGAATACGACCCAAGGGGCCATCGCCGACATGGTCAACACAGTGACGGGAATGTTGAACCAGCTCAAGACGATCGGGTCCGCATTCGGCTCCCTCGAATCGCGCATCAATCTTCAGACCGAGTTCGCCAAGAATTTGAGCGATTCCCTGACCAGCGGTGTCGGGAAGCTTGTCGATGCCGATATGGAGCAGCAATCGAGCAAGGTTCTGGCGCTGCAGGCTCAGCAGCAACTCGGGCTGCAATCACTCTCGATCGCCAATGCCAGCTACAATACGGCTTTGCAGCTTTTCCAGAATCTCTGAGAGCCAACCAGAATCATAAGAGGCAGAGTTATACGTATCCGCATTGCCTCGGTGGCTTTAGCCGTTTTTTCGCTTGGCTGGAGTGTTCGCGATGCTGTCAGAGGCAGCATCAATGCGGTGGTGATATGGCTCGGCTTCTGGGTCTGATGTCTACTATTGAAAGATTGTTGCGGAAATTGCTTCCATCCCAAAGATATAAGGGCGTCATAGATTTCTCTTCACGATATTGCCGCAATGCTTCATATCTGCTGCGGCCATCGAACCGGAGAGCGATGATTCCATGATGAAGAGAATTGCCATTCTTGCCCTAGCGGCAGCCTTTTTGAACGCATGCACGACCACCGATCCCTACACGGGTGAGCAGAAAGTTTCCAATACGGCCGGCGGTGCAGCGATCGGTGCCGGTGTCGGCGCTGTCGCAGGCCTTCTGATCGGCCATTCGCCGGCCTCGCGCCGCAATGCCGCGCTGATCGGCGCAGGCGTCGGTGCGCTCGCAGGTGCGGGCATCGGCAATTATATGGACCAGCAGGAATCCGAACTGCGTGCGCAGCTGCAGGGCACCGGCGTCTCCGTTACGCGCGTCGGCGACCGCATCATCCTCAACATGCCGTCGGCAATCACCTTCGACATCGACCAGGACGCGATCAAGCCGGAATTCTTCCCGACGCTGAATTCTGTCGCGATCGTTCTGCGCAAGTTCAACCGCACGCTGATCGACGTCAACGGCCATACGGATTCGACCGGCAGCCTGCAGCATAACCAGGATCTGTCCGAGCGCCGCGCCGGATCGGTTGCCTCCTACCTCGGCAGCCAGGGCATCGATCAGCGCCGCATGTCTGCCATCGGCTTCGGCCCGTCGCAGCCGGTCGCAACGAATGCAACCGAGGCTGGCCGCGCCCAGAACCGCCGCGTCGAGATCCAGATCGCACCGATCACGCAGAACGGCTAAGCTTTTTCAACAAAGACGGCCGGGTCTCACGATCCGGCCGTTTTCTTTGCGCGTCCGATCACGCGTGCATGCTGGCGCCCTTGGTGATCTTGTCGACGATTTTCTTGTCCGCGCGCAAGGCGATGCCGACGACCTTGGCGTCCTCGGGTGCGAATTCGGAAAAGACAGCGCGGTTGGCCGCATCATGGCCAGTTGAAAACATTTCCTCGATGAAGATGGAAGATGTGACGCCACGCTCCAGCGAGCGGCGGTGGATGGCGGTAATGCTCTCCTTGTCGGCCGAGAGCACGATGATGGGCTGGATCGACAAAGCGTTGTAGACGTTGCCGGTGCGATCGCGATAGGCTTCTCCAATAATATCTGGATGCTGTCCGGCTATGCCTGTCGACAGGAAGGCCGTTACATTCAGTTTTTGCCAGGATTGAAGGTCGCTTCGCAGAACGATCGCGATTTTGGTATCGAACATCGATGGTCACTTTCATGCAGTCTGGAAATGGGACATTGCGCGAAGATGTAACCGGACAGATCTTCGAGGGTCTTGAACGTTTGTGCGTGACGCCGGAAGCCAATCGCATCCTTTCCGCGCCGGCCTATCCGGGCATCGAACGCATCCAGGCGCAGTTTCGCGGCGATGCCTTCGAACTGCATCGGCACGATACCTATGCGCTTGGAGTCACCATGCGCGGCGTGCAGACATTCCGCTATCGCGGCGAACAGCGCTACAGCCTGCCCGGGCGGGTGATCATTCTTCATCCGGACGAACTGCATGACGGCGGGGCCGCGACCGATGACGGGCTCGTGTACCGGATGCTGTATCTGGAACCATCGGTACTGTTTCAATGTCTTGAGGCGGCGCGTGTCGGCCTGCCTTTCGTCGATGACCCCGTGGTGGAAGACACTCGTCTCGCCGGCTTGTTGCTGGCGGCGCTTGGTGAGCTCGATCGGGAGTTGGATGAGCTCTTCGTTGACGATTTCGTCTCGCGGCTCACCGACGGACTTGTCCAGCATGCCCGTTTGCCGCAACGGCCTTTGGGTAGCATTGCCTGGGGGCAGGTGAAGGCTGCGCGGGACTACCTCGAAGCGCATGTCACGCGGGGTGTGCGCTCGCAGGAGCTTGAGCGCATCACCGGTCTCGATCGCTTTGCGCTTGCGCGGCATTTCCGTGCCGCCTTTGCAACAAGCCCGCATCGGTTCCTGCTGATGCGGCGGCTGCAGCAGGCAAAGGCGATGATCGGCGCGGGAGAACCGATCGCGGAGGTGGCTGCGGCAACCGGCTTTGCCGATCAGAGCCATCTGACCCGACATTTCAAGAAGGCGTTCGGCATTGCTCCAGGTGCCTGGAACACTATGGTTCAAAGAACCGCTTAGCCGAGCTTGCCGACCTTCAATGCAGGCCGAGGAACTGCTTGAGTTCAGGCGTTTGCGGGTTGGCAAAGACTTCGCTCGGCGGTCCGATTTCGTGCACGCGCCCCTGGTGCATGAAGACCACGCGCGAGCAGACGTCCCGGGCGAATTTCATCTCATGCGTCACCATCAGCAGCGTCATGCCTTCGCCGGCTAGTTCTCGCACGACAGCAAGAACTTCCGCCACCAGCTCCGGGTCCAGCGCGGAGGTGATTTCATCGCAGAGAAGCGCGATCGGCTGCATGGCGAGTGCTCTTGCGATGGCGACGCGCTGCTGCTGGCCGCCGGAGAGTTCGTCCGGATAAGCGTCGAACTTGTGCCCAAGGCCGACGCGGTCGAGCATGCGCCGCGCCATCGCCTCGGCTTCGGCCTTGGCGGTCTTCTTGACGACCATCTGCGAGAGCATGACGTTGCGTCCCGCGCTCAGATGCGGGAAGAGATTGAATTGCTGGAAGATCATGCCGACCTTCAGCCGGAGCGCCTTCAGATGTAGGTCGTCGGGCAGAAGCTGCGCGCCGGCGACGGAGATCGAGCCGTCATTGATCGTTTCCAGCCCGTTGATGCAGCGCAGCAGTGTCGATTTTCCGGAGCCGCTCTTGCCGATGATAGCGATGACTTCGCCGGGCTCGACATCGAGGTTGATGCCCTTCAGGACTTCATTGGTGCCGAAGCTCTTGCGGACTTCAGTGATTTCGATGAGCGACATTGAGCTTCCTCTCCAGGATCTGGCTGCTCTTCGACAGCGGCCAGCACAGGGCGAAATAGATGAGCGCGACGAAGCCGTAGACGGTGAACGGCTGAAAGGTCGCGTTGGTGATGACGGTGCCGGCCTTCGATAGCTCGACGAAGCCGATAATGGAGGTCAACGCCGTGCCCTTGACGACCTGCACGGAGAAGCCGACCGTGGGCGGCACGGCGATGCGCAGCGCCTGCGGCAGGATGACGTAGCGCATCTGCTGCAGATAACCCATGCCGAGACTTGCCGATGCTTCCCATTGGCCTTTGGCTACAGCCTCGACGCAGCCGCGCCAGATTTCCGTCAAAAAGGCAGCCGACCAGAGGGTGAGTGCGACGCCGGCCGCCAGCCAGGCCGGTACGTCGATGCCGAAGAGCCCGAGGCCAAAGAAGGCGAGGAAGAGCTGCATCAGCAGCGGCGTGCCTTGAAACAATTCGACGAAGTATCTGACGGCGACACGGCCGGCCTTGGCTTTGCCGATACGCAGAAAGAGCAGGATCGCACCGACGATAGCGCCGCCCGCAAAGGAGACGAGAGAGAGGAGGATCGTCCACCGCGCTGCCAGAAGCAGGCCGCGCAGAATATCCCATGTGGTGAATTGGATCATTGGCGGACCCTGCGTGGAAAGATCAGCTTGCCCACGACCGCCAGTGTCTGCCGAAGCAGGACCGCCAGCGCGAGGTATATCGCCGTGGATACGAAATAGGCCTCGAACGCGCGAAACGAGCGCGACTGGATGAAGTTTGCCGCGAAGGTCAGGTCCTCGGCGGCGATCTGCGAGACGACGGAGGAGCCGAGCATGACGATGACGACTTGCGATGACAATGCCGGCCAGATGCGCTGCAGGGACGGAACGAGGACGACATGCCGGAAGGTCTCGAACCGGGTCATGGCAAGGCTGGCGCCGGCTTCGAACTGGCCGCGTGGTGTTGCCTGTATGCCGGCGCGGATGATCTCGCAGCTATAGGCTCCGAGATTGATGATCATGGCGAGATTAGCGGCGGTCATCTCGTTCATCTGAACGCCGATGCCGGGCAGGCCAAAGAAAATGAAGAAGAGCTGGATCAGAAATGGCGTATTGCGGATGAGCTCGACATAGGCAGCCACGAAGGGTTTGAGCCAGCTCGGGCCAAGTGCGCGAGCCCAGGCGCAGGCAATTCCGAGGATAATGCCAAGCACAGCGCCTATAAGGGTCAGCTCCACCGTGACGAGAACGCCCTTGATCAGCGTGGGATAGTATTCGGCAAGCCAGCCGAAATCGAAGTGATAGCGCATGGGAGAAAGCCTCGCTGAGACCGATCACGCCGCCGAATGACGGCGCGATCAGTCCTGCGTTGATCAGAAGCCGGCCGGCAGGTCGGCGCCCAGCCACTTCTGTGACATCTTGTTCAGTGTCCCGTCCGCCTTGGCGGCGGCAATGATGTCATTGACCTTCTTCTGCAATGCCTGCTCGTTCTTGTTCAGGCCGATGAAGCAGGGGGAGTTGGTGATGAGGAATTTCATCTCGGGCTTCTTCGGCGGATTCCTGGCAAGAATGGCCGCCGCGACGACATTGCCGGTTGCAACCAGCTGAACCTGTCCGGACAGGAAGGCGGAGATGGTGCCATTATTGTCCTCGTAGCGCTTGATCGTCGCATCTTGCGGCGCGACCTTGGTCAGCGCGAGATCCTCGATCGCGCCGCGGGTGACGCCGATCGTCTTGCCGGAAAGGTCTTCCGGCTTCGCGGCCGCGACATCGCCGGGACCGAAGACGCCGTTGAAGAAGGGCGCATAGGCGTCGGAGAAATCGATGACCTTTTCACGATCCGGATTCTTGCCGAGGCTTGAGATCACCAGATCGACCTTGTTCGTCTGCAGATAGGGAATGCGGTTGGCGCTGGTAACCGGAACGAGCTCCGTTTTCACGCCGAGTTTTTCGCCGATCAGATTGGCCATGTCGATGTCATAGCCCATGGGTGCCATGTCCGTGCCGACACTGCCGAAGGGCGGAAAGTCCTGCGGAACGGCGACGCGCAGCGTGCCGCGGGAGGTTATGTCGCTCAGGGCATCCGCCCGAGCTGCGCCAGGGGCGGAAATTGACCCCATCGCCAGCATCGCGATACCGAGTGCCATGAGCATTTGTCTGCGCTTCATCGAATGTCCTTCCAATCGTGGCTGTATGAAAGCTGAAAGGCGAAAGGCAAGACATATGCCAGTCGACGGAAGACTGCCTCGCGGTGTCATGGTATGGATGAAAGTGAATGTTCGGTGATCGTTGAGGTGATGGATTGATTAAAATATAGGCAAAATTCTGCTGCGATGCTTTTTCCCGCCGACCGATCGTCGCACCTTTGATCAATCGCACAAAACTTGAACTTATGCGCGATAGCGGCTCACTTTCATCACTGGACAGCCCCGCCCCAAATGCCCCATAGAACCGAGAGGGGTTAACGCCCTGGACGACCGCGATGGGAGATTCGGACTATGGTTTTGGCTGATGCAAAGGCGGGAACACGCAACGAGGCCGGCATATCCGCCGTTCTCGGCATTCTGAAGCAGGCCTTCGGTGAACGTTTCCAGACCGGCGAAAGTTTTCGTGCCCAGCACGCTCACACCACCACTTATATCCCATCGCAGCTGCCGGACGGCGTGGTCTTTGCTGAAACGAGCGAGGACGTGCGGACTGTCGTGAAGGCATGTGCCGAACACAAGGTCCCAGTTATTCCTTTTGGCACTGGCTCTTCGCTGGAGGGACAGGTGAATGCGCCGCAGGGCGGCATTTCCATCGATTTCAGCCGCATGAACCGCATTCTCGAAATCAATGCCGAGGATCTGGATTGCACGGTCGAGCCCGGCGTCACCCGCGAGCAGCTTAATACCTACCTGCGCTATACCGGCCTGTTCTTCCCGATCGATCCGGGCGCTAATGCTTCGATCGGCGGCATGGCATCGACGCGCGCATCGGGTACCAACGCTGTGCGTTATGGCACGATGAAGGACAATGTGCTGTCCGTGACCGTGGTTACTGCCAATGGCGAGGAAATCCGCACCGCCCGCCGCGCCAAGAAATCATCCGCCGGTTACGATCTGACACGGCTCTTTGTCGGAGCGGAAGGCACGCTCGGCGTACTGACGTCGATCACCCTGCGCCTGCAGGGCATTCCGCAGAAGATCGCCGGCGGGGCCTGCGCTTTTCCGGACATCAAGGCGGCTTGCGATGCCGTCATCATGACCATCCAGATGGGCGTTCCCGTCGCGCGCATCGAGCTGCTCGATGCCATGCAGATGCGGGCCTGCAACCGCTATTCCGGCCTGACCTATGACGAGAAGCCGACGCTTTTCCTTGAATTCCACGGCACTGACGAGACGGTAGCGCTGCAGTCGGAGCAATTTGCCGAGATCGCGGCGGAATGCGGGGGCGGCGAATTCCTTTGGACAAGCAACGCCGAAGAGCGCAACAAGCTTTGGAAAGCCCGCCACGACGCCTATTGGGCCTGCCGCGCGCTGGCGCCGGCGTTGGCTGCGCTATCGACAGATGTCTGCGTGCCGATCTCACGCCTTGCCGAATGCGTAGCGGAAACCCAGGCCGATATCGAGGCGCATGGCCTGCTGGCGCCGATCGTCGGCCATGCCGGCGACGGTAATTTCCATGTGCTCGTCCTGTTTGACGACAAGACCCCTGAAGGGATCGCTGTCGTCGAGGAATTCGTCGCTCGCCTTAACGCGCGTGCGCTCGCCATGGACGGCACATGCACCGGCGAGCACGGCATAGGGCAGGGGAAGATGGCATTTCTGGAGCAGGAGCTCGGCGATGCCGTCGATCTGATGCGTCAAATCAAGGAGTCGCTTGATCCGGATGCCATTTTCAATCCGGGGAAGATATTCCGCAGGCACTGAAAGATGGAATATTTTCATGATCTTGGCTTGCTACAAACGCGAATGACGCTAGGCTGCATCCGCACTTTTCCGGTTTTTGCCATAAAAAGCCACTGACACGCGCTAGAGGAGGCATACCTCTTAAAAAGAGCTGCTGTGACAGGCGGAGATCGGGTAGAACCGTACATAGACTAAATTATGCCGTGTATGCGCTCTGACAAGCGACGCCTGCATACGTTGGGAATGAAGATTGGAGACGACACGCGTTGTTAGGTAGGGTCCTGGTTTTTCTGGGTGGATTGCTTGTGGTGGTGCTGTTCCTGGCGCTGCTCGCTCCGCTCTTCATAGACTGGACCGATTTTCGCAAGAACTTCGAGGATCAGGCGAGCCGCATCATCGGCAAGAAGGTGACTGTTCATGGCACCGTGGATGCCCGTCTTCTGCCGTTCCCGTCGGTGACGCTGCATGACGTCCGCGTCGGCCAGGAGGCTGATGGAACGCCGCTCGTGCAGGTGGCCGAATTCTCTATGGATGCGGAACTTGCGCCTTTCCTTTCCGGCGAAGCACTGATCTTCGATATGCGGGTGTCCAAGCCCAAGGTGCGGCTGCGGTTGCTGAAGGACGGCACGCTCGACTGGATGCGCGGTAGCCAGCCGGAAATTCCCGCAAAGTCCGTCGTGCTCGAAAGCGTTCACGTAGAAGACGGCGATATTCTCTTCATTGACGAGCAAACGGGCAGGACCCGCCACGTCACGGGCCTGAATGCCCAGATGTCGGCGCGGTCGCTTGCCGGCCCTTGGCGTATCGAGGGCGATGCGGCCCTCGACAACGAGCATGGCAATTTCACGGTTTCCAGCAGCCAGCCTGACGACAACGGCGTCCTGCGCGTCCGCACCCGGCTGATGCCGGACCGCCATCCGCTTAATGTCGATCTCGATGGCGAGCTTAAACTCGTCGACAGCAAGCCCGATTACATGGGCTCCTTCACGGCCGGGGTCAACGACAAGCAGACGCGCGATTCTGCCGATCAGAAGGCGCAGCCCCGCATCAAGGGCCGTTTCGAGTTGACGAATGACCGTATTCGCGTTCCGGAATATCGCCTTGAAGTCGGCGCCGATGACGATCCTTATGTCGTCACAGGCGAGGCGACGCTGGATACAGGTTCCAAGCCGGAATTCCTGCTGACGGCCGATGGACAGCAGATCGACGTCAACCGTCTCGGCAACAACAAGGGCACCAACGGCAAGACCAATCGCAACCCGGCAATCTCGGCACGTCAGCGCCTCAACAATCTGATTGCGATTGCGGCTGAAATTCCGGTGCCACAGGTTCCCGGCAAGGCGACCTTCCGGCTGCCGGCGATCGTGGCGGGCGACACGACCATACGCGACGTGCAGCTCGATCTCGAACCGGCGGGAACGGGATGGAGGATCGATCATGCGATCGGCACGATGCCCGGCCGCACGCAGGTCGAAGCGCGCGGCAATCTCATGCTGCGGGACGAGCCCAACTTCATCGGTAATCTGGTCGTTGCGTCCAACCAGCCGTCGGGATTGGCCTCGTGGCTTGTCGGGGCCGTCGATCCGGCAATACGCCAGCTGCGTCAGGCCGGCTTCTCCGCCGATGTCAGCCTGAAGCATGACGAGCAGCGGTTCGAAAATCTGGAGATCGCAATCGGTTCGGCCACGCTGAAGGGCCGGATCGATCGACAGAGTGGGACAGACAAGACCCCGCCGAAGCTTGCGGTCGATCTGACCGGCGATGCTCTCGACCTCGACGCGCTGAGGGCGCTGACTGGGCTCTTTGCAGGCCAGGATACCGAGGAATCTCTCTTCGATCATCGGATCACGGCGCATCTGCAGGCCGGCAAATTCATGGCCTTCGGTGTGCCGGCCGATAATCTCGATACGTCCTTCTCTGTTGCCGACGGCGCTCTGACGATCGACAAGCTTTCGGTACACAATGTCGCCGGCGCCGAAATCACTGCAACTGGCCGCGCCGACGGCACGCCATCCGACTACAAGGGATCGGGCGAGATCACCTTCAAGGCCGCCGATCCCGGGCCGTTTTTCGAAATGTTGCGCCAGCATTTACCGCACCATCCCGTCATGGACCGTTTGGTGCGCAATGCAGCCTGGTATGGAAACACGGCTCTTCGCGGGGCGGTGACGCTTGGCGGCGATCAGGACAACGCGCTGACGGTGACGCTTGCCGGTGTTTCCAACGGCAGCCGCGTCAATTTCGATTATCGCATGTCCGATCTTTCGGCGTTCAAGGGCAAGGGCACCACGACGCTCGAGGGAACGCTGGAAAATTCGGTGACGTCGATCCTGTTCGGCCAGGCGGGTCTCGATCCGTTGCCTGTTGAAGCCGATGCCAATGGTCGTCTGACGCTGAAAGTGTCGGCAAGCGGCACCGATCCGGCGGATGCCGCGCTCACTTTTGCGACCGACAAGACATCGTTTACCGCAAACGGCAAGGTGGATGTCCGTCCAGCTACCTTCCTCAACGGCAACATAGCGCTATCGTTCGAAAGCGCTGACATCGATCCTTATTTCGTGATGAACGGCATCGGTATTCCGCAGATGGGCGCCGGTTTGCCGGTGAAGTTCCAGACTAATGCCGCATTGAACCCGGACAAGATCGTATTTTCCGATATGAAGGGGCTGTTTGCCGACAACAACATGTCCGGCATGCTGACCGTCGATCGGAAGGCGCCGAATCTAAAGGCCTCGGGTGAATTGTTGCTCGACAAGATGGATCTCGACTGGCTGGCGGAAGCCATCTACGGGCCGATGAGCGATCCGAAAACAGGCGCGCTCAACAAGGATAAGCTCGGCCTTCCAGCCTTCAGCGGCATGGACATCGGCGTCAAACTCTCCGCAAAGCAGGTATGGCCTGGTCTGTTCGGTCCTATTTCGAATTTCACCGCCAATGCAGCTTACAGGGGCGAGGAGTTGCGGCTGAATGATCTGACGGGTGGCTGGAATGGCGGTACGCTGACCGGGAGCGCGATGTTCGCCAATTCGGATGGCACCGGCCTGCTGCAGACGAAGCTCAGCCTCGCCAATGGCGATCTTACGGCTGTTGCCTGGCAGCGCGATGGAGCGCCGCTTGCGACCGGCCGCTTCGGCCTTGCGATGAATGCCGAAGCGAGCGGCAAGAGCATTGCCGACCTTGCCGCGAATGCAAGCGGTTCGGGTGAAATGAAGCTCGGCGAGACGCATGTGCGTGGCCTCAATCTCTCCGTCATGCCGCCGCTCCTCTCGGCGACGGATCAGATTCAGGGCGATATCACTGCCGCCAAGGTGCTGCCGATCGTGCAGACGCTGCTGAACAATGGCGAAGCGGTCCTGCCGGCGACCAGCATCCCTTTCAACATTTCCGCCGGTGTAGTGCGAGCGACCAATATTGTCGCCAGCAATGATCTGGCAAAGCTTTTGGGCAACGCCGAAATCAGCCTGCCGGACGAGCGCATGCGCGGCTCACTCGGTATCGCCTTCAAGGCGGGTGCCGAAGCGCAGAGCGGGGCGGAGCCGGCCCTACGCCTCGATTTCGCCGGACCGCTCTCCGCACCTGGCCGAACGATGGATATCACGGACGTCACCAGCTTCCTGTCGGTCCGGGCATTCGAGCGCGAGCGCCGTCGGGTGGAGCGCTTGCAGGCCAATGTGCTTGAAAAGCAGCGGCTGCGGCGTGAGGTGGCGCTGTACAAGTATGTTGCAGGCGTGCGCGAGGCTCAGCGCCAGCGCGATGCCGCCATCGAGCAGCAGCGCCGCGCGGAAGAGGAACGGTTACGCAATCTGGCTCAGCAGGCGGCCGCTCAGAAGCAGGCGGAGGAAGAGGCGCGCGCCAAGCAGGCAGCGGAGGAGGCGGCCAAGGCCAAGGCAGCGGCCGACGCGCGAGCCAAGGCCGAAACTCAGCATCCGACGGCACCTTTGAATTTCAATGAGCTGCCGGGAGTTGCCCAGTAAACCGGAAGGTCGTGGATTGATCCACATCTGGTAGGTAAAGCGCGCTCACGGCATCGTCGTGAACTCCTCTGCAACCACTCAGTTGCGATCTTTCAGCCATTTAAGGACATAGAGGCGGAGCGCCGAAGAGAGATTGCTGCCGGCTTCGCGGCCGTCGTCGATCTCAGAGATCAATGCTGCGAGCGACGTGCCGCGCGCGTTGGCGATCGCCTTCAGTTCTGTCCAGAAGGCATCCTCGAGGGAAAAGCTCGTGCGATGGCCATGCAGCGTCGCGGAATGTTTACGGATCATCGGCGGATCGATCAAAAATCGGAAATGGCGGGATATTTCTGAAAGTGATTCAAAATGCGGAAGTAAGCAACTGATTTCTGAAGTTTTTTGTCTCAGGGCCTAAATTAGTCTTCGGTCTTCTTGGTTTCGATTCGGCCGGCCTCGTGCGCCTTTGCGGCCTTTTCGTTAAGCGTTGTCGTCAGCTTCTTCTCAGCCTTGGTCCTTCCGAAGGCGATGCGGTTGTGCTCAGCCTGCGTTTCCTTATCCGAGCGGGCCTGCTTCTTGCGAAACTGGCGCAGATTGACGATTTCGGCGCTCATTAATTTCTTCCGTTACCGACATGAAAAAGGGAAGCGGATGCTTCCCCTGCAATGGCTACTGCTTCTTGCGGAACGCGTCGAGAGAGACAACCGATCCCGGCTTCTTTTCCTCACCTTCCTTGGCTGCAGCCGCAGGCGCTTCCTCGCCTTCGACCGGCACCGGATAGGCCGTGATTTCGCCGGAGGAGGTCTCTTCTTCTTCGTCGGCCAGCGGCACGTCGAATTCCAGTTCGAAATTGACGGAGGGGTCGTAGAAGCCGCGGATTGCATTGAAGGGGACGACCAGCTTTTCCGGAACGTCGGAGAAGGAGAGGCCGATCTCGAATTGGCTTTCCGTGATCTTCAGATCCCAGAACTGGTGCTGGATGACGATGGTCATCTGTTCGGGATATTTCGCCTTCAGGTGCTGTGAAATGCGCACGCCCGGGGCGCCGGTCAGAAAGGTGATGAAGAAATGGTGGTCACCGGGCAGGCGGCCTGTAGCGCCGACCTCGGTCAGCACCTTGCGGATTACTCCCCGCAGGGCGTCCTGTGCCAAAATGTCGTAGCGGATATGATCCTGCCCCATGCTTTCCTGTCTTTCGTTGGCCATGCTTTTTATAGGCTTATGCCACGCTGAGCGCCGCCGGAAAAGCCCTATGCGCGAGTCACCGCGTGTCGATCCATAATATAGCACTGGAGAAGAAGGTGAAGGCTTCTGTTGCCAGGTGCCTTCGAACCCCGCCTAAGAGTGCGACCCCTTAGGACTTTATTTGAAGTGTCACACCGCGATTAAGCAGCGAGACGAGCTTCCGCATAGTTGTCGTTTGCAACTACAATTTTAGCCCGATAACGGCGGTACAATGCCGAGCGAAAAGTCGATCTTTACACCCTTGTCGATCCTGTTTCGCCCCCATCAAAAGCCGGTCTGTCGCAAGTTCTGCTGGCCGGTTTTTGGTGGAGGCGCCGGGTACCGCCCCCGGGTCCAATAGGTTTATTACACCGCTCATTTATCGCCATAGCCGGCCCGAAGACCGGCAAGGGTGATATAGTGTTTTCCGCGAGCGAAGGGAAGGGCAATTGTCACAAATGCTTCGTGGAAACATCGGTTTGCCTGCAAGGTCGCGAGATTTACCTGAATTACGCTTCGCCGCGGTTGGTTTCGCGTGGGCTTGTCATTAAAATTGCGAAAAAGGAATCGGCAGGCGGCTGTTCAGGCAGGCCTTACGGCCGGAAATTTCAAGCGATTTCGGAGCAGAAGATGGCTCGTCACCCAGAGTACCAATATCTCGACCTGATGGCGCATCTGCTCGAGCACGGCGATCGCCGTATCGATCGCACCGGCGTCGGCACCTTGAGTGGTCTCGGCGCGATGATGCGCTTCGATCTCTCAAGGGGACAGATCCCGATCTTCACGACGAAGCGGGTTTATTGGAAACTCGCCGTCAAGGAGATGCTCTGGTTCCTGACGGGCGACACCAACATCCGCAATCTCCTGAGGGAAAATGTGCGGATCTGGACCGACTGGCCGCTGGCGAAATATCGCAAGGCGACGGGCGAAGAGATCGATCAGGTCGCTTTTGAAAAGCGCATTCTGGAGGACGAGGCCTTTGCTCTGCAATGGGGTGATCTCGGCCCGGTTTATGGTAAGCAGTGGCGGCAATGGCGCGATGCCGAAGGCCGCGTGCATGACCAGCTCGCCGCGGTCATCAAGGATCTCAAGACCAATCCCAGCAGCCGCCGGATGATCTTCCACGCCTGGAATGTCGGCGAGCTTGCCGATATGGCGCTGCATCCCTGCCACATGGTCTATCAGTTTCATGTATCGAACATCTCGGCCGAAGGCGGCAAGCGCCCGCGTCTCAGCCTGATGGTTTTCCAGCGCTCATGCGACTTGTTCCTTGGCAATCCATTCAACATCTGCCAGCAGGCGGTTTTGCTGGCTATGGTCGCGCAGCAGGTCGATATGGATATGGGCGAACTGGTCTGGTCGGGTGGTGACGTCCACCTCTATCTCAACCATCTGGATGCCATCCGCGAGCAGCTCAGCCGGGAGCCGAAGCCGTTCCCGACCTTGCGTCTGCTACGCCGACCCGACAGCATCGACAATTATCGTATCGAGGATATCGAGGTTCTCGGATATGAGCCGCACGCGGCGATCGCGGCCGAAGTCGCGGTTTAGGTCGTCGGCTTGGCGTCGGGATCGGTGCGCTGATCGAGGAGTAGTTGCAGGAAGGCGAGATCGAGCCAACGTCCGAACTTCGTGCCGACCTGTGGAAGAAGTCCGACCTGCTGGAAGCCGAGCTTTTCATGCAGCCGGATCGAAGCCTCGTTGCCTGCCTCGATGCCTGCGACCATCGCATGCTTGCCGATCGCTCGGGCGCGCTCGATGAGCTCGATCATCAGCGCCTTACCGATGCCGCCGCGATACTGATCGTTGCGGACATAGACGGAGTGCTCGACTGTGTGCCGATAGCCGTCGAAGGCGCGCCAGTCACCGAACGAGGCGTAGCCGACCACGTCACCGTGATCGTCGGTCGCGACGAGGACCGGATAGCCGAGCTTGTGCCGATCCTGCAGCCATTGCTTGCGATTGGCGATATCGACCTGCGCCTCGTTCCAGATCGCGGCGGTATTGGCGACGGCGTCGTTATAGATCGCGGTTATTCCCGCGAGATCCTCGTCTCTCGCATCGCGAATTTGCATCGGTCGCTCCGTAGACACTATCCATCAGATTGGATGATCGTATCGTTTGTTCTTCATGCTGTCATACACTGATTTCGACGCCTGTCTACTATGTTATTACATGGCTGCATCAGAGATCAAACTCAGCTGCGTAAGAGTTAAGCTTTTTCAGTGATTCGCCTCGATTGTCACTCCCGTGAAAGTCCACTATAGTAAACGCATGTATCAGCTTGATGATATCGACAAGCGCATCGGCGCACGCATTCGCATCGAACGGGAAAGTCGCGGCTGGTCGCTGACGGAGTTGGCCGAACGCTCGGCCGTTTCCCGGGCCATGATCCACAAGATCGAGCGTGGCGAAAGCAGCCCGACGGCGACGCTGCTCGGTAAGCTTTCCGGTGCTTTCAGCCTAAGCATGTCGGCCTTGATGGCACGTGCGGAGATGCAGCAGGGCCGGCTTCTCCGGAAGGAAGAGCAGCCCGTCTGGGTCGATCCGCAGACGGGCTATGAGCGCCGGCACGTTTCCCCGAAGTCGGACCTGCCGCTCGATCTCGTCCGCATCGAATTGCCTGCCGGGGCGGAGGTTCCGATGCCCGCATCGGCTTATGCCTTCGTGCGGCAGCTTATCTGGGTGCTCGAGGGACAGCTGACCTTTATCGAGGGAGATACGAAGCACTCGATGTCGGCGGGCGATTGCCTCGAGCTCGGTCCGCCGACGGATTGCGTTTTCAAGAATGAAAGCGGAGAGCCCTGTATCTATGCCGTCCTCGTGCTTCGCGACGCTTGACGGCCCCCGTTAAACTTAGTGTTACCGCAAGGCATTGCGCTCGTCCGGCCGGACGATAGGCGATATGCTGCCGTCTTCCTCGATCGGAAAAGGAGACTGGCCGTGGAGATCGCAGTCATCGGAGCCGGTGCCATGGGAAGCGCCATTGGCCGGCGTTTGATCGAAAATGGGGCGAGGGTGCTCACTTATCTCGACGGACGCTCGGCTTCGACCATCGAACGAGCGAAAGCAGCCGGCATGGAGCCGGTTGGATTGGACGCTATCGCCACGTCGCGTCTCATTCTTTCCATCGTTCCGCCGGCGGAGGCTGTTGCCGTCGCTGAGCAGATTGCCGCTGAACTGCGTCGGATGGGCGCGAAAACGACCTTCATGGACTGCAATGCGATTTCGCCGAGGACCATGACCGAGGTTGCGGCGATTTTCGGCCGCGACTGCGGCGTGGTTCTCGACGGCTCCATTATCGGCGGTCCGCCAAAGCCCGGCCAGAAGGGGCCGAAACTCTATGTGAGCGCCGATGCCGCGAACGACAGCGGCGTGCTGGTCGAATACGGACTGCAGGTTCGCCACATCGATGGGGCAATCGGCGCGGCCTCGGCATTGAAGATGTGCTATGCCGGCATCAACAAGGGCGTGACCGGCCTCGGCGCCGCCATGCTGCTTGCGGCGATCCGTTCAGGTGCCGATGCCGCCCTGAAGCGCGAACTTCAGGAAAGCCTGCCGGGTCTCGATGCGAAATTCGTCCACGGCATTCCGGACATGTATCCGAAAGCCTACCGATGGGTCGCGGAGATGGAGGAGATTTCCGAGTTCCTCGGTGAGGATGATCCGGCCGCCTTGATCTTCAAAGGCATGGCCGGGTTCTATCGGAAGATGGCTAGGGATCGGGAAGAGCGAGGTCTATTGGCCGGCCAGCTCGATAAATTGAATAGCGGTGGCTGATATTAGGCCGAGATAGTTGCGTTCCATCTGCCGCCGCCGCCTTGATGATGTAAAGTCGCCTCGCCGACTCGTATTGGCGTCGGCGAGGCAGATTGAGGGAGACGTATGACCCAGCCGATCAAGACCATCGTCGTTGCCGTATCGCGCAACGGCATCATCGGACGCGAAGGCGACATGCCCTGGCGATTGTCATCCGACCTCAAGCGTTTCAAGGCGATGACGCTCGGCAAGCCGGTGATCATGGGACGTAAGACGTTCCAGGCGATCGGCAGGCCACTGCCGGGCCGGCCGAATGTCGTCATTACCCGCGACACCGATTTTACCGCCGAGGGGATAACGGTCGTGCACTCGCTCGACGAAGCGATTTCGGTTGCATCCCGTCTGGCCAAGGAGAGCAATGTCGACGAAATCTGCATCCTCGGCGGTGGCGAAATCTATCGGCAGGCGATTGATCTCTCAGACCGGCTACTGATCACCCACGTCGAGGCGGACGTGGACGGCGACACGTCCTTTCCAAAGATCGATCCCGGCATCTGGCAGGCAGATAGCGAGCTTGCCGTGCCGGCTGGAGAAAAGGACACGTATCCGACGCGTTTCGTTCGCTATTTCAGGCGAAAGGCATAAGAGCTGGCCCTAAAAAGCAAATATTTTCCAATGAATCCGACGAACTTCCTGAAGTCGCGTTGAAAGCAGGTGCTTCGATACCTATAACGGGAAACAATCGCTGCCACCCACGGATTTCGTGGGCTTGGCGCGATATCGGGAGTCAACAAACAAAGAGGTTTTGATGCCTTGGAGCAATCAGAATGGCGGCGGCGGTGGCCCATGGGGCGGCGGTGGCGGCGGAAATAATCAGGGACCTTGGGGACAGGGACCGAACCGGCCGCGGGGCAGCGGCAATGGTGGGCCTCCGGACCTGGAGGATATCATTCGCCGCGGTCAGGACCGATTGAAAGGTTTCGTGCCCGGTGGCTTCAATGCAGGCGTCGTTCTCATCATCATTGCAGTGATTGCCGTTTTCTGGCTGATCCAGTGCATCTATACGGTGCAGCCGGACGAGCGCGGCGTTGAGCTGCGCTTCGGCAAGCCACGTGAAGAAGTCTCCATGCCTGGCCTGCATTTCCATATCTGGCCGATGGACCGCATCGAATTCGTGAAGGTCACAGAGCAGCAGCGCAATATCGGCGGCCGCTCCTCGGCCGGTTCGAATGCTGGCCTGATGCTGACGGGCGATCAGAACATCGTCAACGTGCAGTTCTCTATCCTCTATACCGTGACCAACCCGCAATCCTATCTGTTCAATCTCGAGACCCCCGACGAGACTTTGCAGCAGGTTGCGGAGAGCGCCATGCGTGAAGTGGTCGGTCGCCGTCCGGCTCAGGACATCTATCGCGACAAGCGTCAGGAAATCGCAACCGAAGTCAGAAGCATCATCCAGGATACGATGGATCGCTACGGCTCCGGTATCTCCATCAATGCCGTCCCGATCGAGGATGTCTCGCCGCCGCGCGAAGTGGCCGACGCATTCGAAGAAGTACAGCGTGCGGAGCAGAACGAAGACCAGCAGGTGGAAGAGGCCAATCAATACGCCAACCAGAAGCTCGGTCAGGCCCGCGGCCGCGCGGCTCAGATCCGCGAAGAAGCGGCTGCCTACAAGGATCGTATCGTGAAAGAAGCTCAGGGTGAGGCGCAGCGCTTCATCTCGATCTACGACGAATACATCAAGGCGCCCGAGGTCACGCGCAAGCGCCTGTTCCTGGAAACCATGGAGTCCGTCATCGGCAATTCCAACAGCATCATCATCGACGACAAGCAGGGCGTCGTGCCTTATCTGCCGCTGAATGAAGTCGGCAAGCAGTCCACGACCCAGGCGGGCAAGCCCGCTGCTGCAACTCAGCCGGAGGCCAAATAATGACATCCAGCCGTTTGCCAGCCATTCTTATCGCGCTCGCGGTAGTACTGCTGCTTATTTATTCGTCGGTTTTCGTGGTCAACGCCCGTGAACAGGCGATTGTCCTGCGCTTCGGCCAGATTCGCGCCGTGAAGACGGAGCCGGGCATCTACTTCAAGCTGCCTTTTGCGTTCATGGATGCCGATCGCGTCCAGTATGTGCAGCTGCAGGAACTTCGCTTCGATCTGGACAATATCCGTGTCCAGGTCTCGGGCGGCAAGTTCTACGAAGTCGATGCCTTCGTCGTCTACAAGATCATGGATGCGCGCAAGTTCCGCGAGACCGTCTCCGGCGATCGCGATGCGGCTGAATCGCGTCTCAGGACGCGCCTCGACGCTGCTCTGCGTCGCGTCTATGGTCTACGCGGCTTCGAGGCGGCGCTTTCCAACGAGCGTGCCGCGATGATGACGGACGTGCGCAACGATCTCCATCGCGATGCGGAAACACTCGGCCTCAACATTGAGGACGTCCGCATCCGCCGCACGGACCTGTCTCAGGAAGTGTCGCAGAACACTTACGACCGCATGAAGGCCGAGCGTCTGGCGGAAGCCGAGCTGATCCGCGCGCGCGGTAACGAAGAAGGTCAGCGCCGCCGGGCGGTCGCGGACCGTCAGGTCGTCGAGATCGTTGCCGATGCGCAGAAGGATTCGGAAGTGCTGCGTGGTGAAGGCGAAGCCGAACGCAACGGCATCTTCGCGGATGCCTCGAAGCGCGACCCGAACTTCTATGAGTTCTATCGTTCGATGGCTGCCTATAACAAGGCGCTTGGCTCGGGTGGCAAGACGCTTGTCCTGCCGCCAAACCAGTCGGACTTTTTCAAGTTCTTCGACAGTCCGGCAGGTGCTGCGCCCAATTCCGGGGCGCCGGCGCTTGCCAATCCGACGGCGCCCGCGAACTAAGCTGGCGGCGCAAGAAATGAAAGGGCTGCCTTTGGGCAGCCCTTTTCTTTACGGCAGATTGCATCACCTTCGCCATCTCCACATCGGCGGGACGGAGGTCCGAGGATTTCGCAAAAAGGTGATTTCACGCTTCATCATTCCGCCTTATGTTGATGCTTATACAAGTTTTCCCTTTCTTTATGAGGATGCCTGATGGCTTCGACCAATCGCCTGCCTTTCAGCCGTTCGTTTGCCTTGCTCGCAAGCATTGCACTGATTGCCGGTCCCGTCGCGGGCGTTACCGAACAGGCTTATGCGCAGACGCAGAACAGCGGTGCGGCCGCGGGCGCCCAGCCGCCAGCAACGCCGAACAATCAGCCGCCGGCCGCATCTCCCACGATCACTACGAATCCAGTGATGAATGCAGGGCCGGCCTCGGTTGCGGATCTCGCTTCCGGCCTACTCGACGCGGTCGTCAATATTTCCACATCGCAGAAGGTCAAGGATGAGGGGAATGGGCCGGCGACCCCGAAGGTGCCGGACAATTCGCCCTACCAGGATGAATTCAAGGATTTCTTCAACAACAAGAAAGACGACGACAGCAACCGCAAGGTGAGCTCGCTCGGCTCCGGATTCGTCATCGATCCAGCAGGCTATATCGTCACCAACAATCACGTCATTGAAGGAGCCGACGATATCGAGGCGATCTTCCCGAACGGCACGAAGCTGAAGGCCAAGCTGATCGGAACGGATACGAAGACCGATCTTTCGGTTCTCAAGGTCGAGCCCAAGCATCCGCTGACCTCAGTCAAATTCGGCGATTCCTCGAAGATGCGAATCGGCGACTGGGTGATGGCGATCGGCAACCCATTCGGCCTCGGCGGCTCGGTGACCATCGGCATCGTCTCGGCGCGCGGCCGTAACATCAATGCCGGCCCCTACGACAATTTCATCCAGACCGATGCGGCGATCAACAAGGGTAATTCCGGCGGTCCGCTCTTCAACATGAAGGGTGAGGTGATCGGCATCAACACGGCCATCATCTCCCCGAGCGGCGGCTCGATCGGCATCGGCTTTGCAGTGCCGTCCGAACTAGCGGAAGGCGTCGTCAATCAGCTCCGTGACTTCGGCGAGACACGTCGCGGCTGGCTCGGTGTGCGCATTCAGCCGGTCACGGACGATGTCGCTAATAGCCTCGGCCTATCCGAAGCCAAGGGCGCGCTCGTGGCCGGTGTCATCAAGGGCGGCCCTGTCGATAACGGCTCGATCAAGGCGGGCGATGTCATCCTCAAATTTGACGGCAAGGATGTGGAAGAGATGCGCGACTTGCCGCGCGTCGTTGCCGAAAGCACTGTCGGCAAGGAAGTCGACGTGGTCATCTACCGCGATGGCAAGCAGCAGACCGTCAAGGTGACACTCGGTCGTCTGGAGGACAGCGATCAGGCGGCAGCCGCAAGCGCCGACAAGAACAAGAAGCCGCAGCTCGCGCCCGACGATAAGGGCAATGGCGATGGTGTCATCAATCCCGACCAGGGAGACGAGGGTGACGACGACGGCATGGATGGGCAGGATCAGGGAGGCGATCCGCAGCAATCGCCGCAGGCCCAGCCGCCGGTCCAGGCAACCTCGAGCATTCTCGGAATGAAGCTCTCGACGCTGACCGCCGAAAACCGCAAGAGCTTCGGCATTGCGGACAGTGTCGATGGCGTTGTCATCACCGAAGTGGCACCAGGCTCGGCGGCGGCGGAAAAGGGGCTGAAGCCCGGCGATGTCGTCGTTGAGGTTGCGCAGGAATTCGTCCAGACTCCGAGTGCTGCCTCGGAGAAAGTGGCTTCGCTGAAGCGGGAAGGCCGCCGCAATGCGCAGATGATGATCGCGTCTCCGAACGGTGACTTGCGTTTCATCGCCGTCGCGCTTGAGTAGAAGTCAGCTCCCGGCTTGCTCCGTCTGTTGCGCCTGCCACTCGGCGACGCCCAGACGATAGAGGACGTGGCGCTTTAGGTGCGGATGAGTGTCGGGAACATTGGGGTGACGGAAATCGCCGTCTTCGACGCGATGCATGCCGATCCGCTCCATCACGGTGGTCGATCTGACATTGTTGTGCACGGCGAAGGAAACAATTTGATTGAGGCCGAGCTTTCCGAAGCCATAGGCTAGCAATGCCCGCGCCGCTTCGGTGACCAGTCCCTTGCCCCATTGTCGTGCTACGAGCCGCCAGCCGATCTCGATCGTTCCGACTGGGACGAATGGCTCAAGGTGATTCGTCCGCATCAGCCCGCAATAGCCGATTGCCTCGCCGCTTTCCTTCAGCTCCAGTACATAGAGGCCAAGCCCGGTTTCCGCGACCATGGACTGGACGCGATCGAAGAAGGCGTCCGCTTCCGCGCGATTGCGGCGAAACGGAAAGAACTCCATGACGGCCTCGTCGGAATTGATCTCGTAGGCCAGATCGCGATCCGTCTCGCGCCAATTGCGGATGATGAGGCGTTCGGTTTCGGTGATGATCATCTGCGGCCCCTGACTTCAGCGATTTGGACTGCTCTATGGTTTGACAAAGTCCGTCTTGCGGTAGCCCTGGATATAGAGCAGGGCAGTCAGGTCACCGTGGTCGATGCGCATTCTGGCCTGTGCCGAAACGGTTGGCTTGGCATGGAGCGCGACGCCGGAACCGGCAAGCTGCAACATTCCAAGGTCGTTGGCGCCGTCGCCGACAGCCAGCGCGTCATCGGTGGAAATGCCGAGCCTCTCGGCGATTTCATTCAGCGCATCCACCTTGGCCTGCTTGCCGAGGATGGGTTCCTCGACGAGGCCCGTCAGGATGCCATTTTCTTCCAGCAGGACATTTGCCCGGTTCTCGTCGAAGCCGAGCGTGGCGCCGATGCGGCTGGTGAAGACAGTGAAGCCGCCGGAAACGAGGGCGGTGTAATAGCCCTTCGCTTTCATGGTGGCGATGAGCTCGAGGCCGCCTGACGTGAGCGTGATGCGCTTGGCAATGACCTCATCGACCACGGAAAGCGGCAATCCTTTGAGGAGAGCGACGCGCTCGCGCAGGGCTGGTTCGAAAGCGATCTCACCATTCATGGCGCGTGCCGTGATATCGGCAACCTTCTCCTTGAGGCCGACTTCGGCCGCAAGCTCGTCGATGCATTCCTGGCCGATCATCGTGGAATCCATATCGGCGATCAGCAATTTCTTGCGACGGGTTTCGGCTTCCTGGATCACCAGATCGATCGGCGCGCTGCCGATCACCGCCAGGATATTGGCTTCCGCTGCCTCGATATCGGTGTCGTCGCGCAGCGCGATATCGCAGGCAATACCGTCGGCAAGCCAATAGAGCCCGGACGCTTTGACAGCATCAGCCGCCTGTTCTGCGATGGCCGGAACAAGAACGGGGTTTGACGGATTGGCAATAAGCGTGGCAACGAAGGCCATGAGCAGAAACCCTATGAGCAATATCGACGCGATCCTGATAACCGGGCCGACCGCCAGCGGCAAGTCCGCACTGGCGGTGGAATTGGCACGTTCGCATAATGGCGTCGTCATCAATGCCGACAGCATGCAGGTCTATGACACCCTGCGCGTGCTGACCGCGCGGCCGGATGAAGCAGATATGGAAGGCATTCCGCACCATCTTTATGGCCACGTCCCGGCGAGCCAGGCCTATTCGACCGGCGCCTGGCTGCGCGAGGCCGGCACCTTGGTCGAACGCTTGCGCGGGGAGGGCAGAATGCCTGTCTTTGTCGGGGGGACGGGTCTTTATTTCAAGGCGCTGACGGGCGGGCTTTCCGATATGCCCGAGATTCCGTCCGATATCCGCGATCGGCTCCGCGGCCGGCTGCTGGCGGAAGGGGCGGAAACTCTGCATCGCGAGCTTGTGGAGAGCGATCGTAGCGTTGCGGAAGCGCTGAATCCGCAGGACGGGCAGCGTATCGTTCGCGCCCTGGAAGTGATTGAAGCGACGGGCCGGTCCATCGCCGCTTTTCAGGGTAAGAACGGACCAATGATCATTAATCCCGACCGTGCGCGAAAAATCGTGGTTCTGCCTGAGCGCGCTATCCTGCATGAACGCATCAACAGCCGTTTCGAGAAAATGCTGGCGATGGGAGCGGAAGACGAGGTGCGGGCTCTGCTGGCACTGGATCTTCCCTCGGAAATGCCCATCATGAAGGCGATCGGGGTCGCGCAGATCGCCGCGATGCTGAAGGGGGAGATGACGCGTGCCGAGGTCATCGAAACCGGATCCGCGGCGACACGGCAATATGCCAAGCGGCAGATGACCTGGTTCCGTAATCAGATGGACGAGAGTTGGGAGCGCTTGAGCCCGTAGTCCGGTATCAGTCCTTGTCGTAAAGACTGCTGAGCGGCTTTCTCAAAATGCTGTCCCGCAAGGACAAGCCGGGCTCGCGCCGCAGGGATGGAGCGGGCTCTCTCGGCGGTACCGAGCGCGTGCCTCCTTCGTCGCTGCGGAATTCGCGGCGCAATTCCGCAAGCTTGCTGTCAATCGACGTTTGTGAAGCCGCTGCCGGTGCGGCGGTACGAGGCAGCATGTCTGGACGATAGGGTTCGATCGGCGGCGGGTTCGGTTCCACGTGGGGCCGGATTGGCTGCTCGACTGGCACTTCGTCGAAATCATCCTTGATATCCGTCACGGGCATAGCATTGTAGCTTTGCTGCAGAGGACTGATATCGGGGCCTGAAATCGAGCGCATGCGGCCGACAATCGTACGCAAATCGACAGTGTCCGGCGAGTCCTCGCTGGTTTTCGCGACGCTGCCGCTCGCTTTCGGCAGCAAATGTCGATCGACCTGGGAAAAGCGCATGCGCATCGGCACTGCGATAGCCTCGCCGAAGGCGATAGCTTCGCCGTTGCCGATCGATGACAGGAAGCTGGTTGTCGATATCGAGGAGTTCGGGATGGCTGAGCGGATGATTTCCTGGTCGCGATCATTGGCAAGGCGCATGGCAAACAGTGTCGAACACTGCGACAGGATCGTCTGGTCCAGTTCGCCCGGCCGCTGCGTGATGATGCCGAGCGATACGCCGTATTTGCGTCCCTCCTTGGCAATGCGGGCGATCGCCTGGCGCGTGGGGAAGAAGCCAAGGTTCGGATCGGCGGGAATGTAGCGGTGCGCTTCCTCGCAGACGACGAGCATATGGATTGCGCCGTCGCTCCAGAGCGCCAGTTCGAAGGCCATGCGGCAAAGTACTGACGCGACAGAATTGATGACTTCCGAGGGGATGCCGGCGAGCTGGAACGTGCAGATCGGCTTGCCGTCGCCTGGAATGCGGAAGATCTTGGCAATGGTCTCCATGATCGTGTCGGTGATCGTATTGTTGGAGAACATGAAATGATAGCGGGGATCGTTGATCGCCGAGATGATGCGCATCTTCAGGGAGCGCAGGTGCGGCTTTTCCTGACGGCCTTCAAGGCGACCGATGCGTTCGTCTATCAATGCCAGCAGATCGGCCATGCGATAGGGGACTGGCGTGTCCGCCGTTACCGAAGACTTTTCCGTCTGGCGGCGCATCAGAGCTGAATCGCTGCCTCGGAAGGCACGGCGCGCTTCGGGAATGAGATCGCGCAGAGCATCGAGTTCCTCAGGCACCGCCGGCCGGCCACGGAAGATGACTTCGCTAAATTCGTCCAGACGCATCAGCCAGAAGGGCAGATCAAGCGTGTCAGTGTCGATGACGACAGCGTGCCTGGGGAAGGCGGCAGCGAATTCATTATGCGGATCGAGGATCAGCACGCGCAATTTCGGATCGGCTGTGATTGCCTTGTGCAACAGCAGCGATACGGCGGTGGATTTGCCGACACCGGTCGATCCCACGACCGCGAAATGTTTCGCCAGCATCGTGGGAATGTGGATGGCGGCGTCTATGCTTTCGTCTTGCGTCAGCTTGCCGATGACGCAGCTACTGCCCTTGCCGGCATCGAAGATGCGCATGAGATCGGCGGCACGGATGCGATGCGCGATGGCCCCGAGATAGGGATAGGCGGTAATGCCGCTCGAAAACTCCTCGCGCCCATCCGGTCCGACGCGGACTTCCCCAAGCAATTCCACCTCGATGCGAAAGAGATTGTCCTGCCCTTCGCCCCAACCGACGCTCTGCGTATTCATCGAATAGACGAGGGCTGCGACGCGGTTCTTCCCGACGCTGATGGAAATCAGTCGGCCGACCGACCAGAGTTCGGTCAAGTCCGTGCCGCCGGCCTCGGCCACAGCGGCGATCGTCGCTCTGGAACCGTTGCACGCGACGACGCGACCGAGAAAGCGATTTCCCGGTTTCAACTTGTCGCGGCGATCAAGATCTCCCGCGCTGCCTGATGTCTGCAGATCGTTATTCAGCAAACAATTACCCCAATTTTAGATGTCGGAGCATAGAGACGTGGGCTTAATAAAACCCTGTCTGCCATCCGCTCTTTTTATGGGGTTATGATGCAGCCGCGATTTTTTATTGCTTCACGCGTTGACGCTTCGAAATTTTCTGTCTATCACTTCGGCCCATGAAAAACTCGATCGTTCTTATCGTGGTGGGAAGGCGCATGGGCAGGATGGTGTAACCATCCGGCGATAGCCACCCATGCGCTAGATGACAGGCTCCCGAAGGGGCCTTTTTTTATGCCCGAAATCGAGATTTCATCTTTCCAAACCTCCAGCAGACAGCGGAACAAACGTATGACCGGCACAGATAATCAGGCGAGCGGCAATCGAATGACAGGCGCGGAGATCGTGTTGCAGGCGCTCAAGGACAACGGCGTCGAACACATCTTCGGTTATCCGGGCGGCGCTGTGCTTCCGATCTATGACGAGATCTTCCAGCAGGGCGACATCAAGCACATTCTCGTCCGCCATGAGCAGGGCGCCGGCCATGCGGCCGAAGGCTATGCCCGCTCCACCGGCAAGGTCGGCGTCATGCTGGTCACCTCCGGTCCCGGCGCGACCAATGCGGTCACGCCGCTGCAGGACGCCTTGATGGATTCGATTCCGCTCGTCTGCCTCAGTGGTCAGGTTCCGACCACGTTGATCGGCTCCGATGCGTTCCAGGAATGCGATACGGTCGGGATCACGCGTCCCTGCACCAAGCACAACTGGCTGGTCAAGGATGTCAACGAACTGGCCGCCGTCATCCACGAAGCCTTCCGCATCGCGCAGTCAGGCCGTCCGGGCCCCGTTGTTGTCGACATTCCGAAGGACATCCAGTTTGCGACCGGCACCTATACGCCGCCGGAAGCCCATGATGTCCAGAAGAGTTATCAGCCGAAAACCCAGGGTGATCTCAACAAGATTCACCAGGCGATCGAGCTGATGAAGAATGCCCGTCGTCCGGTCATCTATTCCGGCGGCGGCGTCGTCAACTCCGGTCCAGAAGCTTCCAAGCTGCTGCGCGAGCTGATCGAGCTGACAAATTTCCCGATCACATCGACGCTGATGGGCCTCGGCGCCTACCCGGCATCGGGCAAGAGCTGGCTCGGCATGCTTGGCATGCACGGTTCCTACGAAGCCAATATGGCGATGCATGATTGCGACGTCATGGTCTGCATCGGCGCGCGCTTCGACGACCGCATTACCGGCCGCCTGAACGCCTTCTCGCCGAATTCGAAGAAGATCCATATCGATATCGATCCATCCTCGATCAACAAGAACGTACACGTCGATATCGGCATTCTCGGTGATGTCGGCAATGTTCTGGAAGACATGGTTCGCCTGTGGCGCGCCCTGCCGCAAAAGCCTGCAGCGGACCGCCTCGGCGACTGGTGGGCCGATGTTGCGCGCTGGCGTGCGCGCAACTCGTTCGCCTACAAGCCGAGTGACGACGTCATCATGCCGCAATATGCGATCCAGCGCCTTTATGAGCTGACCAAGCATCGCGATACCTACATCACGACCGAAGTCGGTCAACACCAGATGTGGGCGGCGCAGTTCTACGGCTTCGAACAGCCGAACCGCTGGATGACCTCGGGCGGTCTCGGAACCATGGGCTACGGCCTGCCGGCTGCGCTCGGCGTTCAGATCGCTCATCCGGAGAGCCTGGTTATCGACATTGCCGGCGATGCCTCGATCCAAATGTGCATTCAGGAAATGTCGGCCGCGATCCAGCACAATGCGCCGATCAAGATCTTCATCCTCAACAACCAGTACATGGGCATGGTTCGCCAGTGGCAGCAGTTGCTGCACGGCAATCGCTTGTCGAACTCCTACACGGAAGCGATGCCCGATTTTGTCAAGCTTGCGGAAGCCTATGGCGCCGTCGGCCTGCGCTGCGAAAAGCCGGGTGACCTCGATGCGGCCATCCAGGAAATGATCGACGTCAATAAGCCGGTCATCTTCGATTGCCGTGTTGCCAATCTCGCCAACTGCTTCCCGATGATCCCCTCGGGTAAGGCACATAATGAGATGCTGCTCCCGGACGAGGCGACCGATGAGGCTGTCGCCAACGCGATCGATGCCAAGGGTCGCCAGCTGGTTTGATCGATAGCCGGGCGCGGCACAAGCTGCGCCCGGCCGATCTCGCTGGCATACCGAACAAGAACCGAGGAAACGGAACAAGGATCATGAACGCACACCTTCAACCCACGGGCTCCGCCTACTTCATTTCGCCCGAAACCGCGGCGGCCGAGAGCCACACGCTTTCGGTGCTTGTCGACAACGAGCCCGGCGTTCTTGCCCGCGTCATCGGCCTGTTCTCCGGCCGCGGTTACAACATCGAAAGCCTCACGGTTTCGGAGACGGAGCATCAGGCGCATCTGTCGCGCATCACCGTCGTCACGCGCGGCACGCCGCAGGTGCTGGAGCAGATCAAGGCGCAGCTCGAGCGCATCGTTCCCGTACACCGCGTCGTCGATCTGACGGTACGCGCCCGCGAACTCGGCCAGGAACGGCCGATCGAGCGCGAAGTGGCGCTGCTGAAGGTGACCGGAAGCGGCGAAATGCGCGCCGAAACGCTGCGGCTCGCCGACGCATTCCACGCCAAGGTGGTGGATGCGACCATCGAGCACTTCATTCTCGAGATCACCGGCAAGTCCTCGAAGATCGACCAGTTCATCGCCATCATCAAGCCACTCGGCCTCATCGAAGTCTGCCGCACCGGCATCGCCGCGATGAATCGCGGCTCGCAGGGAATGTAAGAGCCTGTATCGTTGACCGGTTCGCGGGCGTCGCTTAATTTCTGCGATGCCCGGTCCGGATTGTCGGCTCTATTTGCAGCGGGGGTAGAAGGTGGCAGTCGTTACCGGCGAGACTTTGCCTGATATCGGCGAAAAGCCGTGGCATCCGCCGGCGGATATGCCTCTCGGCGCCGCGTTTTTCGTGCGCGTCGACTTTCCCTGGCTCGGACATTATTTCGGTTCGCGTAGGCTTGCCTCGGCGTTGTCGCCCGGTATAGGCGGCATCGTTTCTTGGGGCGGTCGCGCGCCGGCAAAAGCGGGGGCTCGAATTGCGCGGTTCCGCGGATTGCGGCACTGGAATCTGGAAGACGGCTTCCTGCGGTCCATGGCGCTTGGCAAATCTGGCGCCGTTCCGCTCTCCATCGTCATCGACGACCTCGGCTTGCCAGTCGATGCCGGGCGACCGTCAAGGCTTGAGCGCCTTATTGAAGGTGCTGGAGAGGCAGGAGAGCTTGGTCGTGCTATCCGCGATCAGATTGTCCTCAACAAGCTATCCAAGTACAACCATCTTCCTCATCGACCGCCCAACATCGAGCGGACGAACAAGCGCCGCATTCTCCTGGTTGACCAAGTCGTTGGTGATGTTTCCGTTGGCAGAGCACTCGGGTCAAAGGCCTCATTCGAAAAAATGCTTGCCGACGGATTGGCGAGTGGCGCGCAATGCCTGATCCGCACCCATCCGGATGTCATGGCCGGCCTTCGCAAGGGGTATCTCACGCGTGACGCCTCGAAAGGTGATGCAATCCTAGTCGATGACGAGGTATCCGTGGCGTCGATCCTTGACGTCGTGGACGAGGTCTGGACGGTTTCCAGCCAGTTTGGCTTCGATGCGCTTCTGCGCGGCATTCCGGTTCGCTGCTATGCCGCGCCCTTCTATGCCGGCTGGGGCGTGACCGAGGATCATTTCGGCGTTTACACCAAGGCAGCGCTCGCCGGACGCCGGACGAAGCGGCGGACGGTCGATCAGATCGCCGCCGCCGCCTTTTCGCTCTATCCGACCTATCGCGATCCAGCTGACTGGCGCGAAATCGACGTCTTCCGGGCGATCGAGCTGATCGTCGCGCAGCAGAAGGCGGCCGCCTGAACCTACAGCATGTCCAGGGACTTCTTTCGCGACGGCGGCGGGAAGGCGGCATCGAGCACGGCCCAATCCTCATCTGTAATATCGATATCGACAGAGTCACGATTTTCCTCGATGCGCTGTGCGTTCGAGGATTTCGGGATCGATATGACGCCGTCGCGCTCCAGCAGAAAGGCAAGCGCGATCTGGGCCGGGGTCGCCTGATAGGTCTTGGCGACGCGAATCAGCTCGGGATGATGGAGCAGGCGGCCTTGCTCGATCGGTGAATAAGCCATGATCGGAATGCTGCGTTCCTGGCACCAGGGCAAAAGGTCGTATTCGATGCCGCGCCGGGAGAGATTGTAGAGCACCTGATTGGCCGCGACATTGCCGCCGTTCGGCACGGAAAGCAGCTCATCCATATCGTCGACATCGAAATTCGAAACGCCCCAGGCCTCGATCTTGCCCGCAGCCTTCAGGCCTTCGAAAGCTTCCACTGTCTCTTCAAGCGGGTAGTTGCCGCGCCAATGCAGTAGATAGAGATCAAGGCGATCGGTATTCAGGCGCTTCAGGCTGCGTTCGCAGGCTTCGACCGCGCCTTTGCGGCTGGCATTGGCGGGATAGACCTTGCTGACAAGAAAGACCTCGTCGCGACGGCCTTCGATCGCCTTGCCGACGATTTCCTCCGAGCCGCCGTCTGCGTACATCTCAGCCGTATCGATCAGTGTCATGCCGAGATCGAGGCCGGTCTTGAGGCTGGCGATCTCATCCCTGGCGCTTGCGCTATTCTCGCCCATATTCCACGTTCCTTGGCCAAGCGCCGGAACCTGGATGCCGGAAGGAAGGGTGACGGTTGGGATGGGCTCGCGCATGGTCATTCCTCACTGCAGAAAACCGAAGGATAGGAGCATTCAACCGGATTTCAATCGACATCCGTCATGTCACCGTGACAATCACCCTATGGCTTTCGTATGGCTGGCAAACTAATGTCGGATTAAGATGCGCTGTCATATTCCACGCGCATGAAGACGAATTTCGGATGCCGCCTTGTCGCGATACGGTGTCCCGGGAGGCATCATGGCGCTGGATACATTTCTGGCTCTTCTACTTTTCGCATTTACAACCTCAATCACGCCCGGACCGAACAACATGATGTTGTTTACCTCAGGTGTGAACTTCGGTTTCCGTCGCACCATTCCACACATGCTCGGCATCGGCGTCGGCTTTTTTGTGCTGCTGATTGCCGTGGGGTTGGGGTTGGGCGCGCTGCTGCACACGGTGCCGGCGCTCTATACCGCGCTTAAATTCGCCGGCGGAGCTTACCTTGTCTGGATTGCCTGGAAGATCGGCACTTCGCGCAGCCTGAGCGAGGCGGAAAGCGATGCAAAGCCGATGAGTTTCATCAGCGCTGCTGCGTTTCAATGGGTCAACCCCAAGGCGTGGGTGATGGCCGTCACCGCCATGGCCACTTACACAAATGAGCAGCTCTATCTCTTCACTGTCCTTCTCGTCGGGTTCGCGTTTGCCGCTGTGAACGTCCCCAGCGTATCGACCTGGGCCGGCTTTGGCTCCGTCTTGCGCGATTGGCTCTCCGATCCCGTCCGGCTGAAATGGTTCAATATAACCATGGCCGTTCTGCTGGTGCTCAGTCTCTGGCCGATGCTAAAGTAGGCGCGAAGAGACAGGAGACGGCCATGTCCCACGACCACTCGCATGATGACGACGATCATCACCATCACCATCACCATGACAACCACTATTCGGATATGCAGGCGCGCGTGAAGGCGCTCGAGACGCTGCTGACGGAAAAGGGGTTGATCGATCCGGTCGCGATCGACCGCATCGTCGAGACATATGAGACAAAGGTCGGGCCGCGCAATGGCGCGCATGTGGTGGCGAAAGCCTGGAGCGATCCTGATTTCACCGACTGGCTACGGCGCGACGCGACAGCGGCGATCGCAAGTCTCGGTTTTACAGGTCGTCAAGGCGAGCATATGCGTGCGGTGTTCAATACGCCGGAAACGCATAACCTGATCGTCTGCACACTCTGCTCCTGCTATCCCTGGGCCGTGCTCGGGCTGCCGCCGGTCTGGTATAAGGCGCCAGCCTATCGTTCGCGTGCGGTGATCGACCCGCGCGGCGTGCTCGCCGAATTCGGCCTGACGTTGCCGCAGGAAACGAAAATCCGGGTATGGGATTCGACGGCGGAACTTCGCTATCTGGTGATCCCTGAGCGACCGGCCGGTTCCGAAGGCATGGACGAGGCTGCGCTGGCGGATCTCGTCAGCCGCGACGCGATGATCGGCACGGCGGTCGTCAGAATGCCGGAGGCAGGGCTGTGAACGGGCCGCACGATCTTGGCGGCCAGATGGGCTTCGGCCCGGTCGCGCCGGAGCCAAACGAGCCCTATTTCCATGCGGAATGGGAAAAGCGCGCGCTCGGCATCACGCTCTCCTGCGGTGCGTTTGGGGCCTGGACGATCGACGAGAGCCGGCATGCGCGCGAAAACATTCCGCCGGCCGACTATCTGGGTGCCAGCTACTACGAGATCTGGACCCGCGCAGTCGATATGCTGTTGGAGCGGCATGGTTTTGCCACGGCGGAGGAGTTGCGCACCGGTCATTCCCTCGAACAGGGCAGAGTGCCGAAGCGGATTTTGAAGGCGGATATGGTCGACGGTGTGCTGGCCAAGGGCGGCCCTTGCGACCGGCCGGTCGATACTGCACCGCTCTTTGCCGTCGGCGATCACGTCCGCACCAAGAATTTCAATCCGACTGGCCACACCAGATTGCCGCGCTACGCCCGCGCCAAAATCGGTGTCGTGGAGGCCGTGCAGGGTTCTTTCGTCTTTCCCGACGACAATGCCCATGGCCGGGGCGAAAATCCGCAATGGGTCTATTTGGTTGTATTTGAGGCCACCGAATTATGGGGTGAATCTGGTGATCCAAACTCGACAGTCTCGCTAGATGCTTGGGAATCCTACTTAATTCCGGCTGTCGATTGAGTCAAGGGCTGAACGTTTTGAGTGCATTAGCATTAAGTGAAATTAACAAACAAATGAACAAAAACGGGCACGGCAGGAGGCCTTGATGAGCTTGCTGATTACTTCGTCCGGGCAAGGCGAAGTTGTCATCGATTGAGCATATGTGGATCATAATAAGCCGCAAGCTCCTGATCCGACTTCACGACTAGCATCTTTCAGTGATCGGACCGCGTTCGCCTACCGCGCCATTCGTTTGTGTGTCCACCGACAATTGTTCGCCGTCAAATGCCTCATTGGGGTACTAAGCAAGCTTGATCGGCGGTCCTGCCGGATGTGTGTGCGGACGCCCGCGAGCTTCACACGGCGCCGATCTGCGCGATTTGTCCGCGAATCCCTGTTAGCCGCTCGCGCAACTTATTCTTGACGTTTGGTGTACTAGGCATCTTTAGGTCGCGCTGAAGTTCGTAGAGCTTCTTAAGTTGACGATTTGGGGCAACGAGTTGGTCGCCCTTTACAATAACCCCCGTAATCTCCGAGGGGCGATCTACAAAGCGCTTCTCCTTGTGATAGCGTAGTCCTGCTCCGTGTATTACGCGCTTGATTTCCCAAAGCACGGTCGGGGAAAGGGCGGTGCCAGAAATCGTTACGTCATCGATATATACAGTGAGGCGGTAGCCATGTGTGTTGCAGTGGCTCGCTATTGCCTCCCATACGTCGTAATGAGCATAAAACGCCATAATTGGGCTCAGCGGGCTACCTGTCGGCAAATGCCCTTGATAAGTAGCAAGTCGCGTCAATATCGCTGCTATATCCATTTCGCAATTCATGATGCTGCGAAAAAACCAATACACTCGCCGCGAGGGAGTGCTTGGAAAATACTTTCGAATATCAAGGCAATGAACGACACGTTGGCCCCGGTGCTGTGCCGCATTCGTCACGTAGCAACGCCCTTTAACTGGACAGAACAGATAGTCCGGCGGAGTGATGCGTCCAAGCAGACGCGCAATCCTTGCCTGTACCAACTTTAGCTCGCGGCGGGGGTTCTCCACGCCGCGAACACCACCTGCCTTTTTGGGCACATCAAACTCGGTGTAGCTAGTGTCGGCATGCTTTGCTAATTCCTGCAATTCCTTGGTAGAAAGACCAAGAAGCGCACCAAGGCGCTTTTTGTTCCTCAACTTGAACAGTGGAGACTGATTAAGAGGATAGGCTTTTCGATTAATGTGCATTCCTCCGCTCCGAACGGTCTTCTATAAATTTCATCATACTAATGATCTTCGACGCAACGAACGTGCGGGCTTTCTCGTTGGCTGTCGATTTCCCCAAATTCTCCGAAAAAAACATTATCGACGACATCGGAATGTCGAAGGCTTTTTCATATTTTTTCAGAAGTTCGAGAGAGGGGTCTTTGGAACCTTTCTCGATCTCCGACAAATATGATTTCGAGATTCCGAGCTTATCCGCCGCCTCATTCTGCTTCATGTCGTGAAAAACACGGATCAGGCGAAGGGCCTCATTCAACATTGCTGCCTCCATTTAATACAAGACAGGGCGGCGGCTACTCCCGCAAGTCTTTGAAAAGATCGTACAGCCACACCAAGAACCACAGAACGTGGGCAATGAGCCTTCCAATAGCTATCAAAGACACAACTGTCCTCGGATGAAGTAGGTATCTAACCCAGCTTCTCCGAGCCTGCTGTTTCGTCCGCCGCCGTTCTCGATCAGTATGCTTTGATGTTTCCATCAATTTGGTCCTTTCCAAACCAACTCTAGCAGGATTGCCAGAGCGCCATCGAGGCTTGGAAAATGGGGCGAGAACGGTATTCCCTGCCTGTACGGGCGTGCCCCGCCATCGGGGCACGCCCGCGCCGCCAAGTGCACGCACCTGCCGGTCGGAAGTTAGAAGGCTGCAAGCCTTCCGCGAAGCCCTTTGCAGGGCCCCAGTGAGTGATGACTATCCCCTATAACATACGACGATTGAGATTTAGCCGAAAGCGATGATTTGTTCAAGAACTTTGTTCGCTGTGCGCGAACTTTTTTCACCGATTGGGGAGTTCGGGTCGGCAACGAACCTGCCGATGCGCTCAGGCATAAAATGCCGAAATCATTTTTCCAAGATGACTGGGATAAGCTTTCGTAGCTCGTCGACGGCGCTGAAACCGATCACCTCACTCAACTTAACGTACTCGACAACGTCAATGCGACGCTCGCCACTTTCAAGGTGCGATAGCCACGTCTGCCGCTGTCCGAACGCTTTTGCGACCTGTGTTTGGGTCAATCCCGCGTCTTTGCGCTTGTTTTTAATGAGTTCAACAAGGGCATCATTCCCCTTGGACCGAAGCGTCTTTTCCAAAAAAAATTGCCCCATTGCTCGTTGGGGCACTTCAAATATACCGAAAAATGCGATACCGAAAAAATCGATATTGCAAGACAAGCTTGAGTTGGATTTTCTAAGCGGAGCGCTATCGCGCAACTTGACGAAATCCCACTGCGGCTTGTGATTTCTCAAAGGAGTGGGGACATGGAAAAGAAAGCGTCAGTAGCGTTTGTGCTGTGGCTAGTTGGACTGCTTGGAGCCTGCGGGCTTCATCGCTTTTACGTCGGTCGGACATGGACTGGTCTGTTATGGCTGTTCACACTAGGATTGCTCGGAGTTGGGCAGCTATTCGATCTGTTCTTCCTCGGGTCGATGGTGCGACAGGCGAACATCCTGAACGGGCTCAAAGCTGCTGCTGGCGCCAGCACAAACACCAATTCAAACGCCGTTGCGCCAGTTTTCAACATTCAGGTTGGGCTTCCCGCGACTGCGCAGGCTGTGGCGGAAGAGCCGGCTTCGAAGTGAAAATTCCCTCAATTTTTGAGAGCCGAATTGCTCAAGTTCTTTCGGTTGCTGGTGTTACCGCACCAGATACAACGCTTCGCGGCTTTGAGCGAAGCATTCAATCCATCGCCTATAGCTGATTAGACCTTGTTCATGTTCGGGGGCCATCTCAAGGAGGGGTCGCACTCCGCGCTTCAACGTCCAAGAGTTTTGTCTGAAAATTCAGGTAGGTGCGTCCGACCATATCGCCTCTCGCTAACACGAGGCGCTATTGCCAGCCTACAACATACAATCAAAAATAGAAGTAAGCGAAGTATGTCTTAGCACGTTCTCAGCTAGCGCGCGTGCAACTAATGCAATACTCGGCGTTGCTTGAATGGAATTTCTATGAGAAATATCATAATATTAGCACTGATTGTAAGCCTATTTTTGTTCATCTATAATTGGTTTGGGATTGACCCGAAGTATCTCGTGTACGCATTGACATTGATTTTTGCTTGCGTTGTCGGTGCACTCGTTACCCACGCTTGGCGAGACGAAGAATAGCCAGTCCGGGCGCGCTGAACAATGAGCCGCTCTAGGTTCGATAAGCAGTGCTGCTGTAGTTGATGCGTTCCAATGCAAGTCTCAATCTATGCCTTCAGCACAGACCTTCCAAACCGTGGTGTTGCATGCGAAAGCGTTAAAGTCGTCATTGGTGTCGAACCCCTCCAAGGCGACATTGCCGTTAATATCGATCGCAGCGTGCCTTAGTGGGGCGTGCTCCAGACCGACCCAAAAAGGGTTAAAGCACAGTGGATTTAACGAGATCAGCGGTTAGCCCCCATTGCCCATCGTGCCCCTACGTGCAACTTTTAGACGAGAGGTAGGAGCATTCTTAGACACCTGGAGCGCGGGTTATGATTTCCGAGGATCGATATATCGAGATACTTGCTGCAGCTATCCAGCGCATCACGATACCCGAAGCGGATGTGCAGTGGAACGTCAAGATCGGGAACCGTCAGTTTGACGTGCTGGCAAAACTGAAAGTTGGATTGCACTCTGTGCTGATCGGCTATGAGGTGAAGAATAAGAACAGGCCCATCTCGGTTGAGGCTATGGACGCTTTTGTAACAAAAGCAAGGGATGCGGGCATAAACAAAGCGATCTTTGTTAGCAGATCGGGCTTTCAAAGTGGCGCGATTTCGGTGGGCAAAGATCATGGCATCGACCTGTTTCGTCTCGATCTTTCGGCGGACGATTTGCCGAGCATCGACAAGGCGTCAGCGCACATAATAATCACTCAGGGTAAGGCGCCTCCCTTCGAGGATTTCGAAGTGCGTGTCGTGGATAGCGACAGGCGAATGAACGTCGTGGAAGAAATCGAACTCGTTTATTCCGATGGAAGCAGTGCAATTCTTCCCGATGAACCAAGCCAAATGAACTACTACGTCGAAAGAAGTCTATTTTCGTCCGGGAAATCAATAGGGGACTTGATAGACAAGACGGCTTCGGAACTCGTTCCCCTCAATCAGATCGCGAGAAGGTCCGTTTCGGTAGGTGACGAATTCAGTCCGCCGGATGAGTACTTTTTGAAAAAAGGCGTCGTAAAAGAAATCGTTTTAAGCATAAAGGGAGCTGTTGGAAAAATTATTGAGTCAAATGCTATGATTGAATCTTCCAGCATAAAGGAAACTGTAAAATACACGAATATTATTGACGGTTCATCATTGGAGGTTACAGCAAAAGCCTTGCCTGTTGGGGAGGATTGCTTCAAGGCTGGTGTATTTTACTTTGCTTATAGCCCTTTGCGCTACTTCTATTGCGATCGGGTAAGCGGCGATGACGCGGTCATATGCCTCGTTGAGAGCTTTCAGTCAGGAACATTGTTTCAGGCGGAGTTTATACAATCCAATCGATACGGTCGCTTTTACATCGAAGTGACGGACAAGCGGATTATCTCGCGATTGCAAGACCGCTTAAAGAAGATGAAGTCGCCGAAGGACCCCCTTTCCAAACCATTGCCGCTTCCGGTGTTTCCTACACGAGAATACCTTAGGCCCCGGTCGCGTGAGGGATAGTGCTCGGCAACATTGAGCACTCCCGAATGTGTCAATAGTTTCAAATGCTGTGCTGGCTTAGAGCTGATGCTCCCCGTCTTCATTCGGCTTCATGAGCCTTCTTGTTCTTCCGTTGACGTTGCTTCTTCAGGCGTCCCGCGACTGCTGCGTGGTATTGAAAAACCTGCGGTGGTAGTGTTACGCCTTGAGATGTCGAGAGCTACCCATCTTAGGACCAGTCTCCATGCATTGTTTTCTTTCCCACAGCAGCACTGACAAAAAAGGTTATGTGTCGATACTTGCGGAGAAATTCGGTGATCGGGCGATATACGATGCCTACACCTTTGAAGCCGGTATGAAGACAATCGACGAGATACTGAAAAATCTCGACCGAACCGACCTTTTTGTGCTTCTTATCTCCGATGCCGCCCTAAAATCCGAGTGGGTTCAGACGGAGATCATCAACAGCAAACGTTTGTTAGAAACAGGGAAAGTAAAACAGATTTTGCCGTTGATTATCGATCCTTCGATAACATATCGGGACGAACGAATACCGGATTGGATTCGCGAGAACTACAACCTACGCGTGGTGCCGCGCCCAAATGCTGCTTTCCGCATAATTAACGCCACGTTCAGCAGACTTTCAATCGAAAGTAATCCCAAATCGCTTCGGGAAAAACAGCTATTCGTTGGACGAAACGACCAGCTGAAAGACTTTGAGTCCCGGATGGACGACTATGATAAACTGCTTCCCTGCGCCATTATCGCATCTGGATTGCGGGAGATTGGTAGGAAAAAGTTTCTATTGGAGGCACTAAAGAAAGCCAACAAGGTTGACGATTATCACCAACCAATCGTTGTTTCGATCCGCTATGAAGACGGTATTGACGGATTCACCAGTAAACTCCTTGATCTTGGTTTCTCGGCGGAATTTGATGCGACTGTCGATCTGGGTGCTTTGGGCTTAGATCAAAAGATTGATATTTTGGCGAAGCTAGCAATCGAGCTTGGACGGCAAAACGAGGTTTTACTCATAGATGACTGGCGGTGTATCGTACAGTTTGGGGGTACTTACGCTGACTGGTTCGTGGAGCTATGCAACAAGCTTCCGCAAAATCGGATTTACTTTTGTGTTGCATCAGGATCGAGCCCTCAAGCAGCCCTTTATCGAAAAAATGATCGGCTATATCATCTAAAAGTCCCTGAGCTAGATGATGCGGAGCGTATGGGGCTGCTCGTGCGGTATCTGAGGCACGTAGAGGGTCTGGTCGAGGTAGACACATCGGAGCTGAGCTTTTTCAAAAACATTTTGAATGGTTATCCCGAGCAGGCGATCTACGCGGGGGAGATCGTCCGTGACGAAGGGATTCACGGCGCGATCGCACGAACGAACGAGATTGTGGATTTCGCCCGATTGAAAGCTGGCTTGTATATCGAAGGCTATCGAGGGGACACCACGAAATTCGAACTCCTGACATTCTTGAGCTGGTTCGAGTTTGTTTCCTTGGACCTTATCTCAAAGCTCGCGGAGGAAATGGGCACTGATCTTCTTCCCGCAATCAACGAGTTTATCGAAAACGGCATCTGTCAAGGAATCGGAACGTTAGGAGAATACGTCCGCCTAAACGACGTGATCCGTGATTATGTTGCTCGGGGCAGCATCAGCATCCCTGACAGGTATTCTAAAGCTATTGCAGTGGTGTCTAAGGAAATTCTAAGCTCTGAGGAAACCGCTGACGATTTTGACTACTCCGAGAAAGCGGTCGCCATCAGAATGGCTCTCCTCGAAGGACGAGAAGTTCCGGAGAGCATGCTGATTCCTGCGCATTTTCTGAATGCGATATCACAGAATTATAAGAACAAACGATACTCTAACGTTGTGGCATTGGCTGAACGTGTCTTGGCTAAGCCTAATTATGAAGACTACATACGAAACCAGATTACTCACTTTTATTGCATGGCACTCGCTCGCAAAAGAGATCACCGATTTCTCACCGAGGTTCAAAAGATCAAAGGCAAGGAGCACGATTATGTGCTCGGTTTTTACTATCGGAAAATTGGGCGATACGATGATGCAATTCCCCGTTTTAAATCTTCGATGGGCGAGCAGCGCTGGGAAGAAAATTCAAAACGCGAACTGGTGTTGATATACAATATCACTGAGGATTATGATCACGCATTCAATCTAGCTAAGGAAAGTTACTACGATTTTCCCTCCAATCCGATAAGCGTGTTAGCGTATTTCGAAGTTCTATTAAACAAATACAAGATTTCTACCGGTAATGAAGTCGATCTTATCTCAGAAATGGGAGCGACAATCGCTGCGATATCTCGGATATCGAGCGAAAAGGGACAAGAAATCGAAGCCTGCATGAAAGCACGGTACGAATATTTCGTTAGAGACGACAGCTCGACGGCGATTAGTATCATCAATGACGCGATAGACCTGTTCAAGGGGTCGCCGTATCCACTCTTGGTTAAGATGGAATTGGGCGTTTCGATGCGATCCGCCGACATGATCAATGAGGCTACGGTTTTGTTCGATGCTCGGAAGTTCGATGAGCAGGGGGCCACTGAGCGGAAGAAGGCTGAGTTGTTTAAATTAGCACTGGGCGGTCAAGTAGGGAAAGCGATCGGGATGGTCGATCGAGAGCTACGCTTCATCAATCCGGTTGCTCGTGAGCGCTTCAAGCAGAAGCTTGGCATGCTCTGATTGCAAACTTGCCAATCATTTGCACGTTGCGTTTCAAAAAGTATAATCCGCGAGACCGTCTCATAGATACCCTGTTGACGTGTCTCAATTTATGTCTCATAACTCCGACTTGAAATGATTGGAGGTTTTGAGACATGGCGCTTGTCGCGTATATTCGAGTTTCCTCAGTCGGTCAGTCGCTTGAAGTCCAGCGCGAAAAGATGATCGCCATCGGTGTGCAGCCGGATCATCTTTTCGAAGAAAAGAGATCGGGACTAGATGCTAATCGCCCCGCTCTCAAGGAAGCTATCCGCTTTGCCCGCAAAGGCGATCATTTTTGCATTTCACGGATCGACCGTCTTGCGAGGTCCGCAACGGACCTCCTCAATATCGTCAAAGAACTGCGAGCGAAGGGGGTCGAGCTTCGTGTGCTTGATCAGAGCATCGACACGTCCAATCCGGCAGGGGTCGCCCTCCTTCAGATGCTCGCGGTGTTTGCTGAGTTCGAAGCTTCGATCCGCGCTGAACGGCAAATGGATGGCATCGCAAAAGCGAAAGCGAGCGGCACCAAGTTCGGAAGGAAGGCTAAGGCAACGCTAGACATATCGCACCAAATACGTGACATGCGAGAGGGTGGTTTGCTAATCCGTGATATCATGGCAAAAACGGGTCTGAGCAAAGCGACGGTTTATCGGGCACTTGCCGTGGAATCGGCGACCGTCGGCTAATTAATATTCGGACGCCGTCCAATCGATCTGCCACTCAGTTTTATCGGCGAGATCGCCCAATTCGATTTGAAGATCGAAAATGACATCCTCGTCGTTCCTTAGTTGACGAGTGAGGCGAGTCCAGATCAATTTCCGAGTTAGAGGGTCGTCCGTATCCACTTCAGCAGATATGCGGAGCTTCCGAGAGATCGCATCAAGATCACTGACGGCGACCTTGATAACGATCTTCTGAATGAAGCGTCCGTAACCGTTTGCTTTCAATAATTGCTTCCTTGTTCGGTGATAGATCGGTGCGATGATGACGCCGTGACAGGGGCAGGGGACTGCCAGAACGGAAAATCCAATGACGATGTCGGATAAAAGTTATACGGTGCATAGTTCGTATCGCTGTTTTGCAGTTTGCCTTCGAGCTTGAGCGAATAGCCGAGATAACTAGAGAAATCATCGAAGTCATTTACCGGTTTGAGGTCGACAAGTGAAATTTCCGGTGTCGGATTTCGAATGTTGTAGCCACCTTCCAAGGTAAGAAACTGTGCATTCGCATCCTTGAAATTGTTCAGCGTCCGCTCGTGGAAAAGGATGATGCCGTGACCGTGGGGATAAAGCGTCATTGTGCTGAAACTGTTTTGCCGACTGCCTTCAATATCGAACGCGATAAACGCCAGTGGCTGAAACTTCTTGTTTCTGCGGGTCACCTTACCGTTTTTAAGGCACTGTTTCCGTAATTTCGACGCGTGATATTTTCCAAAATCCTTTTCAAGTCGTCTCTGCGCATCTGTGATGTGACAAGCTGCGCCGTAGTTTCTAAGTTGAACAGTCGCAATGAAAGCATTGTCGGCAATGTAATCGTCTAGTCTCTGGACGTCTGGATTTGTTGATCTTTTGATATCGTATTCTGCTTTATCGAATATTTTGTCTAATACCCACTTATCTGTTCGAGTTAAGTTCATCTTGTCTCCGCTAATTGGTAATATAAATCTAATTGCGTCTCTTCAACGAAAGAAGCGCAGTGAAATAAACGAGGAAACCTCAAGCTCGTTCTAGTGAACGGGTTCTTGAGTGCCAATTTAGTCTGGATATCATCAGCGATAATATTTAGGTGAAGGCGTCGGTGACGCGAAGAAGCCGCTTTTCCAGCTTTCCTAATTACTCGGATATAGAGCCCGCCGGCATGTGTGTATATTTCGTCAGAAATAGCTTAAATCAAAAGTAATTCTGACGTTTTATTTCTCAAAATGCAAATTATATATATAAAAAAAGATGATATTCATGGGAGACGTTTACTATTATATTTTCAAGCGGTTACCCTGATTATATCAGAAGTCAGAATCCTGTCAAGTAAAAAGTTACATAAGTTATTGTTTTTATTTGAAATTATTAGAAATTCCCATTTCTATTTTACGGAGTGTCTTCAAGCGCCTTTACTTGCAATTAAGTAAGTTCCATTTTGGAACTCGGAGCTATCTGTCAGCCTGACAACTCTTCATGGCGGGGCCTGAAAAAAGGGGCGACCGAAGTGCCCCCGCTTTTGATGTCGTAGATTTCCAGACTGTTCAGTTCGACGGTCTTCGATCCGCTCTCATACGGCGATGAGCCTATTAATCTTCGCCTGCAATTTGTCTCTCTGATTGATCATCCGGGATGCCGCTTCATAAAAGCCGTCATCTCTCAAACCTAAGATGATGCGGTTAAGATGTTTGAAAAAGGTCTTCCGTTTGGTTTCGCTTCGAATGAGCACATCGAAGGTGTATTTTGGTGGTTTCTGCAAAATTCATATCCGTCAATGGATATGACGTATTCATAATATAGTGCATTTCTGCGTTTCACTTTCGTCATAAAATTATAGGGTAGGGTTCATGTTTTAGGTTCTATCTGTTGTCTACGGGCAGTGCCTCCATCAAAGCTTTGTGCATTTTTTCCAGTGCAACTGGACCGCCGTACCAGCCAGTCTGACCCTTATCCGCATGCCCCATTACCGCATTCTGCCACTGGTCTTTAACCTCTTCGTTGTTGCGCAGCAGATAAGCGATGCGATGGCGATAGGAAACGAAGCTCTTGCCCGGGACTGTCGTGCTGATAAACCTTGAAATCTGCGAATACAGCCGTCGAACGCCCCGGGGGTCGGTATATTCGGTAAAGCCGTTGGGGAACTGTTTCATTACCTCCAATGCCTGCCCGATGAGCGGAATTTCGCGTTCTCTCTCTTTCGTTTTGAGATAGTTTCTGAACTCGTTTGTTCTGATTTTCAGGTGCGGGATTTCCCCGACAAGCACCACGTCTTCCGGTGCTAATTGCGCCAATTCCTTGACGCCAAGCCCGGTGTTTTGAGTGACAAGAAGGAGAGCCTTCGCCGTCTCCGTGAGGCGTGTGTCATCCGCTGCCTTTTCTCGGAGCAGGCGAATTTCATCCTCTTCCAATTGTTTGCGCTTTCCTGCGTCATCAATGTTGATGGCTTCGACTTCTCGGAACGGGTTTTCCACCCCCTTATGATCGCGTTTCAAAACCACTTTCAGCATGGTCCGGAGTCCGCGCATCCTCTTGTTTGCATTCTCCGATTTAAATTCGTCGTTCATAACGCGTTCAACAAGAGTGTCGCGATATTCTTCTAACGTCGTTTCCGTCATCTTCAAAACGTCAAGGTCGCCCATCTGTTTGATGAAGTCTTCGGAATAGCGCTCGTATTTTCGCCAAAAGTCCCGGGCATCAACTTCGTTCTTGAGCTTCACCTTTTCAGGGGAAAGCTGTTTAAAGCGCGGGAAGACCTTGGACATTGGCAAGCCGGGGATTTCAACAGCAGAACCAAATGTCGCGATTTCGGCGCGGTTCGGCTTAGGCAGGTCTTCCATTGCCTCAATGGCTGCCGACATCATCTCAACGAAGGAGTCTTCGGTCGCGTTGGCTATTGCCTTGGGGTCGTTGTAGACATAGCCGTGATGTTCGGCGACCGCGTTGACGATGCCGATGTAGATTTCTTTAGCGTCGTTGAAGTCGTTCGACTCGTATTTGAGCGTACAGATAATCTTTTCGGCTTGGGCGAGCTTCTTCGCCTTATCGTAATCACCTGTCCCGAGTGCCTTCACAATCTGTCTCGGTCCCCCGCGCCGGTTCCAGTAATCCCGAGGGACGGTGTAGAGGAATGAGTATTTTTTGTTTCTTAGAATTAAGTTGTCGCCGTAAGTTGCAGCCATAGTAAAACGTCTCCTTTCGCGTTGCGGCGGCGGATGAGCAAAACAATAGTTTTGTGGAATGTCCGCCTTTAAGCATTTCTAAGTCTTGTGGTCAACTGCTAAGTATAAAATAGAGAAATTCCATGAATTCATTTTCAAAACAACTTTAATTACTTGCAACATTAGTGTTTCTGGAAATTAACAAAAACATGTGCAATCCGCCCAACCAGAAGGAAAACATCAATGAAATCAATTATGTATGTCATTCTACCGGAGCCGCAATGGGTGTATACGGTGGTCTTCGACGGTGCGGAGATCTGGGGTGAGGGCGCTGATCCCTCGTTGACCGTCTCGATCGATGCCTGGGAGAGCTATCTTGAGCGCGTGTGAGGTTCCATCGCCTCTGGCGCAATCGCCTGGATTGCCAAAGTCTGCCGATGGTGAGCCGGTCTTTCCAGAACCCTGGGCGGCAGAGGTTTTCGCCATGACCGTGCATCTGCACGAGACAGGTCTGTTTTCCTGGAGCGAATGGGCGGAGCGCCTGTCTGGCGAGTTGCACAAGCCGGGCCGCGCGGTCGACGGCAGCGACTATTTCGATTGCTGGGTGGCAGCGCTGTCTGGCTTGCTCGTGTCGAAGGGTATCGCGGATGCCGATGCGATCCTGGCTTTGCAGCAAAGCTGGCAACGTGCGGCGGAGGCAACGCCGCATGGAAAGCCGATCGTGTTGGAAAGCGATCCTCAATATACGACATGAGCGCCTCGTAGCGGCGACGGCTTTTTACCGCTTGCTTCCATCAACCGAATCCTGCCAAGTCGAACCATGCAATTCGCGCCGCAACAAGATGAAGCGCTCAAGGCCGTCGCAAACTGGCTGAAAGAGGGGCGCTCGCCGTTGTTCCGTCTGTTCGGTTATGCCGGCACGGGCAAGACGACGCTTGCGCGGCATTTCGCCGAGCATGTGGATGGCGACGTGCTGTTTGCGGCCTTTACTGGCAAGGCGGCGCAGGTGCTGCGCTCGCGCGGCGCCTCCAATGCCAAGACCATCCATTCCTTGATCTACCGGCCGCGCGGTGAAGAGGCCGTAGAGGACGAGGAGACGGGTAAGACATCGATCGCCCCGATGTTCACCATCAACCGCCAGAGCCCGGTCGCCAAGGCTGCGCTGATCATTGTCGACGAATGCTCGATGGTGGACGAAGCGCTCGGCAAGGATCTGATGAGTTTCGGCACGCCCATTCTCGTGCTTGGCGATCCCGGACAGCTGCCGCCCGTTTCCGGCGGCGGGTTCTTCACGAACGAAGAACCGGATTATCTGCTAACGGATATTCATCGTCAGGCGCGCGACAATCCGATCATCCAGCTCGCCATGCAGGTGCGTGAGGGCAAGGAAATCATGCATGGCGACTATGGCACCGCGCAGGTGATCTCGAAGAACGAGGTCACGCAGCCGCTGGTGCTGGAGGCCGATCAGGTGCTAGTCGGCACCAACAGGACGCGTCGGCGTTACAATCAGCGCCTGCGCGAGCTGAAAGGATTTACGGCCGACTACCCGCAATCCGGCGACAAGCTGGTCTGCCTGCGCAACGATCCCGCCAAGGGGCTACTCAACGGCTCGCTCTGGCAGGTCATGACGTCCTCCCGGGAAACGACGAAGCCGGGCATCAATCTTCTGGTGCGTCCGGAAGACGACGACATGGATCGCGGTGCGGCGAAGATCAAGCTGCTGAAACAGGCCTTCGAGGATGTCGAGGGCGAGATTCCGTGGTCGACCCGCAAGCGCTACGACGAATTCGATTACGGCTATGCGCTGACGGTGCATAAGGCCCAGGGTTCGCAGTGGAACAATGTGGTGCTCTTCGACGAGAGCTGGGCGTTTCGCGATACACGCGAGCGCTGGCTCTATACGGCCATCACCCGCGCTGCGGAGACGCTGACGATCGTCCGATAGGGCAGCGTTTGCGGTAACAAATATCTGCAGGAGGACGTTGCTGCCGATGCGTCACTGCATGGTGATGCTGCTTTGTCGTGCTCATCAAAGTTTTGCATGGAACGATGTCGGAATCTCGTTGGTTTTGTTGACCATAATGGCATAAAACGACACTACCATCCGCTTTGAAAATCAGGGATTTCGATCATGCCCGCCAAGCTTTCCGTGAACCTCAACGCCATCGCGATGCTGCGCAACCGGCGTGATCTTCCCTGGCCGAGCGTCACGGGCTTGGGACGTATCGCGCTGGCGGCCGGCGCCAGCGGGTTGACGGTTCATCCACGTCCCGATCAGCGGCATGTCCGCTTTTCCGATCTGCCAGACATCCGCGCGCTGATCGATGACGAGTTTCCGGAGGCGGAGTTCAATATCGAGGGTTATCCGAGTGACGAATTCTTCGATCTCTGTGCTTCGGCCGAGCCCGAGCAGGTGACGCTGGTGCCTGACGATCCCTCGCAGGCGACATCGGATCACGGCTGGGATTTCCGCAAGAATCGCGATCTGCTGGTCGATGTCGTCGCCAAGTACAAGACGATCGGCTGCCGCGTCTCTCTGTTTGCCGATGGTGATGGCGATGCTGAGGCGGTGAAGATTGCCAAGGAGGTCGGTGCTGACCGCATCGAACTTTACACCGGCCCCTATGGCGGCTGCTACGATGATCCGCAGAAGGCCGCTGTCATCCTCGAAGCGCTCGGCAAGACCGCCGACGCCGCTTTCGCCAATGGTCTCGATGTCAATGCGGGTCACGACCTGACGGTCGCCAACCTGCCGGCGCTGCTGAAGCGTATCCCGAAGCTCGCGGAGACCTCGATTGGCCATGGGTTGACCGCGGATGCGCTGGAGTACGGCATGGCCGAAACGGTGCGGCGTTTCCGCCGGGCTTGCGGACAGGTGGCTTGAGGGACTGGTTTGGAGTTGGTCAGGCGAGGGCGTCTTTGATGCGCCATAGTGCCTAGCCCCTCATCCTAGCCTTCTCCCCGCTTGCGGGGAGAGGGTCGGGGTAAGGGGCCTGGTACAAGGGTGCGGCAAACGAAGCCTCACCTGACCCCTTCCAAAACTCAGCCAGCCAATGCGGCCTTGTGTTCCTCGAAGAAGCTGCGCAGCGTTTGCGGCTCCTTGCCGGTCAGCTTGTTGAAGTCGTTCGTCAGGATGTCGAATTTGCCGGCGCGGGTGTTGGCGTCGGCGGAGACGAGCATGTCGACCACGAAGGGCGGCAGGCCGGCGCCTGCGAGGCCAGCGGCGAACTGTTCGTCGTTGACCTGAACGACCTCAAGCGGACGGCCGGTGATCCTGCTGACGACGCTGGCCACATCTTCGATCGTCAGGGCGGTGGAGCCCGTCAGCGTATAGATGGCGCTTTCCGTCGCGTCGGAAGCCAGGGCGGCGGCGATGGCGAGTGCGCAATCGTTGCGGCTGATATTGCTGACGCGGCCGTTGCCGGTGGCGGTGTACCATTTGCCGACTTCGAGGCTGTGTGGCAGGCCCATGAGGTAGTTATCGAAATACCAGGCGTCGCGCAGGATCGTATAGCCGATGCCGCTGGCCTTGATGGCGTTTTCCGTGCCGAGGTGGTCGGGCGCGAAGCTGACGAGCGAATCTTCCGGAGCGGGCATGGAGGTGTAGAGAATGTGCTTCACACCAGCCTTCTTCGCGGCTTCGACCGCAGCCGTCTGCTGCTTCAGGCGCAGGCCGGGTACGGCGAGCGCATCGGTGCTAATGATCAGCAGCCGGTCGACGCCGGCGAAAGCGGCCGGCAGGGCGTCGGAGTCGTCGAAATCGGCCTTGCGGGTGACGACGCCCTTGGCGGTGAGGTCGGCAAGCTTCTCCGGGCTGCGCGTGGCCGCAATGATGCGGCCGGGTGCGACCTTGTATGTCTCCAGAAGGTGATGGATGACGCGCTGGCCAAGCTTGCCGGCGGCGCCGGTGACGAGAAGAGTGCTGCTCATGTGTTTTCCCTTGTTGGACCGCCGCACATTCGCAGAGGCCTTGTTGCTCTCAAAAAGAGACTAGCACTAGAATAGGAATTGACTTCGCAGTGTAAAGGAGGCAGTTTTTCGGCTCCAAGTTACCAAAAGGGAACCGGCATGGCAGCTAGCGCCGTCGTCAATCTGCGTGACAGCATAAATCCGCCGTTACGCGACGTCGATCTCAGCAATCTCGATTTTAGTAACTGTCCGGTGCGGGATCTGATCTCGCAGATCGGCGGAAAATGGTCCGTGCTGTTGCTGGAAACACTGGCCAAACGGCCATACCGTTTCGGCGAGTTGCGCCGTCTTGTGCCCGATATCTCCCAACGCATGCTAACACAAACGCTGCGCGACCTCCAGCGCGACGGCTATGTCGATCGCGAGGTCTTTCCCACCAAGCCGCCAAGCGTCGAATATCGCATGACGGCTCTCGGCCATTCGCTTTACGAGCCACTGGCGCTGCTTCTGAATTGGGCGGAGGCCAATCATGAGGCCGTCAAGGCCGCAAGAGCCCGTTTCGATCAATCGCCGGACTGAGCCGTCACAGTGAAGCCCTTGAAGATCGCTATCGTCGGCGCCGGGCCTGCCGGTCTTGCCGCCTCTCTCTTTCTCACTCGCGCCGGCCATACGACCGATATCATCGAACGGTTCGATAGCCCGGCTCCCGTCGGCTCGGCGCTGATGCTGCAGCCGACTGGATTGACCGTGCTGGAATCGCTCGGGCTTGGTCCCGCCACCCACGCCGCCGGCAACCGCATCGATCGATTGTTCGGCACGGAAACCACCCGCGGCCGCATCGTCCTCGATGTGCGCTACAATGCGTTGGCGGGCGGGCGCTATGGGCTTGGCGTTCATCGTGCGGCCCTGTTCGATACGCTTTACGACGAAGTCTCCGCGCGGCAACATCCGATCCATACCGGCCAGCGTGCTATCGGTGTGGCGGAGGAGGGCGGTGAAAGCTATCTCTCTGTCGAAGGTGGCGAGCGCCTCGGACCTTATGATCTCGTCATCGACGCCAGCGGCGCGCGCTCGGAACTGGTGACGGCATCGCCCGTTGCGCCGCGCGCACGAAATCTCGTCTACGGCGCCTTTTGGGCGACGCTCGATTGTCCGGATGGGCTGGTGGATCAGGCAGCGCTGACGCAACGCTATGACAAGGCGAGCGTGATGATCGGTGTATTGCCGATCGGCAGCAGAAGGCCGGATTTGCCGAAGCAGGCCGCTTTGTTTTGGAGCTTGAAGGTGGCGGACGCCGACGAGGTGCGCAGGCGTGGGCTTGAGCGCTGGAAGCAGGCAATCCGCGGCTACTGGCCTGAATGCGAGCCTTTGCTGGAGCAGATTACAGACTGGGACCAGTTGACGCTGGCGCGTTATGCCCATCGCACGGTGATGACGCCCTATAGTGGGCGGACTGTTTTCGTCGGCGATGCCGCCCATTCCACCAGTCCGCAGCTCGGGCAGGGCGCCAACATGGCGTTGCTCGATGTGGCCGCGCTCGCGCACGCTTTGGCGGGACATGAAACGATCGATGCCGCTCTTGCTGCCTATGCCAAGGCACGGCGAATGCATGTGCGGTTGTTTCAGCTGCTCTCAGCGGCCTTCACGCCCTTCTACCAATCGGACTCTGCGGCACTGGCCTGGATCCGCGACCGACTGGTCGCAACCATCGCCAAAGTACCGCCGGCACCGCAGATCCTGGCCGGCATTGTCTCCGGCACCCTGGTCGATCCGTTTCATGGCGCAGGCTTGCGGGAATGTGACTGGCTGCGGCTGGCGGTGCCGCAGCCGTCTTGATCAGTTCTTGCGCTCGGTCAGATAGGCAAGCAGCGCGATAACCGGGAAGGCGACGCCGATCCAGGAGGCCATATTCCAGCCGCCGGTGGCATAGGCCCAGCCGCCAAGCGCCGAGCCAAGGGCGCCGCCGGCGAAGAAGGTCGCCATATAGAGGCCGTTGAGACGGCTGCGATGCTCGGCGCTGAGCGCAAAGATGGCGCGTTGACCGAGTACCAGATTCGTCTGAACGCCGAAGTCGAGCATGATGCCTGACAGTGTGAGCGTGATCAGCGCCAGCAATGAACCGCTGCCGGAAAAATGGCCGATCAGGAAGGCGATAATGGCGAGCACCAGGGCGAAGGCTGTCGCAAGCTTCGTCCAGCCGCGATCAGCGACGCGTCCGGCAATCGGTGAGGCGATGGCGCCCGCGGCTCCGGCAAGTGCGAAGAGGGCGATGCCATTTTGCGTCAGGCCGAAGGCAGGGCTTGCCAGCAGCAGCGGCGTCGTCGTCCAGAAGAGGCTGAAGGCGCCGAACATGCAGGCCTGATAGAGCGCACGTCGCTGCAGGACCGGCGTGCGGAGCGCGAGGTGGCCCATGGAGGACAGCAGCTGCCCATAATGCAGTTTCGTATGGGGCACGCGAGTCGGTAGAACGAGGCGCAGGATGACGATCAGCCCGATCATGACGCCGGCTGAGATGATGTAGACCGCGTGCCAGGAGAGAAGCTCGGACAGGAAGCTCGCAGCCGGGCGAGCGAGCATGATGCCGACGAGCAGGCCGCTCATGACGTTGCCGACGACAGCGCCGCGGCTGGCGTCCGGCGCCATATGGGCGGCGAAGGGGACAAGGACCTGCACAGCAACGGATGCAAGGCCAATGCAGAGCGAGGCGAGCAGGAACAGTGACGGCGACCATGCGAAGGCTGCGCCGACAAGCGCGACGGCGGCAAGCGCCACCAGCGTCAGGACCAGTTTCCGGTTCTCGAGAAGATCGCCGAGTGGGACGATCAGCAGGAGGCCGAGGCCGTAGCCGATCTGCGTCAGCGTGACGATGAGGCCGGTCGCCGCCGGGCTGAAGCCGAGTGACTGGCTGATGGGGCCGGCAAGCGGCTGGCCATAGTAGAGATTGGCGGCCACCAGCCCGCAGGCGGCGGCGGACATGAATGTGAGAAGCGGCGAAATGGTCTTTTCCGGGAGCGGCGTGCTCTCCCGTCTGGCGGCGGCAGTTGCGGGCATGTCTCGTCCTCAATAGGAGCGGGGGTTACGTTCCCCGAAATTTCAGTGAAAATCAGTTCAGCAGTTTCATGGCCGTCTCGGCGACGGCGAGCATATGTTCGGTCTTGCGGCCAGTCTTGCCGATCACGCGCATGCCCTTCGTCAGGGCTAGCAGCGTGCAGGCGGTGCTTTCCGGATCGACATGCTTCGATATGGAGCCATCCTCCTGTCCGAGATGGATCAAATTGAGGATACGCCTTTCGTCGAAATCGAAGGCGACGCCGACGCGACCGGCGACTTCTTCGTCGAAAAGCGCAAGTTCGGTTGCGCTTCCGACGACAAGGCAGCCGCGGCGGCCGATCTCCCCGCATGAGGCTTCCGCGAAGAACGTCACCAAGGCACGAAGTTTTTCATGAGCATTCGGAGCTTCCGCAAGCGTCTCGTCGATGAGTTGCTGGCGGACCTGGCGATACCGGCTGAACGCGGCGAGGAAGATCCCGCGCTTGTCGCCGAAAGCCTTGTAGACGCTTCCTGCGGTCAGACCCATGGCCTCGGTCAATTCGCTGATCGAGGCGGCATAATAGCCGCGCTCGGAAAAAACGCGCAGCGCTTCGTCCAGCGCGGAATCCATGTCGAATTCACGCGGACGTCCACGAAGCTTCGGTGCGATGTCGAGAGTGTCTGTCGTCATGTCATTCTTTTAGGAAATGATCGTTTCCAAATCAAGTGAATTTTTGCATCGCAGCAAGAATCGGAAGAATATTGATTGCGACCGGCCCCGCTACTCGTGGAAAAACGCCATGTGGATCGCGTCCTTATAGCGGCCGTCGATGCGTACGGAATTGCGAGCGAGGCCCTCGCGGACGAAGCCGACTTTTTCGTAGAGCGCGATGGCTCTGTCATTGTCGGCATGCACACTGAGTTCGACGCGTTCTATTCCTGCATCCCGCGCGGCATGCAGCGTCGTCTCTATCAATCGACGTCCCAATCCCCGGCCGCGATAGGCGGAGACGATGCCCATGCCGAGCTTGCCGGCGTGGGCATGGGAAGGAAAGCCATGACGGCTGATGTCGCACCAGCCGATAACTTTCCCATCGTCTAGGGCGACGAACTGCGGATTGCCTTTTTCGATCATGCCGAGCACGAAAATGCGTGTTTCTTCCAGCGGAAAGGCTTCGAGCAGCGACAGATATTCTCGCTCACGCGCGACCGTGTCGAGCGCCCTGTGAAAACCTTCGATATGCTCGGTTGATATGGGTTCTATCCGGATTTCGCCACTTTCGGCCATCGTTGGTATCTCATTGCAAATCAGGGAAGCATTGAGGATATGGGCAAAACCAGAGGGTGTCCATTCACGCAGTCAGCCGCCTGCGTTCAGAGATCGAGTTCCCATGTCTGACCGTTCAGTTCCGGGCCGAACATGCGGTGCTTCTCCTCTGCGGCGAGCTTGAAGCCCGCCTTGATGTAGATGGCGCGTGCAGTGTCGAGAATGTCATTGGTCCAGAGCGAGAGTGTTCCGTAGCCGGCATCGCGCGAAAAACGGATGCATTCGTCGACCAGCATCTTACCGAGGCCGAGGCCGCGCGCCGTCTTATCCACATAGAGCAGCCGAAGCTTCGCGACGCCGTCGCCGCCATCGGCGATCATGGCGGAGCCGACATTGAGGCCGCCTCGCTCGGCAATCCAGCACCGATCTTTTTGCGGGTTGAAATTAGACAGGAATTTGCCGGCGACTTCGGCTACCAATCCTTCGAAGCGATCGTCCCAGCCGAATTCTTCGGTGTAAAAGCGCGCCTGGCTTTGTACGATCCAGCCGATGTCACCGGGTCGATGATTGCGAATGAGCGCGGGGGGCGCTTCGGTTCGATCGGGGCCGAGTACCTCCTGTATCGTCTGCATCGCTGCAACGACACGCTCGGGTTCGCCGGGCGCGAGTTTTTCGAAATATCCGGCGATCTGCGCGCGTGAGCGGCGGACGAACTCCTCGAACTGCGCCTGTCCCTTGTCGGTGACTTTTATGACCTGGCTGCGCGCATCGTTCGCATCCGGTGTCGTTTCGACCAGCCCGTCCTCGCGAAAGCGCTTGACGATACGGCTGAGATAGGCGGGGTCGAGATGCAGCTCGCGTGTCAGCGCGGAAGCTGCGACGCCACCGCGGAAGCCGACTTCGAACAGCACGCGCACATCCGTGAGCGTATAGGGGCTGTCGAGATAGGCCTTGTTCAGGACGCCGAGGAAATTCGTATAGAAGCGATTGAAGTTACGGACGGCATCGATGGTCGTGAAATCGGCAGCGGCGGGCATGACATCGTCTCCTCAGGTATGGAGACGATGTTGGTTATTTATTGGACTCAGTCAAGTAAATTGATCGAGGTCAGGCAGCGCAGCTTTTGCTGCTCTTTTCATTCGCAAGCGCGAAGTCGACGGCCGCCTCGGCATGGATCGTCGTCGTGTCGAAGCCTGGCAGGATCAGTGCCTTCGGATCGAGGATGAGGCAGATCTCGGTGCAGCCGAGAATGACGCTGTCGGCACCTTCCGCCTTGGCGCGCTCGATGATGCCGTTCAGCTTCCGGCGCGACTCGTCCTTGATGATGCCGGCGCAGAGTTCGTTGAAGATGATATCATGCGTAACGGTGCGATCCTCGGAACCGGGCACCATGATGGAGACGCCGTTTTCAGCCATACGCTCGGCATAGAATCCGTGTTCCATCGTGTAGCGTGTGGCGAGCAGCAGTGGCTTGACCCTGCCGGCGGCCTTCAAGGCCGCAGCGGTCTCATCGATGATATGGATGAGCGGAGCTGAAACGCGTGTGGCAACCTGAGGTGCGATCAGGTGCATGGTGTTAGTGCAGATGAGCACGCATTCGGCCCCGGCCTTTTGCAGGCCTTCCGCCGCATCGCCGAGGCGCTCGGCGGCATCGTTCCAGCGCCCGGCCTTCTGTAGCGCGACGATTTCCTCGAAGTTGACGGAGTACATGACCAGCTCCGCAGAGGAGAGGCCGTCGAGGCGCTCGCGGACCATTTCGTTGATCAGGCGATAGTAGACTGCCGAACTCTCGAAACTCATGCCGCCGATCAGGCCAATGGTGCGCATAATGCTGTTCTCCGCTCGTGGATTTTGAATGGAGGAATAGTGCGGCGTTTCACCCGCCGCATGTTTGCGTTTTTTGAAGCTTATCAGGATCTATCTGCAAATGTTTGCGCATTTTTCGATTTATGTGCAAAATATTGGCGTATATATGAGGAGTTGCCGTACATGCTTGATGAACGTGACCGAAAGATTCTTGAATTTCTGCAGGCGGATGCCGGCATCTCCGTCACCGAACTTGCCGATCGCGTTGCCCTGTCGGTGTCGGCCTGCTCGCGCCGCATACAGCGGCTTGAGGAAAGCGGGCATATCGCCCGGCGTATCGTCGTGCTCGATCGCGAGAAGATGGGAGTGCCGACCACGGTCTATGCGATGATCAAGACGGCGCATCATGCCGACGAGTGGATCGAATCCTTCCGCAAAGTCATCGGAGATATCCCTGAGATCGTTGAGGCGCATCGGCTTACCGGGAATTATGATTATATCCTCAAGATCGTGTTGCCGCGTGTCGAGCATTACGACGTCATCTACAAGCAGCTCGTGCGCAAGATCGAGCTCTTCGACGTCTCGGCGTCGATCTCGATGGAGGAACTTAAAAGCGGCGCCTCCGTTCCTGTCGGGTATGCACACTGAACCGGGGCGGTCGCGTGTTATTTCTGCATATCACCTCGGCAAGCTCCTATGGCGAAGTCCGGCCTTTAAGTTGTAAAATGCGTGCTGTGATTATCGCCACAAGGGCAATCTGCCATGCGCAACACCGATATTCAAACCTACTTCCTACCCGGTGAAAAACTGTTATGGCAGGGCAGACCGAAGCAAGGCTTCATGGCCAGCAAAAAAGATCTGCTGCTTGTCCCCTTTTCACTGATGTGGGGTGGCTTTACGGCCCTCTGGGAAGTCACGGTCATACGCCAAGGCAACGCGCCAATCTTTTTTAAGCTATGGGGTGTGCCTTTCGTGTTGATTGGCCTCTATCTCATCGTCGGTCGTTTTGTGGTCGATGCATTCGTTCGCGCGAGGACCCAATATGCAGTCACCGACCAACGCATCATCATTTTGCGCGAAGGCTGGTTTGCGAAGGTTCTGACCGTGTCACTGGATCGCTTGCCGGCGCTGGATCTTGATCAGAATGGTAACGGGACCGGTACGATCAATTTCGGAACCGATACCGAAATCGGCTTCGGTCGCCGTGGCGGCGGTATGGGCATCTGGACGCCTGCGCTTTCGAACGTGCCGCGGTTTCTTGGCGTCGCGGATGTGCGCGACGTATTCAATCTCATCGTGCGTGCCCAATCCACGAGAGTATCGTAGCTCTCAGCGTGAGGAGGGGGACGCAGAGGTGCCATGCATAAAAGATGGTTGCTGCATATCCTTCTCAACCCTACGTTTTTGAGCAGAGTTAGTCGCGAGGTGTTGCCATGCAGGATCATCATGTCGTCGTGGTCGGAGGCGGCTTTGGCGGGGTACAGCTCGCCAACGATCTGAAGGGTGCTCCCGTCCGCATCACGATGATCGATCGGCGCAATCATCACCTCTTTCAGCCACTTCTTTATCAGGTCGCAACCACTCTGCTTGCGACCTCCGAGATTGCCTGGCCGATCCGCAATTTCTTCCGCGATCGACCTGACGTGACGACCTTGCTCTGCGAGGTTGTCGGCGTCGATAGCGCGGCGCATGAGGTGCTCCTGAAGAACGGTCAGAAGATCCATTACGACACGCTGGTGCTGGCAACCGGCGCTACCCATGCCTATTTCGGCCATGACGAGTGGGAGCCGGTGGCGCCGGGATTGAAGACGTTGGAGGATGCAACCACCATCCGCCGGCGCCTCTTGCTGGCCTTTGAGCAGGCGGAAATGGAAACCGACCCGGCTGTCCGCGAGGCGCTGTTGACTTTCGTCATCGTTGGCGCGGGTCCCACGGGTGTCGAGCTCGCCGGTATCATCTCCGAGCTGGCAAGGACAACACTGCCGAAGGAGTTCCGCAATATCGATACCCGCAAGGCGAAGATCATCCTCGTCGAGGCCGGCCCAAGGGTGTTGCCCGCTTTTGCGCAAGAGCTCTCCGACTATGCGCACAAGGAGCTGGAACTGCTTGGTGTCGACGTCCGCTTTGGTAGACCGGTCACCTCATGCACGGCTGAAGGCGTGACGATCGGCGACACCTTCGTGCCATGCCGTACCATCGTCTGGGCGGCGGGTGTCGAGGCGTCGCCGGCGGCGAAATGGCTTGGCATTCCAGCCGATCGTGCCGGCCGCGCCATTGTCGACAAGGATCTGAGGGCGCCGGGCAAGGAGGATATCTTCATCATCGGCGATACCGCAGCCGTCATGCGTGACGATGGCAGCCCCGTGCCGGGGATCGCTCCGGCTGCCAAGCAGCAGGGCGCTTATGTCGCCAAGGTCATCAAGGCAAAGCTTGCGGGCAGACCGTCGCCCGGACCGTTCCACTATCGCCATCAGGGCAGCCTTGCGACGATCGGCAAAAGTGCTGCGATCATCGATTTCGGCTGGATTAAGCTGAAGGGATGGCTCGCATGGTGGGTCTGGGGGCTTGCCCACATCTATTTCCTGATCGGCGTGCGTTGGCGCATCGCCGTCGCCTGGAGCTGGCTTTGGATCTATATCAGTCGGCAGCACAGCGCCCGGCTGATCACGCAGAAGGAAACCATGCGCGAGGAATGAAAAAGGGCAGCCGTAACGGCTGCCCTTTTCGTATGAGTTGCTGCGCAACAGTGCTTATGCCAGCGAAGCGATGTCGATGACGAAGCGGTAGCGCACGTCGCTCTTCAGAACACGCTCATAGGCTTCGTTGATTTCCTGGATGTTGATCTTCTCGATCTCGGCTACGATGTTGTGCTCGCCGCAGAAGTCGAGCATTTCCTGGGTTTCCTTGATCGAGCCGATCATGGAACCGGAAAGGCTGCGACGGCCGGGGATCAGTGAGAAGGCATGCACCGGAACCGCATGTTCGGGAACGCCGACCAGTACCATGCTGCCGTCATATTTCAGCAGGTTGAGATAGGCGTTCCAGTCGATCGCCGTGCCGACCGTGTTGATGATCAGATCGAAGGTGCCGGCGAGTTTCGTGAAGGTCTCGGCATCGGTGGTGGCGTAGTAGTCCTTCGCGCCCAGCTTGAACCCGTCTTCCTTCTTCGACAGCGTCTGGCTCAGAACCGTGACATCGGCGCCCATGGCATGGGCCAGCTTCACGCCCATGTGGCCGAGGCCACCCATGCCCACGATCGCGACCTTCTTGCCCGGGCCGGCTTTCCAGTGGCGCAGCGGCGAAAAGAGCGTAATGCCGGCGCAGAGCAGCGGTGCGCCCGAATCGAGCGGGATATTGTCGGGAAAGGAGAGGACATAGCCTTCCTTGACGACGATCGAGTCGGAATAACCGCCGAAGGTCGGCGTCTTGCCGTCGGCTTCGACGTCGTTGTAGGTCTGGACGAGACCGGGCATGTAATGTTCGTAATCCAGGTCACGTGTGGCGCAGGTCGTGCAGGAATCGACGAAGCAGCCGACGCCGACGCGGTCGCCGACCTTGAACTTCGTGACCTCGGAACCGACGGCGGTCACGATGCCGGCGACTTCATGGCCGGGCACCATCGGATACTTCGAGCCGCCCCATTCGTTGCGGGCCTGGTGAATGTCGGAATGGCAGACGCCGCAATATTTGACGGAGATGACGACGTCGTCCGCGTTCGGGTCGCGACGGTCGAAAGTGAATGGTGTGAGCGGCTTGGACGCGTCGGTTGCTGCATAACCCTTTGCGATAGGCATGGGAGATTTCCTTATCTTTTCGGATGGGTTGGGAGTAGAATTTCGATGCCCCACCATGCATCAGGTCTGGGCCATAGTGTTAGAGCGATCCTGCAAGCTTTATGTACGATCCTGCGAATCTAAATGCGCGGCAGGTCTTTCGCGATCGAACGGTGTTACCTAGATAGACATCGATATCTGCTCGAAAACAGTTGGTTGCGCATGACACTGCCTTTCAATCCCAATCAGGAACTCGCGTCGATCATTGCACGTTTCGCCACGTGCGACGGCGAACATCGCACGCCGATAGACAATCTCAATCTCTATCGGCAGTCGGCCGCGACCGTGTGGCAGCATGGGGCCTATCGGCCCTGTTTTGCAATCGTGGTTCAGGGGCGCAAGAACCTGACAATCGGCGCCGAGACCTACAATTACGGTGTCGGCGAGTATATTTTGACCGCGCTCGACCTTCCGGTATCGACGCAGGTCACCAATGTCGGTAGCGATACGCCTTATCTTTGTTTCGGTATGGCGCTCGACAGCGAACTGTTGAAGGAGCTCCTGTCGCGCGTCAGCATTCCGCGTCAGGCGTTGACCGAGCCTGTGCGCGGAATTGCGGTCAATGCCGCTTCGCCGGAACTGCTTGATGCCTCGCTACGGCTGCTCCGATTGCTTGATCGGCCCGAAGATATTCCAGCCATGGCGCCTTTGATCGAGCAGGAAATCCTCTATCGCCTGCTGACCGGTCCGAATGGCCCTCGGCTGCTGCAGATCGCGATGGCGGAGAGCCAGAGCAACCGGGTGGCGCGGGCCGTCGCTTGGCTCCGCGGCAACTATACGCAACCGCTGCGCATCGAAGAACTCGCCGAACGCGTCGGCATGAGCGTTTCGTCGCTGCATCACCATTTCAAGACTGTTACGGCACTATCGCCGATGCAGTATCAGAAGCAGCTTCGGCTTCATGAGGCGCGCCGGCTGATGATCGTGGAGCAGCTAGATGTCGGATCGGCAGGCCATCGCGTCGGATATCAAAGTCCTTCGCAATTCAGCCGGGAATACAGCCGCCTTTATGGCCTGCCGCCACTGAAGGATGTCGAGGCGATGCGCAATAGCGTGGTTGCCGCCGAGTAGGTCTCGGGCCGAAGGCAGTTAGCTGATCGGCGCGTTGCAGCTGCCGCCATTCCATGTGTAGCTCGGCGTGACGTCCTGCGGCCCCCACAGACCTTCGAAACGATGATAGCCGGCATCGAAGCGGATCGTCAGCGAGCCCATTCCATATTTGTCGAACCATCGCAGTGTTCGCGCTCTGCCGGGTGTCGTTCCGATTTCCGAGAGTGTGCCGACCGTTGTCTCGCCATCGTCGTTGAAACGATAGGTCCCCGCTATGTGGCCCTTCGCGTCGACCTGGAGCGACGTTTCAACATCGACCAACCGATCGCTCGAGAGAAGCTTGCCGCAATAGTGCCCGGCGGGACGCGCCAGGGATTTTGACGCTGCATCCGCCGGCACGGGTAGATGAAATAGTCCGCTCGCAAAGCAGATTCCGGTAATCCAGGTGATTGCCCAGCGTTTACCGCTTTCCATGCATCCGACGCGCCAGGCTGGCGCCGTTTTATAAGATTGATTGACCACGGGTTTCACCGAGCGATCTCGCAGCAATAGAGACCGACATGATCTATCTATTGTGCGCATGCCATGACAAGTGTCCTCCGTCTTTTTAACGCGGTGCAGCAACGAATTCCGCTTGACGGCTGCGTCGGTGTCCTGCATAAAGCGCCACGAACCGTACCGTACGGTACGCATTTGGGAGTAACCATCGTGCTGAGCGAAGCAGGACAGTCGAGCGAGTTTTCGCCGCGCCAGAACGCCGTTCTGGAACAGGCGTTGCGTCTGCTCGTCGATGGCGGCGAGAAGGCGCTGACGACCTCGGGCGTTGCACGCGCCGCCAATTGCTCCAAGGAAAGTCTTTACAAATGGTTCGGCGACCGCGATGGCCTGCTGTCGGCGATGATCACCTATCAGGCCAGCAAGGTTCGCACCTTCGAGCGCAATGGCGAGCGGCTGAATACGATAAGTCTGCACGATCATCTCGTGATTTTCGCGCGTGATCTGCTGGAGGTTTTGGCCGGCGACGTTTCACTTGCGTTGAACCGTCTGGCAATCGGTCAGTCGAACCGTGACGGCTCCAAGCTCGGCAAGCTCCTGCTGGAGCGCGGCCGCCGGCAGATCGACCGCCGCGCCATCGGTCTCATCGATGCCGGCAAGCGGGCAGGGCTGCTGCGCTTTACCGATGCCGACGAGGCATATCACACGCTTTATGGGCTTATCGTCTCCGATCTGCATGTGCGCATGCTGCTCGGCGAGCCCGGTTTGAAGGATACGAGCCGTCAGGCTGAGAGGGCGGTCAGCGCCTTCCTCAAGCTTTACGGCACGGAAAAGGTATTGGCGGAAGCAGCAGCGACCGTCTGACAATTTAAAATCTGCACCCAGACAAGCAAAGGGAAGGACAAACAATGCGCGTCTATTACGATCGTGATGCCGATCTCAACCTCATCAAGTCGAAGAAAGTCGCCGTCATCGGCTACGGTTCGCAGGGCCGCGCTCACGCGCTGAACCTGAAGGACAGCGGCGCACAGAACCTTGTGATCGCACTGAAGGCCGGTTCCCCCACGGTCAAGAAGGCCGAGGCCGACGGCTTCAAGGTCATGACCGTTGCCGAAGCTGCTGCCTGGGCCGACCTGATGATGATGGCGACCCCGGACGAACTGCAGGCCGACATCTACAAGGCCGACATCGCTCCCAACATCCGTGACGGTGCTGCGATCGCTTTCGCCCACGGCCTCAACGTTCACTTCGGCCTCATCGAGCCGAAGGCTTCGGTCGACGTCGTCATGATTGCTCCGAAGGGTCCGGGCCACACGGTTCGCGGCGAATACCAGAAGGGCGGCGGCGTTCCCTGCCTCGTTGCCGTTCACCAGAACGCTTCCGGCAACGCGCTTGAACTCGCTCTCTCCTATGCTTGCGGCGTCGGCGGCGGCCGTTCGGGCATCATCGAAACCAACTTCCGCGAAGAGTGCGAAACCGACCTCTTCGGCGAACAGGTCGTTCTCTGCGGCGGTCTCGTCGAGCTCATCCGCGCCGGCTTTGAAACGCTTGTCGAGGCCGGCTACGCTCCGGAAATGGCCTATTTCGAGTGCCTGCACGAAGTGAAGCTGATCGTCGACCTGATCTATGAAGGCGGCATCGCCAACATGAACTACTCGATCTCGAACACGGCAGAATGGGGCGAATACGTCACCGGTCCGCGCATCATCACCGAAGAAACCAAGGCTGAGATGAAGCGCGTCCTGAAGGACATCCAGACCGGCAAGTTCACCTCCGAGTGGATGCAGGAATACCGTTCGGGTGCTGCCCGCTTCAAGGGTATCCGCCGCAACAACGACAGCCACCAGATCGAAGAAGTCGGCGCCAAGCTGCGCGGCATGATGCCCTGGATCGGCAAGAACAAGCTGGTCGACAAGGCCGTCAACTAAGCTTTCGGCGAGAGCCGGATTGGAGGGCCGGGGCGAAAGCTCCGGCCTTTCTATTTATGGGCCGCGACGTAGAGCCATCTTGTCGGCTCGCCATCGAAGCCGCCACCATCGGCTTCGGTCATGGCAATGTTCTTCCATCCTCCGGCGCTCAGCATAGCCTTAAGCCATACGGCGGAAGGATAGTTGTAATAGCGTCCGAACTTGTCGTGTCCCTCTGCTTCACCCGCCTTGAAGCTGGCGTGGAAGATGCCGCCCGTTTTCAGGGCGCGCAAAATGCGATCGAAGATATCTGGCAGAGCGGATCGCGGAACATGCAGGAGGCTGGCCTCCGCCCATATGCCGTCGAAGATTTCGGTAGCGTCCAAGGCTTCGAAACGCATCACTCGAACGGGCCTGCCAAGACGCTTTTCCGCTTCCCTCGCAAGCTCGGCCGAACCGTCCGTCGGCGTAACGTCAAAGCCGCGCGATAGCATGTAGGCGGCATCCTGGCCGCTGCCGCAACCCAATTCGAGGATGGTTGCGCGGGCGGGCAGGGCGGCCAGAAAGGCATCCAGCCTCTGGCGCGGTAGCCGGCGTTCACGCGCTGCGTAGATGGCGGCGTTGTCGGTATAGAAGGACGCTGTCGGGTCGGTGCTCATGCTGGCTGGCGTTCATTTCTTTGTAAGAGCATCGTCGATGTTAGCAGGAAAGGCAGACAATATCTGCCACCATGACAAACAAAATAGGTCAGTATTGTTGACTTATCTTTTGTTGCGTGATTTTGTGTTGGAAAGACCAAAAATTACGAGGAAGCCCCATGTTGAATTGGGAAAATATCTTTGCGACGCGCTCGAGCCGTATGCGCGCCTCCGAAATCCGCGAGCTGCTGAAACTTTTGGAGCGCCCGGATATCATCTCTTTTGCCGGCGGCATTCCCGATCCCGCGTTGTTCCCGGATGCGGAGTTCAAGCAGGCCTATGCCGACATCTTTTCCGGTCCGACTGTCAATGCAGCGCTGCAATATTCGGTCAGCGAAGGCTACAAGCCGCTGCGCGAATGGCTCGTGGGCCAGATGGGCGCGCTCGGCATTCCCTGTGAGCTCGAAAATGTCTTCATCGTTTCCGGTTCGCAGCAGGGGCTCGATTATCTTGGCAAGCTTTTCCTGTCGCCGAAGGACACGGCGCTGGTGACGGCGCCGACCTATCTCGGCGCGCTGCAGGCCTTCAACGCTTATGAGCCGACCTACGATCAGTTGACGCCGAACGGCAACCGCACGCCGGATTCTTATCGCGCCGCGGCTTCGCAGGCGGGGGGCAGGGTGAAGTTCGCCTATCTCTCGGCCGAATTCGCCAACCCGACGGGCGAGACTGTCGATCTGGCCGGCCGCAAGAAACTGCTCGACCTTGCCGAAGAGCTAGATATCGCCGTCATCGAAGACGCTGCCTATCAGTCTCTGCGCTATGACGGTGAGCCGGTTGCGCCGATCCTGGCTCTGGAAATCGCTCGCAAGGGCAGCATCAACGACTCGCGCACGATCTATTGCGGCAGCTTCTCCAAGACGCTGGCGCCCGGCCTTCGCGTCGGCTTCATCGTCGCCAATGCGCCTGTCATCCGCAAGCTGGTGCTGATGAAGCAGGCGGCTGACCTGCATTCCTCGACCATCAACCAGATCGCGATCCATCAGGTCGCCGAGCGCGGGTTTGATGCGCAGGTTGCCAAGGTCCGCAAGACCTATAGCCACCGCCGCGACTGCATGCTGGCGGCGCTTGCGAAATACATGCCTGACGGTACGAGCTGGACGAAGCCGCAAGGCGGCATGTTTGTCTGGATCACCCTGCCGAAGGGAATGGATGGCGCTAAGTTGCTGGCACGGTCGCTGGAAACGGCGAAGGTCGCCTTCGTGCCGGGTCAGGCCTTCTTCGCCGATGGCAGCGGTGCGAACACTTTCCGCGTCAGCTTCTCCTGCGCCAATGACGAGATGATCGAAGAGGGCATCTCGCGGCTCGGCAAGTTGATTGCTGATGAGATCGGGGCGATGGCGGCCTAGTTTTTACCTTCTCCCCGAGGGGAGAAGGGGTTTATCACTTTGCCAGATGCGGGCCGATCAGCGCCAGATCGGCCTCGCTCAGCCTGTCGCTGGCCGTATTGCGCTGGTGCCAGTAGGGATACATCAGCGGCTGCAGGCTGACGTCGTCTAGCCGCTTGCGTTCCTCGTCCGTCAGCTTTAGCTCGGCGCTGGCGAGATTGTCCTTGAACTGGGCCTTCGTGCGGCCGCCGATAATGACTGAGGTCACGCCCTTGCGGCCGATGAGCCAGGCAAGCGCCACCTGAGCGGCCGAAACGCCGCGACCATCGGCGATTTCCACCAGCGTATCGACGATATTCCACAGGCGGTTCTCATCGCGGATCGGCGGTTCGGTCCAGCCGGCGAACTGGCGTGTACCCTTGGGCGTCGCCTGATTGCGGCGATGCTTGCCTGAGAGCAGACCGCCGGCAATCGGGCTCCAGACGAGAATGCCGAGGCCCTGGTCGATGCTGATCGGCACCAGTTCGTTCTCCGCGTCGCGCGCTTCGAGCGTGTAATGGATCTGCTGGCTGACGAAGCGTTCGCGCTTGTCGCGCTCGCTGACGCCGAGTGCCTTCATGATGTGCCAGCCGGAAAAATTCGAGCAGCCGATATAGCGGACCTTGCCCTGGCGAACCAGCGTGTCGAGCGCTTCCATCGTTTCTTCCAGCGGCGTCTGCCCGTCCCATTCATGCAGCTGGTAGAGATCGATGACGTCGGTCTTCATGCGCTTCAGGCTTGCCTCGCAGGCCTGGATAAGATGCTGGCGGGATGAGCCGACATCGTTGACGCCGGGTCCCATCGGGAAGCGTGCCTTGGTGGCGATGAGCACGCCGTTCTTGCGCGGGCCGCCGATGATCTCACCGAGAATCTCCTCCGATGCGCCTTGCGAATAGACGTCGGCCGTATCGAGCAGGTTGACGCCTGAGTCGATGCACATGTCGACAAGCTTCTTGGCATCCTTGATGCCGAGATCGCCAACGGTTTTTGCCCAGCCGACTCCGCCGAAGGTCATGGTGCCCATGGTGATGGTGGAAACTTTGAGGCCGGAGCGGCCAAGCAGGCGATATTCCATAGATCTATCCTCCTCGATCACGTCTGAAATACGTGCCTCAGAAAATAGTGCCGGACGCCGATGGTCAAGATTCAATCATCATACGAACGGCAGTCTATTCAAATTCAACTGTCACAATCATGTTAAGCCCTGCGTCTAGACAACCTCCTACAATCTAGCCGAGGACGTTTTCATGAAGACCTTTGTTTCCGCCTTTGCCGGCCTGTTGGCCATCGCTCTTTTCTCCGGCAGCGCAAACGCTGCCGATCTCGTCCTCTATACCAGCCAGCCGAATGCCGATGCGCAGGCAACCGTCGATGGCTTCATGGCCGCCAATCCCGGCATCAAGGTCGATTGGGTTCGTGACGGCACGCCGCAGATCATCGCGAAGCTTCAGGCCGAAATGCAGGCCGGCGCTCCGGTTGCCGATGTCCTGTTGATCGCCGATACGGTAACGCTCGAGCGGCTGAAGGAAGCTGGCAAGCTGCTCGCCTACAAGTCGCCGGAAGCCGCGAATTACGATGCGTCGCTCTATGACGCCGGCGGCTATTACTATTCCACCAAGCTGATCACGACCGGCATCGTCTACAACACGGCCGCCGCCATGAAGCCGGCAAGCTGGCAGGATCTGGTCAAGCCGGAAGCCAAGGGCCTCGTCGCCATGCCGAGCCCGCTTGCTTCGGGCGCCGCTCTCATCCACGCACAGACGCTCGCCGGCGTCGGCAGCCTAGGCTGGGACTACTACAAGCACCTCGCCGACAACGGCGCGATCGCTTCCGGCGGCAATGGCGCCGTGCTGAAGTCGGTTGCTTCCGGCGAGAAGGCCTATGGCATGATTGTCGATTACATGCCGATCCGTGAAAAGGCCAAGGGCGCTCCGCTGGAATTCGTCTTCCCGAAGGAAGGCGTTTCGGCCGTCACCGAGCCGGTCGGCATTCTCGCCGGCACGCAGCACGCCGATGCCGCCAAGAAGTTCGTCGATTACGTCCTTTCCGAAAAGGGCCAGGAAGGCTTCCTGAAGCTTGGCTACATCCCGGCTCGCAACGGCACGCTGCTGCCGGAAGGTTTTCCGTCACGTGACAGTATCAAGATTTTGCCGTTGAATGCAGCCGATGCTCTCAAGAACGCGGATCAGGACCTGAAGACCTTCTCCACCTACTTCAAGTCGAAGTAATCCGACCCGGATCTGGAATGTACTCATATGTGCGTCGGGGAAACAGCCAGCCGGCCTGGCTGTTTCCTTTTGTTGTTGCCGTCGTACTCTTGCTTAGCGTTTTGCCGCTGGCACGGCTGGCGTTTGCCGGCATCGAGGCGCTGCTTGGAGGCGGCACCTATGAACTCATCACCGATCCCTCGCTCTGGCGCTCGGCCTGGTACACGATAGAGACTGCCGTGCTCGGCACTATCGTTTCCGTGGTCCTTGGTTGCCTCTTCGCATTCCTGCTGACATTGACCGATCTGCCGGGCAGGGGGCTGCTCGGGTTTCTCTTCGTATTGCCGATGATGATTCCGCCGCAAGTGACGGCACTCGCCTGGGTGCAGATGTCCGGTCCATCGAGCCCCTTGCTGAAAGCGCTGCATATCGCGCCGCCGCTCGGCTCGCCGCAGCCGCTTTATTCGGTCGGCGGCATCGCGCTGCTCTATGGCGTCCAGCATGCGCCTCTCGTTTATCTCGCTCTGCGCGCGGGCTTGATGGCATTGCCGCGCGATGGCGTCGAGGCCGCAAGGCTTTCCGGCGCGTCCGGCCTGCGTGTCTTCCGCGATATCATCCTGCCCTTGTCTCTGCCCGGTGTCATTGCGGGCGCTGCGATTGCCTTCGTCTCGTCCATCGGCAATTTCGGCATTCCGGCGATCCTTGGCATTCCCGCCTCGATCTATACGCTCTCGACCTTGATCTTCACGAAGTTCTCCAATTTCGGGCCGAGGACATTCGGCGATATCGCCGTGCTGTCGACGATGATCGCCGTCATTGCCGTTGCCGGTCTTGCCGTGCAGGGCAGGGCCTTGAAAGGGCGTGACTACCGCGTCATCGGCATTTCCGGCGCGACGGCTGCCTTTTCGCTCGGCCGTTGGCGCTATCTGGCGCTGCCGGTGCTATATGCCATCCTCTTCGTCATGCTCGTTGCTCCCTTTCTGGCGCTGGTCGCAGGTGCGCTTGTGCCGGCCTATGGCGTGCCGCTCACCGTCAAGACGGCGTCGCTCAACGCATTTACGGAAATCCTGTTTCGGCAGAGCATAACGCGCACCGCCTTTTCCAACTCACTGTTCCTCGCCGGCATGACGGCGCTCGGTCTCCTCCTGGTGACAGTGCTCGCGGCTTATGCGCTGACGCGGCGCAAGGATATGCTGAGCCGCATAGTCAGCGGCATGATCGAGATCCCCTATGCGCTTCCGGGCATCATCATCGCCGTCTGCTTCATTCTGGTGTTCGCAGCACCGCTGCCGATCCTCAATGTCACGCTCTACGGGACGATCTGGATCATCCTGCTTGCCTATTTTTCCGCCTACTTCGCCGTCAGCCTGAAGCCGGTCATGAGCGCCTTCCTGCAGCTTGATCCGGCATTGGAAGAGGCGGCGAGGCTTTCGGGGGCAGGCTTCTTCCGTCGTCTTGCAGACATCATCGTGCCTCTGATCGCGCCGGCGGCCGGTGCTTCCGTAATCCTCGTCTTCCTGATCGCTTGCAACGAGCTGACCGTTTCAGCGCTTCTCTGGTCGGCCGGTACGCAGACGCTCGGCGTCGTCATCTACAATCTCGATGACGGCGGCAGTGCCGATCTTGCCTCGGCCATGTCGGTCATCGTCGTCGCCATGGTCGTTATCATGATGGTGCTTCTGGAAATCATGGCCAAGCGCCTGCCGAAGGGAGTGCTGCCTTGGCGAAACTGATCCTCAATCATGTCAGCAAGGATTTCGGCGCGGGCGGCCGCGCTGCGGTCAATGCCTTGTCGCTCGATGTTCGGGAAGGCGGCTTCCTGGCGCTGCTCGGCCCCTCCGGCTGCGGCAAGACGACTGTGCTTCGAATGATCGCCGGTTTTGAGCAGCCGACCGATGGCTCCATCCATCTCGGCGAACGGCTGCTGGCGGATGCGGCGAACATGCTGCCGCCGGAGCGGCGCAATATGGCGATGGTGTTTCAATCCTACGCGCTCTGGCCGCACATGAACGTCGCTGACAATGTCGGCTATCCGCTCAAGGTGCGCGGTATCTCCGGCGAGCGCTACCGCGAGAAAGTGCGCGAGGCACTGGCGACGGTGCGTCTTGGCGATTACGCCGAACGCCGGCCCGCCGATCTCTCCGGCGGCCAACGGCAGCGCGTGGCGCTTGCTCGCTGCCTGGTGACATCGCCCGATGTCGTGCTGTTGGACGAGCCACTCGCCAATCTCGACCGCCATCTGAAGAAGGAGATGGAGGAGACCTTTCGCGAATTTCACCAGCGCTCCGGTGCCACCATGATTTATGTCACCCATGACCAGAGCGAAGCGATGGCGCTCGCGACCGACGTTGCCGTCATGTCCGAAGGGCGGCTCCTGCAGGTGGCGCCGCCGGCGGAGATCTATGCGCGCCCCGAAGGCAAAATGGTCGGCGGATTGGTCGGGCAGGGTGCCATCCTATCGATGGCTTTTCCCGATGGCGGTCCACGCCGTATCGATTGGCCGTTCTTCCGAGACTTGTGGGAGAATGGGGCAGGCGGCTCGGCCAGAGCGGATATTCTCGTGCGGCCGGAGGACGTGGTTGCCGATGGGGAGGGCATTTCATGCCGTGTCGATTCCATTCTTTATGAGGGCGAGCGCTATGCGCTGAGGCTGTCGATGCCGGATGGACAGGTGCTGCGCGCCTATAGCCGCGAGGCTGTTGCCGTGGGCGATGATTATCGGGTCGCGATCCGCTCCGCCTGGCGGCTTTGATCGGTAGGGGACAAGATGGTTGTTCCCCGTCGCCTCCTATGCTTGATTTGCTCGACGTCACGAAGGGGAGTCGCGCATGTCCGATCATAGCTTTCCGATTTTCGATCTCGGCGCTTTCGAAGCAGCCGATCATGACGAGAAGAAGCGGCTTGGTGTGGAGGTGGATCGGATATGCCGCTCGACCGGCTTTCTGGCGATTGCCAACCACGGTGTCGCGGATGCCGTGATCGCCGAGGTGTGGAAGAAGACGCAGGTCTTCTTCGATCTGCCGCCCGAGGTGAAGCAGCGCGCCAAGACCCTCTATCCCGGCTATCCCTACGGCTATCTCGGACCGGGCACGGAGGCGCTGGCAAAATCCCGTAACGTGGACACGCCGCCGGACCTGAAGGAGAGCTTCAATGGCGGCCCTCTTTCCATTCCCGCAGGCATGAACGATCCGGAAGCGCTCGGCTTCTGCTATGCTGCCACCATCTGGCCGGAAGAGCCTGATGGATTCGTGGAGGCATGGAAGGCCTATTATGGGGCGATGGAAGATCTCGCGGCGCGTATCATGCGTGTCTTCGCAACGGCGCTCGGCCTCGATGAACATTTCTTCGATTGCTATGTCGATGCTCCGATCAGTGCGCTGAGGGCATTGAATTATCCCGAACAGCACGTGCCACCACAGCCGGGCCAGCTTCGCGCCGGCGCGCATACCGATTACGGCAGCCTGACGATCCTCCTGCCGCAACCCGGCTCGAAAGGGCTAGAGATCATCGCCCCTGATGGCAACTGGACATCGGTGCCGCCGGTCGAAGGTGCTTTCGTCATCAACATCGGCGACCTGATGGCGCTCTGGACCAACGATCGCTGGGTGTCCACGGTGCATCGTGTCGTCAACCCGCCGCCGGAAGAGGGCGGCATGCAGCGCCGCCAGTCTCTGGCCTTCTTCCACCAGCCGAACTGGTTTGCCGAAATCGCCTGCCTGCCGTCGTGCCTGAAGGAAGGCGGGGAGCCGAAATATGCTCCCGTTCTTTCCGGCCCATATCTGATGGGCAAGTTCAAATCGACTGTTACCGCCAAGGCCGGATGATGCGAGTATAATAAGCCGGCTCATATTCTTCTTAAACTGGAATGCTTCATGTCCCTGCGCCTTGCGACTTTCAATGTCGAAAATCTTCTGACCCGTTTCGATTACACTGGTTTTCGCAATCAGCTGCGCCAGGATCGCGTATTGCAGCTCTTCGATGTCCGTAATGAAGAGATCTATCAGCAGCTGGAAGCAGCGCGTGTGATTGCGGCGACTGACGACACCAGGCAGATGACCGCGCTTGCGATCGCAGATGCGGATGCCGACATCATCTGCCTGCAGGAGGTCGACAACATGGCGGCGCTGCAGGCTTTCGAATATGGCTATCTCTACCGCATGGTCGGCAATGGCTACCGGCAGAAATTCCTGATCGAAGGCAATGACAGCCGCGGCATCGATGTCGCCGTGATGATGCGCGAGGAAACGCGCGACGGCCAGCCGATCGTGCTTAACGACATCAAGAGTCACGCCATGGTGACCTACGGCAATTTCGGCCTTTTCAACGACGAGCTTGCGGAGCTCGGCCTTCATTCGGAGGACAAGATCTTCAAGCGCGATTGCCTGGAGCTGCACCTCCATATTGGTGGCGTTCCGTTTTCGCTCTATGTCATCCATCTGAAATCGATGGGACCTGCACGCGAAGGCGTGGATGGACGTCATGCGACCATGCCGATCCGCCGAGCCGAGACCATGGCGGTTCGCCGTATCATCGAAGATCGCTTCGGGGCTGGCCACACGGCGACGAAGAATTTCGCCATCTGCGGCGACATGAACGACTATCAGGAATGGATCGACGTCATCGGCACACGCCGCACCGGCTATCGTTTTGAGCCGCGCGGCGAGGAGAAGGGCAGCGCCCTCGATGTTTTCAGCCATGATGGTTTTGCGGAGAACGTCGTGCGGCGGCGAGAGGAGCTTGACCGCTGGACGCTTTACCACGCCCGAGGGCCGCAGGAGCAGCGGCTTTGCCAGCTTGACTACATCTGGCTCTCTCCGGCGCTGGCACGCGCCAATGCAACGCGCATGCCCGATATCATCCGCTCGGGCCAGCCTTTCCGCACTATTTTCCCACCGGGGCAGGAGGTGGAGCGCTATCCGCGCGTCGGCTGGGACAGGCCGAAAGCCTCAGACCATTGCCCCGTCGTCATGACATTGGATTTGATATGAGCATCTCAGAACGGAACGACATGGCCGGCTGGCCGCCGGAAGGCACCGTATTTCCCGTTTCCGGGATCGATCTTGCTGTGCTGCCAGGCGAGCATCCTTTCCACGTTCAGGAGTCTGCGGCGGCGCAGGAGAACTGGGCAAGGGAAATCGCCGCCAATCCAGCCCTCTTTGATGGGCGCATGATCTTCCAGCGTCGTCTTTCGCTTGCCGACGGCCTCGTCAGGGGTGAAGCCTATGTGACGCCTTTCTCGACCTTCCTTTGGTGGCGCAAGCAAAGCGAGCGGCACGGTGGCTTTCACCTTTTCGCATTTCCGGTGGCGGTATCGTCCGATGGTGCGATCATCGCGATCCGCATGGCGCCGCACACTGCCAATCCCGGCCAAATTTATTGCGCGGCTGGATCGATGGACGAAAATGATATTGTCAACGACCACGCCGACGTCGCTGGCAATATGCGACGCGAGGTGCTGGAGGAAACCGGTCTGGATTTGAACAACGCGATCGCCGACCCTGGATACTACGCAACCCACATGAATCGTTCCGTCACGCTCTTTCGGATTTTCCGCTTTCCGTGGACGGCCGAGGATATGCTTCGGCGCATCGAGGCGCATATACTGGTTTCCGAAGAGGACGAGGTCGATGGCGTGGTCGCAATCCGGTCAGCCGATCCCGTAGCGCACCGCTATAATGTCGCAATGCTGCCGATCCTCGCCTGGTTCTTTGGCAGCGACAAATAGCTTGGGCTTGCGCTGGAGTCGCTTGCAGTTATGAATAATTAGGTCTGGAAGTATGGATGGAGGCCAGATTGGCGCGCAGCTACAGTGTCTATGATGTGTTCACCGACAACAAGCTGGCGGGCAATCCGCTCGCAATTATCTTCGATGCGGGGGACCTGAGCGATGAGGCAATGCAGGCGATCGCCAGGGAGATGAACCTTTCCGAGACGGTCTTCGTGCTGCCGCCGCAAAATCCCGCCCACACGGCGAGCCTGCGCATATTCACGCCCGGTCGCGAACTGCCTTTTGCCGGGCATCCGACAGTCGGCACGGCGATCGCGTTGGCAGAGAAGGTCCATGCCAATCACGGCGGTGACCTCGATCTCGTTTCCGTTCTCGACGAGCGCGTCGGGCCAGTGCGCTGCGCTATCAAGCTACGCCAGAACAAGGCGAGTTTTGCCGAGTTCGATCTACCGAAGAAGTCGCAGGAGATCCCGCTGCCGCTCGACAGGGCCGATATCGCCAATGCACTCAGCCTGAAGATCACCGAGATTGGCTTCGAGAACCATGTACCCTCCATATGGAGTGCCGGAGTGCCGTTTCTTCTGGTGCCGGTGCACGATGTCGGCGCGGCTGAAAGGCTGGAGTTCGATCTGCAGCTTTGGGAAAAGACGGTGCCCTTTGTCGACGGCGCGCTTGCGTCGGCTTTCATTTATTGCCGCGGCGGCGTCAATCACGTTGCCAAATTCCACGCGCGCATGTTCCCCGTGGGAATGGGTATCGTCGAGGACCCGGCGACGGGTGCTGCAGTGGCGGCGCTGTCCGGTGCGATCAATCAGTTCGATGCTTTGCCGGATGGGCATCATCCTGTCGTCATAGAGCAGGGCATCGAGATGGGGCGGCCATCGCTGATTCATCTTCACCTCGATATCAATGGCGGCATGATCGCCAATGCCCGCATCGGCGGCCAGGCGGTGCGTGTTGCATCAGGAATTCTTGAGCTTTGATTTCATTGATTTTTCTGCCGCGCCTGAAATTTTTTTGACAAAAAAACAAAGAAAATTCGTCTGGCCGCTGGACAATCAAACCGATCCTATTTATATGCCCGGTCACGCCGCCAGCAAGCGGTACGGGTGATTAGCTCAGTTGGTAGAGCAGCTGACTCTTAATCAGCGGGTCGTAGGTTCGAGCCCTACATCACCCACCAAAAACTCCTTGAAATCGTTAGTTAATTCGAAACGTCTCGAGGGTTTTCGGCTGCGCGGATTCCAGCAGATTGGAAACGGTTTCCAATTCAAGTTCCGTGCTATTCCGGAATGCAGCGGGCTTGATCTCGCTCCAGCGGCTTTCCATGAGCTTCATCGCATCCGCGCTAAACTCCGTAGCGCGACGTCCCTCCCGTACTTCAGCATAAGAGAGGTGTTCGTCCGCGGTTCTTCTCCCGATCGGACAGCGATCGACGTTGCGGTAGGGTCGTCGCTCTAGTCGGAAAGCCTGCCCAGTAGAAGGCCGGTAAATAAGCCGAGGAGCGCCGTCACGATCAGGACGGAGCTTGTGGCTGTCGGATTTTCCTTTGCGGCCTGCACTACGTTCCGGCCCTCGGCGCGGGCATGATCCGCGATGTTTGCCACTTTTCCCTTTGCTGAAGAAAGGGCCTCGTCGGCGCGGTCCGAGGCGCTATCGATCCGCTTTGCCAAATCGGTGGAGAGCCTATCGATCTGGCTGCGGAGTTCATCGATCTGCGCATTGATGTCCTTGTCCAGCGAGATGTTGGCCATGATGCCCTCCTTGATTGCGGGTAAGTTCCTCCAGGAACGAATGGAGGCTTGCTTTGGTTCCCATCAGGTTGAACGACGTCTTTCGCAGTTGGAGAAGTTTTGAAACGGCCACGAAGCGACCGATATGCCAATGGCTTCAGCGTAGATGCAGGAGAAACGCGGTTGGCGCTGATATCGCCATCATGAAAAGAAATAGGGAAAGCCCATATTTCAGTCTTCGCATTCGGCGCGTCTTGATGCCGTCCCAGTCATATCCCATAAGTATATCCTGTTTGCTTCGTGCTTTATTGATGCTGGAAATATCCCATGAATTGTTTGCGCGAAGCTTGTGAATTGTTTTATCAAAGCGATGAATAAATACGTCGAATTATACAATCCTGTGCTGCAATTTTTTCTTTGGTTTTTGCAAGTATAACCGAGAAGACTCATTATTAAACTAGAAGTAGTGAGCTCGGATCCTATCGTAGACTTTGCGCGAGCTACAATCTTTGATTTGACTGAACATCCAGCCGGGCACTGATCGCGCATCAACCAATCTACATCACCAGATTATGCTGTTGCTGTAAGCGACGCCCACGCTTGCGCTCGGATAGGCCGGGCCGACGGAGCTTCCGGTGATCGCCCCGCGTTCAAATGATGTCAGAGATGTCCGGCCGATGGCAATGGCCATCGCTTTCGGCCATGTGCGTTCAAGGCTTCCTATATCCACCTTCCATGACGCTGAATACAAAAATAGCGGCCAGAATCACGATCAGCGTATAATCGAAGGCGGAGAGCAGGCGAAGCAGTTCCATGATGTTTCTCCTCCCACAGAGAACACGAACCAGAACAACCGCTAGTATGTTCCTCCCGCGGGCGTATGCCAAGTTTTTTGCATCCTGCGGTGCAAAAACAATGTTGTGCGAGGCACAATAACCAGTTGTTTCCAAAGACATATCAGCACTCTATTAACTGCTACTGGTTGCGGCGAGGGAGCGCGCGCGCTGCAATCGTATTGTCAACAAATTTTATAGAGTATAGCATCGACACAGTGATAAGTCCGATTGCCCAACTCTTGCAGAAATCACCTGGTGCGATCGATTTGGAGGGAGTTGGCTATTGACCCTTGGCTCTGACCATCAGCCGCGTGACCTGCCTGTTGTCGTTATCGTTGGCGGTGGCGTTTCCGGAACCGGGGTTGCCTTTCATCTGCTGCAGCGACAGTTGCTGCGGGCTGGGCAGGTTTTCATATTCGAGCCGCGGGAGCGTTTGGGGGCAGGGCTCGCCTACGACACGCAGGATGTCGCCCATCGCATCAATGTGCCCGCGGCGAGGATGAGCCTGCTGCCCGATGACATCGAACATTTTCAGCGCTGGTTGCTGGAAAATAATGCGCTTGCCGATGATGATGCGGCGATTGCCGTCGATGGCAGTCTTTTTCCGCGACGCTCCGTTTTCGGGAGCTATATCAACAGCATGATCCGTCCCTTCGCCGAGAACGGGCGGCTGCGCCACGTCAGGCAAAGCGTCGAGCGGATCCAAAGGACGGGCGGCCGCTGGGCGGTGACCGGTGCTGGCGGGGAGCGCGTTGATGCCGATATTCTCGTCATCGCGACAAGCCATCCGTCGCCTTTGCCGCCGCAGGTGTTGCGGGATGCGCTTGCCGATCACCCACGCTTTGTTGCCGACCCAACGCGTCCTGATGCGCTTTCGGTCGTCGGCGCCGGAGATCGCGTCCTTGTGGTCGGCAACGGTCTGACCTCGGCCGACGTCATCGCCTCGCTCGAACTTAGGGGACATAAGGGGCCGGTCACCGCGATATCCCGACGCGGTCTGCGCTCGCGTGGCCATGCCGCGGTCAAGCAGGAGCTATTCGGCGATTTTGCTGATCAGCCCTCGAAAACCGCAGTTGATCTGCTGAAAAGCGTGCGAGCGGCTATCCGCAGGGCGGAAGGTGAAGGACGTAGCTGGCATGCGGTCATCGATCAGGTAAGGACGCAGGGGCGGCAAATCTGGGAGGCGCTTCCGATCGAGGAGCGGCGTCGGCTGGTTCGGCATTTGCGGCCGTTTTGGGATGTCCATCGTTTCCGTGTTGCGCCGCAGGTGGAAGCTGTCAGCGAACGGGCGCTTGCAAGCGGCAGGCTTGAGGTGCTGGCGGCTTCGGTTGCAGAGGTTGGCGTTGCCGATGATGTCATCGATTGCCGGTTGCGATTGAGCCGTTCCGACCGCTTCGTGAGAAGGCAATTCGATGCGGTCGTCGTCACCACGGGTCCCGGACACCGAGGCATTCTGCAATCCCAAGTCTGGATCGATGAGTTGTCGAAAGCCGGATATCTCACATTGGATCCCGCCCGCTTGGGATTTTCCTGCGATACGCAATCACGCGCCTTGGCGGCCGACGGTACGGTGACACCATCTCTGTTTATCTCCGGACCGCTTGCACGCGGAACCTTCGGCGAATTGATGGGATTGCCCGAGGTGGTCGAGCACGCCGTTCTCGTGGCCGACCAGGTGGCAGGCGCGATCGCCGATTACACGACGCGTGGGCAAGGGAAGGCATATTTGGACAGTAGTGCCGCCTAAAATCTAAGAAAAGCCGCAAATTCGTTGCTCAGACGATACATTTGCCTAAATTTACTCATATAAACTATACAATTTGTGAGTTACTATCTTGTTCCCACGAGATTGCGGGGTTACTTCCGCAGTCCCATGCTGACAGGATAGGCCCGTTGAGTCTCTTTCGAGCCATGCCGGGTTTTCAACAACTGACTTTGCAGTAAAGCGGACGGCGATGCTTACGAAAAAAGGAAAGTACGGATTGAAGGCGCTGGTGGATCTCGCACGCCTCGGCCCGGGTGAAACCGCGTTCATCAACGATATCGCGTTACGCAACAATATTCCGAAGAAGTTTCTCGATACCATCCTGCTCGAATTGCGAAACGCCGGCGTGTTGCGTTCGAAGAAGGGGCCAGGCGGCGGTTATTCGCTGTCGCGTCCCGCCTCGGAAATCCGCATCGGCCACGTCATCCGTACCCTGGACGGTCCGCTGGCTCCTATCCGCTGCGCCAGCCGCACGGCCTATGAAGCCTGCGACGACTGTTCCGATCCGGAGCGTTGTCAGGTACGGCGCTCGATGACGGAGGTGCGTGACGCGATTGCCGAGATTCTCGACAACATGTCGCTGGAACAATTCGTCGCCGGCGGCGCGGATTTCGACGTTCCGGAACGGGAAGATCGACGCGCTTCTCATACCGCCTGATTTTCGACGTAACTTGGCTTTCAAGGCAACCAACTCTTCAATGGCTTCACGCCGTTAAGATGGTAGTTGCCGACGATGTGGTATTTCTGGCGGGCCGGTTCATGCAGCGTATGGATGCGGGCGTTGCGCCAATGGCGGTCGAGGTTCAGGCCGATGCCCGCCGACGCCGTGCCGGCAAGCTCGAACAGCGTGTCGGCTGCCTCCATCGCAATATCAGCCGTCATCGTCTGGGCTGCCGCAACGGAGAGCGCCGCATCGATGACGTGGTCTTCCGTGAGATTGATCTGCGCCGCGTCGATCTTGCCGCCGGCTCGTTCCATCGTTGCCGTTGCCGCTTCGATTCGGACGGCAATTTCTCCGATTCTCGTTACGATCAGCGGATCGTTGACGGCTTGCTCATCGCCATCGCTTTCCCTCGGGTGAGAACGCGCCCGCACGAACTCCATAGTCGCTGCCAGTGCGGATCTGGCGATACCGAGATTGATTCCAGCGTGCGTGAGTTGGTTCACGCAATCGATCACCGTCGGCTCCGCCAACTTTTCTCGGTCTACGAGCAGGGTGTCGGCATCGAGATAGACATTATGCAATATGACCGTGCCGTTTCCGGAGGTGCGTTGACCAAAGCCGTCCCAATCGTCAATGATTTGGATGCCTTCCGCATTTCTGGGCACGACAGCGGCTATCGATCCCTGGCGTTTATCCGTCGCGAACAGGGCGATCCAATCTGAAAAGAGAATGCTGGCGGACGGCCGGCTCCGTCCGTTGAGGCGGAGGCCAGGCCCATCTGATGTCAGATGCCAGGAATGCTCGTCGGCGCCGCTTGCACCCGCCTCGGAAAAGATGCTCGCGAAACGATCGCCGGTAATGGCGCGATCGAAAAGGAGTGCCCTTTGGTCCTCACCGCCGCCAATTCTGACCGCTTCCAGCACGTGAAAATGCGTCTGCAATATCTGCGCGATGGAAGGATCGGCCTCCGCAAGGATGGCGATGACTTCGGCGAGAACGCTGTTCGAAATGTCGATGCCGCCATTTTCGGAAGGAACGGAAATTCCAAGCAGCCCCGATTGGGATAGAGCCTCGGCCTCGTCATAGGGTAGGATGCGGTTGATATCGCGGTCGCTCGCCTGCTGTGCAAAGGCATCCGCAAACGAGCGCGCAATATCGAGCGCCTCTTCTTCACTTTGAACGCGATGGGCGGGCGGCCTGACGCGTTCATACAATTGGGAAACAGTCCCCATTTGTCACTCCTCGACCAGCGCCGGCTCGGCTCCTCAGGGCGTGGCAAATCAGCGAGATGCTGGTTTCGCACCCTTCCGTATAATACGCGCCGACTGAAAAATTGTAAGCGCTCGACCCGATGTCAGTCAGGTCGAATAGCGAACTCGGTGCCTTCCAATGCCATTCCCTCCACAGCGAAAGCGGTTTCGAAATCTGATCTCAGCGCCCGGAATTGCTTTCCTTTTCCCAGTTCAATCGAAGGCGCGGCACGAAGAAAGCAACCGACCGCTGGATGTTTTTCAAGCCGCATTATCGCCGATCCGATTCCGCCCGCAGAAGAAAGCGCTTGCTAGAGGCGCATTTTCGCGCTTTCATATACGACTAAATAAGTAGACAATGACAATAATCATGCCGCCTCATCGCTTCAAGAAGCAATGGCGGACGATTGCAGGCATCGGATATTGCACCGAGTTGGACCTGCCTGTCGCACCCTTCTTTCGTTGGAGAAGAATGGTGGAATTTTGAGACCCGAAGCGGCTCTTATGCGTTTTGTCAGCCGCCGTTCTTCGGTTGTCGAGCGTCAGATCAGAGTTTGAATTTCGGGCAGTTAAGTGACAAGCCCAAGAAAGGCATGATCGACCACCTCTCGCCCCAGGAGTTGATATGACGGTTCAGGGATTCTTTTCCGCCAGGACAAATGCGGCGGCGTCGGCTTATGTGATGCCGCGGATTGCCGTGATCGGACGTGGTTTTTCCGGCATGATGATGGCAATCGCCTTGCTGAAGACAGTGCGCTTTCCCTTCCATCTGCAGCTCTTCGATCCCAATTCCAGCGTCAGCGGTGGTCAGGCGCTCGCCTCGGGACACAGCGGCGAAATCCTCAACAGCCGCGTGCGCGATCTTTCGGTCTCTGCCGGCGATCCCGACGATTTCAATCAATGGCTCTCCAGCAATGCGCCTTTCCGCAGCGCCGTTCCCGCCGCCATACCGGGTTTCCTGCAGATCTTCGTGCCGAAGAGCATCTTTAGCGACTACGTCTACCAGCGCTTTTCGGAAGCCTTCTCATCGCGGCGCGATGTGGCGGTGCAGGTCCGTAGCGAGACGGTCTTCGGTCTCAGGCGTGTTCGCGGCGGCCGTTTCGTGGTGGAGAGCGACGGGGCCGGCAATGCGCCATTTGATATGGTGGTGCTGGCAACGGGCTACGGCATTGCCGATCGGGAGGCGCAGGCCGGCGATCTCGTGACGGTCCCGACCACCGTTCGTGCGCGACGCCTTGTGTCGCGACCGCACACGATCCTGCTGGGAAGCGGCCTGCGCGTGGTCGATCGGCTGCTGCAGATGCGCGAAAACGGCTATACGGGGCAGATCACCATCGTTTCGCGGCGGGGCTTCCTGCCGCAGAGCCATACGCGCAACAACGCCGACCCGGTTTTCCCTGCAGATGAGATGCCAGATAAACTCAGCGAAATTGTTCGCTTCATTCGCCGCGCTTGCGAGGAGGCGGAGGCGAACGGGCAGAGCTGGCAGTCCGTCATGAATGGATTGCGCAAGCACGCCCGATCGCTATGGCGATCCCTGCCGGCCGGTCAGAAGCAGCAGTTCAACCGTCATCTGCGGGCGCTCTATGACAGCCATCGCAATCGGTTGCCCGAAGCCCTGCATGTTCGCCTCAATCAGGAGATGGCTGAGGGTAACACGCTGTTGCGGCGCGGTCACTTCATCCGGCGGACGCCAACAGGGCTGATTTTGAGGCCCGCGGGACGGCAGGAGACCGAGCAGCTCTATGCCGATGACGTGATCGATTGTCGATGCCAGGCGCCCGATCTGAATGCGCCGTTGCTGCGCAGCCTTATCGACGCCGGCCTTGCGGTGCCGGACGAGCTCGGCCTTGGTCTCGCGGTCGATGCAGCGGGTGCATTCGAGGTCAATGGGCGTTCGACGGAGGGGCTCTTTGCCATCGGCCCCCTGGGGCTTGGAAGTCTCCCGGACATCGATCTCGTGCCTGAGATCGTGACGCAGGCCTATGCGGCTGCCGAAAGCGTGGCGGAACGTTTTCATCCGCAATGCAAGGCGGTTTGACCACTCAGCAGCGTCTCCATTTGCAAGCAAGGTGGCGATCGTTTGGTTCGTTAAGCGTACCGCGTCGCGGCAGAATAGCGGCTTGCTGCGGGCGCCGATCATGGCGCCGCCTTTATCCTGATTGCCCAGCGCGTATAATCTATCATTGCCAAGGTGGTTCTCTGGCCTACTTCTGGACGGGCGCTGGTCCGTGCGATAGGTCATGCCCAATATGAGGCGGCGTTACCAGGTTTTGAGCGAGGTTCTGGACAGGATAAGGGCGTGAAATGCCTTCGTGTCGCCTTTCTTTGTCTTACAAGGCGTACGCGTAAAGACTATGGAATTCGCAATCTTATTATAGGACGAGTCGGGTCTCTGTTTTTGCGGCGATTTCGGTCATCCACTGGCTGCGACTTCATGTGCAACGAGGAGCTCTGCTTGCGCCCGCTGAAATCTCGTCTTTTTCTATTGCCTTTTTTGCTGCTGGGATTGGCTATGTTTGCCATCGTCGGTCCGCTGGTGGGCGAGAATGCCTTTGCGCAGGATCAGCAGCCGGCCCAGACATCGCAGCAAACGGATCAACCGCCCGGGCAGCTCGCCAATGGGCTGCTGGATACGGCCGTCACCGAACTCGGCAAAGCAAAGAAGACCTATGCATCGCTACAGGAGGCGGCGAAGCAGGCAACAGCTGATGATGAGACGCTCGTAGCGCTCTCCGGCCAGGTTGACGAACTCAATCGCACCACTGCTGCTATTTCCGCGCGCCTGAAACCCCGTACCGCCGAGATCGATGCACGCCTGACGCAACTCGGTGCTGCCCCGAAGGAAGGCCAGCCGCCTGAGGCTCCGATCGTGACACAGGAGCGCGACCGGCTCAATGCCGAACGCTCGCAGATCAGTGCCGTGATCCTGGATGCAGACAATCTGACCGCAGAAAGCAATCGGCTTTCGATGCAATTCATGGAGATGCGCCGAAAGTTGTTTGCCGAGACGCTATTCAAGCGGACGGAGGTTTCCACCACGACATTCGACGATGCAGGCGCGGCTTTGGTCGAGGAGGGCGTCAAGTTTAGTGCCGCGGTGACGAGCTGGATCGCCTTCGTGCTCAAGGCAAAGCTTGCCTCGCTTCTGGCTGCCGTCTGCCTGTCGATCGGCGCTGCGCTGATATTTCTTTTTGGGGGTTATCGGTTGTTCCGCCGCTACTACGTGCAGGACGAGGCTATCGAGAATCCGCCCTATATCAGCCGACTCTCCGTCGCCTTCTGGTCGACGCTGATCCGCACGCTGTCGTTGGCAGCCTTTCTCGTCACGTCCTTCTTCTTCCTCTCGAATTTTAATGTGCTGCGGCCCGACATCGCGCCGATACTGGCTGCGGTCTTCGGCTTTATCGGCCTCGTCTATTTTGTCGGTCGCCTCAGCAATGCCGTCTTCGCGCCATTCCGGCCGCATTGGCGCTTGGTCAAGCTGTCGAACAAGGGAGCGCATTCGCTCACCTGGTGCCTTCAGGCGATGGCCGTTGTCAACGGGCTGGATTATGTCTTCGACCGCATCAGCGAGTCCATGGGATCACCGGTCGTCGTTACCGTGGCGAAAAGCTTCCTGGCGGCACTTTTGATCGGCCTCATCCTGATTGCGGCATCCTTCGGCTCGCCGATGTTGGCCAAGAATGGCGATCCGGATGCGCCTGGCCGCCATTGGCCGCATGGCATGGCCATCATTCTTCGCGCTCTCGGCATATTGGTAATCTTCACCTCGTTCATCGGCTATGTGGGGCTTGCCCGCTTCATGGCAACGCAGATGATCGTGACGAGTGCTGTCATTGCAACCATGTATCTCGGTTTTCAGCTCGGCAAGGCCGTATCCAAGCAGGGCGTTTTTGCCGAAACCATTATCGGCCGCTTTCTGGAAAACCGCCTGAAGCTGCGTGAGGTGGCGCTCGATCAGGCAGGTCTCGCAGCCGGACTTGCGACTTACGCAGTCGCGCTGCTGACGGGCATTCCCCTGATTCTGCTCTCCTGGGGTTTCCACATTCAGGATCTGGAAGCCTTCGCCTACAGGCTCTTTACCGAGATCAAGATCGGTAACATGTCGATCTCGCTGCTCGGCATCTTTGTCGGTATTCTATTGTTTGCGGGCGGCTATCTGGTGACGCGCTGGTTCCAGCGGTGGCTCGACAGCAATGTCATGGCGCGCGGGCAGGTGGATCTGGGCGTCCGCAATTCGGTGAGAACCGGCATCGGCTATCTGGGCATAGCATTGGCGGCGATCTTTGCCATTTCCGCTGCCGGCATCGATTTGTCCAGCCTGGCGCTCGTCGCCAGTGCCCTCTCGGTCGGTATCGGTTTCGGTCTGCAGAATATCGTGTCGAACTTCGTGTCGGGCCTGATCCTGCTGGTCGAGCGACCGTTCAAGGTTGGCGACTGGATCGTTTCGGGTACATCGGAAGGCATCGTCAAGCGCATCTCGGTGCGTGCCACCGAGATCGAGACCTTCCGCAAGCAGTCGATCATCGTGCCAAACTCCGAGCTCATCAATGCGTCCCTCGGCAACTGGACGCATCGCAACAGGCTCGGCCGCTCCGAAATCCCCGTATCCGTCAGCTATGATGCCGATCCGCGCAAGGTGATGGATATCCTGCTGGAGCTGGTACGCTCGATCCCGAAGGTGCTCAGGAATCCGGAGCCACATGTGGAGTTCTTGCGTTTCGGGCCGTCATCGCTCGATTTCGAGATGCGCTTCTATCTGTCCGATCTCTCCGACGGCATGGAGATCCGCAACAATCTGCGCATCGAAATCCTGAAGCGCTTCAACGAGGAGGGGATTTCAATTCCCTATCCACATCAGGAACTGCATATCGTCCGCGACGGTAGGAGAGGCAGGCAGCTGGATGCTACAGCCGAAGCGCTGACGGATTCTGCCGACGGGCCCGAGGCCGGAGATGCCATTCAGGAAGGGTCTGCTTCGCCCCGCGAAGATAAAGTGCCGGAGGCAAAGGGGGCGAGCCGGCGTCGTGGCCGGACCGCAGCGGAGTAAGTTGCACGCAGGTAAACCGCCGCCTGTGTGCTCCGTCTGGAAGCTTTAAGCCCGACTTTCTCGACATGGACAACGCGCTGCCAGAAAGGCCCGCGCCTCGAAAGGCGCCGGCCGGCCGACCGGCATAATTTTCTTCACTTCCGGGAAACCAATCGACTTAACAAATACGCAAAAGCTTTGTCTTAAAACAATACAGAGGGGATCATTTTCAAAAACAGGTTTTCATTATGCCATTTCTGGGTGTTTCGGGGATGCAATATTCCGGCGCGTCTCTTGCCGGCTCGCGCATTCTTCTTGTCGAGGATTCCAATCTCTTTACATCGATGGTCAGGACGAAGCTGAAGGAGCTTCTGGACATCGACGTCGAGATTTGCCGCAATTTCGAAGAACTGCAGCTTGCCTACGACAAGTCGTCGGAGCCGATCAAGCTGGCGATCTCGAATATGAACCTGCCGGGTGCCGAGAAGGGAGAGGCCTTGGCTTATCTTCTCGATCTCAGCATTCCAACGATCGCCTTCACGGGCACTTTTCTCGAAGGCACGCGCGACGAGCTGATCGCCAAGGATGTGGTGGATTACATTCTCAAGGACAATATCTTTGCGGTGGATATGCTGGCGGAATCGATCTGCCGCTTTCTGACCAACCACCGTCACCACGTTCTCATCGTCGACGACAGCGCAACGGCCCGCGCTTTGCTGTCCAGCCGCCTGAAACGCTACAATTTCCGCGTCAGCGTTGCCGAGAATGGTGCAAAAGCGCTCGAAATCCTGAAGGCCAGCTCGGATATCGGTCTTATGGTCACGGACTACAATATGCCTGACATGGACGGATTCGAGCTGACGCGGCGCATTCGTGCGACCACGGGGTCCCATGAGCTGCGCATCATCGGCGTCTCGTCATCCAGCAACCGGCTGCTTTCTGCCCGTTTCCTCAAAGCGGGCGGCAATGATTTCATCCTGCGGCCGTTCATCGACGAGGAATTCTACTGCCGCGTGAATCAGAATCTCGACACGCTGTTGCAGATTCAGTCGGCTCAGCCGCCCGCTAGGGAGGTACAGGCCCGATAAAATCGGCTTGAGCAATCCAGGAAAAGTGAGGAAAAATCACTTTTATGTAAATCTCCGCAATCGGCGGTTCCAATTTTTTCACGAATCCTGTTCAGGATACGGGCAAGACAGTTTAGCAGACCTGCAACTGACTGAATATTCATACACCTGATGGTGCGGGAGGAATTGAAGGGAAATGGTACTGCATGCGGGAAACCTCAGCGGTGGCATCGGTCACCGCGACGGCAGCCAGAAAATACTTCTGGTTGAGGATTCGCGCATGTTTTCGGCGGTGCTATCGCATCGGTTCGAAACCGAACTCGGTCTTGCGGTAACCCATTGCTCTTCATTGAAAGTGCTGAACGAGGTGCTGGCAGGGGCGGATCGCAGCTTCACGATGGCGGTGATCGACCTGAACCTCCCCGACGCTGCTCATGGAGAAGCCCTGGATGTTGCCGTCGCCCATGACATTCCCACCATCGTTTTTACGGCATCTTTCGACTTAGCGACGCGCAATCGCATCATGGAGCGCAATGTCGTCGACTATGTGCTCAAGGATGGCGAGTTCGCCCTCGACAATCTCGTCTCCTCCGTTCGGCGCGCCATTGCCAATCGGTCTGTTCGCGTGATGGTCGTCGATGATGTGCCTTCGGCGCGGAAAATGCTGACGGACTTGCTGCACGCCCAGCAATTCAAGGTCGCTGAAGCCGGCACGGGTGTCGAGGCCCTGGCAATGCTCGAAACATTCGACGACATCGAAATCGTCGTTACCGACTATAATATGCCTGACATGAACGGGCATGAACTGACCCGCCGCATCCGCCACCGCTATGGCTCGGATCGGATGCGGATCATCGGCATTTCGTCTTCGAACGATCGTTTGCTGTCTGCGACATTCCTGAAGGCGGGTGCCAGCGATTTCATCTATCGGCCCTTCGTTCAGGAGGAGCTGCAATGCCGCATCGCATTGAATGTGGAGACGCTGTCGCAGCTGAAGCAATTGCGGGCGGCCGCGGCGAGCGACTATCTGACTGGGCTTTATAACAGGCGCTATTTCTATGATCATGGCCCGCGTCTGGTGAATGAATGCCTGCGTCGTCAGCGTCCGAGCTCCGTTGCCATTCTCGACATCGATCACTTCAAGCATCTGAACGATACTTATGGGCACGAGATCGGAGACCAAGTGCTGAAGGCCGTTGCCGGCAGGCTTCACACGCTTCTGGAAGGCACGGATAATCTGCTCTCCCGCCTTGGGGGCGAAGAGTTTGCCATTCTTTTTGCGGAAATGAATTCGCGTGCGGCAACCGAGCTGTGCGACGAAGTCCGACTCAGCCTTGCGAGCCTGAAGGTTCATGCCGACGACGAAGAGCTTTCGGTGACGGTCTCCATCGGGGTTGCGGAAATTGCCGGCTACGAGTCCTTCGACAACTATCTCAATGCTGCCGACCAGTTTCTCTACATGGCGAAGCACAATGGCCGAAACCAGGTCTATTCCGATTTCAAGATGGGCCAACAGGCGGCCCAGTAAGCCGCCTGCAATAATCCGATTGCCTTGATTTCCGTCGGTCTCAGACGACGATGCCGGTGCGGTTGGTCGACATGGTCAGCTTGCGCTCTGCGCGCTCCTGCTGCGGCGAGCGATTATAGAGTTCGCGATAACACTTGGAGAAGTGCGAGGCCGATACGAAGCCGCATGCGACCGCCACTTCAACGACCGGCATGGAGGACTGCACCAGTAGATGCCGGGCGCGATCCAGACGAATTTCAAGATAGTAGCGTGCCGGCGAGCGGCCCATTTCCTGCCGGAACAGGCGCTCGATCTGCCGACGCGACAGGCCGGCATCGTCAGCGATTTCCAGCAGCGACAGCGGCTCGGCGAGGTTGCTTTCCATCAGCTCGATAATCGATAGCACCTTGGAGTTCTGCACGCCGAGACGCGCGCGCAGCGGTAGGCGCTGGCGGTCATGCGGGCTGCGGACACGATCGGTCAGCTGCTGTTCGCAGACGCGGTTGACGAGGTTTTCGCCAAAGTCCTGACCGATGAGATTGAGCATCATGTCGAGCGAGGCGGTGCCGCCGGCGCATGTATAGAGGTTGCTGTCGACCTCGTAGAGATCGGCATAGACTTCCGCCTGCGGGAAGGTTTCCGAAAAGCCCGGCAGGTTCTCCCAGTGGATCGCACAGCGCTTGCCGTTCAGCAATCCTGCTTGGGCAAGCACATGCGCGCCCGTACAGAGGCTGCCGACGGCGACGCCGCGATTGTATGTCTCACGCAGCCAGGCATTGACCGACTTGTTGTGGAATTCTTCGACATAGATGCCGGAACAGACCAGCACCATGTTCGGGCGGTTCTCACCGCCCAGATAGCGGCGCTCGTCGGTAAGGGAAGAATTGACCTCCAGCCCGATGCCGCTGGAGGAATAGACTTTCTGACCGTCCGTCGAGGCGAGCCGCCACGTGTAGGCGGGGTAGCCCAGCATGCGATTGGCAATCCGCAGCGTCTCGATCGCGGCGGAAAACGGCAGCATGGTGAAATGCGGAACAAGGAAGAAAACCAGGGAGCGCGTCTTGATCGGGGTCTTGCTCATGTCGTGAAAATCCATGTTCCAGGGCCGTTACGTATTCCTTGCGTCAAATACGCCGGCCCGATGGTCTATACGCGACATTGGCATGGATAATCGCGGCCGCAAAGGGATATTTGCGTCTACTTTGAAAAATACGGCTATGAAGGAGAGAAGCAAAGGGGAAGCGAGCAATATGCTCAAGCGACGAAATATATTTGTGGGTAATTCTCAGGATTAAAATGCGATTCGCATCTTGATGCGTAAATGTTCAAAAGGCGACGCTCGCTTGGGTTGAGCGCCGCCTTCAGCCGTTGTGCTTGCTGATTATCATCGGGTAGCTTTCGGCTTCTTGATTTCGTTTGCGGCCGGCCAGCCCAAGTCCTTGCGCATGTCATCGGACAGAGATTCAAGCTCGCGAAGGGAGCGCCACTGCTGCCAGCGATTAGCGAGGCGAGAAAAGAAGGGCATGTAACTTCCGCCTGACGGAAACGGGTTCCGCGTGCCGGTCTGTCTATAGCTGATGGTCGTCATTTTCAGGGTCCTTTCAGTGTCAACCGCTCAAAATGTCACGGATTTAATATGGGCCTGCCAGATCTATCAATCAAACGAATAGATCTTATAGCTGCCATTAGTATTATTGAACGAACGCAATTTGCCGGGTTTCCGCTCCAGCGCCGACAATGTGCGATCCGGCGGGAGGCCGCGTGCATTGACGTCATCGATCAGATGAGCGGGAAAGCGGGTGGCAATCTCGTCGAGCGTATGCTGCGCCATCCGCTGAATTTTGCGGAGGCGTAAAAGAGAGAAAAGCCGTGAGGCTTCGTCCGATACCATGCCAGCCATGATTTTACTCCTTTGAGGCTGCGATGAATTTCCATTACGTCTAATATGGTGCTTCGTTGACATTCAGACAAATGAAATGATATGGTGCTTAGGATCAGAAAAATTGAAAGGTAATCGATATGACCGTACCGTTCCGCCGGCCCATACCGTTGCTTGACAATGAAGTTCTGCGTACCTTTGTGGCGATTGCCGAAACGGGGAATTTCTCAACCGCGGCCGATGCGGTCTTTCGTACGCCGTCAGCTGTTTCCATGCAGATCAAAAAGCTGGAAGAGCAGCTCGGCGTTACGCTATTCCTGCGCGATGCGCGCTCGGTGAGCCTGACGCAGCACGGGGAGATGCTGCTTTCCTATGCGCGCAATATTCTGGCGCTCTCCAATGAGGCGGTGTCGCGCTTCATCATGCCTGAACTCAGCGGCGTCGTGCGGCTTGGCGCGCCTGACGATATCGGCGAACGCCTGCTGCCGACCATCCTCAAGAGCTTTTCTGAGACATATCCCGGCATCATGGTCGATGTCGTCGTCGATATGAGCATCCAGCTCAAGAAGCGCATCGAGGAACAGCGGCTGGACCTCGCGCTGATCAATTGCGCGACGCGTCCTTTCCCGACCGAGGGTGAGGTCATCTACACGGAGCGTCTCGTCTGGGCCGGTGCCAAGTGCGGCACCGCCTATCGCCGCGATCCGCTGCCGATCTCGATCTGGGAAGAGGGCTGCATCTGGCGGTCTGAAGCCATGGCGCAGCTGGAGCGGCAGAAGCGCGCCTATCGCGTTTCCTATCTCAGCGCCCATACGATGGCGCAGCGCGCCGCGATCGTCTCAGATCTTGCCGTCGCGCCATTCCCGCGCTCCTACATCACCGATGATATGGAAATCCTCGGGCCGAACGAGGGGCTGCCGGAACTGACGTCCTTCGACATTCGTCTGCTGACGGCATCGCAGATGACCGGACCGATGAAAGCGGTGGCAGACAGCATTCGCCAGGCCTTCGTCGAGATCGGGCGCAAAATGGCCGCGTGAACGCGGCCAACCATCTCTTGGACAAATTGCTTTCTTACTCGCGGCTGCGGCGACGCCTGCGGCCGCTGCCTTCTCCGCCATCGTCGGAGATCTGCTTGCGCTCGGGCAAAGTCACTACCTTAGAGAGCTCCGGGAAGGCGTCCACTTTGTTCGGCAGCGCCATGGCGTAGACGAAATGCTCCTGAAACTTTGATTCAAGAGCCGTTTCTATCTTCTCGATTTTCCTGACGGTTTCCTCGATCTCGCGACGATGCCCGCGGTTGAGCAGCGCCATGCGCGCACCGGTGCCGGCGGCATTGCCGACGGCCTTAACCTTGTCGAGTTCGCAGTCGGGAATGAGCCCCAGCACCATCGCATATTTGGGATCGATGAAGGTGCCGAAGGCGCCGGCGAGGCCGATGCGGTCGACATGATCGATGCTCTGCTTGTCCATCAACAGCTTGACGCCGGCATAGAGTGCTGCCTTCGCAAGCTGGATGGCGCGGATATCGTTCTGGGTGACCGTGATGCGCGGTTCGCCATCTCGCAGCAGATAGGAATAGGTTCGGCCATTCTGCAGGATGCGCGGCGAGCGTGCAGCCATCGAGCCATCGACGACGCCATCTTCCGAGATGATGCCGGTCAGGAACATTTCGGCGACGACCTCGATGATGGCCGAACCGCAGATGCCTGTCACACCGACCTTGGCGGCAGCCTCTTCGAAGCCCGGCTCATCCGACCACTGTTCGATGCCGATGACTCGGTAGCGCGGCTCCAGGGTGGCGGGATCGATGCGCACGCGTTCGATCGCGCCGGGAGCGGCGCGCTGACCGCTGGAAATCTCCGCGCCTTCGAAGGCGGGCCCGGTCGGCGAGGAAGCGGCGACGACGCGATGGCGGTTGCCGAGCACGATTTCCGCATTGGTGCCGATATCGACCAGCAGCATCATTTCATCCTGACGATGCGGCCCTTCGGCAAGTGTCGCGGCAGCCGCATCGGCGCCGACATGGCCGGCGATGCAGGGCAGCATGTAGACGCGTGTGCCGGCATTCATCGGCAGGCCGATCTCGGCCGATTTCAGATGCACTGCCCCGGATACGGCAAGCGCGAAGGGCGCACCGCCGAGTTCCGTCGGGTCGATACCGAGGAAAAGATGGTGCATGATCGGGTTGCCGACGAAGACGGCGTTCAAAATATCCTCGCGCGACACATCACCATCAGCGCAGACTTTGTCAATCAAGCCGTTCAAGGCTTCGCGGACGGCGTTGGTCATCGCCTCGCGGCCGTCCGGATTCATCATCACATAGGAGACGCGGCTCATCAGATCCTCGCCGAAGCGGATCTGCGGATTGGAGGCGCCAGCCGAGGCGACGGTTCGGCCCGAGAGCAGCGACGACAGATGCATGGCGATCGTTGTCGAACCGATATCGCAGGCAATGCCATAGGCCTCGTTCTTCAAGCCCGGATAGAGCGCGATGAGGCGAGGGCGTTCGCTCTCCTGATCGCGATGGATGGCGGCCGTCACCTTCCATTCGCCCTTGCGCAGGATCGACTGCACCTGCGGGATGAGGTGGAAATCCACCTCGAGATTGTCGTATTTCCAGTCGGCCGCGATTGCCGCCTTCAGGCGATCGAGATCGCCAAGCGGCTTGTGCATATCGGGCTCCTCGACCTCGACGTAGCACATGTGCACGGCCGGATCGCGGGCTATGACGCGCTCGTCGGCCGCCTTTCGCACCACCTGTGCGTTGATGACGGTATCCTGCGGTACGTCGATGACAAGATCGCCTTGGATGAGGGCGGAGCAGGAGAGCCGGCGGCCTTCGGGCAGGTCGCGCACCTCGGCATAGCGCTTTTCCTTCGGCCCGATCGGCGAAAGATGGTCATTGGCCGAGACGATCTTGTGCTTGGCGAAATTGCCTTCCTGCACGGATACCTGGCAACGCCCGCAGGTCGCGCGGCCGCCGCAGACGCTTTCGACATAGACACCGAGCTGGCGAGCGGCCTCCAGCACAGGTGTTCCCACGGGGAAGTGGCCGCGCTTGCCGGACGGCATGAAAAGGACGAGAGGTTTGGCGCTGTCGCTGGCTTCGGCCACGGATCAGCCTTTCTATTTGCTAAGACGGCGTGCGTTCGAGCGAACGCGCTTGCTATAGGGTTTTATCGCAGCGTGGGTGACCGCATCGACGATGCTGCGCTGGCTTGTCGTGCCCGCGGACGTCAGAGCCGCGAAACCCTGTTGCATCATTGCTGCATTTACGGCAACGGCGCTTTCCGCCGCGGCCATCATCTTTTCGGAAACCATCCGGTTCATTTCGGCGGCATTCACATTGCCGGTCAGCGCGTCCATCCACATCTGCTGCAGCCTGATCGCGATCACGACAGGTGTCTGTAGCCAGAGCGTGGCAAGATCATTGGAAAGGCCGCGACCGGATGACATCTTATTCCCTCGCTGCTCCTGCACCGGCGCGCGCTGCACGACCGCCGCGGCGTCCGCCGCCGGCGGCAGGTGCCGCCGTTGCTGCGGCGGCTGCGACGCCGCCTTCGGCAGGCTTATAATCACGATAGGTCATGATCCAGTTGGTGCAATTGGCGTCCGTACCGTTCAGCACGTTGGCGGCGCGCACGGCCTCCATTTCCTGCGGACGGCAAGGGTTCATGATCGCCGAGGTCATGCCCGCACCAATGACCATCGGGATGAAACCGGCATTGATGCCGTGACGATGCGGCAGGCCGAACGAAATGTTGGAAAGCCCGCAGGTGGTGTTGACCTTCAGTTCGTTGCGCAGGCGATGCAGCAGCGCAAAGACCTGACGGCCCGCATCGCCGAGCGCCCCGATCGGCATGACGAGCGGATCGACGACGATGTCATGCGGCTTGATGCCGTGATCCATGGCGCGCTCGACGATCTTCTTGGCGACCGCGAAACGCACGTCCGGATCCATGGAAATCCCGGTCTCGTCGTTAGAGATGGCGACGACGGGCACGTCGTATTTCTTGACCAGCGGCAGGATGGCTTCGAGCTTTTCCTCTTCGCCCGTGACCGAATTGACCAGCGGGCGGCCCTTGGCAACCTTGAGTGCGGCTTCGATCGCTGCCGTGACCGAGCTGTCGATCGAGAGCGGTACGTCGACCAGACCCTGCACGATCTCCAGCGTCTGCACCAGAAGACCCGGTTCGGTCTCGTTCGGATTGACCGACGTGACGCCCGCATTGACGTCGAGCATGGTTGCACCGGCGGCCACCTGCTCCAGAGCGTCCTTGATGACGGTGTCGAAATTGCCTTCGATCATCTCGGCAGCGAGCTTCTTGCGCCCCGTCGGGTTGATGCGCTCGCCGATCACGCAGAAAGGCTGGTCGAAGCCTATGATGATTTCGCGGGTGGCGGAGGCAACGATGGTACGCGTCATGTCTGATCCTCTGGTCAATTGGCCCGATAGCTGGTCTATCGCGCAGTGATCTGGGTTACAAGCCGGCCGGTTCCTCTCCTGGCCTGCCTCAATCTATCGAATTCAATGCGTCTGCGGCGGCGTATGGTGGGCTGCAATTTCCGCCATCGCCTGCTGGTTCTCTTCCCGGCCTTCGCTGATCTGATGCAGGCGCTCGGCAACCAGGGCATCGGTGCGGCCGGCTTCACGCTTCCAAGGCTGGCGGCCCTTGAGCACGCCGGAATCATGCACCATTTCGGCGACATATTCCTCCTGGCGGTAGGCCATGACGTGAATGCCGGAAACGCCCTCGATCTCCTTCACCTCGTTGATGATGTCGATGCAGAGCTGCTTGCCTTCCTTCTTCTGATCCTGCGCACCTTCAATGCGTTTGATGATTTCATCGGGAATGTGGACACCCGGTACGTTGGAGCGCATCCAGCGGGCCGTCTTTGCCGATGCGAGCGGGCCGACGCCGACGAGAATGAAGCATTTTTCGGTGAGGCCGAGGTCGCGAACCTTCTTCATGTATTCGCGGAACATCGGCACGTCGTAGCAATACTGGCTCTGGACGAACTGCGCCCCGGCCTCGATCTTCTTGGCCAGCCGGTAGGGCCGGAAATCATAAGGCGGTGCGAAGGGATTGATGGCGGCGCCAAGAAAGACCTTCGGCGGCGAGGTCAGCTTGCGGCCGGAGAGGAATTTCGCGTTGTCGCGCATGATGCGCACGGTTTCCAGCAGCGACATGCAATCGAGATCGAAGACCGGCTTGGCGCCCGGTTGATCGCCGGCTTGTACGCCATCACCGGTCAGGCACATGATGTTGCAAACGCCCATGGCGGCTGCGCCCAGCACGTCGCCCTGGATGGCGATGCGATTCTTGTCGCGGCAGGCGATCTGCATGATGGGCGCATAGCCCATGCGTGTCAGCAGGGCGCAAATCCCGACCGAGGACATATGGCAGTTGGCACCCGAAGCGTCGACGGCGTTGATGCCATCGACCCAACCCTCGAAGATAGCCGCGCGCTCGTAGACGTCTTCGGCATTGGCGCTGTCGGGCGGGTTCAATTCGGCTGTCACGGCGAACTCGCCGCGGCGAAGCACGCGTTCCAGCCGCCCGAGCGAAGAGTGGCCGGGCAGGGGATCGAGCGGCAGATGGACGCCAAGCGGGTTTTCATCGATATGCGACATCGCTCAGGCTTCCTTTTTCGCCGTTTCGCGGGCTGCCGCGGCCTCCGCCGTGACGCGAAGCCACGAAGATGTTTCGCGCAGCGACTGGTTCACGGGCTTCTGCACGTTGAGGATCGCGTCCCCGTGGGTCATGTTCCGCGAGCCATTCCAGGCCTGCACCCAGACGCAGGGCATATCGGGCTCCACCTCGCAATTGCCGTTGGCGCGCACGCCGCCGCAGGGGCCATTGCGCAGCTGCTTCGGACAGTTCATCGGACAGGACATGCCCGTCGATGATAGCGCGCACTGGCCGCACATGCGGCAATCGAACAGGAAGCCCTTCACATTGCGTTCGATGAAGGTGATCGGGCGCTCTACGCGGTCATAGCCGAACGCCTTCCACAGCGGATGAAGCAGGAGGAAGGCGTCGGCGAAGCGACGATAGAACCATTCCAAGAAACGTGAGTGACGCACGGCCCAGAGACGGACTGTGTATTTGCGCCGGGCGCGGCGATTGGGCGAAACTCCCGCAGGCGTATAGGCACCGCTGGCCGCTTTTGCGCCCGCGGCGGCATTGCCGGGCTTCTGAACGGCATCAGCCATTATCGCGGCCTCCGGATTTCACCAGAGTCACCAGCCGCTCGCGATCATAAGCTGCCTCGAGCTCGCTCGCCGCCTTGTCTGCTTCGGCTTCGAGATCGTCCGATACCGGCACCGGGTCCGCCTTGCGCCATTCGGCGAGATAATCGTCAGTTTCAGCGGCACCGGTGCGCATGGCGCACATGTCTATTGCTTCGGTAAAGCGCAAAGAAAGCTCGCGTTTTGCCGTCTGCCTACCCTTTTTGATGATCACCTGGGCCGGAATGTCCCGCCAGTAGACGACAATGCGATCCGCCATGCACAAATCTCCTCTTCACGCCAGAATGCACGCCGGCCGACCTCGGGACTGCACTCGCCACGACGCGCCACATGCCGAAAAGCGACGCGAGATGAAAACCTTGTCTGGAAGTATCGCCAAGGCGCTTTATCCTTTGAAACGGCCGGGTTCGAACTGTGATTGAATGTTCTTCCGTCGTCCAGCATGTCGGCCCAGGCAAAGAGGAGGAAGACAGAAAAGCGACGTAGGTGTCGTAATCAGACGGTCAGCAACTCGCGGGCAAGATCGCCGTACCCGGTGTAGCGATATTCGTAGTCCAGTCCGAGATAGGCGGCGGCTTCCTTCGCCTTTGCCTGCAGCGCCGGATCTTCCTCTTGCGAGAGATAGACCACCTTGCGGTAGTTGCCGAAATACATTTCGCGCAACTCGGGATGACGGTCCAAACCTAGCGGGACGATGACGAAGGCTTCGAACTGGCGGGCCAGGAAGTCGGTGAGGAAGAACGAGGTGATATCATCGTCACGCGCCGCGAAGGCCTCGTTGCCGGTAAAGAAGGAATAACAATGCGGTCCGGAAAGCCGCTCTATTCCCTCGCGCTCGCAAATCCTGTCGATATCGCCACCGGTGCCGCAATCGGCATAGCCAATGAAGATCTTTTCGAAGCCGCGCGCGCGGGCATCGGCAATCGCTTCTTCTAGGGCTGGTGCGATCTTCTGCGGATAGGAGTGATAGATTGCGGGAAGACAGTGGAGATCGATGTGATCGAGCCCGTTTATTCGGGTAAGCGCCAGTATTTCGCGCGCGATTGCGCCGCACGCGATCACATGAACCTTTTGCTTTGTTATACGTTTATCGCCCGGAGGGTTCTTCTCCGCATTTTTTTGATCAATATCCACTCAGAGGGGGTTCCCAATCATGACTGCATCGACACTCACGAAAATTGCAGCGGCCTGCGCCGTTCTCATGGTACTTGCTTCCTGCGCCAATACCATACGCGGCGTGGGCAGAGATACTGCAAACGCGGTCCACGCGACGGAGGACGCTGGTCATACCGTCAAGAAGGCGGCTCAATAGTCAATTTGGGATGCCGATGCGCCGGCGGCAACCCATTGGTTATCGCCGGCCATCAGTTTCTTGAAATCAGGCGCCGGCAGCCAGGCTGTTGTGCTTGCGCTTCATGAATTCCTTGGCGGTTTCGACCGCCACGGCGGCGTCGCGGCAATAGGCATCGGCGCCTACGGCCTTGCCGAATTCCTCGTTCAGCGGCGCGCCACCGACCATAACGACGTAGTCATCGCGCAGGCCCTTTTCCTTCAGAGTATCGATGACAACCTTCATGTAGGGCATCGTCGTCGTCAGCAGGGCCGACATGCCGAGAATGTCCGGCTGTTCGCGCTCGATGGCGTCGAGATAGTTTTCGACCGGGTTGTTGATGCCGAGGTCGATGACGTCGAAGCCTGCGCCTTCCATCATCATGCCGACAAGGTTCTTGCCGATGTCATGAATGTCGCCCTTGACGGTGCCGATCACCATTTTGCCGAGCTTCGGCGCGCCGGTCTGCGCCAGAAGCGGACGCAGAATAAACATGCCGGCCTTCATCGCATTGGCGGACAGCAGAACTTCCGGAACGAAGAGAATGCCGTCGCGGAAGTCGATGCCAACGATGCGCATGCCTTCGACCAGCGCTTGGGTCAGAATATCATAGGGCGCCCAGCCACGCTCCAGGAGGATATTGGTGGCTTCCTCGATTTCTTCCTTCAAGCCGTCATACAGGTCGTCATGCATCTGCTGCACGAGCTCTTCGTCAGAAAGTTCCGAGAGAATGATTTCGTCGTCAGACATGCGCTCCATCCCGTTTTCGTGCAATGCATCAGAGACTTGTATAAAACACTGCCGCCATTACGGATAGACCGGAAGGCCGCCAAAACTCTTTTTGAATGCGACGTCGCACGGAACAATCGCGACGGACGAAGAACAGTTGATATTAGCAGCCCATGTCTGTCCTATGCTAATTGCTGGCGCATTAAGGAACGTCCGCTTGGCGGAATCGGGTAGCATGGGGCTTGATAGACGCATCCATGCGCAGGAGTGAGGAAACATCATGGACGATATGATTGAGCAACCGGCTGCAGGCAATGATGGCGGTGGACGGCGTTCGCGCAGCGAGGGCAGGGGTGCGGCAGCGCGGCGTGCTTCGCGCAGTGGCGGTGGGCCGGGTCCTTCGCTCCCCTATATCACCCGCAAGATCGGCGTCTACGAAGTGCTCGACGAAGAGGGCCTGCAGCTCATCGAACGTAACGCCGACACGGTTCTCGAAGAAATCGGCATCGAATTTCGCGACGATGCGGAAGCTCTGGCGCTCTGGAAGGAAGCCGGCGCTGACGTGCGCGGACAACGCGTGCATTTTCCGAGGGGTCTTTGCCGCGAGCTTCTGAAGACGGCTCCGAAGGAATTCACCTGGCACGCCCGCAACAGCGCCCGCAACGCCCATGTCGGCGGCAAGGCGACGATTTTCGCGCCGGTCTATGGCCCGCCCTTCGTCCGCGATCTCGAGGGCAACCGCCGCTATGCGACGATCGAGGATTTCCGCAATTTCGTGAAGCTCGCCTATATGGCGCCGTCGATGCATTCGTCCGGCGGCACGGTGTGCGAGCCTGTCGATATCCCGGTCAACAAGCGCCATCTGGATATGGTCTACAGCCATATCAAATATTCCGACAAGCCGTTCATGGGATCGGTAACCGCACCGGAGCGTGCTGAAGACACGATCGCAATGGCGAAGATCGTCTTTGGCGACGATTTTGTTGAAAACAACTGCGTGACGCTGAACCTTATCAACGCCAATTCGCCTATGGTCTTCGACGAGACAATGGTCGGCGCCTTGAAGGTCTATGCGCGTCACAATCAGGCCTCGGTCATTTCGCCCTTCATTCTCTCGGGCGCAATGAGCCCGGTGACGGTCGCAGGCACGCTGACGCAGATCCTCGCCGAAGTGCTGGCGGGTGCTTCCTTTACGCAGCTGATCCGCATGGGCTCGCCGGTGCTGTTCGGCACTTTCGCAGCATCGATCTCGATGCAGTCGGGGGCGCCGACCTTTGGTACGCCGGAGCCCTCGCTCGTGTCCTACGGCGCGGCACAGCTCGCCCGCCGCCTCGGTCTGCCGTTCCGTACCGGCGGTTCGCTCTGCGGATCGAAGGTGCCAGATGCACAGGCGGCGCATGAATCCGCCAATACGCTGAACATGACGCTGCTGGCCGGCACGAATTTCGTGCTGCATGCGGCGGGATGGCTCGAAGGGGGGCTCGTTTCCTCCTACGAAAAGTTCATGATCGACCAGGATCAGCTCGGCATGATGCAGAAGATGGCCGAAGGGGTGGATCTCTCGGAGAACGGTCAGGCGCTCGATGCTATCCGCGAAGTCGGCCCGGGTAGCCATTATCTCGGCTGCGGCCACACTCAGGCCAACTTCCAATCCGCCTTCTATCGCTCGGCGCTCGCGGACAACAATTCCTTCGAGCAGTGGGAGATCGAAGGCCAGAAGCGCATCGAACAGCGCGCCAACGCGCTTTGCCGTTCCTGGCTCGATCACTACGAAGCGCCGCCGCTCGATCCGGCGATCGACGAGGCTCTTTTGGCCTATATCCAGACGCGCAAGGACTCCATGCCGGACGCTTTCACCTGAAGAGAGCCCGAGGCCGCCAGGGAGCAAGGCGGTGCGACGCGCGTTGCCGACCTCATCCAGAAGGAAGTCTGGCGGCCGCACTATGAATATAAGGGGCCACGGTGAGCCGCGGCCCTCTCATACTCGAACAGCTCCGTGCGGCGCTCGGCGTCGACGGAGTTTTCGTTCGAGGTATAGTGTCCTTCGGCGACGGCGAGGGGCCGCTATTGGCCGATGGCACGGCGGCGCAAAGCGTGGTCCTGCTTGGCAATATCGGCGGCTCGATCTGGATTCCGTTTTCGCGCTGGTGGCAATTGCCCGAGAATGCCGGCCGGCCCGACCCGCTCGACGACTGGTCGAAGACAGTCATCCGACCAGTCGCAAGCAGCTTGGGGGCTACGGCCTATTTTCCTTCGGATCCCCCATGGCTGCCGTTCCAGCGATGGGCCATGCAGGCCGAAGGCTTGAAGGCATCGCCGCTCGGTATCCTCATCCATCCTGTTTATGGCGTGTGGCACGGCTATCGCGGCGCGTTGGGATTTGCAGATGCCATTGAAAATGACTTCGCACCGGCATTTCCTCAGCATCCATGCGATGTATGCGTCGACAAGCCCTGTGTCACTGCCTGCCCGGTAGCGGCCGTAACGACAGCGGGCTTTGATGTTCCAAGCTGTCGCTCGCATTTGCGCACGCGGGAAGGGCAGGCCGACTGCGTGGTCGGTGGTTGTCTCGCACGCAATGCCTGCCCGATCGGGGCCGGCTATCGTTATCCCGCCGAACAACTTGCATTCCATATGGCGGCACTCCAGCTTTAGTTCCCGCGTACTCCTTGTTTCGCCGCATTGCGATGCGTTCTAGCGCTTGTGCTATTGATGCGGAGCTATGCGCTTGATTCGATTGATGCTCATCCTTGCCGTTCTTGCCTTTGCCGCCACCGCCTCGGCCGGCGAGGCCTGCCGCAAGGTTCAGCATCTCGGTGACGGCTACACGGTTTGCACCTTCGATCCCGCCCATTACGACGTCCAGATTTTCCAGAATGACCGCAACGGTAAGCCTTATGGCTCGTTCCGGGCGCTGGAAATGGATCTGCGCCAAGAACGCGTATATGTGCGCTTTGCGATGAACGGCGGCATGTATCTCGACGATCAATCTCCTGTCGGTCTCTTCATCGAAAACGGACGCGAGATAAAGGCGATCAACACCAACAAGGGCTGGGGCAATTTTCATCTCCTGCCGAACGGGGTTTTCTATGTCGACAAAGGCAAGGCCGGGATCATGGAAAGCAAGGCCTTCGCCGCTTCCGGCACCAAACCTTTTTACGCGACGCAGTCCGGCCCGATGCTGGTCATCAGCGGCAGGCTCCATCCGTCATTTCTGGCCGACAGCCCGAGCTTGAAGACGCGAAACGGCGTTGGCGTTACCTCTGACGGCAAGGTCATCTTCGCCATTTCCGATGGACCGGTGCGCTTCCACGATTTTGCGACGCTGTTTCGCGACGATCTGAACTGCCCGAACGCGCTGTTTCTCGACGGCAGCATTTCCAGCGTCGATATCCCGGAATGGCGAAGGCGCGACAGCCTGTTTCCGCTCGGACCGATCATCGCGGTGACGCAAATGCTGCCGGGCTAGGGCAGCTCCAATATATAGACAAGAACGCCTTCACGAAGCTCTCCACCGGCTCTCGGTCTCGCAAGGTTTGAGCAAGGCCCATCACGCAGTTTTCAAGCGAGGGGTTCCAGCGAGTCTTCGAGAAGGATCAACATGCACGCGCAAGCGGAGAAACAGACTGTCGCATCGCATGGCGCGGAACACGCCCTGCCAGCCTTTCCTTTCGGTTGGGAACATCACAAGGATCGGCACTGCATTTGGATCGTCAGCCCAGAGGGCTACGTTCACAGCCGCGCTTTCGAGGATGTTGCCCTCGGCCTTCACTACGCCTTTGCCGAACTCGGTGGCAGTGCGCCTCTGGTTACCAATCCGCGAGATTGGAACGGACGCGTACCGATCGTTTACGGCGCAAATTTGCTGCCCTCGGTCGCGGCGCAATGGCTGCCACCCGAGAGCATCATCGTGAATATGGAGCAGGTCTCGGCTGAAAGCAGTTGGATCAATCATCGATATCTCGGACTGCTCAAGAAATTCGCCGTGCTCGATTACAGCGAGCGCAATCGCCAGGGACTGGCCAGGTTCGGCGTTCCCGCCGAAATTCTCGATGTGGGATACAACGGGCACCTGACGCGTGTGCCCCAAGCGCCGGTGAAGGATATCGACGTTCTCTTTTACGGCTCGGTCAACGAACGCCGCAAGAATGTGCTGGTGGCGCTGCAAGCAAGCGGGCTGAACCTCGTTCACCTGTTCGGTGTCTACGGCACCGAGCGCGACGCTTTCATCGGGCGCTCCAAAATCGTCCTCAACGTGCATCATTTCGACGCCGCGATCTTCGAGATTTGCCGCGTTTCCTTCCTGCTTGCCAATGGCGCCTGCGTCGTCAGCGAGGGCAATATCCACGACCCGGAAGTGGCTGCTTTTGCCGAGGGAATGGCGTTTTGCAATTATGATCGGCTTGTCGAAACCTGCGTCGAACTCGTTCGCGATGACGAGAGACGGTCGGCAATTGCGAGCCGCGGCTTCGGACTCATGTGCGAGCGCCAGCAGGCGACTATTCTTTCCGCTTTGATGGCGAGGGGCGGCTAGGTTTTTTAGAGCATTTTGGCGGCGAACCGGGCGCCTGTGGCGGGTGGATCGGCAAACGACATGTGAAGGCGGACTGCGACTATGACTGGAAATGAAACGATCTACATCCTCTGCCCACCGAATCATATGACGGGCGGCCCGGAAGCCCTTCACCAACTTTGCGCAAGGCTGACCAAAATCGGGCGCAGCGCCAGGATGGTCTATACCAACGGTTCCGATCACTCCCTGATGCCGTCCCCCGATGGGGAAACCACAATGGTATTTCGGGAATACGAGAATGCCGTTCATCCGCAATATCGGGCCTACGCGACCGAAAGCTCGGACTATATCATCGACAACGAAAACGCGATCGTGGTGTTTCCGGAGATATGGCCGCATCTGATTCCACTCTTCAAGAAGGCGACTAAAGCCTATTGGTGGCTGAGTTTCGATTACGGCATGCGGCATCTGATGCCGCTGGGCGGTGTACCGTTCCTTCTGGAGAACGACTGCAAGATGCTGTCGCAATCCTCCTATGCCACGGCACAGCTCGGTATTTTGGGCTTCAGCGATGTCTTGCGGATCTCGGATTTTACGACACTGGCAAACAACGTGGCGCCACAGCCGATTCAGCAGCGGCGCGATCTGGTTCTGTTCAACAACAAGGCCGAGGCTTTCGGGCGCCAACTGGCGACCATGTCTCCGCAATATGAATTCAAGATCCTCAGCAATATGTCGCCGACGGAAGTCCATCAAAACATGGCGCAAGCCAAGCTTTACGTCGACTTTGGTCCACATGCCGGCAAGGATCGCATGCCGCGCGAAGCGGCGCTGCTCGGATGCTGCGTGATCACCGGTCGGAACGGCTCGGCCAGCAATTTCGAGGATTTGCCCATTCCGGCTAAATACAAGTTTGGCAATCATCCCCAACGAACGCACGAGATTTCAAGAGCGATCGATGACGTGATCCAGAATTTCCCGGAGAGATTCGAGGATTTCGGTGTCTATCGGCGCTCTATTGCCGTCGAAGAGACAAAGTTCGAATTGGAGGTCTTCAGTGTATTCGGGCAGGTCTGATCGAAAGTTGGCGGCAAGAAGGTTGGTCTCGCGATCATGATCAATTTCGCCGATGTTGACTTGCTTGTGGTTGGCGCCGGTTTTTATGGCGCGACCCTCGCGGAGCGGGTGGCCAACGAGCTGCAGAAGAACGTGCTTCTGATCGACCGCCGGAAACATGTCGGCGGCAATGCCTATAGCGAGTTCGACAGCGAGACCGGTATCGAGGTTCACCGCTACGGCGCGCATCTCTTTCATACGCCGAACGAACTCGTCTGGACCTATCTCAACAGGTTCACCGCATTCACCGACTATAAGCATCGTGTCTATTCGACCTATCGCGATCAAGTCTATTCGATGCCGATCAACCTCGGCACGATCTCGCAATTCTTCAATCGACGCCTTTCGCCCGACCAGGCGAGGGCACTGATTGCGGACCAGGCGGCGGAAATGGCCGGCCGCCATCCGGCCAATCTGGAAGAGAAGGCGATTTCTCTGATCGGCCGGTCCTTGTATGAGGCGTTCATTCGTGGCTATACGGCCAAGCAGTGGCAAACGGATCCGCGTGACCTGCCCGAACACATCATTACGCGCCTGCCGGTCCGCTACACCTTCGACAATCGCTATTTCAACGACAAGTATGAGGGCCTGCCGGTCGACGGGTATACGGCGATTTTCGAGAGGATGCTGAAGCATCCGAAGATCCGAATTGCCCTGGGCGTCGATTTCTTCTCGCTGAAATCAACGCTGCCAGCCGGGCTTCCGATCGTCTATACCGGCCCGATCGACCGCTATTTCGATTATTCCGAAGGCGAGTTGGGCTGGCGCACCATCGACTTTGAGAAGGAGACGCTGAACACCGGCGACTTCCAAGGGATGGCGGTCATGAATTATGCCGATGAAACAATCCCCTACACGCGTATCCTAGAGTTTCGGCATTTCAATCCCGAGCGAAGCTACCAGACCGAAAAGACGGTCGTTGTGCGGGAATATTCACGATCGGCGAAGCGCGTCGATGAACCCTATTATCCAATCGACACGCGTCAGGACAAGGAGATCTTCCTGCGCTATCGCGAGCGGGCCGAGGCGGAGGCGAATGTCCATTTCGGCGGCCGGCTCGGCACCTACCGATATCTCGATATGCACCAAGCCATCGGCGCTGCCTTGAAGGCCTTCGACAGCCGGATTGTTCCGCATTTCACCGAGGGCCGCGCTATCGGCGGTGAAAGATAGGGGATCGCCCGTTACGCGCCGATATTCGGCGCGTAACTGTCGGCAGTGCCGAACAAAGCTCAAGGCGAAAATACCCGATTCGCAGGGGGAAGCTCGGTTGTCGGGCTTTCCTGAGATTGCTTAGGAGCGCCGGCGACGCTCACGCGCCGGAGCGGCGCCGCCTTCGTTGGCCGTCTTGTTGCGCATGGGGCCAATCCGCTCGATGATCGTCTCCAGCGTCGGGCGAGCGCCGGGCACGTAGCTGTCCAGCGCTTCCCGCATGGCGGCCAAATGGCCGCAGGAGGTGCCGCAGCATCCGCCGATGATCTTGGCCCCGGCATCGCGGGCAAGGCGTGCATAGTCGGCCATCAGCGGCGGTGTGCCGGAATAATGGATCTCTGCGCCACGATATTCGGGAATGCCGCAATTACCCTTGACGATAACGATGGCGGCCGGGTCTGCCTCCGTCATGTCGAGGAGGCTGGACAGGATATCCGATGCGCCCACGCCGCAATTGGCGCCGACCGCGAGCGGCCCTGCACCAATATCGGTGGCGACGGCATGAATATCCTTCGGGTGTAGGCCCATCATCGTCTTGCCGGCCGTGTCGAACGAGCCGGTATACGTATAGGGCAAGCCGACCTTCGCAGCGGCTTCGGCAGCAGCGCGGATCTCGTCCGGCGAAGACATGGTTTCGATCCAGGCAACATCGGCACCGCCGGCCTGAAGGCCTTCCATCTGCTCGACGAAGGCTGCGACGGCGTCTTCATAGGTCAAGGCGCCGAGCGGCATCAGCAACTCGCCCGTTGGCCCCACCGAGCCGCCGACGATGACCTTGCGGCTGGCCTTGTCGGCAACGGCACGGGCGATCTCGGCCGCCGTCTTATTGAGACTGTGCACGCGATCCTGAGCATGATGAAGCTTGAGGCGATGGCGCGTGCCGCCGAAGGTATTGGTGAGGATGATGTCGGCGCCGGCATCGACGAAATCCTGATGCAGCTTCCTGATCCGGTCGGGATGCTGTTCGTTCCAGAGCTCGGGCGCTTCGCCGGCCTCCAGGCCCATGGCAAAGAGGTTCGTGCCGGTTGCGCCGTCGGCAAGCAGTACGCCTTTTTCGGCAAGCAGATCGGTCAAGGGATTGGTGGCGACGGTCATAGTGTGTCCTCGGATGCGGCGGCTCTAAAGAGTGTCAAATGCAGATATAAACATTTCTTTATGTGAACACAACGACAAGATGGCTGCCCCATATGTCGACGCGGCAACAAGACAGAAAAAGCGCCCCCGTAAGGGCGCTTTGTCACTTGAGATGAAAATCGCGCCGTCAGGCTGCTGCCATTTCTGCCGTGTCGTGTGTCGTGGGCGTGACCATGGCGGCGATGATGCTTTGCAGATCGATCGTACCGATAGGCTTGCCGCTCGCATCCGTGACGACGGCTCCTGTCTGGCCCGCCTCGGTGATCTGCTTGGCGGCGACTTCCAGCGTCATGTCGCCAGGCACGCGCACGCCGCCAGGCTCGCCGGCAAGCGGCTTCATGATCGTCTGGGCCTGGATGACGCGGCCGCGGTTCACTTCTTTCACGAAGGCCGTGATATAGTCGTCGGCAGGCTGCAGCACGATCTCCTGACCGGAGCCTTGCTGCACGACCTTGCCGTCGCGCAGGATTGCGATCTTATCGCCAAGGCGCAGGGCTTCGTCGAGATCGTGAGTGATGAAGACGACAGTCTTCTTCAACTCCTTCTGCAGATCGAGCAGCACCGTCTGCATATCCACGCGGATCAGCGGATCGAGCGCCGAATAGGCTTCGTCCATCAGCAGAATGTCGGCATCGTTCGTCAGCGCCCGGGCAAGGCCGACGCGTTGCTGCATGCCGCCGGAAAGCTGGTTCGGATAGTGCCTTTCGAACCCTCTCAGTCCGACGCGTTCGATCCAATACTGACCCTTCTTTTCGCTTTCGGAGCGCGGCACGCCCTGGATATCCAGGCCGTAGATCGTATTCTCGATCACCGTGCGGTGCGGCAGCAGTGCAAATTTCTGGAATACCATCGCCGTCCTGTGGCGGCGGAATTCGCGCAGGTCGTTTTCGTTCATCTTGCAAACGTCGACGCCGTCATAGAGCACTTCGCCGGCGGTCGGCTCGATCAGGCGGTTGATGTGACGGATCAGCGTCGATTTGCCCGAGCCGGAAAGGCCCATGACGACGGTGATGGCACCGGCCGGCATGTCGATGTTGATATCCTGCAGGCCGAGCACATGACCATGCGTCTCGTTGAGTTCGGCTTTACCCAAGCCGTTCTTGACCTGGTCGACATAGTCGCGTCCGCGAGGGCCGAAAATCTTGTAGAGGTTTTTTATCTGGATCGCGTGACTAGCCATGGATGACCTCCGAGTGCTTCTGGAGCCGTCTGCCATAGGCCTGGCTCGTTCGGTCGAAAATGATGGCGATGGCGACCAGTGCGAAACCGTTGAGGAAACCGACGGTGAAGAACTGATTGTTGATCGCCTGCAGCGTATTTCGGCCGAGCCCGCCGACGCCGACCATGGAGGCGACGACGACCATAGCGAGCGACATCATGATGGTCTGGTTGATGCCGGCCATGATGGTGGGCAGTGCGAGCGGGATCTGCACGTTGAACAGCTTCTGGCGATGCGACGACCCGAAAGCGTCGGCGGCTTCCAGCACTTCCTTGTCCACGAGGCGGATGCCGAGATTGGTCAGGCGGATCATCGGTGGGACGGCATAGATGACGACGGCGATAAGACCGGGCACCTTGCCGATGCCGAAGATGACGACGACCGGGATCAGATAAACGAAGCTCGGCATGGTCTGCATGACATCGAGGATCGGATTGACGATCGATTGCAGCCGGTCTGAGCGCGCCATCAATATGCCGATCGGCAGGCCAATGACGATGGCGATCAGCGTACAGACCGTTACCATCGCGAGCGTGATCATCGTGTCGGTCCAGAGGCCGCAGACGCCGATGAGGATCATGGAGATCGCGGTGCCGGCAACAATTTTCAGGTTGCGGCTTGCTGCATAGACGACGAGCATCATCACGATGAGTACGATGAACCAAGGCGTATTGGTAAATGCCCATTCGAGATAGTTCAGAAACCATTGCAGCGGCTGCACGATGGCATCGATGAGAGTGCCGTAGGCGCGTACGGACGCCCTGAAGCCGTCGTCGATATTCTTGCGCGCGAGGCGTATGAGCGATTCATCTATTGCCGGAAAGTTGCAGAGCACATTCGGCAGGATCGTACACTGGATAGCCATGTATTTCCCCTTCTTGGTCCGGTTTTGTCCCGCTCCGCCCGTGTGGCCTTCACGTGTGGATGGCTTGCAGCGCTGCGACCGGTTCTTCAGGCTGCCCTTGCATTCTTACTATATTCGCCACCATCAATCTGCACTCGTTGCGACCTTGTGCCGAGCCGCACTGTCGGTATGAGCGTCGTTTGGGTTGTTCTGCGCGAATATGAAATCGGCGGCAGGCACGAGGCCACCGCCGATTCAGCAACATGGATCAGAGCGAAGCCTTGATCTTGGTGGCGACGTCCGGAGCGACCCACTTGGTCCACATATCGGGGTAGGTCTTGAGGAAGTACTTGGCGCCGTCCTCGTTCGTGCCCTGATTATCGGTCATCCAGGCGAGAACCTTGCCGACGGTGGCGTTATCCCACTTGCGGGTCTTCATGTAGTCCATGGCGATGCCGGCCTTTGCGGCAAAGTCCTTGGTCACGACGGTATAGACGTCCGAAACCGGATAGGAGTTCACCTTCGGATTGGCGCAATCCTGCTGCGACGTGCAGGCATCCCAATCCTTCTTGTCATGCGGCACGTTGAAGCTCAGGCGAACCATCTCGTACTTGCCGAGGATGGCTGTCGGAGCCCAATAGTAGCCGAGCCAGCCGGTCTTCTTTTCGAAGGCATTGGCGATCGAACCGTCGAGACCTGCGGCGGAGCCGGTATCGACAAGGGTGAAGCCGAGTTTGTCGGCGCCAAGAGCCTTGTAGAGGTTGGTCGTGGAGATCTGGCAGTTCCAACCTGCCGGGCAGTCATAGACGGCACCCTTGGACGGATCTTCGGGGGCAGGGAAAAGTTCGGGATGCTTGAGGGCGTCCTGAACGGTCTTGATGTCCGGATGGGCGTCGGCGAGGAACTTCGGAATCCACCAGCCTTCGACGCCGCCGTCGCTCAGAAGCGGTGCGGCCACGATCAGGCGGCCCTCGGATACGGCCTTGTCGAGCGCGGTGCGCACAGCGTTGACCCAAAGCTCTGGTGCGACGTCAGGCTGACCTTTTTCGTTCATGGAGGCAAAGGTCGGCTGTGTATCGCCGGTTACCAGAGTGACATTGCAGCCGTAACCGTTCTGCAGGATGATCTTGTCGACCTGCGCGGCAACGCCTGCGGATGCCCAGTTCATTTCAGCAATGGATACACTGCCGCAATCCGCAGCGTGCGCCGAGCCAGCCAAAGCATAGGCGCCGAATGCGAATATGGCTGAAGCGAGAAGCTTCTTCATTGATATCGTCTCCCAATTTTTCGTTACGTTGCGGAAATCGACCCTAATGCGTTCGATTTCTATCGATCCCCTGTCAGCGCGGTCCAATTGCAACCGTTCATACGCCGCTGACGACGCCCGTACGGTCCCCTTTGCTGCCGTCGTGCATTTGGTCTTTTTGCGACCGCTGAACTTTATCGCGGCCGGGCATTCTTTGCATCGACATCAGGCAGCGTAAGGATTTGGATGAAGAAATCAACAGCCGGTCGGCCGATGGACGTTATCGTGTCTCTTGGAGAAGCTTAATTAAGCGCCTGAATTAGCCTATTTTCTGCCATTCGTGGCTGTAAAACGTCCATCACATGGCTTCCTCAAAGCTTTGCCACCCAGGCGGATTTGAATGGTGCTCAAATATCGTGTCCCTGGAAGACGTTTTATATCTCATTTGCGTCGTTTGCGATTTCTCAACGCAAAGCGGAAAATTTTCAAAAAATTTTCAGATTCACTCTAATTTAAGCACTTAATAACCCTCCAGTAACGATGTCGGTATATCAATCGATGCGTGGCGGGGGACAACCGCTGCTTCCCTGGATCAGGTATAGCGTACCGGGGAATGCGAACCTTGCGGTGTATGTGCAGGGAAGCCGGCGTTTTTGGCAAACCGCGTCGATCTCCGGATCGCGCGGTTTTCGCGCTTTAAAGAGTGCCGTTACAGGACAGTTTTCTGTGTGAGAGCGGCAATCCGCTCCGATCCCGACATTGAGCAAAAATATAGCCGCCGATGCTATCGCATGGCGGCTTCTCGTGTGTTGGACTGGCGGCTTGACGCGCTATCAGCCGACATTATACGTGCGGATGAAGCCCACCGTGCCGAAGCGCGTATCGAGCTGCTGCAGCCGGCTCTCGGGGCGGTGGGCCGGAAGCCTGCCGTTCCAGGCGATCTGGATGGAATTCTGTCTGTTGAAGATGAAAAGCATTGGGGTATCCTCCGACCCGGACCGGCCGGTTTCGTTGTTTGTTTTCACGATGCAGATAGTCCTCTTCCGCGCAACTCACAATGGATGAAATCGTCATCCAATGTCGCAAACAGAGCATGTCGGACGATGATGCATTTTTGTATCGTGTCGGTGGGCTCCGAGGGGCGGAGATCGCGGCAAAATCAAGGCAGAATCCGGCGTTTTCAGTGGCTGTAGCATATCAAGGTGGTGAGGAATGACGAGAGCGATAATGCTGCAGGGAACCGGATCCGATGTCGGAAAAACGGTATTGGTCGCGGGCTTGTGCCGGCTGTTCGCAAACCGGGGCGTGAGAGTGCGCCCGTTCAAGCCACAGAACATGTCGAACAATGCCGCCGTTGCCGAAGATGGCGGCGAAATCGGACGCGCCCAATGGCTGCAGTCGCTGGCGTCACGCGTTCCCTCATCGGTACATATGAATCCGGTGCTGTTGAAGCCGCAATCGGAAACCGGCAGCCAGATCATCGTGCAGGGCAAGGTTTGGGGGCAGGCCAAGGGCAGGGACTATCAGGCGCTCAAGCCGCAATTGCTCGGTGCGGTGCTTGAGAGCTTCGCCACGATGCGGGCGGGGACCGATCTCGTCATCGTCGAGGGGGCAGGCTCGCCCGCCGAGATCAATTTGCGGCGCGGCGACATCGCCAATATGGGCTTTGCGACACGCGCTAATGTCCCCGTCGTGCTGGTCGGCGACATAGACCGCGGCGGCGTGATCGCGTCGCTGGTCGGCACGTACCATATCTTGCCGGAGGAAGATCGGCGGATGATCCGCGGCTATCTGATCAACAAGTTCCGTGGCGATGTCTCCCTCTTCGCTGAGGGTATCGAGGCAATTGGTAGCTTTACGGGGTGGCACTGCCATGGTGTCGTCCCCTGGCTGAAGGCGGCGGCGCGCCTGCCGGCGGAGGATTCGGTCGTATTGGAGCGACTTGCTCGAGGTCCTTCCGGCGCGCTCAAAGTCGCCGTACCCGTGCTGTCGCGCATCGCCAATTTCGACGACCTCGATCCGCTGCGGGCCGAACCGGATGTCGATTTGGTGTTCGTCCGCGCTGGAGAGCGCTTGCCTGCCGATGCAGCGCTCGTGGTGCTGCCGGGTTCGAAGTCTACGATCGGTGATCTCCTTGATCTGCGCGAGCAGGGATGGGACCGCGATATAGCCGCGCATGTTCGCCGCGGCGGCCGCGTCATCGGCATTTGCGGCGGCTATCAGATGCTCGGCCACATGGTCCATGATCCACTTGGCATCGAAGGATCGGTGACCGAGACGCCCGGATTGGGCCTATTGGATATCGAGACGGAGATGGCGCCGGAAAAGACCCTGCGCAACAGCACTGCCGTCTCCAAAGAGTATGATGTGCCGTTATCGGGCTATGAAATCCATCTCGGCGTGACGCGGGGCCGGGACTGCGAGCGGCCATCGGCCATGATCGACGGGCGGCCTGATGGAGCCGTATCGCCGGATGGTCGCATCATGGGCACATATCTGCATGGCCTTTTCAGCAGTGACAGCTATAGGGCAAAGCTGCTGGCAAGCTTCGGCCTCTCCGGCGAGCGCATGAACTATCGCGCCAACGTCGACGCGGCTCTGGACGAAGTTGCGGCAGAGCTGGAAAGCGTACTCGATCCCGCCTGGCTCGACGGTCTGGTCGCCTAGAGTTCCCCGGAGACTTCCCGGCGGCGGCGGTCGAGTTCTTCGCTGTAGCGACGCAGCGTATAGCTCTCCGTCAGCAGGCCGATGACCTTGCGTTCGATGAGGTCGTTGACGACGACGAGCGCTTCGCTCTTCGTCTGCTCGAACATGGCTGCTGCCTGCTTGGCGTTCATTTGCGGCTGCAAAAATTCATTGCGCAGCTGGATGAAATCGGAAAGACCGTGTTCCTCGTCATCCTTTTCGACGGGGCTCGCATAGACGTCGGGTACGAGAACCAATCCGGAATATTTTTCGTTCTTGTCGATCAGGATGACCCGCTGCGCCGAGCCGATCGGGAAATTCCTGCGAAATTCCTCGATGCTCATGTCGATGCTGGCCGTATGCACATCGGGGCGCATCATGCGGGCGACGGTCAGGTTGCGGATCCAGCCGACATCGTGAGCGCTGCGGATGCTCTCGCCGCGCAAATGGAAGCGCCATGTGGCGAAGGAGTAGCCGAAGGTCGTGCGCACCACCAGCGAGGAGGTGATGACCGCCGCTAGAACCAGGGCGGTGATCGGAAAATCTCCGGTGATTTCGAGCGCCAGGAAGGTCATGGTAAGCGGCCCGCCAATGATCGCGACGGCAAGCGAGCTCATGCCGACGACTGCGTAGACGGCCGGCGTCAGTGTGGCGTGATCGAAATAGGGTGCGCAATAGGCGAAGATCTTGCCGAGCAGCGCGCCCATGAACAGCGACGCAAAGAAGAGACCGCCTCTGAAGCCGGAGCCGATCGAGACCGCTGATGCCAGGGACTTCAGGATGAAGACGCCGACAAGTGCGCTCAGCGTCACATCGGTCGAAAGATTGAGATGCAGGGCGCCATGGCCGGCAGATAGAACCTGCGGCGAGATCAACGCCAGTGTTCCCACCACCAAGCCGCCAAGTGCAGGGCGGAAAGGCGGCGCGATCGAGCTTTTGCGCGCCAGTTCCTCGACCCATGCGACGCCCTGCATGATCAGGATGCCGATACCGGCGCAGAAGGCACCGAGCAGAATGGCCGGAAGATAATCCGCCGGAACGATCGCCCCGAAATGATCGATATCGATGGCGAAGTCGTCGCCGGCAAGCAGTCTTGCGATCATGGTCGAGATCAGCGCCGAAACGACGACAGGTGTCAGGGTCACGATCGAATAGCTGCCGATGATCAGCTCGAAGGCGTAGAAGGCGCCGGTGAGCGGCGCATTGAATGCTGCGGCGATGGCGCCGGCCGCGCCGCAGCCGACGAGCATGCGCAGATCCGCGCGGCGCATCTGCATCTTGTAGCCGAATTTGGAGGCAATGCCGGCGGCAATCTGTGTGTAACCTGCTTCAAGCCCGACAGACGCGCCGAATCCATTCGAGATCAGGTTCTGCACGGCAACGATGATACTGTCGGTGAGCGACATGCGACCGCCGTGCAGCGCATTGGCTTCGATCGGGTCGACCATCGGCTTTTTGCGCGTGCGGGACAATATGTAGAGCAGGATGCCGAGAATGATGCCGCCTGCGATCGGTGCGATGAACACTACCGATTTGTCCCGAATTGCCATCGCCGCCGAACTCAAGCGTTCGTAGTCGGTTATGCCATAGATGACGCTGTGAAGTTTGCGCGAGATATAGCTCATCGCCGTCACCGCACAGCCGGATACAATGCCTACCAGCGCCCCGGCGAAGACAAGTCCCAATTCGCCACGGCGCAGCAATGCCCTGAAGCGACCGAGATCGAATAGGGCCGAGAAGACGCCGAGGCGTCGCGGTTGGAATTTCTGCAGCATGGGAAACGGACGATACGTTTTACTCGAATGTGAGAGCTTACCCTCTATAAACTCCTAACATCAAAGAAATACGGCAAAAAAGCCGCTGGTTTCATGGGAATTTTCAGCCGATTTCGCAATCGGGACGGCGCAGGTCGCATCCATGCCCTTGATTGACTTGACGTAAGTGAAAGCCTAATCATTGCCGGCATAACGAATGGTTCCCGAGCGGCGATCTGCCGCATGGGATGAAAAGGGAATGTGGAGGGACGGACCCAATCCGGGCGTTCTCATCACAGCCGACCCCGCGACTGTAGAGCGGTCAGGGTCTTTCGTTCGGTTTGAAACCTATTCCATCGATGGTTCGCATGGGGCGAACGGGGCGGGACAGGCTCAAGTCGAAAAAGCCACTGGCGTGGCATCATGATCAACCGGGGCTGGACGCCTCCAATTCTACGAATCGTCCGCCTTTTCATGATGGACTGCCGGGAAGGCGAGAAAGATCCGCTTGTGCACGATTGGGGGCGACCGGTTTCGGTCCGCCCCCGTCGCGGCGCCTTATCCGCGAGCCAGGAGACCTGCCATGCGTGCCAGGCACAAAGCCTATTATGGAACGTCAGTTCCGCTGCCAGCACGGAGGTTGTCATGGCGCAAGACGAGTTTTCGGCGTGTCGGCGCCCGTTTTCCGGTTCCAGCGATGTGCTGCCGACCCTCGCTTCCGCGTGGGAGCGGGCATAGCGTATGTCGTCTTCGACTTCCCGAGCAGTCTTCGTCCTTGGGGGCGCGCGTTCCGGCAAATCCAGGTTTGCCGAATCCCTGGTTTCGGACACGGGTCTTGAACGTCACTATGTGGCGACAGGGCAGGCATGGGACGACGAGATGCGCGAGCGCATCGCGAAGCATCGTGCCGACCGCGGCGACCTTTGGCAAACGCATGAGGAGCCGATCGATCTTGTCGGGCAGCTTGCCGCCATTGACGCCGAGGGGCGGGCAGTGCTTGTCGACTGCCTGACGCTATGGGTCACCAATCTGATGATGGCCGAGCGTGACATGGCGGCGGAGTTTGCCGCCCTGACCGCATTTCTGCCGACTGCGCGATCAAGGCTTGTTCTCGTCTCCAACGAAGTGGGCTTGGGAATCGTGCCAGAAAATCGCATGGCGCGCGAATTTCGCGATCATGCCGGCCGTCTGCACCAAATGGTCGCAGCGGCAAGTGCCGAAGTCTATTTTATCGCAGCGGGCCTGCCGCTGAAAATGAAGGGTTGATGCATATGAACCAGGAAAAGATTCCCGCCACCGTCATCACCGGCTTCCTCGGAGCCGGCAAGACGACGATGATCCGCAACCTCCTGCAGAATGCCGGCGGTAAGAAGATCGCGCTGATCATCAACGAATTCGGCGATCTCGGCGTCGACGGCGACGTGCTGAAGGGCTGCGGCGCGGAGAACTGCACTGAGGATGATATCATCGAGCTGACCAACGGCTGCATCTGCTGCACCGTGGCCGACGACTTTATTCCAACCATGACGAAGCTTCTGGAGCGAGATGCGCGCCCCGACCACATCGTCATCGAAACGTCAGGCCTTGCTCTGCCGCAGCCGCTGGTCGCTGCCTTCAACTGGCCCGACATCCGCACCCACGTCACCGTCGACGGCGTCATCACCGTCGTCGATAGCGCCGCCGTCGCCGCCGGCCGTTTCGCCGACGACCACGACGCCGTCGAGGCTGCCCGCGTCGAGGATGATTCGCTCGACCACGAAAGCCCCATCGAGGAGCTTTTTGAGGACCAACTGACCTGCGCAGATCTGATCGTGCTCAACAAGACCGACCTGATCGATATCGACGGTCTCGGCCGTGTCCGCGCCGAAGTTGCCTCACGCACCAGCCGCAAGCCGACGATCATCGAAGCGAAGAACGGCGATGTGCCGGCCGCCATCCTGCTTGGCCTCGGAATCGGCACGGAAGACGATATCGTCAACCGCAAATCCCATCACGAGCTGGAGCATGAGGACGGCACGCCGCACGACCACGACGAATTCGACAGCTTCGTCGTCGAACTTGGCCCGATCGCCGATCCGGCAGCCTTCGTCGATGCGCTGAAGGGCGTGATTGCCGAGCATGACGTGCTGCGTCTCAAGGGCTTCGTCGATGTTCCCGGCAAACCCATGCGCCTGCAGGTGCAGGCCGTCGGCAGCCGCGTCGACACCTATTTCGATCGCGCCTGGACACCGGGCGAAGCCCGCGCGACCCGGCTCGTGGTGATCGGTCTGCACGAGATGGACGAGACGATCGTGCGCAAGGCGATTGAGGCGCTGGCCTAAGGGAAATCCATGCATCTCCTCCTGGCACAGAAGGGAACGATCAGCGACGGCGAAGAGGCGATCGACCTTGGGCAGTCGCCCGGCGATATCCTCTTTCTGTCGGCTGCCGATACCGAGCTTGCGGCGATTGCCGCGGCGCATGGTGAGGGCGACCGTTCCCTTCGGCTTGCAAGCCTGATGAGCCTCAAGCATCCGATGTCCGTCGATACCTATGTCGACAGGACAGCGCGGCATGCGAAGCTCATCATCGTGCGGGCGCTGGGAGGGGCGAGTTACTTCCATTATGCTCTGGAAGCGCTGCATGCCTGCGCGGCGCGCCAGGGCGCCTTGATTGCGGTGTTGCCGGGGGATTCGAAGCCGGATCCCGGGCTGACGCCATTCTCCAACGTTGCGCTCGATGATCTCAACGCGCTCTGGTCCTATCTGATCGAGGGTGGGGAGGCGAATTCCCGGGCGTTTCTCGCTTACGCCGAGGCGATGCTTTCGGGCACGGAAAAACCGATACCCGCCGTGCCCTTGATGAAGGCCGGCATTTGGTGGCCGGGCAGGGGCGTGATCGGCGTCGAGGAGTGGAGGGGGCTCGAAATCGAATGGAGAGCTTGGCCCTCACCCCAGCCCTCTCCCCGTATTGACGGGGAGAGGGGGCATATCGAGGCCACGGCTCCCCCTTCGCCCCGCTTGCGGGGAGAAGGTGCCCGGAGGGCGGATGAGGGGCAAGACTCTCCTTTGAAGCAGTCGTCGGACGCCGACATCGCTTTCGAACAGGTGGTGACCCCTGCAGGATTCGACCCCCCGACGGTTGCCGTTTCTTTCTACCGCGCGCTGGTTCAGAGCGGTGAAACCAGACCCGTCGAGGCCATGATAGAGGCCCTCATTGCCGAGGGCATGCGGCCGTTGCCGGTCTTTGCCTATAGCCTGAAGGACGCCGTGTCCGTCGGCATTCTCGAAAGCGTCTTTACCGAGCTGAAACCGGGCGTGGTCATCAACGCCACCGGCTTTGCCGTTTCGGCGCCGGGCGCGGATCGTCAGGCGACGGTACTGGAAACGGGCGACGCCGTGGTTCTGCAGGCCATCTTCTCGGCTTCATCGAAGGAGGCGTGGGAGGCATCCTCGCAGGGGCTTTCGGCGCGCGATCTCGGCATGAATGTCGCATTGCCCGAAGTGGATGGGCGCGTTCTCGCCCGAGCCGTGTCCTTCAAGGCGGCCGCCCGCTATGACGAGAGGGTCGAGGCCAATATCGTCGCCAGCGAACCGCTCGAGGATCGCATGCGCTATACGGCGCGGCTCGCGGCCAATTGGGCGCGGTTGCGCAACACGCCGCCCGGTGATCGCCGTGTTGCGCTTGTTATGGCGAACTATCCCAATCGCGATGGACGGCTCGGCAATGGAGTCGGGCTCGACACACCCGCCGGCACGATCGAGGTGCTGAAGGCGATGCAGATGGCGGGCTATAATGTTGCCGATCTGCCTGCCGACGGCGATGCGCTGATGCGGCACTTAGCGGAAGGCCCGACAAATTCGGGGCGTGATGGCCGCGTGGTTCGCGAGAGGCTTTCCTTTAGCGACTACAAGGATTTCTTCTCGTCGCTTCCCAAACAGATTCAGGATGAAATTACGGTGCGTTGGGGAAAGCCTGAGGCCGATCCTTACGCGCTCGATAACGGTTTTGCCTTGCCGTTCGCCCGCTTTGGAGACGTGCTTGTGGGCATCCAGCCGGCGCGCGGCTACAACATCGATCCGAAGGAGAGTTACCACTCTCCCGATCTCGTGCCGCCACACGGCTATCTCGCCTTCTATGCCTTCCTACGTCGCTCCTTCGATGCCCATGCCGTCATCCACATGGGCAAGCACGGCAATCTCGAATGGCTGCCGGGCAAGGCGCTGGCACTGTCGGAAAGCTGCTATCCGGAAGCGATCCTCGGACCGCTGCCGAACCTCTATCCTTTCATCGTCAACGATCCCGGCGAGGGCACACAGGCCAAGCGCCGCACGAGCGCAGTCATCATCGACCATCTGACGCCGCCGCTGACACGCGCCGAAAGCTACGGTCCGCTGAAGGATCTCGAGGCGCTGGTCGACGAATATTACGAGGCTTCGGGCGGCGACCCGCGTCGCATCCGACTGCTGCGCAAGCAGATCCTCGATCTCGTCGCCGATATCGGACTGGATCACGATGCCGGCATCGCCAAAAGCGAGGGCGAAGACGAGGCCTTGCGCAAGCTTGATGCCTACCTCTGCGACCTCAAGGAGATGCAGATCCGCGATGGTCTGCACATCTTCGGCGTTTCGCCTTCCGGGCGGCTGTTAACGGATCTGACGGTGGCGCTCGCGAGAGTGCCGCGCGGACTGGGCGAGGGGGGCGATCAGAGCTTGCAGCGGGCGATTGCAAGAGATGCTTTTGTGATCGGGGATGTGCTTGAAAGCATCCCCGCGCAGAAATCATTCGACCCGCTTGACTGCGACATGGCCGCTGATTGGACCGGCCCGCGCCCATCAATTCTCCAAGATATGTCCGATACCCCCTGGCGCACCCAGGGCGACACCGTCGAGCGTATCGAACTGCTGGCCGCAAAACTCGTGAATGGCGACATAGCCTGCCCCGAGAACTGGCCAAACACCAGCATGGTCCTGGACGAGATCGCTTCAAAGCTCCAGCCTTCCATCCTCGCTTGCGGCGATGCTGAAATCGCAGCCTTGCTCAAGGGCCTGGACGGCCGCTTCGTTCCGCCCGGCCCCTCCGGTGCGCCCACCCGTGGCCGGCCGGATGTTTTGCCCACGGGGCGGAATTTCTATTCGGTCGACAGCCGTGCCGTGCCGACGCCGGCGGCCTACGAGCTCGGCAGCAAATCGGCTGAACTGCTCATCCGCCGTTACGTTCAGGACCATGGCGAATGGCCTGTTTCCTTCGGCCTGACGGCCTGGGGCACATCGAACATGCGCACGGGTGGCGACGATATCGCGCAGGCGCTGGCGCTGATCGGCGTCAAGCCCGTCTGGGACATGACCTCGCGCCGCGTCACCGGCTACGAGATCATTCCGCCGGCCATGCTCCGGCGGCCACGTGTCGATGTCACGTTACGCATCTCCGGCTTCTTCCGTGATGCGTTTCCCGAACAGATCGCCTTATTCGACAAGGCAATCCGTGCCGTCGGCATGCTCGATGAAGATGCGGCTGACAATCCCATTGCGGCACGCATGCGCGGCGAGATCGCGCGGCTCGAAGCTGCCGGCCTCGACGCTGCCTCTGCCAGCCGCAGGGCCGGCTATCGCGTCTTCGGTTCCAAACCTGGGGCTTATGGTGCAGGTCTGCAGGCACTCATCGATGAGAAGGGATGGGAACGGCGCGCGGATCTGGCCGAAGCCTATCTCGTCTGGGGCAGTTATGCCTATGGTGCCGGCGAGGAAGGAAGAGCCGAGCGCGGCGTTTTCGAGGAACGATTGCGCTCGATCCAGGCGGTCGTGCAGAACCAAGACAATCGCGAGCACGATTTGCTCGACAGCGACGATTATTATCAGTTCGAGGGCGGCATGGCGGCCGCGGCCGAGCAGCTTGGCGGTGCGCGTCCCTCGATCTATCACAACGACCATTCGAGGCCGGAAAAGCCTGTGATACGCTCGCTGGAAGAGGAGATCGGCCGTGTGGTGCGCGGTCGCGTCGTTAATCCCAAGTGGATCGAGGGCATCATGCGCCACGGCTATAAGGGCGCCTTCGAGATCGCAGCAACGGTCGATTATCTCTTTGCCTTTGCCGCGACGACGGGTGCTGTGCGCAATCATCATTTCGAGGCCGTCTATCAGGCCTTCGTCGTCGATCAAGGCGTGCGTGATTTCATGGCGGAGAAGAACCCGGCAGCACTTCGGGAGATGCGGGAGCGTCTGCTTGAGGCGATTGATCGCCAGCTCTGGACGCCGAGAAGCAATTCGGCGCGGTTCGATCTGGAAAGCCTTGATAAGGGCAGGGACGCTGCGGAATGAGTGTGATCGACGAGCTTCTGGTTGGTTTTCGAGATTACCTGCTGTCGCGCAGCGATCGGATGCTGCAGCATTTCACGGAAGGTTTTGACTGGCCGGCGCAACAGCGCTCGCTTGCGACGCACGACTTGCCCGTCGTCCAATATCTTCGAAAGCATGCTCAGTTGGGCGAGGGTGCAGAAGGCGTGCTGTTCGACAGGCTCTTTCAAGCCGCGAACGAACTGCATTGGGCCCAGACCTATAGCATTGCCGATTTCGGCAGCGATTTCCTGCAGCGATATGGCTGGGTCGAGCTGTTCGGCACGCGCGGCCATTTCGCGAGCGAGGAGATGGCCGGCGGCTTCCTGCTGCTTGGTCCCGGCGTGCATTATCCGGATCATCACCACGAGGCTGAGGAGATCTATATCCCGCTGACCGACGGCTCGCTGTGGAGCAAGGATGCCCAGCCATTCCTGCCGCGCGGGTCGGGCGAGATCATCCATCACCCCTCGAATATCCGCCACGCCATGCGCACGGAAGACCAGCCACTCGTCGCGCTCTATCTTTGGCGCGGTGGCCCGCTGGCACAGAAATCGATCATATCAGGGAGAATGCAATGAGCGACGAATTGGCCGAAACCGGCGCGGACGCCCCGAAGAGCGACGACGCCCGTCACGCCGACAAGATGGCCAAAAAGAAGGCCGCGCGCGACAAGATCATGGCGACCAAAAACGATGAGAAGGGTCTGATCATTGTCCATACCGGCAAGGGCAAGGGAAAGTCTTCCTCCGCTTTTGGCATGATCTTCCGCCACATCGCTCATGGGAAGCCCAGTGCGGTAGTGCAGTTCATCAAGGGCGCCATGTGGACCGGCGAGCGCGATCTGATCGAGAAGCATTTCTCCGATCTATGCCAGTTCCATACGATGGGTGAGGGCTTCACATGGGAGACTCAGGACCGAGCCCGAGACGTGGCAGCGGCCTCTGCTGCATGGGAAAAGGCCAAGGAGCTGATCCGCGACGAGCGTAATTCCATGGTGCTGCTTGATGAAATCAACATTGCGCTTCGTTACGACTATCTCGACATCAACGACGTGATCGAATTCCTCAAGAACGAGAAGCCCTACATGACGCATGTGGTCTTGACGGGCCGTAACGCCAAGGAAGAGCTGATCGAGATTGCCGACCTCGTCACCGAGATGGAATTGATCAAGCATCCGTTCCGCTCGGGCATCAAGGGACAGCCGGGCGTCGAGTTCTGATCACCTGGCGAGCGTTTAGCTGCCCGGCAGCATCGCCTTCAGCGCTTCCGCCGTCTGCGGGTTCGCGGGAAAGAAGGATTCGATGGCGAGTTCCGACAGCGTGACATCGACGGGCGTTCCGAAGACGGTCGTAGTGGACAGAAACGAGAGATGTCCCGCTTCGGTGACAAGCTCCAGAGGTACGGCGATGCCGGCGAAATCCCGTTCCGGAGCCGCCGACTTCGGCGCAAGCGGTGCGGGATAGGCCGACAATTCCTCAAGCAGTTTTTTCAAAACAGGATCGCCTGTCGCCGATATCTGCTGGCGTAGGCGTTCCAACAGATGTGCCCGCCATTCATGGAGATTGGCGATCCGAGGCGCCAAGCCGTGGGGGTGCAGGCTGAGCCGCAGGACGTTAATTGGTCCTTCGGTCAGCGAGGCGTCGGTCACTCCCGCGAGCAGCGGAGCGACGGCGGCATTGGCGGCGATGAGCGTCCAATGCCGGTCGACGGCCAGGGCCGGGAAGGGTTCGTGTCCTTCCAGCAGCATATCGATCGCGCGCCGTGCCGGAGCAAGTGCCGGATCATCCAGTTTGCGCACTGGAAAGATCGGGGCAAAGCCGGCCGCCAGAAGCATCGGGTTGCGTTCGCGCAACGGCACATCGAGCCGTTCGGCGAGATGCATCAGCATCTCACGGCTTGGAAGTGCCCGCCCGCTCTCGATGAAGCTCAGATGCCGTTGCGATATATCGGCTTCAAGGGCGAATTCGAGCTGGCTCAGGCGGCGGCGTTGCCGCCATTCGCGCAGATGGTCGCCGAGAGAGCGGGCCGGGTTCATCATGCGGCAGCCGGCAGCTGATCGATGAAGCCGTGAACGGACTTCAGGCGTTCACCTTCGAGGATGGCGAAATCCGTGCCCTTGACGAGAGGCTCGGCGTCAGCCGGACCGAAGCCCCAGGAGAAGCGGAGATTGTCGCCGTGGCGCTCGCCCTCGGTAATGAGCGTGAAACGGAAGCCGGGGAAGCGCTCATGGGCGGCCGTGACCAGCGCGTGGATCTGCTCGCGATTATCCGCGCGCATCATGGGATCGACGTAGCTGCAGTCTTCCGTCCAGGCGTCGGCAATGAGCGCACGGCGACGTTCGGTGTCGGCCTCGTTCCAGATGGCGATATAGCGGTCAGCAATGATGTTTGCGTCGGTCATCGGTCAACTCCTTTGGATCGCCTGAACCGTTCAGGCAGGGCGATCATCGGCGCGGACCGAAGTACTATCAATTACGTCGGAGGTAATCAAAGGCCCGTTCTAGAGGCCGAGCCAGATCCTGACGGGATGGGTGGGGTCTGCCAACAGCTTGATCGCGAAGGCGATGCAGACGATGACGAGCAGCGGTTTGATCAGCTTGGCGCCGATGCGCATGGCAAGTCGCGAACCGAGCTGCGCGCCCAGGAATTGGCCAAGCCCCATCGTCAGCCCGACTTTCCAAAGGATGGCGCCGGAGAAGATGAAGACGATCAGGCCGCCGAGATTCGATCCGAAATTGAGCAGCTTCGTATGCGCCGTCGCCTTCAAGAGGCCGAAGCCGGCGAGCGTCACGAAGGCGAGCATCAGGAACGAGCCGGTTCCGGGGCCGAACGCGCCGTCATAGAAGCCGATCAATGGCACCAGCGTCACACCGAAAAGCCCGGCGCTCATGCGCCGATGCTTCTCGACATCGCCGAGATTGGGTTTCAGGGCGAAATAGAGCGCGATTGCGATCAGCAGGAAGGGCAGGATGATGCGCAGCACCTGGCTTGGCATGATGGTCGCCAGCATCGCACCAAGCATGCCTCCGATCACAGCCATCGCCGCCATCGGAAGCTGCTCGCGAAGCTTGACATGTCCTTGTCGGGCATAGGCGATGGTTGCCGAAGCTGCACCGCAGATCGACTGCACCTTGTTCGTGCCGAGGGTCTGTAGCGGCGGAATGCCTGCCAGCAGCATGGCAGGGACGGTAATCAGCCCACCGCCGCCGGCGATCGAATCGACGAAACCGGCGAAGAACGCAGCGGCAAAGAGCAAAAGCAGGAGTTGAAATGTAATATCTGGCAAGATGGGAACTCGGAGGCGGGAAATCAGCGGCCTTCTGGCACTTCGCCCGCCGCAAGGCAATTGCTATCGGGACACACCAGGCAAAATTGACGTGTCGAAAGCTGCCCGCTACAGCTGCTATATCGGTCGATGTTGCTGGGAGCGAATATGACGATATATGCCAATTCCACCCGCCGCTATCTTCTGGGTCTTGGCTGCGAGCGCGGCACGGACTGGAATGAAGTGCGGATGCTTGCGGAAAGAGCATTCCAGGAGGTCGGTATCGGGAGTGACCAGGTTCTGGCCATTGTATCGATCGACACGCGCATGGATGAACCGGCCATCCTCGAGACCGCCACGCATTTTCGTCTCCCGGCACGCTTCTTCAAGGCGGCTGCACTGGAGCGGGAGACACCCAGACTAAAGAATCCCTCAGAGATTGTTTTCGCGCATGTCGGTTGTCACGGCGTCGCGGAAGCGGCGGCGCTGGCGGCCGCCGGCCCGGACTCCGAGCTCGTGCTTCCCAAGATCAAGTCCGGCTTTGCTACGGCGGCAATCGCCAGGATTGCCTGAGCAGCGAATTCGCAACGCAAGTCTCGCAAATGACCAGCGGAGGATCCCGACGGCATTTCACCGCCGCCTGTTCTCGTGTATGCCGATAGGTCAAGCACTGATCCTAAGCGAAGTAAATTTCCGAAAGATCAAGCTTATTCAGTATGTTGGTAAGGAAAAATCATGCATAAGGTCATTTATGATACCGATCCGGGCGTTGATGACGCCATGGCGCTTCTCTTTTTGCATCGTCACCCGGGTATCGACCTTCTCGGCGTGACGACGGTTTTCGGCAATGCCTCCGTGGACACGACGACGCGTAACGCGCTGTTCCTGAAGCGCGAGTGGAATATTCCGTGCCCGGTCGCGCGGGGTGCCAGCGTTACCTTCGATCCGTCGCGGCACGAGCGCCCCTGGCCGACGATGGTTCACGGCCATAACGGTCTCGGCGATATCGACGTGCCCGAGACGATCGACCTGCCGACCGATCCGCGACCGGCCTATCAGTTCATCATCGACACGGTTCGCGCCCATCCCGGCGAGGTGACCCTGGTCGCCGTTGGCCGCATGACCAATCTGGCGTTGGCGCTGAAGCACGATCCGGAAATCGCCAAGCTCGTGAAGGATGTCGTCATCATGGGCGGCAATTTCTACGTACCGGGCAATGTTTCTCCGGTCGCGGAAGCCAATATTCACGGCGATCCGGAAGCCGCCGACTTCGTCATGACGGCAGCCTGGAAGGTGGTCGTGGTCGGTCTCGACGTGACGTCGGTGACGACCATGGACCGCAGCTATCTCGCCGATATGGCGAAAGCGGGCGGTCCCTCGGTGCAGCTCCTGGCCGACCTGTCACAGTCCTATATCGATTTCTACAAGCATGCGGTCGAAGACGGCATGATGGTCCACGACAGCTGCGCCTGCGTCTATGTCGTGGCGCCCGAGCTGTTCGACACGATCGAGGGATCGATCCGCGTCGTCTGCGGCGGCATTGCCGATGGTCAGACGGTTATCAAGCCGGCCGGCCGCCACTTTCCGCCGGGCGACTGGGACAATCTGCCGAGCCAGATCGCTTGCATCGGCATCCACTCGCAGCTGGTTCTCGATCTGATCCGCGATGTGATTTTGGGCAAGGTGAAGCACTAAGTTCGGTGAAGGGGGCGACAGTGCCCCCTTCACAATTCGCTGAAGACCATTTTCCAGCTCTATCAGAGCCTATTTGAGTTTCCGGAAATATCGAGTCCGGAACGTCATGCGATCGACAAACCCGTTTTTCGTTTCCTGTCGTGGTTGGAAAAGCCCATAGCGTGCTGCCGCTCATGCCGATCGGGTATGTGACGTAATGTTTGCAGTGGGAGCGATGTCGAATCGAGATCGCCTTATCCCGTTCTCAACATTGCAATTTCGCCCGTCCGGGCATAGGACACATGGGATGAACGATACCGCTTTTTCCACTCTGCCGGCCCTGGAGCCGGGGTCGGTCTGGCTCGTCGGCGCCGGGCCGGGCGATCCGGGGCTTTTGACCCTGCTGGCCGCCAAGGGGTTGGCCGAGGCAGATGTCATCGTGCATGATGCGCTCGTCAACGAAGATTGCCTGAAGCTCGCCTGCCCGGGCGCTATGCTGGAATATGCCGGCAAGCGCGGCGGCAAGCCATCGGCCAAGCAGCGGGACATTTCCCTGCGGCTGGTGGAACTGGCGCGGACCGGCAAGCGCGTTCTGCGCCTCAAGGGCGGTGACCCTTTCGTCTTCGGGCGTGGTGGTGAGGAGGCGCTGATGCTCGTTCAGCACGGCATTCCCTTCCGCATCGTGCCCGGCATTACGGCCGGGATCGGCGGCTTGGCCTATGCCGGCATTCCGGTTACCCATCGCGACGTCAATCACGCCGTCACCTTCCTGACCGGCCATGATTCGTCCGGCGTCGTACCGGACGCCATCGATTGGGAGGCGATCGGCAAGGGATCGCCCGTCATCGTCATGTATATGGCGATGAAGCACATCGCGCAGATCAGTGCAAATCTCATTGCTGCCGGTCGGTCGGCGGACGAACCTGTTGCCTTCGTCTGCAATGCGGCGACGCCCTCCCAGCAGGTACTGGAGACAACGCTCGGGCGTGCGCCTGCAGATATCGAAGCGTCCGGTATCGAGCCGCCCGCCATCGTGGTCGTCGGCGAGGTGGTGAAGTTGCGTCCATCGCTGGATTGGCTGGGCGCGCTTTCCGGCCGCACGCTGGTGACACCGATCGAAAGGTCGGGCGAGGGCGGACACAAGGTGCCGGCATGAGCGGACTTCTGATCGCAGCACCCTCATCAGGCTCCGGCAAGACCACCTTCACGCTTGGTTTGCTGCGGGCATTGAGAAACAGGGGTGTTGCGATCGCACCTGGCAAGGCGGGGCCTGATTATATCGATCCTGCATTTCACGCAGCAGCGGTCGGATCGCCCTGCCTCAATTTCGATCCCTGGGCCATGCGCGCCGAGCTGATTTCAGCGAATGCCGCGCTTCACCGGGCCGGAGGACGGATGCTCGTGATCGAGGGGATGATGGGCCTGTTCGACGGTGCTGCTGACGGCACGGGCGCGCCGGCCGATCTCGCCGCCTTGCTCGGCCTTTCCGTCGTGCTCGTCATCGATTGCTCTCGCATGTCGCAGTCGGTTGCGGCCGTCGTCAGCGGTTTTGCCAATTTTCGCGCCGATATCCGCGTTGCCGGTGTCGTGCTCAATCGCGTCGCCAGCGACAGGCATGAGAGAATGCTGCGTCAGGCGCTGAGTGCGGTGCGCATGCCCGTCGTTGCCGTTATTCGCAGTGATACAAGCCTGGCATTGCCGGAGCGGCATCTTGGTCTGGTGCAGGCTGGAGAGCATGCGGCGCTCGAGCAGTTTATCGAGGCGGCTGCAGAGGTCGTCGCGAAGGCCTGCGATTTCGATCTGCTCTTGCGGGCGGCACAGCAGCATCTCATTCGCACCTCCGCAGCCAATATCGCGCGGCTCATGCCGTTCGGCCAGCGCATTGCGGTGGCAAGGGATATCGCATTCGCCTTCTGCTATGAGCATATGCTGCTCGGCTGGAGGCGGCGCGGTGCGGAAATATCCTTCTTTTCTCCGCTCGCGGATGAAGCTCCTTCGGCCGATGCGGATGCGATCTATCTGCCGGGCGGCTATCCGGAATTGCACGCTGGAAAGCTCGCCGCCGCCCAGCATTTCCGGGATGGCGTGAAGGCGGCGGCCTCGCGTGGGGTGCGCATCTATGGCGAATGCGGCGGGTACATGGTGCTCGGCGAGGGTCTTGTGGATGCGGCGGGCGTGCACCACGAAATGCTGGGCCTCTTGCCCGTCGTTACCAGTTACGAGAAACGACAGCGGCATCTCGGCTATCGACGCGTGGTGCCGCTTGCCAACTCCTTCTTCGAAAAGCCGATGACGGCGCATGAGTTTCATTATTCGACCATCGTATCGGAGGGCGAGGCGGACCGTCTGTTTGCCGTCAGGGATGCGCTCGATATCGATCTCGGTACAGCCGGTCTGCAACGCGGCAACATCGCCGGCTCCTACATGCATCTGATCGATCTAGCCGGTGAAGCCGCATGACCACCAGGATCGTCCATGGCGGCGGGATTACCGCGGCGGCGCGCCAATATGGCGGGCGTCCGGAAGAATGGCTGGATCTGTCGACCGGCATCAATCCGAATCCGATGACACTGCCGGAAATCCCCGTCGCGGCTTGGCACAGGTTGCCTGACCAGCATTTGCAGGAGCGGGCGCGGGAAGCGGCGAGGAGCTATTACCGCAGCGGCGATATTCTGCCGCTGCCGGTTCCAGGCACGCAGTCCGTCATTCAATTGCTTCCAAAGCTCGTGACGGGCGGCAGGGTTGCGATCTTCTCGCCGACCTATGGCGAATATGCGCGCGCTTTTACGCTCGCCGGCTTGCAGGTTCGCCAGGTTTCGACGATTGCCGAACTCACGGTCGACGACAGGCTGGTCGTTGCCGTCAATCCCAACAATCCTGATGGGCGGGTGCTGCCCATCGAGCAGTTGCGGGAACTGCATGCCAGGCAGCGCGAGCGGGGCGGCATTCTTCTGGTGGACGAGGCCTTCGGCGATATGGAGCCGGTGGCGAGCGTGGCGCCTTTTGTCGCCTCGATGCCAAATCTCATCATCTTCCGTTCGTTCGGAAAGTTTTTCGGCCTAGCCGGACTTCGGCTCGGCTTCGTGATTGCCGAAGCTTCGATTATGACAAGATTCGAGGATTGGCTCGGGCCATGGGCGGTTTCGGGGCCGGCCCTTTCGATTGCCGCCTCCCTGATGGAAAGCGATACAAGCGCCATCCGAAACCGCATTCTCCAGCGGCGTTCGGCGCTGGAAGCGGTTCTGCGACGTTCGAAGCTACATGTAGCGGGAGGCACTCCTCTCTTTGCATTGGTTGCAGACGACCGCGCCGAAGGCATATATACGCATCTCTGCCGTCATCATATTCTCGTCCGCAAGTTCGACTACGCCCGCAATTGGCTGCGCTTCGGACTCGCTCCTGATGAGGCGGCAGATGAAAGACTCGCCGGGGTATTAGAGGATTATTCGACATGACCGCCGACGAACATTTGCTCATTCTGGTCCTTGCCTTGCTGCTTGACCGCTTCGTCGGCGATCCCGACTGGCTTTGGCAGCGCTTTCCACATCCTGTCGTACTGTTCGGCAAGGCGATTTCGGCTTTCGATCAACGGTTCAATGCAAAGCATCTGCCGGGCGTTCTTCGCCGTCGTAATGGGCTGATGTCGATCGTCGCGCTGCTGATGGGCGCTGCCATCGCGGGCTGGGCTATTCATGGATTTCTCGCCTTTTTCGGCTGGCTCGGCATATTGGTAGAGGCGGGATTGGTGGCGGTTTTCATGGCGCAAAAGAGCCTTGCCGATCACGTCGGTGAGGTGTCGCGGGCATTGCGCTCCGATGGTTTGGAAGGCGGCCGTCTTGCCGTGTCGCGCATCGTCGGCCGCGATCCCGAGACACTGGACGAGCCTGGGATTTGCCGTGCGGCCATCGAAAGTCTCGCCGAGAACTTTTCCGACGGCGTTGTCGCGCCGGCCCTGTGGTACGGCGTTTTCGGTCTGCCGGGCCTGTTTTTCTACAAGATGCTCAACACCGCCGATTCGATGATCGGCCACAAGTCCGAGACCTATGTCGATTTCGGCCGCGCCGCTGCGCGGCTGGACGATATCGCCAACTGGCCGGCTGCACGGCTCTCCATTCTGCTGATTGCCGCCGGAGCCTTGGCCAAGCGGGGAATCTCCGCGCTTGGAAATGCGATCCGCATCGCCGTCCGCGACGGCGGGCTGCATCGCTCGCCCAACTCAGGCAGGCCAGAGGCGGCAATGGCCGGTGCCCTCGACATCCAGCTTGCCGGCCCGCGAATCTATGGCGGCGAGCTCGTGCGCGAGCCAATGATCAACGGTGCCGGCCGGGATACGGCGACCGTGAGTGACGTCGAAGCGGGTATTTCCATCTTTTATTCCGCGTGTTCGATGCTGACGCTTCTCGCTTTCCTTGGCTTCCTGCTGCTCTTGTGAGCGTCTCTAAATTACGCAATCGCTCACTATATGTATTAATTCGGTATAATTGGCATAGCGATAGACTCTCCCATCGTCTGAATTGCTTCGAGAGGAAGCAAACGGTCGGAGGGGCAAGATGAAGCGTATCGCGTTAGCAGTAACGGCATGTCTATGTATGCAATTCAGCAGCGTTTCGGCTCGTGCCGGAACTGTTGTCGCGGTGGTCGATCTTCGATCGCAAACAATGACCGTTTCCGAGGATGGAGCTCTGAAGTATCGCTGGCGAGTGTCGACGGCCCGCAAAGGTTATGTGACGCCGATCGGTTCCTACACGGCCAAATGGCTGTCCAGGGATCATCGCTCGAAGAAATATGACGATGCCCCGATGCCCTACGCAGTATTTTTTAACGGCGGCTATGCCATTCACGGCACCTATGAGGTGCGGCGGCTCGGCCGGCCGGCATCGCATGGCTGCGTTCGGCTCGATACCCGCAATGCTGCCACCTTCTTTGCCATGGCGGCTGACGCGGGGCTTCACAATACACGCATCGTGATCAGCGAATGATCTCTGGCGAATAGACTCGCTTTGCCGTTGCGGTTCGGCCGCAATGCTGCCATATCCCGCGTCCACGTCGCACGCGATTTCACAGGTATGACGCGACGGTCATTTTGCTGTTTGCGCAACAGTGGCTTGCCAAATTGCCGGGGTTTCTGGTGGAAACCATTGGCTTTTGGAATGGATTTCCCTATGAGGGGGATTGAATTATTATTTCAAGAGGTATGGGCAGTGACTGCTACATTTGACAAAGTTGCCGACATTATCGCTGAAACCAGCGAAATCGACCGTGACACCATCACCCCGGATAGCCACACGATCGACGACCTCGGCATCGACAGCCTGGACTTCCTGGATATCGTTTTTGCGATCGACAAGGAATTCGGCATCAAGATCCCGCTCGAGAAGTGGACGCAGGAAGTCAACGAAGGCAAGGTCTCGACCGAAGAGTACTTCGTGCTGAAGAATCTCTGCGCCAAGATCGATGAGCTGCGCGCCGCCAAGGGCTGAGCGACATCCTTGCATTTTTTTGACGCCCAGCCGCCCATGAATATGGCGGCCGGGCGGTTTTATTCTTAAATAGCGTATCCCGCCCGGCACGTTCCTTGTTGCCGAGTTGGATCGGAGGCGTTGATGCTGCTGGAATATTTCCAGATGATCGACAGGGTCGAATCTGTCGATCTGTCCAAGGGCCGGTTGAAGGCTCATTCCGTCGTTCCGGCCAAAAGCCCTGTTTTCGAAGGCCATTTCCCGGGCATGCCGCTGGTTCCCGGCGTTCTCCTTATCGAAACGATGGCGCAGGCTTCGGGCATGCTCGTGCTTGCGGCGACAAAATTTGCCTATATGCCATTCCTGATGTCGGTCGATGGCGCCAAGATGCGGACCTTCGTGGAGCCCGAAGCCGAACTCGATATCGAAGCCGATCTGGAGCACGAGGGCTCGGGCTTTGCTGTCACCAAGGCGCGCATTACCATCGGTGGAAAGAAGGTCTGCGATGCGCAGTTGAAGCTGCGGACCATGCCGTTTAATGAGGTGCCGCTCGGCGATATCGTGCGCAAGCGGGCAGGCGAGGTCGGACTTCTCGACGCCATCGCCGCCAACGGTTGATGCTGCCGGCTTGTTCGGCGCCGCATTCGAAGAGGATTGATGAATGAGCAAGGCTCAGAATGACGTGGTCATAACGGGTATCGGCATCGTTACCTGCCAGGGCGTTGGCAAGGACGCGCATGTTGCCCTGCTGAAGGCGGACAAAGCGCCGGCGACCATCGTCGAAACCGAGAAGTTCAAGCCCTATCCCGTGCATCCGCTGCCTGAGATCGATTGGTCGCAGCAGATTCCAAAGCGTGGCGATCAGCGGCAGATGGAAAACTGGCAGCGCATCGGCGTCTTCACCGCCGGTCTGGCGCTCGACGATGCCGGTTTCAAGGACGATCTGGAAGCCTGCGGCACCATGGACATGATCGTCGCGGCCGGGGGTGGCGAGCGCGATACCAATGTCGATACGCTGATCGTCAACGAAGGCTTGAAGCGCAACGACCGTGAATTGTTGCTGAATGAGAAGCTGACGACCGAATTGCGGCCGACGCTGTTCCTTGCGCAGCTTTCGAACCTGCTCGCCGGCAATATCTCGATCGTGCACAAGGTCACGGGGTCGTCGCGCACCTTCATGGGTGAAGAGGCCTCCGGTATCTCGGCCGTCGAGACCGCGTTCCACCGCATCAAGTCCGGTGAATCGAGCCATGCTCTCGTTGGCGGCGCATTTTCCGCCGAGCGCCTCGACATGATCCTGCTGATCGAATCCATCAATGCGCATGCTATCGGTGATTGGCATCCCGTCTGGTCGCGCAAGCCGGAAGATGGCGGTGGCATGATCATGGGCTCGCTGAGCGCCTTCCTCGTTCTTGAATCGCGTGCGCACGCCGAAGCTCGCGGCGCGCATATCTATGCGACGATCGATGCGGTCGAGGGCGATCGCGGCCGGCGTGACGAAGGCAAGCTCGAAGCACGGCTGGAGCGCATGCTCGCACCCGCGAAGCAGGCGCCCGGCGATGCGACGGTCGTCTTCTCCGGTACGACAGCAATTCCCGATCTCGCCAAGCGCGAAAAAGCCGTGATCGAAGCACAGCTTCCGGAGGCGGCCATCCGTGGCTATTCCGGCGTTTCCGGGCATGGGCTGGAAGGCCAGTTTCCGCTCGGGCTCGCCTTTGCGGCACTGGCCGTCGCCAATAAAGCCAAGGTGCCGCCCTTCGATGCCGCGAATGAAAAGCCGATGGCGACGGGCGCACGCAATGCCGTGGTAACAACCGTCGGTCATGCGCGCGGCGAAGGTATCGCCGTACTGTCAGCCGAAGCGTGAGGAACAGGACATGACCGCTTACAAGGATCATCTCGGACGTCCGATCGTCGCCGTCACCGGCATGGGGATCATCACGTCGCTGGGGCAGGGGCTACAGGATAACTGGAATGCTCTTTCTTCGGGCACGTCGGGCATTCACGGCATCACGCGCTTCCCGACGGACGGGCTTTCGACGCGGATCGCCGGCACGGTGGATTTCATCGATATCCCCGTTCCGAACGCTGTCGAGCGCTCCTATGCTTTTGCCCGTGAAACGACTATCGAAGCTTTGGCCCAGGCGGGGATTTCCGGCGATTTCGACGCGCCGCTCTTCCTGGCTGCGCCGCCGATCGAACCCGAATGGAGCGCCCGCTTCGAGCTGGCCGACCGTTCTCCTCCGGCAGATCACGAGGGCGATGCATATGAGCGCTTCCTTGCCGCCATGCGCCAGCGCCCCGATCCCGCCTTCCATGAAGCCGCTCTTTTCGGCGCCATTTCCGAGCGCCTTGCCGACCGTTTTGGCACGCGCGGCCTGCCGGTAACCCTGTCGACGGCGTGTGCGTCGGGCGTAACGGCCATTCAGCTGGGCATTGAGTCGATCCGTCAGGGTCGCACCACGCGCGCACTGACGGTTGCGACCGACGGCTCGCTGAGCGCCGAAGCGCTGATCCGCTTCTCGCTGTTGTCGGCGCTGTCGACGCAGAACGATCCGCCGACCAAGGCATCCAAGCCGTTTAGCAAGGATCGTGACGGCTTCGTCATTGCCGAAGGAGCGGCGACGCTGGTGCTGGAATCTCTGGAGGCGGCTGTTGCACGCGGCGCGAAGATCCTCGGCATCATGAAGGGCGCCGGCGACAAGGCCGATTCCTTCCATCGTACGCGCTCCTCGCCAGACGGCGGTCCGGCGATCGCGACGATCCGCGCAGCACTTGCCGACGCCGGCATGGCCGAGACCGATATCGGCTACATCAATGCTCACGGCACCTCGACGCCCGAGAACGACAAGATGGAATATGGATCTATGTCCGCCGTCTTCGGCGAACGGCTTCCGACCATTCCCGTTTCGTCGAACAAATCGATGATCGGCCATACTCTGACGGCCGCTGGCGCTGTGGAGGCCGTGTTCTCGCTGCAGACGATGCTGACCGGCACGTTGCCACCGACCATCAACTACAACAATCCGGACCCGTCGATCATCCTCGACGTGGTGCCGAACAAGAAGCGTGAAAAGCAGGTGAATGCTGTCCTTTCGAACTCTTTCGGGTTCGGCGGGCAGAACGCCAGCCTTGTCATGGCGCTTGAACCGGCTTAAGCGGACATCTGAAAAACAGGATACAACTGCGCCCGAGGGGCGAGGGACTTTGCCATGCGTGCTTTGCAACTGATCGACGACCGCAAACTTGAGATCACCGATCTGCCGGAGCCGGAGGCGCCGGGCGCGGGTGAGGTGACCCTGCGCGTCAAGGCCGTCGCCCTCAATCACATTGACGTGTGGGGCTGGCGCGGCATGGCCTTTGCCAAGCGCAAGATGCCGTTGGTCATCGGTGCGGAGGCTGCCGGCGTGGTCGAGGCGATCGGACCTGGCGTCGCCAATGTGCTGCCGGGTCAGCTCGTGTCGATCTACGGCGCGCGCACCTGCGGCCTTTGCCGCCACTGCCGCGAAGGACGCGACAATCTGTGCGAACATGTCGGCGGCGTGCATGGTTTCCATCTCGATGGTTTCGCGCAGGAGAAGGTCAATCTCCCGGCTCGCCTGCTTGTTCCGGCGCCTCCCGGCGTCGATGCTATCGGTGCTGCTCTTGCGCCCGTTACCTTTGGCACGGTCGAGCACATGCTGTTCGACAATGCTAAGCTGGAGCCCGGTGAAACCATCCTGGTGCATGCCGGCGGCTCGGGCATCGGCACGGCCGCCATCCAGCTTGCCAAGAAGATCGGCTGCACGGTCATTACCACGGTCGGCTCCGACGACAAGATCGAGAAGGCGAAGGCGCTTGGCGCTGATCACGTCATCAACTACCGCACCGACCGCTTCGAGGGCGTCGTGCGCAAGCTGACGAAGAAGAAGGGCGTCGACGTGGTTTTCGAGCATGTCGGCAAGGATACCTGGGCTGGCTCCATGCTCTGCATGAAGCGCGGCGGTCGTCTCGTCACCTGCGGTTCGACATCGGGCGTTTCGACCGAAATGAACCTGATGATGCTGTTCCAGCAGCAGCTGAAGCTTCTCGGATCTTTCGGCTGCCGCATGGAGAACATGGCCAACGCGATGCAGAAGATGGCGCGGGGCCTCGTTCACCCAGTGATCGATACCGAAGTCAGCTTCAATGACATCGACCGAGCGCTGGAGCGGATGGAATCGCGCCAGATCTTCGGCAAGATCATCCTGAAGATGGACTGAGCCGCGTGAAGCTTTTCATCACCCGGATTGTCCTTGCGCTCAGAAATTTCCAGCAGTGGCTGGTGGCGCAGGTCATCTTCGGCTTCCTGAATTTCCTGAAACTGTTTCCGGCGGATGCGGGTATCAACTTTGCCGATCGCCTGACCCGCAAGATCGGTCCGCGTATGCGCCGGCATCAGCTGATGCTGACCAATCTGCGCAATGCCTTTCCGGAAAAGACCGAGACGGAGATTGAAGAGATCGCACGTGCGAGCTGGGGCAATATGGGGCGCCTGGCAGCGGAATACGTCTTTCTCGACCGGCTTTTCGACTTCGATCCTTTTAGCGACAAGCCTGGCCGCATCGAAGTTTCCGGCATTCCGATCTTTCTCGATCTCCGGGACAATCCGCGCCCGTTCATCGTCTTTACCGGGCATACCGGCAATTTCGAGCTGTTGCCGGTCGCCGGCGCCGCCTTTGGTCTGAAGGTGACTGTGCTCTTTCGCCCGCCGAACAATCCCTATGTCGCTCAGAAGGTTTTCGACTTTCGTGCCAAGCGTATGGGCAATCTCGTGCCATCACACGCTGGCTCGTCGTTCGCGCTTGCCAGAGAGCTCGAGGCCGGTCGTGGCGTCGGCGTGCTGGTCGACCAGAAATTCCGTAAAGGTTTGAAGACGTTGTTCTTCGGTCGCGACGTGAAGACCAACCCGCTGCTGCCGAAGCTCGTGCGCCAGTTCAATTGCGAAGTCTATCCGGCCCGTTGCATCCGCCTGCCTGACAATCGCTACCGGCTGGAGATCGAGCCGAAGCTTGAGATGCCGCGCAATGAAGCCGGCGCTCTCGATTTGACCGCAACGGCACAGCTGCTGAACGACAAGGTAGAGAGCTGGGTACGAGAAAACCCGGAGCAATGGCTCTGGTATCATGATCGCTGGAATATCAAGAAGAGCGTCTTCTAGGTTCGTTTCCCCCTGGTTGGCCGCAGCTCCATGTGCGTGCCCGCATCCAGTCATTGTGCTTATAAGCCTTGTTTTTCATAAAGTTCTCCTTTGGCGAGAACTTCTGCTCATCCCGATTGAAAGTGGGGATAAGTCATGTTAATTCACAGTATAGAAAGTTTGGTGAGAATGCGGACACCAAGCTGAATATCCTTGGGCATGGCAGCGCCGGGAATCGAGGCCCCTGCGTCCTGTTGTGGTCAGGGACAGGAGGGCAATTTTGCTGGCACTCTTTCATGCCTTCTCCATGAAATGTAGTCAGATTCAGCGTGCGATAAAACTTGGCGACGACGAGCTTGTGGCATCGCTCGATCGTGAATTGGAGCCCCTTATCGCAGCTATCCTGGCCTATAAGGCCGTGAGTCTGCTTGAAATTTACATGCAGCTCCAGTTCATGAACAATCTCATCCGCGAAGAAGCGGATGATCGCTCGCGGGTCCTGCGCAATTCTGCGTCGCTTTCGGCACTGATCGATCGTTATTTCGGCGGTGCGAGCGAAGCAGCGGGCGAAGTTTTCCGGGTCTTTTCGAGCGAGAAAATCGACCGGGACGATACGCTCGGCTTTGAGGAAGGCAGCGTTCTGAATGATGTCATTCTGGACAGCCTGCCCAATCGTGTCGCGGTCGTTACACGAGATTATCGCTATCTTTACAGCAACGCCGCCAATTCGGAATTTCTGAAATCGAAGTCGATGGAGCTTGTGGGGCGTCACATCTCGGAATTCATCGGCTCGGAAGATTTCGAAATCAGTTTGAAGGCGAAGCTCGATGCCTGCTTTGCCGGGGAAAAGGTGGAGTGTCTTTATCCCTCCTATCGGCAGATCGAACCCGGCAAGGTGTTTCGCTGCACCATCACCCCGTTGCGTGCCAAAGAAGAAGTGATCGGCGCATTGCTGGTCATGCATGAGATCATCGCCGTTCCTGCGGGCATGTTGGTGGCCTGAACCTGCCGTTCAGGCACCAAACAGCAATTTTCCAATCACGTCCGTGATCAGGCGATGCTCTTCTTCGCCTGATTTTATGCAGGCCTGATCCGTTTCGTTCGTACCGGAGCTCGATCTATCATCGGTCTGCTCGTCATCGGTGCTGCATTCGAAACAATGGCATTGGAATCTGATTGGTTTCGTCTTCTTCATGCTGCGGTCATGTTCCAACTGGCAAAGGGATCGGGCAGGTTCCGCCAGCGTTCGGGCGTGAAGCCGTCCGCCTCAATCAGACAGGCGTTCAGTTCGGCCGTGAGATGCTTTTCGTTCATCGGATCGGCACCGATGAACACCAGCTCTTGGCGGCGATCCCCCCCATATCGGATCGAGATAGGGCGCCAGCGCACGCTTGAAGCTCGGATCATGCGGCCACTGGTCTTGCGGCACGGCTGCCCACCAGAGGCCCATCTTGCTCGTCCGGACGAGCGCGCCGGCCTGGCTCAGCTCGCCGACATAATAGGGCCTGGTCGCGAGCCAGAAGAAGCCCTTGGCGCGAATAACACCCGGCCATGACCGATTGAGAAAGGCCTGGAATTTAGGAGGATCGAACGGTTTCTTTGCGCGATACACGAAGGAACGGATGCTATATTCCTCCGTTTCCGGAACGTGATCTTTGAAGCCGTGCAGCTCCTTGTACCACAGCGGATGGGTTTCGGCGCGATCGATGTCGAAGCGTCCGGTACCCAGAACCTCCGATGGTTCCACCACACCGAAATCGGCTTCGATCAGGCGTGCATCGGGATTGAGGCCGACAATGATCTTGCGGGCAGCGTCGCGTTGCTCTGCCGTTGCTGCTCCGACTTTGTTGAGAACGACAACATCGGCAAATTCGATCTGCTCGACCAGAAGGTCGACGATGGTCCGGTTGTCGCCGTCGCCGGCGGTCTCGCCACGATCGGCAAGAAAATCCGTCGATCCATAGTTGGCGAGAAGATTGGCAGTGTCGACGACGGTCACCATCGTATCGAGCCTGGCAACGTCGGAAAGACTGCGGCCGTCTTCGTCGCGGAACTCGAAGGTGGTGGCGATGGGCAGCGGTTCGGCAATGCCTGTGGATTCGATCAGCAGATAATCGAAGCGCCCCTGTTCGGCGAGCTGACGGACCTCCTTCAGAAGATCGTCGCGCAGCGTGCAACAGATGCAGCCATTGGTCATTTCGACGAGTTGCTCTTCCGTCCGGGAAAGATTTGCGCCGCCATCGCGCACCAGTGCCGCATCGATATTGACCTCGCTCATGTCGTTGACGATCACGGCGACGCGCAGGCCCTCGCGATTGTTGAGGATATGGTTGAGCAGCGTCGTCTTGCCGGCGCCGAGAAAACCGGAGAGTACGGTGACTGGGAGCTTCTTGTTCATGACAACTTCCTTTGTAATGTAATATCATTACATATGTTATGGTGAAAAAAGCGAGCAGCATGCCCGCTTCCTTCGGCGATGTTCAGCCTTGCGCTGAAAGACAGGCTTTGAGGGAGCTCGCGATGCCGCGCATCAGGTCGAAATAGAGATCCGGCCCCTGCGGCAGCGTCGCAGCTTCCGGATCGAGGGTTCCCGATTTTGCGGAGGTGCCTTCGAGCACCACGTTGACCAGCTTCGGTTCGAATTGCGGCTCGGCGAAGACGCAGGTCGCGCCGAGATCGGCTACCTTGCTGTGGATCTCGGCGACGCGCTGTGCCCCCGGAATGGTTTCCGGGCTGACCGTGATGGAGCCTGAGACGCGCACGCCATAACGGTGCTCGAAATACTGGTAGGCATCGTGAAAGACGATGAAGGGCTTGTCCTTCACGGGGGCGAGCGTCGAGGCGATCTCGGTATCGAGCGCGCCGAGCTTGTCGTTCAGAGCTTTCTGGTTCGCTTGATAGGTGAGGGCGTTGGCGGGGTCCGCCGCGACCAGGGAAGTGGTGATCTCGGAGACCATCGCCTTGGCATTATGCGGATCGAGCCAGAGGTGAGTATCGAACTCGCCATGATCATGGTTGTGTCCATGGGCGTGATCGTCGCTGGCCTCATGCTCGTCGCCATCGTCATGCGGTTCGAAGGCGCCGCCTTCGCGGAACTTGAGTTTGGTAATGCCGGGCGCATCGTCAAGCTCGACGATGGTGGCATTGGAACCGAGTGCGGCAAGCGGTTTCTGCAGGAAGGCTTCCATGCCAGGCCCAACCCAGAAGACCAATTTCGCCTCCTGAAGGCTGCGCGCATTCGAGGGCTTCAGCGCATAGGTATGCGGCGATGCAGCGCCATCGACGATCAGATCCGGCGTGCCGACGCCCTGCATAACGGCTGCGACCAGCGAGTGGATCGGCTTGATGGAAACGACGACTTTCGGCGCATCGGCTGCAGTTGCGGCCGTACCGACGAGCAGGGCGGAAAGGAGAAGGGAGGCGGCGATGGGAAGAAGAGTTTTTGCTGCGTTCATGCCAAAAATGCCCTTGAATGGGTCTGTTATATTATTACATCAATTGCGTTATGCTATAACGTGTGCGATAGCATGGCGCAATAGTGCAATTGGAAATTTCATGCTTTCCTCCATCGACAGCAAGAGCCGTCCGCTCGTGTCGCTCCACGATGTCGGCGTCCGACGCGGCGGCCGCTGGCTGGTGCGTGGGGTCGATTTCTCCGTGAGCCGGGGCGAGATCGTTACCCTGATCGGCCCTAACGGTTCCGGCAAGTCGACCAGCGCCAAGACGGCAATCGGCGTCTTGAAGCCGGACGAAGGGCGCGTGGAGCGCATTGCCAATCTGAAGGTCGGCTATGTCCCGCAGAAGCTTGCGATCGATTGGACCTTGCCGCTCAGCGTGCAGCGGTTGATGACACTGACGGGACCTTTGCCGGAGCGTGAGCTGATCGCGGCGCTGGAAGCCGTCGGCATCGCGCATCTTGCCAAGGCCGAGGTGCAGCATCTTTCCGGCGGCGAATTCCAGCGGGCGCTGTTGGCGCGCGCCATCGCCCGCAAGCCCGACCTGCTTGTGCTGGACGAGCCCGTGCAGGGCGTGGATTTCAACGGTGAGATCGCGCTTTACGATCTCATCAAGTCCATCCGCAATTCACAGGGCTGCGGTATCCTGCTGATTTCACACGATCTGCACGTCGTCATGGCGGCGACGGATACCGTGGTTTGCCTGAACGGCCATGTCTGCTGCCGCGGCACGCCGCAGACCGTCAGCCAGAGCCCGGAATATGTAAAGCTGTTCGGTACGCGGGCGGCACAATCCCTGGCGATCTACAGTCATCATCACGACCACACGCATCTACCGGATGGTCGCGTGCAACATGCTGACGGCTCGATAACAGATCATTGCCATGCCGACGACGGCCACCACCATCATGAACATGACGATCATGGTCATGATCACAATCATGACCACAGCAAGGGAGAACGCCATGTTTGACGATTTCTTCCTGCGCGCCGTCGTGGCCGGCGTCGGGCTGGCGCTGACGACCGGGCCGCTCGGCTGCTTCATCATCTGGCGACGCATGGCCTATTTCGGCGATACGATCTCACATTCGGCGCTGCTCGGCGTGGCGCTCTCGCTACTGTTCCAACTCAATCTGACACTTTCAGTTTTTGCCGTTGCTGCACTCGTCTCGATTCTGCTCCTGTTCCTGCAGCGGCGGCAGGCGCTGTCGGCTGACGCGCTGCTCGGCATCCTCTCGCATGCGACGCTGGCGATCGGCTTGGTCATCGTCGCCTTCATGAGCTGGGTGCGGATCGATCTCATTGCTTTCCTCTTCGGCGACATTCTGGCTGTCACCCAGTCGGACATTGCGGTGATATGGGGCGGCGGCATCTTCGTCCTGGCGGCAATCGCCTGGCTCTGGCGGCCGCTGCTGGCCTCGACCGTCAATCCCGAACTTGCAGAGGCTGAAGGATTGCGGCCGGAGCGCGCAAGGCTGTTCTTCATGCTGCTAATGGCCGTGGTGATCGCGATTGCCATGAAAATCGTCGGTATCCTGCTTATCACCGCGCTTCTGATCATCCCCGCGGCCACCGCACGCCGCTTTGCCGCCACGCCGGAAACGATGGCGATCTTTGCTTCACTGCTCGGCGCTATCGCCGTTGTCGGCGGGCTATTCGGGTCGCTGCGCTACGACACACCGTCCGGCCCGTCGATCGTGGTTGCGGCGCTCATTCTATTTATCATCAGTCTGCTGCCCCTTGTTCGCAGGAGCGGCACGCCAGCGGCGCAACAGAGAGGACAGTCATCATGACCACTCCGATGCTCACCAAGAACCAGTCTCTCGTTTTCGATATCCTGACCAAGGCAGAAGCGCCGCTCAGCGCCTATACCATTCTCGACAAGCTGCGCGATCAGGGCTTTCGCGCGCCGCTGCAGGTCTATCGCGCGCTGGACAAGCTGCTGGAATATGGCGTGGTGCATCGGCTCGAAAGCATCAATTCCTTCGTCGCCTGCGCCCATCCCAATGAGGATTGCCATAGCCATGGCCTCGTCGCCTTCGCCATCTGCGAAAGCTGCGGCCAGGTGATCGAGTTCCACGATCACGAGGTGGATCATCGGCTGATGGACTGGCTGAAATCGCAGAAGTTCAAGGCGGAAAAATCGACCATCGAAATTCGCGGTCATTGCGCCAATTGCGCGGCTTGATCTGCGAATCGCCGTTTATTTCATACTCGGCAAATAGTTATTAGAAATTTCTAATCCAATCTTTTAAGATCGCGTGCGAAGCGCTGCCAGTTGGCGACATAGTTGCGGGCGGAGCGGCGCAGGCCTTCGATCGCGGCTTCATCCAGTGTGCGGATCGCTCTTGCCGGTGCGCCGACGATCAGCGAGCCATCCGGAAATTCCTTGCCTTCCGTGACAAGCGCATTGGCGCCGACGAGGCAATTGTTGCCGATCTTCGCGCCGTTCAGGATCGTTGCGCCCATGCCGATCAGGGAGTTGTTGCCGATGGTGCAGCCATGGATGATGGCATGATGGCCGATCGTGCAGCCTTCGCCGATGGTGGTCGGGTAGGCCGGATCGGTATGAACCATCGTGCCTTCCTGGATATTCGTGTCCTTGCCAACGACGATCGGCTCGTTGTCGCCACGTAGCACCGCGCCGAACCAGATGCCGACATCTTCGCCGATTTCGACCTTGCCGATGACGCTGGCATCCGGCGCGATCCAGTAACGACCCGGCTCGGGTGTTTTCGGCGTCGAGCCGGCAAGGGCGTAGAGCGGCATGGTCGATCCTCCTCGGTCAGACGACATTCAGCACAAGATTGGCGACGCCATCGACGGCGCAGCTGATCCGGTCGCCCCGCGCAACAGGACCGACGCCGGCGGGCGTGCCGGTCATGATGATATCGCCCGGCGCGAGCGTGAAGAGCTTGGAAAGCTCGGCGATGATCTCAGGCACCTTCCAGATCATCTGCGAGAGGTCGCCTCTTTGTGCGGCCTCGCCGTTGCGCATCAGCCAGATGCCGCCTTTGTCTGGATGGCCGACGTGGGTGGCGGGTATGAGCGCGGAGATGGGTGCCGAATGATCGAAGGCCTTTCCGATTTCCCAGGGGCGGCCGAGCTTCTTGGCCTCGCCCTGCAGGTCACGACGGGTAAAATCAATGCCGACGCCATAGCCATAGACGCAGTCGAGTGCCTGCTCTACCGGGATGTTCGTGCCGCCGCTACGCAACGCTACGACAAGCTCCACTTCGTGATGCACGTCAGATGAAAGGGCGGGATAGGGAAAGTCGCGGGAGACCAGCAGATTGTCGGGGTTCTTCTGGAAAAAGAATGGCGGTTCGCGGGTAGGGTCATGACCCATCTCGATGGCGTGGTCGGCATAGTTGCGGCCGACGCAATAGACACGACGTACAGGGAAAAACTCGGTCTCACCTTCGATCGGCAGAAGGATAGGGGCGGGCGGCGGAATGACTGTCGTCAATGGGGCGTTCATATGGGCTTTCGAAACTCTTGTTCTTTCTCGAGAAGGCCTGTTGCCCTCCGACTCCGTCCGGGCAAACTAGCATCATTGTGACTGCCACGAAAACTGGCCTTTTTGAGGGATTTGGTGTAGAGCGCGGATCAGAAAGGTTTCCCATGTATAGCGACGCGCTGAAAACTGGCCGCAAGATCTTTGCGGTTGCCCCGATGATCGACTGGACGGATCGCCATTGCAGATACTTGCATCGGCAGATGAGCCGGCATGCCTTGCTCTATACCGAGATGGTGGTGGCCGATGCGATCATTCACGGGCCGCGCGACCGGTTGCTGGGGCATGACGCTGCCGAACATCCTGTCGCGCTGCAGCTCGGCGGTTCCGATCCGGCCAAGCTTGCCGAGGCTTTGCGGATTGCTGAGGCGTATCATTATGACGAGATCAATCTCAATGTCGGCTGCCCGTCCGATCGCGTGCAGTCAGGCACCTTCGGCGCCTGCCTGATGCTGACGCCGGAGACGGTCGCATCCTGCATTGCGGCGATGAAGGCGGTCTCGAAAGCGCCTGTCACCGTGAAATGTCGGATCGGCGTCGATGAGCAGGAGCCGGAAGAGGCCTTGCCGGAGCTGATGACGCGCGTGCTCGATGCCGGTGCAGACGCGATCTGGATCCATGCCCGCAAGGCCTGGCTAAAGGGCCTGTCGCCGAAAGAGAACCGCGAAATACCGCCGCTTGACTACGATATCGTCTACCGCATGAAGCAGCGTTGGCCCGAGGTCTTCATCGGCATCAATGGCGGCATTCAGACGCTGGATCAAGCCGAGGCGCATTTGGCTCACGTTGACGGCGTCATGCTTGGCCGCGCCGCCTATCAGAATGCCGCCATTCTCGCTGACGTCGACCATCGCTTCTTTGGCGAACCGGCTGCCGAGGCCGACTGGAACGGACTGCGCGACCGGATGATGGGTTATGTGGAGCGCCACATCGCCAACGGTGGCCGCCTGCAGCATGTCGCGCGGCACATGGTCGGCCTCTTTACCGGCCTGCCGGGCTCGCGCCGCTATCGCCAGATTCTTTCGACCGACGCCAACAAACTAGGTGCGGGGCCGGAGGTGATTGCAGCCGCCTTCGCGGCGGTGGATTTTGCCGGCGAGGGCGAACGGGTTAGCGCTTGAGGGGGCCTATCTCGCCCGCCAAGGGCGAGATAGGACTCGAACCCGTTGCAAACCTCATTCAGCAAACGAAAAAAGATCAAACGAAAAACGGCGCGGTTTGCACCGCGCCGTCCGAAAACCTTATTCAGGCAGTCACCCGGGGCTTAGTTAGCCTGGATGTTGACAGCCTTCGGGCCCTTGCCCATGCGATCCGGCTCGGTGTCGAAGGTGACCTGCTGGCCTTCGCGCAGCGACTGGATGCCGGAAGCCTGAAGAGCGGAGATGTGGACGAAAACGTCCTTTGCGCCGCCGTCAGGAGTGATGAAACCAAAACCCTTGTCCTGGTTGAAGAATTTTACGGTGCCCTTGGTGGCCATGGGGGATAGTCCTTTACCCATCAGTCTTAGTTTATCCGGATGAACCCGGACGGCTTTGCTTCCGCAACATGCGAAAGCCAGTCGAGAAGTTCACGTACGGGGAAAGAACGTCTGCGCGGGTCAGAAGACCCAACCGCTGCCTGCCGCAAGCGGATCACCAAATCAGTCCAGTCACCGGCATGCAAATGCCCGAGCATGCATATGGGTGACAGGGTTTGTGGAAAAAGGCAAGAGGTGTTTTAGTCGGCAGCCTTAATGAAAGAGAAATCAATAGGTTGAAAGGCCATAGGTTCGATTTTTCGACGAATCTACTATTTTCGGACCATATAATGAGGATGCTTTCTATTCATGAAACGCAGTTCAAATTGCCTTCGCAGGGGCAGTCGTTGCGGGTCTTGCAACGTCCGTATTATTGCGAGGCTGAGAACTTCTCCTGCACCAGCGTCTGAGACACCGGCTTTAGCTCGGTGTAAACACCGCGCAAGGCTCGACTATCCCACGCAATTCATAATCCCCCAAGGCCGACAGCGGCATCATCGTCTCTGCTGCGACCGATCCGGAAACAAGAATATTGTGTCCGAGCGGCTTGCAGAGGCCCTCCAGCCGGCTGACGAGATTGACGGCGGGGCCGATGGCGGTGAAGTCCAGGCGGTCGGCGGCGCCGATGTTGCCCCAAAGCATGTCGCCGAAATGCAGTGCGACACCAAAGGGGAGCGGAGGCAGACCATTGCTTGTCCGCGTCGCGTCGAGATGCGCCATGCCAGCGCGAATGGCGGTGGCAGCGCGCAAGGCCGCCTCGCAGGCTTCCTTTGGTGTCCCGCTCATGGGGAAGATTGCCAGCACGCCATCGCCCATGAATTTCAGCACTTCGCCGCCGAAGGCATGCACGGCGCCGGCGACGCGGTCGAACCAGGCATCGAGTGCCGCGATCACGACGCTTGGTTCAGTCGCTTCGGAAAGGGCGGTGAAATCCCGCAGATCGGCGCAGAGCAGGGCTGCGCGGATGGTTTCGCCGCTGTTGCGGCTGAGCGCGCCCGCCTGCACGCGCGCCGCGCTTCTGCGGCCGAGATAGGCTTCGAGCAGGGTGGATAGGGTGGCGCGTGCGGCCAATCCCGCCAAAGGGGCTGCGGCAAATCGGGCGATCTCGCGGAGGTTCTCCGCTTCGGAGGTGCTGAACGGCCGGATGCTTGCCCAGGCAAGCACGGAATTGCCGGGCGCGATCCCGATCGTTTCCTCGCATATCGGGCCGAGATCACCGAGCCAATCGCGGCCGGCCTGTCCGAGCGCCGTGCCGGCGAAGCCGAGAGCTTCGGTCACCGCTCCGGTCTCGGCGCGCCATAGCCACGTATGTTGCGTGATGATCGGATGCGGCGCGGCAAGCGTCAGCGCGCTGCCGGCCAGCGGGAGGCCGGCGGCCAATAGATGTCCGCCCAGATCGGCCAGGAAGCGTTCGGGGCTGGGCGAGGTGCCGGCTTCGTCGACCAGCCAGGCGAGGGGAGCGGGCAAATCCATGCGGCGATCATGCCATGACGCTTGCCGGCTGTCATCCGTGCCCGTGTGGCCATGCCAACGGCATTTGAAAGCAAAATGCCATAAGCAATGGCTGTCGCCGGGCGGTGATATCGCGGCTATCGAGCATCGAGCCCGATGACGCCGCCCTTAAAACGTCATCAGTTCCTGCCGTCGTGTCCACGCATGGGGTCGGGGCCAGGATCGCGTCCGGCGGCCACCGCTGCCATGCGGTCGAGATAATGCGCCCAACCTTTTGCGTGCGCTTCACATTGTTCGACCGTCGGCAGGCCGGTATGAGTGAGGCGCACCAGCGTCCCGTCGGGTTGCTCGATCAGATCAATCTCCACAAGGCTCGATCCGGGAGGCACTTCCTCGCTGCCTTCCCAGCCGAAGCTATAGGCGAGGCGATGAACCGGCACGACTTCGCGGAAAGAGCCGCGCGCAAAACGGCTCCCAGTGACGTTGACGAGATAGATGCCGCCAGGCTCCGGCTCCGTCCGGGCTTCCGTGCCCATCCAACGCAGGATCTTTTCTGGATCAGTCAGCAGTGCGAATATTGCGGCAGGCGGCGCCGAGACATGGGTCTCGCGACGGACGATCAAAGGCTCGGACATCGGTCTTTCTCCCCAGCTTGCTATCGCTTCCCACCGGCCCGGTATGCGCTCAAGCGCCTTCCGTCTCCCCGTGGGCCTCCTCATATGATGCCATGTAGCGGTTACAGCCTCGTCAGCAAGGCATTGCTCCACGCTCGCAGGCCTCAGCCTTCATAAAATCGGCAGCACCGGGCGGCAGATATCCGACAATCGCGGCCGCCTTATCGCCCGGGTCGTCCCGTCTTGCCCTTTGTCCGCCCCTTGCGCTGCTTCTCGTCCACCGGGTCCTCATAGGAGCCGACGCCCGGCTTTGCCCGGGTGATCGGCTTGTCCGGCACCTTGCCTGTGACAGGCTTTTCGGTGCGGCCGACAGTCATCTCGTCCAGTGTATTCTTGCGGAAGAGCGGCGTGCCGGCATCGCTGCCCGGCCCCATTTCGTCGAGGCTCGGCTTGGCGAAATAGGAGCGGGAGGTATCCGGCGCTGGCGGTGCACGCTTGCTCGATGAAGAGCTGCGGCTTTCGAGGCTCTTCGCCTCCTCGCGGGCGAGCGGATCGTCCATGGCGGCGAGTTCGACGGCCTTGAGGCGCTTGATCTCGTCGCGCAGCCGTGCCGCCTTTTCGAAGTCCAGGTCGGCGGCGGCATCACGCATGGATTTTTCCAGCGCGTTGAGATGGGCCTGCAGATTGTTGCCGACGAGATGGCCGCCATCGGCAAAGCCCTTGCCGGAGGCGCCGCCGATATCGGCGCGGACATGGTCCTTCTCGTAGACGCTGTCGAGGATATCGGAAATCTTCGCCTTGACCGATTCCGGCGTGATGCCATGTTCCTTGTTGTAGGCCATCTGCTTTTCGCGGCGGCGGCTGGTCTCGTCCATCGCCCGCTGCATCGAGCCGGTAATGGTATCAGCATAGAGGATGACCTTGCCGTCGACGTTACGCGCGGCACGGCCGATCGTCTGGATAAGCGACGTTTCCGAGCGCAGGAAGCCTTCCTTGTCGGCATCGAGGATGGCGACGAAGCCGCATTCCGGAATGTCGAGACCCTCGCGCAGCAGGTTAATGCCGACGAGTACGTCGAAAGCGCCGAGGCGAAGATCGCGGATGATCTCGATGCGTTCCAGCGTGTCGATGTCGGAGTGCATGTAGCGCACGCGCACGCCCTGTTCATGCAGATATTCCGTCAGGTCCTCGGCCATGCGCTTGGTGAGCACGGTGCAGAGCGTGCGATAGCCCTTGGCGGCGGTTTCGCGGATTTCGCCGAGCACGTCGTCGACCTGGGTGCGGGCAGAGCGCACTTCGACCGGCGGGTCGATGAGGCCGGTCGGGCGAATGACCTGTTCCGCAAAGACACCGCCGGATTGCTCCATTTCCCAACTGCCCGGCGTTGCCGAAACCGCGATCGTGTCCGGGCGCATGGCGTCCCATTCCTCGAAGCGCAGCGGCCGGTTGTCCATGCAGGAGGGCAGACGGAAACCGTATTCGGCGAGCGTCGCCTTGCGCCGGAAGTCGCCTCGGTACATGCCGCCGATCTGGCTGACCGAGACGTGGCTTTCGTCGATAAACAGCAGGGCATTGTCAGGGATATATTCGAACAAAGTCGGCGGCGGCTCGCCGGGATTGCGGCCAGTCAGATAGCGCGAATAGTTCTCGATGCCGGCGCAGGAGCCGGTGGCTTCGAGCATCTCGATATCGTAGCGCGTGCGCTGTTCCAGGCGCTGCGCCTCGAGCAGGCGTCCGGCCTTTTCCAGTTCGGCCAGCCGGATTTTCAGCTCTTCCTTGATCGCCTTGATGGCGCCGTTCAGCGTCGGGCGCGGCGTAACATAGTGCGAGTTGGCGTAGATCTTCACCGATTTCAGGTCGCCGGTCTTCTGGCCGGTCAGCGGATCGAATTCGGTGATGGCGTCGATCTCATCGCCGAACATGGAGATGCGCCATGCGGCATCCTCCAAGTGGGCCGGGAAGATTTCGATCGTATCGCCGCGAACGCGGAAGGAGCCGCGGATGAAATCCATGTCGCGGCGCTTGTATTGCTGCGCCACGAGGTCTGCGAGAAGCTGACGCTGGTCCAACCGGTCGCCGACATTCATCTGGAACGTCATCGCCGTATAGGTTTCGACCGAGCCGATACCGTAGATGCACGAAACCGATGCGACGATGATGCAGTCGTCGCGTTCCAGCAGCGAGCGCGTCGCCGAGTGGCGCATACGGTCGATCTGCTCGTTGATCGAACTTTCCTTCTCGATGAAGGTGTCCGAACGCGGCACATAGGCTTCCGGCTGATAATAGTCGTAGTAGGAGACGAAGTACTCGACTGCGTTGTCCGGGAAGAAATTCTTGAACTCGGAATAGAGCTGTGCCGCCAGCGTCTTGTTCGGCGCCAGGATGACGGCGGGGCGTTGCGTCGCCTCGATCACCTTGGCCATGGTAAAGGTCTTGCCTGAACCGGTGACGCCGAGCAGAACCTGACTGCGCTCGCCATTCTCCAATCCCTCGACAAGATCGCGGATCGCCGTCGGCTGGTCGCCTGCGGGCTGGTACTCCGAATCCATGCGGATCCGGATGCCGCCTTCGGATTTCGCCGGCCGGGCAGGGCGGTGCGGCGTCCAGAGCTTGCCGTCCTTGAAGAGAGGATTACCGCTTTCGATTAGCTTCGATAGCGCCTCGACGGTGGCCGTGACGCCGTCGCGCGAAATCTTATCGGCGTCTTCAAGCGCGATGTCGAGACCGGCCACCGGGTTGAGACCGGCAGCGGCACGTGTCTTCGGATCGGTCGATCCACCCATCGATGTGCCGCGCCCTGATTTGGATGCAGCTATCTCCACCTTCTTGCGGTGCTTGCCGGCCTTCGAAGCGATCTCGCGCTGGGTTTCGACACCGGATGCTTCCGCATCGGCTTCGAGCTGCTTCACCCAATCGGCAACGCTACCGCTGAGCGGCGCACCTTCAAACGGTGCCTGCGGCGCCTCTTCGAAACCGGTCGGGGCGGGGGATTTTTTCGATGATTTGGCCATGAGGCGAATATGGCGACAGATCGCGCAGATGTGAAGGGGTAAAGGGTACAAAAGGGAAACAAAGTGGCGGATTTTTCCATTCGCCGGAGATGTCAAATATGTTACAACCCACGGGCGGCTAATGCGTTATCGCTGATCCAAAGTCCGCATAGCGCGCTCCTCGCAGGCGCCAAGGGAGGAACCAGCCGCAACGTCGACATGCCCGGCCAATGCCGGGTTTCCCCAGCTTCGACGGCATCCGGTATTGCCCGCCTCGCCGCCGCCATCCGGTCGGAGGATCATGATGACCGCATTGGATAGCTTACGTTCCCTGTCCCCCCAGCAGCGAAACACCGTGATCGCAGCCTATCTGGGCTGGACATTGGACGCTTTCGATTTCTTCATTTTGGTTTTCGTTCTCAAGCATATAGCCGAAGAATTTCACACGGACGTTCCGGCGGTTGCCGTGGCGATCTTTCTTACCCTCGCCATGCGGCCGCTCGGCGCGCTGATCTTCGGGCTCGCGGCGGATCGGTTCGGGCGGCGCACGACCCTGATGGTCGACGTGCTGCTTTATTCCGTCTTCGAATTCCTGACCGGCTTTTCGACCGGCTTGACGATGTTTCTCGTCCTGCGTGCGCTTTTCGGCGTCGCCATGGGCGGGGAATGGGGCGTGGGCGCGTCGCTCGTCATGGAGACGATACCGGAGGATTCCCGCGGTCTGGTATCGGGTATCCTACAGGCCGGTTACCCCTCGGGCTATCTGATCGCCTCGATCGTCTTCTTCCTGCTGTTTCCGATCATTGGCTGGCGCGGCATGTTCTTCGTCGGCGCGGTGCCCGCACTGTTGGTGCTCTATATCAGGCGCAATGTGGAGGAATCTCCAGCCTTCCTGCAGCGGCAGGCCAAGCCGCAACGGCCGTTTCTCACCGTGCTGCGTGAGAATATCCCGCTCTTCCTGTGGGCCGTGCTTCTCATGACCGCGTTCAATTTCTTCAGCCATGGCACCCAGGATCTTTATCCGACCTTCCTCGAAACCCAGCGGCAATATGATTCCTATACGGTCGGCGCCATCGCCATCGTCTACAATATCGGCGCGGTTGTCGGCGGCCTGACCTTCGGCTCTTTGTCACAGCGCTGGGGCAGGCGGCGGACGATCGTCATCGCGGCGCTGCTGGCCATACCCGTCGCCCCGCTCTGGGTTTGGGGCCACGGACCTGTGATGCTCGCGATCGGCGCCTTCCTGATGCAGCTGTTCGTGCAGGGCGCCTGGGGCATCGTCCCCGTGCATCTCAACGAATTGTCGCCGGACGAGGTGCGCGGCACGTTCCCCGGATTTGCCTATCAGCTCGGCAATCTGCTGGCTTCGGGCAATGCCTCGATCCAGGCGGGATTGGCCAAGCAATGGGGCGGCGACTATGCGCTGGCGCTGTTGATCGTCGCCTGCATCGTGGCCGTCGTCGTGGCGTTGTTTGCCGGCTTTGGCTTCGAGAAGAAGGGTGTTCGGTTCGGCGGCAAAGACGCAGGGCAAGCCGATAGTGTCATGCAAACCTGAACCGGTTGTCGTCCTTCCATCTCAAGGGCCGGCGATCCTTACCGGCCCTTCTTCACTTTCCGCAGATTTCCGAGATCTTGGCCTGGGCAAAGCCGCGGGCAAGTTCCTGCAGGCCTCCTACTGAGGATATCAGCTCGCCGATCGGGCCATTGATGCCGAGATGCAGGTCGGTGATGTGGCACGCGCCGACATCGACGGTCATCGAGGCATCGAGTTCCCCCTTGATCGTCGTCTTCAATACGCCATGCGATTTGCAGGCCATCTCTGCATGGGCATTGATCTGGACGCCACCGTTCGGACCGTCGCAGACATCGAGCGATTTCACCTCGAACTTGTCTTTGTGATCGACACCCGGGAGCTTCTTGCACGGATCGGCCTCATTCACCGATTTTTCGATCTCGGGGCCGAACTTGCTCTGCAGCAGCGACCAGCACGAACCGGGCGCAGCCTCCGCCGGCATAGCCGCCATCGGAAGCGGAGAGAGCGGCAGCACGATCGCCACCGTCAACGAAGCCATGCGAAGCGGCGGCAGAAGCGAGACGGGGAACATGGGATATTTCAGGTTCACGACGATCTATCCTCTCAAGGGAAGAAGCAGCAAATCAGGCGCGGCGCCGCGACAGTCTTCCATCTCTTCCTTTGTCAAGGCAATCCCCGACTTGATGATGACCGTCCGATAGGTATCCGCATGCTTTGCCGCGCTCCACCGGGAGCAGGGTAATGATCGACAGGCCATAAGGGTTTACCGGTCGGCCCGTAAAGCGCTCAAATCGGAATAGTCTGTCCACCGGAGGGAGCTTCCGGCGGCTCCGTGTCTCCGTCGTAACCCAAATGCTTCGCCTTGCGGAACCACTCTGCCGCCTTGGCCGCATTAGCGGCAACGCCATCGCCGTCGCGGTACATCATGGCGAGATTATAGGCCGCGCCGGCATAGCGATGTTCGGCCGCCCGCTCGAACCAGTAGATCGCCTTTGGACCGTTCTTGGTAACGCCTTCGCCATCGCGGAACATGACGCCGAGATTGTATTCGGCCTCGACATCGTTCTGCACTGCAGCTTTCAGGAACCATGCGATCGCCTCGGCCTGATCCTGCTTGATCCCATCGCCATCGGCATACATAGCCCCGATATTGAACTGCGCACTGGCATCGCCTTGGTCGGCCGCCTTCTTGAACCAGGAGAAGGCGGCAGCGCTGTCCTTGGCGACGCCTTCGCCGTCGCGATACATAATGCCGAGATTGTATTGCGCCTCGACTTTTCCCTGTTCGGCTGCCTTGCGATACCAGATGACGGCCTTGGTCTTATCCTTGCCCGTGCCATCGCCCTGGTCGTACATGGTGCCGACATTGAACTGCGCATCGGTGTCGCCCTGTTCGGCGGCCTTGCTGTACCAGGCAAACGCCTGCGGCTTGTCCTGGGCTACGCCTTGGCCGGTGTCGTAGACGACGCCGAGATTGTATTGCGCGTTGAGGTATCCTTGTGCCGCAGCCTTCTTGTACCAGGCTATGGCCTGGCTCTTGTCGGCGGTAACGCCTTCGCCCTGATCGTACATGGTGCCGACGTTGAATTGCGCTTCGGCATTGCCCTGATCGGCGGCCTTCTTGTACCAGCTGAGGGCGAGCGTCAGGTTCTTTTCGACGCCATTGCCCTCCTCATACATTCGCCCGAGTTTCAGCTGTGCGGCGGGATTGCCCTTGTTCGCCAGGGGTCGCCAGTAATCCAGGCCGGATTTGATGTCGCCGCGATCGTAGCTGTTTCGTCCGACATCGGCTTGTGCGACTCCCGCGGACGCCAGCGCGAAGAGCAAACCTGCTGCCGCTTTCTTCCAGTTCACAATCTACCCCTCAGTCGAAATCCGTTGAATTAGCATGTCGAGTGCTTCGCAACCGCTAAGGCACGAGCACCATCAGCAAATGGAACAAGAGCCAGCCCGTGCTGACGTCCGAGCCTTTTTTATCGGCGGCCCCTTGTCCCAGTGGTCCGAGATCCTTGATCGGGCCGTCGCCATTGGCTTCCATGTAGCTGAGCCCGTGTTGCGCTTCCGGCAATCCCTTGGCCGCCGCCTTGTTGAACCAGTCGGCAGCGGTCTTGGAGTCCTTTGGCACGCCATAGCCGTTATAATACAGATATCCAAGACCGTATTCCGCCCGAGCATCGCCTTGATCGGCTGCTTTGCGAAACAGAGCGGCCGTTTGGCCATAGTCCTTGGGAACACCCGCGCCCTGATAATAAAGGTAGGCGAGGGCATATTCGCCCTGTGAATTGTTCTGGTCGGCCGCCTTGCGGTACCAGCTAGCGGCGGTCGATTTGTCAGCCGTTGTCCCCTGACCGTTTTCATACATATAACCGAGCGCGTATTGGGCGTCAGCGTGACCCTGGCTTGCCGCCTTCTGGTACCAGTCAAAGGCTTTGCCATAGTCCCTGCTAACGCCGCGGCCGCCGGCATACATGTAGGCGAGGGCATATTGACCCTGTGCGTCGCCTTGTTCGGCGGCCTTGCGATACCATCTCACCGCGCTGTCATCGTCAGTCTTCACACCCTGGCCGTTGGCGTAGAGGTAGCCGATAGCATATTGCGCATCGGGGCGGCCCTGATCGGCAGCTTTGCGATACCATTGCAGCGCCTGCCTGTAGTCTCGGGCGACGCCTATCCCGTTCGCAAGACTGTAACCAACGGCGTATTGGGCGTCGGCGCGGCCCTTTATCGCCGCCTTCATATACCAGGAATAGGCTTCGGCATCGTTCCGTGTGACACCCTTGCCGTTGGCATAGGCATAGCCGACTGCATACAGACCCTGCGCAACTCCTTGATTGCCGGCCTTTTTGTACCAGGCGACAGCCTGTTCCTGGTCTTCTTCGGCGCCTTGACCGTTGTCGTACATGTAGCCGATTGCGTATTCGGCGTCGGGCCGACCTTGGTCAGCCGCCTTGCGATACCAGCCGAGTGCGATCGCCTCGTCCTGATGCACCCCGAGACCATTGGCATACATGTAACCGAGCGCATATTGCGCCTGCGCCTGTCCCTGGGCGGCGGATTTCTGGTACCAGGTGACGGCGTTTTCATTATCGACAGCCATGCCGCGGCCATTGGCATAGGAATAGCCGATGGCATATTGGGCATCGGCATTGCCGTTTTGCGCCGCCCTTAAATACCAGTCGTTTGCCTGCTTCAGATCGGTATCGACGCCGCGGCCGCTGGCATACATGTAGGCGAGTGCATATTGGGCCTGCGCATTGCCTTGCTCAGCCGATTTCCGATACCAATCGACGGCCTGAGAGTCATCCTGTTCCACGCCCTGACCGTTGGCGTAGCGATAGCCGAGACCATATTGAGCGGCCGGATTTCCCTGTTTTGCGAATTCCACCCAGTATTTCAGGTCGATCGTCGTATTGGCGGGTCCTGGGGCTGGGTCCTCGGCATGAGCAAGCCAGGGCAGCGAAAGAGCGAGCGCCAATCCCAATGCATAGCTCTTTGTCCTCAAGGCTTCAGTCTCCCACCTGCGTCCCAGACCGTAATCGATCTGAACAATATGGCGATGTCTTGGTCAAGGATCGCAGGAACCCAAATGGCGGTGGCTATAATGCCCGCTGGCGGATGCGATCGCTATACCGGAAGCACGTCGTAGAGGCGGAAGATCCATGTGATCTGATAGATCAGCCCGACAATCACGAATGCCGCCTGGAAGCGCCGGTTCGCGGTGATCGAGGCGATGATGCAAAGTATGATATAAACGACATTGCGTATTGGATATTCCCAGCCGAGCGACCGGAAATAGGCTTCCCCCTTCAGCAATGTGTCGATGAGGTCTACCGCGTAGGTCACCGCGAGCAGGCCGAAGAACCAATGGCGGCGGGATATGAAATATTCCTCGAAGCCGCCATAATCCTCGACCGACGGCGGATTGAGCAATACGCATAGGAAATAGAAGAGGCAGCAGAAGCAGATGAGAAAGAGGTAGACGCCGAAATTGATCTGCGCAACCGATTGCAGCCGGTACTCCCACCACCAGAAATGGATGATGAACAGGAACATGGACAATACCCAGCCGATATGGACGGGGTAGATCTTGTTCTTGCCCGGCGCCTGCACGAAACCGGCAAGCCGGGTCAGAAGCTGAGCCAGCGAAAGGCCGATCACCATGCTCATGACCGTTCTGATATAGACGTAGACTTCCGGTGTGTGCGCGGAATCCATCGCGTCAGCTCTCCTCCGGTACGGCCTTCGGCAAGCCGTTTTCATCGAGCGCGACCATGATGAAGGTCGCAGCCGTCACTTTCTCCAGGCTGTTATAACGGGCCCGGTGCGCCCATGCTTCTACGCTCAGGGTGATCGAGGTGCGGCCGACGCGTTCGACATCGGTGAAGACGCTCAGCGTATCGCCGATCTTGACCGGCAGTTCGAAGGCCATCTCCTTGACCGCGGCCGTGACCACGCGCCCGCGCGCCCGCTCGGCGGCGCGGATGCCGCTTGCCAAGTCCATCTGCGCCATGACCCAGCCGCCGAAAATATCGCCGGCAGGATTGGCGTCGGCGGGCATGGCAAGCGTGCGCAATGTCAGCTCGCCTCTCGGTTTGACGCTGTCATTCATTCATCTGCTCCTGTTGACGGTCGATTCCGACAATCAGCCTATGCAATCCTGCCTCGATGGAAAAGCCATACCCGCATTTCCATGGAGGACTCCTGTGGGTGTTTTGCTTCAAGCCACTATGCGGTGACGTGGTGCCTGTGTGAAACACCGAGATCACCCTGCGGTAAGCTTTCGTTCACCCTTCCCATTTAGGATTTGTAATCATTGCCGACCGTGGCTGGGGCAGCGGATCAGGATTATGACCATTTTACCCATTCTACTGCGGGTCGCGCTGCCATTGCTATTGTCGTCGGCGCTGGTCGCCTGTACGGCCGACAGCCTCGTGCCGCCGTCCGGCATAGACAGTTCCTCGCGTGTCGGATCCATCAAGCCGCATCGCAGTGTGCCGCAACGCCAATTTGCCTACCAAGGGGTACAAGATCCCGTCGTTTCCGCATCGAGCAGTTACAAGAGTGGCGGTCCCGTTCGTTCCAACGGCACTGGCGAGGCCGTGACCACCACGGATGTCGAAGCCGGCTTAGCACAGCAGTCGGATATCCCCTCTCAGGGCGTCAACATGGATGCCGAACTTGGCGTCGGGCCGAGCGAAGAGGCGCAATCAGCCTCGGTGGTGGGATTGGCGCAGGAAGAGCAGCAGAACATTGCGGAAGGTCAATCCGACCAGCCCGTGGTCGACGGCATCGGCACCGATGCGCCGGTACAGACCAACCGGTCGATTATTCAGCGGCCGGCGGCACAGGCCGAACTCAACCAGTCGCGGATACCGAGGCAGCTGCCGGGAACGCAGGTTGCGATGCTGCCGCGTGTCGAAAATCCGATACCGCGCCTCGATCAGCAGTTTGAAGCGCCGCAATCGACGCCGGGCATGATGCCGCCTTCTGAAATCGCCTGCCGTCGGGAATTGCAGCGCATGGGCGTGGTTTATACCGACAAGCCGGCGATCTCGAACGGCCCGGCATGTCAGGTTCCCTATCCGGTTTCGCTCAGCGGCCTCTCAGGCAATATAGCGGTGCGGCCCGCCGTCACGTTGAATTGCCAAGTGACGCTCGCCTTCGCAAAATGGGTGAAGAACGAACTGGCGCCGGCGGCGCGCACCCGCTATTGGACGGGCATCGGCACGATCGTGCCGCTCGGTGGTTATTCCTGCCGGCGGATGAACAATAGCCGGCAACGCTATAATCCAATGTCGGAACATGCCCATGGCAACGCGATCGATGTTGGTACCTTTGTCCTGAAGAATGGCCACGTGATTGACGTGCGGAAGAAGGGCTTGTTCTCTTTCAGGGAAGGACGGTTGCTCAAGGCGGTGCGCAGCGACAGCTGCCGCTATTTCGATACGGTGCTCGGCCCAGGCAGCAATCCGGAGCACTGGAACCACTTCCATTTCGACCTCAGGGACCGTCAAGGCGGCCGGCGCTATTGCAGCCTTTGATTGGCCTTTTGCCGGGACAGCATCCACCCTTGCCAAACGGGAAAGCTGATTTACCTTTCGGCGGAATCGCGCTCAACTGCGCGAGCTAAATTGCAGGGAGGGGTTCATGGAAGACATACCGAGACGAAAGAGAAGCCTGGGAAGGGCGCTCGTTGCCGCACTGATTGCCATCATTATCGTCATTGGCGGCCGCTGGTATGCTTATGTCGCCTATGCCGATGATCCCTTCGATGAAGTCGGCATCGGTCTCAACTCCATAATGCCTGGACCCATTCGCGACAAGGGTTGCGCGATGCTGAAGGCTCGCTTCGAGCACAAGACGCTGCCGCCGGCGGGCTGCGGCGTAAACGGCAATTGGTAGGTTCTTTCCCGATCGTAAGCTGGCAAAAAAGAAAAAAGCCGGCGGAGCCGGCTTGAGCGGAGCATGGCAACGACGGGGGATCCTTGCCAGTTCCAGAAAAGAACTTCATGTTGCAATGATGCTGCACGCAATATGAATGCAAAGCAATAAATCGGCCAATACAGCAGGCGCTGACGGTGTCGCCAAGAGGCGTTGGGCGGAGTTGCGACAAACGTTGCTCACCTAAGGAGCTATATGCCCGACGAAGGTCACGATTTGATGACAGCTTATTTACCCTGGACGAACGCTGTGTTCCGCTACGGTGGGGTGGTCAAAGGTTAGAACCGGTTATATAGCGGGCAAACGCCGCGAAATTCATCACAAAAGCCGGACTTTGCCTCGCTATGGCTCCGATCATTTCCATAAGTAATCTGACCAAAACCTACTCCAACGGGTTTCAGGCGCTGAAAGGTGTCAGTCTCGATATTGAGCGAGGGGAAATCTTGGCGCTGCTGGGGCCGAACGGTGCCGGCAAGACGACGCTGATTTCCATCGTATGCGGGATTGCCAACCCGAGCGGTGGGTCTGTGACCGTCGGCGGTTATGACGTCGTGCGCGATTTCCGCGCTACGCGCAGCCTGATCGGCCTTGTGCCGCAGGAATTGACGACCGATCAGTTCGAAACCGTCTGGAATACAGTCAGCTTTTCGCGCGGGCTTCACGGAAAGAGGCCGAATCCCGAATATATCGAGAAGATATTGCGCGATCTTTCGCTCTGGGAGAAGAAAGACAACATGCTTCGCCAGCTTTCCGGCGGCATGAAGCGGCGCGTGCTCATTGCCAAGGCGCTCTCGCATGAACCGGAGATCCTCTTCCTCGACGAGCCGACGGCCGGTGTCGACGTGACGTTGCGCAAGGACATGTGGCATGTGGTCGAGCGCCTGCGCGCTTCCGGCGTCACTATCATTTTGACGACCCACTATATCGAAGAGGCCGAGGAGGCCGCCGATCGCGTCGGCGTCATCAATGGCGGCGAGCTGCTGCTGGTGGAGGAGAAGAGGGCGCTCATGGCCAAGCTCGGCCGCAAGCAGCTGATCCTCGATTTGAACGAGCCGATCGATGCCATACCGGAGCCTCTCAACGGGAACGGGCTTTCGCTAGGCCCAAACGGACTGACGCTGATCTATGATTTCGACGCCCAGCACGAGCAGTCTAGCATTGCGGCTCTGCTGTCGAAACTCGGTGCCGAGGGAATTCATTTCAAGGATCTTTCGACGCGCCAGAGTTCGCTCGAGGATATTTTCGTCTCGCTGGTGGAGGCAGGCAAATGAACTTCGAAGCGATCAAGTCTATCTATTCGTTCGAAATGGCCCGCACGCGCCGCACTCTGCTGCAGAGCGTCGTTTCGCCTGTCATTTCCACGTCGCTCTATTTCATCGTCTTCGGTGCGGCGATCGGTTCGCGCATCAACCTGGTTGAGGGCGTTTCCTATGGAGCGTTCATTACGCCCGGCCTGATCATGCTGACCTTGCTTGGCCAATGCATCAGCAACGGTTCCTTCGGTATCTATTTCCCGAAGTTCACCGGTACTATCTACGAGGTGCTGTCGGCGCCTGTCGCCATGACGGAAATCGTGCTCGGCTATGTCGGTGCGGCTGCCACCAAGGGGATGCTGATCGGCCTGATCATCCTCGCGACCGCGAGTTTCTTCGTCGATATCAGGATCGAGCATCCTTTTATGATGATCCTGTTCTTCGTGCTGACGGCGGTCACTTTCAGCCTGTTCGGTTTCATGATCGGCATCTGGGCCGGGAATTTCGAGCAGCTGAACCTCATCCCGATGCTGGTCGTGCCGCCGCTCACCTTCCTTGGCGGCAGCTTCTATTCTATCAACATGCTGCCACCGTTCTGGCAGGCGGTCAGCCATCTCAATCCGGTCCTCTATCTGGTCAGCGGCTTCCGCTGGAGCTTCTACGGCATCGCTGACGTCAATCCGGTGCTGAGCCTTGCCATGATCACGCTTTTCCTAGTCATCTGTCTGATCATCCTGGGGTGGATTTTCCGGACGGGATATCGCTTGAGAAATTGATGGCGATGCCGGGCTGGCGGGACTAAGAAGGCCTGCGGCTTTCTCAGCCGCAACAAAATGGTCCAGGAAAGCTTCAATGTCGCAGGCTCATCTCAACCCTTCGCTGCCCCAGGCACTCTCCCGGCTCGATCAACTAACCAATTGGGAGCGCAAGCCGCGCGGGGAAATGCGGGTCGGTCTCGAGCCGATGCTCGATCTCATGCAGCGTCTGGGCAATCCGCATCGGAGCTTTCGCGCCATCCACGTCGCCGGCACCAAGGGTAAGGGATCGGTCTCGGCGCTCCTCGAGGCTGGATTGCTGCGGGCTGGCTGGCGGATCGGACGTTATGGATCGCCACATGTCGATCGGGTGAATGAGCGTGTCAGCATTCTCGGCCAGGAGGTCGAGGACGATGCGCTGGCGACGGCGATCATGCAGGTTCTGGATGGCTATGAGGACGCCAAGCAGGCGGCAACCGCCGGCGAGGACGCCACCTGGTTCGATGTGATAACGGCGGCCGCTTTCGTCGTCTTCAGGGACGCCGGTTTGAGCTGGATCGTGGTCGAGGTCGGGCTGGGCGGCAGGCTGGATTCGACGAATGTGGTCTTCGGCGAAGTCGCGATCGTCACGAATATCGGCCTTGAGCACACGGAGATTCTGGGAAGCACGCGCGAGGCGATAGCGCGGGAGAAAGTCGGCATATTGAAACCGGGCGCGACGCTTGTGACGACGCTTGCCGCCGACGATGTCGCAGGACAGGTGTTGCAGCGGCGCGCCGATGAGCTGGGCTGCAAGGTGCTTCGGACCAATCTTCCAGACGATGAGACGATTGCCGCAACGAATATCGCCCTGGTCGGACTCGTGTTCGATCATCTGGGGCGGCAGGGTGAGAGTGTGCGAGAGGGAGGCGAAAAGGGTCAGCCGATCGGTGCATGGCTGCTCGAAAAAGCGGTCATCGACAAGGCGCGTCTGCCGGGGCGGATGGAGCGTTTCGACGTTTCTCTGTCGCCTGCATTGGCAAAGGGGCGGCAAAGCCTGCCCATCATCATGGATGGTGCACATGTGCCGTTCAACATCGAGGCTGTGTTGCGCGATATCACGCGCTCCTCCTCGGTCAGCGGCGAATGTGTTGCCATCGTCGCACTGGCATCCGACAAGGATGCACCCGGCTTTCTGGACGTGTTATCGCGATACGCGGCTTATGCTGTCTTTACGGAAGCGTCCGGATCGGGGCGTGCCCATCCAGCGATCGAGCTGGAAGCGTTGGGGAAGTCCATGGGTATGAATTGCGAAGCCGAGCCGGACCCGCACAGGGCGCTGGATCGGGCTATGGTGAAAGCCGCCGAGCGCGGCGGTTGGATGCTTGTTACCGGTTCGCTCTATCTCGTCGGCGCGCTGCGTAGCACCGTCCTCAGAAATGCCCAATGACGACGGACATAGAGATCAGGCCCGCGCTCGCCGGTGATGTTGCTGACATCGCCAGGCTGCATCGCGCGATCTGGTGCGATACCTATCGCGATCTCGCACCTGCCGAAGTCTATCGGGTCCTTGGTGAAGATTACCGTCGCGCGCGATGGGCCGATATTTTGGCCACTCCGCGTCGGGATCAGCGCGTGTTCCTGGCTGAACAAGGTGCGCGACTTGTCGGCATCGGCGCGATTGCAGCTGCGTCCGAGCCAGCATTCGAGGGGCGCGGTGAGATAAAATCGCTCTATATCGATCCCTCCATCAAGCGTCAGGGACTTGGCCGCCGGCTCATGCGGATAATGATGGAAGAGTTTGCTGCCATGGGATATTCGGGCGCCGCGCTTGGCGTTGTCGTCGGCAACGGATCGGCAATCTCTTTCTACCGCGCGCTTGGCGGGCAATTGATCGGTCGTTACACCGATCCGGGACCTATCTGGCGCTCCGACAATCTCATTTTCGCATGGGACGATCTGTCTCTGCTAAGCTAAACCCCCCATGCAAGCGCTGAACGTGATTGCCTTTTTAGGCCAGGGCCTTCCTGCGTGGTGCGATGGTCATGGCCATGACACCTGCCACGACACAGACAAGACCGATGGCTGCCGTCGGGGATAGAGGCTCGCCGAGGAGGGTAACGCCGATGCCGACGCCGATCGGGACGCGAAGATAGGCCTGCGCCGTCGTGCCGACCGAGCCCAGGGTCTGGATAAGTCGGAAATAGATGCTGAAGGCAAGCGCGGTGGAGACGACCGACAGACCGAGCAGTGCCAGGATCGAGGCTGTCGATGGCGCAATCTGCCAGGGATGTTCGACAATCAGGCTCGCCGGGACCAGGAGGGCGGCACCGCAAAGCAACGAGCTGGCTGCCGGCATCATCGGGTCCAGTCCCTTGAAATTGCGGCCGAACAAGGCGGCACAGGCATAGCAGATCGATGCCGCGACAACGGAAAGCTGCGGCAGCAATTGGCGGCCCATGCCATGTAGCGCATCGAGGCCGATGATCAGGCAGATGCCCGCCATGCCGGCAATCACGCCAAATAGCTTGCGTCCCGTCAGCGACTCGGAGCGCAGCAGGAAAGCGGCGATCAGAAAAGCGAAAATCGGCGTCGTGGAATTCAATATGGTCGCCAGACCGGCATCGACGGTTTGTTCCGCCCAGGCGATCAACGTGAAGGGAATGGCGCTGTTGAGGCAGGACTGAATGAGGAAACGCTTCCATGTGGCAGCGTCTCTCGGCAAGCTCAGCCCGCACCAGCGGATGATGGCGAGAAGGACAAGACCGGCGATCAGGGTTCGCGCGGCAATCAGCGTGATCGGCGGAATGGTTGCCACGCCGACGCGGATGAAGGTGTAGGAGGCGCCCCAGCAGATCGCGAGTGCAAGGAGAAGCAGCAGTTCGGTCGTCAGGTTCGGTCTTGCCGGCGTCATCGTTTTTCACTCTTATAAGGTTTGGACATGCCATCTTTTAGAGTGGAGAGGCCGGCGAATGCTTCGCTCCCAACCGAACTATCGCATACGGCGGTTCGTTAGTCTCGCAGCCGAAGCTCGTCCGTCTGCATCTGCATGGACCCCAGGGTTTCGAGAAAGCTCATGCCGAGCAGGCTCTGATCGAGCCTGCCTGCTTCTGCCACGCTCGCTTGGACATCCCTGCGCTTGATCGGGCCGATTGCCACCGAGCCGAGTTCTACGGGGGCCGCTCTGGCGCGGCCATTGGCGGTCAGTACCGTCTGCGAATAGGTGAGGTTTTCCGGAATGATACCAACGCGCTCGGCGTCTTCCTGCGACAGGGCGATGGTGCTGGCGCCGGTGTCGATCAGCATGTCGATCGGTTGGCCGTTGATCATGACCTTCGCTTCGAAATGCCCGTTCGAACGCTTGTGAAGGATGACTTCCTGGCCGCCTTCGCTCGTCGTGACCACGACTGCATGGCCGGGCATCAGGCCGGCAAAGAGGCGGTTGCCGACCTGTTCTGCATCGCGGCGATAGATGTAGGCGGTCGCGAGCGCCATGATGACGACGAACCAGATGAGAAGATTACGGATCGACTGGCTGACCGTATGCCGGCTAGCCCAGACGGCGGCGCTCATCATCAGGGCGATCGGCACGAGATAGACGACACGCGCGAAGTCGTCATTGCGCATGCCGAAGGTGGAGCCGGTATTATTGTTGAAGACGAGCAGTGCGAGGCCGATGCCGAGAATGACGAGAACGATGTTCAGGCGGTTCATACGGCGCTGCGCTCCCGTGCCATCCTTTGGCGGCGGGTCTCCCGGCGTGGCTTGCGCTCGACCTTGGTCAGGCGCTCCGGAAGCATTTCCATGATCTGACGGCGTTCGTCATCGCTATAGTTCATCCACGCGCCGATTTCAGCGGATGTGCGGCCGCAGCCGAAGCAATAGCCGGTGTTCTGATCGATGGAGCAGACGAGGATGCAGGGTGTCAGCATGGGATCATATATCGATGCTTCAAACGCACATGGCAAGAGTACAGAGCGACGCGATCTCGCAAATCTGCTGGGTCGCGCCGATCGTATCGCCCGTATGGCCAGCCAATTTCTGACGGATATATCGCGTGGCCAGAAATGCCGCGACGCTTGTCGCAAGAAGGCAGCCAACCAGCGCCGGAACGCCCATGGCAGGACCGACGAGCACCGCAAGGCCAAGTGTCGCAAGCAGCGCCAGCTGCATGGCGTCGTCATCCGGCTTGCCCGCCGATGCCGCGATCCCATCCGGTTTGGCTGACGGCAGGGCGTACCAATGCCAGACCATGGCACCGCGGCTCAAGGTGGCCGCGGCGAGGATTGCGACCGCGGCGTCCTCAGGCGAGAGATGCCGGGCGATGGCGGCAAGTGCTGCCGCCCGCAATCCGAAGGACAGTATCAACGCTGCCGCCCCGTACGTCCCGATACGGCTATCCTTCATGATTTCGAGTGCGCGCTCGCGGTCCTTACCGCCACCCAATCCGTCTGCCGTGTCGCTGAGCCCGTCTTCATGGAGGGCGCCGGTCAGGAGCGTGTGCGCGGCAAGCGCCAGCAATGCGGCCATCAACGGATCGGCGTTGAGGGCAAGCAGCACGCTGAAGGTCAGTGCAGAGGGCAGGGCGATCAGCAGGCCGGCGACAGGAAAAGCGCGTGAAACACGCGAGAGCTTGCCGTCATCGCCTTCGAAAAAGGACGACGGCACGGGAATGCGGCTCAAGAAAGCGACGGAGCGCGCGATGTCACGCATATATTCCCGCATTTCTTCCTCTCCCCGCCATACGCGCGACAGCATCGGGCGCTTTTGGAGTTGTTCACGCCGATTCCCAGGACTAATAGAGTCGCACGCAAAGAACCCGATTTGAGACTAAAAGACAAGGAACGCATTCATGAGCGTCAGCGGCCTCCCATTCGACGATTTCCGCGCATTGCTGCGCGACCTTCCAGGCCCGGATGCCCGGGCGCTCGTGGCCGCGCGCGAACGTGATGCACAGCTCACCAAGCCGCCGGGCGCGCTTGGAAGACTAGAGGAAATCGCTTTCTGGCTGGCGGCCTGGACCGGTCGTCCGCCGGCCGTGACCCGGCCTCTGGTGGCGATCTTTGCCGGAAATCATGGTGTCACCAAGCAGGGGATCACCCCGTTTCCGCCTTCGGTGACGCAGCAGATGGTGGAGAATTTCGCGGCCGGCGGCGCAGCCATCAACCAGATCTGCGTTGCCTATGACCTCGGCCTCAAGGTCTTCGATCTCGCGCTCGAGTTCCCGACCGGGGATATCACCGAAGAACCGGCATTGAGCGAACGCGACTGCGCGGCCACCATGGCCTTCGGCATGGAAGCGATTGCCGGCGGCACGGATCTGCTCTGCATTGGCGAGATGGGCATCGGCAATACCACGATCGCCGCGGCCATTCATTACGCGCTCTATGGCGGCAAGGCTGAAGACTGGGTCGGTCCCGGTACGGGCTCGGAAGGTGAGATGCTGAAGCGCAAGATCGCTGCCGTCGAGAAGGCGGTCGCGCTTCATCGCGATCATCTCAACGATCCGCTGGAAATCCTGCGCCGCCTTGGCGGCCGCGAGATCGCCGCCATGGCCGGCGCCATCCTCGCCGCGCGCATGGAGCGTATCCCTGTTATCATCGACGGCTATGTCGCGACGGCCGCCGCCTCTATTCTCAAGGCTGCCAATCCCTCTGCCCTCGATCATTGCCTGATCGGGCATGTTTCGGCCGAGCCGGGTCATCTCCGTTCGATCGAAAAGCTCGGCAAGACGCCGCTTCTGGCGCTCGGCATGCGGCTTGGCGAAGGTACGGGGGCGGCATTGGCCGCCGGCATCGTCAAGGCTGCGGCAGCCTGCCATTCGGGCATGGCGACGTTCGAAAGCGCCGGGGTTACGAACAAGCACTGAAAAACCGAGCGGCGAAACGTTGAAATAAACGTTTCGCCGCTCAATTTCCTGTAGATGATCGGTTTTCCGTCATAAAACTGCAATGAATTTCGAGGCGGCGAGAGCTGTCGCCTTGCTTCGCCCACGGTGAGGCGGTATTCGCAAGGCATCCAGATTGCAACCGGGACAATACGGGCGGAGCGCGAATGGCGGAGTTTTCAAAATCAGCGGTCAATAAGGAGACCGGGATTCGGCACTTTTTCGCCGCTGCCGGCTATTCCTGGGGCGGATTTCAGCGGCTGTTGCAGGAATCGGCCTTTCGACAGGAGCTCCTTTTTGCCGGAGTGGGACTGATCCTGTTGATCGCCGTCGGCGCGACCATCGGTGAGATCGTCATCGCGATGGTCTTGTTCCTTGCCGTCTTCGCAGTCGAAGCCATGAATACGGCGGTGGAAGAGGTGATCGACCGGATCTCGCCGGAGATTTCCAACGTCGGCAAGCACGCCAAGGATCTCGGCTCCTTTGCCGTTCTCTGTATGCTGGTCGCGTCCGGTATCTACATGCTTTACGTCATCGGCAGCCATCTGCTGTTTCGCTAAAGCAATTCCAGGAAAAGTGCGTAGCGGTTTTCCGTCCGGAATTGCGGGACAACAAAGAGATAGAGCGGTTCAGAGATTCCACGAAAAGCTGAAGCGCTCTAACGATCAGCGTCCATGCTTCGTTTACGCGAAGCTCTTCTTGCGCCGCTCGGCGAGTGGCGCGTCCTCGACCGCCGGCAGGCTTTGCAGCACGCGCTTGGGCGGTAGGATGGCGATGACTTCCGTGCCTTCCCGCAGCTTGGATTTCAGCATGAACTGACCGTCATGCTTGGCGAGAATGGCCTGTACGATCGGCAGCCCGAGGCCGGTGCCCTGTTCGGCGCTCTTGATGGCGATAGAGCCCTGGCCGAAGGCCGACAGCACAATCGGGATCTCCTCTTCGGGGATGCCCGGACCGTTGTCCTTGATCGCGACATATTCGCCGCCACCGGCGGTCCAGCCGACCTTGACGCTGATTTCGCCGCCCTGCGGCGTGAATTTCACCGCATTCGACAGGAGGTTGAGGATCACCTGGCGCATCGATTTCTCGTCGGCCCAGACGGAGGGCAGCTGCGCTTCAAATTGCGATGAGATCGAAATGTTCTTGGCGCGGGCACGCAACTGCACCATGCCGATGCAATCCTCGGCAATATCGAGGAGAGAAATCGCTTCTTCGTTCAGCTCGTATTTGCCGGCCTCGATACGAGAGAGGTCGAGGATTTCGTTGATCAGGTTGAGCAGGTGCTGGCCGGATCGATGGATATCACTTGTGTATTCGCGATAGGTCGGATTGTTGAGCGGCCCCATGACCTCCGCCGACATGACTTCGGAAAAGCCAAGGATCGCATTCAGCGGCGTTCTAAGCTCGTGCGACATGGAAGCAAGAAAGCGCGATTTGGCGAGGTTTGCTTCTTCGGCACGCCTACGGGCCTCGTCGGACATCGATTTCGCGACTTCCAGTTCCGCGATCAGATCGTCCTTCTCCGATTGGAAAGAGAGAATCTTCAGGTTCGACTGATACATGCGGTTGGTGATGAAGCTGAAGAATATCACGGCAACCGAAATGGCTGCGGTGAGGGCGATATCGGAAGGCCTTCGCGTCAGGATGGCTGCCACGGTCAGCGCTACGGTCGCCGGCGCGAAGGAAAACGGAACAGCTCGTGGCAGCATGAAGCTGGACATGGCCGTAATGCAGATTGCCGCTAGCAGGGTCGTGCCCTTGTAAAAGGCGAAACTGTCGCCGCCGCAGGTCGCGCAATTTTGCATCGCAAAAAGCGCCCAACAGAAGCCGACGAGCAATTGCCCCAGCAAAAGCAGCTGCCGCCACTTTCTGGCGCTTTCGGCTGATATTTCCTGCTTCTTGGCGCGCCGTCCGATCAGCATGTTGATGGCATGCGCCGTGAGGATCGGAATGGTCCAGAAGAGAATGCCGGCATCACGCGTCAGGTAGACGCCGAGAACAGCAACCACGATGACGAAGATCGGCACGACGGCGGCACTCTGCCGCAAGGTGTCGATATGCATCATCATCAGTTCGCGGTCGAAATTGCGGCTATGGCCGCTTTGCAGGCGCTCGCGCGTTTGCCGCACGGCCTTCGACACAGCCCGGTTACGGTGACTGCGCGATCGGTCGACAATGTTTTTATCTGTCGATGTGCTGACGCCGGTGCTCATGGTTACATTGAAACTTAGCCTGCCTGAGGCTACACCCTAGCGTTTAAATCTTAAGAAGATGCTGCGCCGAAATGATTTGTTTGCCATCTTCGCCAAGGATTTGTTCTTAAAGGAGGCAACAACGTGATGCGGTCGGGCCGCCTGTTTCGTGACGGCGTGGTCACTTTCGCGCTGCTTGCCATTCTTGCATTATTCGCGTTGAAGATGAACAATCGACCGGAAATCATTCAAAACGGCAGCTTTTATGTCATTGATGGCGACACGCTTTCCGCCAGTGGCGAGCGCTTGAGACTGAAAGGGATCGATGCGCCCGAATATCGACAGCGCTGCCAACGCAATGGCGCGGATTGGGCCTGCGGCGAAGATGCACGCAAGGCGCTTGCCACAATGATTAAGACCGGAGCGCCCGAATGTCGGGGGCGGGAGAGGGATCGCTATGGTCGCCTGTTGGTGACATGTGTCGCCGGCGATGCCGATATCAACGCCGCGATGGTGCGCAGTGGCATGGCGGTTTCTTATGGCGGCTATGCAAGCGAGGAGCGGAGCGCACGGCAGGCGAAGGCTGGGCTTTGGGCCAGTGATTTCGAGAGGCCGAGCGACTATCGGCGCGAGGAGCGTATGGCCCATGACAACGATCCGATTGCCGGATGGCTCGGCTATTTGCGCCAGCTTGTCGGTTGGAGCGCTCCATGAAGCAGGAAAGCGAATTGCAAGTCCTGCGTTCGGCGATTGCGGCCTGCCGTCTCTGTCGGGATGCACCGGCAAAGGGCGAGGCGGATCGCCTGCCGCATGAGCCGCGTCCGGTTGCGACACTATCATCGACTGCACGAATACTCATCGCAGGGCAGGCGCCAGGATTGCGCGTTCACGAGAGCGGCGTGCCGTTCAACGATGCCTCCGGTGACCGTTTGCGTCAGTGGCTCGCTGTGGATCGCGAGAGTTTCTACAATCCGGATCATTTCGCCATAATGGGCATGGGCTTCTGCTTTCCGGGCTATGACAAGGCGGGAAGCGATCTGCCGCCGCGCAAGGAGTGCGCACCGTTATGGCGGCAGCGGGCGATGGATGCGATGCCGCAGATCGAATTGATCCTGACGATCGGTCAATATGCGCAGGCTTGGCATCTTGGAGCGAAGCGCATGGGTTCGATGACCGAGACGGTCGCTGAGTGGCGGCGTTATCTTCTAACCAACCGGTCGCCGTCCATCCTGCCATTGCCGCATCCGAGCTGGCGCAACAGCGGCTGGCTGAAACGTAACCCGTGGTTCGAGGCCGAGTTGCTTCCAGTATTACAACAACGTGTGAAAAGCCTGCTTTCTTGAGAAAAAGTTTCTTTTCTCTCGCTTAAAATGAGCTATAGAGAGAATATAATTCGAAGGGATGCTTTAATGGACCGTCTTGACCGCAAAATCCTGCGCCTGCTGCAGGAGGATTCCACTCTGGCCGTAGCCGATCTTGCCAAGAAGGTCGGTCTCTCGACGACGCCTTGCTGGCGCCGTATCCAGAAGATGGAAGAGGATGGCGTCATTCGCCGCCGCGTGGCCTTGCTCGATCCGGAAAAGGTCAACACCAAGGTCACGGTTTTCGTATCGATCCGCACCAACAGCCACTCGATCGAATGGCTGAAGCGCTTTTCGGAAGTGATCGCCGATTTCCCGGAAGTGGTCGAATTCTATCGCATGAGCGGCGATGTCGACTATTTGCTGCGCGTCGTCGTTCCGGATATCGCGGCTTATGACGCTTTCTACAAGCGCATGATCGCCAAGATCGAAATCCGCGACGTCTCCTCGGCCTTTGCGATGGAGCAGATCAAGTATTCGACGGAGCTGCCGCTCGATTACATGCTGCTGGAAAATGCCAAGTCCAACGAGGACTGACATAAACTGAGCGCCGCTCTGATGAGGCGCTCAGCAGCAGCTGTTGATTTCCCGGCAGCCTTTTACTTCTTGTCCAGGCGCGCGAGCAGCGAGGAGGTATCCCAGCGATTGCCTCCCATCGCCTGGACGTCGCCGTAGAACTGATCGACGAGGGCCGTGAGCGGCAGCTTGGCCTGATTGCGGCGGGCCTCCTCGAGCACGATGCCGAGATCCTTGCGCATCCAGTCGACCGCAAAGCCGAAATCATACTTGCCTGAATTCATGGTCTTGTGGCGGTTTTCCATTTGCCAGGAACCGGCGGCGCCCTTGGAAATGACCTCCACGACCTTTTCGATATCGAGGCCGGCCTGCTTGCCGAAATGGATGCCTTCGGCGAGTCCCTGGACGATGCCGGCAATGCAGATCTGGTTGATCATCTTGGTCAGCTGTCCCGCGCCGACAGACCCCATCAGCCCGACCATGCGGGCATAGGCGTCGATAACGGGACGAGCCTTCTCGAAGACGGCTTCGTCACCGCCGCACATGACGGTCAGCACGCCGTTTTCCGCGCCTGCCTGTCCGCCGGAAACAGGTGCGTCGATGAAGTCGACGCCTTTTTCCTTGGCGGCTGCGTAGAGTTCGCGGGCGACTTCGGCACTTGCGGTGGTGTTGTCGATAAGAATCGAACCAGCCTTCATGCTTGAAAGGACGCCGTGCTCGCCCGTCGTCACCGAGCGAAGGTCGTCGTCATTGCCGACGCAGGTGAAGGCGAAATCGGCGCCTGCAGCCGCTTCGGCCGGGGTAGGGGCAAACTTGCCGTCATACTGTTTGGCCCATGCTTCAGCTTTGGTAACGGTGCGGTTATAGACGGTGACATCATGCCCGCCCTTGACCTTCAAATGCCCGGCCATGGGGTAACCCATGACGCCCATGCCGATGAATGAGACCTTTGCCATTTCATAACTCCATGACCGAATTTGTTCCGCAGGCTTAGCCGAAAGGGCACGGAGACGAAAGACCGATTTGTCGGGCAACTTGTCACCATGGCACGCGACGTGAAATCTGATTTCAAATTTTTGCATTTATTGGAATGGAATTTCGTCATCGTCGTGAATCTTCATAATATTCTTTGTCGATATAATCTATGGATTTGCGATCTTTAAGCCATCGACAACGAGCCGGTGGCCGCGGAAGCGCCGAGGCCTCATGAAAAGGGATCTTCGATGATTTCGCGCAGACAGACACTCGGCCTTCTCGGTGCGACGGCGGTTGCCTTCGCTTTGCCTTCCGTTCGACAGTCACGTGCGGCCGCAGCGACGACGTTTCGGATCGGCTGGCAGAAGAACAGCGTATTGGCATTGGCAAAGCGTCAAGGGGCGTTGGAAAAGCGGCTTTCCGATCGCGGCATATCCGTCGAATGGTCGGAATTCACATCCGGCCCGCCGCTGCTGGAAGCTCTTGGCGCCGGTGCTCTCGATTTCGGTGCGACGGGCGATGTGCCGCCGCTGTTTGCGCAGGCTGCCAACGGCAATCTGCTGTATGTCGGCATTTACACCGGCAGCCCCGAAAGCTCCGCCATTCTCGTGCGCAAGGATTCGCCGATCCAGACGCTTGCCGATCTCAAGGGAAAGAAGGTTGCCTTCAAGCGCGGCTCCAGCGCCCACAACGTCGCCGTCAAGGCGCTTCGCAAAGGCGGGCTGACGATCAGCGATATCCAGCCGCTCGATCTCACGCCGCCGGATGCAGCCGCTGCGTTCAAGACCGGTGCGATCGATGCCTGGTCGATCTGGGATCCCTATCTCGCCATTGCAGAAGCCGATCCGGATACCCGCATCCTTGCGACTGCGCGGGGCATCGTCGATTCCTTCAGCTATTTCCTGGCCAACGGCGATTTCACCAAGGATAATCCCCAGGTGATTATCGACGTCATCGACGAACTGGCCAAGGTGGGGGCGGCGGCGCAATCGGATTTGGACGGCACCGTTAAGGCCATGTCCGAAATCACCGGCGTGCCGGCCGAGGTGACGCGGGTGGTGCTGACGCGCCCTGGTGCAAATCTTGGTGGCGTCTCTACCATTACGGATTCGGCGATCACCTATCAGCAGGGGCTGGCTGACGAGTTCTATAATCTTGGCATCGTTCCGAAGAAGCTCAACGTCACGGACATCGTCTGGCGACCAAAGGCGAGCTGAGGCTGACAAGACCCACGGATATCGTCTACGCCCCTAACACTACGGGCGCGGACTTTATGGGCAAAATATTTCGTCAAACGCCGACAATTAGAAAATCCATATTGTCGATGTAATCGATAGTCTATGCCATTATCCGGATCGAACATCGGGAGGTGGCTCCCGACCACGCGCATCCAGAAAGCAGGAAAGCTTCATGACCGCGAACGCAAAACCCATCGATTTTCTCTGGTTCATCCCGACCTCCGGTGACGGCACCTATCTGGGTACGGCCGATCTCAACCGCGGCCCGGAGATCGGCTATCTCCAGCAGATCGCGCAGGCAGTCGATCGGCTGGGTTATACGGGCGTGCTTTTGCCGACCGGCGTTTCCTGTGAAGAGTCCTTCGTGACGGCTGCAGCGCTCTCGGCGCATACGCAGAAGCTGAAGTTTCTGGTCGCTATCCGCCCGGGTACGGCCTCGCCCGCCTATTACGCCCGTCTCGCCTCGACGCTTGATCGCGTTTCGAACGGCCGCGTGTTGCTCAACATCGTCGTTGGCGGCAGCCCGGCAGAGCTCGCCGGTGACGGCATTCATCTGGAACACGATGAGCGCTACGCCCATGCCGATGAATTCTTCCATGTCTGGGAGGAGCTGTTGGAGACGGGATCGTCCACCTTCGAAGGCAAATATATCAAGGCGACGAATGCACGGCTCGGCCTGCCGCCGGTGCAGGCACCGCGCCCGCCGCTCTATTTTGGCGGATCTTCGGATGCGGGTATCGAATTCTCGGTTGGTCGCGTCGACAAGTATCTGACATGGGGCGAGCCGCCGGCGCAGGTCGGCGAGAAAATTGCAAAGGTGCGGGCAGCCGCTGCCAAGCGTGGACGCGAGGTCAGCTTCGGCATTCGCCTTCACTTCATCGTTCGCGAGACGGACGAAGAGGCATGGGCTGCGGCCGATAAGCTGATTTCGAAGCTCGACGACGAGACAATCCGCGAAGCGCAGGAGCAATTCGTCAACCAGTCCGACTCCGTCGGGCAGAAGCGCATGGCGGCGCTGCATGGTGGCCGCCGCGACAAGCTCGAAGTGTCGCCGAATCTCTGGGCCGGCGTCGGCCTAGTCCGTGCTGGCGCTGGTACGGCACTTGTGGGATCGCCGAAGACGGTCGCTGCAAGGCTGCGGGAATATCAGGAGCTCGGCATCGAAACTGTGATCGGCTCGGGCTATCCGCATCTGGAGGAAGCTTATCGTGTGGCCGAACTGCTCTTCCCCGAGCTGGGATTGAAGCGCGACGAGCAGCGTGCCGGGTTCCGTAACGAATTCGGCGCCAAGCAGATTTTCGCGGGCGGCAGTCATGGCGGCAATCTCAAGGTCGTTTCCGGCTCGTAACGCCAGATCAAAAGGAGATCCCCATGTCGGCATTCGACACGTCCTTCGTCCGCGTGGCCTCGGAACGGCGCGCACGCCAGGCCGGGGTCGCGCGGCAAGGTATTTCGTTCCAGAGGTTTCTGCCGTTCCTGCTGCCGGTTGTCGTCATCGCGGCATGGCAGCTGGGCTCGTCGCTTGGATGGATCTCTACCCGTATCATGCCGTCGCCGGCGGCCGTCGTGGTCGCCTTCTGGCAGACCACGATTTCGGGCCAACTCCCAAACAATATCTTGGTCAGCGCCGGCCGCGCCTTTGCCGGCCTGTTGGTTGGCGGCTCGATCGGCTTTCTGCTTGGCATCGCCAACGGCGTGTCGCGGCTGTCGGAACAGCTGACCGATACGACGCTGCAGATGCTGCGAACCATTCCGCATCTCGCCATGGTACCGCTCGTCATTCTCTGGTTCGGGATCGGCGAGGAATCCAAGCTGTTCCTGACCGCGCTCGGTGTGCTCTTCCCGATCTATCTCAACACCTATCATGGCGTGCGCAATGTCGATCGCGGGCTGATCGAGATGGGACGGGTCTACGGCATGAGCAACTGGACGCTGTTCCGGAAGGTCATCTTCCCCGGCGCACTTCCGTCCATTCTCGTCGGCTTGCGGTTTGCTCTCGGCATCATGTGGCTGACGCTCATTGTTGCCGAATCGATCGCGGCATCGTCGGGCATTGGCTACATGGCCAACAATGCCCGCGAGTTCGGCATGACTGATGTCGTGGTGCTGACGCTCGTCATCTACGCCATTCTCGGCAAGCTTGCCGATGTCGTCGCACGGGCGATCGAGCGCAGGGCTTTGCGCTGGAATCCGGCCTATCGGAATTGAGGAGCTTCCCATGAGCGTCAACACACTCGATCGCGCACGGGCAGAGGCCGCAGATATCACGCCGCAAGTTGCGGGTGCTGCGGCTATCCACATCAAGGGTCTGGAGAAGAGTTTCGGCAACAACCGCGTCCTGCGCGGCATCGATCTCGATATTCCCGCTGGTCAGTTCGTCGCCGTCATCGGCAAGAGCGGGTGCGGCAAGAGCACACTGCTGCGCATCCTGATGGGGCTGGAAGAGCCGAGTGCAGGCCATCTTCGCTTTGAAGCGGTCGATGGTGGTGACACACAGCCCAATACACGCATCGTCTTTCAGGAGCCGCGGTTGCTGCCCTGGCTTTCCGTCGCGGACAATGTGGCGGTGGGCTTGGGCGAGGGCGTGCCGCAAAACGTATCGAAGAAGGAAACGGCTTCGGTTCTCTCCGAGGTACAGCTTGCCGAGAAGGTAGATGAATGGCCATCCAGCCTTTCCGGTGGACAGAGGCAGCGCGTGGCGCTGGCCCGCGCGCTCGTCAGCAAACCCGGTATCCTCGCGCTTGATGAGCCGCTCGGTGCGTTGGATGCTTTGACCCGCATCAGCATGCAGGAGCTGCTGAACCGCGTTTGGCGCGAGCTCGGCTTTACCGCCGTGCTCGTGACGCACGATGTCAGCGAAGCCGTGCACCTGGCCGATCGGGTTGTTGTGCTGGACGAGGGCCGGATCGTGCTCGATCTCGACATTCCCTATCCGCATCCCCGCCGTCACGGCAATCCGGCGCTCGCAGAGCTCGAAGGGCAGCTGCTGGGGGCAATTCTCGGTGACGCGCGGGCTTAATTCGGCCTGCTATCGTCTCCCTCGACATAGAGCTTGAGGTTATCGAAGCCGATTTCCGTACCCATGAGGCGCGAGCCGTTGTCGCTGTAGCCGTCGAGGAACACGACCTGTTCGACGAAGGTCATTTTCGTGCCGCCGGGCTCGGGGGCGAAGCTGACCGTTGCCAGCGATACGGAGATTCTGACGTCGTCGAGCATCATGTCGAAGGCATAAATGAAGCGCTCGTTTTGGACGACGTCGATATATCGCGCCTGATAGGCATGAATGACGCCCTCGGTTGAGGCGACGCGACTGCTTTCGCTGCCGCCGGCACGAAAATCGAGCTGGAACTCCAGCTGCTTCCAATCATCATGACAGGCGAACCATTGCCGTTTCTGCTCCGGTATTGCCCATGCCTCGAAGACTTTCGGCAGAGGCGCCTTGAAATGACGCTCTATGGTGATCGTCGTATGGTCTGTCGATCTTATGCTCATTTGTCTGTCGTCTCCGTCGATGTATCAGCAAGAAAGAGATCGAGCCGGTCGAAGGTCTGGTTCCAGGATGCCTTGCGGTCGGCGATCCAGCGCTCGACGGCTGCCAGCGCTTCCTTGCGCAGATGATAGGTGCGCACTCGTCCGGCCTTTTCCGACAGCACCAGTCCGCTCGTTTCCAGCACCTGCAGATGTTTCATCACGGTCGGCAGCGCCATATCGAGCGGCTGCGCCAGTTCCGTGACGGAGGCCGGTCCACGCCCGAGCCTGTCGATCATGCCGCGGCGGCTTTGATCGGACAGGGCCTGGAACATGCGGTCGAGCGCCAGCGGTTCTTCAAGCATTCGGCTTTTCCGGCCGGAACTGCGCCGGCAGTTTGTCACTATAAGGGTACATATGGAAATAGGGCATTGCTTCCTGCAGGACGCGGGCGAAGGAAGGACGCTCGATAAGGCGCCGATAATATGCCTTCAGCCGATCATGCTCTTCGCCAAAGGGAACGAGCGTTTCAGCGTAGAACAGGGCTGGCGCAGCGGCGCAATCGGCCATGGTCAGGCTGTTGCCGGTGATCCAGATCTTTCCGTCCAGCTGCTTTTCGATCATGCCATAAGCCGTGCGCAGCAAGGTCTCGGCTTCGGCGACGCTTTGTGGGCGCTTGTCCTTTTCTGCCCGGCGCACGTCCGCGACGATCGCTTGCATCGGCTCCTGCACATAGAGATCGAAAAAGCGATCCCAGAGCCGGACGCACAGGGCATCCGAAAGTTCGGTCGGCAACAGTTGCGTTGCGCCGGGATAATGCCGGTCGAGATATTCGATGATGATGCTGGTCTCGGGAACGGTGCTGTCGAGGGCTTCGTCGCGAAGCACCGGAAATTTTGCGAGCGGCCAGAGGCGCACCAGCGCAGCGCGCGATTCCGCATTGCCGAGATCGATGATGCGGCTTTCGAACGGCGTCCCGTTTTCATAGAGCGCCATCAACACCTTGTGACAAAAGGAGGCGAGGGGATGCTGGTAAAGAATAAGGGACATGCGACAACTTTCCAAGATCAAGATTCGAGCTGATACTTATCTGAATGGCTAAGTATCAGCTCGCTGGTCGCCGCGCAAGGAAATAGTTATCAAAATGGATAACTATTTCCGATGGGATGTATTTTGCCTCAATCGGCGAGACGACGGGCAATGACCATATGACCCGGGGTCGGCTGGCCATCTTCCATACGGACGTTGATGTCGGTGATTTCAACGAGTTCGAAGCCGGTCGCAGTCAGCCTTTCGCGCACATAGGCTTCGGAATGGGCAAAGCGCTGGTGAGGGCCGACTATATAGGGGCGTCCGGCCATGGTCGCCTCAGGCAGGGTCTCCGAAGAGAAGATGAAGAGGCCGCCCGGTGTCATGTTTTCGGCGGCGCCGAAGAAGAGGGGTTCCAGCGCGCCGAGATAGGGCAGGACATCAGTCGCGGTGATCAGATCGAAGGCTTCCTCGTCATTGTCGTCGAGAAAATCCTCGACCTCGGCAACGAAGAGCGTTTCGTAAATATCCTTTTCATGGGCGACTTCGACCATGTTTTCGGAAATGTCGATGCCAGTGATATCCTCGGCGATATCGCGCAGCGTGCCGCCGGTGAGGCCAGTACCGCAGCCGAGGTCGAGCATACGCTTGAAGGGACCGAGGCCGAGAGCCTGCAGACGCTGGCGCACGAGAACCGGGACGTGGTAGCCGAGCTGCTCCACCAGCACATCCTCGAAAACCTCGGCATGCTGGTCGAACAGGGTTTCGACATAGGCGTCCGGCGCCTTGGCCGGCGTCTCGCCGCGTCCCATCGAGGCGATGCGCACGGCTGCTCCACCATGGTCTTCCGGATCGAGAGCCAGCACCTTCTCATAGGCCTGAACCGCAGCGTCGATATCGCCCGCCTTCTCCAGTGCCAATGCCTGGTTATAGGCTTCCGCAAGCGCGTCTTCGTCGATCTTCTTCTTTGCCATGAGTGACAGCCCTTCCATTCGTCACGCAGGCATTAAGGCGCTTGATCGGCTTTTGCAATGCTTGCCGTGTCGCCCAGCGTGCGCACTGGTGATGCCGAAGACCCGATGCGGCTAATGCAGGATGAATTCGCCCTTCACGGCTCGCCATTCGGTCGCTGAAATCAGCTTGCGATGGACATAGCGCACGGAATGCAGCGGGCCATCCAGCGTTTCCTGCCAGAATTTCAGGAAGCCGCGCATTTCCGGGAAGTTCGGGGCGAGATCATAATCCTGCCAGATATAGGTCTGCAGGAATTGCGGATGATCGGGCAGGCGGTAGAAGATCTGCGCCGTCGTCAACCCATAACCCTGCAACTGCTTTTGCATGTCGTTATGCATGAGCTTTCTCTTTCCGTTCCCATTCTTGTTCGTGACTCATGGTCACTCAAATATGGAAACAACAGATGGTAAACTCAAGCTTTAGAAAAATGTCATGATGGAAATTTATTCACAGAAATCAATGTATTAGCAGCGACTGCATGGGAGTGCTGCCAAGGCTGCGCCCAGATGCCGCCTTGGCAGGATCAGCGCTTGAGGTGCCGTGTCAGCCCGCCTTCCATCCGCGCCCAGCCGTTTCGCATGAGTTCGACAATCACGAGATAGAAGATCGCAGCCCAGAGATAGATCTGGTAGTCGTAGGTCCGCGAGAAGGCGTAGCGTGTTTCGCCCATCAGGTCGAAGACCGTAATAATGGAGACGGTTGCCGAACTCTTGATCAGCAGGATGATCTCGTTGCCATAGGGGCGCAGCGCCACGATGAGCGCTTGTGGAATGATGATCTTGCGGAAGGCGATCCAGGTATGGATACCAAGGGCGCTGGCCGCTTCCCGCTGACCCTTTGGCACGCTCTGAATGGCGCCCCGGACGATTTCCGTCTGATAAGCCGCCGTATTCAGCGTCATGGCGAAAACGCCGCAATAGAAGGGGTCCTTGAAGAACCACCAGAGGCCGATATCCTCGAAGAACCAGCGAAAGCTCGGGAAACCGTAATAGACCATGAAAATCTGCGCCAGCAGCGGCGTGCCGCGGAACAGATAGACATAGCAATAGGTCAGCGTGCTCAGGATCTTGTTGCTCGACATACGGGCAAAGGCCAGCGGTATCGAGAGAATCGCGCCGAGGATAAAGGATGTAGCGACCAGCTTGACCGTGATCCAGAGACCGTGAAGCAGCCGCGGCCCATAGGTTTCGAGCTTGTCAACATCCCACCCGCTTATAATCATTGCCAGCAGCGAAATACCGAGAATGGCCCAGAGGGTCAGAAAAAAATAACCGGCGATGCGCGCCTTGGACAGCTTCGTGACCGTCTTAGGCGGTGCCGGCTGCGCGGCGATCAGAACTTCGGCATGGCTCATCGATGGACCTCCGCGCGTTTAGCCCATCGATCGAGATAGAAGAGGCCGACGGAAGAGATGACGGCCAGTGTCAGATAAAACAGGCAGGCGATGGAATAGAAGGTGAAGGGCGCCTTGGTGGCGCGGACGGCAATCCCCGTCTGCCTGATGATATCGGCAAGGCCGATGATGGACACGTAAGACGTATCCTTCAGCAGGTTCATCCAGAGGTTCCCGAGATTTGGCAGGGAAATACGCACGAGTTGCGGCACGATGATAAGCCGCATGGTTCGCGCCCGATGAAATCCAAGTGCATCGCCTGCCTCATATTGACCTTTGGGAATGGCTTTGAAGGCAGAGAGGAGGACTTCCGAACAATAGGCGGAAAAGACGATTGCCAGCGCCACCATGCCGGCCGCGAAGGCGTTGATCTCAACGGGTCCGTCATAACCGAATTTGGCGAGCACGGACTGCAAGAGGATCTGCATGCCATAGTAGATGATGAAGAGCGTCAGCAGCTCCGGCAGGCCGCGGAAAATCGTCGTGAAGACACCAGCGGCGAGCCTCAGCGATTTCTCTTCCGATTGCTGCGCGAGCGCGACGAAGAAGCCGATGACGATGCCAAGCGGCAGCGTCAAGACCGAGACGGCGATGGTGATCTTCAAGCCACCGGCCAGCTCGTCGCCCCATCCCGTGTCGCCACAGGCGAGCATCGTATTTTGGCCGAACAGAGTGAATAGTCCGGCCGGACCACACAATGGGTCAAAAATCGTACTCAACCAGGTCCACAAGGAACCAAGGGCGGAAAACAATCCGCTCATGCCATATTTCCCCTAGCGGCTTTTGCCGCGTTTCTGCTTATATTCATCTCGTTGTCAAACAAAAACGGCGGAAGGGCAAGCTTCCGCCGTCGTCTTTTCCCAGGGAATCGACGGGCGATCAATCGCCGTAGACGTCGAAATCGAAATACTTGTCCTGGATCTTCTTGTAGGTGCCGTCAGCGCGGATCGCAGCGATCGCGGCGTTCAGCTTGTCTTTAAGGGCCGCATCGCCCTTGCGGATGGCGATACCCGCACCGACGCCGTTGATGACCGGGTCGCTTTTCAGCGTACCGAGCATCTTGCAGCAGTTGCCTGCATCGGACTTCACCCATTCGGACAACACGACGACGTCGTCGATGGCGGCATCGATACGGCCGTTGCTGAGGTCGAGCTTGTATTCGTCAGCCGACGGATAGAGCTTGAGCTCGGCATCCTTCAGGTGGGCGGACGCATAGTTGGCATGTGTCGTGGAGGACTGTGCGCCGATCGTCTTGCCCTTCAGGGCTTCGTCGGTCGCTTCCTTGAGAGTGGAGTCCTTCGGAATGGCGATTGCCGGTGGCGTGTTGTAAATCTTGTTGGTGAAGTCGACGATCTTCTCGCGCTCGGGCGTGATCGACATGGACGAGATGATCGCGTCGAACTTCTTGGCCTGCAGGGCGGGAATGATGCCGTCGAAATCCTGGTTCACGAAGGTGCACTTGACCTTCATGTGATCGCAAAGCGCATTGGTTATATCGATGTCGAAGCCGGTGAACTTGCCGCCGGCGTCAAGCGATTCGAAAGGCGGGTAGGTCGCGTCCGTGCCGAAGACGATCGTGTCGCCATCGGCAAGCGCCGCACCGGCGACAAGCGACATTGCGGCGAAGGACGCGGCGGCAATAAGACGAGTGGAGATGCGCATATTGACCCTCTCTGTTGGTGGCCGGCAGCCCATTATTGTTTTTGGCAGACGGCTCGAGTGGAGCGGGCTGGTGGCCCGCCTCGCGGCGATATTCGTACTTTTTTTTGGGAAAATGCAACTGGAATTACAAAGGCAATCTGCCTTTGCGCAATGCCGCCGTAATGCACGCGCTACACAGGCAAATCTGAATGTAAGCCATCCATTGCGTTCAGGCAGGGTTAATTACGGCAACCTAATAGTGCGGGAACATATAGCGGCTTGCCGCGATTCAGCCTCATGAGAACCGAAAATTGGCCGGGTTCCTGAGGCAATCGCCTTGCCGCTCAGATTCGCAATTCGGCGGACAAAGATCATAAGAGGAGACCCCTATGGGAAAGCGATCCAGACTATTTGCCAGCGCCGCGTTTCCGCTGCTTTCGCTATCGCTCGCCTTCGAGCCGGTAGCAGCCGCGGCCCTTCGTGAACAGCCAATCGTACCGCTGAACAACGGCATCGCCGGCGCAGCCGCGACCGCCGCAGATACAAGTTTCGAGGTGGCGCAGCAGGAGGCGCCGGCAGCTCAGCCCGATGAAGAGCAGCTCAAGCACAAGAAGCCTGCCGAAGGCGGGGAGGGCCAGAAGCATCAGGGTGGTGGCGAGCAGCAGCACCAGATGAAGCAGGCTGAGCCCGAGGGTGAGCCGCAGCAGAAGGCGCCGAAGCAGCAACAGCCGGAAGCGCAGCCGCCGAAGGCCGAGCATCAGCAGCCCGCGGAGCAGGGGCAGCCGAAGCCGCAGAAGCAGCAGCCGGCCGCAGAGGCGCCGCCTGAGCCTCCGAAGAAGCAACGTCAGCAACCCGCCGAAGAGCCTCAGGCACAGCCCGAAGCCAAACCGCAGCCTAAGGCTGTCGCTCCCCAGGCAGAGCCGGAAGCACCGCAGCCGAAGCCGAAGGTCAAGCAGCCCGAAGCCAAGCAGCCTGTGGAGCAAGAGCAACCGAAGCCGCAAAAGCAGCAGCCGGCCGAAGCGCCGCAGCCGAAGGTAGAGCAGCAGCCTGCTACGGAAGCGCAGCCGGAGGCCAAGCCGGAGCCGAAGGTCAAGCCTGGTTCGAAGGGGCAGCAGCCGGCTCCGGGCGAAAAGCAGGCTCCCGTCGCGGGCGAACAGCCGAATCAGGGGGCCCAGCCTGGAAAGCAGGCGCAGCCCGAACAGAACGCTCAACCCAAGCTGCAAGGTCAGACCGAGGCTCCGGCAAAGCAGCCCACCGAGCAGCAGCCGGCACCGGCCGGTGAACCTGCTCAGGGACATAAGGTACAGCCGGGAACGCAGCCTCAGACGCAGGCACAGCCCGGAACGCCTGCGACCCCTGGCGCTGAGCAGGGGCAGAAGCAGGGTGGGGACAAGACCCACGGCAAACAGCCGCAGAACCAGCAACAAGGCGAGCAGCCCGCCGCCAATCCGCAGCAGCCGGCCCAGCAGGGCACGCCGCAAGGACAGCCAGCACAGGCTGGCAACCCGGCAACGCCGCAGCCTGGGAAGCAGCAACCGGCCAATGGCGCCGCGACGCCGGCTCAAGCTGGTGCAGCGGCTCCCGCCGCCAACGGCAATGGCCAGCAGGCTGGCGAAATCCAGCTGCCTCCCGCCGAGCAGGTCTCGCCGCAGGAACTGGAGCGCCGTAAGAAGATCGCGGAGAATCCCGCCTCCGCCAATGGTCCCGTTATCCTGCCCGTCGAAAACGGAAGCGCGGTTCTGGACAGCCAGAAGGATGCGGTTCGTCGTGGTGAGCATCTAAACAATGGGCAGAATCCCGCTGCCCCAGGCGCCCAGGGTGGTCGCGGACAGGCGGGTCAGGCTTCGCAGAGCGGGCAGGCCCAGACCGCCCCGGCCCAGCAGCCGCCACCGGCTTACACCAAGCCGCCGACTTCCGATGCCGAGGCCCAGCGCGCGGCAGCCGGCGGCCAACCGCAACCTCCGGTCAAGATGGAAGCCGTAACCAGCGAGCAGGGTCGTCGCATCGACCGCCGGCCGGACTTCGCCGCGCCACAGGGAACGACGGTGCAGACCATCATCAATCAGGACAACCGGACCATCGTCAACGTCGACAACACCTATGTCGTTCGTCACGATGATAGCGAGCGCTTCATTCGAGGCGGTGAGCGGCCGGTCTACGAACAACTGCCGCGTGACCGCTACCGCGAGACGATCGATCAGCCCGACGGCGATCGCGTCATCACGATCCGCAACCGCTACGGCGACATAATCCAGCGCTCGCGCATCGATGCAAGCGGCCGCGAATATGTGTTGTTCTACTCGCCGGAACTGGAAAATCGTCCTGACAATGACGACTACTACCGCGATCCGGGTGAAGATCTGCCGCCGATGCGACTGCTCATTCCGTTGAGCCAATACATCATCGACACGGCATCGAACCGCAATGCCGACTACTACGACTTCCTGCGTGAGCCGCCGGTCGAGCCGGTCGAGCGTATCTATTCGGTCAACGAAGTCCGCTATTCGGCTCGTATCCGCGACAAGATCCGCCGTATCGACCTCGACACGATCACCTTCGCGACGGGCAGCGCCGAGATTCCGATGTCGCAGGCGAGCACCCTTCGCGGTGTCGCCGATGGCATGTTGAAGATCATCAAGCGCGATCCGACAGAAACCTTCCTGATCGAGGGCCATACGGATGCGGTGGGTTCGGCCCAAAGCAATCTGATCCTGTCGGACCAACGCGCGGAATCGGTCGCCAACGTGCTGACGGATGTCTACGGCATTCCTGCCGAAAACCTGGTCACCCAGGGCTATGGCGAGCAGTATCTCAAGGTGAATACGCTCGGCCCGTCGCAGGAAAACCGCCGCGTCACCATTCGCCGCATTACGCCGCTGGTGCGCCCGGTCGCATCGAACCGGTAAGGGATCAGCTTGTAGCTTGATAGTAAGGGCCGCTGGGAAACCGGCGGCCCTTCTCATTTCGACGGGCCCTCGAGGCCGACCTTTGCAGCGATGAAATCGGCAATTGCGACCGTATCGTCGAGGTTGAAAACGGCAAGAGAACCGGCGTCTTCAACAGGGTGGTCAGCGGCGATGGCGACGATGTGAGGGTCCTGCGGGGCGAGCGGTTCGCGCTTAACCTCCAGTCGGCGCGCCTCGATTTTCGGGATGGGTTCGCGCTTGTAACCCTCGATCAAGACGAGGTCGCAGGGAGCGAGACGCGCCAGTATTTCTTCGAAGCTCGGTTCGGGCGCGCCGCGCAATTCGTGCATGATGGCATAGCGCGTGCCGGAGACGATGGTGACTTCATGCGCGCCGGCCTCGCGATGACGAAAGCTGTCGGCACCCACCTTGTCTATATCGAAATCATGATGCGCATGCTTGATGGTCGAGATGCGATAGCCGCGCTGGGTGAACTCCGTGACCAGCCTCACCGCAAGCCCCGTCTTGCCGGAATTCTTCCAGCCGGCGATGCCGAAGATTTTGGGCCGAGATTTCGTCATGGCATGTCTTCCAAAGCTGCCAGCCATGTCTCCGCTTCGGCGAGATCGGCTGGCGTATTGATGTTGAAGAAGGGATCGAGAGGCCCGATTGCCGTTTCGACCGGGAGGAATTCCACCCGCTGCACCTTATGTCGAGCGAGGAAATCCCTGACGCGCCGTTTGTCGTCGGAGGAGATCCATAGTTCCAGATCGGCGGTGGCGGAGACGGGCCAGAGACCGAAAACAGGATGATCCTGACCGAGTGATGCGGCAATGGCAATCTCGTCGGGGCCGTGAATGACATGGGCAAGGCGCGCGACAAGATCGGAAGGAAAGAAGGGGGTGTCGATGGGGATGGTGGCGATGTGCGAGGCCTCAGGGTGATGCAACTGCGCGTCCTGCAAAGCAGCAAGCACACCTGCAAGCGGCCCTAATTTACCGGGAATTCTATCCGGAATGAGCCGCATCCCCATGGCGTCAGGCCAATCGGCATCGGCATTCAGTGCGATCGGTTTGAGCTGACGTTGCCCAATCTTCGACGCGATACGAGCGATCAAGCTTTCGCCGGCGAGCAGTGCAAAGGCCTTGTTGGCGCCCATGCGGCTGGAACGGCCGCCGGCAAGCAGAACGACGGGAATATCTTGGGGAGTGGCGATGAAGTCGGACATGATTGCGACCTCAGGCGGGAACGCGGGGTTCTGATTCCTGCGCGACAGGCTCGGCCGCCCGCCGTCTGCTTTCGCGATAGAAAGTATAGATACCGGAGGCGATGACAACGGCTGCGCCGAAGACAGACCATCCGTCTGGCACTTCGCCGAAGGCGATCAATCCGAGCAGAGCCGACCAGATGAGACTGAGATAACGGAACGGCGCGACGAAAGAGATTTCGCCCGAGCGCATGGCCAATATGACGCCCTGGTAGCCGATCAGCACCAGAACGGAGGCCAGTAGGATCTGCAGGAGCGACGTTGTGCTCGCCGGCTGCCAGCCGCCGAAGGGGATGATGCACAATGCTCCGAATATGGATATGGAAATTGCGGTGCAGAGTGTGACCATCAGCGACGGCACGTCCTTGTCTATGCAGCGTGTCGCCAGATCGCGGGCGGCGGTCGCAAACATGCAGGCGATAGCAAGGAGGGCCGCCGTCGTGAACCCGTCACGGCCGGGCCTGATGATGATCAGCACGCCTATGAAGCCGACGGCAATGGCCGTCCATCGCCTCCATCCCACTGGCTCCTTCAAGAAGATCATCGCGCCAAGCGTCACGGCAAGCGGAACAGCCTGCTGGATAGCGGAGGCATTGGCGATGGGCATCATTCCGAGGGCGGTGATGTAGGTCGCTGCCGCCAGAGCTTCGCAGGCGATGCGCAGCGCAATCATCGGCTGCAGGATGACGCGCCAATTGCGCAGGGCGCCCATTCGACGGGCAAGCAGATACACAAAAAAACTCGTGAACAAGCCGCGGATGAAGATGATCTCGCCTGCATTCATCGTGGCGATGACGGTCTTAGACAGCGCATCGCTGCAGGAGAAGCCGGCCATGGAGGCCGCCATGAAGAGCGCGCCCTGCGTATTCTTGGTCAGTCGCATGAGAAAGATGAGTCCCTGATTACCCATCTGGATTAGCGCCGTTTTCAGCAAATTGGAATCGGCTGTGTTTCGGCCGAAGTTGAATTCGTTTGAGCGGCAGTCAAATTCGATTGTGCATTGCGGGATATTTGTCATTCATCGACGTAATTTTTCGCGCTGTGGTCGCGGAATGAGACAGCGGTTGCAGTTTTTTTGCCATTGCAGAGGCTTTTAGGCAGGCGATTAATGCTTATTCAATCTTATTTCCAGAGGCTCACAGCGGTTTTGCATGAGGCAGAAGCACCTACCGCAGCGCAGCAGGAATGACGATCCCGCCTTCGCTGGAGATTTTTAATAATCCAGTTGAGGCGCCGTATGTTTTTCATTGATCGTCTTTTGCAAGGCCGCAGGATTGTCACCAAAGTCCTTATTTTCGTGGTGCCTCTGGTGGTTCTGATCGCCGGCGTCGGCCTGGTGGGCTATCACACGGCCAATATTCTGAACGGTCATATGACCGTGACGCGCGCCACGATCGAGAATATCAGCGATTTCGAGAACCTTCAGGCCGCCCTGCAGGAATTCACGGGGTCACCTTCTGATGACACGCGCCAGACATTGGCCGCCAAGATCGACGCGCAGGAACAGGGTGTCCGTCGCTTAAGTGCGCTGCTCAGTGACGATCAGCGCGCCAAGATCATTCCGGTCACCGAGCTTGCCGCCAAGATGCGCACGCAGGAAGCGACGCTCTGGTCCATCAGGCAGAAGCAGGATAGCGATGTCGAAGCCATCCGGAAGGCCGTACAAAACATCGAGGCGACCGCCAAGGCCGCCGGCAAGCAGATAGACATCATCCGCAAGGATTTCAGCGACAAGGAAACTTTCGCCAAGGAACTACTCTACGATGCTGCGGCCTATAAGGGCCTCTCGGAGAAGATGAGCAATCTGCGTATCCAAGTGCAAATGGCGGCCGACTCCACCGAGGAGATTTCGGACGCGCGTACCTATGCGGACGCTATCCTGAAGCAGGTGACGATTTCGAAGGCACTGGTTTCCAAGCGCGGCGCCAGCCTCGTCGCCAATGCCTCCGATGCGGCCGACAAGCTCGATGCGGTATTGAAGAGCTCCGGCACGCCGGACCAGAAGGTCGAGGCGATGGGGCCGATCTTGCAGAGCTTTGTGAAGATCGAAGGCGAGATGACCCTGCAGTCGGCCAAGAACAGCGATACCGCCGCCGATCGCTTCGTCAGCCTCGATAAGATCATCGATGGCCAAAAGGAGCTTCTGGATCATGTCGATGAGGCGCTTAGTCTCGTCGATCGCCTGATATTGCATGCCTCGCGCATGGAAAACGTTCGCGATGCAGCCTCCCGCGAACCGGTTCTTGCGGATCTCAAGGATCTGCAGAGCATAGCTGCAAGGATTTCGGAGCTCGGCCCGACCAACGCCACCATGCGTGATTTTGCGGCTCACATGAAGCCGCTGATCGAGGGCTTGACCAATGGATCGGCCGATCTGCTGCAGACGGCAGCCGACTGGAAGACGACGCGTGTTCAGTCCAACACCTTGCTCGCCGATGCGATGACCTCGCTGCGTGGCTTCGTTGCTCAGGCACAGGAACTTGGCAAGGAAGATAGCGAGCGTTCGGCCAACGTCTCGGTCATCGCCATGATCGTCGGCACGCTGCTTGCCATCATCGGCGGCCTCATGCTCGTGGAAACCCTGCGCGGTCCACTGAAGCGCGTTGCCGACGTGATGACGCGCCTTGCAAGCGGCGACCTGGAAGTCGCGATCGACGGCCGCAATCGCGGCGATGAGATCGGCGACATGGTACGCTCCGTCAGCGTCTTTCGCGATGCCGCGCTTGAAAATGTCCGGCTGGAGCGGGAAGCCGAAAGCGCCCGTGCGCTCTCTGCGGAAGAGGCTGCCCGTCGCGCCGCCGAGCGTGCCCGCATTGAAGCCGAGCAGAAGCAGGCACTCAATGCGCTGGCCGACGTTCTCGCCAAGCTTGCCGACGGCAATCTGGAAGAAGGCATGCGCGAGGACCTTTCGGCTGACTTCGTGGAAATGGCCTTCACCTACAACCACGCGGTCGAGGCGCTGCGTGAGACCCTGACGGACGTTCGCTACACGGCAGAGGAGATCAAGGGCGGCACCGGCAATCTTGCCATGTCGGCCGACGACCTCGCTCGGCGCACCGAGCAGCAGGCTGCCGCCCTTGAGGAAAGCTCGCGGGCACTGCATCGCCTCAGCGACGTCGTGCGCTCGACCGCCGATCGTGCACGGCAAACGGCGACCTCCGTCAACGAGACGCAGGCCTATGCGACCCAATCGGGCGAAGTCGTCGCCAAGGCTGTGGGCGCCATGAGCGAGATCAACCGTTCGTCGGAGAAGATCGCCACTATCATCGGGGTCATCGACGAGATCGCCTTCCAGACTAACCTCCTTGCTCTGAATGCCGGTGTCGAGGCAGCCCGTGCCGGTGAGGCCGGCCGCGGCTTTGCTGTTGTCGCTCAGGAGGTGCGTGAACTTGCGCAACGGTGTGCCAATGCGGCGAAGGAGATCAAGGGCTTGATTTCCGCAAGCTCCACCCAGGTGCGGAACGGCGTTCATCTGGTCGAGCAGACCGGCGCGGCCCTGACCGAGATCATCAACCACATCACCGGCGTTCAGAGGCTTGTTGCCGATATTTCCTCTGCAACGACAGAGCAATCGACCGGTATCGAGGAAGTCACCCGCGCGGTTTCGGAAGTCGAGCTGATCACGCAGCGGAACGCGGCGATGGTCGAGGAGAACAATGCGGAGATCCACGGCCTGCGCCAGCGCGTGGATATGCTTTCGGAAAAGATCGATCGCTTCCGCACCGGCGATGGCGAGGCGGAGCATGCGAGCTATGGCAGTGCGGATGCACGTTACCGCGCTGCGTAAGGCTGCATCGATAGAAAGACCATCATGAATCGAAAAGCGCCGGACCAATGCTCGGCGCTTTTCGATTGAAGCTTGCTATCGCGACTGGATGAATTGCGAACGAATTACCGACCGAGATGGAGCGTCTCGCCATCGACGGGAATGAGCAGCCGCGAGGGACCGAGACCGCCTGCCTCTGCGGTTTGGCGAAGATCCTGGCGCGTGACGGTCGCGTGATCGAGTGCTTCCATATGAGTTGCGACGATGGTCGCTTCCGGGGCGAGGCGGCTGACTTCAAGCGTCTGTTTGTCGTCCATGACGATCAGGTCGCCATCCCAACGGGCGCCGCAGGAATGGGTGACGATGATATCGGGGGAGAATTCGCGGATCGTTTCGGCGACCGGCGGGTAAAGCACGGTATCGCCAGCCCAATAGACGGTAGGTTCGCCGGCAGCTTCCAGCGTGAGGCCGATGACCGGCCCCATTTTTTCCACCACTGGTCCAACGCCGTGGCTGCCCTGCCGCGGCGTGATTGTCAGCCCTTGCCAAGTGATCGATTGCGCAAGCGGGGTGACGTTTGTGAAGCCAGCGTCACGGATACGTCCTTCGTCACCGGGTTGGCAAAGGATCGGCAGGGTTTTCGGCACGCGCTCCTTCGCCACGGCATCGAAATGATCGGTATGCAGATGCGATACGATCACCAGCTCGACACCCTGGAGAATGTCGTCGATGGAACGCGGCAGTTCCGTCATCGGATTGGGAGAGCGGCCTGTGAAGGACGGGAGACTGTGGCGCGGTGCAAAGTAAGGGTCGATCAGCAGAATATGGCCGCCATACGTGACCTTCAGCGTCGCATTGCGAATAAGCTCAAGCTGCATATTTGATGTTCTCGGTGGGATTTAGCCGCCGGTGACGCTCATGTGGCGGCCGACTGCCGGACGGTTGTGCGTGCGGTCGATGATGAAATCATGACCTTTCGGCTTGCGGGTGATGGCTTCGTCTATCGCTGCATGGAGTAGGGCGTCATCCTCGCTTGCGCGCAACGCCGTGCGCAGGTCGGCGGCGTCGTTTTGCCCGAGGCACATATAGAGCGTGCCCGTGCAGGTGAGCCTTACGCGATTGCAGCTCTCGCAGAAATTATGGGTCATGGGCGTGATGAAGCCGAGGCGACCGCCGGTTTCGGCGACTTGGACGTAACGGGCAGGGCCGCCCGTCTGGTAGGGAATGTCTGTCAGCGTGAACTGACCCTCGAGATCGGTGCGCAACTGGGAGAGCGGGAGATACTGGTCGGTGCGGTCTTCGTCGATCTCGCCCATGGGCATGGTCTCGATGACGGTCAGGTCCATGCCGCGACCATGCGCGAACCGTAGCAGGTCGGGAATTTCGGTATCGTTGAAGCCTTTGAGCGCGACGGCATTGAGCTTGATCTTCAGGCCGGCCTTCTGCGCTGCGTCGATGCCTTCCATCACCTTGGAGAAATCTCCCCAGCGGGTGATCGTGCGGAATTTATCGGGATCCAGTGTATCGAGCGACACGTTGATGCGCCGGACGCCGCTATCGTAAAGCTCTTCGGCATGGCGGGCAAGCTGCGAGCCGTTTGTCGTCAGGGTCAATTCGTCAAGCGCGCCATTTTTCACGCTCTCACCGAGCTTGCGGACCAGAAACATGATGTTCTTGCGCACCAGAGGTTCGCCGCCGGTGAGCCTGATCTTGCGCACGCCCTTGGCGATGAAGGCGGAACAGAGCCGGTCGAGTTCTTCGAGCGTCAAAAGATCCTTCTTGGGCAGGAAGGTCATGTGCTCGGCCATGCAATAGGTGCAGCGGAAATCGCAGCGGTCGGTGACGGAAACGCGCAAATAGGTGACCGAGCGCCCGAAAGGATCAATCATCGGGCTTCTATCCGCTGCCAGCGGCGAGGCGCCGCCTATCGTACCGACAATGCTATTCACTCAAATCTCCATCACACTGCTAATGTGTGCATAGGCGATTGTTGCGTCAAGGAAAATGCCTTTCAATTATGCTTGCGTGTGAACGTGTAGCGGCATAATTCTCGAAAACACATTGAAAGGCATGGAAAAATCGATGAGTGACGTTTGGCCGACCGAATTACGGGTCTCGAAGGATCGCCGTCACCTCATGGTGACGTTCGATAATGGCGCGAGCTTCGACTTGCCGGCGGAGATGCTGCGGGTGCTGTCTCCCTCCGCGGAGGTCCAGGGACATGGACCGGGACAGAAGGTTACCGTACCGGGCAAGCGCAACGTCGGCATCATGTCGATGACGCCGACTGGCAACTATGCCGTTCGCATCGGGTTCGACGACATGCACGATACCGGCATTTTCACATGGTCCTATCTGCGCGAGCTTGGAGAAAAGGGCCAGGAGCTTTTCGCGGCCTATGAGGCTGAGTTGAAGGAAAAGGGTCTCAGCCGCGACCCGGTTGGAAAGCCGCATTAGCAAACTCCAGTAACGAACAGGGGACGCAAGCATGATCCTTGGGGGTAGGGAAAACTGGCTTCGCGCCAAGGGTAGCAAGAACGAGAGCAAGGTTTCCTTCGTCGAGCTGTTTTTCGATCTGGTCTTCGTTTTCTCGATCTCGCAGCTTGCGCATGCATTGGCCGAGCATTTCACCCCACTGGGGGCGCTCGAGGCCATCATGCTGATCTTTGCGGTGTGGTGGGTCTGGGTTTTCACGGCGTGGGTGACGAACTGGCTCGATCCCGATCGCATGCCGGTGCGTATCATGCTGTTTACGCTGATGTTTGCGGGACTTATCCTTTCCGCTGCCATCCCTGAGGCCTTCGGCGAGAAGGCGATTTTCTTTGCCGGCGCCTACGTCTTCATGCAGGTAGGCCGCTCGCTGTTCACAGTCTACGCCCTCAAGAATGCCAGCGCGGCCAACCATCGCAACTTCCTGCGCATCACCAGCTGGCTCGTCCTGTCCGGCATCTTCTGGATATCAGGCGCGCTGGTTGAGGGCGAGGCTCGTATTGTGCTTTGGCTGATCGCCCTCGTCATCGAATATTCGGCCCCGGCGCTCGGCTTTCGAGTACCTGGGCTTGGCAAATCGACGACGGCGGACTGGAATGTGTCAGGCGCGCATCTGGCCGAACGTTGCGCGCTATTCATCATCATCTGTCTCGGCGAGGCGGTGCTGCAGGCCGGCAAGACCTTTGCCGAGCAGCCGGTGACGCCCTTGATCGTCGCGGTGTTCGTCACCGCCTTCGTCGGCACGGTTGCTCTGTGGTGGATTTACTTTCAGTTTGGTCATGAAAGGGCCGCCCATCGCATCGAGCATGACGACACGCCCGGCAGCCTCGCTAGGCAGGCATTCACCTATGCGCATATTCCGATCTTGGCCGGTATTATCCTGAGCGTCGTCGGAGATGAATTTCTCTTTGCTCATCCGCATGATGCTGCGGATATGCATGCCGCGGCCGCCATTCTGGGCGGACCGGCGGTCTTCCTCTTTGGAAATCTCTGGTTCAAAGGGGTAACCACCGGCCGGCCGCCGCTATCACATATGGCGGGGCTCGTCGGGCTGGCGCTATTGCTGCTTACCTTGCCGATGGTCGTGGTCTATCAGCTCGGCATTCTGGCGACGGCCGTGCTCGTCGTCGTTGCGATCTGGGAATTCGCCTCGTTAAACCGGGTCGTTCCTTCGGCACGCTCAGCCGGCGATCACTGATCGCCAGCGAGCTCCAGCGGTTCACGTTCTTCTTGTAGCAGGAGGCTGACGACGCGTTCCATATGCACGGTGATCGCTTCGCACTCTTCGATTGGCGCATCGGAGAGCATCCGGTCGATGAGCGTGGTCTGGATGGTCATGGCTTCTTCCGTGACGCGCCGGCCCTCTGCGGTTAGATAGAGGCGTAGCACGCGCTTGTCCTGCTTGTCCCCGCGGCGTTCGATCAGTCCCCGCTTTTCCATCTGCGGCAACAGCATGCTCATATTGGAGCGGCCGACCAATAGCTTGCGGGCGAGTTCCTGCTGGGAGATGCCTTCAAAGCGAAACAGGTTGACGAGAATGTCGAGGTGCGGCGGCTTGATGTCGAGATGCGTCAATGCCCGTCCAAGTGATTGTTGCATCAGCTGACAGGCGCGCGCCACGGCGATCCAGCTTCGAAAACGCGGATGGTCCCAGGGAAGGGATTGATTTTTGTTCATCGTTGTACTTTATTGTTCATAGTTGAACATTATTGGATTCCCACTATGCCATCCTTTGCGCTCAAGGTCACCCGGTCGGGTCTCGCCGGTCTCGAAAGGCTGTCTCCGCGGCTCGCCGGCAAGGCAGCTTTCCGGCTTTTCTGTCTGACGCCATCGCGTCGACCGCGCGGCTCGAAGGCCAAGTCTGCGTATATGGAGGGCAGGCAGCGTCTCCTTGCAGTGGAGCAGGTGATGCTGCCGTTTCCGGGCGGCCGCGCCATGGCTTACCGCTTCAACGGCGGAGCCAAGGGGCTGCGCAGACGCTATCTCGTGGTCCATGGCTGGGGTTCCAGCAGTGAATACATGTCCGAACTGGCTGCATTCCTTGCCGACGATGGAGCGGAGGTGATCTCGCTTGATCTTCCCGGGCATGGGCGCTCGGGCGGGCGGTTCCTGAATGTGCGTTTGGCCATCTCCGCCATTGCCGCGGCCTCGGCCCGTTTCGGAGCCTTCGATGCCGCCATCGGACATTCCTTCGGCGGCGCATCTCTCGCACTGGCATCCGCGGGTTTTCTGCCTGATATCGAGCCGCTTCGGCCGAGCAAGCTGGTGCTGATCGGTGCGCCGAGCGCCATGGGCTGGCTGTTCAAGGATTTCGGCCGCCTGATGCGGCTCGGACCAGCGACGCAGGCGGCCTTGGAAGACGAGGTTCGCCTGGTAACAGGAAGGACACTTGCTTCCTATGACCAGAAGCGCGACCGGCTCGATCCGAGCCGGCCGGTTCTCGTCATCCACGCCGAGGACGACAAGGAAGTGAGTCCTGAGCATGCGCGCAGCTACGCCGCTGAGGGCGCGCATGTCCGTCTCTTCTGGGCCAATGGCTTCGGGCATCGGCGAATCGTCAGCGCCGCACCCGTGCTTGAGGCTATCAAGGACTTCCTCGCTAAAGACCTCCAAGAGGAAAATCCGCTCGAAAATCATGACGGGACAGTGTTATCGTTCTACCGAACTCCGCTGCGTCGCTCGTCATAATAGTGGCTGTGCCGCGCCGGATCCGAGTGGATTACCACAGAGAAGCGTGAGGCCGCATGCACATCGTCACATCCGTCGAGGAACTGAAGCAGCTCTATGGCGACGCCGGCGAGGCGTCGATCACCAAGGTCACGAGCGTTCTGACACCGCTTTATCGCCGAATGATCGAAGCATCGCCCTTCATGGCGCTGGCAACGGTCGGGTCTGAGGGGCTTGATTGCTCACCGCGTGGTGACTTGGGTGGAGTCGTTCGCGTGGAGGATGAGAAGACCCTGCATCTGCCGGATTGGCGCGGCAACAACCGCGTCGACTCTCTTGCGAATATCGTTCGCGATCCGCGCATAGCGCTGATGTTTCTCATCCCGGGATCGAATACGACGATGCGGCTCAATGGTCGGGCAGTCGTCTCGATCGACCCGGCCTTGCTCGACAGTTTCGAGATGGATGGCAAGCATCCGCGCTGCGTTGTCGTGATTACGATCGAGGAAGTCTATTTCCAGTGTGCGCGGGCGGTTATGAGGGCCGAGCTGTGGAATGTGGAACGGTTCGTCGATCCGGCAAGCCTGCCATCGCCGGGTATGATGCTGAAGGCGGCGAAGGCCGATTTCGATCAGGAGACTTATGATCGCGAGGCGCCCGTACGGGCGGCCAAGACACTCTGGTAAGCAAGCCGCCGGCATGCCTGGGAAAGCAAGCGCCGGCGGTTGGTTGGCTTCGCTTCTAATTCTTGTAGATGAGCCAACTTTTGGTGAAATCCTTCTGCATGCCATTCTGATAGACGCTGCTGCAATTGCGGCCGGCATTCTTGGCGCAGTAAAGCGCCAGATCGGCCTTGTTATACAGCTCCCCGGAATCGGCTGCTTCCGAAGCCATACAGATGCCGAGGGAGAGGGTGATCGGACCATAGTCGACCCCGGTGCGCGAATTCTTGAACGGCGTCGCTTCGAGGGTGCGACGTATCCGTTCGCATACCGTCGTAACTTCCTCGATGCTGGTGGCTTCCAGAATGAGAGCGAATTCCTCGCCTCCGACGCGGGCGACGAAGACGTCGCGACGTACATTGGCGCGGATGATGGAGGCGACGGTGGCGAGAATCTTGTCGCCGACCGGGTGGCCGAACGTGTCGTTGACCCGCTTGAAGTGATCGATATCGGCAAGAACCAGAGCGGTCGTCGGCCGGGTAAGCTGGTTGTCGAAGATGGAGATCAGCCGGTCCTCGAAGGCGCGGCGGTTGGAAAGCCGGGTTAGCGAATCGGTGTTGGCGATGCGCTTGTATTCGTCCAGCTCTTTGCGGACCAGATCCATTTCCTGGCTGCGCTCCACGACATGCTCGACGGTCTTTTCACCGTGAGCCATCGTATCGCCGGTTGCTGTGGCGAGCATATCAATGGCGCTGCGTAGCAGTTCGGCGCTGTTGTGGCTTCTGGAGGTTATGCTTTCACTGGTTTCGCCGAGCAGGCGGTTATAGCTTTCGAGTGTTGTCTGTTCCTGACGCAGGGCGCGCAGGACGGCATCGAGTTCGGAGGCGAGGCGGGTATGCGCTTCATCGAAGACGCGAGCCGCATGATGCGGAAAATACTTGGCGCCGATCGCGTCCAGTTCCTCCTGGGTGGCGTTTTTGCCCAGAGCTGCCAGTTCACGCGTAAGAGTGGGATTGGAGCCGATATAAGCTTCGTAGAAAAGTTCGTAATTGCGCGGAATAGGTGCGACCCCCATGGATCGCATGGCGTAGGTAATTTGCCCTGCCACGTCGGGAATTTGCGCCTTTGGCGCAATCGCCGTACTCATCGGTGAGCTCCGTAATAATGTATTTGTTAAAACTCTTCTTTATCTATGCAAAGATTCTTTGAGAAAATATTAAGAGTATGGTTATGAAAAATCCCCTGTCACTATGGTTTTATTCAAAAATAATACAATTGAAGAGGGTTTTACAGAAAGGGGCGCCGATGCGCCCCTTTTGATATGCTCAATTCAAAACAGCTATTCTATCCAAGGTTAAGTTCCTGAAAGAAATCATTGCCCTTGTCGTCAATGACGATAAAGGCGGGAAAATCTTCGACCTCGATCTTCCAGACCGCTTCCATGCCAAGTTCCGGATATTCGAGTACCTCCACCTTCTTGATGCAATCCTGGGCAAGGCGGGCAGCCGGCCCGCCGATCGAACCGAGGTAGAAGCCGCCATATGTCTTGCAGGCTTCCCGTACGGTACGCGAGCGGTTGCCCTTGGCGAGCATCACCATGGAACCGCCGAAGGATTGGAACTGGTCGACGTAACTGTCCATGCGGCCTGCGGTCGTCGGGCCGAACGAACCGGAGGCATAGCCGGCTGGAGTCTTTGCCGGCCCGGCATAATAGACCGGATGGTTCTTCAGGTATTCCGGCATGCCTTCGCCCTTTTCCAGGCGCTCGCGGATCTTGGCGTGGGCAAGGTCGCGCGCGACGATGATGGTGCCGGTAAGCGACAGGCGCGTCTTGACGGGATGTGCGGACAGTTCTGCCAGGATATCCGCCATCGGCCGGTTGAGATCGATGCGGACCATGGATTCCGAGAGCTTGGCTTCGTCGATCTCCGGCATGTACTTGGACGGGTCGGTCTCCAGCTGTTCGATGAAGATGCCGTCGCGCGTGATCTTGCCCTTCGCCTGGCGGTCGGCGGAACAGGAGACGCCGAGGCCGATCGGCAGCGATGCGCCATGACGGGGCAGGCGGATGACGCGGACGTCATGGCAGAAATACTTGCCGCCGAACTGTGCGCCGACGCCGAGGCTCTGCGTGAGCTTATGGATCTCCTTCTCCATTTCGATATCCCGGAAGGCATGGCCGCTTTCGGAACCTTCCGTGGGAAGACAGTCGAGATACCGCGTCGAGGCGAGCTTGACCGTCTTCAGGTTCATCTCGGCCGAGGTGCCGCCGATGACGATCGCGAGATGGTAGGGCGGACAGGCCGCCGTGCCGAGCGTCAAGATCTTTTCCTTCAGGAAGTCCAGCATGCGGTCGTGGGTCAGCAGCGATGGCGTGCCCTGATAGAGGAACGTCTTGTTGGCCGAGCCGCCGCCCTTCGCGACGAAGAGGAACTCGTAGGCGTCGGTGCCTTCCTCGTAGATATCGATCTGTGCGGGCAAGTTGTTCCTAGTGTTCTTTTCCTCGAACATCTTGATCGGTGCGAGTTGCGAATAGCGCAGGTTCTTCTTCTCGTAGGCGTCGAGCACGCCCTTGGCGAGCGCTGCACTGTCGCCGCCTTCGGTCCAGACGCGGCGGCCTTTCTTGCCCATGATGATGGCGGTGCCGGTATCCTGGCACATCGGAAGCACGCCGCCGGCGGCAATATTGGCATTCTTCAGCAGATCATAGGCGACGAAGCGGTCGTTGTCGGTGGCTTCAGGGTCTTCAAGGATCGAGGCAAGCTGCTTCAGGTGACCGGGGCGCAGCAGGTGATTGATATCGGCGAAAGCCGTTTCGGCAAGGAGACGGATGCCCTCTGGATCGACGGTCAGGATTTCCTGGCCCTTGAAGGTGTCGACGGAAACATAGTCGCCCGAAATCTTGCGGTAGGGGGTCGTGTCGTCGCCGAGGGGAAATAGATCGTCAGCCATGTGGGAAACCTTTCAAGCCGGATGGCGGGGAAGATGTTTGGAGACGATCTAAATCCGGCTTGAGGCAAAAGCAATTGTTTGGCTGATAAGTTGAAACTTCAAAGTGGGGTTCGTTGATTGGGCATACTCAGGTCAGGTGGGTCTTCCGATGGCGAAACCTTGTGCCCGGCCCCTCACCCTAGCCCTCTCCCCGCATTGCGGGGAGAGGGGACCTATTCTGTGTTTGCGGCACCTACTAAGGCTGCTGATGTCGCATGATCAACTCCCTCTCCCCGCAATGCGGGGAGAGGGTTGGGGTGAGGGGCCATGCACACGGCTGCAACATCGGAGAACATGCCCGGACGATCACCGTCCAGTGATGTCACTTCGGGCCGATCATCGTTTCCGGGCGGACGATGGCGTCATATTCTTCCGAAGACACCAATCCGCTTGCCAGCGCTTCTTCCTTCAGGGTCGTGCCGTTCTTATGGGCCGTCTTGGCGATCTTGGCGGCGTTGTCGTAGCCGATCTTCGGGGCGAGCGCCGTCACCAGCATCAACGAACGTTCGAGACCGGCCTTGATGTTGTCCTTGCGCGCCTCGATGCCGACGACGCAATTATCCGTGAAGGAGACTGCGGCGTCGCCGAGCAACTGCACAGACTGCAGGAAATTATAGGCCATCATCGGATTGTAGACGTTAAGCTCGAAATGGCCCTGGCTGCCGGCAAAGGTCAGCGCGGCGTTGTTGCCGAAGATGTGAATGCAGACCTGCGTCAGTGCTTCGCACTGTGTCGGATTGACCTTGCCCGGCATGATCGACGAGCCTGGCTCGTTCTCCGGCAGTGAGAGTTCCCCAAGGCCCGAGCGCGGACCGGAGCCGAGCAGGCGGATGTCGTTGGCGATCTTGAACAGCGCCGCTGCGGCGGCATTGATGGCGCCGTGGCTGAAGACCATCGAGTCATGGGCCGCCAGCGCTTCGAACTTGTTCGGTGCAGTAACGAAGGGTAGGTCGGTAATTTTGGCGATCTCGTCGGCGACCTTCTCGGCAAAGCCGATCGGCGCATTGAGCCCGGTTCCGACCGCCGTGCCGCCCTGGGCGAGTTCGCAAAGCCCCGGCAATGTCAGCTCGATGCGCTTGATCGAGGAGGCGACCTGGGCGGCATAGCCGGAAAATTCCTGGCCGAGCGTCAGCGGCGTTGCATCCTGCGTGTGAGTGCGGCCGATCTTGATGATATGGGCGAAATCGGCGACCTTCTTTTCCAAAGCCGCATGCAAATGCCGCAGGGCCGGCAGCAGGTGATGGACGATCTGCTCGGCGCAGGCGATGTGCATGGCCGTCGGATAGGTGTCGTTCGACGATTGGCTCATGTTCACATGATCATTGGGGTGGACCGGCTTTTTCGAGCCCATGACGCCGCCGAGCATCTCGATCGCGCGGTTGGAGATCACCTCGTTGGCATTCATGTTCGATTGCGTGCCCGAGCCGGTCTGCCAGACCACAAGCGGAAAATGCTCATTGAGTTTTCCGTCGATGACTTCCTGCGCCGCCGCAACGATCGCTTTGCCGAGGGTCGGATCCAACTGGCCGAGCTCCATGTTGGCGCGTGCGGCCGCCTGCTTGACGATGCCAAGGGCGCGAACGACCGATAGCGGCTGCTTTTCCCAGCCGATCTTGAAATTGCCGAGCGAGCGTTGCGCCTGCGCGCCCCAGTAACGGTCGCTGGCGACTTCGATCGGGCCAAATGTGTCGGTTTCGGTGCGGGTGGAGGTCATCTTCCTGGTCCTGCTTTCCATTGAGACGGATAGCAGCTCATATAGGTCCGAAAGGGCCTCATGAAAATATCAAAGCGCCATTTGATGACTGTTATAGTCATGTTTTGCTTGATGCGGCGTGCTCTTTTTAACACGCTGCGCATATATTAACGGACACGCATTTTCGGGCGCTTAAAAAGTCTTCAAAAATTCAATAAAGCATTAACCAATAATTTCATATTTTTGTGTGGACTGAGCCGCGAAAGACGCCACCGCTTCGTCACATGAAGTTGAGGCATTGAACGAAAGGCGGGCCTCGCCGTTTTCATAGTGTGAGTATACGATGTCGAAGACATCGCGGCCGAGTTGAAAACAGCACCGTCAAGCTCGAAGTCATCGCACGATACAGGGACTGATTACAGAATGAAACTTGCTTCCAAAGCCACCGCATCCGTCCTGGCTCTCTCCTGTTGCCTTTCTTCGATAGGCGCAACCTCTGCAAGTGCCATGACCCTCATGGATTTCATCCGTGGCGGCCAAGGCCGTCAGCAGAGCACGCAGGTTTCGGCTCCCGTTCCTGTCAATCCGGTGCAGACGCTGGATCCTGATCAGCCTCCGCGAGTAAAGCAGCCGCTGCCGACCGTCGATGCGCCGAAATATTATACCTATAAGGCCGACCAAATGCGCCTGGTGTCGACGGCGCATTTCGCCGACCCGGTCGTAACGGGTGCCGTTGCAGATGCTTCTCCCTCGCCGGTCGCGATCGACGCCGAGATTTCGCAGCGCCGCTATCTGGCAGATGCGCGCGTCATGGCGACCAATGACATCGCCAAGGCGATCGAAGCCTATTATGCCGATCAGAGCAAGCCGCTTCTCTGGGTTGCAGATCATGCCGTCAGCGACAAGGCGAAGGCTGCCATGGCGGCTCTTGCCGATGCGGGTTCCGTCGGCCTCGATCCCGCCGATTATGCGGTAACTTTGCCCAGTGCCGATGCGGAAAACGCCGATCCGGTCATGCGCGATCGCGCGCTCATGCAATTCGAGCTCGCGCTGTCGAGCAAGATATTGATGTTCGTTCAAGATACGGTTCGGGGTCGCCTCGACCCGAACAAGATTTCCGGCTATCACGACTTCAAGCGCAAGGACGTCAATCTGACGGCGATGCTCGACGTATTGCGCGCCAGCCCGGATGTTCCAGCTTATCTGAACAGCCGAAACCCATCCAATCAGCAATTCCTGGCCTTGAAGGCGGAGCTCGCGAAACTTCGTGCGGAATCCGGATCAGACGGCAGCCATATCTCCATTTCGCTGAGCGGAATTCTGAAGCCGGGCGGCAGCTCCCCGGAAATGGCCAACATCGTCAAGGCGATCCAGCACCGCGGATCGGATGCGCTGAAGGCCGCCCATGCCGATCTTTTCGATGCCTATCTGGGCACGCCGGATTATACGCCCGAACTCGTGTCGCTGGTTGAAGACTTCCAACGCGAGAAGGGTCTGACGGCCGACGGCGTGATCGGCTCGTCCTCCGTTCGCGCCATGGTCGGCGAGAACAATGACGTGAAGATCCAGAAGCTGGTCATCGCCATGGAGCAGCTGCGCTGGCTGCCGCCTGAGCTTGGCCCGCGCTATGTCTTCATCAACCAGCCGGCTTTTATGGTTTATTACTACAATAATAACCAGGAGCAGCTGTCGATGCGCGTCGTCGTTGGCAGCAAGCAGCACCAGACCTTCTTCTTCGAAAATCAGGTGCAGACGGTCGAATTCAATCCGTTCTGGGGCGTTCCGCAGTCGATCATCATCAATGAGATGCTGCCGAAGCTGCGTTCCGATCCGAACTATCTCGATCGGATGGGCTATCAGGTCGAAGTCGGCGGCCGCGCCGTCGCATCGTCCAGCGTCGACTGGTACGGCTCGACGAAGAGCATCTCGGTTCGCCAGCCGCCGAGCAGCGACAACGCACTCGGTGAACTGAAGATCCTCTTCCCGAACTCGCATGCGATCTACATGCACGACACGCCGCAGAAGAGCTTCTTCAAGAAGGATATGCGCGCACTCAGCCACGGCTGCGTCCGCCTTGCCGATCCGCGCGCGATGGCCGCCGCCGTGCTGAACACCACGGTTGATGACGTCGCCAAGCAGATCGCCACCGGCCAGAACAAGGCTGTGGCCGTGCCGCAGAAATTCCCGATCTACATCGCCTATTTCACGGCTTGGCCGAACAAGGATGGCGTTATCCAGTACTTCAACGACGTCTACGATCGTGACGCCGCCACGCAGAAGGCGCTCGATGCGACCTCGAAGGCACGCACTGCTCAGATCTAAAGTCTGTTCAGCGGCGAAAACGAATAAGGGCGGCCCATTGGTCGCCTTTATTCGTTTAAGGGCTGATGCGCCTCAGGCCGCCAGCAAGCCTTAAGCGGCCAGCAATCCCTCGACCAGCTCGGGCGTCAGTTCGTCGTAGTGGTAGATGATGCGGTTCGGTCCGAGCGTTTCGATGCCGACATCGGAGTAACCGAAAGGGACGGCGATCGAGGGGACGCCGGCGTTGCGGGCGACGAGGATGTCGTTGATGCTGTCGCCGATCATGATCGTACGGGCGATGTCGCCGCCGGCGCGTTCGACCGTGCCGATCAGGTGCTCGGCATTCGGCTTGCGGACGGTGAAGGTGTCACCGCCGGTAATGGCCTCGAAGTAATGGGTCAACTTCAGCCGGTCGAGCAAGGTGCGCGCCAGCGATTCCATCTTGTTGGTGCAGACGGCGAGCTTATAGCCTTGGCTCTTCAGCGTATCGAGAGCTGCAAGCAGCCCCGGGTAAGGCTGCGTCACGCCTGGCATGGTTTCGGAATAATGAGTGATAAAGCGCTGCAGAAGGGCGGGCAATTCTTCCGATGTCAGCATATAGCCGTGCAGCTTGCAGGCTCGCTCGATCATGACCTGCGCGCCGTTGCCGACGAGATGTGTCACGTCGTCGTAGCTGACCGGGGGAAGTTCGAGCGCCGCGATCGTATGGTTCAGGCTAACGATCAGATCCGCATGCGTGTCCAGCAGCGTGCCGTCGAGATCGAATACGACAAGGGGGGATTTCACTAGGAATCGGCCTTTGCAGAGAAAAGAGTGTGTCTTTTGGAGTTAAAAGATCGCGTAGGCAATTGCAACTGAAGTGCCGGAATGCCTTGGCGGGAAGGGGCCGGGGATTTCTATATCATGCCGTTATTTTGGCTTTCGTTTGGCTGGAGAGCCGTGTAAACAGCAGACCAACGTAACAATGGGAGCAGGTGGCGCATGGACGCCCGCCAGATGAAGATTGAGGCTGCGAGAGCCGCGCTCGCTCATGTCGAGAGCGGCATGCGGCTCGGGATCGGCACCGGCACCACGGCGGAGGAATTCGTTCGCCTGCTCGCCGAAAAGGTTGCTGCCGGCCTCTCGATCCAAGGCGTTCCGACGTCCGAAAGGACGGCCAAGCTTTGCAATGAGCTCGGCGTCCCGTTGAAATCCCTGGACGAGCTTCCCGAACTTGACCTTACCATCGATGGAGCCGATGAGCTGGATGGCGCGTTGACGCTGATCAAGGGGGGCGGCGGCGCGCTGTTGCGCGAGAAGATCGTTGCGGCATCGTCAGCCCGCATGATCGTCATTGCGGATCAAAGCAAGGTCGTCGAGACGCTCGGCGCATATCCATTGCCTATCGAGGTCAATCCGTTCGGGCTCGTTTCCACCCGCATCCTCATCGAGAAGGCGGCGTCACGCATCGGTCTTTCCGGCGCACTGAACATGCGCCGCTCCGGTGACAGCCTCTTTGTCACCGACGGGGGGCATTACATCGTCGATGCATCTTTCGGCCGCATTCCTGATGCAGAGGCGCTGTCGAACGAGCTCTATTCGATTCCCGGCGTTGTCGAACACGGGCTCTTTATCCATATGGCGACATTAGCGATCATTGCCGGCCCTGCCGGTGCGCGCACGTTGCAGGCCAACAATACATAGGAGCACTCATCTCATGATCAAATTTGCGGGTCTTGGCCGTCTTGCCGCTGCAACCGTTCTTCTTTCCGGCATTGCCTTCGGTTCGGTCAACGCTCAGGAGGTTTCCGAGGATCAGATCAAGGCTGCCCGCGCCGCGATCAATGCTCTCGGCATTACCAACCAGTTCGACAATATTCTGCCTAATCTCGCCGAGCAGCTGAAGAGCACGATGATCCAGGCAAACCCGAATTTCGGCGATGCGATCAATTCGACCGTCGATGCCACCGCGCTCGCGCTCGCACCACGTCGTGCCGATCTTGAGCGTGAAGCTGCCATCACCTATGCCAAGGCTTTCTCGGCTGACGAACTCAAGGCGATCGCCGATTTCTACGGTTCGCCGGCAGGCAAGAAGCTTCTCAAGGATGGTCCGCTCGCCACCCGCGAACTCTACAAGGCTGCCGATATCTGGAGCCAGGGCATTTCGCGCGATCTCGCAAAGCAGAGTAACAATGCCCTGCAGAAGGTCGTCAAGCAGCCGGTCGTTACGCCGGATGCCGGTGCGGCCGCTCAGCCGGCGCCGAAGCAGTAAGCGACGCGTCGTTGCTGCATTCGTTCCGAAAGAGATGTTTCGTCTTTTTGGTGCGTACGGCAGGCAGTTGAAATTCGAGGCCCGGATCGATTCCGGGCTTTTCTTTTTATGTCCCGGCTCCCTATATGAGGGCGACCCCCATTGGCGCTTCGCGCGCGTCTGACGTCTACAGGAGCGATCCATGCCTTCGTTTGATTTCGACCTTTTCGTGATTGGCGGCGGCTCCGGCGGCGTGCGTAGCGCACGCGTGGCCGCATCGCTCGGCAAGAAGGTCGGCATCGCCGAGGAGTATCGCTATGGCGGCACCTGCGTCATTCGCGGTTGCGTGCCGAAGAAGCTGTTTGTCTATGCCTCGCAGTATAGCGAGCACTTCGAGGATGCGGCCGGTTTCGGCTGGACGGTCGGCGAGAGCAGCTTCGACTGGAAAAAGCTGATCGAGGCAAAGGACAAGGAAATCGCCCGGCTGGAGGGCCTCTATCGCAAAGGGCTCGACAACGCCAAGGCCGAGATCTTCGATACTCGCGCCGAGCTGGTGGATGCCCATACGATCAAGCTGCTGAAGACCGGGCAGACCGTGACCGCCGAGACGATCGTCATTGCGACCGGCGGCAGGCCGAACCTGCATACGGCGCTGCCCGGCCATGAGCTCTGCATCTCCTCGAACGAGGCCTTCCACCTGAAGGAACTGCCGAAATCGATCCTGATCGCCGGCGGCGGATATATTGCCGTCGAGTTCGCCAATATCTTCCACGGGCTCGGAGTCGAGACGACGCTGATCTATCGTGGTGCCGAGATCCTGTCACGCTTCGATCACGACCTGCGCAAAGGCCTGCATGAGGCCATGGAGGAGAAAGGCATCCGTATTCTCTGCCATGACATCATCGAGCACGTCGAGAAGGCAGAGGGCAGGCTCAGCGTTCGGACGAAGAACGACAAGGCGCTGACGGTCGATACCGTCATGCTGGCGCTCGGCCGTACGCCGAATACAGAAAATCTCGGGCTTCAGGCCGCCGGCGTCGCGATCAACGAGCAGGGCGCCGTTGTCGTCGACGAATATTCGCGGACTTCCGTTCCGAATATCTTCGCTCTCGGCGACGTCACCGACCGGGTACAGCTGACGCCCGTCGCTATCCACGAGGCCATGTGCTTCATCGAGACCGTCTACAAGGACAATCCGACCCGGCCGGACCACGAACTCATCCCGACGGCCGTCTTCTCGCAGCCGGAGATCGGTACCGTCGGCCTGACCGAGGAGGATGCTGCCAAGCGCTATCCTGAACTGGAGGTCTATCGCGCCCAGTTCCGGCCGATGAAGGCGACGCTTTCGGGCCGAGCCGAGAAGATGATCATGAAGCTGATCGTCAATGCCGCGGACCGCAAGGTCATCGGCGCCCATATTCTCGGCCACGATGCCGGCGAGATGGCACAGCTTCTCGGCATAACCTTGAAGGCCGGCTGCACCAAGGACGATTTCGACTGCACCATGGCCGTCCATCCGACGGCTGCGGAAGAATTGGTGACGATGTATTCGCCAAGCTACCGCATCCGCAATGGCGAGCGCGTGTAACGCTCCCGTTTTCACGCAAATATCGGCTGCACCATAAAAGATTCGCACAGTAGTTTGCCCGCCTTTGCAAGCGGGCGGCAAAGGTTTATAAGCGCGCGTTATTTACGACGATGGCCGCCCGAGAAAGATCGAGCGCACAAGCAGGTGAGTGAGATGGCACAGAATTGGACCCCGAGCAGTTGGCGGCAGAAACCGATCCAGCAGGTGCCGGATTTTCCGGACAAGGCAGCGCTGGCAGAGACCGAAGCTCAGCTTGCAACCTATCCTCCGCTCGTTTTTGCCGGTGAAGCCCGTCGTCTGAAGGCGCATCTTGCCAATGTTGCCGAAGGCAATGGCTTCCTGCTTCAGGGCGGCGATTGTGCCGAAAGCTTCGCCGAGCATGGCGCCGATACGATCCGCGACTTCTTCCGCGCCTTCCTGCAGATGGCTGTCGTTCTGACCTTCGGTGCGCAGCTGCCGGTCGTCAAGGTTGGCCGTATTGCCGGTCAGTTCGCCAAGCCGCGCTCGTCGAACATCGAAACGCAGAACGGTATCTCGCTGCCGAGCTATCGCGGCGACATCATCAACGGCATCGATTTCACCGAAGACGCACGCATCCCCAATCCGGAACGTCAGCTGATGGCTTACCGCCAGTCCGCTGCGACGCTCAATCTGCTGCGCGCCTTTGCCATGGGCGGCTACGCCAACCTTGAAAACGTGCAGAAGTGGATGCTCGGCTTCGTCAAGGATAGCCCGCAGGGCGAACGCTACCGCAAGCTTGCCGATCGCATCGGCGAGACGATGGATTTCATGCGCGCGATCGGCATTACCGCCGAGAGCAATGCGAGCCTGCGCGAAACCGATTTCTTCACCAGCCACGAAGCGCTGTTGCTTGGCTATGAAGAAGCCTTCACCCGCGTCGATTCCACGACCGGCGACTGGTACGCGACCTCGGGCCACATGCTCTGGATCGGCGACCGCACGCGCCAGGCCGATCATGCCCATGTCGAGTATTTCCGCGGCATCAAGAACCCGATCGGTCTGAAGTGCGGGCCTTCGCTGCAGGCGGACGATCTGCTTAATCTGATCGATATTCTGAACCCGCAGAACGAAGCCGGCCGCCTGACGCTGATCTGCCGTTTCGGGCACGACAAGGTTGCCGACAACCTGCCGCGCCTCATCCGCGCCGTCGAGAAGGAAGGCCGCAAGGTTGTCTGGTCCTGCGATCCGATGCACGGCAACACGATCACGCTCAACAACTACAAGACGCGTCCGTTCGAGCGCATCCTGTCGGAAGTCGAGAGCTTCTTCCAGATCCACCGTGCCGAAGGCACGCATCCGGGCGGCATCCACATCGAGATGACCGGCAAGGATGTGACCGAATGCACGGGTGGTGCCCGCGCCGTTGGTGCCGAGGATCTTCAGGATCGCTATCACACGCATTGCGACCCGCGCCTCAATGCCGACCAGGCGCTCGAGCTCGCCTTCCTGCTCGCCGAGCGTATGAAGGGCGGCCGTGACGAGAAGCGTATGCGCGCTCACGGCTGAGTGAAGCCTTATTCATGACCTATCGAACGGGCCGGCGAAAACCGGCCCGTTTGCTTTTGGGCTGGACCGATCAGCGCGGCTGAAAGACGCTTCATTTCTTTGAAATTGACCCGAGTGCCGTTCTCGGGAAGGCTGCCCTGAAATAAAGGGAGCAATGATGAGCGACGAACACACGGGAGCCTGCCTTTGCGGCAGCGTAGGTTTCAGGACACGCGGCAAATTGCGCGAGGTCGTCGCCTGCCATTGTTCGCAGTGCCGCAAGCAGACCGGTCTCTATTATGCAGCAACCAACGTTGCGCGCGAAAATCTCGTTATCGAGGGAGAAGAGGCGATTACCTGGTATCGTGCCAGCACATTCGCTCGGCGCGGTTTTTGCAAGACTTGCGGCTCGGCCCTGTTTTGGGTGGCCGACAGCGCCGATGAAATATCGATCATGGCCGGTCTGTTCGACCAGCCGAGCGGTCTCAAGATAGCCTATCACATCTATTGTGCCGACAAGGGCGACTATTACGAGATCAGCGACGGACTGCCGCAATATCGGCAGGGGCGACCGGGATTGCTGACGGCCGGCCCCTCCGATTGACCCTCAGATACTGCCTTTTTCGATAACGAGCTTGCTGAGCTTGGCGAGCTCCTCCCGCACCACTGCGAGCTCGGTCAACACCTGCATATCAATCTTCTGGTGCAGCGATAGCACTTCCAGCTCGGATTTGAGATTGACCTCGTAATCCTTGGCTGCCTCGAAGCGGTCCCTTTCTGCCTGCCGGTTCTGAGACATCATGATGATCGGCGCCTGGATCGCGGCGAGCATGGAGAGGACGAGGTTCAAAAAGATGAAAGGATAGGGGTCGAAGGCGTTCGTGCTGAGAAGGATCGTGTTGACGATACACCAGAAGACCAGAAACAGCAGGAAGGCAGTGATGAAGGACCATGAACCGCCAACGCGGGCAATGCCATCAGCCAGACGCTCTCCTCTGGACGATTCCGCCGAGATAGCTGCATTGACATCGGTGGAGATGACTTTCCGCTCGTGCGCCTTTTTGAGAACGCGTTTTTCGATGTCGCCGAGTTGATCGGCTGTCTTGTCAAAATGCAGATGAACGAAGTTGGGAAGATTATGCATTGGGAGGGCTCCGAGGTCCAAGTGGCGTTGAATGCAACTATTCGACCAACGGGCAAAAATGCAACGAGGGAAGGGTATCAAACATCACGAGGCGGTTTGCCGCTGTGCGGCCAGAGCGCATGCTAGCCGCTCCGAGGTTTGGAGTATCCGACCTGCCGCACCCAGTCATTCGCGCCGTCCATGATAATGTCGAAGATCGGGTCCTTTATGTCGTAATAAAGCATCGGCATTCATGGCATCGATGAAGGGAGTGTCTGCCAGCGCGGATTCGATGATCAATGCGATCAAAGTCTTCTTTGTAAGGCTGACTTAGTATTTTTCCGGGCAAAAATACCGCCATGCGGGTGGCGTGGTCTTTGATGCGTGTGCGGGAAGGAAGGCGGTTGCGGAAGGAAGATGGCATCGCTAAATGTATGGCATGACAGAGCAAAGCCAGATTACCAACACCATTCGCATCGCCGTCGCGCAGCTCAATCCGACGGTCGGCGATGTCTCCGGCAATCTCGCCAAGGCGCGTGACGCCCGCGCCGAAGCCGCGCGCGAAGGCGCGCAGCTCGTATTGCTGACGGAATTGTTCATTTCCGGCTATCCGCCGGAAGATCTCGTGCTGAAGCCGGCCTTCATCCGCGCCTGCTGGAAAGCGGTCGAGGCTCTGGCCGCGGATACGGCCGATGGCGGCCCCGGCGTCGTCGTAGGTTTTCCGCGCCAGGACGATACCGGGCGTTACAATTCCGTGGCGGTGTTGGATGGTGGCAAAGTCATCTTCATCAGAGACAAGGTCGATTTGCCAAATTACGGCGAGTTCGACGAGAAGCGCGTCTTCGATGAAGGGACGATTTCTGGCCCTGTTAATTTCCGGGGCGTGCGTATCGGCATACCGATCTGTGAGGAAATCTGGAATGATCTTGGCATCTGCGAGACGCTGGCCGAGAGCGGTGCGGAAATTCTGCTGGTGCCGAACGGTTCGCCTTACTATCGGGGCAAGGTCGATGTCCGTCATCAGGTCGCTTTGCGGCAGGTGATTGAGTCAGGCCTGCCGCTGATCTTCGCCGCTCAGCTCGGCGGCCAGGACGAACTGGTTTTCGACGGCGCCAGCTTCGGCTTCAACGCGGACAAGACGCTGGCCTTCCAGATGAGTCAGTTCGAGACCGCGCTTGCCGTGACGACCTGGAAGAAGAACGGCGATGGCTGGCACTGTGCCGAAGGCCCGATGGCCCATATTCCGGAAGGCGAGGAGGCGGATTATCGCGCCTGCCTGCTGGGCTTCCGCGACTATGTCAACAAGAACGGCTTCAAGTCGGTCGTGCTTGGCCTCTCCGGCGGCATCGACTCGGCGATCTGTGCGGCGATTGCCGTCGATGCGCTCGGCGAAGAACGCGTGCGCACCGTCATGCTGCCATATCGCTACACCTCGCAGGATTCATTGAAGGATGCGGCCGATTGCGCCAAGGCGCTCGGCTGCCGCTATGATATCGTACCGATCGAAGATCCAGTGACGGGCTTCACTTCGGCCTTGTCGGATCTCTTCGAAGGTACGGAAAGCGGCATCACCGAGGAAAACCTGCAGAGCCGCGCGCGCGGCACCATTCTGATGGCGATCTCCAACAAGTTCGGCTCGATGGTGGTGACGACGGGTAACAAGTCGGAGATGTCTGTCGGTTACGCCACGCTTTATGGCGATATGAACGGCGGCTTCAACCCGATCAAGGATCTCTACAAGATGCAGGTCTATGCGCTGTCGCGCTGGCGCAACCTGCATGTGCCCCCCGGTGCGCTCGGCCCCTCGGGTGAGGTCATTCCCCATAACATCATCGACAAGGCGCCTTCGGCGGAATTGAGGCCTAACCAGACGGACCAGGATTCGCTGCCGCCCTATCCGGTGCTTGACGATATCCTCGAATGCCTGGTGGAGAAGGAGATGTCGGTGGAGGAGATCGTGGCCCGGGGCCATGATGTCGCGACCGTACATCGCATCGAACACCTGCTTTATCTAGCAGAATACAAGCGCCGCCAGTCGGCACCGGGTGTGAAGATCACCAAGAAGAATTTCGGTCGCGACCGTCGCTATCCGATCACCAACCGATTCCGCGATCGCTGATCGCGGTATCCAGCGGCAAGGGAGAGGAAGAATGCGCAGCTCGGTCGAGATCTATAATATCCGTACGGGTGCAAACCGGATCGTCTGGCAAACGGACCAGCTGATCGAAGCGCCGAACTATTCGCCTGACGGCCGATATCTGCTGCTGAATGGCGACGGCCTACTTTACCGGCTGCCGCTGGATGGCAGCGGCATCGCCCAGGTCGATACCGGCTTTGCGACCCAGTGCAACAACGATCACGGCATTTCCCCGGATGGTTCGCTGATCGCGATTTCCGACAAGACGCAGCATGGTAAATCCTGCATCTATGTTCTACCCGCAGAGGGCGGCACACCAAAGCAGGTGACGACCAATCTGCCGTCCTATTGGCACGGTTGGTCGCCGGACGGGAAGCGCTTCTCCTATTGCGGCATCCGCAACGACGTTTTCGATATCTATACGATCTCGATCGATGGTGGCGAAGAGACCCGACTGACGCATGGCGAGGGCCGTAATGACGGACCTGACTATTCGGCCGACGGGCAATGGATCTATTTCAATTCGAGCCGCACCGGCCTCATGCAGATCTGGCGCATCCGTCTCGACGGCACCGGCTTGCAGCAACTGACCGACGACAATTACGGCAATTGGTTCGCGCATCCGTCGCCAAAAAACGACAAGGTCGTCCTGATCTCCTACGATCCCGACGTCTTCGATCATCCGCGCGATCTCAATGTGCGGATGCGGCTGATGGACATGGATGGCGGCAATCTCACGACGCTGTTCGAGCTCTTCGGCGGGCAGGGATCAATCAATGTGCCGAACTGGTCACCGGATGGGGACGAGTTCGCCTACGTCCGCTATGAGCCGGCCTGAGCTCTGGACAGACCGCAACTGCCGCGATAGATCTGGATGCGTTCTCAGGGCGCATCCGATCCGCGGGAAGGGCTAGGCCCACCTGATGCATATGAAGTGAGACTGCCACACCTCTTTTCAGTCTGTGGGCGCGGATACCGGACGTAAATGGAAGGAGGTCTATCGTGACCACGCGCTCTTTGGCTGTCGACGCCACTCTCGATTCCCTGAAAAAACAGGCCAAGTCTTTCCTCAAGGCCCTTCAAGCCGGCGATGCTTCGGCGCGCAGCCGCGTTGCGCCCTATTTTACCGACGTCGCAGATGTGGGATTGCAGGACATTCAGCTTGTTCTTGCCCGCGAATTCGGCTTTTCCAGCTGGACGAAGCTCAAGGCGCATCTGGAAAGCGACGATCGTAAGCATGTTCCACGGGACCAGGTCGCCAACCGTTTCCTGTCACTGGCGACGGTTTCTTACTTTGCCAATATTCCCGCCAATCCCGCGCGCTTCGATGAGGCGCTGCGACTGCTGGAGGCTCATCCGGAGATTGCCGATGAAAGCATTCACGTCGCTGCTGCGCTTGGCGATGCCGACCGTGTAAGTCGCTGGCTCGATCGTCAGCCACAGCTTCTCGATCGCAGGGGCGGCCCGCATGATCTCACTCCGCTGATGTGCGCGGCCTATGCTCGCGTGCCGGGTCGTTCCAGCCTGCCGGCAGCCCGCGAGTTGGTCAGGCGTGGGGCCGATGTCAACGCCTTCTTCCTCGATGCCGGTCAATATCGCTTCACCGTTTTGACCGGCGTCTTCGGCGAAGGCGAGGCCGGGAAGGAGCGCCAGCCTCAGCATCCGGAATGCGTGGCATTCGCGCGATTGCTGCTCGACGCTGGCGCAAAGGCGAATGACAGTCAGGCGCTCTACAACCGCATGTTCGAACCCGACAATACATGCCTGAAATTGCTGATCGAATATGGCTTGTCCGCTGGGGATAAGAACAATTGGCTCGTGCGTGAGGATGGCAAGTTCGTCGAGAACTCGCAGACCGTTTTCGACTATCAGCTTGCCTGGGCGCTGGAACATCACTTGGGCGAACGGGTGCGCCTGCTGGTGGAAAATGGTGCTGATGTCAACAAGCCCATTAACGACAGGACTCCCTATGAATGGGTTCTCCTAAGTGGCGATAGCAAGCTGGCAGCATACCTTATTCAGAAGGGTGCCGTCGCGGTTCGCCTGAAGCTAGAGGATTGGGCCTATCTTCAGATTAAGGCGGGTGACATCGACGCCGAGCAGATCATGATGAGTTTCAAGCAGATGCAGGCCGGAAACAATCTTAATATCGTAGCAGCGATGCATAAAGCTCATCCCGCCATGCTCCACGAGGCGGCCGGCAAAAATGATCTACGGGCCGTTCGCGTCATGCTGGCTTTGGGCCTCGACGTTAACGCGATGACGAGCCGCACGCCGCTGCATGAGGCGGCACTGCATGGCCATATCGAGATGGCGAAACTGCTGATCGCGCATGGAGCCGATACCACCGTTCGCGATCCGAATTTTCATGCGCCGCCAATCGGTTGGGCCGAATATAACGGCAAGGATGAGATGGTCGAGTTTCTGAAAGCCCATCCGCTCGATATCTTTGCGGCTGCAGCCTTCGGCCAGATCGATCAGCTGGCTGCCATTCTCGATAAGCATCCCGAGCAGGTGAATATACGCTTCGGTGAATTCCGTTCGCGTAGACAGCCTACCGATCGCGATTGGATGACGCCGCTCGGCTTTGCCATCGTCAATCGGTGCGGCGAGGCGGTGCGCTTCCTGCTGGCGAAGGGGGCGGATCGCTCGGTCAGGGACGCCTCCGGACGATCTTACCGCGATCTTGCGCAGGAGGCGGGTGATGAGTCCGTCATCTCCCTGTTGCGCCAGTCGGCATCGGCATAAAACCTTGGAAGCAGGGCGGGTCAGGCGAAAATGAGAAACGGCTGGCCGCGCATTATTGCGTCGGCTGCGGCCCGGCTTCTTTCGGGTGCTTGAGGTCAATGCTGCCCTGGTCGGTCGCGAGGAATTGCGGGCCGACCTGGCGCACCTTATGGGCTGATGGATCGTATGGCCGATCCGGCGGAAATTGCTGCGGCTGCGCCTGTGTTATCTTGGGCGCCGGCGCGGGCGCCTGCTTTTGTTCGAGGCTCGAATTCTTCTGAAGCCTTGGCGTTTCGATGACGGTAATGGAGCTTTCAGGCTTGGCCAGGGACTGCTCCTGCGGCGCATAGGCATCCATCTTCGTGTGGGTGTCGATCACGATATCCGGGGTGGCCGAAGCCGGCAGGCTGCAGCCGTTGCGCTGCATCGTATCCAGCAACTGCCGGCGCTGCATGGCTACGGCATCGACGCGGCCAACGCTTTCCTCACGCTGATCCATCAGCAGGGAGAGATCCTGCCGCATCTGATCGATCGATTGCCTGATGTCATCGCAGACGCCCTGATTGTCTTGGCCGCCAAATACGCCATCGTCGCCTTCGGCGCAGCCCTGGTTGCGCAGGTCGCTCATCGTCCGGCGGATCATCAGGTTCTGCCGCACGATGGCGCGCGAGAGCTGGCGTGTTTCCTGGCTGGCGCCGATCACCTCATTGATGTCGACATAGCGGCCGCGCAGCTCGTCGCAGAGATCGGCCTGCGCAAGGGCCGGCGTGGCCGTCAGCAGGGAAAAGAGGGCAATGGAAGTGTGTTTTATGCCGCGGTTCACGGTGCTGCTCTCGAAAGCGGTTTCAACTCGCTGAAGATTACACGCTGCGGCTTAACAACGTATCCATGAAAAAGCACGGATTTCGAGAGGATTTTCGTGAAATTGCAGCTCGCAGCCGCCAATAGCCAGGAGATGGGCGGCACCGCGATTGCATGAAGCGCGGTGCCGTTCTGACGGCGGCTGCGAGGCGCAGTATCAGGCGATCTGCGAGGCCTCGACGACGGCGAGCGCCGCCATGTTGACCACGCCGCGGGAAGTGACCGACGGCGAGAGAATATGGGCCGGAAGCGCCGTCCCAAGCAGGATGGGACCGACATGCAGACCATCGGTCATCGTCTTGACTACGCCGAGCGTGATATTGGCCGCATCGAGATTGGGGAAGACCAGTAGATTGGCTTCGCCGGAAAGCGCGCTGTCCGGCATAACGTGGCGGCGCAGGCTCTCGGAAATGGCGCTATCGCCATGCATTTCGCCATCGACTTCCAGATCCGGCGCTGCCTTGCGAATGAGAGCCAGCGCTTCGCGCATTTTCGTAGCGCTTTCCGACTCCCGTGAGCCGAAGTTGGAATGCGAGACGAGGGCGGCGCGCGGCTCGATGCCGAAACGCTTGATTTCCTCGGCAGCTAGCCACGTGGATTCCGCGATTTCCTCGGCGGACGGGTTAAATGTCACATAGGTATCGGTGTAGAAGGTCGCGCCGCGCTGCGAAATGAGCAGGCTCAATGCCGAGAAATCACGAACGTCCGGCCGCTTGCCGATGACCTGGCGGACGATGCGCAAATGACGCTCATAACGGCCTTCGAGGCCGCAGATGAGCGCATCGGCTTCGCCGCGCTTCAGGGCGAGTGCGCCGATGACAGTCGTGTTGGTGCGAACGATGGTGCGCGCTGCTTCGGGGATAACGCCCGCGCGGCCGACCAGCGAGAAATAAAGCTCGACATATTCGCGGAAGCGGGGATCGTCTTCCGGATTGATGACGGCAAAATCGGTATTCGGACGGATCTTCAGGCCGTAGCGCTTCAGGCGCGTCTCGATGACGGAAGGACGGCCAATCAGGATCGGGACGGCCGTGCCTTCTTCAAGAAGAACCTGGGCGGCGCGCAGCACGCGTTCGTCCTCGCCTTCGGAAAAGACGACGCGCTTGCGCTCGGCAATCTTCGCGGCTGCAAAGATAGGCTTCATGACGAAGCCCGAACGGAAGACGAAGCGGTTGAGCTCGTCCATATAGGCGTCGAAATCGGTAATCGGGCGTAGCGCGACGCCGCTGTCTGCGGCTGCCTTTGCCACGGCCGGCGCAATGCGCAGGATCAGGCGCGGGTCGAAGGGTGAGGGGATCAGGTAATTCGGCCCGAAGACCGGAGTTTCACCGGTATAGGCCCGAGCCGCAACATCGGAAGGCTCCTCGCGCGCAAGCGCGGCGATGGCGCGCACGGCGGCCATCTTCATCTCTTCGTTGATCGTCTTGGCGCCGCAATCGAGCGCACCGCGGAAGATATAGGGGAAGCAGAGGACGTTGTTGACTTGGTTCGGGAAGTCCGAGCGGCCGGTGCAGATCATCGCGTCGGGGCGGGCGGCGCGGGCGAGGTCCGGCATGATTTCCGGCGTCGGGTTGGCGAGCGCCATGATCAGAGGCTTTTCGGCCATCTGCGCCAGCAGTTCGGGCTTCAGCACGCCGGCGGCGGAGAGGCCGAGGAAGACGTCGGCGCCCGGAATGGATTCGGCCAGCACACGCTTGTCGCTGTCCTGAGCGTAGACGGATTTCCACTCGTCCATCAGGACGTTGCGGTCCTTATAGACCAGGCCTTCGATATCATGGACCCAGATGTTCTCGCGCCTGGCGCCGAGAATGACGAGCAGGTTGAGGCAGGCCAGCGCCGCCGCGCCCGCGCCGGAGGCGACGATTTTGACCTCTTCGATTTTCTTGCCGGCCAGTTCCAGTCCGTTGAGGATGGCGGCGGCGACGATGATGGCGGTGCCGTGCTGATCGTCGTGGAAGACCGGAATTTCCATTTTCTCGCGCAGGCGGCGCTCGACGTCGAAGCATTCCGGCGCCTTGATGTCTTCGAGATTGATGCCGCCGAAGGTCGGTTCGAGCGCCGAGACGGTGTTGACCATCTCATCGACCGTCGGGGCTGCGATTTCAATGTCGAAGACATCGATGCCGGCGAATTTCTTGAAGAGAACGGCCTTGCCTTCCATGACTGGCTTGGAAGCGAGCGGGCCGATATTGCCGAGGCCGAGCACCGCCGAACCGTTGGAAATCACCGCTACGAGATTGGCGCGGGACGTGTAATAAGCGGCCGTTTCCGGGTTGTCGCGAATGGCAAGACAGGGCGCGGCGACGCCGGGCGAATAGGCAAGCGCCAGATCGCGCTGGTTGCCGAGCGGCTTGGTGGCCTGGATTTCAAGCTTGCCGGGGCGGGGATAGCGATGGAAATAGAGCGCCTGTTCGTCGAAATCGCCACTCGCCATGTTTTCGGCTTTTTTCGAAGTGTCGTGCGTATCCATCTCTCGGTCTCCATTCCTGCCTGCGCTTTGAGTCTTCTGCATACATCAATCGCTTCGCCTTCACAGTATGCAATTGAGGTCACAAAGCGTTTTTGTCGTGACAAAACTGAATTGCCTTTTTTGCAAGAATTGAGCGGCGCGCGTCCCTTGGATCGAACGCTGCGCTCGTGGCTGAGCCGTCAAGCACAGGGATTGTCATCTTCCTGAAACACGAGTCTGGTTTTGGAATAGCCAACGTAGGATAGGGCACGGACATATAGTTCGTGAATGAAAACATGGACCCCCGGCATTTCCGAACGCTATTCATTTCTGACGTGCACCTCGGCTCGAAGGCCGCCAAGGCGGACTACCTGCTCGACTTTCTCCGTCATCACGAAGCCGATACCATCTTTCTGGTCGGTGACATCGTGGATGGCTGGAGACTGAAGCGAAACTGGTATTGGCCTCAGCACTGCAACGACGTAGTCCAGAAGCTCCTGCGCAAGGCGCGCAAGGGCACGCGCATCGTCTATATCCCCGGCAATCACGACGAATTCCTGCGTGACTTCCCCGGCATGCATTTCGGCGGCATCGAGGTGGCGCAGCGCGCCATGCATGAAACGGCCGACGGCAAGAAATATCTCGTGCTGCATGGCGATGAATTCGATGTGGTCGTCCGTAACGCCCGCCTGCTCGCCTATCTCGGCGATTGGGCCTATGACATGGCAATCTTGATCAATATCGGCCTTGCAGCGGTACGCCGCCGCCTGAACATGCCATACTGGTCCTTCTCGGCCTGGGCGAAGCTGCAGGTAAAGCACGCCGTCAATTTCATCGGCGAATTTCAGCGTGTCGTCGCCGAAGAGGCCAAGCGCAACGATGCCGATGGCGTCATCTGCGGCCATATCCACCATGCCGTGATCGAGGATCTTGATGGGATCCGTTACATCAACACGGGCGACTGGGTGGAAAGCTGCACGGCGATTGCCGAACACGAAGACGGCACGTTCGAGCTGATTACCTGGCAGAATATTCTCGAGACGGAACCGGTTGGCTCGCCTGTCGAGGAAATGCCGCGGGCACTCGGGGCACAGGCAGCATAATTCTGCGCCTGTTCACATGCTTGCTAATAGCTTGTCATAATTATTGAACGCCTACAGCTTCGGTTTTTCCGAAACGGTACGGTTTGGCCATTTCTCGCCATAGTCGTATTCTTGATAGCGTGATAGGGACGGATAAGTTCCCTTCAGGTCTGTCATGATTCCCGCGATCAAGTCCTTCCAGGGCGAGGGTGCGCCTCCATATTTCCGCTTGCGCACTGCCTTGTCCTACTGCGCTCCGTTGTTCGTCAACGGAATTGCCCTGCCGTTTTTCCCCGTCTGGCTGGCGGGGCTGAATTTCAATGACCATGAGATCGGCCTGGTGCTCGCCATTCCCATGGTCGTGCGGGTGCTCGTGACTCCCATCATCGCGGTGCTTGCCGATCATATGACGGAGCGGGCGGATGTGTTGCTATGGTCGGGTGCACTGTCGCTGTTGACGGCTGTCGCGCTCTATTGGACGAGCGACTTCTGGCCGGTGCTTCTGGTCTACGGCATTCAGGGGGCCACCTACGCGCCCTATGTGCCGGTGGTTGAGTCGATCGCCATGTCGGGCGTGCGCCGCTGGGGCTTCGACTATGGCTCCATGCGGGTCTGGGGATCGATCACATTCATCCTGGCGACCCTTCTCGGCGGCCAGCTGATCGGCATATGGGGCGGCACCACTGTCTTGCCCGTAATGGTGGCCGGATTCATTCTGACGACACTGATGGGGTTTTTCGCCCCGCGCATCGGGCCGACGCGTCGGCGCAACCTGCCGATCAATCTGCAATCTCCGACCGGAAATCTGCGCTCGCCGCACTTGCTCATCACCATGATCGGCGTGTCGATCCAGCAATCGAGCCATGCGATGCTCTATACGTTTGCATCGATCTACTGGCATAGGCTTGGCTTTTCCGGCGCGCAAATTGCTGTCCTATGGAGCATCGGCGTTGCGGCTGAGGTGATGGTTTTCTTCCTGTCGAAGAAGCTTAGTCGGCGGTTCAGCGCTTGGACATTGATCTTTTTCGGCGCGACCATGTGTATTTTGCGCTGGATCCTGTTTCCGATCAATTTCGGCTTCTTCGGCTATTTCATCCTGCAGTGTTTTCATTCCTGTACCTATGCCTGCGTCCACACAGGCATTCAGCGTCGCATAGTGGCCTCAGTGCACGAAACGCAGGAATCATCGGCCCAGGGGGCGTATTATTTTTACAACGGCATGTTCTTAGGGTTGATGACCCTTGCATCCGGCTATCTCTATGCCTGGCTTGACCTTGCCAGCTATTATGTCATGGCCGGCATTGCAGCCTTCGGGCTGGTCATGGTCATTTTCGCCTACGGGCTGCAGGCCAGGACGCCGGCAATCGGCGGCGGCGCTCACGGCGTATCCTGATGCGGTGCAACAAATTCATTTGGATATCAAAAAGCCGTGACATAAGTTGGCGTCGGCGCGAGATGGAAATTCCACGCGTAGTCGGTGTATTAAGCATTGACCAAGCGGGCTCACCGAGTCGGCGTATGTTGTGCCAGATTTGAAAGACGCATGAGTTTGAAAGCAGCCGAGCAAAGGTCCGACGCACCCAAGATCGATGATGCGCCCGAAGGCGCAGGCCATCGCTATCGGCTGCAAGGCAATTGGCGCAGCGCCAATGTGCATGGCGTGCTGCGACAGATCGAGCAGCTGTCCAAGCGAAGCTCCGGCGGCGACGTCGTGATCGATCTTTCCGGTCTTTCGGATGTGGATACAGCGGGTGCGCTGCTGATCCGCCGGCTGAAGGAAAGCCAGGAAGCGCACAAGGCTCAGGTTACGATCGAGGGTTCCAATCCGCATATCGACGAATTGCTGACGACTTTCGACGCGCATCCGGACGATGAGGCAGCAGCGGCGAAGCCGAGGAAATCATGGGCAGAGCGTGTCTTCGCGCCTATCGGCGAAAGCGTCTACGATATCTGGGGCAATCTCATTGCCGCCATGTATATACTGGGTTCGGCCGTGCGCGGGGGGCAGCTCAAGTTTGGCCGCGGCAGCGGCGTTTCGCCAGCCTCGATCGTCAATCAGATCGATCATATGGCGGTGCGCGCCGTTCCGATCATCCTGCTGATGTCGTCGCTGATCGGCGCGATCATCGCCCAGCAAGGCGCTTTCCAGCTGCGTTATTTCGGCGCGGAAATCTTCGTGGTCGATCTGGTCGGCATCCTGCAACTGCGCGAAATCGGCGTGCTTCTGACCGCGATCATGATTGCCGGCCGTTCCGGCAGCGCGATTACCGCCGAAATCGGCTCCATGAAGATGCGCGAGGAAGTCGACGCGCTGAAGGTTATGGGCCTGAACCCCGTCGGCGTGCTCATCTTTCCCCGGCTGGTGGCGCTGACGGTGGCCTTGCCGCTGCTGACGGTTATTGCCAACTTTGCCGCGCTCTTTGGCGCTGCATTGGTGTCCTGGGCCTATTCCGGCATCACGTTTGCGACATTCATCTCGCGCCTTCATGAGGCGGTTAGCCTTTCGACGATCATTTCAGGCATGATCAAGGCGCCGTTCATGGCGCTGGTCATCGGCATCGTCGCTGCGGTTGAAGGATTGAAGGTGGGAGGCAGTGCCGAATCTCTCGGTCAGCACGTGACGTCATCGGTGGTGAAGTCGATCTTCGTCGTTATCCTCATGGACGGGCTTTTCGCCATGTTCTATGCGGCAATCGATTTCTGAGGGACGATAACGATGAGCGCGCTTCACTCGGAAATTCCGTTGGAAAAGGATGAGCAGGGCAGGGACATCGTGCTGTCGGCACGGGATGTCACCGTGGCTTTCGGCTCGAAAGTGGTTCTAGATAAGCTGAACCTCAATATCTATCGCGGCGAAATTCTCGGTTTCGTTGGCGCTTCCGGCGCGGGTAAGTCCGTGCTGCTGCGCACTGTGCTGCGGCTCCTGCCGCGCCGATCGGGCAAGATCGAGATCCTCGGCGAAGATTACGATAAGCTCGACGAAGAGGATCGCAATCGGCTCGACATGCGGCTCGGCGTGCTCTTTCAGCAAGGTGCACTGTTTTCCTCGCTGACGGTCAAGGAAAACATCCAGGTACCGATGCGGGAATATCTGGACCTGCCGAAAGAGATGATGGACGAGCTTGCGCTGATGAAGATCAGCATGGTGGGTCTCGCCGCTGATGCCGCCGACAAATATCCTTCCGAGCTCTCGGGCGGCATGATCAAGCGTGCGGCGCTGGCCAGAGCCTTGGCGCTCGATCCCGACCTCGTTTTCCTCGATGAGCCGACCTCGGGCCTCGATCCGATCGGTGCGTCGGAGTTCGACGAATTGATTGCCAAGCTGCGCGACACGCTTGGCCTGACCGTTTATATGGTGACTCACGACCTCGACAGCCTGTTTTCCGTCTGTGACCGTATTGCTGTTCTCGGACAGAAGCGGGTATTGGTGGAAGGCACGGTTGAGGACATGCTCGCCTGTGATGACCCCTGGGTGCAATCCTACTTCAGGGGCAAGCGCGCACGCTCGATCGTGCCGCGCGAGGACATCAGAGGGCACAACGACGACAAAGGCGCAGGCGCCCACAGCCGCGAGAAGTGACTGGAGACAATGGAAACCAAAGCCAATTACACGATCGTCGGGTTCTTCACGCTGGTTGTCATCGCTGCCGCCTTCGGCTTCGTCTACTGGATGGCGGAATACGGCCGGGGCGGTCCGATGGTCGAGCTCGTCGTGCGCATTCCGGGCTCCGCAAATGGTTTGAGCGTCGGCTCGCCGGTCCGCTTCAACGGTATTCAGGTCGGTTCGGTGCAGGGCCTTTCGATCGATGCCGACGACCCGAACTATTCTCTCGCCTTCACGCAGGTGCGCGCCGATGCGCCGGTCTACACCTCGACCAAGGCCATTCTTGAGATCCAGGGCCTGACGGGTGCGGCCTATATCGAGCTTTCCGGCGGTCGCAACAGCGACGAAAATATCCTCAAGCGCTCGATCGACACGGGCAAGCGGGCGGTATTGCTCGCAGACCAGTCGAGCGTGACTAATCTGTTGACGACGGCCGACAAGATCCTGAACCGCGCCAACGACACGATCGGCGACATCCAGGGCTTCGTCTCGGATTCGCGCGGGCCGCTGACGGATACTGTGCGCAATGCGCAGAAATTCTCCAAGGCGATTGCTGACAATTCCGACAATATCGACAAGTTCCTTGCAAGCGTCGGCCAGCTTTCCGATACCTTCAAGACGGTCTCGGTCCGCGTCGACTCGACGTTGGATGCGATCGAAAAGCTGGTGCGCGCTGTCGATGCCCAGAAGGTCAACGACGTCATCGCCAATGCCGACAAGATCACGGCCAATGTCGCCGATGCGACGACCGACCTAAAGGCGACGATTGCAAGTTTCAAGCAGACGGCCGACACCTATACGACGTTTGGTCAGAACGCTCAAAAGACCCTGGATCGGGTCGATGCGATCGTCGCGCAGATCGATCCTGCCAAGATCAAGGGATCGGTTGACGATATTGCCGATGTGACGAAACAGGCTCGTACCGCGGTCGCATCGATCCGGGATGTCGCCAACTCGGTTGCCTCACATCAGCAGGATATCGATCAGACGATTGCCAATGCCCGCGAGATTTCGACCAAGCTCAATGCGGCGTCCGGCAAGGTCGACGGCATCCTGACCAAGGTCAATTCCTTGCTCGGCGACGACAGCACCAAGTCGCTGTTTGCAGAAGCCAAGGACACGCTCGAATCCTTCAAGAAGATGGCGGACAATCTCAATTCCCGCATCGGGCCGATCGCCGACAATCTGCAGAAATTTTCCAGCAGCGGCTTGCGCGACGCCCAGACCCTCATCAACGACATGCGGGGCACGGTTGACAATCTGAATAGTACAATCACTAATTTCGATCGCAATCCGCAACGACTGATTTTCGGCGGGGATACGGTCAAGACTTACGACGGCCGCGCGCGGCATTGATGAAGAGCGATATCTGGTCTCCAGGGGATAAGCGAAATATGGTCGGTTGCGTGTCGAGTGAGCGTCATCAGGTGTGGAAAGCTGTGATCGCGTTGCCGTTGCTCGCGGCCTTGCTGGGAGGCTGTGGAACCTCTTCCAACAATGATACCTACGATCTTTCCGCGTCGGCGAAGACGAATGGACCTTCGGTCAAAAGCCGCCAGATCCTCATCCCGCCGCCGACCGCGCTGCAGGCTCTGGACAGCAATCAGATCGTCATTCGCGTCTCGGGCTCGGAAATCCAATATCTCGGCAAATCGCAATGGAGCGACAAGCTGAGCAGAATGGTGCAATCGAAACTTGTCGAGGCTTTCGAGAATACCGGCAAGCTCGGTGGCGTCGGCGTACCCGGGCAGGGGCTTGCGATCGACTATCAGATCGTCACCGATATCCGCTCCTTCGAGATCAATGCGTCCGGCGGCCACAAGACGGCAATCGTCGAAATCTCCGAAAAGATCCTGAACGATCGCACCGGTACGGTGAAGGCCCAGAACGTGTTCCGGAAGGTCGTGCCGGTCAGCGGTGGCAGCAATCCCGATTTCGTGCGGGCGCTCGATGCCGCATTTGCAGGTGTGACAGGCGAACTCGTCGACTGGACGTTGCGCTCGCTGTAAGGGCGGTCAGCGCTCCATCAACTCCTTCAGCGTCTTCAGATCCCGCATGACATGCGCGGCATCGGCCGCGAATTGCTCTGTCTCCATGCCCGGTAGCTGGAGCAGGGTGAACATGACCTCGCAACCATCGCCGTTCGGCACGATGCGCAAGGCATTGTAGACCTGCAGATCAGATTCCAGCGTTACCCAGTGGTCGATGACACCAAAGTCATTGCGAGGCGAGAACCGAACCCGGGCAGTGCCGAGCGTGCCTTCGGCGATCCAATCATTGCCATCCTGCGTCAGCCCGGATGCCAGACCTGAGGCCCAGAAAGGCATGTTTTCCGGACGACTGGCGTAGCTGTAGACCTCCCTCCAGTCGCGATCGATGGAGATATGTACGATCTTCGCATTCATGGTCGACATGGTGTTTTCCTCCTCTATATCACCATCAAGGGACTGAGGCCTGCTGAACAAGCCAGGGTTCGCACGCGAATGAATCGCCAATTCGGCAACATTGTTGCACAGTCCTGCAAAGGGAACGATTCACGGCTTTCGGAGGCTTGCCGTTTTCTGCCCGGAGTGCAACAACAGCCCCAACGCAGGGCTGCCGCCTGTCGCGCCAAGCGCTGGCGGCATTGCGTCACATCGGATGTTGCTGCGTCTTCAGGGTGGGCTGAGCGCAGTGAACGGTTCATTGGAGGATTGTCGTGGAAAAGGCAGAAATCGGGCTGATCGGTCTCGCGGTAATGGGATCGAATCTGGCGCTCAACATCGCTGAAAAAGGCAACAAGATTGCAGTGTTCAACCGTACTCCGCAGGTAACGGATGAATTCTACGCGAATGCGGGCGCACTCAAGGACAAGATCATTCCCTGCAAGACGATCGAGGAGTTCGTCGAGGCAATCCGTCCGCCACGGCCGATCATCATCATGATCAAGGCCGGCGAGCCGGTCGACCAGCAGATGGCGGCGCTACAGCCCTATCTGGACAAGGGCGACATCATGATCGACGCCGGCAATGCCAATTTTCGCGACACGATCGCCCGCTTCGACCGCCTCAAGGATACCGGCCTGACCTTCATCGGCATGGGCGTGTCCGGCGGGGAGGAAGGTGCGCGTCACGGCCCCTCCATCATGGTCGGCGGCACGGAAGAGTCCTACAAGCGCGTCGAGAAGGTGCTCACTTCGATTGCGGCGAAGTACAATAACGATCCGTGTGTTGCCTGGCTCGGCAATGACGGCGCCGGTCACTTCGTCAAGACGATCCACAACGGCATCGAATATGCCGATATGCAGATGATCGCCGAAATCTACGGCATCCTGCGCGACGGCCTTGGCAAGAGCGCCGCCGATATCAGCTCGATCTTCGGCGAATGGAACAAGGGTCGCCTCAACTCCTATCTCATCGAGATCACCGAGAAAGTTCTGGCCGCGAAGGATCCCGCAACCGGCAGCGCCATGCCTGATGTCATTCTCGACAAAGCCGGCCAGAAGGGCACAGGCAAGTGGTCGGTTATCGAAGCCCAGAACATGGGCATTCCTGCAACCGCCATCGAAGCCGCCGTTGCCGCCCGCAGCCTCTCGGCCATCAAGAGCCAGCGCGAGGCCGCCGAGAAGATCTTCGGCACGCCGGACTACAAGTTCCCGATCGCCTTCGGCCCCGACCTCTTGAAGGATCTGGAACTGGCGCTTTTTGCTGCCAAGATCGGCGCCTACGCGCAGGGCTTTGCCGTCATGGCCGAGGCTTCGAAGGAGTTCAACTGGTCGCTGCCGATGCCCGTCATCGCCAAGATCTGGCGTGCCGGCTGCATCATCCGCTCACAGTTCCTCGATGAGATCACCAGCGCCTTCACGAAGACGCCGGATGCGGCGAACCTGATCGTTACTCCGGCCTTTGCAGAGATGGTCAAGGAATCGATCCCGTCGCTGCGCCGAATCGTTTCGGCTGCGACGGCTGCCGGCCTGCCGGTTCCCGCGCTTGCTTCTGCGCTGACCTATTTCGACGCGTATCGCCAGGCGCGCGGCACCGCCAACCTGATCCAGGCTCAGCGCGACTTCTTCGGCGCTCACGGCTTCGACCGTGTCGACGGCAAGGATATTCACCACGGCCCATGGGGCAGTGGTGCTACAGCCTGATAGAGCAGCCAGATACGATGATCAAAAGGCCTGCCGGTGAAACCCTGCAGGCCTTTTCCTTATCAGCCGTTTGACCAGACGGGCGGGCTGATGCTTTGCAGAAGCTCGGGTTCCACGCCGTCGATGCGTGCGATGACCGCCTTGGCGAGCTCGCGGCCGGCATGACGAAAGTCTTCCGACGCCGCAATGATATCGGGCCTGATCCAGCTCAAGACATCGGTCGATTGCTTGGCGACCATGTCGATGTCACGCCCGAGACGAAAACCAGCGGCCTCGATTCCGGCATTGACGGCAATAGCGCCGCCACTGCTGGAGCAGATGAAACCATCGGGTGCATGTGGAGAGCGCATCAATGCTTCGACCGTGTCCTTGATATCGGCAAGGGTGTTGTCCGTGGTAATCCCGAGCGAGATCTCCTCCGCACCATATTGACGCAAACCCGCCTGGAAGCCGATGCGGGTATGCGAATAGTAGGTCAGCTTGCTGGAGGGCTGCAGAAGCGCCAAGCGACGCCGTCCTTTGGCAACCAGCGCCTGCACGGCTTCGTGCGTGAAGGCTTCGTTGTCGAAATCATGGAAGGGATGCACGATGCCCATATCCGTCCGTCCATGCGTGGAAAAAGGCATGCCACGATCATGCATGAGCGCGACGCGCGGATCGTTGGGTTCGGTGCGCGATATGATGACGCCGTCAGCCGAGCCAGTATCCAGGATGTAGCGGATCGGAACCAGTGAGTCCTTGCTAAGCGAATGCGGCGTGATGACCAGATGATATTGAGTACCGGCCAGAACCTCGGAAATGCCGAAGACGATCTGGCTGGTAAAGCCCATGATGTCTTCGTGCATGCTTAGGACCAGGGCGATAACATTGGTCTTTCCGGTCCTGAGACGTACGCCGGCGCGATTGGGATGATATCCCAATTGCCGCGCGACCATGCGCACCCGCTGCTTGGTCTCGGCGCCGATGTCAGGAGCATCTTTCAAGGCGCGAGAGACGGTGGTTATCCCAAGCCCGGTCATAAAGGCGATCGTCTTGAGCGTCGGCCGTTCATGTGTAGACTGCGCTGTGCTGCTGCCGGAAATCTTCTTACTGTCCATATCCTGCAATGCTGCCTCCCGCGACCGACCGCTTATAGTGCCCGCAGCAGCGCCGCAAGCATATTTGTGATGTGGTCACTCCTTCCTCGTCTCGAAAATCTGTAACGATACAGTGGAAAAGTCGAGCACTTTTTCTCATGTCGAGAAAACTAATATATGCGACGGTTTAATCCGCATCCTTTTTCCAAAATTTGCAGATACTCGAGAAGGTTTTAGGTGTTCGGCTGATGATGTCAAAAATAGATAAATGTAATCAGCAACTTAAATTTCCCAGATCCTTGCGAATGGTGGGATGAATGGTAGGCGTTTTGGCTTATTCGAAAGAAGGTATATAATTCGAGGTGCTATATTTGAGCCTGCTGAAAAAATTTGTGAGCGAGCGGTTGCGCGTTGAAAATGATTCGACTACGTTTTTCCGGCAACGTTTCAGTGAGGGAGGAGAACTCATGAATATTCGTTTGATGGCCGCTGTGCTGGCCGCTTCAGTTGCATTGCCGCTTGGTGCGGCCAAGGCAACTGATCTTGAGGTAACGCATTGGTGGACGTCCGGTGGTGAAGCTGCCGCCGTGGCGGAATTGGCAAAGGCGTTCGACGCGACCGGTAATCATTGGGTCGATGGTGCGATCGCCGGCTCGGGCGGCACTGCTCGTCCGATCATGATCAGCCGCATCACCGGCGGCGATCCCATGGGTGCCACCCAGTTCAACCACGGTCGTCAGGCCGAGGAGTTGGTGCAGGCCGGCCTGATGCGCGATCTGACCGACGTCGCGACGCAGGAGCATTGGAAGGACATCATTCGTCCGTCGAGCCTGCTTGATTCCTGCACGATCAACGGCAAGATCTATTGCGCGCCGGTTAATATCCATTCCTGGCAGTGGCTCTGGCTTTCGAATGCTGCTTTCAAGAAGGCCGGTGTTCCGGTTCCGAAGAATTGGGATGAATTCGTTGCCGCCGCTCCTGCGCTGGAAAAGGCAGGCATCGTTCCGCTCGCTGTCGGTGGCCAGCCATGGCAGGCGGCAGGTGCTTTTGACGTTTTGATGGTCGCCATCGCCGGCAAGGATAACTTCGAGAAAGTGTTCAAGGACAAGGATGCGAAAGTCGCTGCCGGACCGGAGATTGCCAAGGTCTTCAAGGCTGCCGATGACGCACGCAAGATGTCCAAGGGCTCCAACGTTCAGGATTGGAACCAGGCCACGAACTTGGTCATCACCGGCAAGGCCGGCGGCCAGATCATGGGAGACTGGGCACAGGGTGAGTTCGCCTTGGCAGGCCAGAAGGCCGGCACGGACTATACCTGCCTTCCCGGCCTCGGTGTCAATGAAGTCATTTCCACAGGCGGCGACGCATTCTACTTCCCGCTGCTGAAGGATGAGGCCAAGTCGAAGGCTCAGGATGCGCTCGCGAAGACGCTTCTCGATCCGAAGACCCAGGTTGCCTTCAACCTGAAGAAGGGTTCGCTGCCGGTGCGCGGCGACGTGGACCTCACAGCAGCCAACGACTGCATGAAGAAAGGCCTGGAAATTCTGAAGAAGGGTAACGTGATCCAGGGCACGGACCAGCTTCTTTCTGCCGACAGCCAGAAGCAGAAAGAAGATCTGTTCTCCGAGTTCTTCGCCAATCCTTCGATGACGCCGGAAGCTGCCCAGAAACGCTTCGTCGAGATCATCGCTGCTGCTGATTGATCTCTATCTTCTCGCTGTAGTGATGCCGGCCTCGCGTTGCGGGTCGGTATCACGGTCGGGACACGTCCTGTGATCCGGCTGGTTACGGCGCCCCTTACGCGGCGGACCCACAAGGACGTGACGTTTGGCCGTGGATGAGGAGGAAGCGACAGGAACCGAGATCGGGTCATGGCCCAGAGTTCCTGATCGTCGAAGCAATCGCGCGTTAGAAGGAGCTACAATGACGGGTCATGCGAAAGCCGGCCGGCCAAATCAATTTCTGCGCAATCTGAATTCGAAGATTGCATCCATTCCAATGATCCTGACGGCCGTCGTCATCTTCCTCGGCGGCACGATCTGGACAGTGGTTTATTCCTTCACCAATTCAAAGCTGCTGCCACGTCTCAGCTTCGTCGGGCTGGACCAATACCACCGTTTGTGGGCGGCGCCGCGCTGGGTCGTGTCCATTGAGAATCTTGCCGTTTACGGCATTCTTTCCATGATCTTCAGTCTCGTCATCGGCTTCGTGCTGGCTGCGCTGATGGACCAGAAGATCCGGTTCGAAAACACCTTCCGCACGATTTTTCTTTATCCCTTCGCTCTCTCCTTCATCGTCACCGGCCTCGTCTGGCAGTGGCTGCTTAACCCCGAATTCGGCATCCAGTCCGTGGTGCGCTCGCTCGGTTGGACGACATTTACTTTCGATCCGCTCTATACCCCGAGCATTGTCATCTACGGTGTGCTGATAGCAGCTCTTTGGCAGGGTACGGGGCTCGTGATGTGCCTGATGCTCGCAGGCCTGCGCGGCATTGACGAAGATATCTGGAAAGCGGCGCGCGTGGATGGGATTCCGATGTGGCGGACCTATCTTTTCATCGTCATTCCGATGATGCGCCCCGTCTTCATCACCACACTGGTCATCATCGCCAGCGGTATCGTCAAGGTGTACGACCTCGTCGTCGCGCAAACGAGCGGCGGACCTGGCATCGCGTCGGAAGTCCCGGCGAAATACGTCTACGACTACATGTTCCAGGCGCAGAACCTCGGTCAAGGGTTTGCTGCTTCCACCATGATGCTGGTGACCGTCGCGATCATCGTCATCCCCTGGGCTTATCTGGAATTCGGCGGAGGGCGCAAACGTGTCTAATCCTGTTACTCTCAAGAATGTAAACGGCGGTGCTGCCTTGACGGAGAAGACGCTCTCCGGACCGAGTGGCCGCAAGCCGCGCCGGGTGATTTCCGGCCGCAATATCATGCTCTACGGTACGCTCTTCGTCGCCGCGGCCTATTACCTGTTGCCGCTATATGTGATGATCGTCACGTCGCTGAAAGGGATGCCGGAAATCCGGCTCGGCAACATCTTTTCGCCGCCGCTCGAGATCACTTTCGAACCATGGGTAAAAGCCTGGGCAACGGCTTGTACGGGCCTCAATTGTGACGGCCTTTCCCGCGGCTTCTGGAATTCCGTGCGCATCACCGTGCCGTCGACGATCCTGTCGATCGCGATTGCCTCGGTCAACGGCTATGCGCTTGCCAATTGGCGCTTCAAGGGAGCCGATCTGTTCTTTTCGATCCTGGTGATCGGGGCGTTCATACCGTATCAGGTGATGATCTATCCGATTGTCATCGTGCTACGCGAAATTGGCATCTACGGTACGCTGACCGGACTTATCCTCGTGCACAGCATCTTCGGCATGCCGATCCTGACGCTGTTGTTCCGGAATTATTTCGCATCGCTGCCGGTGGAGCTTTTCAAGGCCGCGCGTATCGATGGCGCCGGCTTCTGGCAGATTTTCCTGCGCATCATGCTGCCCATGTCATTGCCGATCTTCGTCGTTGCCATGATCCTGCAGGTCACAGGCATCTGGAACGACTTCCTGTTCGGCGTCGTCTTCACCAGGCCCGAATATTATCCGATGACCGTCCAGCTCAACAATATCGTCAATTCCGTCCAGGGCGTGAAGGAATACAACGTCAACATGGCGGCAACGATCCTCACCGGTCTTGTTCCACTTATCGTCTATTTCGTGTCCGGGCGACTCTTCGTCCGCGGCATCGCCGCCGGCGCAGTGAAGGGGTGATCCATGAACAGTAGCGTTTCCATCAAAGACCTCTCGCTCGATTTCGGCGCGGTCACCGTTCTGAAGAACCTCAACCTCGAGATCAATGACGGTGAATTCCTGGTGCTTCTCGGTTCGTCGGGCTGTGGCAAATCGACTTTGTTGAACTGCATTGCCGGCCTGCTCGATATCACCGAGGGGCAGATCTTCATCAAGAACAAGAACGTCACCTGGGAAGAACCCAAGGATCGCGGCATCGGCATGGTGTTCCAGTCCTATGCCCTCTACCCGCAGATGACGGTCGAGAAGAACCTGTCTTTCGGCCTGCGCGTTGCCAAGGTGCCGCAGGACGAGATCAACAAGCGCATCGCGCGGGCTGCCGAGATCCTGCAGATCCAGCCGCTTCTGAAGCGCAAGCCGGCCGAGCTTTCGGGCGGTCAGCGCCAGCGCGTCGCGATCGGCCGCGCCTTGGTGCGCGACGTCGATGTGTTCTTGTTCGACGAGCCGCTCTCGAACCTCGATGCCAAGCTACGCTCGGAGCTGCGCGTCGAAATCAAGCGGCTGCATCAGTCGCTGAAGAATACCATGATCTACGTGACCCATGATCAGATCGAGGCGCTGACGCTCGCCGATCGCATCGCGATCATGAAGAACGGCGTCATCATGCAGCTAGATGATCCCACGACGATCTACAATGAACCGCGCAACCTCTTCGTGGCCGGCTTCATCGGCTCGCCGTCGATGAATTTCCTCAAGGGCGAATTGGTAAACCGCGAAGGCAAGATCGTGTTCGCGACCAATGACGTGCTGTTTTCTCTCGACGGCTACAAGGCCGGCGAGGCTCTGGAGGTCGGCCGCAAGGTTGTGCTGGGAGTTCGTCCCGAGCATATCAAGGTCAATGAAGCGACCGCGTTAGGTGCCGAAATTCACGATGCCACGGTCGATATCGAAGAGCCGATGGGTGCCGATAATCTGCTCTGGTTGAAGCATGCCGGTCATACCATGTCGGTTCGCGTCAATGGCGCGAGGCGCTTTGGCCCCGGTTCGGCCGTAAAGCTTGGCTTCGATATGTCTGTCGCATCGCTCTTCGATGCGCAGACAGAACTCAGAATATGATCCCATGCCCGGAGGCGGCTCAGCCGCCTCCTTCTTTGCAGCGGTCCGAGGAGGTCCGATGTCTTCTTCCATCAATGATAGCCTCACCGTCGATCTGGCGGGATCGTGGAGGCTGACGTCCCCCGACAGCGATCATTCTCTGTCCATGTCTCTGCCCGGTGATGTCCATTCCGCGCTCTATGCGGGGGGGCTTATTCCCGATCCTTATTTTGCGCGGAACGAAGAGGTCGTGCAGTGGGTCGCCAAGCAGGACTGGGAGCTGACGCGCAGCTTCGTACTCGATGATGCCGGCGGAGACTGGTATCTCGATATCGATTATCTCGACACAGTCGCCAGCGTCTACGTCAACGATGCGTTGGTGCTGGAGGGCAATAACTGTTTTCAGCGTTATCGCCCCGACGTCTCGAAGGTGCTGAAGACGGGTACGAACACCATTCGCATCGTCCTGCATTCGAGCATTTCGGCTGGTGCTGCCCTGCAGGCGAAGCAGCCTTTCTACATTCCCTACAGCACCGGCAATTCGCCGATCCCGAACGGTAACATGCTGCGCAAGCCGCAATGCCATTTCGGCTGGGATTGGAACATTGCGATCGCGCCGCTTGGCCTCTATGGCACCATCGCGCTGAAAAAGCTCGAAATAGCGCGCATCGAAAATGTCGTCACCCAGCAGATTCATAATGACGACGGCTCGGTCGATCTCAAGGTGACGGTGGCGCTATTTGCCAAGGGAACGGGGATCGCACAGCTTTATTTCTCGCTTGATGAGGAGCGGGTTCGCCTCGATGTCGGCGTCAACGCCGGTGAGACGTCGATCACCCATTTCTTCCATATCGACAAGCCTAAGCTTTGGTGGCCGGCAGGCAATGGCGAGCAGGCACTCTATGCTTTGTCGGTTGAAACCAATTTCGAAACCGTCACGCGGCAGATCGGCCTGCGCACGGTCGAGTTGATTACCGACGAGGACGAGGCTGGCAGCCGTTTCGCGTTGAAGATCAACGGTCGCGAGATATTTGCCCGTGGGGCCAATTGGATCCCGGCCGATGCCCTGTTCTCACGCTCCAATCCGGCCGCGACCGAGGATCTGCTGCAATCGGCCGTCGATGCCAATATGAATGCGATCCGTGTATGGGGCGGCGGTTTCTATGAGCATGACTGGTTCTACGACACCTGCGATCGCCTGGGTCTGATGGTGTGGCAGGACTTCATGTTTGCCTGCAATCTCTATCCCTCGACGTGCGACTTCCTGGAGAATGTCGAGGAGGAGGTGGGCTATCAGGTGTGCCGGCTTGCGACGCATCCCTCCATCGTTCTCTGGTGCGGCGACAATGAGCTGGTGGGTGCGCTCACCTGGTTCGAGGAATCCCGCAAAGATCGCGACCGCTATCTCGTCTCCTATGATCGCCTGAACAGGACGATCGAGACGGCGATGAAGAAGGCGCTGCCGGATGCGATCTGGTGGCCGTCGAGCCCGGCTTCGGGCTATCTCAATTTCGGCGACGCCTGGCACGCAGATGGTTCCGGCGACATGCATTACTGGTCCGTCTGGCACGAGAACAAGTCTTTCGACAATTACCGCACCGTGCGCCCGCGCTTCTGCTCGGAATTCGGCTTCCAGTCCTATACTTCGCTGCCCGTCATCAAGACCTATGCCGAGGCGAAGGATATGAACATCGCCTCTCCGGTCATGGAACTGCACCAGAAGAATGCCGGCGGCAACGAGCGCATTGCCGGCACGATGTTCCGCTACTTCCGCTTTCCCAAGGATTTCCCGAATTTCGTCTATCTGAGCCAGGTCCAGCAGGGCCTCGCCATCAAGACGGCGGTGGAATATTGGCGTTCGCTGAAGCCGCATTGCATGGGCACCATCTACTGGCAGCTCAACGACACTTGGCCGGTGGCCTCGTGGTCCAGTCTCGATTATGGCGGCCGATGGAAGGTGATGCACTATCTGGTGCGGCGCTTCTTCCAGCCGGTGTCCGTCGCGGCAATTCCTTCGGACGACAATAAGACGATCCGCTTCTCTCTGGTCAACGATACCAATGCCGATGTGGTGGTCGATATTTCCGTATCGCTGCTTAAGCTTGATGGTGAGCGCGTGCCGCTGACGATGGCGCATGCCGTCTGCACGCCGGATGCCGCCGTCACGGCGTTGTCGATCGATGCGGATCAGGTCCCCACCGATTGCCTGCTGGCGTGGCGCTTCACCGCATCGAACGGCATGGGCGGCGAGGGGCATTATGTTCACGGCACCTACAAGGCGCTTGAGCTTCAGCCCGCCGGCCTGACGGTGCTGCGGGAGGAGAAAGAGGAAAACGAGACCGTCGAACTCACCGTCACCGCAAGGGGACTTGCGCTGTTCGTGATGATCGAGAGCGAAGCGGAAGGGCGTTATTCCGACAACGCCTTCGATCTTGCCGCCGGCGAAAGCCGCCGCGTTGTGTTCACGCCCACCAAACCGCTCGCAAGCGGCGTGCCCGAATTCCGCATCTACGATCTGCAATCCAGCCAGTCGGTGGACAGCTAAGCGGCGAACGGCCGGCTGATGGATTGAGCTATTGCGCCGCAGTGGTGGCGCTTTCGGGGCCCCAAGCCCCAAAACAGACGGCCCGAAGGCCATTGGAGGACTATTGATGACGAAACTTGGATTTCAGCTCTACAGCGCCCGCAATTTCCAGCCCTATTCGGAGATCTTCGTAAAGCTCGGCAAGGCCGGCTATGCCGAAGTCGAAGGCTTCGGCGGTATCTATGCCGATCTTGATGATACCGGCCTTAAGAACCTGCGCGCCGAACTCGACAAGAACGGCCTGCGGATGGCAAGCGGCCATTTCAGCCCGGATTTCCTCGACGGCGAGGTGCAGAAGTCGCTCGCGATCGCCAAGACCCTGGGCATGGATTCGATCTATGCGCCCCATATCGGCGCCGACCAGCGCCCGAAGGATGCCGCCGGCTGGCTCGCCTTCGGCAAGCGCCTGCATGAAATGAGCAAGCCTTACAAGGATGCAGGCTTCGAATTCGGCTGGCACAACCACGATTTCGAATTCGTCAAGCAGGCTGATGGCTCGCTGCCGATCGAGCAGATTTTCGAAGGCGCTCCGGATATTTCCTGGGAAGCCGATATCGCCTGGGTCATCCGCGGCGGCGGCGACCCCTTCGCCTGGATCGAAAAGCTTGGTCCGCGCATCACGGCCGTTCACGTCAAGGACATTGCGCCGGCCGGCGAAAACAAGAATGAAGATGGCTGGGCCGATGTCGGGCACGGCACCGTTCCGTGGGCAAAGCTGCTCAAGGCGCTCGCCGGTACCAAAGTCAAACACTTCGTCGTCGAACATGACAATCCGAGCGACGTCGATCGCCTGATCACGCGCTCCATCGCATCCTTCAAGAGCTTTTGAGGCACTTCCACATGGCTAAGGAACTTGGCGTCGGCATCATCGGATGCGGCAACATCTCAACCACCTATTTCTCGCTCGCACCGCTCTTCAAGGGCCTGAAGGTGCTGGCCTGCGCGGATATCAACATGGAAGCGGCGCGTGCGCGCGCCGAAGAATACAAGGTCAGGGCCCAGACGATCGACGAACTGCTCGCCAATGACGAGCTCGATGTCATCGTCAACCTGACCATCCCGGACGCGCATTTCCCGGTTTCCAAGCGCATCCTCGAAGCCGGCAAGCACGTCTACTCCGAAAAGCCGCTCGTGCTGACGCTGGAGCAGGGTGAGGAGCTCCGTCGCATCGCCAAGGAAAAGGGGCTGGCGGTCGGCTGCGCTCCCGACACCTTCCTCGGTGGTGCGCATCAGCTCGCCCGCAAATTCATCGATGACGGCGGTATCGGGCGCGTCACCTCGGGCGCATGCTATGTGATGAGTCCGGGCATGGAAATGTGGCATCCGAACCCGGACTTCTTCTTCCTGCCTGGCGGCGGCCCGATCCTCGATCTTGGCCCTTATTATATCGCCAATCTGATCAACCTGATCGGTCCGGTGAAGCGTGTTGGCGCGATGACCTCCATGGCATCGCCGACCCGCACCATCACCAGCCAGCCGCGCAATGGCGATATCATTCCGGTGAAGACCCCGACGACGATCCAGGCGCTGCTGGAATTCGTCAGCGGCGCCCGGATCACGCTGACGGCGAGCTGGGATGTATGGTCGCACCGCCATGCCAATATGGAGCTCTACGGCACCGAAGGCTCGCTCTACGTGCCCGATCCGAACTTCTTCGGCGGAACCGTCGAGGCAAGCGGTCGCGACAAGGACATCAAGCCGTTGGAAAACTGGGCGCATCCTTTCGGTGTCGTCAATCAGGAAAGCCCGAACGGCTCGCGTGCCAACTATCGCACGGCCGGTCTCGCCGACATGGCAGCCTCGCTGATCGACGGACGCGATGCCCGTTGCTCGCTCGACCGCACCTTGCATGGCGTCGATGTCATGACCTCGATCCTGAAATCCGGTGAAGAAGGCCGTTTCATCGATCTCAGCACGACCTGCACGCAGCCCGCGGCGCTCGGCATCGAAGAGGCTCAGGCGCTCTTGAAGTAGGCGCAGGAAGAGCTAGTTTGCGCGCGGGTAACCAACCCGCGCGCTTTTTCATCTCGAAGGAATTCCACTATGGCCTGGCAACCGGCATCCGATCGCTATTCAAAAATGAAATACAACAGGACCGGCCGTTCCGGTCTGAAGCTGCCGGCGGTCTCGCTGGGGCTTTGGCACAATTTCGGCGGCGACACGCCGCATGACCGCAAGGTCGACATGTGCCGCACGGCCTTCGACCTCGGCATCACCCATTTCGATCTCGCCAACAATTACGGACCGCCTCCCGGCAGTGCGGAAACAGCGTTCGGCGAGATCCTGCGCACCGATTTCGCCGGCTTGCGCGACGAGCTTATCATCTCCTCCAAGGCCGGCTACGATATGTGGCCGGGTCCCTATGGCGAATGGGGCAGCCGCAAATATCTGATCGCCTCCTGCGATCAGAGCCTGAAGCGCATGGGCCTCGACTATGTCGATATCTTCTATTCACACCGCTTCGATCCGGATACGCCGCTCGAGGAGACCTGCGGCGCGCTCGATCATATCGTCCGCTCGGGCAGGGCACTTTATGTCGGCATTTCCTCCTACAACGCGCAGCGCACGCGCGAGGCTGCCGCCATCCTCAAGAACCTCGGCACGCCATGCCTGATCCATCAGCCGAGCTATTCCATGCTCAACCGCTGGGTCGAGGATGACGGTCTGGTCGATACGCTCGAAGACCTCGGCATCGGATCAATCGTCTTCTCGCCGCTCGCTCAGGGCATGCTCTCGACCAAGTATCTCGGCGGTATTCCGGAAGACAGCCGTGCCGCACAGAACCACTTCCTGAAGCGCGACTTCATCCGCCCGTCGATTATCGACAACATCAGAAAGCTGAACGAGATCGCCGAAAAGCGCGGCCAGACGCTGGCGCAAATGGCGATCGCCTGGGTTCTGCGCGGCGGCCGCATCACGTCGGCTCTGATCGGCGCCAGCCGTTCGTCGCAGATCGTCGATTGCGTCAAGGCGCTTGATAATCTCGACTTCACGGCCGAAGAGCTGAAGCAGATCGATGTCTATGCCAAGGAGGCTGATATCAATCTCTGGGCAAAGTCGGCCGAACGCGATTGATCATCCTAAAACGCCTGGAACTGGTTTTCGGGCGTTTTACCTTATTGCCGCTTGCCATGGTTCCGGAGGAGAGAGTTCATGATCCGCAATCCGATTCTGCCGGGGTTCAATCCCGATCCATCCATCTGCCGCGTGGGCGAAGACTACTATATCGCCACCTCGACATTCGAATGGTATCCGGGCGTGCAGATCCATCATTCGCGCGATCTCGTGAACTGGACCCTGGTCCGACGGCCGCTGGAGCGGGCTTCACAGCTCGACATGCGCGGCGAGCCCGACAGCTGTGGCATCTGGGCGCCTTGCCTCTCCTATGCGGATGGGCTGTTCTGGCTCGTCTATACCGACGTCAAGCGCTATGACGGCAACTTCAAGGACGCCCATAACTACATCGTGACCTCGCCAACCATCGAAGGCGAATGGTCCGAGCCGACCTATGTCAATTCCTCCGGTTTCGATCCATCCCTGTTCCACGACGATGACGGCCGCAAGTGGTTCGTCAACATGCAATGGAACCATCGCACCGAGAGCTATGGCGGCTCGCCGAAGACGCCGGCTTTCGACGGTATCCTGCTGCAGGAATGGGATCCGGCGACGAAATCGTTGAAGGGGCCGATCAGGAACATCTTCGCCGGCACCGAGCTGGGGCTGGTCGAAGGGCCGCATCTCTTCAAGCGGAACGGTTGGTACTATCTGACCACGGCTGAAGGCGGCACGGGTTACGATCATGCCGTGACCATGGCGCGATCTCGCGACATTGCTGGGCCGTACGAACTGCATCCGAACAAGCATCTGATCAGCTCGAAGGATCATCCGGAAGCGGCGCTGCAACGTGCGGGCCATGGCCAGTATGTCGAGACGCATGATAGCCAGTTCTACCATACGCATCTTTGTGGGCGGCCTTTGCCTCCGCATCGTCGCTGTACGCTCGGTCGGGAAACGGCCCTGCAGAAATGTGTTTGGAAAGAGGATGGCTGGCTCTATCTCGAAAACGGCGCCAGTGTTCCCGATGTCGATGTCGTAGGCTTGAACGGTGCCGTACCGGTGGATAAGCCGCGCCGTAGCGGTTATAATTTCGACGAAGGCAGACTGCCGATGGATTTTCAGTGGCTGCGGACGCCGCAACCGGAACGCATCTTCAGCGTGATGGAGCGACCCGGCCATTTGCGGCTTATCGCCCGCGAGAGCATCGGTTCCTGGTTCGAGCAATCGCTCGTTGCCCGCCGCCAGGAACATCACAGTTTCCGCGCTGAAACGGTCGTCGATTTCGAGCCCGACACCTACCAGCAGGTTGCCGGCCTGACGCACTACTACAATCGCTTCAAGCTGCATGCTATTGCCGTGACCCTGCACGAGAAGCTCGGCCGCTGCGTCACTATCATGACCTGCCCGGGCGATTATCCGAATGGCCGCCTGAGCTTTCCGATCGAGGGCGGCGCCGCAGTGCCGGATGGGCGCATACAGCTTGCCATGGAAGTGCGGAACAACGACCTGCAGTTCTTCTGGCAAGCGGAAGGCATGGGCGCATGGCAGGCGATTGGGCCAGTACTCGATGCCGGCGTCATCTCGGATGAGGGCGGGCGTGGCGAGCACGGTTCCTTCACCGGTGCCTTCGTGGGCATGTTTGCCTTCGACCTCTCAGGCCGGGCAAAGACAGCGGATTTCGACTGGTTCAACTACGATGAACTGTGAGGGGTGATGACTTCCGGCGGTGGGCTGTAAAGCCGGCCGCTGTTCTCACTCTATTACGGAATTGTAATTCGACTGTCAGATGCGTTTCATGTCTGTCACGGTAAGTTCGCGTGCAGATTCTGAAATGAGGAAACAACCAATGAGAAAAATCTTCACTGTCCTTCTTGCTGCATCCGTCCTCGGTATGCCGCTGGCTGCGACAGCGCAGGTCAAGCCGGCTCCCGCCGGCAAGCAGGCCGTTGTTCAAAAAGAGGCGGTGAAGAAGAAGGTCGTTATCCGCAAGGGCGGATGGGTCAAGGGGCGCCGCCTGTCGGCCTCCGACCGCCGCCGCGCCACGGAAATCGACTATCGCGCCTTTCAGCTATCCACGCCTCCGCGCGGCTATCACTGGGTTCGCCTCAAGAACAGCTTTCTCCTCGTCGGCATTACCAGCGGTTTGATTTCGAAGGTGCATGAAGCCAGGTAGGCCGGATGGAGCTACCACCAAGCAAACCAAGGGCGGCCGAGAGCCGCCCTTTTCGTGCCCAAAACTTATGGAGCAGCTTGAATCAAAAATCCCCGGCATCTCTGCCGGGGATCGAGCGTTCGTCTCTTATCTATCAATCTCAGTTCAGGCGGCCGGCTGCGTGGGCCAGCATGGTGTAGACCTTGCCGGTATCGGAGGTGAGATAGGATTGTGTGACGGTGCGATCGCGATCGGTGCGCGCGACATCGGCGAGCAGCTTTTCGAAATCGGCGATGTAGCGATCGACTGCGGTGCGGAATTCCGGCTCACGGTCGTATTTGCGCTTGATCTCGTCGAAAGTCTGCTGACCCTTGAGCGTATAGAGCCGGCGGGTGAACACGTCACGTTCGCCGCGCTGGTAACGGCGCCAGAGATCGACCGAGGCGTCATGATCGATGGCGCGGGCGATATCGACCGAAAGCGAGTTCAGCGACTCTACGACATGGCGTGGGTTGCGTGCGGCGGGAGCAGGAGCCTGTTCCGCCGGGGCTTTTGGTGCCGGTTGGCGGGCCGGCTGCAGACCGGCATTTTCATCGCGCGACGCGCCACGCAGCAGATCGCTGATCCAGCCGCCACCGGCCGCTTCCTGGCGAGCAGGGGTTGCTGTTTCCGCCGGACGCTGCGGCTGTGCTGCCGGTCGCTCGGCAGGGAGTGATCCACGCAAGCCCAGGGACTCGATCGAAGGCTGCTGCAGCTGTGGTGCCGGGCGCTGTACGGGCTGCTGGGCGACCGGCGGCTGTGGCGCCGGTTGCTGCGGAGCAGGTTGTTGCGGCCGCGGGGCGGCGGCCGCCGGGGCAGGTGCGGCGGGCTGCGGCCGTGGAGCAGGCTGTGCTTCGGCCAGCGCGCGAGCTGTCGGCTCGGAAATCTCCAGCTGCTGCGTCGAGCGGCCGACAATCTGCGAGATGTCCTGCAGGGCCTTGATCTGTTCGGCAACGGCGCGACGCATAGCTGCAGCGCTCTCCTTTGCTTCTTCCGGAAGATCGAAGGCACCGCGCTTCAGTTCGTTGCGGGTGAGGTCAAGCTCGCGGCGGATATCGCCGGCGGAGCGGCGGATTTCGTCCGTCGCGCCGGCGAAGCGGCCGATCGCGTCATCGACCGCAACGCGCAGAGTTTCACGCAGCTGCAGGGCAGCCGTATCGGAGGTCTTGCCGGCGTCGGCGAGCATCTGCTCGACCTCGGACAGCGAGGCTGTGAGGCCGCCGCGCAGTCGATTGGTGAGATCGCTGGAGCGGCGCTCGGCATTGGCGAATGTGTTTTCGACAGCCTGGCTCGCTTCCTCTCCGGCCTTCTGCAAGGCGGTGCGCATGTTTTCCGCCGCATCTTCGGCGCGCTTCTCGGCATCGGAGAGAACGCGGCCGATATCGCCGAAGGAAGACTGCACGCTCTGGCGGAGATTGCCGGTCACCTGGTTCGACCGCTGTTCCGCCCGGTCGAAGGCCGTTTCCACCATCGAGCCGAGGGCGCGCATGGTGTTCTCGATCTCTTCCGAGCGCTGAACGAGACCGACGGCCAAGTTCTGCAGTGCCGTTTCGCGCTCTTCCAGCGTCGATACGAGGTTCGACTGGGCAGCGCCAAGGAGCTGGGATGCTTGCGTCAGCACCTTGGAGTGATCGTCGAAACGACCGACGATGCTGCCGACCTGCGACAAGGTCTGGCCGGTAATCTCAGACAGCTTGTCGACCTTGCCTTCGAGAAGGCGGCTGGAGGCCGAGACCATCTCGCCGGCCTTCGCGGCGGATTCGGCGAAGCGTGACGAGGTTGCCATGAGGCGGTCATCGACGTTTGCGAATTCGCTTGCGGCATTGGACAGCAGTCCGGCGATCGCCGAGTTGTTGTCCGCCAGGCGGGCGATAATGCCGTTGACGCTCGCAAGCAGGTTGTTTTCGAGTGTGCTGACCGTGTTGACGGCATGTTCCGTGCGCGACGAGATCGCGTTGATGAGCGCGGCGTTTTCGGCCCGCAGGCGTTCCGTGCTTTCCTGAGCTGCCGCCGTGATGAGAGCGGCCGCCTCCTGACCCGTTGCGGCATAGCGATCGACGATCGGGCGAGCCTTTTCGTCGATGAGGCGCGAGAGTTCGGTGGAGCGCCCAGCCAGCATCGAATTCAGCTCGCGCGTGCGCTCGTCGAGCGAAGTGCGGATGGAGGAGCCACGGGCCTCCAGGGCCTTGTCAACATCGGCAAGCGTGGTGTCGATTTCGCGGGCGCGTTCCTCCAGAGAGCTGCGGATCGCCGTGCTGCGCTCGTCGAGCGCGCGCTCGACCTGCGCCATGGTGGAGGCGATTTGCTCGCTGCCGCCGGTAAGCGTGTTGCGGATCGCCGCGCCGCGGGCTTCCAGCGACTGTTCGGCCGAAGAGAGCGCCTGCGAGATCGTATTGACCTGGTTGCTGACGAGGCCTTCGGCTTCGGCAACCTTGTTGACGATCGCATTGCCGGCTTCCGAGAAGGTCTGGGCGACGGCCGCAGCCTGGCTTGCCAGCCGGTTCTGCGTTTCCGAGACGCGGTTGACGAGCTCATCGGAGCGCTCGCTCATGGCACGCGTAAAGGCATCGCTATGGCTGCCGAGGTTCTCGGCGAATTGCTGGCCGGTATTGGCGAGCAATTCGGCCGTGCGGGTTGCTTCCGTGTCCATGCCCTGCGCGGCGTCGGCAACGGCCGTGCGCAGCGTCGTTGCAAGATTGGCAGCCTTGCCTTCGATCGTGCGGTTGACCGCTTCGAGGCCGAGATTGAGAGCGCGATCCATGGTCGAAAGGCGCTCTTCGATGCGAGCGGCTGCCTGGCTGCCGCTGTCGTCGATCTTTGCCGCGCCACTCGCCAGGGTATCGGAGAGGCGGTTGCCGGCGATATCGACCTGGGCGGCAACGCCGGTGACGCCTTCGTTGATGCGATTTTCGAGCGCCGAAAGGCTCGCTTCGACGCGCGAACCGGTCTCGGCAAAGCGGTTCGTCATGCCGTCGATCGACTGGTTGAGGTTGGATGAGAAGGTTTCGGCTGAGCGTGCGATGTCGCCGGCGGCCTGCTGGATACGGCCGGCAATGTCGCCCGCACCGCTGTTCAGGCGCTCTTCCAACGTTCTCGCGCTGGCGTCGATGGTCTGGCGCAGCGAAGCCTCACGGTCCTCGAGCGACATTTCCAGCATGCTGGCGCTGGTGGCAATCGAGGTGCCGATGGCGGTCGTCTGTTCCATCAGCGTGTTGTCGATCTGAGTATGGGCATCGCGCAGGGCAAGGTTGATCGCATTGCTGCGGTCTTCCAGCGTGGAACGCATACGCTCATAGGCCGAGGCGAGGTTCTGATCCATCTGCGACAGACCGGCGCCGAGCGTGTTCTCCAGCTGACGGGTCGTCGTGCCGAGAACGGTTTCGACGCGATCGCTGTTGGCGCCGAGCATTTCGGAGAGAGTGTCCGTATGGGCGGTGAGCGAGCGGTCGAGGCGTTCCTGGTTTTCGCTATAGGCAGCACGGATGGCTTCCGCCTTGTCGCCAAAGGCTCCGGCAACGCGGGACTCTGCACCGGAGACGCTGTCGAGAAGCGCGTTGGCGCGTTCCTCCAGAGCGCTTTCGAAGCGGTTCTGGTTTTCTGCAAGCGAGATTGCGAAGGCCATGCTCTTGTCGTCGAGCGTGTTGGTCAGCGCCTCGTGGCCGCTGGTGACGGTATGGGCAATGGCCTTGGCGCTGTGAGAAAGAGTGTCTTCCAGTTTCGCATGGCCTTCCGAAAGAGCAACGGCGAGCGCCATCGTCCGGTCGTCTAGGCTGTTGACGATTTTGTCGTGAGTGCCGGCGACAGTGTCGGAGAGGGCGTCGAGACGGCTGGATACTGCATCCTCGAGGCGTGACTGGGTGTCCGAAAGCGAAATGGCAAGAGCCATCGCCTTGTCGTCCAGTGCGTCGGCCAGCGCATTGTGGTTGCTGGTGAACGCATTCGTGATCGCCTCGGCGCGATTGGCAAGCGTCGCTTCGAGACGCGACTGGCCTGAAGTCAGCGCATCGGAAAGCGCCCGTGTCTTGCCATCCAGCGTGTCGGCAACGCGATCGGCATGGCCGGAGACGGTATCCTCGAGGCGGGCCTGGGCTTCCGACAATGCGATGGCGAGCGCCATAGCTCTGTCGTCCAGTGCTTCGGCCAAGGCATTATGATTGCCCGCAAATGCCTTGATGATGGCCTCGGCGCGGTTCGCGAGAGTTTCTTCAAGACGAGTCTGTCCGGAGGTCAGCGCGGCGGCGAGGGCGCTGGCCTTGCCTTCGAACGTGTCAGCGACACGGTCTGCGTGACCGGAGACGGTTTCCTCCAGCCGAGCCTGGCTTTCGGAAAGTGCGATGGCGAGCGCCATCGTCCTGTCGTCGAGGGCATTGGTGACGCTTTCGGCGTGACCTGAGACCGTGCTTTCGAGACGAGCCTGACCCTCGGCCAGCGCGCGTGCAAGTTCCGTCGTCTTGGCGTCCAGCGTGCCGGCGACGTGTTCGGCATGGCCGGAAACCGTGTCTTCCAGCCGGGCTTGGCTTTCGGAGAGCGCGATAGCAAGCGCCATCGTCTTGTCGTCGAGCGTGTCGGCCAGCTTGCTGTGAGTATCGGCCATGACGCCGGTGATCGCGTCGGCGCGGCTCGCAAGCGTGTTTTCGAGGCGCAGCTGGCTTTCGGCCAGCGAAATGGCCAGCATCGAAGTGCGTTCGTCCAGGGCGGCGGTCAAATGTTCGTGGGAACCGCTGACGGCGCTGGCAATTGCTTCCGAACGCTCGGCAAGGGTCTGCTCGAAACGGGACTGGTTATCGGCCAGTGCGCCGAACAAGGCGTTGCTGCGGGCCGCCATGACGGCATCGACCCGTTCATGGGCAGAGCTCAAAGCCTGCGTGATCTCGTTGGTGCGAGCAGAGAGGGTGTTGTTGATGTCGTTGGCCCGGCCGGTGAAGGCCGAGGTGAGTTCTTCCGTGCCGCTTTGCAGCGCGGCGGAGACATCGCGCGTGACACCCTGCACGGCGGATGTGAAGGCACCGGCATGCGAGGCGAGCGTGGTATTGAGTTCGCTCGTGCCCGAGGTCAGGGCGGAAGAAATGCCTGTCGTGGCGTTCTGCAGCGCGGAGGTGATCTCGTTCGCCTTCGAGCCGATCGCGCTTTCCAACACTTCCTGGCCGGTTGCAAGCGTCGTTGCGAGAGCGAAGGACTGGTCGGTGAGATGCGAACCCAGGCGCTCGATGCTGGAGGTCAGGATGCCTTCCAACGCATCCGAATTGCTGCCGAGCGACTGATTGATGCGGGCAAGGCTTTCCGAAAGCTTGGTGTCCAGGGAGCCGGCGCGCTTGTCGAAGGCGGAGGTGAATTCCGACACGCGGTCATCGAAGGTCGTCGAAAGCTGGGCGATCGTCGACTGGAAGCGCTCTTCGAAGAAGCCGGAGCGCAGGTCGAGATCCATGATGGTGTCATCGGCTGTCGACTGTAGGCTTTGACGGAAGCTCGCGCCTTTTTCGTCGAGTGCCGTGTTGAGGCGGGACAGAACATTGTCCAGCGTGCCCGTGATGGACCGCTCGCCGCCGCTGAGGCTTTCGCTGATCTCCTTCGTGCGGGCAACCAGCGTTTCGTTGAGCTGGCGTGCACGTTCGTTCAATGCGGAATTCAGCTTTTCGGTGTTTGCATCGAGCGTCGAGGCGCGCGTTTCGAACTGGCCAAGCAGGTCCTTGCCGCGGTCGGCAAGAGTCGACGACAGAGATTCAAGACGGGTATCGAACTCGTGGCTGAGAGCGAGGCCGGAAGCGTTGAGGTTCTGCAGCAGGCTGTCGGTCTTGGCGGAAAGCAGGGTGCCGAGGGCCTGGACCGCGGAATCCGACTTCTCCATCAGGGCGGCTGCTCGCGTATCGATCATCGATGCGAAAGCTTCGCCAGAAGTAGAGAGCCGCACGGCGATTTCTTCGGTCGCCAGCGACAGGTCTTCCTTGATCTGATCGTGCACGCCCGAGATCGAGGAGCGGATACGCTCGGCGTGATTGACGATGGCGTCGCGCTCTGCGCCGAGTTCGTGGACCAAGCCGCGGACGCGCAATTCATTGTCGGCGTAGCTGCGCTCCAGCGCATTGACCTCGGAATGGACGAGGGTTTCGAGTTCCGTTGCGCGTGCAATGGTGCGCTCGATGCCTTCGTTCATCGCCGAGACTTCGCGGCGAACGGCCTGACCGACCGTCATTATGCGCTCGGAGGCGATAGTTTCCGGCTCGACGAGACGCAGGGCGACTTCCGCCATGGAGCGCGCTGCATTGCGCATGTCGTGCGCACGCGAGATCATCATGCCGAAAGCATAGAAGAGCAGCACCGGAACGATAATGCCGACGATGCAGGCGATGACGCCCGGAAGGGCGGCAAGATCCGCGATGGAATGAATGTTCCTGATCTGGGTGCCGTAAAGCATGAACGCGAGGCCGGCGCCGCCGATGATCCAGAACAGCGAGAAGATCGTGGCGTTTCGCACTGCACGGCTCTGCGAGGCTCCGTCGAGCGCTCTCAATATGCTTGCGGAACTTGCCCTGTTGCCGTCATTGGCGGCAGCGAGGTTCGGATTCTTCGGCGCCTCGGCAGGGCGGGGCGGAGTGGCAGGGGCTGCGGTGCTGCGCGCTCCGCCATTCTTGCGGGCGGCATCATCCTTGGTCTGCTTTATCGGCTGTTTCGGCGGCTCAGACACATTTTGCTCCGGGATATCGGGCGTAGTTCCGCTGCGAGACTCCAAGCTCTCGTCACTGAAATCGATCTGCAAAGCTTCGTCCAATGCCTGAAAGGCCTTGTCCTCGACCGACTCGATGTACTTTTTGTTCGCCATGCGGTTACGCCTCGTTACAACTCACTCGGGCTTGCTGTGCCTTTTCCGGTAATTCCGCCGCGTCCGGAAAAGACGAACCCTGCCTCCCGTGGGGTCTTCCGCCTTCGATCAACACCGAGCTTGGATTTCCCATTACATTCAGAGTGGATAACTGGTTTTTCAAACGGATGTTATGAAAACATTACCATCATCCACTTCCGGGGCAAAGGCATGTGCCATCCACCCAATTTACCAGTATCGTAGTGACACATTCCCCCAGTCATGACAATTAATTCCACCTTAAAGCCAGTGGATCATTAAGAGGCTATTAACCCTGTTTGACTGTTCAATGCGATGAAAACCCAAGATTTTGAGCATGTTTAACGCACGTTAACCATGTCCCGAGTTTTCAGCCCTTAATGTGCCAAAATTTAACTCGATGGCCATGTCCGGGCCGCAACTATGCGGCAGGTCTATAAAACAGGCACAGATAAAAGACTGGAGCATTGGCACATGGCAGCTTTGAACATCGCATTTGAATCTCCGGACAATTCGCGGGGCGCGGCTCCGTCGCGGGAGCGGGCGATCGATCTTGTCCATCTCGGAAAGCAGACGATGGGTGATAAGGCGCTGGAAGTCGAGGTGCTGCAGATGTTCGCAAGGCAGGCTCGTTCCTGCCTGCATGAGATTGGCAGTGGCGATTTGAAACGCATGGAAGCTGCATCGCACAAGCTGAAGGGGGCTGCCAGCGCCATTGGCGCCTTTCGCGTGGCGGATGCGGCCGGAGCGCTCGAAAGCAACGTTGGCGACGCTGCTCGTATGGCAGCGGTTACAGCCAGCGTTATCGAGGCCGAGAACTTCATTTTGAAGCTCTCGCGCTAGGCCGAGCGTTCGAACGGCAAATCTCAAGCATTCTTGCGCCGCCAGACGGGATAATCCGTTTCGGCGGCGCAAATGTTGACTGCTCCAGCGAATTGTTGGAAGTAAAATTCCGATCGTCCTTCATTCAAGCAATTCGGAATTCACCCACATGACCAAATTGACCATCGTCGCCTTCGACGGCACGCGCTTTGACCTCAATGTCGACGAGGGCTCCACCGTGATGGAGAATGCAGTGCGCAACTCCGTTCCGGGTATTGAAGCGGAATGCGGCGGCGCCTGTGCCTGTGCCACCTGTCATGTCTATGTCGATGAGGAATGGACCGAAAAGGTCGGCGGCCCGGAAGCCATGGAAGAAGACATGCTCGATTTTGCATTCGACGTCCGTCCGAACTCGCGGCTTTCCTGTCAGATCAAGATGAAGAGCGCGCTTGACGGGCTTGTGGTGCATGTGCCGGAGCGCCAGGCCTGAGGCAGCGCTCCAACGCGCCTTGCGCGATTCCTCGGCCAGATCTCCTGTAGGCGCTCGTCACGCAAAAAGATGCCCCGCTCAGCCGGTGCAGCGAGCGAGGCGAGGCGGGCGCATCACCACAGGCAAGGGAGGAAACACCTGCGGCTTCAGGACGCGCCAGGAGAACACTTAGCGCATGCTTCGAAAAACAAACCCCGACTGCGTCGAAGAGCGAATAGACCCGCCGACGCAGGCACTCGAAATCGATCCTTACGAGACAACCGCCCGGCCTTTTTCGAATCAACCAGTGCGTTTGTCTCTGTAATTGATAGGAAAAACCTATTTCAGATTCTCGTAAAGTTCAAAGAGCAGCGAGATCGTACGATTCACAGGATATAGTGACCTATTTCCCACAGCCGTCGTTACTCGATCGCTTTTGCGCTGAGAGCAGCTCTTCGGACTACTGCGAATTGCCTTGTCGGCTGCGATAGTAGAGCAGCCTCTGCATGCGGCTCGAAAAATTGAGCGCTTCTATGCGGTCGAAGCGCGCCTGATCGGCGTCGTGCCGCTCGGTTTCGCGCGACGTCACAGCGTTTGCCCGTTCCTGCAGCGTATCGCAATTGCTGGCGGGTGGCAGAGCCAGGATCTGCTTTTCCATCTGCCGCGCATGCTGGCGGGCGATTTCGACATGCCGGTCTTCGTGGCGCCGGATATCGCCGGCCAGGGTATCCCAGATCACGGAAAGCTGCTTGCTGGCGCCCCGCCGGTCCCGCCAGCGCGGCAGGATGATTTCCGTATTGACCGTTACCTTGACGCTGGAGATATGGCAGCGGCCGTTTGACTCGCTGTAGGTCGCACTACCGCCGAAGCGGATCTTCGTTGCGCCGGGATGGTGGCTGCTTGAGCCTATCGCCAATGGCCCGCGCTGATTCAAGGCTGCATCGAGCTCGTCGGCGGTGCTTCCCTTGATGTCGAAATAGGAAGTTGACTTGCGGGCGATGACTTCCGCACCGGCCACACCGGGTATGCAGACCGCGAGCAGCAATGCACACGAAAGACTGAACTTATGGGATGCAAGCGGCATTCGTGTCGCTACCATGTTGAACTTCTGTGAACCTTGCGGCATAGCCACTGTGAGCGCAATATCAAGCGCAAGGTTTTTTCCTTTTCAATGGGATGGACAGTTCGTGACGGAGCTTCACAGCCAAAGCTGGCATGTCGCGCATGGCCGCAGCATCGATGTCGGTGGGCAGAGCGTCATCATGGCTATCGTCAATGTGACGCCGGATTCCTTTTCCGACGGCGGTCATTATGAGGCCGTCGATGCGGCCGTTGCCCATGCGCTGGCTTGCGTCGAGGACGGGGCCGCCATCATCGATATCGGCGGCGAATCGACCAAGCCGGGTGCTGTCGCCGTCAATGCCACCGAGGAGCAGGGACGGGTACTGCCTGTCATCGAAGCCCTGCGCGGGAGGACCGATGCCCTGATTTCGGTTGATACCTACCGCGCCGATACGGCGCGGCTGGCGATCGGAGCGGGTGCCCATATCGTCAATGATATCTTCGGCCTGCAGCGCGAGCCTGACATCGCCGCTGTGGCCGCACAAACGGGCGCCGGTCTCTGCATCATGCACACGGGCCGCAACCGGCAGAAGCTGCCTGATGTCATCGATGACCAGCTTTTCTTTCTCAATCGCTCGCTGGAGATCGCAGCCGCCGCAGGCGTAGACAGACGGACGATCGTGCTCGATCCTGGTTTCGGCTTCGCCAAGGAAAATGCCGAGGAAAATCTGGAGCTCATGGCGCGTTTCAACGCTCTGCTGCGCTTTGAACTGCCCCTGTTGGTCGGCACTTCGCGAAAGCGGTTCATTGGCACTATAACGGGTCGCGAAGCAGCTGATCGCGATGTCGGCACCGCTGCAACCAGCGCAATCTTGCGATTGCAGGGAGCTGCCATATTCCGCGTACACAATGTCGCAATCAATAGGGACGCGTTGGCCATTGCGGATGCTATTCTCGCGACGCGGGCGAGACTTAAAACATGATGCTCGGATCCAAGGAGCGGTTTTCGGACGCGATCGCGCCTGTTCGAAACGGAGATACGCCATGAACGCTGTGACATACACCATTACTCTGCAGAATTGCGCCTTCTTTGCCCGGCACGGCGTCCATGACGAGGAGGAATTCCTCGGCCAGCGCTTCTTTGTCGATGCCGAGCTCGATGTCGAAGCCGGCGACGCGCTGGAGCGCGATTCGATCGACGATACCGTCAATTACGGCGTCGCCTTCAGCGTCATCGAGGAAATCGTCACAGGTCGCCGGCGTTATCTGATCGAGGCGCTGGCGCTCGATGTGGCGAAGGAGCTATGCCGTCGTTTTCCGAGTATCCGCCGGGCCAAAATCACGGTACGCAAGCCCAATGCCCCGGTTCCGGGCGTTCTCGATTATGTACAGGTGAGCATTGAGCATTTTGCCTGAGGGTGCAGCCGCGCGGACGACGCTCGGTTTGGGCGGCAATCTGGATAACCCCGTCCACGCCATGGCGCTCGCCTTGCGTACGTTGGACGCGCGCGCCGATTGCCGGGTGGTTTCGGTGTCGCGACTTTACCGCACGCCGCCCTGGGGCAAGACGGACCAATCCTTTTTCTACAATTCCTGTGCTGCCGTCGATACGACACTTTCGCCGGAAGCTCTGCTCGACGTCTGCCTGGACATAGAGCGGCAGATGAAGCGGGTGCGGATCGAGCGCTGGGGACCACGCACGATCGATATCGACGTGCTGACCTATGGAGATTTGGAAAAGGCCGAGCCGTTGCTCACCATTCCACATCCGCGAATGGTCGAGCGTGGTTTCGTGCTGATGCCGCTTGCTGATTTTGCCGCCGATCTCGTGGTGAAGGGCCGCACGATCACCGCCTGGCTGCAGGATGTTGATATCGAAGGTATCGAGGTCGCGGACGAAAGTGGTGATTGGTGGCGGACAGCCTGAACTGGACCCCATGGATATATAAAGACAAAGGCCGGCAAATTGCCGGCCTTTGTCTTTATGAATTCTCGCTCAATGCTATTGGATCGACCCGACCGCCATCTGGTCGACGTCTGCACGCTTCAGCGTGACGCCGATAACCGGTACCATCTGATCGCCGACCTTCACCGAGATTGTGACATTCATCGACTTGTTGTCCGCAATGCGGGCGATCATGGCGCCGTTGAGCTTCTGGCGGATCAATCCGAGAACGACGGTGTTATCGTTGACCGCGCCTGATGTCACGTCGAGGCCCTTGCCGGCTGCGCCGTCCAGGAACTTTCCGCTGTAGGAACCGCCGTTCTGCGTGATCTCGGCCGACATCGGCTGCTGGAAGACGCCGACGCGGCAGGTGCCGTCGAGCTTGACGCCGGCGCTGCCGCCATCGGATGGCTTGCCCGTGAGATTGCAGGTGAACTTCGTGCCCTTGTACTTGCCGGCGACGATTTCGCCGGGGCCGCTCCAGGTACCGGAGATCGACTGGAAGAAGGCCTTGTCGCGGGGCGCCGCGTCGGCCGACTGCACCCAGGCGCCGGTGGAGATGGCTGCGGCTGCAAGGCTGCTTACAAGAAGAAATCGACGCGAAAACATGGACATTCCCTAGCGAGGCGGAACCGTGAAACTGATTGTCACTTTTGCCGCAGAATGGTTAATGCTTGGTTTCCTGAATGCCAAAGCGCCTGATTTTCAGGTCCTCATGCAGGATTGCGGCCGCCTACGCTCGGCGTGAGGTCGCCGGCAAAATCGGCAATGCCGGGACGCTTGAGCGCCTTGAAGGGGAGCGGCCGGCAGAGGTCCATGGCGGCGATGCCGATTCTTGCGGTCATCATGCCGTTGACGACGCCCTCGCCAAGACGCGCCGACAGTTTCGACGCCAGGCCGTGGCCGATCAGTTGCTGGACGATGCTGTCGCCGACTGCGATGGAGCCGGTGACGGCCAGGTGGGCGATCACATCGCGCATCAGCCTGACCATGCCGAGCGTTCCGGGTCTACCGCCATAAAGCTCGGCCATGGCGCGGACGAGTCTCGCCGCTTCGTAAAGAACGTAGAGAATATCGACGAGGGCACGGGGACTGACGGCGGTTACCACCGATACCCGTTTCGAGGCACCGAGAATCAGCGCGCGGGCGCGGCGGTCGAGCGGGCCGAGCAGCTCGCGTTCAGCGAGGTCGATCAGTTGCGGCGCATCGATGATATCGTCTTCTGCCGCCTTCAGGGTCGCGCGGCCTCTTGCCGTGTCCGGATTGGCTTCCAGAATGGCGCAGAGTCGCTTGACCAACGCTTTGGCGCGCGCCGGCCGGGTTTCGACGATGGCGGCGTCCGCCTCTGCCTTGATGCTCTGCACAGCAGCGAGCCGCATCATTCCGGCCGTCTCGCGAATGACGATGGCAAACACGGCCAGGATGCCGACGGCCACAACTGCAAGGGCAGTATAGCCGAGCCAATCGGCCCGGCTGAACAGGTCGCGGATGAGCTGATCCGTCCAGAGGCCGAAAGCGAGCGATACCAGAATGCCGAGCGCGCTGAGTGCCACCTTGCCGAAGGAAAATCCTTTGCGGCGTGGCTTTGCAATGGCAGTTGCATCCGCATCGGCACCGAGGGCCGGATTGATGAACGGATCTTCCGCATCGGGCGTCAGCACGATATCGGTATCGAAGGTCTGCGGCTTGCGAACCGCTGGCGCAGTTGCCTCTTTTTTGGAGGTTTCCGGTTCCACCGCGAAGGCGCCGGGACGACGATTACCGTTCGGCTCGTTTTCGGTCGATTTCGTCATGCGAGGCGGTCTCCGAACAGGAACTGCATGGCGCGGTCGAGGCGGATATGCGGCACCGAAAGCTTGATGCCTTCCCCGGTTTTTTCCAGCTCCGGAGGGCGAAACCGTACGACATTCACTTCGGGCAGATGGACCTTTGCCCCATTGGCTTCAAGGGCTTCGAACAGCCAGCGGGGATTTTCCGGGAGATCGCCGGGGAAGACCGCCGTCTTGCGATTGCCGTCGAAGGTCTCGCCGGCGATGGTTTCGCCGTCCATCGGCGTGCCGACGATGACGGGAAGCGTTTGCCCATCGCGGGTCACGGTTGCCTCGCGGGTCGCCCGCACCGAAGCTATGGCCATCACATCGATGCCGGCCCCGGCCATGCCGATGCGCTCAATGGCGCGGTCGACGAGACGGCGCGTCAACGCCTCCAGCCGATCATGACTTTCATGATGGAGATGGTCGGCCTTGGTCGCGGCCACCAGCACACGGTCGATGCGCCGGCCGAGCAACGAGGACAGGAGGGAGTTGGTGCCCGGACGGAAGCAGGCGAGCACATCCGTCAGGGCCCGTTCGAGATCCTGCACCGCTTCCGGGCCGCGGTTGATGGCCTGCAGGGCGTCGACCAGAACGATTTGGCGGTCAAGCCGGGCGAAATGTTCGCGGAAGAAGGGTTTGACGACAACGGCCTTGTAGGACTCGTAGCGCCTCTCCATCATCGCCCATAGCGATCCCTTCGGCGCATTGCCCTCGGAAGGCAGCTTCAGCGGTGCGAAGGTGAGGGCAGGCGAACCGTCGAGATCGCCGGGCAGAAGGAAACGGCCGGGGGGCAATGTGGAAAGCGAACGTTCGTCGGATTTGCAGGCTTTCAGGTAGTCGGCGAAAGCCGTGGCCAGATCGCGCGCCTTCATTTCATCCGCGGGTTCAGCGATATCTGCCGCTTCCGTCATGCCAAGCCAATGACGTGACAGTTCGGCACGAATGCCGGTCTTCGCCAGCGCCAGCGTCTCCTCGCTGAAGGTACGGAAATCCTTGGCGAGCAATGGCAGGTCCAGCAGCCATTCACCCGGATAATCGACGATATCGATCGAGAGGCGGCCGGGCGAGAACAGGCGGTTCCAGCCGCTGGCGCTTTGGTAATCCAGCGTGAGGCGCAGCTCGGAGATCGCCCTTGTCGAATCCGGCCAGACGCGGTCTTTCACGAGCGCGCGGATATGATCCTCATACTGAAAGCGCGGCACGGCGTCATCGGGCTGCGGTTCGAGACGAACGGCGGAGACACGGCCGGACTGCACCGGCTCGAACAACGGCAGGCGTCCGCCATTCAGCAGATTATGTACCAGCGAGGAGATGAAGACGGTCTTGCCCGAACGGGAGAGGCCCGTGACGCCCAGACGAATTGTCGGATTGACGAGACCGGCGGCTCGATCGGCCAGATTGTCGAAGGCGATGAGGGCGTCGTCGGTAAAAGAGGTCAGGCTTGGGGGCAAGACGGGATCCCTGGATGACAGCGTGACCGTGAATATAGGGATGGAAACTTGCGCCGAAAAGATGAGCGGATATGTGTCTGCAATCAGCGGCGCCGCCGTTGCGACCCATATCGCCGAAGTCTCTATTCGGTGACAAAGTCGAGCAGTACCCAGCCCGATGGCGTCGAATCGACAACGGCAAGACCGGCTGTCGGAAATCCGCGTGGAAGAGCGCTGGCCAGAGCATCGCGTCCAATCAAGGCCGCAAGCGTCAGTTCGATGACTGGGTTATGCGCGACCAGCATGACCGACTCCTGATCGGTCTGCGCAGCGATGAGTGACAGATAGACATCCGGTGAGCCGTTATAGAGTTCGTCGACAAAGCGGAACTCCGTCGACGGCGTGACGACGCGGCGTATAGCCTCGGCGGTCTGGCGGCAGCGCAGAGCGGTGGAGGAAATGACAAGGTCGGGCTTGTAGCCTTTATCAGCCGCCTCGTCGGCGACAATCTCGGCCGCGGCGTAGCCGTTGTCGCTCAAGGGACGGTCGAAATCTTTTTGGCCGGGTGCAGCCTGCATGGCCTCGGCGTGGCGTAGAAGATAGATCCGGGAGGGCGGCGGCGAAATGCTGATCATGGCAAGATCTCGAGGCTCGATTTCACTCATGAGGTAACGTCTCTTCATTGGTGCCGTCAACTGCTGCGCGATCTGTCAGAAGGCGAAATGCTCCATCATCACGGGAAGGTTACGAAAGACGCGAATCTGGCTCGATGAGAAGAAGTGATGAAAAAATAGACCCTTAGCTGAATTTTATGACAAATTTAAAAATCAGTTGACAGCATCTATTTGGCTTGAATCGGCACTATCGGTTGGGATATACAGCCCAGCCATATGAGATGTTCTTCAGGAGAATCGCGTTGAGTGAGAAGATCGATCTTAGCAATTATGTGCCCTCGGAAGACGAGGAGTTCATGAATCTGAATCAGCGAGCTTATTTTCGAGCGAAGCTGGTGGCATGGAAAAACGACATCCTTAGAGAAGCGCGCGAAACCCTGGATCATCTGGCGGAAGAAAGCGCAAATCATCCTGACCTGGCCGATCGTGCCTCTTCTGAAACAGATAGAGCCATCGAGCTTCGGGCTCGCGACCGCCAACGTAAACTCATTTCCAAGATCGATGCCGCATTGCAGCGCATTGAGGATGGCACATACGGCTATTGTGAAGAAACCGGCGAGCCGATCGGCCTGAAGCGTCTGGACGCTCGCCCGATCGCAACCTTGTCGATCGAGGCGCAGGAGCGTCACGAGCGCCGCGAAAAGGTTTACCGCGACGAGTAGTGACAGCATCGGTTTCGACCGGCTTAAATAAAACAAAGGCACGATGGAAATCTCCGTCGTGCCTTTTTCGATTCCGGCGTTTCCGAGAGGCCGCACCTTATTTGTCGCGGCTGACGCTCATTTCCCCAAAGATGCGAGCGACTTCCTTCTGAAGAGCGCTGTCCGCTCCGGTCAGCGGAGCGAGTTCGGGTTCGACGCGTTTTGCCGGGCTTGGGATCGTGGATGGTTCAGCATTCGGTTGCTGCTGCACCTGTCGCGGTGCCGGCGCGTTTGGAATGATCCGTTCGGCGGTCAGGTTCTTCGACATTTCCGCTTCCAAAATACGCTGGAAATCATTGCCGGGTTCGACCGATGGCGTCGGTGCGGGGGTAGGCTCGACTGTTGCCGGGCGTGGGGGAGCCGGTTGTTGCTGTGGCAGGACGACATGTCGGGCAGCGTCCAGTATGTCGGCGGCTTCCGTCTCGCTGATAGTCGGCACAGGCTGGGGCGCCGGTTGCTGCGGCTTGACGGCAGAGGGTTGCGGGTGTTCGGCCACCTGCGGTACTGGAGTTGGTTGCGCCGCAGGCTCAATGCGCGGCTCGTTGCGCAGATAGGCTTCGATCTTGTCCTCAGCGGTTTGCTGGCGCTGCGGAAGCGTTGCGGGAGGAGCTTCCACCGCAGCCGCCTTCTGCTGCTGCGACTGCCTCTCTTCAAATGCCATGGGGATATCGACCGGCGTTGCGGAGGTTCCAGCGCGTGTGGCATCGGAAATGCCCGATTCGATGACAATGTCCGTCGGGCCGCCGATCATGATCAGATGCTCGATCCCATCGCGTCGCACGAGCACGAGACGGCGGCGAGCATCGACGGCGGCGGCATCCAACACCTGCAGGCGAGGCTGACGGTTCTTGCCGCCGCGCACGAAGGGAGAAGGCGCTCGGTTGCGCATGATCCACAGAATGCCGATGAGCACGAGCAGGGCAATGCCAACTCCACCGGCTGCGAGAAAGAAACGGCTGCCATAGGCTCCGGCGATATCGTCCAACATGTCGAGATACTCCGTAATTGTCCCCGATGTTGCGGTTTACAGCGCCGCGCGTCACATGTGACGTGCAAAGGTCGTTGTAGTACTTTAAATCCACTGCATAATTTTATCCTTAAATTGAATCCTGTTTAAGGAACTATGCAGTAGACGCAACTGCCGCGGGTAATGCTTTGACCGTGACCCTTCTATACGGCGATCATATGAACAGGATTGCGCCGGAGACAAGATGCGATTGCAGGCTGTTGTCTTCTATTGCCTGTGAATTCAAGCCTTTCTGGCCCGGCAAAGCTTTTTGCCGATGACGCAACTTGATAAAGAAGATTCGAAAGGTCCGACTCCGGCGACCCCTAAACGTGTATGACATGTCGCGAGGAGAACGGCCGATACGAGGGGTTCATGACGAAGCAGCGTCCGTCCGACGAGTATAGCGTGCCGCTGGTGGATCGCGGGGTTCGTTCGGGAACCGTGCTGCGCATCATCCTGCTTGCGCTCGTTCTCGTGGCCGCGGCCGCGGCTTTCGTTGTCTTCAAGAACCAGCTGGACAACGAAGCGGTTCTCGGTGGCCTCGGCATTCTCGCCATGGTCGGCATCTTCTTCCTGGTTTCCTCGATCATCGGCTTTGTCGAGGTCATGCCGCAGCCTCAGTCCGACAGTCTGGCCCGGTCCTTCCTCAACAGTCATCCGGACGGAACGCTGATCACAGACGAGAAGGGGCGCATCGTCTATGCGAATGCCGCCTATGGCCGGCTGACCGGGGCGACGAAGGCGACGGAAGTGCAGTCGCTGGAGATGCTGCTGTCGCGAAATCGCGAATCCAACGAGGCTCTCTATCGTCTCGCCAATGGCCTGCGCGATGGCAAGGAAGGATCGGAGGAGTTCCGCCTGCTGAAGCCGCTCGGGCCTGTGGATGGAAGCGGCAATGGGGCGCATTGGTACCGGCTGAAGGCGCGCGTGCTGCCGGCCGAACAAGGCGCCAACAAGGCATTGCATATCTGGCAGATTACCGACATCACCTCCGAGCGTGACGATCAGGAACGTTTCTTCAAGGAACTGCAGAACGCGATCGACTATCTCGACCATGCGCCGGCCGGCTTCTTTTCCGCGGGGCGCAAGGGCGAGATCTTCTATCTCAATGCGACGCTCGCCGAATGGCTGGGCTTCGATCTAACGAAATTCGTGCCGGGCTCGATGACCATAGGCGATCTTGTGGCCGGCGAGGGGCTGGCGCTGATCCAATCGGTGCAGGCGGAACCGGGTCTCAAGAAGACGGTGACGCTCGATCTCGATCTGCGCCGCTCCAATGGCCAGAGCCTGCCAGTGCAGATCGTCCACAGCGTCACGTCGATGCGCGACGGCGCTCCCGGCGAGAGCCGCACCATCGTCCTGACCCGCCGGAACGGTGCGGATACCGAGCAATCTGCCTCCGCCGCCGCGATGCGCTTCAGCCGCTTCTTCAACAACACGCCTATGGCAATCGCGTCCGTTGACGGCAACGGCCGCATTCTGCGGACGAACGCGCCTTTCCTGAAGCTTTTCTCGGATCTGGTCTCGCGCGACGATATCGAGCGCGGTGCTGCCCTGGAGAGCGTCGTCAACGACAGCGACCGGCCGCAGCTGCAGCAAGCGCTGGCGGCCGCCAAGGACCGGCAGGGCGATATTCCGCCGATCGACTCCCGCAATCCGAAAGACGAAACGCGGCATTTCCGCTTCTACGTCAATGCCGTCATCGACCAGACCGACGAGGCGCCGGAAGAGGCTGCCATCGTCTATGCGGTCGAGGTGACCGAGCAGAAGGCGCTCGAGACCCAGATGGCGCAGACGCAGAAGCTCAATGCTGTCGGCACGCTCGCAGGCGGCATCGCGCATGACTTCAACAACGTTCTGACGGCGATCCTTCTGTCTTCCGACCATCTCCTGCTGCAGGCGCGGCCTTCCGATGCCAGCTTTGCGGATCTGATGGAAATCAAGCGCAATGCCAATCGTGCGGCCGTGTTGGTGCGGCAGTTGCTTGCCTTCTCGCGCAAGCAGACCATGCGGCCGACGATCCTGAACCTGACGGACGTGATCGGCGATCTGCGCATGCTGGTGGACCGGCTGCTATCGGGCACGCATGTCAAACTCGACGTCGATTACGGGCGCGATCTATGGCCCGTGAAAACCGATCTCTCACAGTTCGAGCAGGTGCTGATCAACCTCTGCGTCAATGCCCGCGATGCCATGCCGGGCGGCGGTACGCTGACGCTGCGCACCCGCAATCTGCGCGCGGCCGATGTCAGCGCCTTCAACTATCCATACCTTCCGCATGAGGACATGGTGCTCGTCGAGGTCAGCGATACCGGAACCGGTATCGCGCCTGAGATCATGGACAAGATTTTCGAGCCCTTCTTCACGACCAAGGAAGTGGGCAAGGGCACCGGCCTCGGCCTTGCCATGGTTTACGGCATCATCAAGCAATCCGGCGGCTACATCCAGCCGGAATCGGAAGTTGGCAAGGGAACGACCTTCCGCATTTTCCTGCCGCGGCACATCGTGGAAATGCCTTCGGTAACGGAAGCGAAAGTGTCGGAAAGCCGCGATATTACGGCCATGGACCAGGGTGCGGGTGTCGCCGCTTCTCCGGAAGAACCGGCCGATCTTACTGGCAAGTCCGCTGTCGTGCTGCTTGTCGAGGACGAAGAGGCGGTACGCCGCGGTGGCAAGCGCATGCTTGAGACGCGGGGTTATACCGTCCACGAGGCCGGCTCCGGCGTTGAGGCGCTCGACATCATGGAGGAGCTCGACGGACAGGTCGATGTCGTCGTTTCCGACGTCGTCATGCCCGAGATGGACGGGCCGACGCTGCTGCGCGAATTGCGCAAGAAATATCCGGATCTGAAGTTCATCTTCGTTTCGGGTTATGCCGAGGATGCCTTTGCCCGCAACCTGCCAGCGGACGCCCAATTCGGCTTCCTGCCGAAGCCATTTTCGCTGAAACAGCTTGCCGTCGTCGTGCGCGAGACGCTGGACAAGAATTAAGTGAGGGGCGTTTTTGCGCCTCTCCATGTTGCCGATTGAGGCGCAACGATGTAATCAACCGCCCATGATCGACCTCGCCAAGCCCGTTTTCCAAATGTGGTGGCGCTCCTTCTAGGAGCGGCAGTCGTCATGTCTTGAAATCGACCCTGCCGCCGTAATCCGGTAGGCATGGTCCATTTCCGTTTTTCCCTTCCCGATTGCGGCGGCTCCTTTTGCGGAGCAATGAAATGTTTTCCCCTACCGATAATCGTCCCGTCATCCTGACGGGCGACCGGACCACGGGTCCACTCCATCTCGGCCATTATGCCGGGTCGCTGAAAAGCCGCGTTGCACTTCAGCACAGCCATGAGCAATTCCTGCTCTTGGCGGATACGCAGGCACTGACGGACAATGCGCATGATCCCCAGAAAGTGCAGCGCAACGTCCTTGAAGTCGCCACGGACTATCTTGCGGTCGGCATCGATCCAGCGTTGACAACGATCTGTGTTCAATCCGCTTTACCCGCGCTCGCGGAATTGACACTACTCTATCTGAATTTCGTTACGGTCAGTCGCCTAGAGCGCAATCCGACGATCAAGACGGAGATCCAGCTGCGCGGTTTCGAACGCGATGTGCCGGCCGGCTTTCTCTGCTACCCGGTCGCGCAAGCCGCCGATATTACCGCCTTTAAGGCGACCGTCGTTCCCGTCGGCGAGGATCAGGCGCCGTTGATCGAGCAGACCAATGAGATCGTTCGCCGTTTCAACCGGCAGATCGGGCGAGACGTTCTGGTGGAGGCTACAGCGATGGTGCCGGCTATCGGCCGTCTGCCCGGCGTCGACGGCAAGGCGAAGATGAGCAAATCGCAGGGTAATGCGATCCCGCTTTCGGCATCGTCCGATGAGATCAGGGATGCGGTGCGGCGCATGTATACCGATCCGGATCACCTGCGCGTCAGCGATCCCGGCAAGGTCGAGGGAAACATCGTCTTCACCTATTTCGATGCCTTTTGCGAGGATCGGCAATTCGTCGAAGAGATGAAAGAGCATTATCGCCGCGGCGGACTTGGAGACGTCACCTTGAAGAGACATCTCGAGGATGTCCTGCAGGCGCTGCTCGCGCCGATCCGCGAACGCCGCGCGCTTTATGCCGCTGAACCGGACTATGTGATGGAAGTCTTGCGGGAGGGGACGCGAAAGGCGAGGGAGCGGACAGAGGCGACGCTTGCCGAATTAAGGTCTGCTCTGGGTCTGTTCTCTCTCACTTGAAAGAAAGAGAACGGCCGGGCGCTCGCACACCCGGCCGTTCCTGTGACGAGGGTCTTGATTAGTCCGCCAGAGCTACGGCGATTTCCGCGGCCAAACGCGCATTGTTTTCGACAAGCGCGATATTGGTCTTGAGGCTGCGGCCTTCGGTGATGTCGAAGATCGTGCTCAGCAGATAAGGCGTAACCGCCTTGCCGGTGATCTCGTCGCGCTCGGCGCTGTCGAGGGCGCGCTCGATATAGATTTCCATCTCCTCGCGCGGGATCTCGTCGGCTTCTGGAACCGGATTGGCGATCAGCATGCCGCCATCGATGCCGAGCTGCTCGCGGGTCGTCTGGAAGTTGGCGATCGCAGCCGGGCTGTTCAGCGTCAGCGGGCTCGCCAGGCCGGAGGAGCGCGACCAGAAGGCCGGGAACTCGGTGCTGTCGTAGGTGACGACCGGAACACCACGGGTTTCGAGCACTTCGAGCGTCTTCGGAATATCGAGGATCGCCTTGGCGCCGGCGCAGACAACGATGACGCCGGTGCGGGACAGCTCTTCAAGATCGGCCGAAATATCGAAACTTTCTTCGGCGCCGCGATGGACGCCGCCGATGCCGCCGGTGGCGAAAACCTTAATGCCGGCGCGGGCGGCCGCGATCATCGTGGCGGCAACGGTGGTCGCGCCTGTGCGGCGCTCGGCGATCGCAAAGGCGATGTCGGCGCGCGAAACCTTCATCGCGCCTTCCGTTTTGGCAAGGGCTTCCAGTTCTTCCGGCTCAAGGCCGATATGCAGCGTGCCGTGAATGACGGCGATAGTCGCCGGAACAGCGCCTTCCTGCCGGATGATCTCCTCGACACTACGAGCCATCTCGATATTGCCAGGATAGGGCATGCCGTGGGTGATGATCGTCGATTCCAGCGCAACGATCGGCGCACCGCGGAGCTTTGCGGCAGCGACTTCCTTCGAATAGGAGATCGGAAGCAGGGGCGAGATAGGCTGGGTCATTGTCGTTTCCAATTCACTGAAACAATATACGCGTTTTGAACAGGCTTCATGACAGAATATCGGCCTCGGGAACAAGGGCCAGCACTGTCTTTAGCAGCTCGGGAGAGAGATTTTCTGCCGTCGCATAGGGGGACTGGACGGTGATTGCCGCCGCTGCCGCGCCATGACGGACGGCTTCTGCGAGATCGTGGCCGGCCATCAGCGCCGAAAGAACGCCGGAGGCAAGCGAGTCTCCCGCACCGGTGACATCGGCGACATCTTCGACGATAGGCGGCTGTAAGCTGACCACGATATCACGCGAGAATGCGATCAGGGGGCGCTTGCCACGCGTGATCACGCCGTTGCGCAGGCCGAGCGCCCGCAAAGCGCTCACCCATTCGCGTGGGTCTTCCGGGCGCATTTCAGTCAACGCCGCGGCTTCGGCTTCGTTGAGGAACAAGTGGTCGATGCCGGCAAGGCTTGGCTTCAGCCGCACCACTTTTGCCGGCGAGATAGCGATAGCGGCGACCGGTTTGCCGCATAGGGCAGCTCTTGCCGCAATTGCGCCTAAGGTTTCGGCCGGCAGATTGGCGTCGCAGAGAATGAGGTCGGTTTCATCGAAGGCATCGCGAACGGCGCGAATCGCGAGGCGTCGCGGAACGAAGAGCTTGTAGAGCTCCATATCGGCAAGCGCGATGACCAGATTGCCGTCATTCTCGAGGATCGCGGTATAGCTCGGCGTCTTGCGATCGAGGAAGACAAAGGGCTTGTCGTCGATGCCGGCGTGGCTTGCAGCCTCGGCCACCATTTCGCCGGAGGGGTCGCCGCCGCGCGGCGAGATCAGCTTTACGTCGAAGCCGAGACGGGCGAGATTTCGCGCCGCATTGAAGCCGCCGCCGCCGGGCTCCTCGAACCATGCGCCGGGGTTGCTGGCGCCGGGCGCCGTCTCGCCGAAGATGCGGCCACGCCGGTCTATATGGGCGCCGCCGAGAACGAGAATCTTTTTCGCCATAGGGTTATCCTCAGCAGTCGAAAAGACGAATCGAGCGGGGCGGCGACATGCGTGAATTGGCCGCTCCATAACCGTAAGTATCTGGGAAGAAAGAAGAAAACAAAAGTAGAACGGAAATCATTTTATCTTTTTCTTTCAATTGCTTGTTGTGCTCTTGCGATAAGAGAACAAATAGAGTACAGAATTCTCATCGGCGGCGACATTGCTAGAGCGGCTTCAATAACCTAAAGGTGGATCGAATGTCTCAGAATTCTTTGCGGCTTGTAGAGGACAAATCGGTGGATAAAAGCAAGGCACTTGAAGCGGCACTCTCTCAAATTGAGCGGTCGTTCGGCAAGGGCTCGATCATGAAGCTCGGCTCCAACGAGAACGTGGTCGAAATCGAAACGGTTTCCACCGGCTCTCTGAGCCTCGATATCGCTCTCGGCATTGGCGGCTTGCCGAAGGGGCGCATCATCGAAATCTACGGGCCGGAAAGCTCGGGTAAGACGACTTTGGCCCTGCAGACCATTGCAGAGGCACAGAAAAAGGGTGGCATCTGCGCCTTCGTGGACGCGGAACATGCGCTCGATCCGGTCTATGCCCGCAAGCTCGGCGTCGACCTGCAGAACCTGTTGATCTCGCAGCCGGATACCGGCGAACAGGCGCTTGAAATCACCGATACACTGGTGCGCTCCGGCGCGATCGACGTCCTCGTCGTCGACTCCGTTGCGGCGTTGACGCCGCGCGCCGAAATCGAAGGCGAAATGGGCGACAGCCTGCCGGGCCTGCAGGCCCGCCTGATGAGCCAGGCGCTGCGCAAGCTCACGGCTTCCATCTCGAAGTCCAACACCATGGTGATCTTCATCAACCAGATCCGCATGAAGATCGGCGTCATGTTCGGCTCGCCGGAAACGACGACGGGCGGTAACGCGCTGAAGTTCTACGCCTCGGTTCGCCTCGATATCCGCCGCATTGGCGCTGTCAAGGAGCGCGAAGAGGTGATCGGCAACCAGACGCGCGTCAAGGTCGTCAAGAACAAGATGGCGCCTCCCTTCAAGCAGGTCGAGTTCGACATCATGTATGGCGAAGGCGTTTCCAAGACCGGCGAACTGGTCGATCTCGGCGTCAAGGCCGGCATCGTCGAAAAGTCCGGCGCCTGGTTTTCCTATAACAGCCAGCGTCTCGGCCAGGGCCGCGAGAACGCGAAAATCTTCCTGCGCGACAATCCGGATCTCTCGCGCGAAATCGAATTGTCGCTGCGCCAGAATGCCGGCCTGATCGCCGATCGCTTCCTGCAGAATGGCGGCCCCGATGCCGAGGATGGCGATACCTCTGGCGAATAAAGGCTTCGGGAAGCAATTCCCGACCTAAGATCGAGACCCAAAAGTCGAAACCGGCCGTATTGTCCAAGGGATGTGCGGCCGGTTTTGTTCGTGCGGCTGGACAGCGCCGGGAGCGGACGATAAAAGCCACTGACTTTGATGCAAGTTGCTGAGCGCAGGACTGAAGGGCCCCATATGAGCGGTGTGAATGAAATCCGGTCGACCTTCCTCGACTATTTTAAGAAAAACGGCCACGAGATCGTGCCGTCGAGCCCGCTGGTGCCGCGCAACGATCCGACATTGATGTTCACCAATGCCGGCATGGTGCAGTTCAAGAACGTGTTCACCGGCCTGGAGCAGCGTCCCTATACGACGGCGTCTACCGCGCAGAAATGCGTGCGCGCCGGCGGCAAGCATAACGACCTCGACAATGTCGGCTATACCGCCCGTCATCACACCTTCTTCGAGATGCTCGGCAATTTCTCCTTTGGCGACTATTTCAAGGAGCGCGCCATCGAGCTTGCCTGGAACCTGATCACCAAGGAATTCGGCCTCGATGCCAAGCGCCTGCTGGTCACGGTCTATCACACCGACGACGACGCGTTTAACCTGTGGAAGAAGATTGCCGGTCTTTCCGACGATCGGATCATCCGCATCGCCACCAGCGACAATTTCTGGGCGATGGGCGATACCGGTCCTTGTGGTCCCTGTTCAGAGATCTTCTACGATCACGGCGATCACATCTGGGGCGGCCCTCCCGGCTCTCCGGAAGAAGATGGCGACCGCTTCATCGAGATCTGGAATCTCGTCTTCATGCAGTTCGAGCAGATCACCAAAGAGCAGCGCGTCGACCTGCCGCGTCCGTCGATCGACACCGGCATGGGTCTCGAGCGCGTTGCCGCCGTACTGCAGGGCAAGCATGATAACTACGATATCGACCTGTTCCGCGCGCTGATCGAAGCCTCGGAAGAGGCAACGGGCGTCAAAGCCGAGGGCGAGCATCGCGCCAGCCATCGCGTCATCGCCGATCACCTGCGTTCCTCCGCCTTCCTGATCGCCGATGGCGTGCTGCCGTCGAATGAGGGCCGTGGCTACGTGCTTCGCCGCATCATGCGCCGCGCCATGCGCCACGCGCAACTGCTCGGCGCCAAGGAACCGTTGATGTGGAAGCTGCTGCCGGCGCTTATCCAGCAGATGGGTCGTGCCTATCCGGAGCTGGTGCGCGCCGAAGCGCTGACCTCCGAGACGCTGAAGCTCGAAGAAACCCGTTTCCGCAAAACGCTGGAACGCGGCCTCTCGCTGCTCAATGATGCCACTTCGGACCTTCATAAGGGCGACAGCCTGGACGGCGAGACCGCCTTCAAGCTCTACGACACATATGGCTTCCCGCTCGACCTGACGCAGGATGCGTTGCGCGCCCGCGGCATTGGTGTCGATATCTCAAGCTTTACCGATGCCATGGAGCGCCAGAAGGCCGAGGCGCGCTCGCATTGGACCGGCTCCGGCGACAAGGCGACCGAGACCATCTGGTTTGAGCTCAAGGAAAAGAACGGTGCGACCGAATTCTTGGGCTATGACACGGAATCTGCCGAAGGCGTCATCCAGGCGATCGTCAAGGACGGCGTCGCCGTCGATAGCGCTTCCGTCGGCGACAAGGTGCAGATCGTGGTCAACCAGACACCGTTTTACGGCGAGTCCGGTGGCCAGATGGGTGATACCGGCGTGATCTCCAGCGACCATGGCAAGCTTGTAGTCGGCGATACGCAGAAGAAGGGCGAGGGTCTCTTCGTTCACAGCTCCGAAGTTTCGGAAGGCAAGATCAAGGTAGGCGATGCCGTCGTCCTGACGGTCGATCACAACAGGCGCTCGCGCCTGCGCGCCAACCATTCCGCGACCCATCTGCTGCACGAGGCACTTCGCGAAGTGCTCGGCACCCATGTCGCGCAGAAGGGCTCGCTGGTCGCGCCCGAGCGGCTGCGTTTCGACGTCTCTCATCCGAAGCCGATGTCGGCTGAGGAGCTGAAGGTTGTCGAAGAGATGGCCAACGAGATCATCCTTCAGAATTCGCCCGTTACGACCCGTCTGATGAGCGTCGATGATGCCATTGCGGAAGGAGCGATGGCGCTGTTCGGTGAGAAGTATGGCGATGAAGTCCGCGTCGTGTCGATGGGGCAGGGTGTTCGCGGTGCAAAGTCCGGTAAGCCTTACTCGGTCGAGCTTTGCGGCGGTACGCATGTCTCCGCTACCGGCCAGATCGGTCTCGTGCGCATCCTCGGCGATAGTGCTGTCGGTGCTGGTGTGCGCCGTATTGAAGCTGTGACCGGCGAATCCGCGCTCAGCTATCTTGCCGAGCAGGACGAGCGCGTGAAGAACCTCGCCTCGACGCTGAAGGTACAGCCGGCCGATGTCATCTCGCGCGTCGAAGCGCTGATGGATGAACGCCGCAAGCTGGAACGTGAATTGGCTGATGCCAAGCGCAAGCTTGCCATGGGCGGCAGCCAAGGCGGCTCCGCCGATGCAGTCCGTGAAGTCAACGGCGTCAAGTTCCTCGGCAAACCGGTTTCCGGCGTCGACCCCAAGGATCTCAAGGGCATGGCGGATGAGGCTAAGGCAAGCCTCGGCTCCGGCGTCGTGACGCTGATCGGCGTTTCGGATGATGGCAAGGCCAGCGCCGTCGTCGCCGTCACAGAAGATCTGGTCGGCCGTTTCAGCGCCGTCGATCTCGTGCGCGTCGCGTCGGCAGCCCTCGGCGGCAAGGGCGGCGGCGGCCGTCCCGACATGGCCCAAGCTGGCGGTCCGGATGGTGCCAAGGCCGACGAAGCGATCGAGGCGATTGCTACGGCACTTGCTGGCTAAGACGCTGATTTCGTATTTCTAATTAAAATGGCGGATGCTTCGGTGTCCGCCATTTTTATTTGCACTTCCAACTCCGCAGGATTTGTCAAATCGGGTTATGCTCTTGTCGGGCCGATCGATTTGCAAGGGGTTTGACATGAGTGGTGGAACGGCGTGGACGCTTTATGAGACCCGGTTGCGGCGGGTTTCGGCCCATATCCATGAGCATCTGGATGACGAGCTCGATATGGAAAAGCTCGCCGAGATCGCCTGCATGTCCAGCTATCACTGGCACAGGATCTATCGGGCGATCTATGGCGAGACGGCGGCTGTAACCGTCAAGCGGCTTCGGCTGCATCGTGCCGCCGGCGATCTCGTCAACACCCGTCTATCCGTCAGCGACATTGCAAAGCGGTCGGGCTATCCCAACCTCCAGTCGTTCAACCGCATCTTCAGATCCGTCTACGGCATGCCGCCGGCGCGATATCGGAATGAGGGAAGCCATACGATTTTCGAACCCAGCACCCAAGGAAGGATCACGGTCATGTTCGACGTTACGCTTCGCACCATTTCCCCGATGTCACTGATCGGTGTCGCCCATCGCGGCTCCTATATGCAGATCGGCCAAGCTTTCGAAACACTTTTCGGTACTATCTTCGCCCGCGGCCTTGCAGGGCCGGACATGCGCATGATCGGTATCTATCTCGATGATCCGGATGTGGTGGAAGCGGACAAACTGCGCTCCTATGCCTGCGTCACCGCTGGCAAGGCCGTCGTTGCCAATGCTCCGCTGGAGCGGCGTTCGCTCGATGGCGGCGACTATGCCGTGCTGCGCCACAAAGGTCCCTATGCAAACATGCATAAGGCCTATCACTGGCTTTATGCGCAATGGCTGCCGGCTTCCGGTCGACAATTGCGCGATACCGTCATGTTCGAGGAATATATCAACAATCCGCGCGACGTGCCGCCGACGGAGCTGTTGACCGATATCCATATGCCGCTGCAATAGCGGTATATGAGCGCGATCGAGGATTTCCTCTTAATGCCTTGTATTATCGGGCATTAGCCGGCTTCGGCATGGCGGCATTATCGATCTCGTTGCCGCGGCGGTAAGCGTCGCGATCGCTGACCCGGCTCCAGTAGTCGATAAAGGCCGGCCGCTTTTCGATAGTGCCGAAGTTGAGGCCCCAGCCGACATGGGAACCGACATAGACGTCGGCGGCCGTAAAGCGGTCGCCGGCGATGAACGGCGAGGCGGTGACGGCCTGTTCCAGCGTGTCGAAGACATGGTCCAGGCTGCCGCAGCCCGCCATGCGCAGGCGCTCAGCGGGGATTTCGAAGCCGAGTGCGCGGTTGGTGACTGCCATTTCCATCGGGCCGGCAGCGAAAAACATCCAGCGGAAGTAGCGGCCACGCTCGGCCGCCGTCGGGGCAAGGCCTGCCTGTGGGAATGTTTCGGCCAGATAAGCGCAGATAGCCGCACCTTCGGTGACGACGGTGTCGCCGTGCTTGATAGCCGGCACCTTGCCCATGGGATTCACCGACAGATATTCAGGTGCCTTCATTGTCGTACCGAAATCGAGATACTCCGTGCGGTAAGGCTGACCGATCTCCTCGAGCATCCAGCGTGCGATGCGTCCGCGTGACATCGGATTGGTATAGAAAACGAGTTCTTCAGCCATCTGCCTCTCCCTTTTTGTTGCGCGCATTTTTGCCACTGCTAGGCCGCGGCGGCAAGATTCCGGGCAAAAGAAAACCCGGCATCAAGGCCGGGTTTTCCATATCCAGATGGCGGCAGGGCTTAGGCAGCCATGGCCTTCTTGAGGTTTTCGTCGATCTTGTCGAGGAAGGCGGTGGTCGAGAGCCATGGCTGGTCGGGGCCGATCAGCAGCGCCAGGTCCTTGGTCATGTAGCCGGCTTCGACGGTATCGACGCAGACCTTTTCGAGCGTGGACGCGAACTTGGCGAGTTCGGCATTGTCGTCGAGCTTGGCACGATGGGCGAGGCCGCGGGTCCAGGCGAAGATCGAAGCGATCGAGTTCGTCGAGGTTTCCTGGCCCTTCTGGTGCTGACGGTAGTGGCGGGTCACCGTGCCGTGTGCGGCTTCGGCTTCCACCGTCTTGCCGTCCGGCGTCAGGAGAACCGAGGTCATCAGGCCGAGCGAGCCGAAGCCCTGGGCAACGGTATCGGACTGGACGTCGCCGTCATAGTTCTTGCAGGCCCAGACGTAGCCGCCGGACCACTTCAGGGCCGAGGCGACCATGTCGTCGATCAGGCGGTGCTCGTAGGTGATGCCGACTTCGTCGAACTGTGCCTTGAATTCGTTCTGGTAGACTTCTTCGAAGATGTCCTTGAAGCGGCCGTCATAAGCCTTGAGGATCGTGTTCTTTGTGGAGAGGTAGACGGGCCACTTGCGCATCAGGCCGTACATCATCGAGGCGCGGGCGAATTCGCGGATCGACTCGTCGAGGTTGTACATGGCCATGGCAACACCGGCGCCCGGAGCGTTGAAGACTTCCTTTTCGATGACTTCGCCATCTTCGCCGACAAACTTGATGGTCAGCTTGCCCTTGCCGGGGAATTTGAAGTCGGTCGCGCGATACTGGTCTCCGAAGGCGTGACGGCCGACGACGATCGGCTTGGTCCAGCCGGGAACGAGGCGCGGAACGTTCTTGCAGATGATCGGCTCGCGGAAGATGACGCCGCCGAGGATGTTGCGGATGGTGCCGTTCGGGCTCTTCCACATCTGCTTCAGGTTGAATTCCTTGACGCGATCTTCATCCGGCGTGATCGTCGCGCACTTGATGCCGACACCATGCTTCTTGATGGCGTTGGCGGCGTCGATCGTGACCTGGTCGTTGGTCGCGTCGCGGTTTTCGACTGAGAGGTCGTAGTAGTCGATATCGATGTCGAGGTAGGGGTAGATCAGTTTATCTTTGATAAACTGCCAGATGATGCGAGTCATTTCATCGCCATCGAGATCGGCAACGGGATTTGCGACCTTGATCTTCTTCATACTTCTGCCTCGTTTAAGCTAGTGGGACCGGATGGTCCTGTGGGTAATGTGAAGTCCCGAGGGCTATAGCACCGCAAGCGCGGAACGCAAAGCCGATAGAGCCTTCCGCGTCGCGTTTTTGATCATTCGTGACATCCCGCGCATTTTGCGATCCGGCCATTGCCAAAGCGGTCGATGGGTCTAATGTCGCGCATGTTTTGCCTGTTGCAACGGAATCATATCATGCAGAAATTTGCCGCCTCCGCGATTGCCTTTACGCTTTTCCAGTTTTCATTTGGTGCGCATATGGCGCTTGCTGCCGATGCGACGACGCCGGTCAAGGCCATCATGGATGCGACCGTCTCGAACTGGGCAGGCGGCGACAGCGACTGGCAGGATATTTTCGGCGAGGACAAGCTCAAGGATATCTACAGCAAGGACTTTGGAGCGAAATACGAGGCGGCGGCGCAGTTTCCTGCCGCCGACGAGGATGGTATCTCGCCTTTCGACTACGATGTCATCGTCAATGCGCAGGACGCGTGTCCGCTGGAGGATGTTAAGATTGCAGCCCAGCCACCAAAGAACAATGTGACGGAAGTGCTGGCGACCTTCAAGAAATTAACCTGCATGGGCTCCGACGCCGATTATCAGAAGGTGACGACGGTTCGCTTCGAGGTCATCGAGGAGGGCGGACGGCCCGTGGTGGATGATATCGTCACCAACGACGACAACGGCAATCCGAGCTCGCTCAAGAGCGTGATGGTTGATCTCGTCAAACAGCAGCAACAACAGCCTTCCGATCAGCAGAAGTCGGCCAATCCGCAATAATCGGGAGGGCTCGTCGCGGCGCTGACACTCAAAAACCTTGCCGAGCGGCTGGTGTCTCGTTATTGCGACCGTGATTTGCGCGATTGAGTTCGCGCGCGGAGATTTAGGCATCATGGCAGGCACGAACAGCGAGCGTCAACTTCTGGCCGAAGGACCGGCCATCATTCTGGTCGAGCCGCAAATGGGCGAGAATATCGGCATGGTGGCACGTGCCATGGCGAATTTTGGCCTTGCCGAGTTGCGTCTCGTCAACCCTCGAGATGGCTGGCCGAACGAGAGGGCGCAGGCGACGGCCTCGAAGGCGGATCACATCATCGAGGCGACGAAGGTCTACGAGACCTTGGAGCAGGCGATATCAGATCTCAATTTCGTCTATGCGACGACCGCGCGAGAGCGGGATGGCTACAAGCCGGTACGCTCGCCTGTCATCGCGGCTGAAACTCTTCGTGCGAAGTTCAAGGCGGGCGAGGGCACCGGCATTCTCTTCGGGCGCGAGCGCTGGGGCCTGACGAACGAGGAAGTGGCGCTTGCCGACGAGATCGTCACCTTTCCCGTCAATCCTGCTTTCGCCTCGCTGAACATAGCCCAGGCCGTGCTCTTGATGTCCTATGAGTGGATGAAATCGGGCATGGAGGATCTGGGCGATGTGCCGTTCCAGGCGATCGAGCAGCGGCCTTCGACCAAGGAGCAGCTTTTCGGTCTGTTCGATCAGCTCGAAGAGGCGCTGGATGCGCGCAATTATTTCCATCCCGCCGGGAAAAAGCCGAAAATGGTCGACAATCTTCGGGCGGTCCTCTCGCGCCGGGCGTTCACCGAACAGGAAATCAGCGTCTTGCGCGGGGTGATCTCGTCTCTCGACCGTTTCTCGCGGAAATCCCCGCGCGGCAGCGGCTCGCATCCCAGATCCTCGAAAGCACCGAAGGAAGCCCCAAGCGATGACAGCAGCGGCGAATGAGCTGAAACCGGTCCTCGTTTTCGATTCAGGGATCGGCGGTTTGACCGTGCTGCGCGAGGCGCGCGTGCTGATGCCCGAGCGCGGTTTCATCTATATCGCCGATGATGCCGGTTTTCCCTACGGCAGTTGGGAAGAAGCGGCGCTGAAGGAGCGCATCGTCGATCTCTTCGCAAAGCTGCTTGCGCAATATGATCCGGAAGTCTGCATCATCGCCTGCAATACGGCGTTCACGCTGGCCGGCGCCGCTCTTCGTGCCGCCTTTCCGCAAATGACCTTCGTGGGCACGGTACCGGCGATCAAGCCGGCCGCCGAGCGGACCCGCTCCGGCCTTGTCTCGGTGCTCGCGACACCGGGCACCGTCAAGCGCGCCTATACGCGCGACCTGATCCAGTCTTTTGCCACGCAGTGCCATGTGCGGCTCGTCGGATCGCAGGACCTGGCACGCCTGGCGGAAGCCTATATTCGCGGCGATGTCGTCAGCGATGAGGCAGTCATGACCGAGATCGAGCAGTGCTTCGTCGAGATGGATGGCCGCAAGACCGATATCGTCGTACTTGCCTGCACGCATTATCCTTTCATGGCCAATATCTTCCGCAGGCTTGCGCCCTGGCCGGTCGACTGGCTCGATCCGGCTGAAGCCATCGCAAGGCGCGCGCGCAGTCTCGTGCCGCAGGTGGTCGATGCCGTCCATCCCGATGATTTTGATTTTGCGGTGTTTACCTCCGGTGCACCGGATTTTCCCACCCGCCGGCTGATGCAGGGTTTTGGACTCAAGGCTTGATCATGAAAGACAAAGTTTCGCTGCGTAAACTCGATCTCGCGGACATGCCGGCCGCTGCGGCCGTTCATCGCGCGTCCTTTAACGAGCGGCTGCCGACGCTTGCCGGGCTTCATACGCCGGAAGAGGATGTCGGTTTCTGGAGCGCTGTGGTCTTCAAAGACTGCCAGGTCTGGGGCGCGGAAGAGGGCGGTCGCCTGGTCGGCGTCATTGCCTTCCTCGAGGATTGGATCGACCAGCTCTACGTTCTGCCCGAGGCGCAAGGGCGTGGCATTGGTTGCCGCCTGCTCGATATCGCCAAGTCGACCTATCCGGCGCTGTCGCTCTGGACATTTCAAAGAAATAAGCCGGCGCGCCGCTTTTACGAAAAGCACGGCTTCTTCGTGGTTGACGAGTCTGACGGAGCAGGCAATGAGGAGAAGGAGCCGGATGTGCTTTACAAATGGGAAGCGCGCTTGCACCGGCTGTAATGCAGGATTTGACTGAGCGGCGGGATATTGGGGGGTATGTCATTGATGTCTTTTGAGAATGCCGAGGTCAGCCATGCGTCTGCGTGAGTGCCACAATTTCCATGATTTTCGTCTTCTTGCGAAAAAGCGTCTTCCCGGCCCGATCTTCAACTATATCGACGGCGCAGCTGACGACGAGGTGACGCTCCGGCGAAACACAACCAGCTTTGAAAGCTGCGATCTCGTGCCCAACGTTCTGCGTGGGGTCAGCGAGATCGACATGTCTGTCACCGTCATGGGACAAAAGCTTGCGACGCCCTTCTATTGCTCGCCGACGGCACTGCAGCGGCTGTTCCATCACCGGGGCGAGAATGCGGTGGCCGCCGCGGCTTCCTCGCTCGGCACCATGTTTGGCGTTTCCTCGCTCGGTACCGTCAGCCTTGAGGAAATTCGCAAGAAGCATTCCGGGCCGCAGGTCTACCAGTTCTATTTCCACAAAGACCGTGGCTTGAACCGTGCGATGATGGAGCGGGCAAAGGAAGCCGGTGTCAATGTGATGATGCTGACGGTGGACAGCATTACCGGCGGCAATCGTGAGCGCGATCTGCGCACCGGCTTTTCCATTCCGTTCAAGCTCAATCTGGCGGGGATCACCCAGTTCGCCATCAAGCCCGCTTGGGCGCTGAACTATCTCACCCATGAGAAATTCCGCCTGCCGCAACTCGACGAGCATGTGGACATGAGCGGCGGCGCGATGTCGATCGGCAAGTATTTTACCGAAATGCTCGATCCGTCGATGAACTGGAACGACGTTGCCGAGATGGTGAAGCACTGGAACGGGCAGTTCTGCCTGAAGGGCATCATGTCAGCCGAGGATGCCAAGCGTGCTGTCGACATCGGATGCACCGGCATCGTGCTGTCGAACCATGGAGGTCGGCAGCTGGACGGCTCACGCTCGGCATTCGATCAGCTGGCCGAGATCGTCGATGCCGTCGGCCACCGCATCGATGTGATGATGGATGGCGGTATCCAGCGCGGCACGCATGTGCTGAAGGCTCTGTCACTCGGCGCCAAGGCTGTTGGCCTCGGTCGTTTCTATCTCTATCCGCTCGCGGCTGCCGGTCAGGCTGGTGTGGAGCGGGCGCTGAGGCATCTGCGCACCGAAGTCGAGCGCGACATGAAACTGATGGGCTGCACCTCGGTCAGCGAACTGTCGCGGGCCAATCTGCGCTTCAGATAGGCCTCGCAATCGCCTGTGGGTTTTTCCAATCCGCGGGCGCAAAGCTTGGAAATCTTCTAGACGAAGGCGTGTCCTTTCAGAAAGATGGGGCGCATCCACATTTGATTCTTGCTCATAGGGGAAGTGCATTGCAGGTCGGCATCGACATGGGAACGGCGTCCGGCGGGACCAGCGCCCAGCTCGATATCGAGGAGCTGCTGGCAACGCGTCTCCTGGTGCAGGGCAATTCCGGTTCCGGAAAATCGCACCTTCTGCGGCGGCTGCTGGAGCAGTCGGCGCAATGGGTGCAGCAGGTCATCATCGATCCTGAAGGCGATTTCGTCACGCTGGCCGACAAGTTCGGTCACGTTGTCGTCGATGGCGAGCGCACGGAAGCTGAGCTTGCCGGCATCGCCAACCGCATCCGCCAGCATCGCGTTTCCTGCGTGCTGACGCTGGAGGGGCTTGATATCGAGCAGCAGATGCGCGCTGCCGCCGCCTTTCTGAACGGCATGTTCGATGCCGATCGCGAATTCTGGTATCCGGTGCTTGTCGTGGTCGACGAGGCACAGATGTTTGCGCCCTCGGTCGGTGGCGACGTTTCGGAAGATGCGCGCAAGATGTCGCTCGGGGCCATGACCAACCTGATGTGCCGCGGCCGAAAGCGCGGCCTTGCCGGCGTCATAGCGACGCAGCGCCTCGCAAAGCTTGCCAAGAACGTTGCAGCGGAAGCTTCCAATTTCCTGATGGGCCGCACCTTCCTCGATATCGACATGGCGCGTGCCGCCGACCTTCTCGGCATGGACCGCCGGCAGGCGGAAATGTTCCGCGACCTGAAGCGCGGCAATTTCGTAGCCCTCGGGCCGGCCCTTTCGCGTCGCCCGTTGCCGATCGCCATCGGCGCAGTGGAGACCTCGGCGCGCTCTTCCAGCCCGAAGCTGATGCCGCTGCCGGATGCGCCGCAGGACGTCGAGGATCTGATTTTCACGCCGGACCCGGAAGAGTTTGCGAGGCCCGTTGTCCGCCGCACCACGCCAGCGCCGCGCCCGACGACCGATATTCTGGCAGAGCTTTCCCGCTCCGTGCCGGCTGCAGGCCCGGCACCTTCCGAGCCGAAGGTCAGCCAACCGGAAATATCGAGCGAGGACCGCGAGGCGAGGGTGAGCGCCGTGCTGTCAGAAATCCTCGACGATCCAGCCTCGGGATTCCGTACTGATTCGGTGCTTTATCAGGAGTTTCTCGTTCGTTTGCGCATGCGCCGGGTTCCCGGTGCGCCCATGAGCCTCTCGGAATTCCGTCGCCGCGTGGCGATTGCGCGCTCCGGCGCCGACGAAGAGGTTATGGCAACGGATCAATGGGCAACCGCGCTTTCGCTGTCTACCAGCGTCACCGATGACCTGCAGGGCGTCTTTTTGATGTTGGCCAAGGCCGCCATCAGCGGTGAACCGTGCCCGTCCGACGCTCGCATCGCCCGTGCCTACGGCACACATTCGGCCAGGCGCGCGCGGCGACTGCTGAGCTATTTCGAAGAGCAGGGCAGCGTCGTCGTCCATACGGATTTCTCCGGCAAGCGGATCGTCGCTTTCCCGGATATGGGCTCACAGACCGCGCCCGGCGATGCCAATGCGCCCGATCTGGATGGTGGCGAGCAGGCGGCGGCCGAATAGCTGCCGTATTCTCGCTGAAGAGCGTTTGGCGCTGTTGACAATTCCATGACAACCCCTTACAGACCGCGCCAACGCCGGGCAGAAATGTCCGGTGTTTCATTTGACATGTCCCGTGGCTTCGTCCGTTCGCTAACGTGAGAAGCCTGTCAGAGCTCGAAAACGGAGTTCAGAGGAGGGCGTGTTTCCTTCGCGGTTCGGCAACGAGCCGCCATAACACTTGAAAGGAAATGCGATGAGCAAGCGCGAATCGTCCAAGTACAAAATTGACCGCCGTATGGGCGAGAACATCTGGGGTCGTCCGAAGTCCCCGGTTAACCGTCGCGAATACGGCCCGGGCCAGCACGGCCAGCGCCGCAAGGGCAAGCTTTCCGACTTCGGTGTGCAGCTGCGCGCCAAGCAGAAGCTGAAGGGCTACTACGGCGACCTGCGCGAGAAGCAGTTCCGCGCGATCTTCGCTGAAGCTGACCGCCGCAAGGGCGACACCTCGGAAAACCTGATCGGCCTGCTCGAATCGCGCCTCGACGCGATCGTCTACCGCGCCAAGTTCGTTCCGACCGTTTTCGCAGCCCGTCAGTTCGTCAACCATGGCCACGTCACCGTTAACGGCGTTCGCGTCAACATCGGTTCGTACCGCTGCAAGGCTGGCGACGTTATCGAAGTTCGTGAAAAGTCCAAGCAGCTCGTAACCGTTCTGGAATCGGTTGCTCTTGCTGAGCGCGACGTTCCGGACTACATCGAAGTCGATCACAACAAGATGGTTGCGACCTTCGCTCGTGTTCCGGCTCTCGGCGACGTACCGTACGCCGTCGTCATGGAACCGCATCTGGTCGTCGAATTCTATTCGCGTTAATAAGCGGATAACTTTCTTGATGAATGAAAAGCCGCTCGGTTCGAGCGGCTTTTTTGTCTTTGGAGCGCCTCATGACGGATTTGCAGGCTATTCTCGACGGCATTCATAACGAGCTTTCGCCGCGCATCGGCGAGGGCAAGGTTGCCGATTACATTCCGGAGCTGGCAAAGGTCGATCCGAAGCAGTTCGGAATGGCAATCGCAACTGTTGACGGCAAAGTCTACAGCATCGGTGATGCCGGCGTTCCTTTCTCCATCCAAAGTATCTCCAAAGTCTTCATGCTGACCTTGGCGCTCGGCAAGGTCGGCGAGAGCTTGTGGAATCGTGTAGGGCGCGAACCATCTGGCACGGCTTTCAACTCTATCGTCCAGTTAGAGCGGGAAGAGGGTATTCCCCGCAATCCCTTCGTCAATGCAGGTGCCATCGCTGTCAGCGATGTCGTACTCGCTGGGCACGAGCCGCGCGAGGCGATCGGCGAGCTGCTGCGCTTCGTCCGTTATGTGGCCGACGACGACACGGTCAGCATCGATGACAGGGTGGCGCGTTCGGAGACGCAGACGGGTTTCCGCAATTTCGCGCTCGCCAATTTCATGCGCGCGTATGGCAATATCCACCATCCGGTCGAGCATGTGCTCGGTGTCTATTTCCATCAATGTGCGCTTTCGATGAGCTGCCGGCAGCTTGCCAAGGCGGGGCTCTATCTCGCTGCGCGCGGCAGCAATCCGATCACCGGGCACTCCGTCGTCTCGCCGAAGCGGGCGCGGCGCATCAACGCGCTTATGCTGACCTGCGGGCATTATGATGGCTCAGGGGATTTCGCCTATCACGTCGGCCTGCCGGGCAAGAGCGGCGTCGGCGGCGGCATTCTGGCCGTAGCGCCGGGCATTGGCTCGATCGCCGTCTGGTCGCCGGGCCTGAACAAGGTTGGCAATTCCCAGCTGGGTGCCGTGGCATTGGAAATGCTGGCGGCGCACACCGGCTGGTCGGTGTTCGGTGATTGATACCCATGTCTTCTCGTCCCGCTTTCTGCTATCAGCGTGGCGAGATCCAAGGAATGACGGAATGAATATCGCGACCACGGTGAAAGACGACATCGATATCGAGGCTGAAGATGGCGGCTGTGCCGCGCATCCGATGTTTTCCGATGCGCCGCGCTCCGTTTCCTTCAACAAGCTTCGCAAACGCCTGTTGCGACAGGTGCGCCAGGCTATGGAAGACTTCCAGATGCTGAAGGGCCAGAAGCGCTGGCTGGTTGGCCTTTCCGGAGGCAAGGATTCCTACGGTCTGCTGGCGCTGTTGCTTGACCTGAAATGGCGCGGTTTGCTACCGGTGGAAATCATCGCCTGCAATCTCGATCAGGGCCAGCCGAATTTCCCGAAGCATATTCTGCCCGAATACCTCACGAAGATCGGCGTTGCGCATCGCATCGAGTATCGCGACACTTATTCGATCGTGAAGGAGAAGGTGCCGGAGGGAGCGACCTATTGCTCGCTCTGTTCGCGCCTACGCCGCGGCAATCTCTACCGCATCGCCCGCGAGGAGGGCTGCGATGCGCTGGTGCTGGGCCATCATCGCGAGGATATTCTCGAGACCTTCTTTATGAACTTCTTCCATGGCGGCCGGCTGGCCTCGATGCCGGCGAAGCTGCTCAATGACGAAGGCGACTTGATGCTTCTGCGTCCGCTAGCCTATGCCGCCGAGGACGATCTTGCCAAATTTGCTGCCGCCATGCAGTTTCCGATCATTCCCTGCGATCTTTGCGGCTCGCAGGATGGGCTGCAACGCAATGCCATGAAGGACATGCTCGCCGATATCGAACGCCGCATGCCTGGCCGCAAGGATGCGATGCTGCGTGCACTGGCGCATGTGAACCCGTCACACCTGCTCGACCCGAAACTGTTCGATTTCGCTGGGTTGATGACACAGGGGTCTTCCAGCGATCCAACGTAAATTCAGCGCTTTTGCCACACCGATGTCATCGAATCGGGCATAAGAGGAAGCCCTTTCAAAACAGAGGCTTCCTATGACTTTCTCCGATGCTGATTTCGACTATGTGATGACGATCGTTGCCGAAGCGGCGTCAAAGGAAATCATGCTGCGTTTCCGCAATCTGGACGCTGGCGACATATCGGAAAAGACCTCGGCCATCGACCTTGTGACCGAGGCTGATCTTCTGACTGAGCGGCACATCACCGCGGCGTTGAAGACACGGTTTCCAAAGGCCGTCATCGTGGGCGAAGAAGCCTATGAGGCCGACAAGTCCGTCGTGCCGGCGCTGGCGCATGCGGAATTGGCTTTCACCATCGACCCGGTGGACGGCACCTTCAATTTCGCGGCCGGACTGCCTGTCTTCGGGACGATTGTCGCCGTCATCGCCAATGGCGAGACGATCGCGAGCATCATCCACGATCCCGTGCTTGGCGACACCCTGACCGCCATGAAAGGCGGCGGCACTTTCCTGCGCCGGCAAACCGGGCAGGCGAGGCGGCTTGCCGTCGCCGCGCCGGCGCCTTTGAACGCGATGACGGGCGCCATATCCTGGGGGCATATGGATGAGCCCGAGCGGTCACGCATTTGTGGCAATCTATCGAAGATCCGTATGGCTTTCTCGCTCAATTGCTCGGCTTACGAATATTGGATGGTGGCGTCGGGCAAATGGCATTTCATCGGCCATTCCAAATTGATGCCATGGGATCATCTGGCCGGCGTGCTGGCGCATCAGGAAGCGGGCGGCTATACCGCCAAATTCGATGGTACGCCCTACAAGCCCGGCGAAACGACCGGCGGCATCATTTCTGCGCCTGACGAGGAAAGCTGGCGGATGATCCGCCGTGAGATCATCGGCGCCTGACGCGAAAGGAAAAAGCATGACATCGCTCGTTGACGTTACCACGCTTGCTCATGTGCTGCGCCGCGCGGCGCAGACGGAGATCCTGCCGCGTTTTCGCAGGCTCGGCAGCGACGATATCCGAGCCAAGAGCGAGGCAACCGACTTGGTAACGGAAGCCGACGAGCGGGCCGAGCGTATGATCAAGGCAGAGGTTTCGCGCCTCTGGCCCGAGGCGCTGTTCATCGGCGAAGAGTCGGTTGCGGCCGACCCGTCGCTACTGAAGAAGCTGCAGGATGCCGATCTCGCCATCATCGTCGATCCCGTCGACGGCACGTTCAATTTCGCCGCCGGCATTCCAGCCTTCGGCGTCATGGCCTCGGTCGTCTCGAAAGGTGAGACCGTTGCGGGCATCATTTTCGACCCGATGGGCGACGACTGGGTGTTGGCGGAGCGCGGCAGCGGCGCATGGCTGCGTCGGCCGGACGGCGAGACGCTGCGTCTCAACGTTGCTCCGTCCGTCCCGCTGGAAGAGCTGGTCGGCATGGCGGCCACCGGTTTTCTGCCCAAGGAAAAGCGCGCGGAGATCATGGGTAATCTCGCCAAGGTGCGCTACACGACCTGCTATCGCTGCGCGACACATGAGTACCGCACGCTCGCGGGCGGCTATGTACACTATCTCATGTACAACAAGCTGATGCCCTGGGATCATCTGGCGGGATCGCTGATCTCGGCCGAAGCCGGCGCCTATGTTCGGCGTTTCGACGGTTCGTCCTATTTGCCGCATCATCTCGATGGCGGACTGCTGGTTGCGGCGGACAAGGATACCTGGGAGCTGTTGCGGCGCGAAGTCTTCACTCTTTGAGGTGAGCCACGCCACGATAGCCGGTGTGGCCTCTTGGAAAGTAACGGTTGGAGGGCTATCTTTGCTCCAACAGGCAAGAGCCTTGGTCGGCGCTTGCCGCGGGGATGAGACAGATGTCCGAGACGAGCCGCAAGCTGACCACCATCTTCTGCGCCGATGTGCAGGATTATACGCGCCTCATGGGAAAGGACGAGGAGGGGACGCTTTCAACCCTTCGTCGTTACCGCGATGCGATGAAAAGGCTGATCGAAGCCCATGGCGGCCGGGTCATCAACACCTGGGGCGATGGCGTCTTCGCCGAGTTTCCAAGCGTCGTCGAGGCCGTGCGCGCTGCGATCGACACGCAGAACGAGCTTGCCGGCTACAATGCCGTAATCAATCCCGACAAGCAGATGCTCTTTCGTATCGGCCTCAATCTCGGTGATGTGATCGCCGATGGCGACGATCTCTATGGAGACGGCGTCAATATTGCAGCTCGGCTGCAGTCGCGCGCTGCTCCAGGTGGCATCGTCATTTCCAACACCGTCTATGATCAGGTCCGCAACAAGGTGGCGGTCGGTTTCGATTTTCTCGGGCAGCTCGAGGTCAAAAACATCGAAGGCGGCGTGCCGAGCTATGCGGTGCGGATCGGCGGTGTGCAGGTTGTCGATACCACATCTGACTATCACTCGGCTCCGAAGCCGGCTCCTGCGCGGGCGCCCGAGCCTGTAGCGCAGGAATCCGCGTTGCAAGACTGGCGCCGGAGCTACGCCGCGCCGCTTGTCGTCTGCATCGGGCTTGCCATACTCAACGGCCTGACTTGGCACGGTGAGTTCTGGGCAAAATGGCCCATACTCGCCATTCTATGGGTTGCGACGTTTCGCTACGTTCGCAGCAACAAGCAGATCGATATGGCGATTGCCGGCCTTGTCATTACCGGCATCGGCTTAGTGACGATCAATCTTTTCACCTGGCAGGGCACACCGTGGGCGATCTGGCCATTGTTCGGGCTCGCGATCGCCGCGGCACTGCGCTGGGTCCGCCGGCCGCGCAGCGGCATGTGAGCACGGCAGGCAACGTCGTTCAGACGTGCCCAATTCCAGGCTCCAGCGCCGGCGTATCGCCAGGATGGGTAAAGAGTTTGCCCTTTTCCGCCCATAGCGTCGCAACGATCGACAGCGCGCCAAATACCGTGAAGCCGGCAAGCAGCGGCTGTGCCGTGCCATCGAACATCTGGCCGACGACGCCGCCGAGCAGGACGCCGATTGTCGTGGAGATCGAGCTGGTGATGGCGGCTGCCGTTCCCGCCAGGTGTCCCATCGGCTCCAGGCTGATGGCCATGCAGTTGGTGGTGATGACGGCGAACATCATCAGCATGACCGAGATCAGTACATAAATGAAGATGAAGCTCGGTTGGCCGAACATGCCGACGATGTAGCCGATGGCGCCTAAAACGGTGAAAACGATCATGGCGGCATGGGAAATGCGGCGCATGCCGAAGCTGCGGACGAAATAGCCATTGGCAAATTGTGCGACGGCGGTGCCGGCTGCCGTTGCCGCAAAGGCGATCGGGAACGTGTCCCCAAGGCCGTAGACTTCGCCGAAGACCTGCTGCACGGAGACGATGTAGGCGCAGATAATGCCGGTATAGAGCGTCAGCCCGATCATGTAGCCGCAGGTGATGCGGTTGGTCAGTACGGTTTTGAAGCCCGAAAGAACCGACGAAACAGAAAGCGGCAGGCGCTCTTCAGCGGGCAGCGTCTCCTTCATACGGAAGAAAGCGACCAGGAAGAGGCCGGCGCTGACGATGCCGAGCAGGATGAAGATCCATTGCCAGTTCGAATAGGCAACGATCATCTGGCCGACGAAGGGCGCGACCATCGGCATGATCATGAATACGATCATGACATAGGACATGACGCGGGCCATTTCGCGACCGCCGAAGCAATCGCGGACGATGGCGAGCGTCGTGATGCGCACGGCCGCAGCGCCGACGCCCTGGGCAAAGCGCATGGCAAGCAAGGCAAACAGGCTGCCGCTCCAAGCGGCGGCAAACAGCGTCACCGTATAGAAGGCAAGACCGCCAAGCAGGATGTATCGTCGGCCATAGGTGTCCGACAGGCTGCCGAAGAAAAGCTGACAGACGCCGAATCCGAGGAAATAGACGCCTATGACGAGCTGGATGTCGTTCGGATTGGCGACATTGAGCGACTGGCCGATATTCGGCAGCGCCGGCAGCATGCTGTCGATGCCCATGGAGATGCTGGCAGTCATCAGGGCGATCGTGAGGATGAATTCCACGATGCCAAGACCGATGCGGCTGGAGCCGGACTGCACCGGCGGCTGAGCCGGCGACTGTGATTGAGGCGGGGTTGTCATTCGAATATGCCTGTCAATGTAAAGCGAGAGACTGATCGGCCGGAGGCGGCGCATTGTGCGGGCGGAAGAGGCGTCCCCTTTCGGCGATCACCACGAACACCAGACCGATCAGCGAAACGGTGAAGTAACCGATGACCATCGGCGTTGCCGTACCGTTGAAATACTGGCCGATACCGGCGCCAATCGAGGCGCCGCCGACCGTGCTCATGAAGCCGAGCACCGAGGAGGCGGTGCCGGCGACATGGCCGAGCGGCTCCATGGCGAGAGAATTGAAATTCGAGCCGATCCAGCCGAACTGGAACATTGCCAGCGCGAAAAACAGCATGAACAGTGGGAAGGGCATCGGTGCCGGGCCATAGAGCTGCACCAGCATCCAAATGAAGGTGATGAAGGAGAAGCCGAGCAATGCCGCATGGGAAAGCCGCCGCATGCCGAAGCGGCCGACGAGCTGTGAGTTTATGAAGGAGGACAGCGCCATGAAAAGCGCAACGCCGCCAAAGGCAACCGGCGTGTACACGCCCAACCCGTAAATGCCGCTATAGATCTGCTGCGCCGAATTGATGAAGCCGAACAGCGCTCCGAACAGGAACGTGCTGGCCAAGGTGTAACAGAGCGCTACACGGTTTGTCAGAACCATTCTGAAGCCGGAGGCTACCGATCTGATGGTCAGCGGACGGACGTTTTCGGGTTTCAATGTCTCCGGAAGCCGGAAATACATCCAGAGACCGACGAGCGTCGCCATGGTGCCGATGAAGACGAAGATCATGTGCCAGGTGCTTACGAGCATGATGATCTGACCGCTTCCTGGCGCGATGACCGGCACGATCATGAACACCATCATGATGAGCGACATCACTTCGGCCATCAGGCGGCCGCCGAAGACGTCACGGACGATGGAAATGGTGATGACGCGCGTCGCCGCCGATCCCAGGCCCTGGATGAAGCGGAGCGCGAGGAGGCCGGCAAAAGACGGGATAAGGGCAATGCCGAAAGCGGAGATGACGTAAACGGTCAGGCCGATCAGCAGGGGCAGGCGGCGGCCGAAGCGATCAGACAGAGGGCCGTAGATGAGCTGCGCGGAGCCGAAGCCGATCAGATAGGCCGTCACCACATATTGCCGATGATTCTCGTTCATCACGCCGAGGCTGGAGCCGATCTGCTGCAATGCGGGGAGCATGATGTCGATGGCAAGCGAATTGATCGCCATCAGAAAGGCCGCGAGTACGATGAACTCGCGTTTGCCCATGGGCAGCTGCCCCTGGGACATGGCCTGGGATAAAGTCGTCACGGTTTTATTCCCATAAACATGTCAAGGCGCCGCCCGGCGGCAGCGCCCAATTGATCAAATCTAACTATGGAAACCGGACGAGGAGCCCGGTGCCCGGTCAGGCGGCGCCGCGAACGCTGATGCCGTGTTCCTGAAGGTGTTGCTGCAACTCGCCCGCCTGGAACATCTCGCGCACGATATCGCAGCCGCCGATGAATTCGCCCTTCACGTAAAGCTGCGGAATGGTTGGCCAGTTGGAATAGTCCTTGATGCCCTGGCGAATCTCTGCATCGGCAAGGACATTGACGCCCTTATAGTCGACGCCGATATAGTCGAGAATCTGGACCACCTGGCCGGAGAAGCCACACTGCGGAAACTGGGGCGTGCCTTTCATGAAAAGAACGACGTCGTTGTTCTTAACTTCATTATCGATGAATTCGTGAATGCCGCTCATTGTCCAGTTCCTTTCACATGCGGGGTCAAGGCCCGCAGCGTTACATCTGTCCCTTAAATAGCAAGCAGCCGACAAGATTTCCAGCCGCAAAACATACGCATCGTTTTTTTCATCGCATGAATGAACTCGTGGTTTTGCGGTCTGAGACCGCAGTGAATATGACCTATTGAGGTGATTTTCTGAATAGTGCGTTTTGAAAACGACACTTCAACTCCGTGCCTGAACAACACACATGAATGTGAAGCAAGGGACGGTTAATAGTAGTCTGCTATCTAATTTACAAACGATCGGTATGTTTGTAAAAGTGTTTCGATTGATGCGATTTGGCGCGTATCGGTCCCTTGTGAATATTGCGGTCGCATTTTGAGGGAGCGGACACCATGAGCCACCACCATTATTCAGACGGGCAGGTTGGTGAAGAGCGCGAATTTTATAGCTCTGAAGACACCAGCGAAGGCGAGCGGGAATATTTCGAGCACGTGCGCACGCCAAGAGCATCGATCCTGAATAGCGCCGTGACCGTCAGTGCCATCGTCCTTATATTGAGCATCGCTTTCGGCTATCGTGCCGCGACCGCCCCGACACAGCAGCGGGTGGCGTCTCCTATTGCCGAAAAAATCATGATTGCTCCACCGGTAGACTCATGTGCCGAGGCTTCTCCATATCCTCGCCATGAATGCTGAGACAATGCTGTTGCCGCAGCATGACGCGATGGCGGCAGGATTTTTATGAGCAGATTCCTGTCCGCTTAAAGCCTTATTCGTCAACACTTATTCCACTGTTGCTATTTTCAACAGATCATGCTGCTCCGCCATGAAAAAGCCGACAGTCCATGATCATGGCCATCTGCAGTTCTTATCAGTACTATCAGCGCGCCTCGGGGACAGACTACAATATGAATCCTATCAAGAAGAGGGTGGTTCTCCACTTCCCTGGCTTCGAGCCGCTGGACGCTGCCGCACACCGGGCTCGTTACGAGCGTTCTGCGCGACAGAGCGCTACCGCTTGGGATTTCACCGCGTCGGTGGACGAAATGAAGAATTTCGGCCGTGCGCCGTATTTCGATGTCACGGCGACGGCTGCAGGCTGGCATACGCAAAGCCGCATTCATATCGTCGATCATAACGATCTGGTTGCCACGCTGAATGGGAGGCCATTCTTCACACGGTTGATGCAGGGCTACCTCGCTGCTGCAAAAGTTGCCGCTTCGGGCGGCATGACCGGCTATTTCCGTCATGCATGGCGCTTCGGCCTGTTCTTTATCTTTCCCTTTCTGCTGATGCTTGCGGGGCTGATTCTCAGCCTGTCGATCGCGTTTGCGCCGATCCTTTTCGGGCTGCCGGCCTGGAGCCATATCGGCAGCATCGCGCTCGCAATCGCCTTTTTCGTCTATGTTTTCCTGCCGCAAGCCGAAAAGCTGCATACTCTGCATCTCTTTTCCGATTGGGAGATGGCGGTCGCGATGGCGGGTTTGAACGGAATAGGCGCAGAACAGTGGCTGGAAGCCAGCGCCGTCAGCGTCCGGCAAGCCTTGGATGAGCCCGACGTCGAAGAGTTCGTCATCTCCTCGCATAGCATGGGCTCGTCCGTGGCAGCTCACGTGGTCGGCTTGTTGCTGGAGCGCGAGCCGGACCTGCTGCAAAGCAAGCGCGTGGTGTTTACGACCCTTGGCAGTGCCATCCTGCAATGTGCTCTCATGCGGCCGGCAAAGGTGTTGCGCTCACGCGTCGGATTGATCGCGCGCTGCAAGGACATCTTCTGGCTCGACGTTCACTGCCTGACCGATGCAATCCATTTTTATAAGGCGAAAGTCGCGGCTGTTTGCGGCCATGAGGATGTCCGGCAGGCTTCGATCCTCTTCGTGCGCTTCAAGCAGATGCTGTCGGAAAAGCATTACAGGAAGATCAAGCGGGATTTCCTGCGAGTTCACCGGCAATATGTGCTCGGTCCCGATCTCAGGGCCTTCTTCGATTTCACGCTGATGACGGCCGGTCCGTTGCCAGCTGCGGATTTCGCTGAATTCTCAGTGAAGAGATTGCCGGAGCTGAGCTTCAACTCCGGCGAAGCGGCGCAGGCGCTCTCAGTCGGGCGCTGACGTCTGCAGCGCGAGGGCGTGCAGAACACCGCCCATATTGCCCTTCAGGGCATCATAGACCATCTGGTGCTGCTGCACGCGGCTCTTGCCGCGGAAGGCTTCCGCGACAACTTCGGCTGCATAGTGATCGCCATCCCCGGCCAGGTCGCGAATCGTCACCTTGGCGCCGGGAATGCCCGCCTTGATCATATCTTCGATATCGCCGGGGTTCATTGGCATGAGTGGTACCTCGATTATTCAGCGGCGGCGAGAGCGCTGCCATCCATGAAGGCAGGAAACCACGATTCATGCGCCTCACGCAACTGTTCAACCGGAAGCGTTAACAACCCATCGATAACGAGTGCATCGCCGCCGATCGTTCCGAGACGGCGGAAGGGGATGCCGGCGCTTTCAGCATTGATGCAGACGAAATTCGCGACGTCGGCCGGAACGGCGATGACGTAGCGGGCCTGATCCTCACCGAAAAGTGCCGCATGCGGCAGGGTCTTATGTTCGGAGAGATCAATGTTCAGGCCCTTGCCGGATGCCATCGCCATTTCTGCGAGTGCCAACGCCAGTCCCCCGGACGATATGTCGTGGCAGGCCGAGACCTGGCCGTTGCGGATGGCGGAGCGGACGAAATCGCCATTGCGGCGCTCGGCAAAGAGATCGACTTCCGGAGCCGGGCCGTCGGTCGAGCCGAGGATGTCGCGGAGATAGATCGAGGAGCCGAGATGGCTGCCGTCGACACCGATCATCAAAACGTGGTCACCTTCCGAAGCGGAGCCGATGCGGGCCATGGCCTTCCAATCCGGCAGTAGGCCGACGCCCGCGATGGTCGGGGTCGGCAGGATCGCGATGCCATTGGTCTCGTTGTAGAGCGAGACATTGCCGGAGACGATAGGGAAATCCAGCGCGCGGCAGGCTTCGCCGATGCCTTTAATGGCGCCAACGAACTGGCCCATGATCTCGGGCTTTTCCGGATTGCCGAAGTTCAGATTGTCGGTCGCGGCCAGCGGCTCGGCACCGGTTGCGGTGATGTTGCGCCAGCATTCGGCGACGGCCTGCTTGCCGCCTTCTAAGGGATCGGCTTCGACATAGCGCGGCGTGACGTCGGAGGAGAAGGCGAGAGCCTTGGTCGCATGGCCTTCGACGCGGACAACGCCGGCGTCGCCGCCTGGGAGCTGCAGCGAGTTGCCTTGGATCAAGGTGTCGTACTGCTCGTAGACCCAGCGGCGGCTGGACTGGTTGGCGGAGCCCACCAGCTTCAGCAGAGCCTGACCATAATCTTCCGGCGCGGCAACCAGATCAGCGGGCAGGGCGGCGCGCTTGTCGGATTCGCGCCACGGACGGTCATATTCCGGAGCCTGGTCACCGAGATCCTTGATCGGCAGATTTGCAACTTCCTCGCCCTGATGGATGACCCGGAAACGCAGGTCGTCCGTCGTCTTGCCGACGATGGCGAAATCCAGGCCCCATTTGACGAAGATCGCCTTGGCGACGGCTTCCTTTTCTGGCTGCAGGACCATGAGCATGCGTTCCTGGCTTTCCGACAGCATCATTTCATAGGCCGTCATCTGCTCTTCGCGCACCGGCACCTTGTCGAGATCGAGCTCGATGCCGAGGTCGCCCTTGGCGCCCATTTCGACGGCGGAGCAGGTAAGGCCAGCCGCACCCATGTCCTGGATGGCGATAACGGCGCCCGTCTGCATCAGTTCCAGGCAGGCTTCCAGCAGGCACTTTTCGGTGAAGGGGTCGCCGACTTGAACGGTCGGGCGCTTTTCCTCGATCGATTCGTCAAATTCGGCAGACGCCATGGTCGCGCCGCCGACGCCATCACGGCCGGTCTTGGCGCCGAGATAGACGACCGGCAGGCCGACGCCCTTGGCTTCCGAAAGGAAGATCGCATTGGACTTGGCAAGACCGGCCGCAAAGGCGTTGACCAGGATATTGCCGTTGTAGCGCGCATCGAACTCGACTTCGCCGCCAACAGTCGGAACGCCGAAGGAATTGCCATAGCCGCCAACGCCGGCAACGACGCCGGAGACGAGGTGGCGGGTCTTCGGGTGATCCGGTTCGCCGAAGCGCAAGGCATTCATGGCAGCGACCGGGCGAGCACCCATGGTGAAGACGTCGCGCAAGATGCCGCCGACGCCTGTGGCAGCACCCTGATACGGCTCGATGTAGGATGGGTGGTTGTGGCTCTCCATCTTGAAGACGACGCAATCGCCGTCATCGATGTCAACAACGCCGGCATTCTCGCCTGGCCCCTGAATGACGCGCGGTCCCTTGGTCGGCAGGGTGCGGAGCCATTTCTTGGAGGACTTGTACGAGCAATGCTCGTTCCACATGGCCGAAAAGATGCCGAGCTCGGTGAAGGAAGGCTCGCGGCCGATCAGATCCAGAATGCGCTGATATTCATCCGGCTTCAGGCCGTGGGCGGCAATCAGTTCGGGGGTGATCTGGATCGTATTGGAAATGGTCATGGGCGCTCGAGTGTCCTTGCCTGTAAAGGGTTTGAAGACCGGTCAGGGATCGGGGTCTCTTTAGCGCAACTCTCCCTGTCGTGCGACAGGAAAATCACCGGCGTTCACAACACACCGGCGTAGATGCAGCGAAAATCAAGCGTGCGGCCATGGGCGGCCGTTTTCGCAAGGTCAGAATTTATAACCGACCATGATGCCGGCACGCGTCATGCCGCCATTAGGTCCATCGCAAAGATTGGCATGCGACGAGTGCGCGATCTGCGCCATTACGTTCCAATGATTATCGAAATTGTAGCCGAGGCCGGCATATTCGTGGAAGAGCAGGCGGCAGCCGAGCATCGGACCGTGCTCTCGCCAGTCATCCAGGTTGCCGGTGTGCACCGTGCCGCCGAAGCCGAGTTCGGTGAAGATGCCGTTGCTATTCGTGAGCGTCCAGGAAAGGCCGCCATAGACCTGCGTCGCAGAGCCCGATGTGCCGATCGACGTGCCTACATGGATACGAGGATGGGTCAGCTGATCCTTCCAGTCGGCGGTCGGATTGTAGCCGAACGGATTGAAGAGAACCTGGACATCCGGGAAGACGCCGCTTTCGTGCTCGTTGCCGCTCTGGACGGAGCCGCTTGCGCCAAAACGCAGTTCGTCGAAAATCTTGACTTGAGGGGCGGGTGCGGCCGCCACGGTGTCGGCGGCGATTGCGGTCGAGTGACCCGCAACGAATATCGAACTGACTGTCAGAAAACTCAAAACTAAACGCTTGCTGAAAAAGCCTGCAATAGCCATGCGCTCCCCCTAGTGTAGCGGGCGAATCCTCACTTTCATTGATAGAATGGTAGCGTGCTAAGTGTCGAGGCGACGAACGCACATTTGCGCAAGATGTCTGTCGATAAATTGATAAGGCTTGCTTAAATGTGACTATCGTAACCCGATGAGCCGTTTTCCAACAACCTGCGTAATGTCATGAACCCGGCGGCAACATCTTTTCGCTGTGGTGGTGACGAAAAGGCGACGCGGACGCGATGATAGACCCTATCGATTCGGGCGGCCTTGAATTCATCCTCGTCATCGATGAGCACTCCTTCGGAGAGGGCTGCATTCTTGAAGGTACCCGAAAGCCAGGGTTCCGGCAGCTTCAGCCACAGGAATGGCAGATGCGGATGCGAATTGAACTCGAAGCCCGATAGTGCCTCACGTGCCAATTGCTCACGGGCCTTGATCTCTTCGACCGATTTGCGGCGCAGTTCCAGGGCATGACCGCCGAGTACGAGCCGGGCGCAGGTTTCGGCCAATATGAAAGGCAAGCCGCCCGTCGTCATCTTGTGCGTAACCTTGATGCGCTGGGCGAAATGCGGCGGGCAAGCGACCCAGCCGCCGCGCACGCCGGCTGTCACTGATTTAGACAAGCTGCTGACGACGAACGTCCGCTCCGGCGCAATGGCCGCCATCAGCGGGTTCTGGTCGCCGGTCATGCCGCCGTAGAGGTCGTCCTCGATCAGCCATACGCTGTGGCGGCGGGCAATGGCGGCAATCGCCCGGCGTCTTGCCTCCGGCATCGTCACCAGCGTGGGATTATGGGCTGTCGGCATCAAAAAGGCGAGGCGCGGATGCTGCTGCTGGCAGAGACGTTCGAAATCTTCCGGGATCATCCCGTGCTCGTCCGAATCCACGAGGATCGAGCGCCTTCCGAGCAGGCGCGCGGCGCGGCTGATCTGCGTATAGGTGAGGTTCTCGAAGACGATCTTGTCGCCCGGCGAGGTGACGGCGGAAATGACTGCTATGGCGGCTGCGTGCGCGCCGAGCGTCGGCACGATCGTTTCGATTGCCGGCTTCCAGCCGTTTCGGGCGAGCCATATCTGCCCGGCCTCAAACCAGTTTGCCGGGAAGTTCCTTGAATAGGAAGAGATCTCGGATTGATGATCGCTGCTGATGTCGGCGAAAAGCTTGCCGATGATCGTACCCTGGCCGATGTCGGGAGCGGCCGTCGTGTCGAAGCGGATCTTGGCGTCGGGCGTATTCAGACCGCGGGTACCGGCAAGCGCCTGCGTGATCGGATCGACAAGCTCGATCTGCTTGCCGTTCGAACGCTCGAGAACATAGGTGCCGCGGCCGACTTCGCCAGCGACGAGGCCGCGTTCATGCACAAGGGCATAGGCCCGGCTGACCGTGCCGATGGTAACGCCGATATCATAGGCGAGATTGCGCTGCGGCGGCAGCTTCGTGCCCGGAGGCAAGACGCCATGCGTGATCGCATTTTCGATGCTGTCAGCGACGCGGATGTAAACCGGGCCGGTTCCGCTTGAAATGTCAGGTAGCCAATTTGTCATAATGACAATTTCCTAGATTGTCCCTGTTGTTGAGTCAAGAGTATGAGTCAATTTGTGCCGTTTGGCTCGGTACATTAAAATTGTCATCATCATCTGGAAATGAAAAATGAGCACAATGGGTACAATCTGTTCGACCGAGGCGGGAGGCGCTCGTTCGGTGAACATGGAGTGTGCGGCGGCGAAGCCAAGGCCGCAGGTAGTGCGTCGGCTCTGGGCACTTTACCTGCATTGGCGGGAGAAGCGCGAAGGACGGCGGGTTCTGAGGGATCTGACGGATGACCAGTTGCTCGACATCGGCCTGACGCGCCGCCAGGCGGTCAAAGAGGTCAACAAGTCGTTCTTTTGGGATTGAGAAGGGTTGGCGTCAACTCATAGACGTGCAACCACAGCCATGACGAGACGAGCGGGATCGGAAAGCCCAGGGCGTCGACGACGACTTGGATCTTGGTCGTGAGTCCGTGTCGTGGTCGATCGAGACAATGATCTGCCTCTCGTATGCCGTTTGTCCACAAATGGGGCGCGCTCCGTAAACGGTCCTTGGCGATATTCTGCAAAGCATGACAGAACAGCAAGATCGGTCGAGCGCGCCATGCCTGCGTATGCCTAATTGATGTGGCCACGCAGGAGGGACGATGAAGACGGCGTTTCACAATTATCGGGCACGGATGCTGCGAGTGCTGGACCACATCGACCGGCATCTTGACAGTGATCTGGACTTGGAAACGGTGAGCGATATTGCGGCCTTTTCGAAGTTCCATTTCCATCGGCAGTTTACGGCGACCTTCGGGTTGTCCGCACATCGCTATATCCAGCTTGCCCGCCTGAAACGGGCGTCGCACCGGTTGGCCTACACGGGCGACCAAAGCGTCACGGACATAGCGATGGATGCCGGCTATGACGCACCGGACGCCTTCGCCCGCGCCTTTCGGCGAAGGTTCGGGCAATCGCCTTCGTCGTTCCGGAAGTCTCCGGACTGGGAGCCGTGGCTTGCGGCCTTAGGGCCTTTCGACAACGCAAGGAGCAAGCTCATGCAGAAGACCTTTACCTTTGACGACGTAACAATCCGCGAGGTACCGGTGACGCCGGTAGCGATCATGGAGCATCGGGGCGACCCTACGACAATCGGCGCCACCATCCAGCGGTTCATCGCGTGGCGTAAGGCCGCTGGCCTGCATCCGAAGACAAATCCGACCTTCAATGTCTGGCGTTCCGAGCGGCGCCCCGCGTCGCCAGCGGACTATAGCATGGACCTTTGTGTCGGGACCGACCAGCCGATCGAGACGAACGGCGAGGAGATCACCGTCGGTGAGATCCCTGGCGGGCGCTGCGCGGTCCTGCGTGTGGTCGGCAACACCGACAATCTGGAGCCAGCCGCGCTCTATCTTTATCGCGACTGGCTTCCGGCCAGCGGCGAGGAAGTTCGTGACTTCCCGATCTATTGCCAGCGGCTTGCCTTCTTCCCGGAGGTTCCGGAGCACGAAGCGGTCGCGGAACTGTTTTTGCCGCTGAAATGACGACCTCCGACGATGACCTATCCCTCCCGATAACAGGGGGCAGTCCCTATACAACCGATCCCGGTCTTGATGGGTTCATCGCCAGGTAGGCCCGCCCGATAATAACGCAGTTTGCCGCCTAGCTAAGTCCGAGAACCGAAAGAACGAAGTCGGCACGTTCCTCGACGCTGACCTTTGGCAAAACGTGGGTCTCATAGCCGAGTGTCGGGTAGGCGGCAGTCAGCCGCTCATATTCCTCGACGGCGGCCGAGAAATCGTGCCTCCGTTCCCGGTCGCCGACATTGATCTCCGGCCAGGGCGGCGTCAGGAAGACATGTTTATTGTAGCGGTGCAGTTGGCCCAGCAACGCCAAGGCGGGCTCGCCCGTCATATGTTCGAGCGCCGATGCCGCGTCGATCAATCCCCGGTCGAAGAAGACAGAACCGGGGAATGCCGCTGCTTCTTCACGATCCATCAGCGACGTGGCGATTTCCCTGCGCGCAAATGCCGGTGCATCGACCCAAGGCAGGGCAGATCCGTCGCCTTTCAGTTCCTTAACGACGATGCGCCGCCCCGGCTCTTCGACGGTATGATAACCGCGGCGCTTGAGCGCTTCCAGCAACGTCGATTTGCCGCCGCCGGAGCAGCCCGAAAGGATGATAAACCTGTCCATGACAATGTTCCCTGGGTAAAGGGCACGTCATGTGCTGGCCGCGGGATAGTGTTGAAGCGGATAAGGCTTGCGGCTTAGCTGCAGGCCTTCGATCCCCCAGCCCAGCGATTGACGTCACCCGTAATGCGGCCGCCGGAAGCGCCTGACATCATCGGCCCGAAGGCCTGCAATTGCGCAGGGTTGCCTTCCGCTTGCACGACGAGCGAAGGCCGGCCGGTCGGATGTTTCTTGTCGACCACGAGGATGCGTGGGCGACCGGTAAAGGAATTGAGCTCGGGAGCGAGCTGATAGCTGGCAAACGCAGGGTCCGAAGACTTGAACCAGCAGACATTGGCATTGAGCATGATGCGTTCCATCGTCGACAGGGCGCTGTGATCGGTCGCGATGATGCTCGGCGGACGCGGGCCGCAAGAGGTGATCAATAGCCCAAGCATCGCGATAGCGGCGGCGGAGTAAAGTCCTGTCAGGAGGCGAGGGCGCATCAATCTCTTTCCAATGAGGCGGTTAGGGCTGGTCTGCCGGGTCGCATTCCGGCGCCCTGCTGTTCGATCCAAAAACGCCGATTTTATGGTTCTGACGGCAGGCTGGCCTATCAGGCCGCGATCACGCCAAGCGCGGACGCAAACAGACCGCGACCGTCGCTGCCGCCATGAGCCGCCTCGATCAGATTTTCTGGATGCGGCATCATGCCGAGCACGTTGCCCTTGGCGTTCATGACCCCGGCGATGTCGTTGACCGAGCCGTTGGGGTTGGTGCCTTCGGCGTAGCGGAAGACCACCTGGCCATTATCCTCGATAGCCTTCAGCGTTTCGGCATCCGCGAAATAATTGCCGTCGTGATGTGCGACTGGGCTGCGGATGACCTGGCCTTTGGCATAGGCGGACGTGAAGTCCGTTTCGGCATTGACGACTTCCAGCTTCACTTCGCGGCAGACGAATTTCAGCGAAGCGTTGCGCATCAACGCGCCCGGCAGCATGCCGGCTTCGAGCAGAATCTGGAAACCGTTGCAGACGCCCAAGACCTTGACGCCCTTGTCGGCCTTGTCCTTGATCGCCTGCACGATCGGCATGCGGGCGGCGATCGCGCCGCAGCGCAGATAATCGCCATAGGAGAAGCCGCCGGGAATGACGATCAGGTCGACATCCGGAATCTCGGTCTCCGTCTGCCAGACCGTCATGGGCGCATGGCCGGAAATCTTGGTCAGCGCCGCGATCATGTCGCGATCGCGATTGAGGCCGGGGAGTTGGACGACTGCTGATTTCATGATGCTGTTCCCGCAATAGGCAAAGGGATAATCGCTGGAAGTGCTTCGTGAGCCATACTCCATTGCCTCGGGCAAAGGAAGAATGGCTCACGAAAGAGGACAATCAGTCGATCGAAATGCTGAAGTTCTCGATGACCGTATTGGCGAGAAGCTTCTCGCACATGGCCTTCAGATCGGCTTCGGCCTTGTTCTTGTCGGTGCCTTCAAGCTCGAGATCGAAGACCTTGCCTTGGCGGACCTGATGGACGCCGTCAAAGCCGAGTGCGCCAAGCGCGCCTTCGATTGCCTTGCCCTGCGGATCGAGAACGCCGTTCTTCAGCGTGACGGTTACACGAGCCTTGATCACGATTGTCCTTTCTGAACTTACTTGACGAGAACCGGGCCCGTGCCGCGCACGGGTTCGTTTTCATTGATGATGCCGAGGCGGCGAGCCACTTCCGAATAGGCTTCGAGCAGGCCGCCCATGTCGCGACGGAAGCGGTCCTTGTCCATCTTCTCGTGGGTTTCGATGTCCCAGAGACGGCAAGAGTCCGGCGAGATTTCGTCGGCGAGGATGATGCGCATCATGTCGCCTTCGAACAGGCGGCCGCATTCGATCTTGAAATCGACGAGCTGGATGCCGACGCCGAGAAAAAGGCCGGTCATGAAGTCGTTTACGCGGATGGCGAGCGCCATGATGTCATCGAGCTCGGCCGGATTGGCCCAGCCGAAGGCGGTGATGTGCTCTTCGGAGACCATCGGATCTTCGAGCGCATCGGACTTATAGTAGAATTCGATGATCGAGCGGGGCAGGACCACGCCTTCCTCGATGCCGAGGCGCTTGGCGAGCGAGCCGGCGGCGACGTTGCGCACGACGATCTCGAGCGGAATCATCTCCACTTCCTTGATCAGCTGCTCGCGCATGTTGAGGCGGCGGATGAAATGGGTGGGAATGCCGATCTTGTTCAGATGGCTGAAGATATACTCGCAGATGCGATTGTTCAGAACACCCTTGCCATCGATGACTTCGTGCTTCTTCTTGTTGAAGGCGGTGGCGTCGTCCTTGAAGAACTGGATCAGCGTGCCCGGCTCAGGCCCCTCGTAAAGGATCTTGGCCTTGCCCTCGTAAATACGGCGGCGACGGTTCATTGGTATTCTTCTCTGTCTTTGGCGCTCATGGGACAGCGCAAGTGGATCGTATGTGGGCGTCCCCATAACGGATAAGAAGCGAATTCACAATCCGCCTGCGCCTCCTTCCTCGGAATTCCGGCCTCGGCGGGGTGCCAATGCCAGATTCGGGGTCCAGTCATGACCTGTTTTACAGGTTTTTATCTGACGATGGAATGAAGGTGCCGGGTACTTCACAGGCTAGTGAGGCGAGGCATGCCTCTATTCATCGTCACGCTGCGATAATACTACGGCTTCAGCTGGCTGAGAAACTTCGAAAAGACCATTGTGCCTTCCGGCCAGGGGCCGTGACCGGATTCGGTATTGATATGACCGGATTCGCCGGCATCGATCAGGAGCGAGCCCCAGCTGTTGGCAATATCGTCGGCGTGCTCATAGGTGCCGAAGGGATCGTTGCGGCTGGCAATCGTGATCGACGGGAACGGCAGGGGATCGCGCGGGTAGGGACCGAACGTCATCAGATGCTTGGGCCGGATGCCAGGATTGGCGACATCCGGCGGCGCGACCAGGAAGGCGCCTGCGACCTTGTTGCGGAAATGCGGGATTGCATGGATCACCGAGGGAACGCCGAGGGAATGCGCGACCAGCACGACGGGCTTGTCCGAGGCATTCACTTCTTCCGCAATGCGGGCCACCCAATCGTCGCGCACGGGCTTCGACCATTCAGCCTGTTCCACGCGCCGCGCGGTCGAGAGCTTCTGCTCCCAGCGGGTCTGCCAGTGGTCGGGGCCGGAATTCGTATAGCCGGGGATGATGAGGATGTTTGCGTCGGAGGCTTTCATGATTTCGCCGATGTGGAAAAGGGGAGCTCAACTGTCAAGGGAAAAGGCGACAATTGCGACAAAATTTGCTATGATTACTGCTGCCGGTAGCGAATGACGATGTCGGCGACCCGTTTTGCCGCCATCTTGCACCGCCAACCGAGCACCACGGTTGAGGAGGAGAGCATTATGACGGCCTTTCACGTCATGGCTGGAGCAGACCACACTTTTACGCGTCCCGCCATCCGTAAGATCGCTATCGCCGATCTCGTCGATGCCCTGAAAATGGGACTTGACGATTTCAGCGAAAAGCCATCGCATTATGTCTTCTTGTGCCTGATGTATCCGATTGCCGGCATTGCGCTTGCGATATGGAGCACTGACCAGAATCTACTGCCATTGCTGTTTCCGCTGATGTCCGGTTTCGCTCTGCTCGGACCCTTGGCCGCGATCGGTCTCTACGAGATCAGCCGACGGCGTGAAAAGGGGCAAGATACGTCGTGGAGCCATGCGTTCGACGTGCGCTTTTCACCGGCGCTGCCGTCGATTATCGTTGCCGGCCTCATGCTGTTCGGCCTGTTCATTGTCTGGCTCTTCGTGGCGCGGAATATCTATTTCATCTACTTCGGCGATGGTGTCCCTCCAACGCTTTCATCCTTCGTCTCGAGCGTGCTGACGACGCGGGAAGGCATGGCGATGATGCTTTGGGGCGACCTGATCGGCTTCGTCTTTGCGCTCGTGGCCCTGGCGACCACGGTCGTTACGTTCCAGCTGCTACTTGACCGTGACGTCGGTGTCGTCGCCGCGATCGATGCGAGTATCCGGGCGACGCTGACCAATCCGGTGCCGATCGCCGTCTGGGGCTTGATCGTGGCGGCGCTGCTCGTTGTCGGCACCATCCCGATCTTTGTCGGGCTGGCAGTCGTCATGCCGATCCTCGGCCATGCGTCCTGGCATCTCTATCGCAAGCTGATTGTGACTGAGAGCCGGACGAAGCCGGCATAGGCCGAAGCCGTCATCATTGGAACCGCGGGGCGGTTTTCACGTTGATCCGCATCACAAGGAGATGCGGATCATGGCGCGACTTACCCATATTTTCACCCGTTTCGCAGTCGTGGTTTCGGAATGGACTGGCAAGCCGGTCATTTTCGTGCTGGCGCTGCTTTCGGTGGTTCTTTTGGGGAGCCACCGGGCCAATCTTCGGTTACTCCGACACATGGCAGCTGGTCATCAACACCAGCACGACGATCGTCACCTTCCTGATGGTTTTTCTGCTGCAGAATGCACAGATGCGCGATACGCGGGCCATCCAGGCCAAGCTCAACGAACTCATCCTGACGAGCGCGGCCGAGAACCGCTTTGTCGGGATCGAGAATCTTGACGAAGAGGATTTGAAGCACCTCGACCGGCTGGTCGAAAAGGCGGCAAAGCGCGAACCTGAACAACATCAGGACAAGGCTGGCGAGAGCATCGAGCATGACCGCGCTATCGCGGCCACATCCGCCAACAACAGAAAGAGGCGGCGCGTCAGCCGCACCGCCTCAAGCAAAGCAAAATCAGAAACGGAAAACTCTAGCCGAAAACCCGCTTGAAGATCGTGTCGACATGCTTGGTGTGGTAGCCAAGGTCGAATTTTTCGCGGATATCTGCTTCCGAGAGAGCCGCACGCACTTCCTGGTCGGCCAGCAATTCCTCGAGGAAGTCCTTGCCTTCCTCCCAAACCTTCATGGCGTTGCGCTGGACCAGGCGATAGGAATCTTCGCGGGAGACGCCGGCCTGGGTTAGCGCCAGCAGCACGCGCTGCGAATGAACAAGCCCGCGGAACTTGTTCAGATTCTTCACCATATTGTCCGGATAGACGAGCAGTTTGTCGATGACGCTGGTGATGCGGGCCAGCGCGAAATCGAGCGTGACGGTCGCGTCCGGGCCGATCATGCGTTCGACGGAGGAGTGCGAGATATCGCGCTCATGCCAGAGAGCGACATTTTCCATGGCCGGGATCGAATAGGAGCGGACCATGCGGGCGAGGCCCGTCAGGTTTTCCGTCAGGACCGGATTGCGCTTGTGCGGCATGGCGGAGGAGCCCTTCTGGCCCGGCGAGAAATATTCTTCGGCTTCCAGAACTTCGGTGCGCTGCAGATGGCGGATTTCGGTGGCGAGACGCTCGATCGAGGAGGCGACGACGCCGAGTGTCGCGAAGAACATCGCATGACGGTCGCGCGGGATGACCTGGGTCGAAACCGGCTCCGGCTTCAGCCCGAGCGCGGCTGCGACATGCTCCTCGACGCGCGGGTCGATGTTGGCGAAGGTGCCGACGGCGCCGGAGATCGCGCAGGTTGCGACTTCCTCGCGGGCGGCGATCAGGCGCTGCTTGCAGCGTTCGAATTCGGCATAGGCGAGCGCCAGCTTGACGCCGAAGGTCGTGGGTTCGGCATGGATGCCGTGCGAGCGGCCGATGGTGACGGTGTCCTTATGCTCGAAGGCACGACGCTTCAGGGCTTCCAGCAGCTTGTCGATATCGGCGAGCAGCAGGTCGCTGGCGCGCACGAGCTGGACGTTGAAGCACGTATCGAGAACGTCGGAGGAGGTCATGCCCTGGTGCACGAAACGGGCGTCCGGCCCGACGATTTCGGCCAGATGCGTCAGGAAGGCGATGACGTCGTGCTTGGTCACTGCTTCGATCTCGTCGATGCGGGCGACGTCGAACGTGGCCTTGCCGCCCTTTTCCCAGATGGTATCCGCTGCCGACTTCGGAATGACGCCGAGCGCGGCCAGTGCGTCACAGGCATGGGCCTCGATCTCGAACCAGATACGGAACTTGGTTTCAGGAGACCAGATGGCGACCATTTCCGGTCGGGAGTAGCGCGGGATCATAGGCTCAAAGCTTTCTTGGCTGACGGAAAGGGAGAACTCGGCGCCCCCATAACAAAGACGGGCGGCAATCACAATGTTTCATGGGCACAATGTTTCAGGGCCTCAATCTCTCTGCCGCGCAAGATAGGCCGAAACAACGATCAGGCATAGGAGGCCGAGCGGCAAAAACAGAGCGAGGCCGAGGACGGCGAACTGGTAGACGGCGCTGGCGCCGGTAAACAGGAACTGGAAGATCCAGATAAGCGAACCGAATGGTGCATGCCAGCGCGAGTAGAACCAGCGATAGTCCATGGCGAAAAGGAAGGCCGTCATCGCTGCGGTGCCGATAGAGAGGGCCAGAAAGAAGGCGGCAAAACGCGCGCTGGTCGGCCGCTGACGGGCAAAACGCCGGGTGGGCGGCACAAGGATGGACCAGGCGAGGGCGCCGCCGAAGAAGTAGATGAGTGTGAGGGCGGTGATGTGGCTGGTCAGAAGGCCATTGCGAAAATAGAGGGTGACAAGTGCCGAGGCGGCCGTGGCCGCGCCCCAACCGATCGCGCCAACGAACACTTCCAAGCAATGCGAGGCGACGGTCCGTGCCCGGCCCGTCGCTATTAGAACGTTGGTTGGATTAGTTTGATCCAACGCGGCCTCGTTCGGCGGCCGCCCTGAGATCGCCTACCGTCTGACGGTAGGCGTCGACCGATTCGCCCTTGAAGATCGCCGAGCCGGCAACGAGCACATTGGCACCGGAAGCGGTGATCAGAGGGGCTGTTTCAACCGAGACGCCGCCATCGACTTCCAATTCGATCGGGCGGTCACCGATCAGGGACTTGGCGCTGCGGATTTTATCAGCCATGGCAGGGATGAACTTCTGGCCGCCAAAGCCGGGATTAACCGACATGATCAGGATCAGGTCGATATCGTCGAGGACGTTTTCCAGCACGGAAAGCGGCGTTGCCGGATTGAGGGTGACGCCGACCTTCTTGCCGAGATGGCGGATCGTCTGCAGCGAGCGGTGCAGATGCACGCCGGCTTCGGCATGGACCGTGATACGGTCGCAACCAGCCTTGGCGAAGGCTTCCAGATAGGGATCGGCCGGCGAAATCATCAGATGGCAGTCGAAGGTAGCGGTCGTGTACGGACGCAATGCCTTGATGACATCGGCGCCGAAGGAGATGTTCGGCACGAAATGGCCGTCCATGACATCGAGATGGATCCAGTCGGCGCCGGCTTCGGTCACATCCTTGACTTCCTGCCCGAGCTTAGCGAAGTCGGCGGCGAGAATGGAAGGGGCAATACGGATCGGCAAGGTCATGGGTGGCTGAGCTCCAACTGATTATTTCGCGCCTGGATTACCACCGCTGCAACGGGCAAACAACCGCCAGAGCGGCTTGCCATCAGTTCGATGGCGTCACCGGCACGAAGGCATTGCCCCGCCATTCCAGCAGGCGATAGGGGTTTTCGGTCAATTCGTGGTTTTGTCCAAATGAGATCGGGCCGATCATTGTCTGGAAAACCGTTCCGACGAGCTTTTCGGCAATGGGTTTACTGTCCGTCTTGGCGCCGTCGGCTGCCTGGCTGGCAATCTGAGCCGCAGCCGCAGCCGGTAGGGTATATCCATCAGGTTCGATGCCACCTGCGCGCATCGCCTGCACAGTGGGCTGGGCTGCCGGCAGGCTGGCATAGTCGGGCAGCGCAATTGCCTGCACACCCTCCAGCAGGGGCAGGGGCTGATCTGCGGCGCGCATGGCGTCGCCGCCCATCAGGACCAGCGGGATGTTCTCGCTTTTCGCGTCGCGGGCGATCACGGCGACATCGCTGCGATCGCCGCCGACGAAGACGCGTGCTGCGCCTGCCTTCTTCAGTCGTCGCACGAGGGCGATCTGCTGGTCCTGGCCGGGACGGTACGTATCGGTGAAAACGGGCTTCAGACCTTTTTCCTCTAGCGCGTTGCGGATCGCGCCGACGAGTTCGCGGCCGTGTATCGTGCCGTCATCGATCAGTGCCATCGGCTCTGCAGCCCAATTCTTCAGAATGGTATCGATGGCCACGGCCGCCTCGGCGCTATCGACCGGCGCGAGGCGAAACAGGGACCAGCTATTCTTCAACGCATCTTCCATGAGAATGCGCGAGCGAACGGAAACGGTGATGACGGGAATGCCGGCATCCTTGAGACGCGGCAGCGCGCCCTCCAGGGTCTCCGTGCAGAGAAAGCCGATTGCGACTTGTGCATTGGCAGCCACCAGCGCTTCAGCGGCGGCTCGGCCGCCATCCTCCGTACAAGGCTCGTTGACGACAGTTGCCGTATCCTTTTGCGCCTGGATCTGGAAATTTGCGCCGGCTATTATCTCTGCCCCGAGCGCCGCGAAATTACCCTCCTGCGGTGCCACGACGCCGATGTGAATTCCTGCGGCATAGCTGCTGCCGGCTGCCGAAAGCAGCGCAAACAGGAGCGGAAGGCGGCGCAGAACGTTCATCGATGGAGTATCCCGGACAATTTTCCTGCCCTATTTATCCGTCTGCAGGGCATCGTCAAAGAAAAAGCAGCAAAATCACTCTGTTTTCAATAATGCTATTGTAGAAAAGCTAACATCTGATCGTCATATTGAATGGTAGGCAAGCACGCCTCAACAAAGGGAGACGGTGGTGCTAGACAGGCAACGTATGGACCCGGCGCTTTATCGCGATGCCATGAGCCGTTTTGCGGGGCATGTGCAACTGGTGACGACGGCGCTCGGTGCGGAGCGACGTGGCGTGACGATCACAGCCGCGTGCTCGGTGTCGGATAGCCCGGCGACGGTTCTGATCTGCCTCAACAACAGCAACGCCAAGAACGAGATCTTTTTCAAAAGTGGCATCTTCGCCATGAATACGCTCGGCGCGGATCATCAAGCCCTGGCCGACGCCTTTTCCGGCAAGACACCACTGACCGTCGATGAACGCTTCGCTGCCGGCAGGTTCGAGACGCTGGTCACGGGCGCGCCGGTGCTTGCCGATGCGCTCGCGGCCTTCGATTGCCGCGTGCTCGAGATCAAGCAGGCCTCCACGCACAACATCATCTTCGGCGAAGTGATGGCCATACGCTACAGCGAACCGAAGCCGGCACTCCTCTATATGAACCGGGGCTATCACACGCTATAACCCCTGCAAGGGAGTTATCATGGCGGATCAGACATTACCTTCGCTGCCGAGTTCGATCGATGAGACGATGGCGTTGCTCGGCGCTCATGACTATCTGGCCGGACGCGCGCTCGGCACCGTTTTGTTTCTCGCATTGAAGATGAAGCGGCCGCTCTTTCTGGAGGGCGAGGCCGGCGTCGGCAAAACCGAGATCGCCAAGGTTCTGGCGAAGGCGCTCGACCGGCCGCTCATCCGGCTGCAATGCTATGAAGGACTGGATGTTTCCTCGGCCGTCTATGAATGGAACTATCCGGCGCAGATGCTGGAAATTCGCCTCGCTGAAGCGTCCGGCCTTACCGACCGGGACCGTATCGAGGCCGATATCTTTTCCGAGCGCTATCTGATCCGCCGGCCGGTATTGCAGGCACTGTCCGGTGTCGGCGGTCGGGCGCCAGTCTTCCTGATCGACGAGCTTGATCGCACCGACGAGGCTTTCGAGGCCTTCCTGCTGGAAGTGCTGTCCGATTTTCAGGTGACGGTGCCGGAGCTCGGGACCATCCGGGCGGCCGAACCGCCCATCGTCATCATCACCACTAACCGGACGCGCGAAGTCCATGACGCCTTGAAACGGCGCTGTCTCTATCATTGGGTCGATTATCCTGAGGCCGAGCAGGAGCTTGAGATCATCCGCCGTAAGGTGCCCGGCTGCAATGAAGCGCTGTCGCGCCAGATCGTCGCCTATGTGCAGAGGCTGCGCACGCTCGACCTTTTCAAGAACCCGGGCGTCGCCGAGACGATCGACTGGGCGACGGCCCTGACTGAACTTGATCGGCTGGCGCTCGATCCGGAAACCGTTTCGGATACGCTGGGCACCCTGCTGAAATATCAGGACGATATCGCTCGCATTCAGGGCGCCGAGGGCAAGCGTGTGTTGGATGAAGTCAAATCCGAACTGCTGGCGGGATGAGCCATGGAGCCGGGTGCGCAGGAGGGCATTATTGTTGCGTCGTCACCACCCGGTGACGGGCGTCTTGCCGATAATATCGTGCTGTTCGGCCGGGCGTTGCGCAAGGCCGGGCTAAAGATCGGACCGGGGGCGATTGCTGACGCCATAGAAGCGGTCAAGGCTATCGGCATCGGTTCCCGCGAGGAATTTCACGCCGCCCTGTGTTCGATCTTCGTCAAGCGCCATGAGGATCTTGCGGTATTTGACGAGGCATTCCGTCTGTTCTGGCGCTCGCGCGATCTCGTCGCCAAGATGATTGCGATGATGTCGCCCGTTGCACCCGACCACCGGCAGAAGGAAAAACCGAAGCCGGGCGAGAGCCGGGCAAGCGATGCCTTGCTCAGTGACCGTGACGAACGACGTCCGCAGCGTGAGGCGCCTGATATCGAAATAGATTCGCGATTTACCAGCTCCGGCAGTGAGGTACTGCGCCATCTGGATTTCGCCCAGATGTCGGCGGCGGAGATTGCCGTCGCCAAGAAGGAGCTGGGGAAGTTGCAACTGCCGCTGGACCGCGTGCGCACGCGCCGTTTCGCACCGTCACGCACAGCGGCCAAGGTCGATCCACGCGCGACGATGCGCTTGGCGCTACGGACGGGCGGAGCGTTGATCCTGCCACGCTTTCGACGGCCGAAGGAAATTCAGCCGCCACTGGTCGTGCTGGCCGATATCTCCGGCTCGATGAGCCAGTACACGCGTATCTTCCTGCATTTCCTGCACGTGCTGACTGAGCGGCGGCGGCGTGTTCATACATTCCTGTTCGGAACGCGCCTGACCAACGTGACACGGGCAATGCGCCACAAGGACCCGGATCAGGCACTGGACGAATGTGCGGTGGCGGTGCGCGACTGGTCGGGTGGAACGCGGATCGGCGAGACGCTGAAGGAGTTCAACAGGCTATGGGCGCGCCGGGTGCTCGGGCAGGGCGCGATCGTGCTGTTGATCACCGATGGGCTGGAGCGCGAAGGCGTGGAATTGCTCAGTGCGGAGATGGATCGCCTGCATCGCTCCTGTCGGCGGCTGATCTGGCTCAATCCGCTTCTGCGCTTCGAGGGTTTCGAGGCTCGGGCCCGCGGTGTAAAAGCAATGCTGCCGCATGTTGACGAATTCCGTCCCGTTCACAATCTATTATCTCTGGCCGATCTCGTATCGGCTCTCACCGCCGGCCGCTCGGACACTTATGATCCCAGGCGGTTTCTCGGCAAGCAATGAGGCTCCGATGTCAGATATATCCGAAAGTCTGGATCCGCTCGTGATTGCGGAGGAATGGGTGTCGGCAGGCCGCAACGTGGCCATGGCGACCGTTGTCGATACCTGGGGTTCGGCGCCACGCCCATCCGGTAGCCATCTCGTGATCGATGGGGAGGGAAATTTCCATGGGTCGGTTTCCGGCGGCTGCGTCGAAGGTGCCGTCATCACCGAGGCGCTCGACGTCATCGAAACGGGCAAGTCGCGCATGCTGGAATTCGGCGTCGCCGATGAGACGGCTTGGCGGGTCGGCCTTTCCTGCGGCGGCCGCATCCGCGTCTATGTCGAAAGGCTCGGCTGATGGACCGGCAGATACTGGCGCGGCTGAACGAGATGCGGCGCAAGCGGCACGCGGCGATCCTCGTCACCGATCTCTCCGGAGGCCCCGATCGGCTTATCGTCGAAGGTGATGCGCTGGACGGCGTGCTCGCCGATGCCGCTGCAGCAGCATTCCGTTCCGGCAAGTCCGCGGCACTCGATCTCGGCGGCCAGAGCCTGTTCTTCAACGTACATCTGCCACCACCGCGCATCGTTATCATCGGCGCCGTGCATATCAGCCAGATTCTCGCGCGGATGGGGGCGCTTGCCGACTTCGATGTGACGATCATTGATCCGCGCACCGCCTTTGCCACGCCGGAGCGCTTCGAAGGCATCGATCTCATCGCCGACTGGCCCGTGGATGCGCTGAAAGAGCGGCCGCTCGACAGCTATATGGCGCTGGTGGCGGTAACCCATGATCCGAAGATCGATGACGAGCCGATTATTCAGGCGTTGAAGACGAACTGTTTTTATATTGGCGCGCTCGGCAGTCGCAAGACGCACGCCGGCCGCCTGGAACGCTTGAGGCGGGAAGGCTTGAGCGACGCCGAGCTCGCCCGCATCCATGCGCCGATCGGGCGTGCCATCGGCGCTGCCAGCCCGGCCGAAATTGCGGTTGCCATCCTGGCGGAGATCATCGGCTCGCTTCGTGGGCGCGATGTCTCGTCGCCAAAGGGCGTTGCGCCATGATCTTCGGTGAGTTCTTGACGGCGGAGGCGGAGGGCGCGGTTCTCGCGCATTCAATCCGGCTGACCAATGGTAGTTTTTCCAAGGGACATCGGCTTGGCGGCGAAGATATAGAGCAACTCGCCGCTGCCGGAATTGACCGCGTTATCGCTGCGCGCATCGAACCGGGCGATCTCATGGAAGACGAGGCAGCCGAGCAATTGGCCCGAGCTGTCGCGCCCGATCATCTGACGTTCTCTGAAGCGGCGACAGGGCGGGTGAATGTTTACAGCGCCGTTGACGGTCTGTTCGTTGCAGATCGCATGGCGGTCGATCGGATCAACAGTCTCGACCCGGCGATCACCCTTGCCTGTCTTGCAGACCATGTACCTGTGCGAGCCGGCGACATGGTGGCGACCTTCAAGATCATTCCGCTCGCCGTTTCCGGAGCCAAAATCGCTGCTGGTGTCGAAATTCTCCGGCGGATGCCAGCTTTCGAGGTCAAGCCCTTCTTGCCGCATGCCGTTTCGCTTGTCGCCACGGAGCTGCCGTCGCTGAAGGCCTCGGTCATGGACAAGACGGCCCGCATCCTTTCGCAGCGGCTGCAGCCTTCGGGCAGCGTGCTGCAGCGGGAAGAGCGTGTTGCCCATAGAGCGGCCGATGTTGCCGGCGCGATCCGTCGCGCTCTCGCCGCGCAGGACAGGCTTGCGAAACTGGTAATCGTTTTCGGGGCGTCGGCGGTCATCGACGCGGGCGACGTCATTCCGGCGGCAATCCGGCTTGCCGGCGGCGAGGTCATTCAGGTCGGCATGCCCGTCGATCCGGGCAATCTGTTGGTGATGGGCAGGGTGGGCGACGTCTATGTCGTCGGGGCGCCGGGATGCGCGCGCAGCCCGAAGGAGAATGGCTTCGACTGGGTGCTGGATCGTATATTAGCCGGAGAACGACCGACGCCGCAGGATATCACCGGCATGGGCGTTGGAGGGCTGCTCATGGAAATTCAATCACGGCCACGGCCGCGCGACATTGCCGCTAAGCCGGCGGCTGAAATATCGGTCGCCGTCGTCCTGCTGGCTGCCGGCAAGGCGAGCCGAATGGGCAAGGGTGGTTCGCACAAGCTACTGGCGGAATTCGATGGCGTGCCTCTGGTACGCCGTTCGGCATCCATCGCCATCGCAAGCGGCGTATCGGATATCGTTGCCGTCACCGGGCACCGGTGCGATGAGATCGAAACCGCACTAAGTGGTCTCGCCGTCGAGGTCGTACTCAATCCGGATTATGCGTCGGGCATGGCCAGTTCGCTGGTTGCAGGCGTCGGTACCCGGGCAGCCCAAAGGGCCGATGGTGTTCTCATCATGCTGGCCGATATGCCCGGTGTCACAAGCGAGGATCTGAAAGCCTTGATATCAGCCTTTCGTCAGGCGAACGGCCAGGCGATCGTGCGGGCGGTATCGGGCGGCAAGCGCGGCAATCCCGTTATACTTCCCCGCTCCGTTTTGAACGCCGTAATGCGGCTGGAGGGCGATGTAGGCGCTCGCCATATTATCGAGACATCGGGTCTTCCGGTCATTGATGTCGAGATCGGCGAGGCGGCACATCTCGATGTCGATACGCCTGAGGCCGTTGTCGCGGCCGGCGGAGTTTTGAAGGGGTAGGGTAGAGAATGGACAATATCGATATCGAGGAGATGTTTCAGTCGCTCGGGCCGATCACCATCAAACGGATGTTCGGCGGCAAGGGCATCTACCATATGGGTCGGATCCTGGCGCTGGAGGTGGGTGACGAAATCCTTCTGAAGGCGGACGATACCAGTGCTTCCGAATTCGAAGCGGCAGGTGCGCGGCGCTGGGCCTACGAGGGCAAGAAAGGCAAGGCCGTCAACATGCCCTATTGGTCGATACCCGACGATGCGTTCGACGATCCGGATGAAATGGCGCGTTGGGTGCGACTTGCCTATGAGGCCGCGCTTCGCTCGGAGAAGTAGGTCTTAGCGAAAGTCTTCTTCGCTCAAATGGGCGATGGTTGCCTTGGCGAACTCGGAAAGCTGCACCGGCAATTCGTTTCGGCCGAACCATCCGAAATCGGAGAGCTTATCCGGTTCCATCAGCCGTGGTTCGCCGGAAAAGTCCCGGCAGATATAGATGAGCGAGATCCAGTGCTGCCGATCGGCCTCAATGATGACTTCCTCAGTGCAGAGATAATCGATTTCACCGATGGAGAGGCCGCTTTCCTCTTCGGCTTCGCGAACGGCGGCGCTGGCCGCCGGTTCCATATGATCCACCTTGCCGCCGACGATACTCCAGCATCCGGCTTCCGGAGCCTTGAGGCGCCGGTAGAGCAAAAGCTTGCCGTCCCGCAAGATTGCGAGACCGGTTCCTAGTCCTGGGAAATCGATGCCGGGCTTGCCCAATATTCAAATCCCGAGATTGGACGCAACATCCGGCAAGCCGATCTGCTGCGTATCTGAACTGGATATATCAGGCCTTGGCGTTTGCCACGATGAGCATGAAAGCGGGAATATCGTCGCCAAAGCCAACCGGAGTCGGGCCATCATCCTGATCGCGATAACGGTTGCGGCGCTCGCGATGATCGTCATTGGCAGCGGGGAAAGGCCGGTGGCTGTTGCGAGAACCGTTATGGGACCTGTTATTGTTGTTCTCAGACTTGCGCTCGTTCTTCACGCTTTCGGCCTTTGTTGGTGCTGCTTCGATCGCTACGACGTCATTATCCTCGACGTCGATATCAGATTTATGACTCGAGGCGCTGCGGCCTCCACGGCTGCGATCACGATCGCGGCCCTTGCTCTTTTGATCACGGCGGCGGGAAGACCGATTGTCGTCTGCGCTCTCGTCTGCAGGCGGCAGAGCCGAAAGATCGCCGTTCAGCCATTGGACATCTTCGCCGATCAGCTTCTCGATGGCATCGACATGCTTGGTGTCGCGCTTCGTCACGAGAGTGAATGCAGCGCCGGAACGACCGGCGCGACCGGTGCGGCCGATGCGATGGACATAGTCTTCCGAATGGATCGGAACATCGAAATTGAAGACGTGACCGACATCGGGAAGATCGAGACCCCGAGCTGCGACGTCGGAGGCGACGAGAAGCTGGATCTGTCCGTCCCGGAAGTTCTGCAACATCGTCGTGCGCGAACGCTGATCCATGTCGCCGTGCAGCGCGCCGACAGAAAAGCCGTGGCGTTCGAGCGAGCGGAAGAGATCGGCCACATCCTTCTTGCGATTGCAGAAGATGATCGCGTTCTTCAGATCCGTCTGTGCGCGGATAAGATCGCGCAGGGTAGCGCGCTTCTCGTAATCCTTACCGTGCGAGGCAACGAAGCGCTGCGTCACGGTCTTGGCGGTAGATGCCGGCTTGGCGACTTCGACGCGCTCCGGGTTCTGCAGGAAGCGATCGGCCAGCTTCTGGATTTCCGGCGGCATGGTTGCCGAGAAGAAGAGCGTCTGACGTGTGAAGGGGATGAGCTTGGCAATGCGCTCGATGTCCGGGATGAAACCCATGTCGAGCATGCGGTCGGCTTCGTCGATGACGAAGATCTCGACGGCGCTCATCAGCAGCTTGCCGCGTTCGAAATGATCCAGCAGGCGGCCGGGCGTACAGATTAGCACATCGGCGCCACGCTCGAGCTTGCGGTCCTGCTCTTCGAAGGAAACGCCGCCGATCAGAAGGGCGATGTTCAGGCGGTGGTTCTTGCCGTACTTCTCGAAGTTTTCGGCGACCTGCGCGGCGAGTTCGCGCGTCGGCTCCAGAATGAGCGTGCGCGGCATACGAGCGCGAGCGCGTCCCTTTTCGAGCAGCGTCAGCATCGGCAGCACGAAGGACGCGGTCTTGCCGGTCCCTGTCTGGGCAATGCCGCAGATGTCGCGGCGCTGAAGCGCAAAGGGGATTGCACCGGCCTGGATAGGAGTCGGTGTGGTGTAGCCCGCGTCAGTCACCGCGGAAAGGACTTTTTGGCTCAGGCCAAGGTCAGCAAATGTTGTCAAAGGGAAATCTAATTCCGTCTTGGTTCAGTCGAACACCATGAGTCGACACACAGGAGCGTGCCGCAATGCAGCGCGACATAGAACCAAATACCCGTGAAGTCAAGGAAAGCAGGCGCTTCAACAGGCCTGAAGTTCATTCATAACGCAATTTTTGGATTAGTGCCATCTTTGTTGCGCGTTTGTCACAATTCCAGCAGCTAAATTGCGCCCAATCCGCTGATGTAACTTGCGAGTTTCGTACCAGCACCGATGAAATACATCGGGTCTATGGCATGTCCGTTCTCGCGCACTTCATAATGCAGATGCGTTCCCGTCGAGCGCCCGGTGCTGCCGGCAAGACCGATCGCATCGCCGGCGCTGACCTTGTCGCCGACTTTGACGAGCACCTGTTCCATATGTCCATAACGGGTGGAGATGCCGTCGCCGTGGTCGATCTCTACCATGTTGCCGTAGCCGCCAGTCCAGCCCGCCGAAACCACCTTGCCGGGGGCGGTGGCCTTGACCTTCTCACCGGGGCTGAAATGGAAGTCGGTACCGGTATGGAGAGCCAGCATGCCGAAGAAGGGATCCTTGCGGTTGCCAAAAGGGCTGGTGATAAGCTTGCCCGGCGCCGGGTTGCGGAAAGGCAGGCTTTCGGCTGCGCCCCGCACTGTTTCCAGACGTGTCAAGGCGGTATCGAGCTCCGCCATGGATCGCTCGAACTGGTCGATATTCTCAGGCGGCACATAAGGGCCGCCCACACCGCTATCCGTATCTTCACGCGCAATGCCCGCGATCTCGTTCGGCACCTTGATGCCGACATTCTGCATGATCAACTGGATCGAAGTCGCGGTTTCGGATGCATCGGCGGTGAGATTGCGGATGCGGGACAATTGATCCTGTTCGATATGCTTCAGCGACAGCGTCACCTTGGAGAAAACCCGGTCGGCACGGTCGGCGACAGTTTCGGGGGCAGGGACGTAGGCAAGCGTGGAGTTGTCGGGTGTGGCGTCAGCCGGCTTGCCGCTCAGGAGAAGCTTTTCGATTGCCTTGGGTGACGTCAGCTGGGCATGTTCATTCTTTGGCGCGGCAGAGTTGGCATCCGTATGCGCGTTCTTATCGGTCAGGCCGGAGTTCTCCGCCCGGTCGAGAAGAGTGCTGAGCTTGCCGTTGCGTGAGGAGAGTTGCTGCTGCTGTTCGATCAGCTTGTCGACCTTCTCCTCCACGACCTGCTGATCCAGGAGTTGACGCGAGGTAACACGGTCGACCTGCGCCCGCAGCGCGGCGATGCGATCTTCATAGTCATATTGCATGCGCGCCTGGCGAGCCATCGTCGCGCCGATGAGATCGTCGCGAAGTACAAGATAGGAGGTTGCAAGCAGATAGCCGATCGAGAAGACCCCGACCATGCAGACGGTAACGGCAGCCATCCACGGGCGCACGGTCATATGGCGCACGGTATCGCCGCTCGCCAGAATAATGGTGTGATGTCGCTGTTGCTTGCCGAAAACCCGGTTTTGAGGCTTGGCTGTCACCGAGAATCTCCCAATCGGCGCGTATTGGCACCCAAGGGAAGTACACGGCATTATGGTTAACGAATGCTTTCTTTTGCAGTATTAGATGCTGGAAAAACTGCTTGTTATCAGTATATCAGGCATTGCTTGTGGACGTCAGGGAACGGTAGAAGGATGGCGTCAGCCCGGCTTCCGCCCGCGCGATGTCATTGAAGGGAGCTTTCAGCGAACCACGGAAATTGGCGCGCACCAGCTCCTGGAAAGTTCGGGCCGGATCGCGTTTTTCCCGCGCGCACAGGAAGCGGAACCATTTGGCGCCGACGGCGACATGGCCTTTCTCGTCATTGTAGATGACGTCGAGTATGGCGGCACTCTCCAGGTCGCCGGTTTCACGCATTTTGGCCTGCAGCGCGGGCGTCACGTCGAGGCCCCTGGCTTCGAGAATCAGTGGTACCACGGCCAAGCGGGCTGTGAGATCCGTGCGGGTCGCATGGGCAGCCTGCCAGAGGCCGTCATGGGCGGGTAGATCGCCATAATCCGCGCCGAGTTCCCGCAGGCGAGCCCGCACCATGCGAAAATGCTTGGCTTCCTCGAAGGCGACCTGCATCCAGCCGTCGAAGAAGGAGTTGGGGACCGGTCCTGTCGCAAAACGCGCGACGATATCGAGCGCCAGATCGACGGCATTCAGCTCGATATGGGCAATGGCATGCAGGAGCGCGATTCGGCCTTTCAGCGTGTGCAGCGAGCGCTTCTCCATGTTTTTCGGCGGCACCAACTGCGGCTTTTCCGGCCGGCCAGGCCGATCGGCGAGTGGCGGGTCGAGCGGCGAACGCAGCGACAGGGTGCGCGCAAACCAGCGGTTTGCCGATTCCTGGGCAAGCTCGGTCTTGCGATCGAGATCGGCCGAACGGATCGCGGCAATGGCGCCACCGCGTAGCGACGTGATGGTTTCGGAACTGCCGGACATGCCTTCAGAGTTCCTTGGCCGCGGCCAGAACGGTTTCGGCGTGTCCAGCAACCTTGACCTTGTCCCATATTGCAGCGACGCGCCCATCGGCGTCGATCAGGAAGGTCGAGCGCACCACACCCATATAGGTGCGGCCATACATGCTCTTTTCGCGCCAGACGCCATAGGCCATTGCCATGGTCTTTTCTTCGTCTGAGGCAAGCGGCACGGAAAGCGCATGCTTCTTGACGAATTTTTCATGGCTTTTCACCGTGTCAGGCGAGACGCCGAGAAGGGCGACGCCGAGCCTTGCGAAATCGGCTGACAGTGCCGTGAAGGTAATCGATTCCGTCGTGCAGGCGGTGGTGTCGTCCTTGGGGTAGAAATAGATCACCAACGGCTTTCCGGCAAAATCGGCAAGGCGAACGCGATTGCCGCCGTCGCGTGGAAGATCGAAATCCGGTGCCTTATCGCCAATGCCGAGTTGAACTGGGAAAACTTCCGCCACGGGAAAACCTTTCTTTTGCCGGTTTTTTAGATGACACTTGAGGGAAGGCATATATACTGCTCGCGTGTGCCGTCCAATGGGACGCAGCGTCACCAACAAAATTGTAGAGAGCGAAAGGCACGCGCAGGAGTGATCCGAGGCGAAAAGATAACATTCCGCAAAAAGGATCTCGTGCCGCTCGACAATCTGCCGTCCGCCCAAGCCGAGGATCCGTTGATCGTGCATGTGCCGGAGCGCGTCCGCCGTCGTCGCTCGCATGTCTGGCATGTTTGCCGTATCACACTGGTTTTCTTTGCTTTTCTCGCCATCATTCTCGGTGCTGTCATAGCGACGATCGAAAGCGGCATCTTCGATGCGCCGCTGTCGCAGAAGGCGCAGACTGCGCTCGATCATGCCATCGGCCCACGTTACAAGGCAGAGGTGGGCGCGACCGTGGTCCGATTTACCTCGGATCTCCGCCTGGCGTTGGAGGCTCGCGACGTCAACGTCGTCGACCAGGAGAGCGGCAAGCATCTGTCGACGATGTCGGCCGTCAACATGGAACTTGACCCCTTGGCCCTCATTGAAGGCCGGGTGGAAGTGGCAAGTGTCGCGGCAGAGGGGATCGCGCTCGATACCTCGCTGCTGCCGCAAGGCGACCCGGTGGATTTGACTGCCCTGCGCGTTGATGCCTTACCCAAGGCACTGAATGCGGCTTTCGACAATCTCGACTTTCTCGAACATTTCGTCCAGCGAGGCGGCACGAATTCCGTGCGTATTTCCGGTTTCTCCATGAAGCTGGCGCGGCAGGAAGGCGAGCCGATCTCGCTTGTCGTCGATAATCTGACCTTCGAGCGCACTGCACCGAATTCTCTGCATCTCTACGGCGAGGTAGCGATCAATGGTTCCGTGGCGCTTCTGGATGTGCGGGCGGATCAAAAGGAGGCCGGTCGCAGCTCTTCGCTCGCGGCTAGGATATCCAATCTCGACCTTAGGCCGCTCACGATGGCCTATGATCCTAATGGTACGCCCCGACAGGGCTTCACGACCTTCGGGGACATCACGCTTTCGGCGGTCAAAGGAGAGGCGGGTGTAGATCCGAAGCTGAGTGCCACCGTCAAAGTTCAGCCCGGCACCCTCTATATGGACCATGATCCGCAGGAGCTGACGCAGGCCAATATCAACCTGGCCTACAATTTCGATCACCAGACCCTGGAGATTGCCCCCTCCAATGCACAGTTCCTCGGGACGACCGTGCCGTTCTCCGGCGCGCTGATCGATCTCGACCGCGTCGACGCCAATGCAGGGAAGGGCTTTGGCATCGACTTCGTGATCAAGGATGGGGTCGCCGCCTCGTCTCTGTCAGGGGAGAAGCCCATCAGCTTCGATGGTCGTGCTACCGGCCGGTTCTTTTCGACGACCAAGGAATTCCAGTTCGATAATCTCGGCATATCGACACCACAAGGCGCGCTTTTCGGCTCCCTGCATATGAAGCTCGGCGACAGTTCGCCTGAGATCAGTTTCGGCGGCCGCGCGGATAAGCTCGACACGGCTGCCGTCAAGCAGCTATGGCCGTTCTGGATGGCCTCGAAACCTCGAACCTGGGTCGAGGGCAATCTCTTCGGCGGATCGGTGACCAACGCCGTCATATCCGTTTTCATTCCGGCTGGCCGGCTGCGTGAAGCGTCACAGACCGGTAAGCTGCAGCTTGGCAAGAATGAGCTGCATATCGCCTTCGACATCGACGGCGCGCGGATGAATGTCCCGGGCGAAATCCCACCATTGCGCGACACCAAGGCCCATTTCGATCTGACCGGTCCGAATATGGTGGTCGATATCGCCTCGGCGACCTCCTATTTCTCCACGGGGCGCACGATCACGCTGAGCGACAGCAGCTTCTCGATCCCGGCGACCTACGATAAGCCGCTGATGGCCAATCTCGATTTGACGATTTCAGGCTCCGGCGACGCCATCGGCGAACTTCTGAGCTACAAGCCGCTGGAGGTCCTGCAGCGGACCGAATTCAAGCCGGAGGATTTCAACGGCAAGATCGTCGCCAAGGTCGATGCCAGGATAGGGTTGATCAAGGATCAGCAGCCGCCTCCGCCGGAGTGGCGGGCGACACTTGATCTCGACAATGTCGATCTGCTGAAGCCGATGAACAATCGCAAGATCGACAATCTGACTGGCGTGATTTCGGCTGATCCGCAATCCGTGCATCTGCAAGCCCAGGCTCAGATCGATGGCATTCCCGCCCAGATCGACATGGTCGAGCCGACCGATAGCAAGTCGACCGTCAAGCGCGCCCGGGTGATCACGGCAACGCTGACCGATGCGCAGCGTAACACCGTTCTGCCTGGACTTCGCGATATGATTGACGGGCCGGTCAAAGTGGAATTGACGCGCATTGATGACGATCGTCAGGGCGTGAAGGTCGATCTCGGCAAGGCTGCCCTGACCGTTCCTTGGATCGGCTGGTCGAAGGGCAGCGGCATTGCGGCGACTGCACAGTTCGAAGCGTCCGGCCCGGACAGCCAGACGGCGCTCAAGAATTTCACGCTCAAGGGCGATGGCTTCGGCGCCAGCGGCGATCTTCTGATCAGCAAGGGGAGCCTTACCTCGGCGAGTTTCACCAGCGTGAAACTTTCGGCGCTCGACGATTTCGCGCTTTCGCTCAAGCGGAGCAAAAGCGGCGGCTATGACGTCGCCGTATCGGGAAATTCCGCTGACATAAGACCGATCCTCGCGCGCCTGAAGGCATCCACATCGGGCGGCCAGCAGAGTTCAAATGGGGATGGCTCGGCGAGTGCGACGGTTCGCGCCAATCTCGACAAGGTCATAGGCTTCAATGACGAGACGGTCGGCAATGTCAAAGGCGTTTATTCGATCTCGGGCGGCAAGACGACGGCTGCGGATTTTTCGGGCTTGACCCGTAGCGGCGAAGCGCTCGTCACCCAGATGAGCAAAGGGGCCAACGGCGTCATCCGTATCACGAGCGGCGATGCAGGCGCCGTTGCGCGCTTCACCGACCTCTACAAGCATTTGCAGGGTGGGCTGCTCAATCTGTCGCTGCGCTCGATCGGGCAGGATGACTGGGACGGCTCGCTCGATATCCGCAACTTCTCCATCATCGATGACAAGAAACTCTCGACCATCGTGTCGACGCCGAGCGGGAAGAACGGCAAGAGCCTGAATTCAGCGGTGAAGCAGAATATCGATACGCGTTCGCAGAGCTTCGAGCGCGGCTTTGCGCGGCTGGTGATGCGCGATGGGGTGCTCTCCGTCGAGAACGGCGTGGTGCGTGGTGTGCAGGTCGGAGCGACGTTCCAGGGCGTGCTGAAGGACGCCAGCGGCAAAATGGACATGACGGGAACATTCATGCCCGCCTACGGCCTGAACCGGCTGTTCGCGGAAGTTCCGATCGTCGGCTTCATCCTGGGCAATGGCAGTGATCGCGGCCTGATCGGCATCACCTTCAGGCTGACCGGTACGATCGAGAAATCGAACCTGCAGATCAATCCTCTCTCGATCATCGCACCGGGCGTTTTCAGGCAGATATTCGAATATTGAGGCGGACGGCGCTAAGGCCTCCATCTTTCGGTAGCTGAGGCAGGGTGGATCATTTTTCTTCCGCCAGCCGCTCTCGTATGCGCTCCGGTCCACCGCTCATGCGCCGCGCGAATGGTCGATCTGGGTCGACGATACGCCAGAACGGAGCCGCGCCGCTTTGGCTGATCTGCACCAGGTGTCGCTGAACGGTGACAGGGCAGCAGGCATCTGCGCCATACTGCCTGGCAAGCGCCTTTCTCACGTCCGCAATATCGGACAATCGACCCGGAGGTGCTGCCCAGAGCGCGTGAGCGACCATCTCTTCATTGGGAATCAACATGCTTTGCGTAGAGCTTCGGCCCTTGCGCCTTGTCTTGATTACCGGCAATTCATCCATAATCCACCTCCAGGGTTGGAACGTTAACAGAGGACGAACGGGCAGGTCGCGATCCGACATGAGGATGCAATGAATTATCCAACCAGTCGCGAGCATTGACAGTGCCTTGCTTCGGATTGACCAAAAATAATAAAGCCGGCGAGAAGTCGCCGGCCTTATACGGTCTCAGGCCGTTCGGTCGTTCAAGCGGCCGGACGGATCAGGATGTGCTTCTTCTTGCCGAGGGAGAGCTTGATGACACCATCAGCTGTGACTTCACCGGTACCAATCACCTTGCGCTCGTCGCTGATGGCCTGATCGTTGATGCGCACGGCGCCACCCTGAACGTGCCTGCGAGCCTCGCCGTTCGAACCGGCAAGACCGGCGCGCACGATCAGAGCCAGAAGGCCGATGCCAGCGTCGAGTTCGGAGGAGGGAACATCGATCGACGGCAGATTTTCCGACAGACCGCCTTCCTCGAAGGTCTTGCGGGCGGTCTCGGCCGCCTGCTCGGCTGCAGGGCGGCCGTGAAGGATCGCGGTGACTTCGGTCGCAAGGATCTTCTTGACTTCGTTCAGTTCCGAACCCGCAACGGCGGAAAGCCGCGCGATTTCGTCCATTGGCAGCGTGGTGAACAGCTTGAGGAAGCGCGGAACGTCCGCATCCTCGGTGTTACGCCAATATTGCCAAAAATCATAAACAGGCAGCAGGTCGGCATTGAGCCAGACGGCACCGGAAGCCGACTTGCCCATTTTGGCGCCGGAGGAGGTCGTCAGCAGCGGCGAGGTCAAAGCAAAGAGTTGCTTGGTCCCCATGCGGTGACCGAGATCGATGCCATTGACGATATTGCCCCACTGATCCGAACCGCCCATCTGCAGGCGGCAATCGTAACGCTTTGCCAGTTCGACGAAATCGTAGGCCTGCAGGATCATGTAGTTGAATTCGAGGAACGACAGCGACTGTTCCCGGTCAAGCCTCGTCTTCACGCTGTCGAAAGACAACATGCGGTTGACGGAAAAATGCCGGCCGACATCGCGCAGGAATTCGAGATAATTCAGCGAGCGCAGCCATTCGGCATTGTTGATCATCAAGGCCGCGTTGCCGGGCTTGTTGTAGTCGAGGTAGTTCGAGAAGCAGCGTTTGATCGAGGCGATATTGTCCTCGATCATGTCGATGGTCATCAATTTGCGGGCTTCCTCCTTGAAGGAGGGATCACCGACCATGCCGGTGCCGCCGCCCATCAAGGAGATCGGCCGATGGCCGGTCGCCTGGAGCCAGTGCAGCATCATGATCTGGGTGAGATGGCCGACATGGAGGCTCGATGCCGTGGGATCATAGCCAATATAGGCCGTCACGGTTTCCTTGGCGAAGAGGTCGTCGAGGCCGGCTTCATCGGAAATCTGATGAATGAAGCCGCGCTCTTGCAGGGTACGCAGGAAATCGGATTTGAACTCAGCCATGATCTTGGTCTCTCGAGGCCGCAACCCTGAAGGATGCGGCGAAGTCGCTATTGTTTGACGTTGGGCGCGCGTTTAGCACCGATTTGGGGACGCGTCATCATTTTGCTGGGAACAGACGACAAGTTTCGACACATGTCGTAGGGCGGCGCGTTTGTAAACGGACGCCTCTCAACGTCAATAGACCGTAACATGGCCGCGAATCTGCCTGGAATAAGTCCCGCATTCGCCCGAATCGAATCCTAGGCATTTTCTTATTGATCCCGTACGCACCTCATGTTTCGTGAAAGAAACCGGTATGTCGCCTCTGCTTTCGAAGATGGGATTGTCATCCAAAAAGACGATCTGGGCATTTTTTGCCATGATGTTTGTTTTGGTCGGTATTGCTGCTGCGAATCCGGCCGAAGCTCAGGGTTCCCCTGAAAAGAGAATAGCGCTTGTCGTTGGTAACGCCGCCTACACGGTGGGGGCGCTTCCGACGCCGGCCAATGATGCCGGCTTGATCGCGCAAACGCTGCAGGCCGCGGGCTTCGATGTGATAGGCGCGCGCGATCTCGATCAGAATGGCTTGCGCGATGCCATGCGCGACTTTCTGACGAAAGCCAACGCGGCAGGCCCTAACACCGTCGTCTTTGTCTATCTGGCGGGCTACGGGGTTCAATATCAGGGCGACAATTATTTCGTGCCTGTGGATGCGCAGATCGCCAATGCCACGGATGTCCCCGTCCAGGCCGTCCGCGTGAGCGACTTCACAAAGTCGCTGTCGGCCATCAATAATCGTGGCAGCATCGTCGTGCTCGACGCGGCTAGAGCCAATCCGTTCGTGCAATCAAGTCAGCCGCTGGCCGGCGGTCTGGCGCTGGTCGATCCCGATGCCAATCAGCTAATTGCCTTCAATGCGGCGCCCGGCACGGTCGCACCGCAGGAGGCCGGTCCCTATGGTTCCTATGCGCATGCGCTGGCGGAGATGATCCGTGTTGGCGGCCTTTCGGTTGATGAGGTCTTCGATCGCACACGGTTGCGGGTCGGTGACTTGACCAAGGGCGCCGAAATTTCCTGGGATACCACCAAGTTCAAGAACGCCTTTACTTTCTTCGATCGCGGACCGAATGCGCCGGCTGCTGCGGTGGCGAGCACCGAGGATGTGGCAAACCGGACGAAGCCCATTCGCGATTTCGACGAGCGTGATGCCTATTTCGCCGCGCTCGATCGCGACACGCTGCAGGGCTATGAGGATTTCCTCGCCGCCTATCCGAACGATTCTATGGCAAGGCGTGTGCGCGCCATCATCGCTGCCCGCCGAGAGGCGATAACCTGGCGCGAGACATGGCGAGCCGACACCCCGGAGGCCTATTGGTCCTATCTGAGGCGTTATCCGCGCGGTCCCCACGTCTGGGATGCCCGCCGTCGCCTCGAGCATTTCGAGGTAGCCCTTGAACCACCGCCTTCCTTTACGGTCATAGAATATGACGTGCCGCCACCGCCGCCGCCGGAAGTGGTCTATGTCGAGCGGCCTGTGCTTTATTTTGATGATGCCGATTTCGGGTATGCCCCACCGCCGCCCGTCGTCTTCCTTGCGCCACCGCCGCCGGATTTCGTCGAGCTGGCGCCGCCGCAGCCTGCGGTCGATCTCTATGTGTTGCCGGCACCGGTCTTCGTGCCGGTCCCTGCATGGGTCGAACCGCCACGCGATATCGCGCCGCCCGAGAACAATGTCATCTTCAACAACATCCACAATACGGTCGTGAACAACACGACGGTCATCAACAACAACACTGTGATCAACGAGAACGGGGCGGCACCCGCAGCACCTGGGCTGACGACAGGTCAGAAACTCGCCGGCGCGGCCGTTATCGCCGGAGCAGGGGCTGCAGCACTGCATGTTGCCCTGCCGCCATCGGTACAGAAGAAGGCGGCAGTTATACAAAGGCAGAATCCCGCCGCGGCCGCTAAGACGATGCCTGGAGTTGCTCCAGCGGCGGCGCCGTCGCCGCAGCCGCAAGGCGGAAACGCCGCTGCCCACGTGCTTCCCGGCGCCAATGGTCAGCCGCTGCCGGCTGGTGGCAAGCCGCCCGTCAATCAGGGAACGGCTCAGACGAAGCCGGGGCAATCGCCGCAAGCTGCGCCGAATGCGGTGCATAATCCGTCTGTCGCCACTCAACCCGCCCAGCAAGGCACAAATGCCAATGCGCACGCGCTTCCGGGCGCGAACGGTCAACCTCTGCCAGCCACGGGCAAGCTGCCGGTCAATCCTGGCGCAGCGCAGACCAAACAGGCTCAACAGCCTCAGGCTACGCCGAACGCCAATACACATGCGCTTCCCGGTGCCAAGGGACAACCGCTGCCGGCCGTTGGCAATGCGCCTGCCATGAAGGGGCAAAACCAGATTGCCAAGACCCCGGCACCGCAAGCAATGCCGGGCGGCAAACCGAATCCGGTCGCCGCTGCACCGAAACCCAATGGGCATGCTCCGGCAGCGCCGGCTGTTGCCGCCAGAACTCCGGCGAAGCCCAAGGCCATCCCCAACAATCCACCTCGTGTCAGCAGTCAGCCTCATGTCGCTGCCACGCCGTCGCGGCAAGCCAATCCGGCTCCGGCGCAGCCCAAACCCGCGCCGCATGTGGTGGCACAGGCGAGGGCGCCAGCGCCGAAGCCGCAGGCCCAGCCCAGGCCGCAGCCGCAGCCGAAGGTCGTGCAGCAGCAGGTGAAGAGACCTCCTCCGCCTCCGCCGCAGAAGCCTCCTGAAAAGAAGAAGTGCGGCGCTCCCGGCCTGCCGGCATGTCACTGACGGATGATATCAAACGATGATGTGGAAGCCCGCTTCGGCGGGCCTTCGCATGCGATATTGTCGCTTGATCGGCTTGTTGAAATCAGGCCAAGCGGTTAGCACTGACCGACCGGTCGTCAATCGGCCCTGACATAAGTATTACGGCAGGCTGCAGGTCCATCACGAAAACAGGCAGGCAGATGAGTGACACCATCATACTCGAAACCCCACGCCTCGTTCTGACGATGTGGGACAAGGGTGATGCCGAAATGATTCGGCAATTGCATTCGACGATCGAGACCACGCGCTATCTCTCAGGCGCGGCTCCCTGGACGCTGGAGAAGGCCGAGGAGCGGCTGAAAAGCTGGTTCGATGAACATGCGCGCGACGGTGTGACCAAATATAAGATGCTGCGGCGCGAGGATGGACGCTTTATCGGCCGTGCCGGCTTTTCGCGCTTTCAGGAGAGAGGGCGAGGCGAGTTCGAACTCGGCTATTCGCTTCGGCAGGACGCTTGGGGCAACGGCTACGCCACGGAAATCGCCGGCGCACTCGCGCAATGGTTTTTCAACCGCGGCTTTGCCGATCGGTTCATCGCATTCACGCATCCGGAAAACGTCGCATCGCAGCGAGTTCTGCAGAAAATCGGCATGCAGTACGAAGCGCCGATCGTAGTCAGCGGTGCTCAAGGCATTTGCTTCAGGATGTCGCGCTAAGAGCAGGCCCGAGAAGAGTGCGCAGCGGATTTTCGACCGGAATGCGCAAAACAGCAAGATCGAGCGTTTCCGTGTTTAAAAGAACGGCGGAAACGCTCTGAAGGGGCACCGTCTCTTAGCGAATGCGCTTGGCAGCCGGTTCCGGCACCAATTCGCCATTCAGACGACGATCGAGATAATCCTCGCATTCGCCGAGCAGCGTTTCGACCTGACCGTTGAAGAAGTGGTTGGCACCCGGAACCACCTTGTGCGTGATCAGGATGCCCTTCTGTGTCTTCAGCTTCTCGACGAGGCCGTTGACGTCCTTTTCAGGAGCAACCTTGTCCGCATCGCCGTTGATGATCAGGCCGGACGAGGGGCAGGGTGCGAGGAAGGAGAAGTCGTAGATATTCGGCTGCGGCGCGATCGACATGAAGCCTTCGATTTCCGGACGGCGCATCAGAAGCTGCATGCCGATCCAGGCGCCGAAGGAGTAGCCGGCAACCCAACAGCTCTTCGAATCAGGATGAAGGCTCTGGACCCAGTCGAGGGCCGAGGCCGCATCGGAAAGCTCGCCGGCGCCGTGGTCGAACTCGCCCTGGCTGCGGCCGATGCCGCGGAAATTGAAGCGGAGCGTGGTGAAGCCGCGCTTCTGGAACATATAGAAGAGCTGGTAGACCACCTGATTGTTCATCGTGCCGCCGAACTGCGGATGGGGATGAAGGATAATCGCGATCGGGGCGCTCTTTTCCTTGGAGGGCTGATAGCGGCCTTCAAGGCGACCCGCGGGGCCGTTGAAAATTACTTCGGGCATCGATACTCCGGCTCTTCTTTTTCTGCGTTCAAACCCTACGGCACGCAGCAAGTTGACTTGACGAATGCGCTCATCTTTTCTAGAACGCAGTTTAGAACAATTCGAAACTTGATGCGGTAGTCCGCGCGTTGTTTGCGCAACGGTTTGTGGAACGTGTCATAAGGCATGCCCGGCTGAAATTTCAAGGAAAATGAGCCGGTCGCAGGAAAGCAAAGTCGCGCAGGAAGAAGATTATGGCGGCAGCACGCCTCTATCTCGACTGGAATGCTACCGCACCGCTTCATCCGGCGGCGCGCGAAGCCATGCTGCGCGCAATGGATATTCAAGGCAACCCCAATTCTGTTCATGGCGAAGGTAGGGCAGCCCGCGCAGCTGTCGAGGCCGCACGCCGGCAGGTTGCAAGATTGACCGGTGCCGAACCCGCCCATGTCGTTTTTACGAGCGGCGCCACAGAGGCGGCCAATATGGTGCTGACGCCGGAATTCCGCATGGGGCGGACGCCGCTTCTCGTCAGCCATCTATATATATCGGCCGTCGAGCATCCAGCCGTGCGTGAAGGCGGGCGATTTACAAGGGATAATGTCAGCGAAATCCCGGTGACATCGGACGGTACGGTCGATCTTGCCGCGCTGGAGGCCATGCTTGCTGCTCACGACAAGGCTAATGGCCTGCCGATGGTTGCCATCATGCTCGCCAATAACGAGACCGGAATTCTCCAGCCTGTCGGTGAAGCGGCCAAGCTCGTTCAGGCCGCGGGCGGCCTCCTTATGGTGGATGCCGTTCAGGCGGCAGGCCGCATTCCGCTCGATATCAATGCGATCGGCGCGGATTTCCTGATCGTCTCCTCACACAAGATCGGTGGTCCCAAGGGTGCCGGCGCGCTCGTCTCGCGCGGCGAGGTGCTGATGCCGAAACCGTTGATCCATGGCGGCGGCCAGGAAAAAGGCCATCGCTCCGGCACGGAAAACACGCTTGCCATCATCGGATTTGGTGCGGCTGCCGAGGCTGCTGCCGCAGACTTCGAGGTTCGCAATGCCGCGATCGGTTCGTTGCGCGACCGGCTGGAAGCGGGCATGGAGCTTGCAGCGCCGGATGTCATCATTCATGGGAAGGGTGGCCCGCGCGTTCCGAACACCAGCTTCTTCACGCTGCCGGGATTGAAATCCGAAACCGGACAGATTGCCTTCGATCTGGAGGGCGTGGCGATTTCTGCCGGCTCAGCCTGCTCGTCGGGCAAGGTCGGCGAGAGTCATGTGCTCGTGGCGATGGGCTGCGACCCGAAACTCGGAGCTCTCCGCATTTCGCTGGGGCCGACCACAGCCGAAACGGATATCGATCGTGCAATCGCTGCTTTTGCCCGCATTGCGGGAAGACGCAAGCTGGCGGGTGCGGCGGCCTGACGGCCACAATTTTGCGGAAACCGAAATTTCCGCTTGCCAAGCGGGGTGAAAAGTCCCTTTTGGCCGACTACATAGAAGGCAGACATAAGTCTGCCGCAACGTTGACAAGCTGCCGGACCTTGGATCCGGCGAGATTGGAGAACGAAATGCCTGCAGTCCAGGAAACGGTCGATCAGGTTCGCCTGATTGACGTGGACCAATACAAGTATGGTTTTGAGACCATCATCGAAATGGACAAGGCTCCCAAGGGTCTGTCCGAAGACATTGTCCGTTTTATTTCCGCCAAGAAGCAAGAGCCGGAATGGATGCTGGAATGGCGTCTTGAGGCCTATCGCCGCTGGCTGACGCTGGAAGAACCCACCTGGGCGCGCGTCGACTATCCGAAGATCGACTTCAACGATATCTACTACTACGCCGCGCCGAAGAAATTCGCCGGTCCGAAGTCGCTCGACGAAGTCGACCCGGAACTCCTGAAAACCTATGAGAAGCTCGGCATTCCATTGCGCGAGCAGGAGATCCTTGCCGGCGTTGAGAAGCCGAAGATCGCCGTCGATGCGGTGTTCGATTCTGTCTCGGTCGTCACCACCTTCAAGGAAGAGCTGAAGAAGGCCGGCGTGATCTTCATGTCGATCTCGGAAGCCATTCGCGAGCATCCGGATCTGGTGCGCAAGTATCTCGGCTCCGTCGTGCCGACCTCGGATAATTTCTATGCGACGCTGAATTCGGCCGTCTTCACGGACGGTTCGTTCGTCTTCGTGCCGAAGGGCGTTCGTTGCCCGATGGAACTATCGACCTACTTCCGCATCAACGAGAAGAACACGGGCCAGTTCGAGCGCACGCTGATCATCGCCGAAGAAGGTGCCTACGTCTCCTATCTCGAAGGCTGCACGGCGCCGCAGCGCGACGAAAACCAGCTGCATGCCGCCGTCGTCGAGCTCGTTGCGCTTGACGATGCCGAGATCAAGTATTCGACCGTCCAGAACTGGTATCCGGGCGACAAGAACGGCAAGGGCGGCATCTACAACTTCGTCACCAAGCGTGGCGATTGCCGCGGCCATCGCTCCAAGATCTCCTGGACGCAGGTCGAGACCGGCTCTGCCATCACCTGGAAATATCCGTCCTGCATCCTGCGCGGCGATGACAGCCGCGGCGAGTTCTACTCGATCGCCGTTTCCAACGGTCATCAGCAGGTCGATAGCGGCACCAAGATGATCCACCTCGGCAAGAACACGTCGAGCCGCATCGTCTCGAAGGGCATCGCCGCCGGCGTCTCGCAGAACACCTATCGCGGCCAGGTTTCGGCTCACCGCAAGGCGTCGAACGCGCGTAACTTCACGCAGTGCGACTCGCTGCTGATCGGTGACAAGTGCGGCGCCCATACGGTGCCCTACATCGAGGCAAAGAACTCGACGGCGCAGTTCGAGCATGAAGCCACGACGTCGAAGATTTCCGAAGATCAGCTGTTCTACTGCCTGCAGCGCGGCATCCCGACCGAGGCGGCGATCGCGCTGATCGTCAATGGCTTCGTCAAGGAAGTGCTGCAGGAGCTGCCGATGGAATTCGCCGTCGAAGCGCAGAAGCTCATCGGCATCTCGCTCGAAGGCAGCGTGGGTTGACGCACACGAATCAGAATTAGCTTTGGCGCGCCGCGCGCGCCGCACCTTCATTCCTGCGATAGGATACTAAAATGCTTGAAATCAAGAACCTGCACGCCCGTATCGCCGAAGACGGCACTGAGATCATCCGTGGTCTGAACCTGACCGTGAAGGCTGGCGAAGTCGCCGCCATCATGGGCCCGAACGGCTCGGGCAAGTCGACGCTCTCCTACATCCTCGCCGGCCGTGAGGACTATGAAGTTACCGAGGGCGACATCCTTTATAACGGCGAAAGCATCCTGGAGCTTGACGCCGCCGAGCGCGCCGCCAAGGGTATCTTCCTGGCCTTCCAGTATCCCGTGGAAATTCCCGGCGTTGCCACCATGCAGTTCCTCAAGGTTGCTCTGAACGAGCAGCGCAAGGCACGCGGCGAAGACGAACTGACCACACCGGATTTCATCCGCCGCGTCAAGGATGCTGCCGGCAAGCTGCAGATAAACATGGACATGCTGAAGCGCCCGCTGAATGTCGGCTTCTCCGGCGGTGAAAAGAAGCGCGCCGAAATCCTGCAGATGGCGCTGCTCGAGCCGCAGCTTTGCGTGCTCGACGAAACCGATTCCGGCCTCGACATCGATGCGCTCAAGATCGTCGCCGATGGCGTCAACGCGCTACGTTCGCCCGATCGCGCCGTGATCGTCATCACCCACTACCAGCGCCTGCTCGACTATATCGTTCCGGACACCGTCCACGTCCTCTACAAGGGCCAGGTGATCAAGTCCGGCGACAAGACGCTGGCGCATGAACTGGAAGCCAACGGCTACGCCGACATCATCGGTGCTGCAGCCTGATCGAGGCGGAAAGGACACGTCGATGAACATTCAGACGACGAACCGCCTGACATCAGCCGAAACGGCGCTGATCGAGGCGTATAACGACCAGATGGGCGACCTGCCTGGCGATGGCGAAGTTTTTGCCGTCCGCGATCGCCTGCTGGACGAGCTGAAGACCGCCGGCCTGCCGACGCGCCGCGTCGAGGCTTGGCATTACACTGATTTCAAGAACCTGCTGCGTCTGGTCCCGAGCGATATCGGCAAGGGCCTTGCCGAAGCGTTGCCTGCGACGGTCGAAGGATCGCCTGTCATTGCGGTTCTGCAGGGCAAGGCAAGCGATAAGGCTTCGGTGAAGAATTTGACCGTTGCGCGCTACGCCGACAGCTTGATCAACGGCGCGGCAGCCGTCGGCCTCGAAGCGCTCGGCAAGGATGACGCCATCGGTCGCATCAATGCGAGCTTCGTGCGTGACGGTTATGTCATCGATTTCCCGGATGGCACCGAACTCGAAGCACCGCTCGAAGTGCAGTTCATCCATGCCGGCGGCCAGATCCACAGCCGTCTGCCGGTTACTTTCGGCGCTGACGTCAAGGCGACCTTTATCGAGCGTCATCAAGCGGTTGAGGGCGCGGCTGCGCTGGTTTCCTCGGTCAGCGAAATCAAGATCGGCAAGGGTTCTGAAATCACTTGGATCATCCTGCAGGAGCAGGGCAGCGAAGACACCCATCTCGGCCAGCTTCGCATCGATCTTGGAGAAGACGCCAAGCTGAAGCTATTCGTCATCAACGCCGGCGGCAAGTTGGTGCGTCAGGAACTGTATATCAAGGTAGCGGGCGAGGGCGCCGATCTGACGCTGCGCGGCATCAACCTGCTCGGCGGCGATACCCACACGGACGTGACGATGGTACTCGGCCATGACGTTCCGAACACCGGTTCCACGGAAGTTATCCGTAATGTTGTGTTCGATCGCGCTCGCGGCGTCTTTCAGGGCATGATCCGGGTTGCACCGGATGCGCAGAAGACCGACGCCAAGATGGCTTGCAACACGCTGCTAATGTCCGACGATGCCGAGTTCTCCGTGAAGCCGGAGCTTGAAATCTTCGCTGATGACGTACAATGCGGCCATGGCGCCACTGTCGCGGATATCGACGGCAACCATCTCTACTACCTGATGGCGCGCGGCATTCCGGAGAAAAAGGCGCGAGCTATGCTCGTCAACGCCTTCGTGGCCGAGATCGTCGAGGAACTGGAAGACGAAGCCCTCGTCGAGGCGCTGGAAGGCGTTATTTCGGCCTGGCTGGAAAAGCACGCCTGATTGGAGGCAAAGCTCGTGGACAAGATCGTGCCGGCAACGGCCTATGACGTCGAAGCCATTCGCCGGGATTTTCCGATCCTGGCGAAGACGGTGCATGGCAAGCCGCTGGTCTATCTCGACAACGGCGCCTCCGCGCAAAAGCCGCAGGTCGTCATCGATGCCATTTCACACGCCTATTCCAACGAATATGCGAATGTGCATCGCGGCCTGCACTTTCTGTCCAATGCTGCGACGGAAGCCTATGAAGCGGCTCGCGAAAAGGTGCGCCGCTTCCTGAATGCGCCGTCGGTCGACGACATCGTCTTTGCCAAGAATTCGACGGAAGCGATCAACACGGTCGCCTACGGCTGGGGTATGCCAAAGATCGGCGAGGGCGACGAGATCGTCGTCTCGATCATGGAGCATCACTCCAACATCGTTCCCTGGCATTTTATTCGCGAGCGTCAGGGCGCGAAGCTCGTCTGGGTGCCCGTTGACGACGAGGGCGCGTTCCATATTGAGGATTTCGAAAAGAGCCTGACGGAGCGCACGAAGCTCGTCGCCATCACGCATATGTCGAATGCGCTCGGAACTGTCGTTCCTGTGAAGGAGGTGTGCCGCATCGCGCATGAGCGCGGCATTCCAGTCCTGATCGACGGCTCGCAGGGTGCCGTGCATATGCCTGTCGACGTGCAGGATATCGACTGCGACTGGTATGTCATGACCGGCCACAAGCTCTATGGCCCTTCGGGTATCGGCGTTCTCTACGGCAAGAAGGAGCGGCTTGCCGAGATGCGGCCGTTCCAGGGCGGCGGCGAGATGATCTTCGATGTCACCGAGGAAAACGTCACCTATAACGAGCCGCCGCATCGCTTCGAAGCGGGAACGCCGCCGATCGTTCAAGCGATCGGCCTTGGCTATGCGCTTGATTATATGGACAGTATCGGTCGTGAAGCGATTGCTCGGCACGAAGCCGATCTTGCCGCCTATGCGGCGGAACGGCTGCGGGATATCAATTCGCTGCGCGTCATCGGCACGGCGCCCGGCAAGGGTGGCATCTTCTCCTTCGAGCTCGCGGGGATACACTCCCACGACGTCTCGATGGTGATCGACCGCCAGGGTGTCGCCGTTCGCGCCGGCACCCATTGCGCCCAGCCGCTCTTGAAACGCTTCGGCGTCACCTCCACATGCCGTGCATCGTTCGGCATGTACAATACGCGCGCCGAGGTGGATGCCTTAGCGGATGCATTGGAATATGCACGGAAATTCTTTGCCTGAGGAGGCAAGCGATGTCACTCGACGAAAGCGAACAGAAGATCGATGCGCGCGAAGGGATCGTGCATTCCAGCATCCCCGAGGATGAACTGGCGCGTCTCAGCGACGACATCATCTCTGCGCTGAAAACGGTCTACGATCCGGAAATTCCGGCCGATATCTTCGAGCTCGGTCTGGTCTATAAGATCGATATCGAAGACGACCGCATGGTGAAGATCGTCATGACGCTGACGGCACCGGGTTGCCCGGTTGCCGGCGAAATGCCGGGCTGGGTCGAAAATGCCGTCGGCGCCGTCGAAGGTGTTTCCGGTGTCGACGTCAGCATGACCTTCGATCCGCCGTGGACGCCGGATCGCATGTCGGAAGAAGCGCAGGTCGCCGTCGGCTGGTATTGAAGCTTTAGGCCGCCGGCTTTACATTGAGACTCGAAGCGCCGGATCTTGACCCCGGTTGCGGAAGGAGAATGAGCCCATGGGCTTCGCAATCATGAGCATGACGGATGCGGCAGCTGCCCGCGTCAAGGCGATCGTCGAGAATTCCGGTCCCGATGCCAAGGGCGTTCGCGTGGGCATCAAGAAGGGCGGCTGCGCCGGCATGGAATATACCATCGACCTGGTGACCGAGCCGAATGCCAAGGACGATTTGATCGAGCGCGATGGCGCAAAGGTCTGGGTTGAGCCCTCGGCCGTCCTCTATTTGCTCGGCACAGAAATGGGCTTCGAGACGACGACGTTGCGCTCGGGCTTCATCTTCACCAATCCGAACCAGACATCGGCCTGCGGCTGTGGTGAATCCGTCGAATTGAAACCTGCCGATCTGGCTGCTCTGGCGGCGCAACGACAGGCTGCGCACCCCGCTTAAAGCGTATCTCACCACATTTCGCCTCGCTGCGTTTCGTGCTTTGATCGACAAAGGCCAAGGGTCTTTCCATTGCCCCTTGGCTGACCGGCTGAGCCGGATAAGGTCCACATGATGCGCGAGGGGGAACATATGGCGGCTGCGGCATGGGTTTACACATTGATCCCGGCAGGCGCTGCGATTGCGGGCGCCACGGTTGCCGTGAACACGCAGCCAGGCCCCAATCTTGTCAGCGCTATCCAGCATTTTGCCGCCGGCGTGGTGTTTGCGGCCGCCGCCGGCGAAATTCTGCCTGATATCATGCATCGCGGCTATCCTTTGGCAACCGTGATTGGCGGAGCGATCGGCGTCGGCGTGATGCTGCTGGTCAAGCAGTTGGAAAACTGGGCCAAAGGGCCGGTCGGCCTTCTGGCTGCCATCGGCATCGACATCCTGATCGACGGGCTCGTGCTCGGCATCGGTTTTGCAGCGGGGCCGAAAGTCGGCTTGCTGCTGACCATCGCCTTGACGATCGAGGTGCTATTCCTTGGTTTGACGGTGGCGAACGAACTTGGCGAGAGCGTCCGTTCTCGAACGAAGATCGTCGCGGTGACGGCAGCGCTTGCGCTGCTGCTGCCGATCGGTGCCTTGTTGGGAACGCCGATCGCTTCATTGCCTGGCCATGTTTTGACTGGCTTCTTTGCGTTCGGGCTGATTGCGCTTCTCTATCTCGTCACCGAGGAGCTGCTGGTCGAAGCCCATGAAACACCCGACCGCCCCTGGGTGACCGCTATGTTCTTTGCGGGCTTTCTCGCGTTGCTTCTGCTTGAGGAGGCGATCGGCTAGCGGCTGAAAGTTTCAGTTAGCTGCCGAAACGGGCGTCAGCTTGAGGCCAAGCGCCCTGACAACTTTCAAGATCGTCGCGAATTCGGGATTGCCGTCGCCGCTGAGCGCGCGATAAAGCGCCGAGCGGTTCATGCCGACATCCTTGGCGAGCTTGCTCATGTTGCGCGTGCGCGCGACTTCGCCCAGCGCCTTGGCGATCGAGGCCGGATCGTCGGTTTCGAAGGCGGCGGCGATGTAGCTGTCGGGATTGTCCACGTCGAATCGTTCCGGCATAAATCTGAATTCCAAGGTCCCACCGTGGCGTCATCAAAACGCCGCGCATCCTTTCGGACACGCGGCGTTTTCATAGACAAGTTTCACAATAGATTTATGTCTGTTTCCGGCGAAGCGACTGAACCGCTTCGCTTTTTTGCAAAAACCCTATTCTGCAGCCTCGGCATAGGATTCCAGCGGCGGGCAGGTGCAAATCAGGTTGCGGTCGCCGTAGACGTTGTCGATGCGATTGACCGGAGACCAGTATTTGTCCACGCGGAAGGCGCCGGGCGGGAAGCAGGCCTGTTCGCGTGAATAGGGGCGATCCCATTCGCCGACAAGGTCTTCCACCGTGTGCGGAGCGTTCTTCAACGGATTGTTGGCCTTGTCCATCCGGCCGTCTTCGATGGCGCGGGCTTCCTCGCGGATCGCCAGCATCGCCTCGCAGAAGCGGTCGAGTTCGGCCTTCGTTTCCGATTCGGTCGGCTCGATCATCAGCGTGCCGGCAACCGGCCAGCTCATGGTCGGGGCATGGAAGCCGCAATCGATCAGGCGCTTGGCGACATCGTCGACGGTCACACCGGCGCTTGCGGCCAGCGGGCGGGTGTCGATGATGCACTCATGCGCCACACGTCCGTCCTTGGACTTGTAGAGCACGTCGTACGCGCCCTTCAATCGCGCGGCGATATAGTTGGCGTTGAGGATCGCCACCTTCGTCGCCTGCGTCAGGCCTTCGCCGCCCATCATCAGGCAGTAGCTCCAGGAGATCGGCAGGATGGAGGCCGAGCCGAAGGCCGCCGCCGAGACCGCTCCGCTGCGGCCGTCCGTTTCCGGATGGCCGGGCAGGTGGGGTGCCAGATGCGCCTTGACGCCGATCGGGCCCATGCCGGGACCGCCGCCGCCATGCGGGATGCAGAAGGTCTTGTGCAGGTTGAGGTGGCTGACATCGGAGCCGATATCGCCGGGACGCGAGAGGCCGACCATGGCGTTCATGTTCGCGCCATCGAGATAGACCTGACCACCATGCTTGTGCACGAGATCGCAAATCTCCTTCACCGTTTCCTCGAAGACGCCGTGCGTCGAGGGATAGGTGATCATGCAGCAGGAGAGGTTGTCGGCATACTGCTCGGTCTTGGCGCGGAAATCGGCCATGTCGATATCGCCATCGTCGCTGACCTTGACGACCACGACCTTCATGCCCGCCATCTGCGCCGAGGCCGGATTGGTGCCATGCGCGGAGGTCGGGATCAAGCAGATGTCGCGATGGCCCTGACCATTGGCAATGTGATAGTTGCGGATGGTCAGGAGGCCGGCATATTCGCCCTGCGCGCCGGAATTCGGCTGCATGGAGAAGGCGTCATAGCCTGTTACGGCGCAGAGCTTGTTCGTCAGGTCATCGATCATTTCGCGGTAGCCGAGCGCCTGATCGGCCGGGACGAATGGATGGATATCCGAGAACTCCGGCCACGTGATCGGCAGCATTTCCGCCGTCGCATTGAGCTTCATGGTGCAGGAGCCGAGCGGGATCATCGAGCGGTCGAGCGCCAGGTCGCGGTCCGAAAGACGACGAATGTAACGCGTCATCTCGCTTTCGGCACGGTTCATGTGGAAGATCGGATGTGTGAGGTATTCGCTGGTGCGCAGCAGAGTCTTCGGCAGGCGATAGGACGGCTCGAAATCGGCGATGCGGAAATCGCCGCCGAAAGCGCGCCAGACAGCCTCCACCGTTGCCGGGCGCGTGCGCTCGTCCAGGCTGATGCCGATCTTCGTTTCACCAACCTTGCGCAGGTTGACGCCTTCGGCGACGGCTGCACGCAGGATCAGACCCTGCATGTGGCCGACATCAACGGTGATCGTGTCGAAGAAGGTCTCAGGCTCAACGATGTAGCCGAGCTTTTCCAGTCCCTTGGCCAACAGCACGCCCTTCTGGTGAACCTGCTGGGCGATTGCCTTCAAGCCCTGCGGACCGTGGAAGACCGCATACATGGAGGCCATGACGGCGAGGAGCACCTGGGCGGTGCAGATGTTCGACGTCGCCTTTTCGCGGCGGATATGCTGCTCGCGGGTCTGCAGCGATAGGCGATAGGCGCGATTGCCGCGCGCATCGACCGAGACGCCGACAAGACGACCGGGCATGGAGCGCTTGTAGTCGTCCTTGACCGCCATAAACGCCGCATGAGGCCCACCATAGCCAACCGGAACGCCGAAACGCTGCGAGGAGCCGATGGCGATATCCGCACCCATTTCGCCCGGGGATTTCAGCAGGGTCAGTGCCAGGAGATCGGTCGCCATGATGGCGATGGCGCCGGTCTGGTGCAGGCGGGCGATCAGGCCACTGAAATCGTTGATGTGGCCGTGCGTGCCCGGATACTGGAAGATTGCGCCGAAGACGTCGACCGGATCGAGATCGGTGAAGGGATTACCGACGATGACGGTCCAGCCGAGGGGCTCGGCGCGCGTCCTGATCAGCGCTATGGTCTGTGGGTGACATTCGGCATCGACGAAGAAGGCCCTTGCCTTCGATTTTGCGACACGTTCCGCCATCGCCATACCTTCGGCCGCGGCGGTCGCTTCATCGAGCAGCGAGGCGTTGGCAACATCGAGACCGGTGAGGTCGCTGATCATCGTCTGGTAGTTCAGCAGTGCCTCGAGGCGGCCCTGGCTGATCTCAGGCTGGTATGGCGTATAGGCGGTGTACCAGGCGGGATTTTCCAGGATGTTGCGCTGGATGACCGGCGGCGTGATCGTGCCGTAGTAGCCCTGGCCGATCAGGGAAACGAGAACCTTGTTCTTGTTGGCGGTCTCGCGCAGACGGTCGAGCGCCTCGCGCTCCGTCATCGCTGCGCCCCAGGCGAGCGGCGCCTTCTGGCGGATCGCCGGTGGCAACGTCGCGTCGATCAGGCCGTCAAGGCTCTTATAGCCGATCACCTTGAGCATATCGGCCATCTCCGACGGAGACGGGCCGATATGGCGGCGGTTGGCGAAATCGTATGGCTGGTAATCGGTGAAGGTGAATTCCGTAGGCGTCGCCATTATCCGATCAGCTCCTTGTAACCGGATTCATCAAGAAGGCCATCGAGATCGCCGACGTTCTTCAGCTTCAGCTTGAAGAACCAGCCAGCACCCATCGGGTCGGAGTTGACGAGGGCCGGATCGGCAGTGATGGCTTCGTTGATTTCCGTGATTTCCCCGTCGAGCGGACAATAGACTTCGGAGGCTGCCTTGACGGATTCGACGGTTGCCGCGTCGGCTCCCTTGGAGAAGCTGGCACCGACCTCAGGCAATTCCACAAACACGAGATCGCCGAGCTGTTCTGCGGCATGTGCCGTGATGCCCACGATTGCGACATCGCCTTCGACCTTCAGCCACTCATGTTCTTCGGTAAACTTCAGCATGGATAATCCTCTCTGGAAAAGACGTTCAACGTTTGTAGGTTGGTTTGATGAAAGGCAGCGCGTTGACGGCGACGGGCAGATATTTGCCGCGTACTTCAGCGTAAACGGTGGTGCCAAGCGCCGTGAAATCGGTGGGCAAATAGCCCATGGCGACCGGGCCTTCGACGCTCGGACCGAAACCGCCCGACGTGACTTCACCAATCTCGATCTTGCCTTCGGCATCGGCATAAAGCTTGGCATGGCCGCGCACCGGCGCCTTGCCATCGGGCTTCAGACCGACGCGGCGGCGTGTGGTGCCGCCATCCAGTTCGCCGAGGATACGGCTTGCGCCAGGAAAGCCGCCGGCGCGGGCGCCGCCGGTCTTGCGGGCCTTCTGGATGGCCCATTCGAGCGCGGCTTCTATCGGCGTGGTCGTCTGGTCGATATCATTGCCATAAAGGCAAAGGCCGGCTTCGAGCCGGAGCGAGTCACGGGCGCCGAGGCCGATCGGCTGTACATCCGGGTGCTCCAGCAGCCGCTTGGCGATATCCTCGGCCTTGTCGGCCGGGACGGAGATTTCGAAACCGTCTTCGCCGCTATAGCCGGAGCGCGAGACGAGGCAGGAGACATCGTGGAGGCGACAATGGCGCACATCCATGAATTTCATATAGGCGATATCGGCCCAGAGCTCGGCAAGCACGTCGACGGCGTGCGGGCCTTGAAGGGCAATGAGTGCGCGATCAAGTAATGTGACTTCGCAGCTATCGCCGATATGATCTTGAAGATGCTTGAAATCCTGCTCTTTGCAAGCGGCATTCACGACGACAAAAAGATAGTCGTCCATGTGGGCGATCATCAGATCGTCAAGAATGCCGCCCTTGTCGTCGGTGAAGAAGCCATAGCGCTGGCGATTTTCAGCAAGGCCTACAATATCGACGGGCACCAGGCTCTCCAGTGCCAGCGCGGCATCCTCATATTTGCCGGAGCGGGCGCGGATCGTCACCTGACCCATATGCGACACGTCGAACAGGCCGGCGGAGGATCGAGTCCAAAGGTGTTCCTTCAGAACGCCCGGCGCATATTGAACCGGCATATCGTAGCCTGCGAAAGGCACCATGCGGGCGCCGAGGGACACATGCAGGGCATGAAGGGGGGTGGTCTTGAGGGCAGCGGTCTCGTCCAAATGACGCCTCCGGGGTTTGCGCTCGTTTCGAAGCGCAGAGCTCACAATTTCGGCGCGGTTGCGCCTGACGATGAGCCCCCTCTGTCTGTTTGCCTGAGATTGTTATCCCTTCGGCGAACGCTTGCGCGCTTCTCTCCAGAGTTCCGTCTGCCCCTTGCTGGTCCTTTGGCCTGAGAGTTTCCGGGGCGGTTGCTCCTTCGGCACCGGCTTGCGCCGGATTCTCCCAACAAGGTTGACAGCCATTATCCGGTCTCGGCGAAAGATGGCAAGGGGCAAATGTCGTCGCTGAACAAATTTTTGTCGCGCCGATCAATCCTGCGTTTCCTAATGAATACGGGCCTTTGCAACAGAGATGGGAGAGGCTATCCCTTCTGCTCGATTGAGGAGCCGGGCAGGAGACAAAGATGAACCGCAACTACGCAGCCGCATTGCTGATGTCCATTGGCGCATTTTCGCTTTCCGTTGTCGGAGCGATGGCTGAGGACAGTGGCGCGATGAAATCCATGCCAGGCATGCACATGGATGCAGGTGCGGCGCCTTCCGGCTCGGCGACTGCCAAGCTTGGCGATCTCGATATCAGCGGTGGCTACGTTCGTGCCATGCTTCCTGGCCAGCCGGTCGGTGGCGGTTACATCACCATTCACAATACCGGCAAGACAGACGACAAGCTGACCTCCGTGACTTCCTCAGCCGCCGGCAAGGTGGAGTTGCATGAGATGAAGATGGAAGGCGAGATTATGAAGATGCGCGAGGTGAAGGGCGGCATCGCCATTCCCGCCGGCGCGACCGTGACACTCGCGCCGAATACGATGCACATGATGTTCAAGCAGGTGAAGATGCCCTTCAAGCAGGGTGGCACGGTGCCCGTGATGCTGATGTTCGACAAGGCTGGTATGGTCGACATTAATCTTCCCGTCGTCTCGGCCAAGGGAAACTGAGCCAGAAAATCATTCGACGTTACAATTCCGGTTTCCACTTTTCCTCGAAATGCTCTAAAGCCACGTCAAAAGGCCGGGAAATCTCCGGCCGCGGGGCCGATGCCCTGTCGTTTGAATTTGCATGATCCGCCGAACGCAGGTTTGGCAACGCTTGGGACATGCCGCGGTATTTGAAAGAAGAAGAATGGCCGGGATTGAGCATATTAAGGTCGAGCCTGACGAGGCCGGCATGCGCCTGGACCGCTGGTTCAAGGTGCATTTTCCGGGTCTCGGCTTTGGGCAATTGCAGAAGCTGATGCGCTCCGGACAGGTACGTGTCGATGGCGGCCGCGTGAAGACGGATGCGCGCGTGCAGCCGGGGCAGATGGTGCGCGTGCCGCCGCTCGATGTCGATGCAAAGGCACTGAAGAGCGGCCCGATCGCGGGCAACGACCTCAAACATTCCGGCGACGCCGAGCTTCTTGCGCGCATGCTGCTGCATGAAGACGATAAGGTCTATGTGCTGAACAAGCCGGCTGGCCTCGCGGTACAGGGCGGTTCCGGCCTTACGCGCCATATCGACAAGATGCTGGAGGCGTGGACGAGCAAGAAGGGCGAGAAGCCGCGCCTGGTGCACCGTCTCGACCGAGATACGTCCGGCGTGCTCGTCGTTGCCCGCACTCGCGGCGCAGCGCAGAAGCTGACGGCGGCCTTTCGCGAGCGCGACACCAAGAAGACCTATTGGTCGCTGGTCAAGGGGGTGCCTCGCAAACATGAGGACAAGATTTCCACCTGGCTGGTGAAGGAAGCAACGCCGGATGGCGACCGCATGCGCATCGCCAAGCATGGCGAGGAGGGCGCCGATCACGCCATCTCCTACTACCGCGTGCTCGAAACGGCTGCTCAGAGCCTCGCCTGGCTGGAAATGGAGCCCTATACCGGCCGTACCCACCAGCTGCGTGTCCACGCGCTGCATATGGGCCATCCGATCATCGGCGACCCCAAATATTTCGATGACGATCCGAACTGGGATTTTCCGGGCGGTGTCCAGAAGCGCCTGCATCTGCATGCGCGTCATATCGATATTCCGCATCCGAGCGGCGGGCGTCTGCGCGTCACCGCGCCTTTGCCGCCGCATATGGTTCAGACTTGGAACCTTCTCGGTTTCGATATGGAATCGGCAGGGGAGCCGGACGACGAATGAAGCTGGTCCTATTCGATTGTGACGGCACGCTGGTCGACAGCGCGCGGCTGATCCATGAGGTTATGGCGCGAACCTTCGTGGCCTTCGGCTATAAGCGTCCCGATGTTTCTGCGACGAAATCGATCATCGGCCTGACGCTCGATATCGCCATTGCCCGCCTGCAGGGCAAGCCGCATGTCGACGACGAAGCGATCGCGATGACGGCGCACTACAAGTCGATTTTTCCGGAGGTGCGAGACGAGGCCGACATGCAGACGCCGCTCTTCGACGGCATCAAGCCGCTGATCGAGACGCTTGCGGCCCGCGATGAACTGCTGATCGGCGCAGTGACGGGTAAATCCCGCCGCGGCTTGACCCATATCCTTGAGGTCAACGACTTTACGCCCTATTTCATTGTCTCGCGCACCGCCGACGACTGCCCGTCCAAGCCGCATCCGGCGATGGTCACGGAATGCTGCGACGAGACCGGCATGGATCCGCACGACACGATCGTGATCGGCGATGCCATCTATGACATGCAGATGGCAAAAGCGGCCGGTGCGACTGCCATCGGCGTTGCCTGGGGTTATGCTTCGGTCGAGGAGTTGCTGGCAGCAGGCGCCGATGCCATCGCCCACCATCCGAACGATATATTGAGCCATATTCTCTGAGGTGACGCCATGCGCGACCTGTTGAACGATCTTTCCGAAGGTCTCAGCCATCCCGATCCGATCCGCCGCGCGCAGATCCAGATGAAGAAGCCGCTGCCCAAGCGCTTCTACAAGGATGTGACGATCAGCGCGGACGAGGGCAGTCACGCCATCGCTCTGGATGGCAAGGTGGTGAAGACGCCGGCGCGGCACTCCCTGGCCCTGCCGACAGAAGCACTTGCAAGACTGGTGGCCGGAGAATGGGCGCGTCAGGTTGACGTGATCGATCCCGCGACCATGCCGATAACACGCCTCGTCAATACCGCCATCGATGGCGTTGCGACGGAGAGCCGGGCCGTATTCGATGAAATCGTCCGCTTCTCCGGCAGCGATCTGCTTTGCTACCGCGCCGACGGTCCCGAGCGGCTCGTCGAGCGGCAGTCGGAGCGCTGGAATCCGGTGATCGAATGGGCTGCGCGCGACCTAGGCGCCCGCTTCATCCTAGCCGAAGGCGTCATGCACCAGGAACAGCCTAAAGAGGCTATCGCGGCCTTCGCCGCTGCTTTGCGCGAGTTTGACACACCGATGGAGCTCGCGAGCTTGCACACGATCACGACGCTGACTGGTTCGGTGATCCTGGCGCTGGCCTTTGCGAAAGGTTTCCTGCCGCTCGCCGAGGTTTGGTCGCTCGCTCATCTCGACGAGGATTGGACGATTGAGCATTGGGGCAGCGACGAAGAAGCCGAGCAGCGTCGTGCACAACGTTTTGAGGAGTTTCAGGCCGCAGCCGCGGTTTTTTCCGCGCTTCGCAGTTGAATATTGTTGATTTCCAGTCCTTTATATCGATCTGCATATCTTGCAAATTCGAAAGTCGGGGCAGGGATCATGTTGTTGTGGAGGCCGAGAGCCATACCGGCGCTCGTGGGAAGTCTGGCATTGGCCGCTTGCTCGAGCTGGTCCGTGGATCCTCCGCCTCCAACCTATGCCGTGCGCAGCGCAACCGTCATAGCCGATCAGGCACTGCCGCCGGTGTCGCCGGCATTGGTTGCAGCCGTCAATGATCGCGTCAACGCCGCGATCGCCGCCACGAGCTTCGGTCCGCAATTGCCACAGGTTGCCATCACAGTCCGACTGAGCGACGTCCGCAAGGCGCGCGGCTTCAATCGCGACCGCAGCAGCGCCAAGATCAATATCGATGCTGCGGCAGCCGATGGCGGCGCTGTGATTGCCATGGCATCGTTCGAGACCAGAACTGTCGCTCCTGATCCTGCCACCGCAGATGAGCTGATGGCGGAAGACATTGCCGCGCGGGTTCGTTCCATCTTTTCGCTGAACACACCGCGGCTCGCAAACTAAGCCAACAGCTTCAAACAGGGCTCGCGCCATGCTAAGCCCGAGCGATGATGGAGAGAGGGCCGCATGAAGGAAATCCTGCAGGAACTGGAACGCCGTCGCGAGATTGCAAGGCTCGGCGGCGGGCAGGTGCGCATCGACGCCCAGCACGCCCGCGGCAAGCTGACGGCTCGTGAGCGCATCGATATCTTCCTCGATGAGAGCTCCTTCGAAGAGTTCGATATGTTCGTCGAGCATCGCTCGACCGATTTCGGCATGGACAAGAGCAAGATTGCCGGCGACGGCGTCGTGACCGGCTGGGGCACGGTCAACGGACGAACCGTGTTCATTTTTGCCAAGGATTTTACGGTCTTCGGTGGATCCCTTTCAGAAGCACATGCGGAAAAGATCACCAAGGTGCAGGATATGGCGCTGAAGAACCGGGCGCCGATCATCGGGATCTATGACGCCGGCGGCGCCCGCATTCAGGAGGGCGTGGCCGCACTCGGCGGTTATGCCGAGGTGTTTCAGCGCAACGTGCTAGCCTCCGGCGTCATCCCGCAGATTTCCGTCATCATGGGCCCCTGCGCCGGCGGTGACGTCTATTCTCCGGCCATGACCGACTTCATCTTCATGGTTCGCGACACATCCTACATGTTCGTCACCGGGCCGGATGTGGTGAAGACCGTTACCAACGAGACCGTGACATCCGAGCAGCTCGGCGGTGCCTCCGTGCATACGACGAAATCCTCGATTGCGGATGCCGCCTACGACAATGATGTCGATACGCTCCTGCAGGTGCGCCGTCTCATCGATTTCCTGCCGCAGTCGAACACGGCCGCGGTGCCGGAAATCGAGTGCTATCAGTCGGTGACTGAACCGGATAATTCGCTCGATACGCTGATCCCGGCGAATGCCAACAAACCCTACGACATCAAGGAGCTGATCCTGAAGGTGGCGGACGAGGGCGATTTCTTCGAGATCCAGGAAAGCTTTGCCAAGAACATCGTCTGTGGCTTCGGCCGCATCGAGGGCGCCACGGTCGGCTTCGTCGCCAATCAGCCGATGGTGCTAGCCGGCGTACTCGACAGCGACGCGTCGCGGAAGGCGGCTCGTTTCGTGCGTTTCTGCGATTGCTTCAATATCCCGATCGTCACCTTCGTCGACGTGCCGGGCTTCCTACCGGGAACGGCACAGGAATACGGCGGCCTGATCAAGCACGGCGCCAAGCTGCTCTTTGCCTATGCCGAAGCGACCGTACCGAAACTGACGGTCATCACCCGCAAGGCCTTCGGCGGCGCCTATGACGTCATGGCCTCGAAACATCTGCGCGGTGACCTAAACTACGCCTGGCCGACGGCGCAGATCGCCGTCATGGGCGCCAAGGGCGCCGTCGAGATCATCTTCCGCAAGGATATTGCCGATCCGGAGAAGATCGCGGCCCACACCAAGATGTACGAAGACCGTTTCCTGTCGCCCTTCGTTGCCGCAGAGCGCGGTTACATCGACGAGGTGATCATGCCGCGCTCGACCCGGCGCCGGCTGGCCCAGGGTCTCAGAATGTTGCGCAACAAGGATCTGACCAATCCCTGGAAGAAGCACGACAACATCCCGCTTTGAGTCCGTGACAACACGTCACGGATATCACACGGAAAATTGATCCGACGTCAGAAGCCGTGTTTTCACGTTCCCGGTCGTGCGCTCTATTGCTTCCTTGTGGGGGAGTTAAAACTGGAGTTTAACATGGCGCTTTCCGATCGGCTGAATCAATATCAGCCCTTTGCTCTTACTGTCTTGCGCGTCGTCACCGGCGTACTCTTCATCGAACACGGCTTGCAGAAGCTGTTTGGCTTTCCGCTCGGCGGTCAGTTCCCAAGCCCGCTGCCGACCTTGCTTCTGGTTCAGGGTATCCTTGAAGTTGTCGGTGGATTGGCAACGATCGTGGGCTTCTTTACCCGTCCGGTCGCGTTCATTCTGTGCGGCAACATGGCTGTCGCCTATTTCATGGCGCATTATCCGAAGAATTTCTTCCCGGCCAACAACGGCGGTGACGCGGCGATCCTCTATTGCTTCGTCTTCCTGTTCCTGATCTTCGCCGGCCCGGGCCTGCTGGCGATCGACAACAACAAGAAGTAAGTAACCGGACTCTTCGTCGGGCTCGGTTGAATTGCCGGGTCCGGCGAATAAATTCGTCTCTCGCGTGTTTACTCCGTTATCAGCGAAGCGAGAGCACTTTTGACAGGATCTCCTTCGCATCCCCTATCGAACGGAGATCCTCATGTCATTTCCCGAGCGCTTGTCGCCTTATCAGCCCGCCGCCCTCGCCATTTTGCGAATCATAACTGCACTGCTGTTCATCGAGCACGGTACGCAAAAGGTCTTCGGCTTTCCGCCGGCGCCTTACGCAATCACGACGCTGTTCTTCGTGGCGGGAATTATTGAACTTGTCGGCGGCATCCTTGTCCTGCTTGGGCTTTTCACCCGACCGATCGCCTTCCTCCTGAGCGGTGAAATGGCGATAGCCTACTTCATGGTGCATATGCAGATCGACTTCTTCCCGGCCAACAATCAGGGAGACGGAGCCATCCTGTTCAGCTTCATCTTCCTGTTTCTGGTGTTCGCCGGTCCGGGAAGCTGGGCGCTGGGCAATCGCCAGCGCCAGTCGCAGCCTATCAGGCCGCAAGCTTGAGGCCGGCAATGCCGGCCACGATCAGGCCGATGCAGGCGAGGCGTACCAGCGTCGCGGGGTCGCCGAGCAGCCATATGCCCAGCAGCACAGTGCCGACCGTGCCTATGCCAGTCCACACGGCGTAGGCCGTGCCCATGGGCAGGGTTTTTACCGCAAGGCCGAGCAGCGCGATGCTGATGACCATGGAAATGACGGTAAGAATCGTCGGCGTCAGCCGCGTGAAGCCATCGGTATATTTCAGGCCGACTGCCCAGCCGATTTCAAACAGACCTGCAAGGAAAAGCAGGAACCAAGCCATTTTACGCTCCTTTGTTAAGAGCGAGGCCGTCCCCGCGGATTCTTACGGCCGGTCAATCGGGAGCGGCCGCCGCAGTCGTCTGCGCGTTTTCTATATGCCGCTGTTACCGGAATTTTTCAAGCGTTTGAGTGCATGGCTGCCATGCCACCCGTTTCACGCTAGCCGTTCGGCGTGCCATTTGAGGTGATCGTCCATGAAGCTGGAAATGAAGTAATAAGAGTGGTCGTAGCGCTCGTGCATGCGCAGCGTCAGGCTGATATTGGTGCCTTTAATGGCTTCCTCGAACAGCCAGGGGCGCAGTCCGCTTTCAAGGAAGCTGTCCGCCTTGCCCTGATCGATCAGGAATTCGGGGAAGCGGGCGCCGTCTTCGACAAGCGCACAGGCGTCGTAGCGGCGCCAAGCGGCCTTGTCGCTGCCTAAATATTTCTCCAGCGCAGGGGCGGACCAATCGGCTGTCGACGGCTGTACGATGGGAGCAAAAGCGGAGCAGCTCTTGAAGCGGTCCGGGTTCTTCAACGCAATCGTCATGGCGCCATGGCCGCCCATAGAATGGCCGAAGATGCCTTGGCGGCTCATGTCGGCGCGGAATTGCCTGGCGATGAGAGCGGGCAGTTCCTCAGTGATGTAGCTATACATCTGATAATTTTCGGCCCAGGGCGTCTCGGTGGCATCGAGATAGAAGCCGGCGCCTTTGCCCATCTGCCAATTGGTCAGCTCATCCGGCACGTCATTGCCGCGCGGGCTGGTGTCCGGGCAGACGATGATGAGGCCAAGCTCGGCGGCCATGCGGCGGTATTCGCCCTTTTCCATGACATTGGCGTGGGTGCAGGTGAGGCCGGAGAGATACCAGAGAACCGGTCGGGGCTCCTTGACCGCCTGCGGCGGTACGAAGACGGCGAAGGTCATCTCGCTTTTGCAGGCGTCGGACTGATGCGAGAAGACACCCTGCATGCCGCCGAAGGCGGTGTTCTGGGAAATGATATTCACGGCTGGCCTCCAGGCGTTTGATTGTTTTTTGAACGCCGGCAGAGCCGGTCGAAAGTTTCGAGAAAGGCGGAGCGGTCGCGCGGCGAGAAGGCGGCGTTATAGCCCTTGCTCTCACCGGTTTCGCGAAGATGTGCGCCGAGGTCTCGCATGGCCGTTGCCATGCCGATATTGGTCTTGTCGAAGATGCGGCCGGTCGGTCCTGTCACGAGCGCTCCGGTCGCAACGCAACGGCCGGCAAGCGGTACGTCTGCGGTGACGACGATATCGCCGTTGCCGGCATGCTCGGCGATCCAGTTGTCGGCGGCATCGAAGGCGTTGGAGACGATGACGTTGTGCACCATCGGGTCCCGCGACGGGCGCAATCCCGAATTGGCGACGAAGGTCACCTCGATGCCGTGGCGTTCAGCAACCTTCAGGATTTCCGGCTTGACCGGGCAGGCGTCGGCATCGACATAAATCATGATATCAAATCTTTTCAGCTATATGCGGCGCTTTTCTCATGCGCCGCATACATCTTGCCGAGTGGCTTTTACCGTCAATACAGCACGACGCTACGGATGCTTTCACCCGAATGCATGAGCTCGAAGCCCTTGTTGATGTCGTCGAGCGGCATGGTGTGGGTGATCATCGGATCGATCTCGATCTTGCCCTCCATGTACCAGTCGACGATCTTCGGGACATCGGTGCGGCCGCGCGCGCCGCCGAAGGCCGTGCCCATCCACGAGCGGCCCGTCACCAGCTGGAACGGACGCGTCGAGATCTCCTGGCCGGCGCCGGCAACGCCGATGACCACCGACTTGCCCCAGCCGCGATGGCTGGCTTCCAGCGCCTGGCGCATCACCTTGGTGTTGCCGGTGCAGTCGAAGGTATAGTCGGCACCGCCGATCTGGTCGGCCCCGCGCTTCGTCATGTTGACGAGATAGGGCACGATGTCGTCGCCGACTTCCTTCGGATTGACGAAATGCGTCATGCCGAAGCGCTCGCCCCAGGCCTTCTTGTCATTGTTGAGATCGACACCGATGATCATGTCGGCACCGGCAAGCCTCAAGCCCTGGATGACATTGAGGCCGATGCCACCGAGACCGAAGACGATCGCCGTTGCCCCCATCTCCACCTTGGCGGTGTTAATGACCGCACCGATGCCTGTGGTCACGCCGCAGCCGATATAGCAGATCTTGTCGAAGGGAGCGTCGGGATTGACCTTGGCGACGGCAATCTCCGGCAGCACGGTGTAATTGGCGAAGGTCGAGCAGCCCATATAGTGATGGATCTTGTCCTTGCCGATCGAGAAGCGCGAGCTGCCGTCCGGCATCAGACCCTGGCCCTGGGTCGAGCGGATCGCCGTGCACAGATTGGTCTTGCGGGAAAGGCACGATGGGCATTCGCGGCATTCAGGCGTGTAGAGCGGAATGACGTGATCGCCCTTCCTGACCGAGGTCACACCCGGACCGACATCGACGACGATGCCGGCACCCTCATGGCCGAGGATCGCTGGAAACAGGCCTTCCGGATCGGCACCCGACAGGGTGAAATCATCGGTATGGCAGATGCCGGTCGCCTTGACCTCGATCAGCACTTCGCCGGCCTTCGGCCCCTCAAGCTGAACCGTCATCACCTCAAGCGGCTTGCCTGCCGCAACCGCGACCGCTGCTCTTACGTCCATGATCTCGTCCCTTCCTGCAATGATTTGGTCCGCGCGACATTGGCATGGGCACACGGGGCGGCTCAAGCCAAAATCAGACACTTAGCGTCGCAATTATCATGTTTTAGCCGAGCAATCGCCACGCAGCTCTTTCCACATGGCTGCGATGGCGAAGCTTCTCGATCAGGTGAATTCCATGATCACGGCGTCGACGGCGAGGCTTTCGCCCGGCTTGGCGTTGATCTTGCCGATGACCAGATCGCGTTCGGCTCGCAGGACATTTTCCATCTTCATCGCTTCGACGATAGCCAGCGTTTCGCCTGCCTTGACTTCCTGTCCCTCGGTGACGGCAATAGCGACGACCAAGCCCGGCATGGGGCAGAGCAGGAGCTTCGACGTATCCGGCGGCAATTTGACGGGCATCAGCTTGTCGAGTTCAGCCTGACGCGGTGTAAACACCTTGGTCCGGACGGAAATACCCTGCCAATCGATGCGCAGACCATTGAGCACGGTGCGGATCTGGGCTGTCAGCTTGCGGTCGCCGACGGTGCCGGCCCATACGGAATCGCCGGGACACCAGTCGGTTGCGACAGTTACGGCTTGGGTGTCGATCTGCATGTCCATCTCGAAGGGAATGGTCGCCACGCCTTCAAGCAACGTCACAGGCAGATAGTCGGCACCAAGCTTGACAACCCAGCTCTCCCGCAGCGGCGCGGCGGCTGGACGCAAGCGGTCGGCATAGCGCTCGCGGCGGTTGGATTCGATCAGGCTGCAGGAAAGGGCGATCGCCGACAGTAAAGCGGTTTGGTCTTCGTCCGGCGTCACCGGCGCGAAGCCATCAGGATATTCCTCGGCAATGAAGCCCGTGGAGAGGCGGCCTTCGCGCCAGCGCGAATGCTTCATCAGAGCCGAGAGGAACGGCATATTGTGCTCGATGCCATCGACGACAAAACCATCCAGGGCTTCGCCCATCGCTTCGATCGCTTCCAATCTTGTCGGAGCCCAGGTGCAGAGCTTGGCGATCATCGGATCGTAATACATGGAGATTTCGGCGCCTTCGAAGACGCCGGTATCGTTGCGCACGACCGATGTCTCCATTCTGCCTTCGCGCGGCGGACGATAGCGCGTCAGGCGGCCGATCGAGGGCAGGAAGTTGCGATAGGGATCTTCCGCATAAAGGCGGCTTTCGATGGCCCAGCCGTTGAGCCCGATATCCGCCTGCTTGAACGGCAGTTTCTCGCCGGCTGCAATACGGATCATCTGCTCGACGAGATCGATACCGGTCACCAGCTCCGTGACCGGATGTTCGACCTGCAGGCGGGTGTTCATTTCGAGGAAATAGAAATTCCGGTCGCGATCGACGATGAATTCGACCGTGCCGGCGCTTTGATAATCGACCGCCTTGGCGAGTGCCACGGACTGCTCGCCCATCGCCTTACGCGTTGCCTCATCAAGGAACGGCGAGGGTGCCTCTTCCACGACCTTTTGGTTTCGGCGCTGGATCGAGCATTCGCGCTCGCCGAGATAGACGACATTTCCGTGAGCGTCGGCCAATACCTGGATTTCAATATGTCGGGGGTCGACGACGAATTTTTCGATGAAGACGCGGTCGTCGCCGAACGAGCTTTTCGCTTCCGAGCGGGCGCGTTCAAAGCCGTCGCGAACCTCGTCCTTACTCCAGGCGATACGCATGCCCTTGCCGCCGCCACCGGCGGACGCCTTGATCATGACCGGATAGCCGATCTCGGCGGCGATCCTTTCGGCATGATCGGCATCATCGATGATGCCGAGATGGCCCGGAACGGTGGAAACCTTGGCCGCATTGGCGAATTTCTTCGATTCGATCTTATCGCCCATGGCTTCGATCGCCTTCGGCTTCGGGCCGATGAAGACGATGCCTTCCTTCTCCAGTGCCGCACAGAAGGAGGCGCGCTCTGAGAGGAAGCCGTAGCCTGGATGGACCGCTTCCGCACCTGTCTGCTTGCAGGCAGCGATGATCTTGTCGGCGACGAGATAGCTTTCGGCAGCGGGAGCGGGGCCGATATGGACTGATTCATCCGCCATTTCGACATGAAGAGCATCCCGATCAGCATCGGAATAGACGGCGACCGTGAGAATGCCCATGCGGCGCGCAGTCTTGATCACGCGGCAGGCAATCTCGCCGCGATTGGCGATCAGGATTTTCTTGAACATGCAATCTCCGCCCAAATACCCTATTCAGTCAGTGTTTTAGCCACAAATTGCACTGCGGGTCCATGTGCAAGATATCTGCACTCACGCGGTTTTTTCCAATCTCGACTGAACGCGCTCCCGCCAGATGATGAAGAGGCCGGAGCTGACGATGATCGATATGCCGATCCATTTGGAAAGATTGGGGAAATCGCCGAAGATGGCGTAGCCGAGGACGGTGGCGGAAATGATCTCGAAATATTGGAACGGGGCAAGCAGCGACAGTGGCGCCAGCCGGAAGGCTCTGACGACGAGCATATGCGCGTAGCCTGAAATCGAACCGAGAATCAGGAGAAGCACCAATCCAAGCGCCGAGGCGGGCAGGGACGGCTCGAAATCCGTAATGCCGGCTGACGAGCCGGCAAGCAGAGCCAAGGCCATGAACACGGTGCCGCCGAGACCCGCCATGATCTGCATCGTCAACGGCGAATCCGCCTCACCGACGGCACGGTTCATGAAGAGATAGAGCGCATAAAGGAAGGCGCATGCGACCGGCAGCAGTGCCTTCAGTCCGAAGATCGCGAAACTCGGCTGAATGACGATCATTGCGCCGCCGAAGCCGATAACGATTGCCAGCCATCGCCGCCAACCGACCTTGTCGCCGAGAAAAAGAGCAGAAAGCGCTGTCAGCATAAAGGGCTCGACGAAATAGATCGCGAAGACATCGGCAAGCGGCATGTATTTGACCGCGGCGAAAAAGAGTAGGCTCGCGGCGCCATGCAGCGCGCCGCGCAGCAGATTCAACCAGGGTCGCTTTGCAGAAAAGGCCGACCTCCCGGTTGTGGTCGCAAGCAGCGGCAGCATGCACACAAGCTGAAAGAAGAAGCGATAGAATGTCACCTGGCCCGGCGACATGCCTTCAAAACTCGCCATGTACTTGGCGATCGCATCCATCGTCGGCAGCAGGATCATGGCGCTTGCCATGATCGTCATGCCTCTAAGCGGATTTTGCTGCGTGGAAACGGGGGAAGAGACGAGCATGCGTCAACTTCAAACATAGGACAAACATGCAATCAAGACGCGCTTGAAAGCAGGTTGCAAGATGCGGTGGCAGCCATCCGCAAATGCCGTACTTTTCCAAATGGGACAGATCTCCCTGGCGAGATGACGCCCTTAGACCTATCTGGAGCTTTGGAACCGGCTAAAACATGACTGCGCGGCGAAAAATTGCCGGCGCGACCAGGAAAGGGATCGCACCGATGTTCAAACCAGAACAAGAGACGACCGTTTTTTCGGATGAAGGCGGCGATACGCTTGGCGGACGCCTGTCCATGGCTCGCGATGCCGCGGGAATCAGCCTCGAAACGCTGGCCGGACAGCTTGGCGTCAGCGAGGAGACGATGCTCGCGTGGGAATCCGATCGCGCCGAACCCAACCCCTCCGCGCTGGCCAAGATGTCAGCTCTTTTCGATGTTTCACCGGCATGGTTGATGACCGGATCGGGTGACGGACCTGGAGAGGACAGTGATGAGCGCGCCCTGGAAGCCGTCAAGAACGAGCTATCGCGGCTGCGCACCGCCTATCAGGAGGTCGGTCGGCTGATAGAGACAACAACAAAGCAGCTCGAACGCCTTGACCATCAGATCAGGCTGCGCAATCTGAGCAAGGATGTGGCGCATTGAGCGCGGCTTCCCTCGACGTGGCGCGGGCCTAAGTACTTCTAGCTTAATCGGGCAATCGTATCGTCGAGGGTGTCGATCGCGAGTTGTTCACGGGCGATCATGTCGTCAAGATCGATGACCTCTCCAATCTGTTTCGCGTCAATGCCCTGCGTCTTCATCGCCAGCAGTTCGTTGCGATGGGCGATCTTTTCGCCTCTGATTTTGATAAGCTTCAAGCGAAAATCATCATTCATTTCCAATTCCTCCGTTTGGAATGAAGTGTCGCCATTTCCGGACTGTCATCGTTCCCCAGCTCGTCTCGTCTCCCTCAATCTCAGTCGTGCCCACGGCCGCGATAGGTCGTAGGAACGCCGGCTTTCTCATGGCATTGCGCTAAGGTTTCCAGCCATTCCGCCAACCCTTCCGGGACTTTGGCATTTCCAGCTTCCAGCGCCTCCACCCATGACAGGTCACATTGCAGAGCGCTCGCCAGATTGATGGGCGTCCAGCGTATATGCAAAAGGCATTCTGAAAAGCGCTCCGGTGTCATGCATCTTCCCCCTGTCTAAAGAGTTTCACGGTGCCAGAGAGGGGCGCGAAGTCAAGTGACCAGGGAAATACGACGGCTGTTCCGGCCCATCAGGGTAGGTGAACTACCTCTCGGCATGAATTTCGCGAATAACTTGTGTGGGAAACGGGGCAGCATCGCAATATTCCCGACGCTTTGATCGGTTCGCGTGTCGTCAGCGGGCAGACGATGGCGTGAAAGATAATGTGGTACTGAAGAAAGCGTTAGCTACGCATTGTTTTAAAAACAAAAAACCCGGCCAAAGCCGGGTTCTTGGTGCGGTCGAGAAGACTCGAACTTCCACGGGTTGCCCCACAGCGACCTCAACGCTGCGCGTCTACCAATTCCGCCACGACCGCATCGTGGTAGGCCGGATTGCTCCGGCGCGGCTGCATGTAGCAAAAGCATTCGGGGGGCACAAGAGCGATATGTCAGTTTTTTTAAATTCCTTCACAGCTCCTCCGATCTGACATGTGCGAATGCCGCCGAAACGCCTTACATGTTTGAATTCCCGCTCGAATGGCGCCATATGTGGACAACCCGTCGGCGCGCAGGATTTCCACACATGCGGCCTGCGGCGCGCAAAGGACTGCCATATGCTTCGCACTGAACTTTCTCACCAGATGTTTCCCGTTCAAGGTACGCCGCCCGTCCGCTGGCGGATCAGCGACGGTCTCGTGCCTTATGAGGAGGCGGTTGCCACCATGGAGGCGGAGGTAGCCGCGATTGCCGAAGGGCAGGCGCCTGAACTCGTCTGGCTGGTCGAACATCCTCCGCTCTATACGGCGGGCACCAGCGCCGATGCCGCCGATCTGATCGAACCGGATCGATTCCCGGTCTTTGCGACAGGACGCGGGGGCGAGTATACCTATCACGGGCCAGGGCAGCGCGTCGCCTATGTCATGCTGGACCTCAAGCGTCGCCGGCAGGATATCCGCGCCTTCGTCGGCGCGCTCGAAGAGGTCATCATTCGCACGCTTGATTCGATGAACGTGCGCGGCGAGCGGCGAGAGGATCGAGTTGGCGTTTGGGTCAGGCGCCCGGAGAAGCCCACTCTGGCTGACGGCACCGTGGCTGAGGACAAGATTGCGGCGCTCGGCATCCGCGTGCGCAAATGGGTAACGTTTCACGGCCTTTCGCTGAACGTCGACCCCGATCTCGGGCATTTCACCGGCATCATTCCTTGCGGAATTTCGGCCTATGGCGTTACCAGCCTCGTCGATCTCGGCTTGCCGGTCATGATGGCGGATGTCGACATTCGCCTGCGTGAGGCGTTCGAACAGGTCTTCGGCGAAACTGTCAATGACGCGCGAAAGTGATCGGCGATCGTCCGAAGACGATGCCGGATGTTGCGATGAATTTTAGTGCTAAGCAGGACGGGTCAAACGACCTGTCCGATTTGATGGCGAAAACTGCTATAGCTCGCAGGAGCGCTCTTCGGCGTCCTCTACCATCGGTACTTCCGACTCATTCGGAATGAACCGTTTCGATCTTTCCAAAAGATCGATCCTGTCTTCTGCCTTGAGAAGATCATGCAGTTTCTGATCGCTTAGGATATTGTCGCCAGTATCATGCGAGGTCATGCGGGTAACTCCTTGACCTCTGCAGGCGAGAGTAATCATCTCTCTCAGCCGCTAGCGCCTACGGGTTCGGTAGCCAACGGTGATATAAGCCTATACTCATTTGAATGCTGTGGCGAGTCTTTTGGCGCGTTGTCTCTCGATGGCCTTATCTGCCAGAAAAACGTCTGAAAGAAAAATGCCCTGGAAGGGAGAGCATCCAGGGCATAGAGAGGGGAACTGCATGACGGGAACTAGGGCGAGGTGCCCACACTTCAAGACCGAAGCTCACGATAGGTTGTATTTGGTCTGCGATCGCCCTTGCCCAAGCGTATCGCTGGCCGCGAATGACGGAAGTAAAATTGCAATGTGAATCGGCACCATCGATTCTTCCATCTCCGGCTGAACTCAACACAGCGATGAACCGCCATCCAGGATTGCTGCTTCAGTCAAGTCACTCTTTTCGATAGCTATTTTTGTACAGTTTGCGTTCATATTCGTCCGCATATGGTGTCTTCCGTCGCCCCCAGATCGCGTGTCGATTGACAATCGATGGGGACGATACGATTAATAGTTTCGACATTCGTCATAGAGCGGAGGAAATGCCAATGACAAGTCGTGCCATTCTGTTGATGTCTTTTGCGTCTCTCACAGTTGTAGGCTCGATGGGCCTCGCTTCTTCGGCTTCTGCGCTAACCATAAAAGAGTGCAGCGCCAAATATCAGGCTGCCAAAACTGCTGGTACCTTGAACGGCCAGAAGTGGAATGACTTCCGCACAACGCAGTGCAGCGCGGACGCCAGCGCCACCACGACCACCGCTCCCGCAACCACTGCACCAGCAGCTACGACGCCTGCCAAGCCAGCGAAGACCACTGCGGCAGCCAAGGTCGACGCCAACGAGCCCGACGCTACCAAGCCGCCGGCAGCAGAACCGGCAAAGCCGACCACGGCTGCCCCGGCCGGCGTAACCTTCCCCGCAAAGGTTGACCCGAAATATGCTACCGAGACGCCCGGCAAGGGCCGCTTCCACACCTGCGTCGACGCCTATAACGCCGCCAAGGCCAGCAATTCGCTCGGCGGCCTGAAGTGGATCCAGAAGGGCGGCGGCTATTACAGCCTCTGCAATACCAAGCTCAAGGGCTGATTGCGGATCCAACCTCTTGCAGAACGGGCGCCTTTGGGCGCCCGTTTCTGTTTGCTTATATCAATCCCGCATCTTCTCCCATTTTTTCACCAATCGGTCGCGCTTGAGCTTGGAAAGCCGCTGCAGCCAGAAAATGCCGTCAAGCTGGTCAATCTCGTGCTGGATGCAGATGGCCAGAAAGTCATACGCCTCGGCTTCATGGGTTTCGCCGGCGATATCCAGATAGCGAAAGCGGATCGATTTCGGTCTGACGATCTCCTCCGTCGCTCCGGGCATGGAAACGCTACCCTCCGTATGCCGTGTGGTCTCTGCCGACGACCACAGAATTTCCGGATTGATATAGATGCGCACGCCATCCTCGCGGCTGAGTTCGATCACGACGACCCGCTTGAGAACGCCGATATGCGGGCCGGTGATGCCGACGCCAGGCGCGGCCCGCATGGTGTCCAACAGATCATCGACAAGCATCCGCAGATTGTCGTCGAAGGCCGTGACGGCCGTGGAGGGGCTTCGCAATAGCGGATCGGGGAAGCGGATGATGGGGCGGACAGACACGGCACTCTCTAGCGGAACTGGAGGACATGGGTAGGAGGCCTGCCAGGATAAGGGGAAGATGATAGCAATGCCACCGCCTTGGTGGCCGCGCTTCCCATCGCATTGATTCGTGCATTCGAATCGCTGAGGCGTCTGCTGTCTCTATGACCATTCCCATCGAATTTACGGGAAATTTCGCCCTCTCAGGCCCTGTGGGCCTATGATTTAGCGCTGCACTGGCGGGTTGAGAACTGACTGCAACCCATCAAAATTGACTATTACGTAAAAGTCAATATTATGATGGTCAGCAGATTAGGGGCGGATTCTTGGTCGACGGATACTATAGCATAACGGAGCTCACTCGGGAATTCGGGGTTTCGACCCGGACGTTGAGGTTCTATGAGGACGAGGGCCTCATTCATCCTGAGCGCAGGGGCCGAACGCGCCTATTTCGCCCGGCCGACCGGCGTCTGATCATGGAAATTCTGCGCGGCCGCCGCATCGGCTTCACCATTGCCGAAATTCGCGAGATCATACAGGTCTACAAGGAGCCTCCAGGCGAGATCGGCCAGCTGAAGCTGCTGATGAAACGCGTCGACGAAAAGCGCGACGAGCTGCGTCAGAAGCGCAAGGATATCGACGATACGCTGAGCGAACTCGACAATGTCGAGGAAGCCTGCCTCGGACGCCTGGCCGAAATCGGCGTTGGGACCTGATCCGCTATTAAGCGCTCAGCTTTTCAAAACCAGCGGCGCGTCCGTTTGCAATAAAACTCGAACTCGCAGCCGAATCGCGAGAGGAGATGCATCTCCTCGCAGCGGATGACGAGCAAGGTCGTCAAGGCGGCCGCCGCTGCTGCCATGACCAGGAACCAGAGATTGCCGATCAGAAGGCCGAAGCTTGCGGTCAGCAAGGTATAGCCGAGATAGGTTGGGTTGCGGGTGAAACGAAAGGGGCCTGACGTCACCAAATGCGCTGTGCAGCGCTGCGTCAGAACGGTTGTGCGGCGTTCCAGCAGTGTCTTGACGGCCCAGACATTCAATGTCACCGCGATGGCGGTCAGGAGCGCGCCAACCACCCATGCAACCAGCGCCCAGATGAAGGGCAAAGGCAAGGGATACCATCGCTGCAGGGACAGCGCCGCTATGACGGCAAGGCTATAGAGCAGCGGCGGCCACGGAAAACTCAGCGACTTCGAACGATAGGCATTCATAGAATAACCCTGTCATTGCGCTTCATCCGTGCATTGTATCGCGATTCGGCTTACGCGTTCATCGCTATCTGCTTTGATCGCCCCTGATTCCAGCGATTTGAAGAGGTTCTGAGCCTGCAACTTGTCGAGCGTGCATTGGCAGAAGCTGCGGCACATGGCTTCGCTGCCCGATCGCGTGCATGAAGCCACGCATTGCCTGATATAGCCGACCGTCGGGTCCTGCGGTGGCGCAGGAGCGACCAGGGACAACAGATAGACGAGGCCGAAAAGAACCGGCTGGTGCACCAGATAGAAGATCAGGCTGTGCCGGCCGGCGAGGGCGACGAGATTGCGGCCAGGACCGAATTTCGCAAGCTGTTTCGTCCATCCAAGAGAGGTCGCCAATTGCGCGATGCCGAGGCCGAACAGAAATGGCGTTAGCCACGGGAAGAGCGGCACATAGTCGTTCGAGCGCTGGATATTTTCCGAAAGCCCTACCCACCATAGCCACGGCGTGTCGAAGAACGTCGAATGCAGCGACAGAGGCGCGATGACGTTGTCGATTACGATGCCGACGGTGAGCAATGCCGCGACCAAAAGCGTCAAGAATGCGGGCAGGCGCAGGAACAGGAGGCCGATAAGGCTCGCCGCCGCGATACCGTGCAGGATGCCGAAGAAGATCCACTCGTCGCTCATGCCGATGAAGGTGACGAGTGAGATTGCTGCAGCTGCAGCGACAATCATGCCCAGCCGTCGCCAGTAGGACCGCCAGCGAATTTCCGGCGTATTGGCAAGCACGAGACTGAAGCCAGCCAGGAACAGGAAGGTACTGGCAATGGCGCGGGCATAGAGCTTCAGCCAGCCGGTTTCCGCCGTACCAGAATCAAGATAGCCGAAGAATTCGAAATCCCAGGTGCCATGATAGCTCGCCATGGCGAGCAGGGCAGCACCGCGCGCCGTATCCAGAATGCCGATACGAGGCGTCTTTTGCGCAACGTCGACGCTCGCGGCGATGGCGGCCATTACGGAGTCCTTCCAGGCATGAATTCAAGTCTTTGCAGCGGCATGGGCCGACGCGGCCTTGTCATGGCATATCGCTATCCATGATGGCCAGACGGGCGTCGGAAAAAAATTGACGGCGGATCAGCACCACGATGATGAAAATCGTCGTCGCCATGAAGACATAGGGGCTCAGGAACCAGCCGAGATAACCGATGGACAGGAAGATTGCCCTGAGGCCGGCATTGAAATTGCGCGCGGCAATGACGTTCATGCGCACCACGCGCTCGGCGGCTCTCTCCGCGGCCAGCGGATCAAGGATGGCGTCTTCGCGCATCGGCAGGGAGCCGAAGAGAATGGTGCAATAGTTGAACAGGCGATAGGCCCAGCCGAATTTGAAAAAGGCATAGCCGAAAAGGCAGCCAAGCCCGGCTACCTTGATTTCAAAGGCTGCCCGACCGCCATTGAGTATGAACGGCATATCCGAGAAGAAGGCATTGATCTTGTCGGTGGCGCCGAGCAACGCAAAGCAGCTGCCGATGGCGAAGATCGAGGTGGAGGCGAAGAAGCCGGTGCCGTTCTGCAGGCCGGACAGGATCTGCGTGTCGATCATCTTCAGATCGCGGCGCAGCGAGTTGTATATCCATTCGCGGCGACGCTCGTTCATCGCCAGCGTCAGGCTGGTGCGATTGAAGAAGCTGGCGCTGCTGGTGATCCAGTTCAGCGCGACCCAGAGAAAGATGAAAAGGGCGAGGGCGACATAGTCGGCAGTCGTCATTAAGGCAGGTTCTCCAGATCAATCCCATGTGGACTGTAGCTCAGCGCGAGCCGCGCGCAATGGCCTTCTGTTTGCTTCTCGAATGCCTATATGTAATGTCGCTGCCATGAAATCCGATGTCGGCCAATCGCCGTGCAAGCTTGCTGCGATAGCGTAGCCTTGCCGGAAATCGATTTGCCTGGAGGCACCAAAGGTCCATGTTTCTCTCAGTTTTTGATGTGTTCAAGATCGGTGTGGGGCCGTCCAGCTCGCACACGATGGGGCCAATGTCGGCCGCGAATCGCTTCCTGGACCTCTTGCTGTCGAACGAGTGGCCGCGACCGTCTTCGAATGTGCATGTTGAGTCGATCAAGGTCAGCCTGCATGGTTCGCTGGCGCATACGGGTATCGGCCACGGCACGGGCAGGGCTGTCATCCTCGGTCTGATGGGCGAAAAGCCCGACAGCGTCGATCCCGACCATATGGATGCCATTATCGACGAAGTGGAGCGCAGCGGACGCATCACGCCGCCAGGTCATCCGACTTATCAATTCCAGCCCAAGACCGACCTGATCTTCGACAAGAAGGTGCCGCTGCCCGGCCATGCCAACGGCATGAGTATTTCTGCTTTCGACAGGGATGATCGCCTGCTCCTAAAGCGCATCTATTATTCCGTCGGCGGCGGTTTCGTCGTCACCGATACGGAATTGGAGCAGATGAAGGCCGATCGGAAGAAGCCGGCCGCAGCGGGTGAGCGCGTTCCTTTCCCCTTTGCCACCGCCAAGCAGATGCTTGAAATGTCCGAGCGCTCCGGCCTTTCGATCGCGCAGATGAAGCGCGCCAATGAAGAAACGCGCATGAGCGCCGAAGAGCTGGATGCCGGGCTTGATCGTATCTGGGCGGCCATGAGCAGTTGTATCGATCGCGGCCTCAAGGTGGACGGCATCATGCCGGGCGGCCTGAAGGTCCGCCGGCGTGCCCGCGCCATTCACGACAAGCTGCAGCAGGAATGGCGCAGCAACCGGATCAATCCGCTACTCGCCAATGATTGGCTGAGCGTCTACGCCATGGCGGTCAACGAAGAGAATGCAGCCGGTGGACGCGTGGTGACGGCGCCGACCAATGGTGCGGCTGGCGTCATTCCTGCTACGATCCGCTACTATCAGCATTTCCATGAGGATTGGGATCAGGACGGCATTCGCAACTATCTTCTGACGGCGGCCGCCGTCGGCGGCATCATCAAGCATAATGCCTCGATTTCCGGCGCCGAAGTCGGCTGTCAGGGCGAGGTCGGTTCGGCGGCTGCGATGGCGGCGGCCGGGCTTGCGGCCGTGATGGGTGCGACGCCGGAACAGATCGAAAATGCCGCAGAAATCGCGCTGGAACATCATCTTGGCATGACCTGCGATCCGGTCGCCGGACTGGTGCAAGTGCCGTGCATCGAACGAAACGCTCTTGGCGCGGTCAAGGCAGTCACTGCTGCCTCACTCGCCATCAAGGGCGACGGCCAGCATTTCGTGCCGCTCGACGCCTGCATCGAAACCATGCGTCAGACGGGTCACGACATGAGCGAGAAATATAAGGAAACCTCCACCGGCGGTCTGGCGGTCAACGTCGTGGAATGCTGAGTGTGGACGCCTGATCTAAAAGCTTGACGCTGCCGGTCAAAAGGACTTCAACGGCACTATGGCTTTGCATCTCATCAAATTGTGCGTCGGCGCGGATTCGCTTGATGATCTGCGCGAATGGGTCTCCGAGCGGGCGATGAACGCCATCGCTGCCGGACTAGAGCCGCACACGACCCATACGACGCGCATGGTGCCGAAGCGGATCGAGGAACTGCTGGACGGCGGTTCGCTTTATTGGGTGATCAAGGGACAGGTGCAGGCAAGGCAGAAATTGCTTGGTATCGAGACCTTCACCGATGCTGATGGTATTCAGCGTTGCCGGCTTATTCTCGACCCGAGCGTTGTCGAGACGACAGGGCAGCCGAAGCGGCCGTTTCAGGGCTGGCGGTACCTGCCGCAAGACGACGTGCCGCGCGATCTTGATAGTCTCGGCGCGGCAGCCGAATTGCCTGCCGATCTGCGGCGGGAACTTTCCGAACTTGGTTTACTTTAGCGCAGCCGCATCATGATCGGCGCACGGCCGGTCGGCGCAGTGATATGCAGATGAATATGCGCCTCCGGCTGCGAATAGCGCCAGGCGCGAGCGCCGTGGCAGAGCAGGATGCCGATCAGGTCTTTCGTCTTGTTGCGTGAGCGCGAACGGCTGAGACCAAGGTCCGCCAGTCGCATCGCCGCTTCATGCAGCGGATGAAGAGCAAAGCTCTTCTGTTTCATCTTGCCCCCGCTATCGAGCGAGAAACCGGGAAAGTTCTCGTTCATTGCCATTTCAAAACCCCGTACACGTTACAAACTCAGGGCCGGCCCGCTTGACGTTCGGAACCGGAAGATCAGAGCCATAGAAGGCCCAACCAATTTTCGAATCATGCGGCGCGAAAACACCCGCCACATGCTTATTCCATACTCGCCCAGCACTTGACGCCGGCACGCTTGAGCGCCTTGCAGGCATTCACCGCTTCGCTCTGATCTTCAAAGCCGCCGAAGCGGGCGCGGTAACCGCCGTCAAAGGCGACCGCATAGGGCTTAGCCGAACGCAATGCCTTGCCGGCTTTGTTCTTCGCCGTATCAAGGAGGTCGGTCGCGCCATCCTTACTGGAGGAAACGCCAATCTGAACGATCCAGCCGGTAGGCCCGCGTTCAGCTTTGGTTGCCTTTGCAACCTTCTCTGTCTTTTCGGTGCGCTGCAGCTTTACCAGCTTCGTATCGCTTCTGGAGGTCGATGCCGTCGTTACGGTATCGATTTCATCCTCATCCGCATCGTCCGAAGATCCGGCGGCAGCTGTTTCGTCATAGGCGGGCCGCTTCACGGGCTCGGGCTTTGCCGAAAGCAGTGGATTGGAGGAGGAAGACTGTGGCGTTACCGCTGCGAAGGCTGCCGCGCTGGAAGGACTGGAATCGGCGACTTCGGTCGCCCCGTTATTCTTGATCTTTGCGCGGCTGATATCCGCCATGCGTGCACTCGCTGCCTGCACGTTGGGGGATGCGGCTGGCACCTGCGCGATCACATTGGAATCAATATGCTTTGTCGATGCCTTAGGCAGATAGTCAGCGATCAGCTTGCGCATCTGATTGTCGCGAGCCGGCGTCGAAGCGCCGCCAAGGACCACACCGACTATGGAACGACCGTCGACTTTGACAGAGGTCGCCAGATTATAGCCGGCGGCACGCGTGTAACCGGTCTTGATGCCGTCAACACCGCGCACGGAACCGACCAGGCGATTGTGACCGAGGATCGTGCGATTGCCGAGCCGGAAGCTCGTTTCGGAAAAGAAGCCGTAATATTCCGGAAAATGTTCGCGAAGGGCAATACCAAGGCGAGCCTGATCACGAGCCGTCGTCATCTGCGCTGTGTTCGGCAGGCCGTTCGGGTTGCGATAGGTCGTGCGCGTCATACCAAGCGCTCGCGCCTTATCGTTCATCATCCGGGCAAAACCTTCCTCCGAACCGCCGAGCATCTCGCCAAGCGCCATCGCGGCGTCGTTGGCGGACTTCGTGACGATGCCGAGGATCGCCTCGCGCACGGTCACGGAGCGACCGGGGCCGATACCGAGCTTTGTCGGCGCCTGAACGGCGGCATTCTTTGAAAATACGACGGGAGTATCCAGGGTAATGCGTCCGGCCTCAAGCGCCTCGAAGGTCAGGTAGACCGTCATCATCTTGGTCAGCGAGGCAGGATAGTGGAGCGTGTCGGCATTTTCGCTATAGAGAACATTGCCTGTATTGGCGTCGATGACGATACCGGCATATTTCGGACCGGCCGCGCTTGCGTCGACGACAGCCACAGTGATCGTCGCTGTCGCGATCGAAAAACCAAGAAGCGCTCTCGCCAGAATTTTACCGGTTTGAGACGACGAAACGGGTAGAATGGATCTGGACACTAAATCACTCTCTGCTTGCATTTACATTCTCGATTATCCGGCCGCCGCCTCCATGAACGGCCGATCCGCTCGACAGTAGAGGCTTAGCGTTACCAATCGGTTTATGATGAACAGTTGGTTTCAGGTTTTTGCGCCATTTTAGCGGCCATCAACAGCCATTGCCGCGGGCGCGGCATCATCCACAAGGCGCGTCTTGACGAAGTCCTGGACGGCGGCATCCATCGTGCGCCAATCCCCGAGCTGATTGCTGGAAAAGCGGTAGAGAACACTCAGATCCTTGCCAACCTTGACATCCCTCTGACAATCACCACTCGTTGCCAAGGCTGGCGAAGAGGGCAGGAGGCAGCGCACGACATAGTTGGTTTCACCGGATCGCGAAGCGGTTAAAAGGATTTCACCATTGTAGCCGGCATCAGCGCGAAGCCGATGTGCCGTCAGGCCAAAGGGGCCGGTATAGGAAGCGCCGTCCATCAATTGCGAATAGATCGGACCAAGCCGGCCGGACATATCACGAGACATCGTGCTCTGGCTGATCTGGAGAAAGATCAGCGAGGACGATTGCGAGATATCGTCGAAGCGCAACCGGTCGGCTTCACTATAGCCCTGCATCTGCGGCCAGGTCAGATAGAGATCGACGCGCTCGGCCGGGCCATTGAGGCGCTCGCTCGGAAAGCGGACGGTGTTTGCGGCGAGGCGTATCGTGTCATCGCCGATCGTGATGGAGATAGGTTTGGTATCGGTTGTATGACCCGCGAGCGAAATTTTCTCGCCGAGCCAGTTTCCGCCGACGGCTATGGCTACAGTCAGCGCAGCCAGGACGGCAACACCTGCCATGAGCCGATAGACAAAGCCGCTCGATATTAGCGGGCTTTCTTCGACCATTGTGGCGGATGACAGAGGAGCCATGTTCTTGCCTTCATCTCCCTGCGCCCGCCATCTTCGACGACGAGTACCGAGGGCGTCCTAGTTTCGAGTCTCATTGAAGATATGATTGGCGCGGCGATGGTTAATTGATGGTTAAATATAGGTCGCAACCCGTGCTAACGGGACAGTTAATTCGCCGGAATCTTTAGTGCTTATCTCGCGGGAGCCGCGAAATGAAAAGAGCCGTTCCCGGGGACAGCGGGAACGGCTCAGAGGCACCGGCCTGGACAGAAATCAGGGGACGAGACCGGGCCTCTGACTTTACCGCCGACGCTAGGCCGCCGGCGATCTGGTATTGGGGGGCTTACTTCAAGCTGCCGACCGCAACAGCGCGACCGTCCTGGATCTTGACCCAGCGAGCCGGATGATCTGCGGACTGGCGCTTCAGGAAGGTGTATTCGGTCTCCGACCAGAGCTTCACCTTGTTGCGCATGTTATCGAGAATGAAATCGCCACGATCCGTGCGGACGGTCAGAACGGCATGGCCTTCGCCGTTCGGCTGCAGCACGACGGTCATGAGCAGATCGGAAGGCGAGACGCCGGCATCGATGAGTTGCTTGCGCTTCAGCAGCGCGAAATCCTCGCAGTCGCCGGCGGTGGTCGGGATCGCCCACTTCTCCTCAACACCGTAAAGTTCCATATCCGTCATCGGCTTGATGGTCGTATTGACCGTATAGTTGACCTTCAGGATCGTCTTCCAGCTATCCTCATTGAGGATCATCGGCCCTGCATCGCCACCGGAATAAGCGCATTCACGCGGGTTTTCCTTGCAGAATTCGTAATGACCGATCGGGGGAGCAGCGTCACCTGTTATCGTCATGTTGGCGGGTGCTGCCTGAGCAGCACCGAACAAGCCAAGAGTTGAAAGCGCCAGAGCGGCAAGGCCGCGAAGTGCGATTTGAAAGTTCATGTCCCTGTCCCTGTTTTATTGGGATCAGAATGACACGCGTGATTTTATCTGACGCAAAATTGCACAGTCAAATTAATGGCTTAGTTAAATCAAATCCGGCGAAAATTCTCATAAAATACGCAGAAAACTTGATTCAAGTTCGCGGCAAATTAGATTAAAATTTGAGGGATTTCGGTATGGATTGCAGCAATGCAAGAGTCTGACATCCGCTGTTTCCAAACGGCTTTCAGCAATGGGGATCGTTAATGCCCGCGTGCCGATTAAGGCAGTAGACGTGTGTATTGATACAGAGCTCGCGTGGCGACAGGTCGGATTTGGTGTTGGAAATGGCTGCAAGAGCCTGAACTTGTCCCATTTTGGGAAAACCGGCTCAAAAAATATTTTTGATTTTTATTGCCGAGTGTGCCGGCGAAGCCCATCGGTCGCGCGGGTGATTGCAGTCGCCATCTCCGAGACCGCCGGCGAGTGTGCCGCGTTCGCGACGACCACCAGTTCCGCCTCTGGCCATGCCTGTGACAATTCCCAGGCGGTGACGAGCGGTGCTTCGAGGTCCATACGACCATGGATCATCGTGCTGGGGATACCGGCGAGCCGATGGGTGTCGCGCAGGATCTGCTGCTCCTCGAGCCAAGCCAGATGGTGGAAGTAATGGGTGATGATCCGGGCGCGCGCCGTCAGATAACGTGGATCGGACCATCGCGGCGACAGGGCCGCGCGCGGATCGATCAGGATCGACGCTGCCTCCCATTCGTGCCAATCCCTGGCGGCTTTCACATGGATTGCTGGATCGGGATTGCGCAAGAGGCGATAATAGGCGGTGACTAGGTCACCATCGCGATCAGTCTTAGGTACAGCGGCCCGAAAGCGTGCCCATTCCACAGGAAAGAAACGGCCGAGACCTTGATAGAGCCAATCGATTTCCGATCGTCTCGTCATGGTGACACCGACGAGGAGCAAGCTTTCCACCCGCTGCGGATGGGTTTCGGCATAGGCAAGCGCAAGCGTGCAGCCCCAGGAATTGCCGAATATGATCCAGCGTTCGATTCCGAGGCGCAACCGCAATCGCTCGATATCGGCAATCGTGTGCCATGTCGTATTGGCCGAGAGATCGATCAGCGGTTCAGACGCATGCGGAAGACTGCCGCCGCAGCCGCGCTGATCGAATTGAATGATCCGATAATATTGCGGGTCGAAATAGCGCCGCGTTCCAGCCGAACTACCTGATCCAGGGCCCCCGTGCAGGATGAGGACGGGTGTACCCTCGGGATTGCCCGATTGCACCCAGTAAATCCGCTGGCCGTCGCCGACCTCAAGCAGGCCTTCGTCAAAAGGAATTATGTCCGGGTAGGGCATGTCGCGGTCACGCATTGAGGAGAAGACAGAGATCGCTATTTCGCGACGCTGCGTGACGGGAAGATGACGGTATCAGAGAAATTCGCGCAAGGTTTCGCGAGACTGTAGCGAAAGGAATTCGATCGCAACGCCCTCTATGAAATGACGCACGACGCGGCCGCGCATATTGCCGAGACGCACAGGCGTTCCGATGGCGGGGCGTATTTCGACGTCGACCGCTGCGCCGGAGAGCGAGAGGTCCATGATGCGGCAGACATATTGCGTACCGTCGTCAAGCGTGAGTTCGCTGCGGGTATTGCGCGGCGTCAAACGATCGTGGCGGCGATCTTCCGGCAGACCGAGTTCGTGCTTATTGGCAAGCCAGGTCAGTTGCGCCGCAAGCTTTTCACGCTTACGCTCGGTTGCATTGATCGACATGGTGAAACCGCGGCCGTCGACCGCAACGACATAGCCCTCGACTCGGCCGAGGTGGTCGATGTAGGCCACGACCCGCTCATCGGCGCGCGGCCGTCCCAAACAGGTCACATGAAGGTCACCCGGCGACATTTCCGTGACAACGCATTCGAATTCCTCATAATTTGCCAGCATCAGACGACCCTGCATATTGATCGGGACCCGCTGAAAGGTCCGCTGATCATTACGAGCAGCATTGCCTGTCATTTGATTGGGCCGCGTCGCCTGGGCTGGCTGAAACGAGTGCATGGAGGCGTCTTGAATCCTATTGCGTCTCATCCAACTAATAGCCGCAACTCCTTAAAGTAAGGTTGTCTTTTCAGAGGCATAAATAAGAGACGATCACCTATCTTGTTCCGCACTGGGTCAGTTCTAACCCTGTCGCGCCTCATTTTTTGCTTGAATCAATTTTCGGCGGACCCATTCACCAAGGCTCGTGCTTCCCCGATGCGGCAGAAGATTTGCGGGGTCTGGATGGGGAGGTGCATCCACGAGCCGCACGCGGCGCTCGCGAAGCAGCCGGCTGCGATCCAGTGCCAGAAATTCAAGGCGTTCGTTGCCGAGCCAAGGCGCATAAACGGTTGGCGTCAGACAACCAAGCAGTCTGTCGCAAGTGTCGCTCGATGTGCGAACCGGCAGCAATATCATCTCGAAGGTCATGCTGCGGCCGCTGATACAGTAGCCCGTCGCGTGAACCAACGCGGGAACCACGTGTTTCATCACGCCGGCGGCTATGCGTACCGGGTCATCCTGCTGACTGCCAGCCCAGAGCGCTGCGAAATTCTCGCCGCGGAGTTCGCGCCCCATGAGGTTGCAGATCGCCGTACCGGCCAGGCGGAAGCGGGGATTATCGTCCACCGTATTTTCCAGGATAAACAGCTCGGGAAGAATGTGGCCGATTGCCGATGGCTGTATCAAGTTGCGCAGGGGAGCGTCCGCGTTGCCGCGTATACGCTCCCAATAGGTAAATATATCGATGCTCGTCTTATGGCGCATAATGCGTCCGTGTCCCATTTCACTTCAACTACAAGGGCATTCATCGCCCTCGAAACTGATGTTGCGAATTCCATGCCAGAACCGGCCCGTTAGGGTTAACAAAGGGTTTCGGTTGCCTTGTCGAGCGGTCGATGTAAATCTTTGTTCATCACTTCACCAAGTGACCTTCAGCACGAATTTCCCGGGCGCCGGACGAACCATTGAGGTCAGATCCGGAGAGGAGCGCCCCGGTATGCCGCCCGACACTACGGGCGGCTTTTTTTTTGATTTTCGCTGCGTTATGTGTCGATGACTTCTATCGACAAGCAGAGCAAGACATGGATGACGAACAGCTGCCGCGCCCAGAGCCGGAAAATCCGCGGCCGCAGCAGCGAGCCCCGGCCTTCAACTTGCCTCCTGCCATTCTGGCGAGCCTTGCCGTCCTAATCGTCATTTTTGCGGTCATGAACCTTCCCTGGTGGTCGGACGATACGCTGAACTGGATTTATTTCGCCTTCAGCTTCATCCCGGCCCGCTATGCCTTTCCCTTGTCACAGCAGGGACTGGAATGGCTTTGGACGCCTGTCACCTATTCGCTGCTGCATGGCGGGATCGAGCATATCGTGTTCAACAGCCTTTGGCTGATGGTCTTTGCGGCACCCGTGGCGCGACGCATCGGCGCCCTGCGCTATGTGATTTTCTGGATCTTCTCATCAGCCGCCTCCGCCTTCCTGCATGCGGCACTCTACTGGGGCGACCAGACGCTGTTGATCGGTGCGTCCGGTGTCGTCTCGGCGCTCATGGGAGCAGCTTGCCGTTTTGCCTTTCCGGCCATGGACAGTCGCAGAGTGTCCATGCGGCAGGCGCATCTCAACCCGCGCCTCGGCATTTTGCAGTCGCTTCGAAGCCGGACAGTTGTCGCCTATATCGTCATGTGGGTTGCCGGCAATGCGCTCGTTGCTTTCGGCATCAATCTTGCGGGCGACAGCTCACAGCCGGTGGCCTGGGATGCTCATATCGGCGGCTTCCTGTTCGGATTCCTGCTTTTCGCCCCCTTCGACCGGCAGCCGCCTGAGGAAGTTCGGGAACCTTTACCACTCGATGAATGAGCTGTTGCTTTCTTACTGACACAGGCGCACCATTGGCATCCGTCGATCATGGGATGAGGAGATCGATCGACCGACGGGCAAAGCGCCGGTTTGAGCTCCGGGGGTAATTTCGGAACATATCGGACGCTTCAGGTGTTCATCATGCTTTCGAGATGGGAGGATCGAATGTCAGTTTCCGTAAAGGCCATACTTGAAGCCAAGGGCCGCGACGTCGTGACGACGGGCGGCAATACGACCGTTGCAGAGGCCGCGAAAATCCTGAACGAGAATCGGATCGGCGCTATCGTCGTTGTCGGACCGGGCGGCAAGATTTCCGGCATCTTCACCGAGCGGGATGTGGTCAATGCCGTTGCCAAGCATGGGCAGGAATGCCTCGACAAGCCGATCGCATCGATGATGACGGCCAAGGTGCACCGCTGCAAGGAAGACACGACAACCGACGAATTGATGGAACTGATGACGATGCGCCGCTTCCGTCATGTTCCCGTCGAGGAGAAAGGCAAGCTTTCCGGCATCATCTCCATCGGCGACGTCGTCAAATGGCGTATCCGCGAGATCGAACTCGAGGCCGAACAGATCAAGGCCTATATCGCCGGGTGAGGCGAAGTTCGAGACGCCCCAGGCAATCGACCCAGCGGGTCGATTGCAGCGATCAGCTTCTCACGCCGAAAGCGAGGGCAAGCCTCGTTTTTTTGCAGATTTCGGATGACACGCTAGCGCGCGTAGGTTTCCTGCATGCGGCGGATTTCCGGCAACCTCGTCAGAGCCTCCTCATAGCCGCGTTCAATAGCTTCGCCGGCGCGATGGAATTCCGACAGACCGATATCGCTAAGGCGGGGATGCATCGCAAGATCCGGCGGGTCTCCGGCCAGACGGGCACGAGCAATCCTATCCTGGATGATATTGAAAGCCTGCACCATGACGCCGGTCATACCGAGTTTCATGGGCGGCGTCTCATCCCGCCGCAGCAAATCTCCGTTTGGCTGGCCCACATTGTGTTTGACGACAGCCGAACGACCGAAAAGGTCATAGTTCAGATTGACCGCCGCGACGAGCGGCTGCTCATATGAACGGCATACCGAAACCGGAACGGGATTGACGAGCGCGCCGTCGACCAAGGTACGGCCATTGCTTCGTACCGGCTCGAAAATGCCGGGCAGGGCATAAGAAGCCCTCAGCGCCGTGATCAGCGAGCCGTTGGCAATCCAGACTTCATGCCCGGTATTCAATTCCGATGCGACAGCGACAAAGGGGCGGTCCAGATCCTCGATCGAAAAGCCTTCCAGGTGCTCCTGCATGCGCTTGGTCAACCGCATGCCGCCGAACAATCCGCTGCCGCCGATGGTCAGGTCGAGGAGACTGGCGATGCGGCGCATCGTCAAAGAACGGGCAAAGGCCTCGAGTTCGTCTAGCTTGCCGGCAAGATAGCAGCCGCCAACCAGGGCGCCGATCGATGTGCCGGCGATCATGCCAACTTCAATGCCTGCCTCATCGAGCGCGCGCAGAACGCCGATATGCGCCCAGCCGCGCGCCGCACCGCCGCCGAGCGCCAGAGCGATTTTGACTTTCCTGGGGGGAGACGGAGGAAGAAGTGGATTGGAGGTATCCTGCGAGAGGCCTGAACCCGTCAAGTTCTGTCCGCCGTTATGACGATTCAAGCCCCAATTCAGCATTTAAACGCCTCCTCCAAGGCTCCGTGTGCCTCGGCTAAAATACTGTCCCTTTTTCGTTTCGAAATCGTATACTGGTTGTGGCTGGTTGAAACACCATCCCCGATAGGTCTACTGCTTGTAAACTTCTTCCGGATTGAAATGCAGGTGATCGTCGGTCACGCTCAGTACCGGCTTGCCATCTTCAAGCTCGACCGTTCGGTAGAAGCAGGAACGACGGCCAGTATGGCATGTTGCGTCATGTCCGGCCACCTCCACTTTCAGCCAGATTGCATCCTGATCGCAATCCGTGCGGATCTCCTTGACCGATTGTAGGTTTCCGGAGGTTTCGCCCTTTTTCCAGATCTTTCCGCGCGAGCGGCTGAAATAATGCGCCGTGCCTGTCTTGATCGTCAGGGCGAGCGCTTCGGCATTCATGTGCGCAACCATCAGCAGCTCGCCATCCTGCGCATCGGTCACGATCGCAGTGATCAGGCCGCGGTCGTCGAAGCGAGGGGTGAAATCGCCGGCATCCTCGAGTTCGGATTTATCTTCGGAAGGCGCATTGAAAATCAGATTCATCTCCGGCTCTTTCGTTGAAGCCCGGTCAGCGACCTCGGACCAAAGACATGAAGCGGGCCTGCTCAGCCGGATCGGCCTTGAAGGCACCCGTGAAGGTCATCGTCAGCGTGGAGGAACCCTGTTTCTGCACGCCGCGCATGGCCATGCACATATGCTCGGCGTCGATCATGACCGCGACACCGCGCGGACGCAGCGTATCGTCGATCGCATTGGCGATCTGCGCCGTCATGGCTTCCTGCGTCTGCAGGCGACGACCGAAGATCTCGACGACGCGAGCGATCTTGGAGAGGCCAAGCACGCGACCATTCGGCAGATAGGCGACATGCGCCTTGCCGATGATCGGCACCATATGGTGTTCGCAATGGGAGAAAAACGGAATATCGCGGACGAGGACGATGTCGTCGTAGCCCGAAACCTCTTCGAAGGTTCGGCCGAGCACGTCTTCGGGATTCATGTCGTATCCGGCGAAAAGCTCGCGGTACGCCTTGGCGACACGCGCAGGCGTATCGAGCAGGCCTTCGCGCTGCGGATCATCGCCGGCCCAGCGAAGCAGAACGCGAACTGCGTCTTCGGCTTCCTTCTGCGACGGGCGTTCGGAATCAACGGATTGCGGAAAGTTCTTTACAATGGCGTCCATTACCTGTGGTTCTCCTGATCCGCCAAGCGGATATCATCTTGTCGGACTCGCCACTGGCATTCCCCGAGGTACGGAGATTGTGTACCTTTGGCGGGCTCCGGGGCGTTCTGGCTGGCGGACAAGCCTGCCGTCCTGCACGGTTTCCCATCAAACTTACAGAAGACCATTGCATTTCGATGGTCTTCGAACGACATACATATAGTATGGCATTGTCCCTGTGAAAGTGTCCTAAGCGGACACGCTGTGTTTTTTGTTTTGAAACGCAAAACAGGTGCATCGGAGCGAAATCTGTGATGGACGACATCTACAACAGCAAAATCCTGGAGTTTGCCGGCAATATCGGCCGCATCGGCAGCCTTCCCGACGCAGATGCCAGCGCCCAGGCCCATTCCAGACTGTGCGGTTCTCGCGTCAAAATCTGGCTGAAAATGGACGGCGATGTGGTGACCGATTTTGCCCATGACGTCAAGGCCTGCGCGCTCGGCCAGGCATCGTCGTCGATCATGGCCCGCCATGTTGTCGGTGCTTCGGCGGAAGAAGTCCGCAAGGCCAGGGAAGACATGCTTGCCATGCTCAAGGCTGACGGTGAGGGGCCGGATGGCCGTTTTGAGGATATGCGTTACCTGAAGCCCGTCAGGGATTACAAGGCGCGTCATGCCTCCACTATGCTGACATTCGATGCGGTCGTGGATGCCATCGGGCAGATAGAAGTAGCGCGTCAAGGCGGAAATGCCAAAACGGCTGAAGCCGTCTGAGCGGGCTGATCATGTGCCAATTCTGTCTCATGCAGGGCGAGGATGAAGACGAAGGCGGTGCTGCTCCCTCCAGGCGACGAGCACGGCGGGATGCATCACCGGCCGGCGACAGGGCAATAAAGTCGCGCAATTATGCCGGGCCTTTTCGCAAGACGCCCGACCGGCTTTTCGGAATGGGCCTCATTCGCCTCTATCAACTGACGCTTTCCGGCTTCATCGGCAATTCTTGCCGCCATATCCCGACCTGCTCGGAATACGGCTATGAGGCAGTTGCCCGCCATGGGCTTTGGGCTGGCGGCTGGATGACACTGTTTCGTGTGGCGCGCTGTGGCCCGGGAGGGACAAGCGGGCTCGATCCTGTGCCTGGAGAACTGGAGCTGCGCTATCACTGGTGGACTCCCTGGCGCTATTTCCGCCTTGGGCAAAAGGCTGCCTGACCGTTGGCGGTCTACGTCGCGCTGCTCTACAGCATTGGCCTCAACTCGGGCCGCAGAGTTGTTATGGCCGATCTCAAAGCCATGGCGGAGAGTTTGGGCTTTCGCAATGCCCGAACGCTTGTCGCAACCGGCAATCTCGTTTTCGAAGCCGAGCCGCAGCCGATTGCGTCGATCGAGGCACAACTCGAAGCGGGTTTTGCCGCGGCTTTCGGCAAGCATGTCGACATCATCGCGCGTGATGCCGACGCATGGCTGAAACTTGTCGAGGGCAATCCTTTCCTCGACGGGATCGCTAGCGAGGTCATCGTGCGGGTGATGCGCCAGCCGCTCGAACCGGACGTTCTTGATATGCTCGCGAGATACAGGCGAGATGAGCGCATGGCCGTTGTCAACGGCGATCTCTGGATCGATTTCGGCCTTAAAGCCAGCGAGTCGAAAATGCTGCCGGCCCTGACGACAAAGCGGCTCGGCATTGGAACGATGCGAAACTGGAACACAGTGCGCGGTTTAGCCGAGATGATCCGGGCCTAGCGCCGCTTTTCCTTTACTCGAATAGGAAATACCGCTATCAGGCGCGCGGACTTAAGTACGCATTTACTTAGTCCGCATCTTTCGAAACCACCCGCATTCGTTGGCGGGACTGGACAAGGAGAATATAAATGTCCCAATCCGTTTCCCTGACATTTCCCGATGGTTCCGTGCGCAGCTTCGCTGCCGGCACGACCGGTCGCGATGTCGCCGAATCCATTTCCAAGTCACTTGCCAAGAAAGCTGTCGCCATTGCCGTCGACGGCACCGTGCGCGATCTTTCCGATCCCGTGACCGACGGCAAGATCGAGATCATCACCCGGTCGGACGACCGTGCGCTGGAACTGATCCGCCACGACACCGCGCACGTGCTTGCCGAAGCCGTACAGGAGCTTTGGCCGGGAACGCAGGTGACGATCGGCCCGGTCATCGAAAACGGCTTCTATTACGATTTCGCCAAGAACGAGCCGTTTACTCCCGATGATCTGCCTGTGATCGAGAAGCGGATGCGCGAGATCATCCAGCGCAACAAGCCGTTCACCAAGGAAATCTGGTCGCGCGAGAAGGCGAGGGAAGTCTTTGCCGCCAAGGGCGAAAACTACAAGGTGGAGCTGGTCGATGCGATCCCGGAAGGTCAGGATCTGAAGATCTATTACCAGGGCGACTGGTTCGATCTCTGCCGTGGTCCGCACATGGCTTCGACGGGCCAGATCGGCAACGCCTTCAAGCTGATGAAGGTCGCCGGCGCCTATTGGCGTGGGGACAGCAACAATCCGATGCTGACCCGCATCTATGGCACGGCGTTTGCCGAACAGTCGGATCTCGACAACTATCTGCACATTCTTGCCGAGGCCGAAAAGCGCGATCATCGCCGTCTCGGCCGCGAAATGGACCTGTTCCATTTCCAGGAGGAAGGCCCCGGCGTCGTTTTCTGGCACGGCAAGGGCTGGCGCATGTTCCAGACGCTGGTGTCCTATATGCGCCGGCGGCTGCAGGGCGACTATCAGGAAGTCAACGCACCGCAGGTGCTCGACAAGTCGCTTTGGGAGACCTCGGGTCACTGGGGCTGGTACCGTGACAACATGTTCAAGGTCACCGTCGCCGGCGACGATACCGACGACGATCGCGTCTTCGCGCTGAAGCCGATGAACTGCCCGGGCCATATCCAGATCTTCAAGCATGGCTTGAAGTCTTACCGCGAACTGCCGATTCGCCTTGCGGAATTCGGTGCCGTGCATCGCTATGAGCCTTCGGGTGCGTTGCATGGCCTGATGCGCGTGCGCGGCTTTACGCAGGACGATGCTCACATCTTCTGCACCGACGAGCAGATGGCGGCCGAGTGCCTGAAGATCAATGATCTCATCCTCTCGGTCTATGAGGATTTCGGCTTCAAGGAGATCGTCGTCAAGCTCTCGACCCGCCCGGAAAAGCGCGTCGGTTCGGACGAGCTATGGGATCGCGCCGAAAGCGTGATGATGGACGTGCTGAAAACGATCGAGGCGCAGTCCGAAGGGCGCATCAAGACTGGCATTCTGCCGGGCGAGGGCGCTTTCTACGGTCCGAAGTTCGAATATACGCTCAAGGATGCCATCGGCCGTGAATGGCAGTGCGGTACGACCCAGGTCGATTTCAACCTGCCGGAGCGCTTCGGTGCCTTCTACATCGACCAGCACTCGGAAAAGACGCAGCCTGTCATGATCCACCGCGCCATTTGCGGTTCGATGGAACGCTTCCTCGGCATTCTGATCGAGAACTTCGCCGGTCACATGCCGCTGTGGGTCTCGCCGCTGCAGGTCGTCGTCGCCACCATCACCTCGGAAGCCGATGCCTATGGCGAAGAGGTGGCGGAAGCGCTGCGCGATGCCGGTCTCGATGTCGAGACCGACTTCCGCAACGAGAAGATCAACTACAAGATCCGCGAGCACTCGGTGACGAAGGTTCCGCTGATCATCGTTTGCGGCAAGAAGGAAGCCGAGGAGCGTTCGGTCAATATCCGCCGCCTCGGCAGCCAATCGCAGACATCCATGTCGCTCGACGAGGCGATCGCCTCGCTTGCTCTCGAAGCGACGCCGCCGGACATTCTGCGCAAGCGCGAAGCACGGCGCGTCAAGGCCGCTTGACGCCCTCATACCTGGCGGCACCTTCAGGGTGCCGTCAGAGAACTGACATACAGCTTTCATATAGTCGGTGAATCAACGCGTTGCTGTGGCTGCAGCATGTGACGCAACTGTGACCATAGGAGCGGGGCAGCCCCGTCGCGCACTTGGAATTCAAAGAATTATCCTACGCCAACGAACGGGACACGCGGATCAAGCGCTGGTTCATCCGCTCCATCGAAGGTCTTTCCGGCCGGGATCGTTACGCCCGGCTCTACGATATCTGGCGCACCGATATCGTCGGCAAGAGCGAGCGGGTCTTCGGCAAGATGCTCGATCTCATCGATGTGCGCCTGCTCATCAAGGGCGAGTGGCCGCCGAACCAGATTCCAGAAGCGCCGATCGTCATCGTCGCCAATCACCCCTACGGCATCGGCGACGGCATCGCGGTGCTGGCGCTTGCCGAGCAACTGGGGCGCCCCTTCAAGGTCCTCATCAACAACGAATTGTTGAAAGTGCCTGAAATGAACGACTATTCGCTACCGGTTTCCTTCGAGGAAACTAAGGAAGCGATGGCAATCAACATGAAGACCCGGCATGAGGCCGTTCGCCTGCTCAAGGAAGGCACGACGATCATCGTCTTTCCAGCCGGCGGTGTGGCAACCGCCAAGAAGGGTTTCGGCCGGGCAGAAGATCTGCCCTGGAAAATATTCCCGGCAAAACTCATTCAGGCGGCCCGCGCCAGCGTCATTCCCATCTATTTCGAGGGGCAGAACGGCCGGCTGTTCCATTTGGCAAGCCGGATTTCGATGACCCTGCGCATCTCACTGCTAATCCGCGAATTCCGGCGTCTCTCCGGCAGCACCATCACTGCCCATATCGGCGCTCTTCGCAGCTGGGAGGCCCTTAGCGAGGGCAGTGACCGCAAGGATCTGCTGGCGAAGCTCTATGGCGCGGTCTTCTCCATGGCCCCGCCGAGAAAGGTGCTGCGGCGCCGGGCGGGATGAATCGCGAGACTTTTGTCGCCGAGTGACAACTGTCTGGATGGTTCGCGCCAGCGACCAAATGTCGCCGTCGCAGTTGTCAATCCATGCTATCGCCGTCGTCGCCGCCAGCGGCCGGCGCCAATTGTTCATAGGTGGGCAGCGGCTGCTGGTTGGTCGTGGCCGGCGGTGTCTGGCTCTGGCGCATTGGCGGCATCTGGATCGGTAGCTGTCGGGCCGATTGTTCGGTATCGACCTCCTGCGGCTGTTGCTGTTTCATCAGCACTTCCACATCCGTATTCATGCCGGCGGCGACGGTAAAGTCGCGCTGATAAATCTTGTCCTTGTTTCGGGCGACGGCCGTGTAGCGGCCTTCCGCAAGCACCATGGTCGGGAACGCGCTGACGCTTTCGCCAACGATATCGCCCGCAGCTGTCAGGATCGACCAAGCAGTATCGGCGATTGCCTCACCGCCGGCATCCGAAACCAGCTTGAAGGTGATCTTTGCCGCCCTGTGCTGAATGGTCGCTTCCGTCACCTTGCCGGCTTCCACCTGGATATCGGCGCGGATGACGGCATTGACCTCGCCATATTCGGAAACGACATGATAGGTGCCGGCACTGAGGCCGACGAGCGTGTTCGGCTTGACATCGTCCATGACAAGACCACGCTCGCCGTCCTCCTTGGTTTCGCTCGAGTAGATCGAGAAACTCAGCTCGTTCGGAGGGATGCGGACATCGGGCCCGGATACGGCGTTCAGGACCATGCCACCGGCATCGAGAACCATCGTCTGCTTCTGGGGGTCGCCGCTTTCAGGCACGCTCAGCCGCTTGGTGACGCCGGCGCGGCCGAAAGAGACATTGACGAAATAATCGCCCGGCAAAAGGTGAAAGGAGGCCGAGCCTCCGCGCGAACTGGCGACCAGCGGCAGTTTGCCATCAGCGCCCGCAATCGGGCTGAAGACGTACCAGGCGAGGCCCTGCTGCTGCGGGCCGCTCTGGGGCGTGAGTTTGGCTTCGAGGGAAACGTCGCGCAATGTGCGCGCAGGCGAATTCTCGCCATTCGGTGCCACGAAAGCATTGAGCTTCGGCATCTTGACGCTGCCGTCGAGCTGCTTGAATTCCTTAAAGGCATCCTGTGCCGGGACGGCAGTGTTCATGCTCACAAGCATCGCGAAAGCCGCGCTCAATCGGCGAGCGGATGAAATGCCTGACATGAATACCCAACCGATTGACTTCCGATAAAACACACGCCACTTCAAAACCAATGCGGTGGCAAATTCAAGACCTACATCCCATAAAGCCCAAATGAAGGCAGTTCCTTAATGAAAACCGATATCAAGCTGGTCGACTATCTCGCGGTGCGCCGATCTATTCCTGCGTTTCAAATGTCGGAACCAGGCCCGGACAAGGCTGAAATCGAGGAGATTCTCCGGTTGGCGTCGCGTGTGCCGGATCATGGCAAGCTCGCGCCATGGCGCTTCATCGTCTATCGCGGCGGGGAACGCGCCCGCATCAGTGAAGAGCTGCTGAAGCTCGCGCTGGAAGCCAAGCCCGACCTGTCGGAAGAAATGATTCAGGTCGAGCGCACCCGGTTCACTCGCGCACCCGTGGTCATCGCAGTCGTCAGCAAGGCGGCGCCGCATTTCAAGATCCCGGAGTGGGAGCAGTTGATGTCGGCGGGCGCGCTTTGCTTGAACTTGCTAATGGCGGCCAATGCCCATGGCTGGGTCTCCAACTGGCTGACGGAATGGTTCGCCTTCGACGAACGCGCCTATCCTCTGCTCGGAGTAAAGCCGGGCGAGAAGGTTGCCGGCTTCATCCATATCGGCTCGACAAGCTTCCCGCCCGTCGAACGCCCGCGCCCGGAGCTGTCGGAAACGGTGACCTGGATCGGCGGCGAGGACGCGTGATGTTCTATACGACAGACACCAATCGCCACGGTCTGGCGCATGATCCTTTCAAGGCAATCGTCGCGCCGCGGCCGATCGGCTGGATCGGCAGCAAGGGCAGGGATGGTTCGCTGAATCTCTCGCCCTATTCCTTTTTCAATGCCGTCAGCGATCGGCCGAAGCTGGTAATGTTTTCTTCCGCCGGTCGAAAAGACAGCGTGCGCAATGTCGAGGAAACCGGCGTCTTTACTGCCAACCTCGTTAGTCGCCATATCGTGGAGAAGATGAACCACTCTTCGATTGCCGTTCCCTATGGGGTCAACGAATTCGAACTTGCCGGACTGACTGCTAGGCCCGGCGAGCTGGTCGATGCGCCCTATGTCGCCGAAGCCTTTGCCGTGCTCGAATGCCGGGTGACTGAAATCCTGCAGCCCAAGGGTCTCAATGGCGAGACATCCGAAAATATCATGGTCATCGGCCAGGTCGTCGGTATCCATATCGACGAGACGATCATTCGCGAAGGCCGGCTGGACATGGCGTTGGCGCGTCCCATCGCACGCATGGGCTATATGGATTATAGCGAGGGCAGCGAGGTCTTCGAGATGATGAGGCCAAAGGCGCCCTGAAGGCGCTACTCATGCCCGCAGGCGAAAGGTTAACAAGCAAGGTAAACGTCCCGTAAACCTTTGCCCGATAAGGTGAAGTATAGGAATTTGCGGGGCAAGAATCGCCTCGCCGATATCGGGGCGTTACGTGATTATAGAAGCATTCCTTCGCTGGGCTGAAACCGCCAAGGCAGAAAGCAGAACCCGGGCGGCCAATGCGCTCGGCAGGGCCTATCTGCAGTCGGAGATGCCTAGGGAAGAGCGCGCGGCCGCCGAGATGGCGATGACCTATCTGCTCGACGATCCGTCTCCTCGCGTGCGGCTGGCGCTCGCAGAAGCGGTCGCGCATTCGGCCGGCGCCCCGCGGAACGTCATTCTATCTCTAGCCGAGGATCAGCCTGAAATCGCCGGGCAGATCATCTTGTTTTCGCCCGTGTTCACCGATGCCGATCTCGTCGATCTCGCATTGCGGGGTAGCGACGTGACGCGGGTACTGATCGCGTCACGCGGGGAGGTGCCGTGTGCCGTCTGTGCTGCGCTTGCCGAGATGGGCGGAGAGGTCGAAATTCTGTGTCTGCTCGAGAACGACGGTGCCTTGCTTTCGCAGGCCTCGCTCAAGCGCATCGCCGAGCGCATGGGTGATTCCGCTGACATACGCGGACTGCTTCTTTCCCGGGACATTTTGTCCGCAGATATCAGACACCTGCTAATGCGGCACGTCAGCGAAGCGCTTTCGGAATCGCCTCTCGTCCAGAGTATTGTCGGCGGCTCCAGGCTGCAACAAGTCACGCGTGAGGCGACGGAATCCGCAACCGTTGCCATTGCAGGAACGGCGCAGCACGAGCAATTGCCTGATCTGGTCGAGCATCTAAGGCGCAGCGGCTGGCTGACACCGGCATTCCTCATGCATGCGCTATGCTCCGGAAAGGTCGATTTCTTTGCCTGCGCGATCACCGACCTTTCCGGATGCGACGAACGACGCGTGCGCTCGATCGTTTCCAGAGGACGCGTCCATGCCCTGCGGGCTCTCTACGAGAGCGCCGGCTTGCGCCGAGATATCAGCACGATCTTCGTGGAGGCGACGGTGATTTGGCGCGAATCCTCCCGTAAGAACGGTACGGCGATGCTGGAAGATGTTTCTTCGCGGCTGATGCGAAAGTTCCGCCTTGCGGAGCAAAGCCCGGTTGCTGCAACGCAGCTCCTCGACATGGTCGAGAAGCTTGCCAATGCCGAAAAGCGGCAAACTGCGCGCAGCTTTGCCGCACTGGCAACGCTCGCCGCCGCGTGATATCCAGCCGGCGTTCTAAAGCGCGTCAAGATCTTTCAGATTCGCTTCCCGCCCTTTAGGTCTTTGATTTTGCGCATGTCGTTATCGCAAAACCGCCGCACATTTTTGCGCGACATGCTCCAGGTTCCGAGGTTCATCTTGTCACTGACGATCGCTATCGAATCCCCGCGTCAGGAAGGCGTCATTCGCCTTCTCGACATGTCGAGCGCCTATGCGGAATCGCTCTATCCGGCGGAGAGCAACCATTTGCTCGATCTGTCTTCGCTGGAGAAGGCTGAGGTGACCTTCTGGGTCGCCAGGGTGGAGGGGATAATCGTTGGATGTTGCGCGCTGGTGGAAGCCGGCGACGGCACGGCGGAGATCAAGCGCATGTTCGTCGATCCGGTCGCCAGGGGCCGAAGCGTCGCACGCAGGCTCATGGAAACGCTCGAAGCGGCGGCGCTCGAAAAAGGCCTTTCCGCAGTGCGGCTTGAAACCGGCATATATCAACCGGAAGCGATCGGACTCTACCGGAAATTCGGTTATCTCGAAATTCCGCCTTTCGGCAGCTATCAGCCGGATCCACTGAGCCTTTTCATGGAAAAACGGCTGAAACAAACCAGCTGAGCAATCAACCCTCGGCAGCGTCCCGGACATGCAATTGCAGTTCGGGCTCCTGCGCGTGCTGCTCCTCGGTCAATTCGGCTTCGCGAATCCATTCGCGCCAAATGGCAACGATGATGGCCATCAACACCGGGCCGATGAAGAGCCCGAGGAAGCCCATGGTCTTCACGCCGCCCACCAGGCCGAAAAAGGTTGGCAGGAAGGGCAGCTTGATCGGCCCGCCGACGAGTTTGGGGCGAAGCGTCTTGTCGACAATGAAAAGCTCGATCGTACCCCAGAGGAAGAGGCCAATACCGGCCCAAAGCGAGCCGCTGGCGACGAGATAGATCGAAACGAGCGACATCGAGAGCGGGGCGCCCCCCGGGACAAGAGCCATGACGCCCGTGAGAACGCCGAGCGTGATGGCCGATGGAGCGCCGGCAATCCAATAGGCCACACCGAGAACGATGCCTTCACCGATAGCGATCAGCGTCATGCCCATGACGGTAGAGCTGATCGTCGCCGGCACGACGCGGGAAATCCGTTCCCAGCGATTGGGAAGGATACGTTCACCGAGCAGATCGACCTGGCGAACGAAGGTCGAGCCATCGCGATAGATGAAAAACAGCGCGATCAGCATGAAGAGCAGGGTCAAGACGACGTGGAAGGCGCCACCGCCTGCTGCGAGTACGGCCCTATAGATATTGCCGATATGGGCGCCGCTTACGAGCTGCGCCAGCTCACCGAGTGAGCCGGGGCTGCCGACATATTGCGTCCACTGCTCGCCGAGCCAGGAGCCGACGACCGGCAAAGCCAGAATCCATTGCGGCGGCGGCGCCCCCTCACGATTCACATGGATTGCCCAGCCGAACCAGTCGCGTACTTCTCCGGCCATGTAGAGGGCGGAAAGAACGATCGGCAGAACCAGAAAGGTCACGATGAATGCGATGGCGATGGTGGCGGCAATTGTCGTATTCCCGCCCGTTCGCCGCACGATATCGCTGTAAAGCGGCCAGGTGGCAAAGCCGATCACCGCGGCGGCCAGAACCGGAACGAGAAATCCGTAGAAGAAATAAATGCCGGCAATGGCAATCAGAATCAGCAGCCAGCGTGCCGCGGAAATGGATGGGATCAAAGGCATGCGCGCATGCGCGCTCGGCCCCAGCCACCGGTGTTCCTTTGGCTTATGACGTTCAAATACACCCACCGGTCTTACTTCGCCCCAATTTACTAGATCATCCGGTTATGGGGTATGATCTAGGCCGTTTCAAGAGCAACGGCTTCAAGCTTCTTATTCAGCCGTCATGACAATAGCACGACTGCCCTGCGCGCCATAATCAAGGCCACAAAGCATCTTGAACGCAAAAGATTGAGTTTCTGCGTCGAATTGAAACTGTTTTGGTGAGCAGGATCAGCAAATCCGTTCGGCGGTTGGTGCGCCGTCAGATATCCAGATCCTCCGCAAAGGCAGCACGCTCCTGAATGAAGCGGAAGCGTGCGTCGGCCTTGGTGCCCATCAGATTGTCGACCGCGTCGCGGGTGCCTTCGAAATCCACTTCGTCGATCTCGACGCGCAGCAATGTGCGCTTGGCCGGGTCCATCGTCGTTTCCTTGAGTTGGGCCGGGAGCATTTCGCCCAGACCTTTGAAGCGGCTGATCTCGACCTTGCCTTTGCCCTTGAATTCCGTCTGCATGAGTTCCAGGCGGTGGGCGTCGTCGCGGGCATAGATGGATTTCGAGCCCTGCGTGATCTTGTAAAGCGGCGGCACGGCCAGGAAGAGATGGCCCTGGCGGATCAGCTCAGGCATCTCCTGATAGAAGAAGGTGATGAGCAGCGAGGCGATGTGAGCGCCATCGACGTCGGCATCGGTCATGACGACGATGCGCTGATAGCGAAGATCTTCCTCGCGGTATTTCGAGCGCGTGCCGCAACCGAGCGCCTGCACCAGATCGGCAATCTGCTGGTTGGCTGAAAGCTTCTCGCGACCGGCGCTGGCGACGTTGAGGATCTTGCCGCGCAGCGGCAGGATCGCCTGATTCAAGCGGTTGCGCGCCTGCTTGGCAGAGCCACCGGCCGAGTCACCTTCGACCAGGAAAAGTTCAGCGCCAGCAGCGGAGTTCTGCGAGCAGTCGGCCAGCTTACCGGGCAAGCGCAGCTTGCGCACAGCCGTCTTGCGATTGACTTCCTTCTCCTTGCGGCGGCGCATGCGCTCTTCGGAGCGCTCGATCACCCATTCCAGCAGCTTCTCGGCTTCGGCCGGATTATCGGTAAGGTAATGGTCGAAAGGGTCACGCAGGGCGTTTTCGACGATGCGCTGGGCTTCGACCGTCGCGAGCCTATCCTTGGTCTGGCCCACGAATTCCGGCTCGCGGATGAAAATCGACAGCATGCCGACGCCGGAAATCATCACGTCATCCGTGGTGATATTGGCCGCACGCTTGTTCTGGGTGAGATCGGCGTAGTTTTTCAGGCCCTTGGTCAATGCGATGCGGAGGCCTGCCTCGTGCGTGCCGCCTTCCGGGGTCGGAATCGTATTGCAATAGGAATGGATCTGCGGGTCGCCGCCATACCAGGTGACGGCCCATTCGAGCGAGCCGTGGCCGCTTTCCTTCTCAGACTTGCCTGCAAAAATTTCACGGGTGACGGTGAATTCGCTGCCCATCGTCGCCTTGAGATAGTCCTTCAGGCCGCCCGGGAAGTGAAAGACCGCCTTTTCCGGAACATCGGCGCCTTCGGGCGCCAGTTCGGGATCACAGCCCCAACGGATCTCGACGCCGCCGAACAGATAGGCCTTGGAACGGGCCATGCGGAAAACGCGGGCCGGATCGAAACGGGCGTGATCGCCGAAGATCTGTGGATCGGGATGGAAGCGGACGCGGGTGCCGCGCCGGTTATGCACATCGCCCAGCTCTTCCAGGCCGCCCACCGGCAGACCCCGCGAGAAGCGCTGGCGATAGAGCTTGCGGTTACGGGCAACTTCCACTTCCAGGTCGTCCGACAACGCATTGACAACGGACACGCCGACACCGTGCAGACCGCCCGAGGTCTCATAGGCCTTGCCGTCGAACTTACCGCCGGCATGCAGCTTGGTCATGATGACTTCGAGCGTCGATTTGCCGGGCACCTGCGGATGGTTTTCCACCGGAATGCCACGGCCGTTATCCGTGACGGTGAGATAACCTTCCCGATCGAGATAGACTTCGATGAAATTGGCGTGACCGGCCACAGCCTCGTCCATCGAGTTGTCGATCACTTCAGCGAAAAGGTGGTGCAGCGCCTTCTCGTCCGTGCCACCGATATACATGCCGGGGCGCATGCGGACCGGCTCGAGCCCTTCGAGAACACGAATCGAACTCGCGCCATATTCCTCCGACGACTGGGTCGCCGGCGCCGCGCGCTGTGCGGGCGCAGGGGGCTTTTCTGCCTTTACCACCGGATTTTCCGCTGCCTCCGGCTTCGGGGAGCGGGGGAGTCCGGAGAAGAGATCGTTGCTATTGTCCATAGAATTTCAAGCTGCTCAGATTTGTTCTGGTGGGGCCAGACCCCTTCATTATCGCATTTGTCGCCGCTATTCGCGAATCACCGTGATTCTGCCAGAAACAGCGCACAAGAGCGATGGCGCCCCACGACGGGGCAGATTCATGAAAGAGATTTGCGTTGCCGGGTGAAGAATGGCAAGCCCGATGGCCGATCGGAGGAAGTATCCGCATGCCAATGTCCACAGCTCATTTGCCCGTTCTGTCCGCAATCTCGGGCATTTTGTTGCTTGCGACCGCCTCGGGAACCTCTGCCGAGATGCTCAAGCCGTTCAAGGACGAATTGTTTTCCAGCCAGACGGTCATTGAGAGTCACGACAACGGCGCCTTCCAGACGATCGATTATCAGGAATTGCGTGACATTAACGGCCGCGACCAGATTCCGGAAAAGCGCGTCAAACCGGCTTATGTCGATACCGGCGTGCGCTGGAAGGCGCAGGAGGACGAAACGCTCGAGATCGGCGATCGCAGGGTCGATGTCACTCGCATAGGCCCCGCATCGAAACAGGCCTTTACCGTGATCTTCATTCACGGCCGAGGCGGCGACCGCCGGCTTGGCTCCAACGATTATACGTTCGGCGGCAATTTCAACCGGCTGAAGAACCTGGCTTACAAGAACGGCGGCACCTATTATGCGCCGAGCGTCAGAGGTTTCGACAGCAATGGCGTTGCCGATATCGCGGCGCTCATCCGCTATTCCTACGAGCAATCCGGCGGCAAGCCCGTCATTCTCACTTGTGCGTCCATGGGGAGTTTCATCTGCTGGGGCATCACGCGCGATGCCGAAAGCGTCAAGCGGCTGAAGGGCATGGCGATCCTGAGTGGCGTTACCGATCCGGATTTCGCGAAGAGCGCTTTCTACAAGGCAAAGCTGCCGCTCTGGTTTACCCATGGCAGCAAGGATCCAGTCTACGCCGCGGCCGACCAGCAAGCCTTGTTCGAGAAACTTTACAAGGGGCATTATCCCACGCGTTTTACGCTTTTCGAAACCGGAAACCACGGAACGCCGGTGCGCATGACCGATTGGCGCAAGGTGCTAAACTGGCTCGTCGATACCCAGGCGCCGTGAAACACATCGCACAATTCGATTTATTTTCCGGATAAGCATTTTTTCAAACGATTTGAACAGGTTTCGGCCTTGTTCGCTAACTTTCCTTTGCTCCGCCTTTTTGTTAGTCCGATGGATGAAATAGGGGGAGAAACCGGAATGACGAAGACGATACGGCCGCTTTTGGCCGGAAACTGGAAGATGAACGGCACACGCGCGAGCCTGGATCAGATCAAGGCGATCGCGGATGGCGTCAAGACGCCACTGTCGGAGAAAATCGACACGCTGCTCTGCCCCCCGGCGACGTTGCTCTATGTGGCAACGGCGCTTTGCGACGACAGCCCGCTCGCCATCGGCGCCCAGGATTGCCATCAGCAGGTCAGTGGCGCTCATACGGGTGACATCTCGGCCGAAATGATTGCCGACTGCTTCGGCACGCATGTCATCGTCGGCCATTCCGAGCGCCGCAGAAATCACGCGGAAAGCGACATGCTTGTACGCGCCAAGGCACAGGCCGCGCACGATGCCGGCCTGATTGCCATCATCTGCATCGGCGAGACTGCCTATGAACGCAATAGCGGCCAGACGCTCGACGTTTTGAAGCGGGAGTTGATCGGCTCGGTTCCCGATGGTGCGACCGCGGCAACGACCGTGATTGCTTACGAGCCAGTCTGGGCAATCGGCACCGGCGTGGTTCCGACCAGCGAAGATGTCGAGGAAGCCCATGCCTTCATGCGCGCAGAGCTTATCGAACGCTTCGGCAAGGAGGGCGCAAACATGCGAATTCTTTATGGCGGATCCGTCAGCGGTGCGAATGCGCGCAGTCTTCTCGACATTCCGCATGTCAACGGCGTGCTTGTCGGCGGACAGAGCTTGAAAGCCGCCGACTTCCTTGCCATTTATGCCGCATTCGAACGGCAGTTCGCCTGAAGCAACAACTTGCCCGGAGTTCCAGCCTTAAAAGGGCTTGGAATAGGCGAGAGCCTCATGTAAAGAGCCGCGAGCTTTTATTTTTGATGCCCGCACCGGGCAGGACTGGATCTATGCAAACCGTACTGCTTGTCATCTATCTCATGATCGTCGTCGCCCTTATCGGCGTGGTGCTGATTCAGCGCTCCGAAGGTGGCGGCCTTGGCATCGGCGGCGGATCGGGCTTCATGTCTGCGCGCGGTACGGCCAATGCGCTGACGCGCACCACGGCCATTCTTGCGGCGCTGTTCTTCGCACTTGCGCTCGGCATGAACGTGCTATCCCGCTTCGAGGCGCGTCCGACCGACGTTCTCAATCGTATTCCGAGCACGGCGGGTCAGGGCAACGGTATCCTCGATTCGCTTGGTGGCCAGAAGGGTGCTGCTCCGGCAACCACCCAGCCGAAGCCGGCCGACAACAGCGGCGTGCCGAACAGTGGGGCCGTTGCTCCGCAATCGCAGGCGACCCCGCCGGCCGCGACGAATCAGGCAGCACCTGCACAGCAGGCTCCGGCCGCGACCGGTCAACAGACCGCGCCGGCGACGACCACTCCCGCGCCAGCCGACAACGGCGGCGTCCCGACCGGCAAGTAATTCCGGTCGCCAAAGATCATCCCCGGCAGGTCCTCGGATCTGCCGGTTTTGTTTTGTCCATATTCCGCGTTCTGTAGCCAAAATTCCGGAAACGAATTTTAGGGCTAGCGGAATCATTTGTGAAAAGGTATCCGGTGACTCCCATGGCGCGATATGTATTCATCACTGGCGGCGTGGTTTCTTCCCTCGGAAAAGGAATTGCGGCTGCGGCTCTCGGAGCGTTGTTGCAGGCTCGTGGTTATCGAGTCCGCCTGCGCAAACTCGACCCCTATCTGAACGTGGATCCGGGCACCATGAGCCCGACCCAGCACGGCGAGGTCTTCGTCACCGACGACGGAGCGGAAACCGACCTCGATCTCGGCCACTACGAGCGCTTCACTGGCCGCTCGGCCACCAAGACCGATAACATCACCACCGGTCGCATCTATAAGAACATCATCGACAAGGAACGCCGTGGCGACTATCTCGGCGCGACCGTTCAGGTCATTCCGCACGTTACCAACGAGATCAAGGATTTCGTCACGGAGGGCAATGACGAGTATGATTTCGTCATCTGCGAGATCGGCGGCACGGTCGGCGATATCGAAGCTATGCCTTTCATGGAAGCGATCCGCCAGCTCGGCAACGACCTGCCACGCGGCACGGCTGTCTACGTTCATCTGACGCTGATGCCCTATATTCCGGCCGCCGGCGAATTGAAGACCAAGCCGACGCAGCATTCCGTCAAGGAACTGCAGGCCCTCGGCATCCATCCCGATATCTTGCTCGTGCGTGCCGACCGGGAAATCCCCGAAGCCGAACGCCGCAAACTCTCGCTGTTCTGCAACGTGCGGGAATCTGCCGTCATTCAAGCGCTCGATGTTGCGAACATCTATGACGTGCCGATGGCTTACCACAGGGAAGGCCTGGATAACGAGGTGCTGGCCGCCTTCGGCATCGAGCCGGCTCCGAAGCCGCGTCTGGAACAGTGGGAAGAGGTCTGCAATCGCATCCGCACACCGGAAGGCGAAGTGACCATCGCCATCGTCGGCAAATATACCGGCCTCAAAGATGCCTATAAGTCGCTGATCGAAGCGCTGCACCACGGCGGCATTGCCAACCGGGTCAAGGTTAAGCTGGAATGGATCGAGTCCGAGGTCTTCGAAAAGGAAGATCCGGCGCCGTATCTCGAGAAGGTGCATGGCATTCTCGTGCCTGGCGGTTTCGGCGAGCGCGGTTCCGAAGGTAAGATCCTGGCTGCCCGTTTCGCGCGCGAACGCAAGGTGCCGTATTTCGGCATCTGCTTCGGCATGCAGATGGCCGTCATCGAAGCGGCCCGCAATCTGGCCGGTGTCGAGCATGCCTCGTCGACCGAATTCGGCCCGACCAAAGAGCCGGTCGTCGGTCTGATGACCGAATGGCTGAAGGGCAACGAACTGCAGAAGCGCACCGCATCGGGCGATCTCGGCGGCACCATGCGTCTCGGTGCCTATAAGGCAGCCCTGAAGAAGGGCACGAAGATTTCGGAAATCTACGGCTCCATCGATATTTCGGAGCGCCATCGCCACCGCTATGAAGTCAACATCGACTACAAGGATAAGTTGGAAGATTGCGGCCTGACCTTCTCCGGCATGTCACCGGATGGCGTGCTGCCTGAGACGATCGAATATGCGGATCATCCGTGGTTTATCGGCGTCCAGTACCATCCGGAACTGAAATCCCGTCCGCTGGAACCGCATCCGCTGTTCTCGAGCTTCATCGAAGCGGCGACGGAACAGAGCCGGCTGGTATAAAGCGCTTCACCGAAGCGCTCTACATCTTTGCTTTTACGCAATTCCGGACGGAAAACCGCTACGCACTTTTCCTGGAACTGCTTTGAGGACTGCAAATCGCTTGCGGTAGTCGCTAGGACTGACCGCAAGCCTCTCCCGAAAATGATGGCGCATGGTGGCGAGCGATCCAAATCCGCTTGCCGCCGCCACATCGTCAAGCGAAATAGCCGTCTGTTTCTCCAGAAGATCGCGGGCGCGCCGCAGCCGCTCGCTGAGCAGCCATTCGCCCGGCGCCATGCCGGTGGTCGCCTCGAAACGGCGCTGAAAAGTCCGCACGCTCATGCCGGCCCGCGCTGCAAGCGTCGCAATGGGCTGATCTTCCTGCAGACGCTCTCGCATCCATTCTAGCAGGGGGCCTAAACGCGCGCCCTCGCGCTGCCTTAAAACCGGCGTCTCGATATATTGAGCCTGGCCGCCTTCGCGATGCGGGGGCACCACGAGACGGCGGGCGACGCTATTGGCGGCGTCAGGTCCGAAGTCCCGACGCACGACATGCAGGCAGAGATCGATCGCAGCGGCACTGCCGGCGGCCGTGAGCACCTTATCCTCATCGACATAGAGAACATCGGCATCCACTGATATGTCCGGATAGCGCGCCGCGATGGACTCGACATAGCGCCAATGCGTCGTCGCCTTGCGGCCCGCGAGCAATCCTGCGGCGGCGAGGACCGCGACACCAGAGCAGAGAGACATGATGCGGACGCCGCGGCGGCTCGCCGCTTGGAGCTGGGCAATCAGCGGGGCAGGGACTGCCGTGCCTATACCACGCCAACCGGGCACGACGATCAGGTCAGCATCGGCAATGACCTCGAGGCCATGATCGACCTGCACCGTCAGCCCACCCGCGGCGCGCAGTAGGCCTTCCTCGATCGCGCAGGCGGAAAAGCGATACCAATCCTCACCCATCTCTGGTCGCGGCATGCCGAAGATTTCGTAGGCGACACCGAATTCGAAGGTGCAGAGCCCGTCATAGACGAGGGTGACGACATGTGGGCCGTGAAGATTGGGGTTATCTGAGTTTGGCATGATATTGACGTTATATGGCATTTCGGCCAATTTCAACCACGGGATCGCTCAGGCATGAATGCACCGAAGCAAAGAAGGAGCGTTCCATGTCGCTAGTCAGTGAAATCCCCACCGCAGATCCCAGTCTCGTCGCCGAGCACTATGCCAAGAGGCTTGGCTTCGAAACCGATTGCTCCGACGTCTACCAGTCCATGACATCAGGCAATGTCGATTTCGTTCTGCTCGATGTCCGCGGTCCTGCAATGTACCAAGAGAAGCATATCCCGGCTGCGATCAACCTGCCGCATGGCAAGATGACCGCAAGGAGGATGGCGGAATGGCCTGACGATACCCTGTTCGTCGTCTATTGCGCCGGGCCGCATTGCAATGGCACCGACAAGGCGGCTTGGCGCCTGGGTACGCTCGGCAAGCGCGTGAAGGTCATGATCGGCGGCATGACCGGCTGGGCCGATGAGGGGTATCCGTTCGAGAAGGGCTGAGCGCGAGGGCAGAGCCGGCACATGCTGGGTCTGCCCATTTTTACGACACTGCGAAAAACTTCGGCATCTACGTCATTTGACTGTCGCGTCGCTTTCGTTTCCGTGACACTATGCGAGTAAGCATAATGGGAACAAAAGTATGATCCTTAATCCATTTGACGATGGCGTCGAGCGGCCGAGGGCCAAGATTGCCGTCACCTTCACTCTGTTGATCGCTTTCAATATTGCCGCGTGGGCTTGGGCCTGGGTCGCCTTTGCAGACCGCCCGTCTTTGCTCGGCATTGCGCTTCTTGCCTATATGTTCGGCCTACGCCACGCTTTCGATGCCGATCACATCGCCGCCATCGACAATGTCGTACGCAAGCTCATTCAGGAAAAGAAGCAGCCCTATGCCGTCGGCTTTTTCTTCTCGCTCGGTCATTCCTCCATCGTGGTGATCGCCTCCATCCTGATTGCCGCAACGGCAGCTGCCATGCAGAGCCAGCTCGATTCCTTCCACGATATAGGCGGCGTCATCGGTACGACGGTTTCGGCTGTTTTTCTGCTGCTGATCGGTATGGCCAATCTCCTCGTCCTGAAGGGCGTCTGGTCGGCCTTCAGACGAGCGCAGAGAGGTGAGCGGATCGCAGAGGAAGATCTCGACACGCTGCTTGCCGGCGGCGGCTTGCTGGCGCGCATCTTCCGGCCCATGTTCAAGGTCGTAACTCGCTCCTGGCATATGTATCCGATCGGCTTCCTTTTCGGCCTCGGCTTCGATACCGCAACAGAGATCGGGCTTCTCGGCATTTCCGCCGCTCAAGCCGCGCAGGGCATGTCCTTCTGGACCATACTCGTCTTTCCGGCGCTATTTACCGCCGGCATGTCGTTGATGGATACTCTCGACAGCACGCTGATGACGGGCGCCTATGGCTGGGCCTTCGTCAAGCCGGTGCGCAAGCTTTGGTATAATCTAACCATTACCGCGGCGTCGGTCGTCGTCGCCGTCTTCATCGGCGGCATCGAGGCTTTGGGGCTCATCGCCGACAAACTCGGCCTCGAAGGAGGTTTCTGGAGCTTCGTGGGCGAACTCAACGACAATCTTGCCAACTTCGGCTTCGCCGTCGTCGGCATTTTCCTTTTGAGCTGGCTGGTTTCGACGGTGCTCTATAAAGCCGGAGGCTACGACAACTTGCAGATTAATCGCTCATGACGCATCATTGCGCCCGGGGATCGAGCATGTTTTGACTGGACATCGTCGTCCGCGGCTCCAGTTATATGCGATGAGGGGCCACCACCATGATCCATGCAAGCAGTATTCGCGGCCTAGGACTGACGGCAGGCATCCTGTTCGTCATCGGCGCCGGCACAGCTTTTGCGCAAATTGTCTCGAATTGCCCGCTGCAGCCGACCGTCAGCACCGAACGCCGGACTTTGAATTGCCAGCCTGGGCTTAGCATCACCGTCGAGCGCGGCGCGCATTTCCACCTTGCTGACCGAAATCGGGATGGCCGGGTGGACGCTATCGTGCTCGACAGCAAGGCGGCCTTGGTCGATGTGGATAGTAGCCGTGTTCAGGGTGGGTTCGAAGTGGTAACGCCGCAGGCGATCGCTGCCGTCCGCGGCACGCGATGGGCTGTTGACGTGCAACGTGGCAAGACATCCGTGCTCGTGTTGCGCGGCCGTGTTGCGGTTAACAAGGTATCGACCGGGCAAGGGGTGACGCTCGGGCAAGGGCAAGGTGTCGATGTGGATCGCACTCGCTCTGCCTTGCGTGTCAATCCGTGGGGACAGCCGCGCATAAACGCCTTGATGGCACGCCTCGGCCAGTGAGATCCCGACGCCATGCGCAGACCATCGCTGCAAACGTTGATTGCGCTTCTCTTGACTGTCGCCTGGAGCCTGGGTCTTGGCATTGCGCACCTGCGCGGTGACATTCCCTTCATCGACGGCGCGGAAGCAACACTTACGAATCTCCGCAATACGCTCGGCGGCCACAGCCAACCGCCCGATCTCGTCACGATCGTCGCCATCGACGATGAGACCTCGCGAGTGGCGGGGCGCTATCCCTTGCCGCGCGCCACGCTTGCCAGGATCGTCGACGCCATCTCCGCCCTGGGACCTAGAGCCATCGCCCTCGACGTGCTTCTGGTCGATCCCGGTGACGAAGCCGGCGATGCGGCGTTGGAGCAATCACTCAAGCGGACCAAGGTCGTGCTGGCCGCAGCCGGTATTTTTCCCGAAAGCCGCCAGCGCGTTGTCGACAACAGCAACGAGCCTCTCGCCCGCGTGCCCAGCGCGCTGCAATTCCTCGAACCGCAGCAGCGGTTCGCCGATGCCGCAAGCTATGGCATCGTCAATCTGCAGACCGACAAGGCGGGCACGCCGCGTTTCGTTCCGATGCTGTTTCGCAGCGGCGAACGGATCGAGCCATCCTTTTCGCTACGCGTCGTTTCCGCCGCAAGCGGCGAGCAGACGACTGTTCTTTCCGACCATATCAAGATCGGCGACCGCTCCATCCATACCGACACCGGCTATCTCATGCCGCTCTCGTTCTACGGTCCACGTGGAACGATCCGCACCGTCAGCGCCAACGCGGCGCTGAGCGGCCAGTTGCCGGAAGCCGCGATCAGGGACCATGTCGTCGTTATCGGCGCGACCGTTACAGGGGGAGGAGATGTCTTTCCGACGCCGTTCGATCCCGTTCTGCCCGGTGTCGAGGTGATCTCCACTTCCATTACGCATCTGATCTCAGGAGATGGCCTGGTACGCGACCGCAACGTTCGTTTCATCGACCTCTATTTCGCCGTCGGGCTGCCGATTGCTGTTGTCAGCCTTCTTTCATGGCGACGCAGCACCATAGGTCTGATCATGGTGCTGGGTGTCGTCCTTCTTTGGTTTGCCATCAACGTCAGCGCCTTCAAGCACGGAATTTGGCTAAGCGCCGCCCTTCCGATTGCGGCAACTGTCCCGCCGGCGCTGCTGTTTGGCGCGATCCAGCTTTGGCTCGACCGCAGACGCGCCACCCGCTTCGCCGAACAAAGCCAGCTTTTGCAGCGCATCCAGGCGCCTGGTCTGGCCGAGCATCTTGCGCGCGATCCCGGCCTTCTCGCAGAGCCGGTACACCAGGTGGCGGCCGTCGTCTTCATCGATATCAATGGCTTCACCGGTCTTAGCGAATCGATCGGCCCGACCGCCGTGCGTGAACTGCTGAACGGCTTCTATAATCTCGTCGACGAAGAAGTGACTGCATCCGGCGGTGCCATTACCAGTTTCATGGGTGACGGCGCCATGATCCTTTTCGGCCTGCCGCATCCAAAGCCTACCGATCCTGCCAATGCAGCGCATTGTTGCATTCGCCTGGCTCACCGGATGAGAGATTGGCTCTCGGCATTGCCGCAGGGAATAACTTCGCGAATCGGCTTCAAAATCGGCGCTCATTTCGGCACTATCGTCGCCTCCAGGCTCGGCGGCGGCGATCGTCAACAGATCACTGCGACAGGTGATACGGTCAACGTTGCCAGTCGCTTGATGGAGGTTGCCGCAGGTCACCATGCGGAGGCTGCCATCAGCGCCGACCTCTTGCTTGCGGCGGGTCGCGACAGCACCCCCTTCAAAGATGGGCACCTCAACGGCCCGATCGAAACAAGCCTGCGTGGCCGCGCCGGTTCTTTGACCATATGGCTTTGGCGCGATCGGCCGTGACCCGAGAGATCTCAGCGCGTCGGATCTTATGCGTACCACATGGGGGCGATTGAAATCACGAGGAGACAAGCGAGAGAAATGTTGAGTGCTCGCCATTGCCAGGCCGTTTTCAAGAGGTGTCCGAGCATTTGCCCCAGAGCGCACCAAACCGCCAAAGAGAAAGCGGCGATAAGGCAGAAGGTCACGCCAAGTAGGAATGCAAGTCTGGCCGGACTATCCGCCAGCGCGGCAAAGGAGGCGGCGGCGCCCATCGTCATCGCCCAGCCCTTGGGATTGTGCCAGAGCATCCAGACGCCGGCAAGGAAGCCTGTCGGCCTCACCATCTGCCCGGCCTCGCGCGGCTGGCCGCTTCTGCCGATTCGAATAGCGAGCCAGATCAAATAGAGCGAGCCCAGCGTCTTCATGGCGACCTGCAGCATTGGCAGTGCCATCAAAACGCCGCCTAGCCCGGCTGCCGCCGCTCCGGCCATGGAACCCAAGCCGAAGGCAAAGCCGCCCATGACCGGTATGGACCGGCGAAAGCCGAAGTGCGCGCCGGATGCTGTCGCGAGCGTGGTCGCACCGCCAGGGGTTATGGTGGAAACCAATGCGAAGAGTATCAGCGGCAGCAAGGGTTCGATCGTCATATCCAGCCTTTCTCTAATTGAAAAAGGCATAGGCGCCGCTCCAGCATCATGAAATCGAATATTGAAGGATCGATGCATTAGCAATTATAATGCCTGCATGATCCGAAACTTTGATATTGCCCTCGTCAGAACCTTCGCCACGGTTGCCGACCAGGGGAGCATGACGATTGCAGCTAATATGCTGCATATGACGCAAGGCGCCGTCAGCCAGCAGATCAAGCGACTGGAGGGCATGCTCGGCTGCGCCCTGTTCGAGCGTGATAGGCGTGGATTGCGGTTGACGGAAGCGGGCGAACGGCTGCGCGGCAATACCCGTCGCCTATTGACGTTGAATGACGAGATCTGGGACGACATGACGGAAAGCACGGTTCGCGGCGGCGTCCGGCTCGGCGTTCCCTATGATCTTGTCGGAGCAACGCTGGCGCCTGTGCTGAAATCCTATGCCGAGCGCCATCCGCAGGTGGAGATTTCGCTGGTTTGCGCATCATCACCGGAACTGCTGGAAGAGCTGGGGAGGGGAACCATCGACCTCTGCGTGGCTGAGGAACCATACGGCACGTCGCAGGGGGAATGCCTTGCTGTGGAGCGGCTCGTCTGGGTCGGAGCGAAGGCCGGCAACGCCCATCGCAAGGTGCCGCTGCCGATCTCGATGGTCGCCGATACCTGTGCCTTCCGATCATCCGTCTTTGCGGCGCTCAGCAAGGATGGTCTGCGCTGGCGGACGGTCTTTGAGAACGGCAATATCGAGGCGACCACGGCGACCGTGCGTACAGACCTGGCCGTCACCGCTTGGCTCGCTTCGACCGTGCCGGCTGATCTCGATATTCTCACCGTCGAGCAGGGCCTGCCCGAACTACCAGTCTTTTCGATCAATCTGCATTTGCCGAAAAGTGCGACGCCGCAGGCGCTGGAGCTTGCCCGCCATATCCGCGAGGGCATGATGCGGCCGCGCCAATCCGCGGCCGCCTAAGTGCCGTCTTCCGATAGACTGGCTTATGCCGCCTTCGGCAGCGGACCGACATAGCGCGATTGCGGGCGGATCAGGCGTCCGTCAAGCGTCTGCTCGCGGGCATGGGCGATCCAGCCGACCGTGCGGCCGATCGCGAAGACTCCGGTGAAGGAACTGCGCGGAAAGCCGAGGGCATCGAGCAGCAGGGCGGTGTAATATTCGACATTGACGTCCAAGGGCCGATCCGGCTTGCGCTCTTTCAACAGCGCCAGTGCTGCCGTCTCGATCGCTTCCGCCAAGGCGATACGTCCAGCATCTGCCTGGCCGCTGGCAAAGATCGGTTTCAACGCTGTCTTCAGGGCATCGGCGCGCGGGTCACGCACGCGGTAGATGCGATGGCCGAAGCCCATCAGCCGCTCGCCACGATCGAGCGCGTCAGACAACCATGCACGTGCATTTTCGGGCTTTCCGACACCATCAAACATATCCAGAACCGGGCCGGGGGCGCCGCCGTGCAGCGGTCCCTTGAGGGCGCTGATTGCTGCAAGCACCGAGGAGGTCAGGCCGGCATGGGTCGAGGCAATGACCCGGGAGGCGAAGGTCGACGCATTCAAGCCGTGATCGGAAATCGTCACCAAATAGGCATCGAGTCCCGCCGTTTGCTCGGCGGTTGGTAACCGGCCCGTTAGCATGCGCAGGATATCACCGGATTGGGACAAGGATGCATCCGGCTTGATCGGTGCTTGCCCCTTCTGCAATCGCAAGATGGCCGGCAGGAAAACGGCCGGGGCCGCCATCAGGCGGATCGCCGTTGCAAAATCTTCGCCGTCGGCAACGCGCGCCAGCAAGGCGCGCACGGCGTCCACCGGCGGCAGTGCGAGCAGAGCGGCATCGGCGGCCTCAACATGCGGGAAAAGCGCAACGCGAGCCGCGCCGAGTTGAGTTCGGATGGAAGCTGCATCGATATGTTCGTCAAACAGGCCATCCAACAGCAGGGCCGCAACATCCTCGAAGCGGCTGGTCGCCACCAGATCATCGAGCGACACGCCGCGGATAATCAGGCGACCGGCAGCGCCGTCGACGTCGGACAGCTTGGTTTCTGCGGCAATGACATCTTCAAGACCACTTTTCATTACGGTTCTCCTTTGACTATCCGATTAGATCGGATCTATTCCTATTGACGTCAATCTTGATGCAATTGATCAATATGAGGACCGATGAGCTGGCTGACGGCAGAGCAGGCGCTGAACCTGCTGGGAACGAAATCACAGACGCTCTACGCCAATGTCAGCCGCGGGCGCATTCGTGCGAAAGCCGATCCCGCAGATACGCGGCGCAGCCTTTATTTCGCCGATGACGTCAAGCGATTGGCCACCCGCCATGCCGGAAGGCGCAAGACCGAGGCGGTGGCCGCCGAGGCTATTCAATGGGGCGATCCGGTATTGCCATCGGCGCTGTCGACCGTTTCGAACGGCAGGCTTTTCTATCGCGGCCAGGATGCGGCGCAGCTTGCCGAAAGCGCAAGCCTCGAAGATATCGCGCTGCTGCTTTGGGACATGAAGCGGCCGTTGCGATTCGAGCCAAGCGAGGCGAGGCGGAAGCAGCCCTCCCTGGATAGCGCTTTCTCCGTGCTTGCCGAGCGCATAACGCGCGACCTGCCGTCGCTCGGACGTTCACTTCCAGCCCTCCAAAACGAAGCTGAAAGCGTATTTGGTACGGTGGCCGAAGCATTGGCTCCCGGCCCATGGGATCAGCCGCTGCACCGACGTCTCGCCACCGCTTGGAACCGTCCGGATGCCGAGGATGTGATCCGCCGCAGCTTCGTCTTGCTCGCAGATCATGAGCTAAATGCGTCGACCTTCACTGCGCGGATCACGGCATCGTCAGGCGCAACATTATCTGCGGCCACTCTATCCGGCCTTTCGACGCTGACCGGTCCGCTGCATGGCGGCGCATGGCAGAGCGCGCGCACGCTGATCGCGCGGGCGGCCACGACGGGAGTGGACGAAGCGGTGCGCAGCTATCTGGCGGAAGGACGGCCATTGCCTGCTTTCGGCCATCAGCTTTATCCTGACGTCGATATTCGTGGCGAGGCGCTGCTTGGCTGCTTCACACTGCCTCCGCTCTTCGCCAGGGTTCGCGATGTCGGCGAGCAATTGGTCGGTGAACGCGTCAATGTTGACTTCGCACTGACGGCGATGACCCACGCCTATCATCTCCCGGAGGATGCACCGCTGATCATTTTCGCGCTGGCACGGACGGTCGGCTGGCTTGCGCATGCCATGGAACAGGCCACCAGCGGCAGGCTCATTCGCCCGCGTGCGCGCTATGTCGGCCCGCCGGTAGAGTAATTTGGCCGCTGGCTGCGGTGAAGGCTATATGTCCCCAAAGGAGCACAGATACGCGCTATGGAAAGAGGCTTTCGATGAAGGCTGCAATATCCGTGCGCAAAGGAGAGTTCGCCGTAACGGCGTCTATCCGATAAAAATCGTGCTGCTTTCCTGCGTAGGCTTTCCAATAACTCGGAAGAGTGTTGTTCCAACTTTCGGTTGGCCGATATGGGTCGGCCTCTCCCCAGAGTACCATGGTCGGTATATTCAAAGGGGAGGTTTCCAAGCGCAGTCTCGTTGATGATACGCAGATCAAAGCCTTGAGCTCCAGCCCCTCCTTGACCGCATTCCATAGAGCAGTTCCCCCTGCGCTGAAGCCAATGCCGACGCGCATGCGTCCATCAAGTTCGAGAAGTCCTCGAAGCGCTTGTTGCAAACCACCTTTATTGAAAAGGTGGTCATGAAGATTGTCTCCACTAAGATCAGGGCGCCCGCTGAGGCTGGCAAGCTGTAAACCGCGGTGCCTAATGCCTCCGGCGTCCAATAGTTCGACAAAAGTTTCCGGAAAGCCATGGATATCGCTAACGACCAACAAGTCTTGCGTTCTTGAACGGCACATAATCAGACCATTTTTATCGTTTCGATAGTCGCATTGCCTTCGCGCCGGTTTGGCGTATGCGCTATGTACGGCCACCCGTACCGTGATTTCACAGGAAATGCAGCACCCGCCACTCAAGTCACCGGAAGATGATAAACCGCTTCGATGTTGTGGCCATCCGGATCGAGAACGAAAGCGCCATAGTAGTTCGCATGATAGTGAGGACGAAGCCCGGGAGGGCCGTTGTCGATGCCGCGGGCTGCAAGCGCCGCCCGGTGAAATTCGTCGACGATTTTCCTGCTTTCGGCCGTGAAGGCTATATGTGCACTTGTCTGCGGTGCATCACGCTGACCGATCCAGAAGAAAGCCTTCTTTCCAATGCCGTAACCCGCAAATCTTTCGCCTTCAGCATAAAGACGCTCTATGCCAATAGAGCGGAGTATGGTGTCATAAAAGATCTTCGATCGCTCGAGATCGCGAACCCCGATCGTCACATGATCAAGCACATCACCCTCCAAAAGTGAGATTGAGCTCTACTACCGCTGGCCAACGGTGCCAGCGTCGCGGTCGGCAAGCGCGACCCAGCCGATGACGAGTTTGCGGTTGGCAATCAGCCAGATCGTCGCCAGCGCGATCAAACCCACGACGATATTGGCGGCGGCGAAGAGAATGGGGGCAAGTTGCGTGACTGCGCCGACATCGCCGCGTTCGACAAGGCGCATCGGTGCAGTCGCCAGTGCTGTTGCACCGAAGGTGAAGGCCCAATAGGCTGGGCTGAAGCCCTCCTTCATGATCCAGGGCAGGAGGCGCAACATGATCAGAGCCTGCAGCAAGCCATAGCCGATCATTGCATGGACGAGCATATCGGGAGGGCCTTGCGTGACGCCGATATAAGCTAGCGCACCAACGGCCGGTGGAGCCAGCTGAATTCCAAGGGTGGGCCGCAGCGGCGCGGCCAACGTCGGTCCGGTCAGCAGACGATGCAGCAGGGCGGATTCGATGGCAAGCCAGGCGAAGAAGCCGGCGCCGAAGAAAAGCTGCGCCCATTGCGGAAAGCCGAGTGCGGCGCCGACGATGGCGGTCACGAAGCTGCCGGCGACGCTTGGCAGATAGAGCACGGCGGTCGTCGTCGCAATGTCGCGTTCCCCTTGCCAGAGCCCTCCCGTGCGCCAAACGGAGAATGCCAGCGTGTAGACGGCGCCGATCAGGAATATGGTTTCGGCGCCGATGCGCGAATAGGGCAGCAGGCCACCGGCCACCAGCATGGTTGCGACGCCGACAAGGCCGATGAAGCAGCACTGGACAGGGTGCGCCACTTCCTTGAAGGCCTCCTCGCGCGCCATCATCCACTTCAACGCATAGAGCACGATCAGCAGCAGCCAGACGGCTAGCGCAATAAAGGTCAGCGCTTCACCGATAAGGGCCGGCAGGCGCCAGATGCGAGCACCCACGCGCCACGCATTGGCGAGACCAGAAAGGCCAAGAACCATACCGAAAAACGAAGCTGGCACCAGCGGCAGTTTCAAAGACGCAGTCATATGCCCCCTTTTTCGCCCTATATGAGGCCCACCTGAAAGAGAATTGTGCAAGGAATTCGAGATCGATGCTAAATCTATCAATGCGAACGGGAAGCAAAATACAGCTTTCCTCCAAGCCGGCAAAGCGCGATCATGGAGAAAAGCGGGAGGCTTCGGCATGCGAGATCACGGATGCGTGAACGCGCGCATTTTTCTCCGCTCCATGGCTCCTGCATAGCTCTCCCGTCATTTGTTCATTGGAAAATATTGCGAAATATCTCTATGCAGTATTCAAACGATTGAAACCGTCCTAGGAGACTGAAACATGCAAATCGGAATGATTGGCCTTGGCCGTATGGGCAACAACATGGTGCAGCGCCTGATGCGAGGCGGTCACAGCGCCGTTGTTTTCGATGCGCGCCCGGAAAGCATCGCCGGGCTTGAACAGCTCGGCGCCACCGGCAGCAAGTCTCTTGCGGATTTCGTATCGAAACTTGCAAAGCCACGCGTCGTCTGGCTGATGTTGCCGGCGGCAATCGTCGATCAGGAACTGGCGGCGATCGTTCCGCTGCTGGAAGAGGGCGACATCGTCATCGATGGCGGCAATTCCTATTATCACGACGATATCCGCCGTGCCGAAGAGCTGAAGCCGAAGGGCATCCACTATGTCGACGTCGGCACCAGCGGCGGTGTTTTCGGCCTTGAGCGCGGCTATTGCCTGATGATCGGCGGCGAGAAGGAAACCGTCCAGCATCTGTCACCGATCTTCGCGACGCTTGCGCCGGGCGTCGGTGACGTCGCTCCGTCGGCCATGCGCTCGGAAGAGGCTGCCAAGAAGAGCACGGCAGAGCAGGGCTATCTGCATTGCGGCCCGTCCGGCGCCGGCCACTTCGTCAAGATGGTCCATAACGGCATCGAATATGGCCTAATGGCCGCCTATGCCGAAGGCTTCAACGTTCTGCGCCATGCCAATATCGGCAAGCAGGACGCCGAGAAGGACGCTGAAACCGCGCCGCTCTCGCATCCGCAGTATTATCAGTATGATCTCGATATCGCCGAAATCTCCGAAGTCTGGCGTCGCGGCAGCGTGATCACCTCGTGGCTGCTCGACCTCACGGCCGACGCGCTGCATGGCGATGCAGCCCTTTCGCAATATGCCGGCCGCGTGTCCGACTCGGGCGAAGGCCGCTGGACGATCTCGGCTGCGATCGACGAAGGCGTTCCGACGCCGGTGCTGAGCGCTGCGCTTTACGGCCGTTTTGCTTCGCGTGGCAATGACGACTACGCCAACAAGGTTCTCTCCGCCATGCGCGCCGGCTTCGGCGGCCACCATGAGAAGCCCGTCAAGTAATTGATCGGCCTATCGATCTGATGATTGCGAGCCGGGTGGGTCAAACCTCCCGGCTTTTTTTTTGCCCGCTTCTATTGTCTTAATGCTTCCAGCAGGAAAGCCGCGCTAAGCACTTTCCCCGGGGTAACTTCAGCCCAGCAGATCAGGTCGCAGGACTATGACTGGAGTGGGCGAGCCTATATCAAGCTGCGGCGCATGCGGCGGGCGGACGACCAGGCAGTCGGCGCGCGAAAAGACCTTCATCATCGACGAATCCTGCTTCGAGAAAGGCTCGGCGAGCCAGCCGCCATCGGCGGCTTTCGTCAGCGTCGCGCGGACGTAGTCCTGTCGCTGATCGTTGGCGGCAAAGGGCACGGCGGCGCGCGCAATACCTTCACGCTTTATCACGGGCAGGGATGCGAGCTTTCTTATCAACGGCTCGAGAAAGAGCAGGCCACAGACAAGGCTGGAAACGGGATTGCCGGGAAGGCCGAGGACATGCATGTCACCGAGGCTGCCGACCATCAGCGGCTTGCCAGGGCGCATGGCGATGCGCCAGAAATCCAGCTTCATGCCGGCTGATATCATTGTTGCCTGTACCAGATCGTGATCACCGACAGAGGCGCCGCCGAGCGTGACGATGATGTCGGCCTTGGCCACCTGCGCCCGACCGATCGCAGCGGTGATCTCGTCGCTGTCGTCGGCGACGATGCCGAGATCGAGCACATGCGCGCCGGCATTGCGCGCGAGTGCAGCAATGCCAAAGGTATTCGAGGCAATGATTTGCGATGGCCCTGGTTCATTGCCGGGCGCGACGAGTTCGTCGCCGGTTGCGAGAATCGCCACAAGCGGCCGGCGATAGACATCCAATGCCGGATGATTCATGGCCGCGGCGACCGTAAGGCGCGAAAAATCCATAACGGTGCCGGTGGAAAGCACCACTTCTCCTTCCAGGAAATCCTGTCCGCGCGGGCGAATATGTTGCCCCTTGCGCAAGGGATAGGTCGTGCGGATACGATCGCCTTCCAGGCGCTCGGCGTCCTCCTGCAAAAGCACCGAATCGGCGCCGGCCGGAACGGGCGCGCCGGTGAAAATGCGAACCGCTTCGCCTTTGCCGACGCTACCATCGAAGGCGTGGCCAGCGGCAGAGGCGCCGATGACCTGCAACTCCGAACCCGGCATTGCCGCATCATCGAAGCGCAGCGCGTAACCATCCATCGCCGAAGCGTCGAAAGGCGGCTGCGTCAGGCGGGCCGTAAGATCTTTAGCCAGAACCCGGCCTTCGGCCATATCGAGTGGAACGCTTTCAACACGATGGATCGGCGCTGCACTGTCCAATAGGCGCGCCTGCGCTTCGGCAACGGGCAATAGGCTCATGTGTCAGGCCCCCGGATGGCGGAAATCCCCCGATTTGCCGCCGGATTTCTCCAATAGAATGATACCGCCGATTTCCATGCTGCGGTCGGCGGCCTTGGCCATGTCGTAGATCGTCAGGCAGGCGACGGAAACCGCCGTCAGTGCTTCCATCTCGACGCCGGTGCGGCCGGTCAGTTTTGCCGTCGCGGTGACACGCAGGCCGGGCAGGGTGGCATCCTCTACGATGTCGACGGCAACCTTCGTCAACATGAGGGGATGGCAGAGCGGAATGAGATTGCTGGTCTGCTTCGCTGCCATGATGCCGGCAAGCCGCGCCGTGCCGATGACATCACCCTTCTTGGCGTTGCCCTCGCGGATCAGCATCAGGGTCTCCGGCTTCATCCTGACGTAGCCGGTCGCGGTGGCACTGCGTGCCGTCTCGGCCTTGTCGCCAACATCGACCATATAAGCTTCGCCCGAAGCGTCGATATGCGTAAGACCGGCCTTCTCGGTGCTCATTTCACTCAGCCGCCAGAATGCCGGTTTCGCCGTTCAGAAGCAGTTTCGTTGCCGCCGTCACATCGTCCTTGCGCATGAGGCTTTCGCCGACGAGGAAGGTGCTGATGCCGACGGCCTCGAGGCGCTTGCAGTCGGCATGGGTAAAGACGCCGCTTTCGCCGACCAGCAGCCGATCCTCCGGCACCATGGGTGCCAGGTTCTCGCTGACCGTCAAGCTGACTTCGAAAGTGCGCAGATTACGGTTGTTGATGCCGATCAGCGGGGAGGAGAGATTTAGCGCACGCTCCATCTCTTCGGCGTCGTGCACCTCGACCAGCACGTCCATGCCGAGGCCGAATGCCTCGTCCTGAAGACGCTCGGCATCATCATCCGAAAGCGAAGCCATGATGAGAAGGATGCAATCGGCACCCCAGGCACGAGCTTCCTGTACCTGATAGGTGTCGAACATGAAGTCCTTGCGCAGTGCCGGCAGCGAGCAGGCCGCGCGGGCAGCCGTCAGGAATCCCGGAGCGCCCTGGAAACTTGGCGTATCGGTCAACACCGAAAGGCAGGCGGCACCGCCGGCTTCGTAGGCCTTGGCGAGGGCAGGCGGGTCAAAATCGGGGCGGATGAGCCCCTTTGAAGGGCTTGCCTTCTTGATCTCGGCAATCAGGCCGAAAGCGCCGGCATCCTTTTTGGCGAGCAGCGCCTTATGGAAACCGCGCGGCGCGGACTGTCCGGCCTGCATCGCCTTTAGGTCGGCAAGGGAAAGTCTGGCCTTGGCAGCGGCGATTTCCTCGCGCTTGTAGGCCTCGATCTTTTGAAGGATATCGGTCATGACGTCCTAGTCCTGTTCTTCCTCGTTGGAAACGGCGATAAGCTTTTCCAACGCAACGGCGGTGGCGCCGCTATCGAGCGAATGGGCCGCGAGCTTCATGCCATCATGCAGCGTTTCCGCCTTGCCGGCAATGACCAGTGAGGCCGCCGCATTGGCAAGCGCGATGTCGCGATAGGCGTTCTTTTCGCCGGCGAGCACGGCACGAAGGGCTGCAGCATTGGCAACGCCATCGCCACCCTTGAGATCGGCAAGGTCGGCATGCTGCAGGCCAAAGTCGGCCGGTGTTAGCTCAAAAGTGCGGATCTTGCCATTCTCAAGTGCTGCGACGGAGGTCTTGCCGGTCGTGGTGATTTCGTCCAGACCGTCGCCGTGCACGACCCAGACGCTTTCCGCATCGAGATCCTTCAGCACCTCGGCCAACGGCAGCACCCATTGCGGCGCGAAGACGCCGAGCAGCTGGCGACGGGCGCCAGCAGGGTTGGACAAAGGCCCAAGTAGATTGAAGATCGTCCGCGTGCCGAGTTCGACGCGCGAGGGACCGACATGGCGCATCGAGGAATGATGCAGCTGCGCGAACATGAAGCCGATGCCGGCTTCCCGAATGCAGCGGGCGATCGTCTCCGGCCCGATATCGAGCTTGATGCCCAACACGGATTGCGTATCGGCGGTGCCGGCCTTGGAGCTCTGGGCGCGGTTGCCGTGCTTGGCGACGGGTACGCCGGCGCCGGCGACGATGAACGCGGCCAGCGTCGAGATATTATAGGTTCCGACACCGTCGCCGCCTGTTCCAACGATATCGATGGCATCGGCCGGGGCTTTCACCGGCAGCATCTTGGCACGCATCGTGGTCACGGCGCCGACGATTTCGTCGACAGTTTCGCCGCGCACTCGCAGAGCCATCAGGAATGCGCCGATCTGAGACGGCGTGGCCTCACCCGACATCAGGATTTCGAATGCCTGCCGGGCTTCATCCCGCGTCAATGCCTCGCGATTGGCGACCTTGGCGAGAAAAGGCTTCAATTCGCTCATCGACTATCCATCCTCCCGACCGGGTCTAGCGGGACATCGCCTGTTCGGCGAGGCTCTGGTTGACCGTGACGGTATATCTGCCCTGCAGCTGGCTGACCATCTGATCGAGAATGTCGTCGCCGGCGGCGTTGGCGATCTGGGCAACCTGCTGATCGTCGTTGCTTAGCGCATCGGTCGTCGGATTGTCGTTGACATCGGTGACCTTGAGCAGGATCTGCGTGGTGTCATCGGCGCCGATGGCGCTTCCGGCCGTATCGACGGGACCGGAGAAAGCTGCAGCGATACCGCCGCGACCCAAAACCGGATCGTCCGTCGAGCGGGTGATGCCGCTCTTGCTTTCAACAGCGATACCAAGCGGCGCGGCGATATCGGCAAGCGACTTGCCCTTCTGCGCTTCCTGCTTCAGCTCGACCGCCTTGGCAGCGAGCGCAATCTTCTGCTGTTCGGCAGTCCAGTCGGCAACGGCTTTTTCGCGCACTTCCGCAAGCGGACGATCGTGATCGGGCGTGATGTTCGTCACATCGTACCAGATATAGCCGTCATTACCGACCGTCAGAGGAGCGGGGTTGCCGCCCTGATCGGCCTTGAAGACTTCCGAAAGCAGCTGCTGGCGGGCCGGAAGATCCTTTATCTCGTTGCCATTCTGATCAAGGCCAGTCTGATCGATCGAATCGACGGTGACGAGTTTAAGCTTAAGCTGCGATGCCGCATCCTGCAGCGATGCGCCGGAGCCCCGCAGGTCTTCGAACTTGTCGTGGACGCTGGTGATCTCGTTTGCGGCGTTGCTGAGCGCAATCTGCTTGCGAATATCTTCCTTGACGTCGTCGAAATTCTTCGCCGTTTCGTTCTTCACATTGGTCACGCGCAGGATCACCGGCCCGAACGAACCTTCGACGACGGGAGTGGTGCCGCCTTCCTTGGAAACGGCGAAGGTTGCTTCGGCAACGGTCTTATCCGGAACCTGATCCTTGGTGAAGGTGCCGAGCAGCACGTCGGAAGGCTTCTTGCCCTGGTCGGAGACGAGCTGATCGAAGGTCGTCCCCGTCTTCAGCGCATCGGCTGCAGCATTGGCGAGATCCTTATTGGCGAAGGTCAGCTGCTCGATCGTGCGGGTTGCGGGCGTGGTGAAGCTGTCCTTGCGCTTATCGAACTGCGCACGCACTTCGTCATCCGTAACACTCGCGGTGTCGGCGATATCCTCGGCCTGCAACTTCACAAAGGCGAACTTGCGATATTCGGGCGCACGATATTTCGACTTCACGCCATCGAACCACTTCTGCAGCACGTCGTCGGCCGGGGCCTTGACGGGATCGATGTTGGCGTTGGTCAGCAACAGGTAATCGATGCTGCGGGTCTCGTTGTGATATTGCTTGACGGCGTCGACAAGGACTGTCGGTGCGGTAAAACCGTTTGATACGGCCTCGACAATCTGGCCGCGGATTGCGACCTTGCTGCGCTCCTTGATGTAATCATCGGGCGATATGTTGCTGTTGCGCAGCAGCAGGTCGAATTTCTGGCGGTCGAAAGCGCCATTCGTCGCCTTGAAAGCAGGATCGTCGCCGATCAGCTTGGCCAGCCGATCCTGCGAAAGACCGAGACCCATATCGGCGGCAAGTTGATCGAGGGAGGCGCCGGCGACCAGCTGTGACACCGTCTGCTGCCCGATACCGAAGGCGCGCGCCTGTTCCGGCGTGATTTGCATGCGCAACTGCTGGCTGATCGCCTGCATCTGTCGACGATAGGCGAGACGGAATTCATTGGTATCGATATGCTGATCGCCAACCGTGACAACCGTATTGCTGCTGCCGCCGGTGATGAGGGACCGCTCGACGCCCCATACACCAAAGGCTGCCGCAAGAAGAAGCAACAGGCCCTTGGCAAGCCAGGTTTGGGCGATTTTTCTCAGCACGTCGAACATCGGAAAGCAAACCTCGTCATCATCAAGTCTTCGCACACGGCGAAACAATCGGAGTTCCTTAGAACAATCCGAACCGGAATTGAAGAGCCAGTGGGGAAATCGCCCAATGAGGCGCAGCTATGCCGGAACCTTTGATAGGCAGCGGCGTTTTAGCAACGAGAAAACATGAGGAGCACATGATGGCAGACACGAAATCAGCTTCCACTCCCTCATCTTCGGCGCGGGCGCAGACGGAAACGGCAATGGAAGATCTTGCCGCCCAGGTCGCAGCATTGCGGGAAGATTTGGCAAAGCTTTCGCAAAGCGTGGCAGCCGTAGGGCAGGGAGCGAAGTCTGTCGTCACGGAAGAAGCCCAGGAACTTACGGAGCAGCTGCGCGAGCGCGTTCGCGAGGAGCCGATTTTCATGGTCGTCGCGGCAGCCGGGCTCGGATATCTCATCGGCCTGCTGAATCGCCGCTAGCCAGGCTGCTCTCTCCATTTGCAAAACTGCAGAAGGCGCAGCCGAGTGAGCTGCGCTTTTTTGATTGAGCGTTAAAGGCCTTTATTGGCGCTTCGTTCATACCTGGCCCAAAGCGCCACGGGCGGCTGCGACATCTTGTGTCATCGCCATTTGTTGATCACATACCCCTTGTATCGCATGCGCGCTTACTATACGTAGCAATCATTATAAGGTTGCTTATGAATAGCAGGCTTCTTATAGATGAATTCGACACCTACTCTCGGCTTTCTTCTCCATGACGTTGCCCGGCTTCTTCGGAAGCGATTCGAGCAGCGCGCAAAAGATCTTGGCCTGACGCGTTCGCAATGGCAGACGCTCGCCTACCTCGCAAACAACGAGGGCATTCACCAGGCTGGCCTGGCCGAAATGCTGGAAATCGAGCCGATCACCTTGGTTCGCATCCTCGATAAGCTCAGCGAACGCGGTCTGGTGGAGCGTCGGCAGCATCCAAACGATCGAAGAAGCTGGCTGCTCTACATGCGCGACGAAGCCCGACCATTGATGGACACGATGCGCGGTATGGGCGACCTGACACGCAGGGAAGCGCTCGAAGGAGCCTCGCAGGAGGATCAAGAGCGCATCTACGAATTGCTTATCCTTATGAAATCGAACCTGATTAGCGCCTGCCGTTCAAAGGCAGTCGACAAAGAGTTACAACATGGCTGAAGCTTCTTCCTCAATCCGCATACCCGCGAACGCAAATTCCGCTGAACAGACTGAGGCCCCGGTGGCCGAGGCCCCGTCCTCCAATCCCTCACCACAGCCGGCGGCGGCTGCAGCGGCGGCGCCGATCTCGCCCCCAGAAATGCCTCGCAAGCGCCGCAAGCTGACGCGACCGGTGCTGTTTGCACTGCTGCCTGTCGCGCTCGTCATTGGCGGCTATTACTACGTCACCGGCGGGCAGATCATGTCCACGGACAATGCCTATATCCAGGCCGATATGGTTGGTGTTTCCACCGACGTTTCCGGCACGGTGATATCGGTCGACGTGCATGAAAACGAAGTGGTGAAGAAAGGGCAGGTGCTCTTCCGCCTGAAGCCTGATTCGTTCCGGATTGCGCTCGAAGGCGCGAAAGCGCAGCTCGGCAATGCCAGGAACCAGATCCTGAACCTGCAGGCGAGCTACAAACAGTCCCTGGCGGAAATCGCCCAGGCACAGGCCGACATCCCGTATTATCAGACGGAACTCGACCGCCAGCAGAACCTGATCACCAATTCGGTCGCTTCCAAGGCAGCTCTCGACCAAGCCAGACACAATCTCGAAGCGGCACAGCAGAAGGTATTGGTCGCAAAGGCCACGGCCGCCGCGACCCTTGCACAGTTGGGCGGTGAAGGCGCTGCCGATCTGCCTGCGGAACAGAACCCGCTTTATCTGCAGGCCAAGGCCGCAGTCGACAATGCGCAGCGCGAACTTGACGATACCGTGGTGAGGGCCCCCTTTTACGGAGTGACCGCCAATGTTCCCTCCCTGCAGGTCGGCGCTTATCTGACTGCGTCCCAGCCTGGTTTTTCGCTGGTTTCCACAACGCATATGTGGATCAATGCCAGCCCGAAGGAAACCGAGCTGACCTATGTGCGGCCCGGCCAGAAGGTCGATATCTCCGTCGATGCCTATCCGGGTATGACGTGGAAGGGCACGGTCGCCAGCATTGCGCCGGCATCCGGTTCCAGCTTCTCGCTTCTGCCAGCGCAGAACACGACCGGCAACTGGGTGAAGGTCGTGCAGCGCATACCGATGATCATCAATATCGACGACACGGCGGGCAAGCCTCCGTTGCGCGTCGGAATGAGCGTCGTCGCCGATGTCGACACGGGCCACGCCCGCGGCCTGCCTGATTTCATCACCAACCTGCTGGGCCGCTCACGCGGTCAGGATCATGAGTAACGCCACCACCGCCTCGCCGTCGGCGCCAGTCGCCAATCGCGGTGCGATCACCGCCTGCGTCATCTTGTCTGTCATCATGCAGGCGTTGGACACCACCATCGCCAACGTCGCCCTGCCGCATATCCAGGGCGACGTTTCGGCCAGCGCCGACCAGATCAACTGGGTCCTGACGTCCTATATCGTCGCAGCGGCGATCATGACGCCACCCTCGGGCTTCCTTTCGGCAAAATTCGGCCGCAAGCGGGTCTTGCTGGTCGCTATCGCCGGCTTCGTCGCCGCCTCGGTGCTGTGTGGCCTGTCGGAGTCGCTGATACAGATCGTCGGCTTCCGCCTGCTGCAAGGCCTGTTCGGCGCATCGCTCGTACCTTTGTCGCAGGGCATCCTGCTCGATATCTACAATGTCGAGGAGCGCGGCCGCGCCATGGCGCTGTTCGGCGTCTCGGTCATGGTCGGGCCGGTGCTGGGTCCCGTCATCGGCGGCTGGTTGACCGACAATATCAGCTGGCGCTGGGTATTCTATATCAACGTACCGATCGGCGCGCTCGCCTTCTTCGGCATCGTCGTCTACGTAACGGAAACCAAGCTCGATGCACTCGCCAAGCTCGACTGGTTCGGCTTCGGCATGCTCTCTATCGCGATTGCCGGCCTGCAGCTTTTCCTCGATCGCGGCGAGCAGCTCGACTGGTTCTATTCGAGCGAGATCATCATCGAGGCACTCGTCTGCGTCAGCGCCTTCTATCTCTTCCTAGTGCACATGTTCACGGCCGAGCGAAGCTTCGTCAATCCGCGGCTTTTCATGGACCAAAACTTTGCCGTCAGCATTCTGTTCATCTTCATCGTCGGCGTGACCTATCTGGCATCGCTGGCGCTGATGACGCCCTATCTGCAGACATTGATGGGCTATCCGGTCGTCACTGCCGGCATCGTCATGGGACCGCGCGGCCTCGGCACCATGTTCTGCATGTTCCTCGTGGGGCGCCTGATCGGCAAGGTCGACACGCGCTGGCTATTGTTCATCGGCCTCGCGCTGACGGCCTGGGCCATGTACGACATGACGGGCTGGACGCCGGATGTTTCACAATGGACGCTGATATCGGTCGGCTTCGTTCAGGGTGCCGGCCTCGGCTTCCTCTTCGTGCCCCTGACCACGATCGCCTTTGCGACGCTGCCGGCGCAGATGCGCGGCGAGGGGACGGGCCTCTACAATCTCTCGCGCAACATCGGCTCCAGCGTTGGAATCTCGGTCGTCTCCATGCTGATTACCGAGAACACACAGGTCAACCATGCCAACATCGCCGCCTATGTCACGCCATTCAACCGTTATTTCGACCTCACGGCCGCGCAGGGCGTGAGCCCGTTCACGGCGGTCGGCAGGGCCTCGCTTGACGGCATGATCACGACGCAGGCGACTATCATCGCCTATATCGACGACTTCAAGCTGCTGATGCTGATGTCGATCTTCGCCATGCCGCTGCTGGTACTCTTGCGCAAGCCGAAGGCGCCGCCGGCGGTCGACCACAGTGTCGCGATGGAATAGAGCATTTCCAGGAAAAGTGCTAAGCGGTTTTCCGTCCGGAATGCGTTGAGAAATCATAGAACAAGCGTTTCGCGATTCGATAGAGAGCGGAAAAGCTTGCCACGCAGTCTTTCCAGTTTCACTGTGTGGCCAGACGGCCGCCGGGCACCACCCCGGCGGTCTTTTTTGACCATGATTACGGGAAACGGCGGCTGACGAAGCGCGAGCCAGCAGCACCGAAGCGCCAGAGCGGATCGATATTCTTCGTGATGCCGATGCGTTTGCCCGAAACGACCGGCACCGGTTCGGCAATAGATAACGAAAACGGAGGCACGTCCAGCGAGCGACCGTCGAGGCTTATATCGATAGCAAGCGCCTGCGAAAGCTTGCCCGGCCCGTTGCACAGCGAGACGATGTCAGCCAGTCCTCGCCGCCGGATCATGTCTTCGATGCCGTTTTCCGGCTCGATCGCCCGAATGAGCACGGCGCTCCCCTTGGTGCAAACGAAATTCAAACACCAGTGAATGCCATAGGAGCGATAGACATAGACATGGCCGGCCGGTCCGAACATGGCCGCATTGCGCGGTGTCGGCCCGCGATATGCATGGGACGCCTCGTCATCGGGCCTATAGGCTTCCGTCTCGACGATACGACCGCCTATCCCCACAACCGTGAAACGCATTCCGATTAACTCCGACGCGACCACGACGGCATCTCGACTAAAAAAAGCGGTGAGGGCAGGGCCGGCGAGTGGCTTGGTGCCGAGCGAGAGGGAAGGATCGTCAGAAGTCATGGGAGAAAACTATCCCGGATAGCCGAAGCCATCAACACGGCGCCGAGCATCAAGTGCTTGGTCCGGCGTACTGATAATTGACAAAAGCTAAGTATAACTTATTAATAGCCTGCTTCAGTCAGATTTGACCCCTGACCTGGCGAAGGTGGCCCGGCCCTTTCCAGCGGCAGGGCCACCTTATTTTTAGCGCGCTGACGACATGAACTCCCCACAGCGCTACCTGAACCGATCGACATTCCTCAATTGCCATTCCAGCCGACCTCGAGAATGCGAGGGAGTTAGGCGTAACAAGTTGACGCGGCGACCAAAGCTGCTAAAAAGCCAGCCGTCGAGTGATTGGGCAGAATACCGGTAGCCACACCCGGTTTCGAAAAATCAGCACTGCCTAGATTTTTCAGGCCTTTTCAGTTGCTTGGAAGAGTGTCCGAGTGGTTTAAGGAACCGGTCTTGAAAACCGGCGTGCGGGAAACCGTACCGTGGGTTCGAATCCCACCTCTTCCGCCAAAGGGCTTTCCCAATTTTTACGTTCTCGTAAAATCCAGGCATGTCACAATCCGCGCCCATGCCTTGTCATGTCCTTCGCAACGCTAAATTCGAAGGAGATGACAATGATCTGGCAGGGCATCGCAATCGTGTATCATAGCGGCTACGGACATACCGGCCGGCAGGCCGAGGCCGTCAGGGCAGGGGTCGAAGAGATTGATGGCGCGGAGGCGATAGTCGTTACCGTGGACAGGGTGGAGCACCATTGGGATGATCTCAATGCGGCGCATGCGATCATCTTTGGCTCGCCGACCTATATGGGCGCAGTTTCTGCACCATTCAAAGCATTTCAGGAAGCGACGTCGAAGACCGTTCTTGCGAGGGGCTATTTGTGGAGGGACAAGATCGCGGCTGGTTTCACAACCTCGGGGTCACGATCCGGTGACAAGCTTTCGACGCTGATGCAGATGGTAATCTTCGCAGCCCAGCATGGAATGCATTGGGTCGGTCTCGATCTGCCGCCGGCCAATTGCTCTTCAACGGGCTCGGAAGAAGACATGAACCGGCTCGGCTTCTGGCTTGGCGCGGCAGCGCAGGCGAATACGGACGAAGGTCCGGAGACTGCGCCGCCCGCATCCGATCTCGCGACCGCCCGCCATCTCGGCCGGCGGGTAGCGCTGACGGCGCTGCAGTTCGCCCGTGGCCGCGAGGCCAATCCATTCGCACGCGAGTTTGCGGCCAATGAATGAGGTGACGTCCGACCCGATCTTCTCCGAGCTGCGTCCACGCCTTGTCAGGCTCGCCTATAGAATGCTCGGATCGGTCGCGGATGCCGAGGATATCGTGCAGGATAGCTGGCTGCGCTGGCTGGCAACCGATCGCGCCTCGGTCCGCGAACCGGCGGCGTTCCTGCGGACAGTCGTCACCCGGCTTTGCCTCAACGAGCTGAAATCGGCCCGCCGCCGCCGGGAATCCTATGTGGGTTCCTGGCTGCCGGAGCCGATTTTCGATCCGGAGGACGGCGATGCCGCTGACGATATAACCATGCCGCTGATGCTGGCGCTGGAGCGTCTTTCGCCTTTGGAGCGAGCCGCCTTTCTTCTGCATGACGTGTTCGGCATGAATTTCGATGAGATCTCCTCGGCAATTGGTCGTGAGGCGGCCGCCTGTCGCAAGCTTGCAAGCCGGGCGCGGGCGCATGTCACCGAGGCCCGGCCGCGCTTCGCCATCGGCAAGGAAGAGGGGCTCAAGCTTGCCACGGCCTTCTTCACTGCGTCGAGAACGGGTGACATGGCCTCTCTTCAGGCCTTGCTTTCAGAAGATGTCATTGTCTATGCCGACGGCGGCGGCAAGGTGCCGACATCGCAGCGACCACACATCGGGCTTCCTGCCACCCTACGGCTTCATGAGCAGCTGGCCCAAATCTTCCGGGCACAGCCCTCGCAACTGATCCGCTATGCGATTATCGACGGCTTGCCAGGCTTCGTGACGATAGAGGGCGGAAACATCGTGCAGACCACCGCGCTGCAGATCGAGCGGGAAAAAGTCGTTGCCATTTATTGCACCCGCAACCCGGACAAGCTGAAGCACGTTATCGGGGCGATAGAGTCGGCGGCATCTATCGCGGCGAACTACTGATGCGACTTGATACAAGCACTGAAAAGAACTGCTCCAAATCTGCCCATCAAGATCCCAACGCAATCACAAACCGAGTGCATCTGTTGCAATCCGGACAGGCGGGTGGCGATCAGAAAGCAGTCCATTACCGGTGCGAAACGATTTTGATTGAGACTACTTGAAGCTGGCAGCGCTTTACTGGGCATTAACCATGATCTTCGGAATTTCTTCGGTGCGCTCAATTTGCATCGCAAAATGGACAAACTGCAATCATGATTAAAGCACCGTTAGGTGATTGGAGCGTAGCAGGATACCGGAACGAGGGACTACCGGTAGCAGACCTCCGTCAAAGTAATGAGTAGCGGCTTGGGACAGATGACATTCGAAAATCGGGCGGTGACATACACAACGGCCATGCGTTGGTTTGCTCTCTCACTGATGTGCGCAACCATCACGGCCTGCGGAACGACGCAGAAAGCGCCCAGCAAGCGCCAGCACGGCAAGGAATATTTCTCCGAGAAGGAATATGGCGTGAAGGCGAGCCCACGCGTCGTCAATAACGGTCCGGTGCCGAAGGGCGGCGGCCGCTTCATGGTTGGCAATCCCTATCAGGTGAAGGGCAAGTGGTATTACCCCAAGGAAGATTTCGGCTATAACAAGGTCGGCGTCGCCTCCTGGTACGGTTCGGCCTTTCACGGCCGCCTGACCGCCAACGGCGAAGTCTACGACCAGCAGTCGCTGACCGCCGCCCATCCGACCTTCCCGCTGCCGAGCTATGCCCGCGTCACCAACGTCGAGACCGGCTCCTCCATCATCGTTCGCGTCAACGATCGCGGCCCATACCATCCCGGCCGCATCATCGACCTTTCGAACAAGACGGCACAGCTGCTCGACCTTCAGCACAGCGGCACCGGCGACGTACGCGTGCAATATGTCGGCCGCGCCCGCATGGACGGTCATGACGAACCCTATCTGATGGCTTCTTACATCCCGAAGGGTTCGCGTCTGCCTGGTATCAATCCGGGTGGCCAGATCGCAACTGGTGTGATGGTGGCCTCTGCCGGCCGGATGACTGCTGATCAGCTGCCAGATTCGTATACCCCAACACCGACGCGCCCCAGCCGTCAGGTGCGCAGCTTTGATGCCGCGCCGGCGATCGCACCCGTCCCACGCCAGGCGCCCTATTCGGCAACGGCCTTCGCTGATGCGCCGAAGCCTGCCTACAGTGGCGACAAGCGCAACAATCTGCCGCCGATGACCTGGAACGGAGGCGCAATGCCTGCCGCCGAGGGCGCCGAGCCGGTCATGATCGTTCTGCCGCAAATCGGGCCGATTCCCCGTGAACGACCTGATTTCACGCCTCGACTGGCAAGCCTTGACGATCAATCGATCGGTTCGGCTGTCGCCGCCTATCAGAATGCGCCGGTCAAAACAGTTTATGTCGACCTCGCTTTCGATGCGGTCATGGTTCGTAACGACGGCCTCACGCAGGAATCGATTCTCTCGTCCTATCGCCGCCAGCGTCAGGGTACCACGCAGGTCGATTGATCGGCGTCATTGCCTGAATCTTAACCCGTCACTAAAATAATCGTGCCGGTGGTCGGATGAAGGGGGCGATATGCCAAAGCGCTTGATTCTTTTGTTCCTTCTTCTCCTCGGGTTCGCGAATGTCACGGCCTTCGCGCAGCCGGCCGCGCCAGGTGCTTTCGACACGAAAGCCGCGCAGGCATTCATGATCGAGGCGTCGACCGGTACTATCCTGCTTGCCAAAAACGAGGATCAGCTGATTTCGCCTGCGTCGCTTGCGAAACTGATGACGCTGGATGTCGTTTTCGATGCGATCGGGCGAGGGGAGATCAATCTCGATACCGAATATCCCGTCTCGGAAAATGCCTGGCGTACGGGCGGCGCTCCCTCACGCGCATCGACAATGTTCGCAGCTCTGAAATCGCGCATCCGCGTCGGCGATCTGATCCAGGGTATTGCCGTGCAGCAGGCAAACGACGCCTGTATCGTTCTGGCGGAAGGCATGTCTGTCAGCGAACGCGAATTTGCCCGTCGCATGACGGCGCGCGCAAGAGAGATCGGGATGTCCCGGTCCACCTTCACCAATTCCACCGGCCTGCCGGATGCCGACGATCCCAATGCCGGCGGCAAGGTTTCCGCGCGAGAGATGGTCATGCTGGCTCAGGACCTGCAGGAGAAGCACCCGGATCTCTACAAATATTTCGGGCAGGCCGACTTCACCTGGAACAAGATCTATCAGCGCAACAAGAACCCGATGCTTCTGCTCAATATCGGCGTGGATGGTCTGGGGCTTGGCTTTGCGGAAGGGGAAGGCTTTTCGATCGTAGCGTCCATTCAGCGCGATGGCCGCCGGCTGTTCCTCGCACTCGGAGGGTTGAAGAGCGACAAGGAGCGCATCGAGGAGACGCGACGCGTCCTCGAATGGGGGCTCAGCAATTTCAAGAGCCAGCGTATCTTCGCCGATGGCGAAGTGATCGGCGACGCCAGCGTCTATGGCGGCGCCGCATCGACCGTCGGCCTGCGGGCTAAGATACCCGTCGATATATACGTCCCTGTGGACACGCCGGACCGGCTATCTGCTCGCATCGTCTATCGCTGGCCGCTGACGGCGCCGGTGGCTGCGGATTATGAAGCCGGAACTCTCCGCGTCTTTCTGGGCGCGCGTCTGCTACGAGAGCTGCCACTCTATACGAAGGAATCGGTCGAGCGGGGCACATTGGGTCGCCGCGCTTTCGATGCCTTCATGGAACTGACGGAATCGCTGCTGTTCTCCTGGCTGTGGGACAAGCCTTTGCCGACGTGAGTGGGCTGTAAGGCTCGCGAAATCTCTGTTCACACCCCATATAGAGTGGCGGAGACCGGGACATGCACGGTTCCACCTGAACATGTCTTGGGTTAAACAGGATGCGTATCGCACGCCGCACGAATGGCACGCGAAAAGTGCAGGACATGATCATTGGCTGATGCAAACGGATTATTCGTAAGCTTTGAAGGCGGCGAGGGGGCTGGCAAATCCACCCAGATTCGCCGGCTGGCTGAGCGGTTGCGCGAGCGTGGCCACGAGGTTCTGGTAACGCGTGAACCCGGAGGCTCACCAGGAGCGGAAGCGGTACGGCACGTCCTGCTTTCAGGTGCTGCGGAAACCTTCGGCACGCGCATGGAGGCGATCCTCTTCGCTGCTGCCCGCAACGATCATGTCGAGGACGTCATTCGTCCGGCACTTTCGCGCGGCACCATCGTCCTTTGCGATCGGTTCATGGATTCCTCGCGCGTCTATCAGGGTGTGACGGGCAATCTCGAGCCTGACTATATCGAGGCTCTGCAGAGGGTTGCCGTCAACGGCGTCATTCCGCATTGCACGCTGATTCTCGACATTCCCGCCGAAGTCGGTCTGGAGCGCGCACGCAAGCGCGCCTCCGCCGTAACCGCACCCGATCGCTTCGAAAAGGAAGAGATGCAGACCCACGAGAAGCGCCGCGAAGCATTCCTCGATATCGCCGCCCGCGAGCCCGAGCGTTGCCACGTCATCGACGCCCTGAAGCCGGAAGATGAGATCGCCGCCGAAATTGTCGGGATCGTCGACAAGAGGCTCGGCGCTGCCAATATCGTCGCCAGATCGGAAGCCGCGCAATGAGCGACGAGCGACCGGGTGTCCTCGACGGCGCCATTCCTCCGCAGGACAATACGAAGCTGTTCGGCCATCAAGAAGCCGAAGCCTTCCTCGCCCAATCCTATCGCTCCGGCAAGGGGCATCATGCCATGCTGATCGAAGGCCCCGAAGGCATCGGTAAGGCGACCCTTGCCTTCCGTTTCGCCAATCACGTCCTCTCCCATCCCGATCCGGCATCTGCGCCGGAGACGATCGGCGATCCCGACCCGGCATCCGTCGTCAGCCGGCAGATTTCCGGCGGGGCATCGCATAATCTGCTGCATTTGAGCCGGCCGGTCGACGACAAGACCGGCAAGATGAAATCCGCGATCACCGTCGACGAAGTGCGCCGCGCCGGAAAATTCTTCTCGCAGACATCAGGTACCGGCAACTGGCGAATCGTCATCATCGATCCCGCCGACGATCTCAACCGAAGCGCGGCCAACGCCATCCTGAAAATCCTCGAGGAGCCGCCGAAGCGCGCTTTGTTCCTGGTGCTGTCGCATGCGCCAGGCCGGCTTTTGCCGACAATACGCTCGCGCTGTCTGCCTCTGAAGCTCGCGCCGCTCGAAAACGAGCCTCTGCGCTGGGCGCTCGAAAATCTTGGTGTGCCGCCAGGGCAGGGGAACGACGTGCTTTCAGCAGCCAAAGGCAGCGTCAGCGAGGCGCTCAAGCTCCTGAACTACGGTGGCGGCGAGATCATCGAAGCTTACCACCAGGTGCTTTCGGCAGACGGACCTGCGGCACGCAAGGCAATGCATCGACTCGCTGACGCGCTTTCCGGCAAAGACAGCGACACGATCTTCGGCTTCTTCCTGTCGCATATCGGCGACGATATCATCGAGCGAGCCCGCGCCGCCGCGCTTGACGGCTCGATTTCGACGGCCGAAAGGCTGGCACGGCTGCATTCCGAGACCACAGAGCGGCTGAACGTGTCGCAAGCCTATAATCTCGATCGTAAGCAGACGCTGATTACCATCCTCGGCGAGCTCAAACAGCAGCTTTCAGCCTAGCTTCCCCATGCGATTTCTGGGAATGAAAACTCGCTGCATTCCTCAGTTTTGCAGCGAGAGATGCATGCGGATCATCACGGCGATATATCCAAAAAACGGCATGATGTAATCCATTACCAGCGTGTAGTGCAGCGCGATGCGGCCCCCTACCTTCATGGTCAGACCGTATCCCAGCTGAAGTGATCGGTCTCATTTGAAGGTGCCGCAGCCCTTCGGCTGTGGAATTGGATTGGAGACTAACCGTGACACTACATGACAAACCGTTGATCGCGATTGTCGGTGCGACGAGCAAGCAAGGGCGAAGCGTGGCGACGACGCTGCTTCAAAGTCAACGCTTCCGCGTCCGTGCGCTTACTCGGAGCAAGGATTCACCCTCAGCGCGCGCGCTGCAGGCGTTAGGGGCGGAAATCGTGACGGTGCCGCTCGAACTCGGCCGGACAAAGGAACTCGTGGGTGCCTTCGAGGGCGCTGCCGGCGCCTTCCTGATGACGCCTCCTATCGCGCCGCCGGACACGAGTGAGGCGCCGCTTGGCCGGCAATTGGCCGATGCTGCCGTGGAGGCCGGGGTCGGCCATGTGGTCTTCAGCACGCTGGAGAATGTCGAAAAGATCTCAGGCGGGACGAAATATGCGCCACACTTCACCGACAAGGCAAAGGTTGCCGATTATATACGCGGACTTCCGGTCTCGCACTCCTTCGTCATGCTCGCGTTCTTCTACACCAACCTGCTCGAATATTATGTTCCTCGGTATGATGGCGACACGCTCCTATTGCCGATCTATCTGCCGGAAGACTTCGCCGCACCTTTCGTCGATCCGTTGACGGCCACCGGTCCTGTCGTCCTGGAGATCTTCTCCCACCCCGAACGCTACAACGGAAAGACGCTCCCGATCGTGGGTGACATCATTTCACCGCGTGAAATGGTCGATACCTTCCGGCGCGTAACGGGTCTGAAAGCCGAATATCGGAACGCCTTTTCCAGGGACGGCCTCCTGCAGTATTTTCCGGAATTCGCCGCCAACGAGCTGCTCGTCCGCGAAATTTTGGGGATGGTCGAATACGCCGTCGAATATGGCTATTTCAGTGGAGAACATGATCTCGGCTGGAGTCGCCGCTTGGATCCGGACACATTGAACTGGGAGCAATTTTTGCGAACCACCGGCTGGCGTGGTGAAAAGCGAGCGTTCGGACTTTGAGGCCGATTGCCTATCTCTCAGTTCACAGCGATGCCCGGCAGCTTCTTTAACTCGGTGACGAGGAAATCGACCAATAGCCGCACGCGAGCGACGCCTGCTCGTTCGGGCACGACGAGCAGGCTGATGGGAACCGCCTCAAGGTCGTACTCGTCAAACAGGACTTCGAGCGTACCGGCATCGAGCAGATCCTGAACCAGCCAGAGGTGAGCGGGACCGATGCCGCGGCCGGCCGCCAGAGCAGCGCGAGCAGCGAGGCCGTGATCGACCCGCAGCATTCCGCTCACCGGAACCACCAGACGCATCCCATCCGGAGCAAACAGCATAAGCTGATCGCTTCCGGCAATGTTGGACATTACCACGCTATCGTGCTGCGCGAGGTCGGCGGGACGTGTGGGCCGTCCTTTGCGGCAAAAATAATCGGGCGAACCCACGAGCCGTCGATGGCTTTTTCCGATGGAAACGAGCTTCATGGCGTCATCGGCAATCGGCCCCAGACGCAAAGCGATATCAATCCCCTCCCGAGCAAGATCGATGCGCTCGTCCGTAAGATTAAGATCTATCCTGATCTCCGGATATCGGTCTTGAAAATCGAAAATCATCCGCGTGACGTGCATGACGCCGAGAGCGGCAGTGCAGGATAGGCGAACGGCACCTGCCGGCGACCGCCGCGCATTTCTTGCTTCTTCGATAGCCTGCTCGACAAGCCGCAGAATCTGCAGGCAGTTTGCATAGTAGCGGCTCCCTTCCTCGGTGAGCGTGACGCGGCGTGTGGTCCTTCCGAGAAGAGGGACCCCGACGGCCGCCTCCAACTCATTGATATGGCGGGTTACCGTCGATTGACCAAGGCCAAGCTCGCGCGCAGCAGCCGACAAACTACCACGTTCTACAACCCGGACGAACGTCCGCATCCGATCCAGGGAAAGGCCCTGATCATCCATTTTTTGGCGAAATCAGGTTCATTACCTCTTATAAATTGATTAATCGCCTTTGGCTACGGCAACCCTTCCAAGGCGGCTGCATGATCGTACCGGCTGTCAATCCGGCATTATGTTCACGGCGACCTAGGGTAAGATCAGCTTCCAGGCAACGATCGCGAGTGTCACGGCAAGAATGATGCGCACGGACCGCTCATGCAGGCGAGGCGCGAGCAGGCTGCCGGCGACGATACCTGGAATTGACCCCACCAGCAGGGCGAACAGCATCGTCCAGTTGATCTCGCCGATGAACCAATAGCCCATGCCGCCGATCAAAGTCAGCGGCACGGCATGGACGATGTCGGAGCCGACGATTTCGCGGACATCCGTCTGCGGATAGAGCACCAGCAGGACGGTGACACCGAGCGCGCCGGCGCCGACCGAGGTCATCGTGACGAGAATACCGAGCATAAGGCCGAGGATGACTGTGAGCAGAGCAATGTTGCGCGGCGATATCGTTCCGCGTTCGCCGCGCCATTTGCGGATGGCCTCGAGGATCTGGCCACGGAAAATCAGCATCAGCGCCGTCAAAAGCAAAAGACAGCCCAATGACAGGGTGATGGAATGAGCAACGGCGGGGCTCTCGCGATTGACGCCGGCCATGATCCAGAGCATGGCGAGCGCCGCCGGAACACTGCCTGACGCCAAAAGGCTCACAACCTTCCAATTGACGCGTCCGTGCATGCCGTGCACGGCCGTTCCTGCGGTCTTGGTGATTGCGGCATAGAGCAGATCCGTGCCAACGGCCGTTGCCGGATGGACACCGAAGAGAAGTACGAGCAGGGGGGTCATCAGCGAGCCGCCGCCGACCCCTGTAATGCCCACAAGCATGCCAACGAAAAAGCCGGAAAAGGAATAAAGCGGCTGAAAGGAATCAATCAAACTCAAATTCACGGCCTCTTGAAGCCGCTAGGCGGACCAATACATAAAACGATGAAATCCACGGCCAAGTCTGTCCTGCGTTCCACTCTCCCAGAGGGGTAAAGGCGAGGCAGGGTCGAGTCAAGCAAAGCGCCATCCCGAAGTTCCGAATGCCGCGCGCGAAACTTGGTGTTTCGCTCATGGCAAACATGCGCTAAAGCGAGCGGAGCAAGAATAACAGCGACGTAACAGTAAAAGCGGGCCACTGCCTCACATGACCGAAAAAACTCCGTTCTACATCACCACCGCGATCGCCTATCCCAACGGCAAGCCGCATATCGGCCATGCCTATGAGCTGATCGCCACCGATGCGCTGGCACGTTTCCAGCGCCTCGATGGCCGCGATGTCTTCTTTCTGACGGGTACGGACGAGCATGGCCAGAAGATGCAGCAGACGGCGCGGGCCGAAGGCATGGAACCGCAACAGCTCGCCAATCGCAATTCCGATGAATTCCAGGCGATGGGCAAGCTGCTGAACGCGTCGAATGACGATTTCATCCGCACGACGCAGCCGCGCCACCACGAGACCTCGCAGAACATCTGGAACCTGATGGCCGATGCCGGCGACATCTACAAGGATTCCTATGCCGGCTGGTATTCCGTGCGTGACGAAGCCTATTACCAGGAAAACGAAACCGAGCTGCGCGCCGATGGCGTGCGCTACGGGCCGCAAGGCACGCCGGTCGAGTGGGTGGAGGAGGCAAGCTACTTCTTCAAGCTCTCCGAATACCAGGACCGGCTGCTGAAGCTTTACGAAGAGAACCCGGATTTCATCGGTCCGGCCGAGCGCCGCAACGAAGTCATTTCCTTCGTCAAGTCCGGCCTGAAGGATCTATCGATTTCCCGCACGACTTTCGATTGGGGTATCAAGGTGCCCAACGATCCGTCGCACGTCATGTATGTCTGGGTCGACGCTCTGACGAACTACATCACGGCGACCGGCTACATTGAGGATAGGAACAATCCGAGGGCGAAATACTGGCCTGCCGATCTTCATATCATCGGCAAGGACATCATTCGTTTCCATGCCGTCTACTGGCCGGCCTTCCTGATGTCGGCGAAGCTGCCGCTGCCGAAGCGTGTCTATGCCCACGGCTTCTTGCTCAACAAGGGCGAGAAGATGTCGAAGTCGCTCGGCAACGTTGTCGATCCGGTCAATCTGGTGAACCATTTCGGCCTCGACCAGGTGCGCTACTTCTTTCTGCGCGAGGTCTCCTTCGGCCAGGACGGCAGCTACAGCGAAGAAGCGATCGGCACGCGCATCAATTCCGACCTCGCCAATGGCATTGGCAATCTCGCCAGCCGCTCGCTGTCGATGATCGTCAAGAACTGCGACGGCCAGATTCCTGAATGCGGTCCGCTGACCGACGAAGACAAGGCGCTTTTGGCTCAGGCCGACGCGTTGCTTGCCTCGACCCGCGAAGACATGGGCAAGCAGCTGATCCATCGCGCGCTCGCTTCCATCATCGCGGTGGTTTCCGAAACCGACCGCTATTTCGCGAGCCAGGAGCCCTGGGCGCTGAAGAAGACCGATCCGGCGCGCATGGCAACCGTGCTGTATGTCACGGCCGATGTCGTGCGTCAGATCGGCATTCTCCTGCAGCCCTTCATGCCGGAATCCTCGGGTAAGCTCTTGGATCTCATCGCCATCCCAGCCGACAAGCGCGATTTCGCAGCCCTCGGCGAGGCCGGCCGCCTCGTTGCCGGAACGCCGCTGGAGGCCCCAAAGCCGGTCTTCCCGCGCTATGTCGCGCCGACTGCCGAATAAGGTTTTCCATGCTGATCGACACGCACTGCCATCTGGATTTTGCCGACTTCGAAGAGGAGCGCGACGCGATCGTCGCTCGCGCTCACGAGATAGGCGTCAAACAGATGGTCACCATTTCGACAAAGGTCAGGAAGCTCGACGGATTGCTTGCTCTTAGCGAGCGTTATCCGTCAGTTTTCTGCTCGGTCGGCACTCATCCGAACAGCGCCGATCAGGAGCTTGATATCCAGACGGAAGATCTCGTGCGGTTGGCAAACCAGCACGAGAAGATCGTAGCGATCGGCGAAGCCGGTCTCGATTACTTCTACGACACCGTCAAGCCGGAAGATCAGAAGACCGGTTTCCTGCGCCATATAGCGGCCGCGCGCGAAACGCAGCTACCGCTCGTCATCCACAGCCGCAGCGCCGATGAGGATATGGCCGCGATCCTGACGGAGGAAACAGGGAAGGGGGCTTTCCCCTTTATCCTCCACTGCTTCTCCGCCGGCCCTGCCCTTGCGCAGACTGGCGTCGAGCTCGGCGGCTATATTTCCTTTTCCGGCATCCTGACCTTTCCGAAATCGGAAGAGCTGCGTGAGATTGCCAAGACTGTCCCACACGATCGTCTGCTGGTCGAAACGGATGCGCCATATCTCGCGCCGAAACGCTGGCGGGGAAAACGCAACGAGCCGTCCTATGTCATCAACACTGCCGAAGTGCTGGCCGATACGATCGGTGTCAGCATGGACGAAATCGCCGACATCACGACCGAAAACGCCTTCCGCTGCTTCTCCAAAATGACGAGGGTCTGACGTCGTGACATACCGGCGACGCTTCACCATTTTGGGCTGTTCATCGTCGCCGGGTGTTCCGCGTATTACCGGCGATTGGGGCGCCTGCGATCCGAAAAACGCAAAAAACCGCCGCACACGCGCTGCCTTTCTCATCGAGCAGATCGCACCGGATGGCGGCATTACCACCGTCGTCATCGATACCGGTCCGGATTTCCGCGAACAGATGATCCATGCCGGCGTCAGTTTCATCGACGCCGTTCTCTATACCCACGCCCATGCCGACCATATTCACGGCATCGATGATCTGCGCGGCTATTTCCATATCTCGAACGAGCGCATCCCGATCTATGCCGATCCGCCGACGATGGACCGCATTCGCGAAGGCTTTCGCTACTGCCTGGAAACGCCTGCCGGCAGCAGCTATCCGCCGATCGTCCGCCCGGTGCTGATCGAAAATCTCGAGAAAAGTTTCGTGATCAATGGGGCAGGCGGTCCGATTCGCTTCTGGCCGCACAAGCAGGTACACGGCGATATCCATTCGTTGGGCTTCCGTATCGGCAAACTCGCTTATTGCAGCGATATCAGCGACTTCCCACCGGAATCGATAGAAAGAGTTCAAAACCTCGACATTCTGATCATCGACGCGTTGCAGTATCGGCCGCATCCGAGCCATCTCTCATTGGAGCAATCGCTCGAATGGATCGAACGCTTGGCGCCGAAACACGCCATCTTGACCCACATGCATACGCCACTCGATTATGAAACCGTGCTGGCTGAAACGCCCGATCATGTCGAGCCGGCCTACGATCAGATGCAGATCGAACTCGACGTGGAGGATGATGAGCTATGAGCGAAGATATCAGGAAGCTTTCCAGCCTGGAGCGCGTCGAACTTGCGGCGCGCACGCTGGGGCTCGACATCTCGATCAAGCGCATGGAGCAATCGACGCGGACCGCCGAAGAAGCTGCCAAGGCCGCAGGATGCGCCGTCGGCCAGATCGTGAAATCTCTGGTCTTCGTCAATGCCGATACGCAGGCACTGACGCTGCTTCTTGTTTCCGGCGCCCACAATGCCGACACCGCTTATATTGCAACGGCTTATGGCGTTCGGCTGAAGCGCGCGGATATCGATCGCGTTCGCGACGAAACCGGCTTTGCCATCGGCGGCGTCGCACCCGTCGGCCATCTGGTCGATCTGCCTGTCTTTATGGACGAGAGCCTTTTGGCTTATGATCAGGTCTGGTGCGCGGCCGGGCGTCCGGACAGCATTTTCTCCTGCAATCCAACGACGCTGGCCCAGAAGATTGCGGCCAAGGCGATCCGCATCAAAGCGAACTAAGAATAACGAATGCAGCCGGCGCCGGCAGAGATTGCATGGGGTCCCTGCGGTGGTGCCACAGGGAGGATGCGATGGGCGAGGCTTCGGACGGCAAAAGGATCGATACGGCTTCCCGGATAATTCGTGCGACGCCACGCGCGATCTTCAGAGCTTTCCTCGATCCCGAAGCACTGGCCTCATGGCTTCCGCCGAAAGGCATGACGGGCCGTATCCATGTCTTCGAACCGCATAAAGGCGGCAGTTATCGAATGGTGCTATTCTATGATGCACCGGATCATTCGACATCTGGAAAATCCTCCGAGCATACCGACATTATCTCCGGTCAGTTCATCGAGATCGTGGCGGATGAACGCATCGTTCAGGCGGTGGATTTCGAATCCGAGGACGCCGCATTTGGCGGGACGATGACCATAAGCTGGTCATTGACAGAAGTTCAGACCGGCACAAGGGTCACCGTAGTTTGCGAGAACGTGCCTTGCGGCATCAGTAGAGAAGATCATGACGAGGGACTGAAATCGACCCTCGAAAATCTGGCCAACCATCTGGAATAAGAGCGAAAAATGTCGAACTCATTGTGGTATTGATATCGGTTTTAGTTCCATAATCTATCTTATCTGATATTTAGTTGTAGCGGCATTTTAGAGATGCGACACATAGGCCAGTTAGAGATGCGACAGTCGTCGCCTCTCGGGATGCTGGTCGAACGTCAGCATTGGGGAGCAAGATTAGCGACGTGCAACGTGGTTGAGGCCA